>BNJS01000601.1_pt1 | contig 413508 bp, 800 predicted proteins | sample 8540461 | NCBI WGS metagenome assembly BNJS01 (sample SAMD00202454, study PRJDB9452) | human saliva metagenome | isolation source: human saliva | place: Japan | reverse complement strand
CAACATGTCCTGTATGTGGAAAATAAAACACATCGATTAAAGATAAGGGAAGATACTGAATTAAAAAATTCTCTATTGTCCTGAAATGCAGACAAGAAAATTTAAATTGAAATAAAGCAGTTCAAAAGTAACTGTGATTATAAGAGCCAGATCGGAAGAGATAGAGAGCTGATAAAAATGAGATTAATACAATCTCATTTTATCGGCTCCTTCCGTTATGTATGGATTCTTTTGACTAGTCTCGATGTTTCTTGCTTCGTTGATACCGCTGGCTAAAGATTCCATTAGATAGTTCTTTGTCCGTAAAAGCTGTCCAGTATTTTCATCTGTAATCGTCGGGGTGCTTTTACCAAGTTGTTAGCAGGTAAGAAAAATTCATCAACGGAAACATTAGCAACGATACAAGGTCATAAAAGAACTTGTATGCTGAGGGTGTTGCCCTATTTTCAATATTAGTTAAGTACCGTGGGTCACTTTCAATCAATGCTCCCACTTGTTCTCACGAGTTAAACCTCGCTCAATCGAGCTTCTTTAATGGCTAAACCAAAGGCTCTAAAATCATATTTATCTTCTTTTTTACGCATAGTAGACCACCTCTATACATTTTATTGTTCCTACTGAATTAAAAACAGGTATAGAAAAACGTGTTATATGGTTTATAGGTTTATTTAATAAAAAGCACTACTAAACGCCAATAAAAACCGTTATATGGTGTATTATTTACGCTGTTAAAATATTGTATATTACTTCAAATGGCGGTTTGTTGAGGTCAACGTCGCCATGAAGCACATCATATACAATAAATTTCCTTACATTGGGTTCTTGTCAAAAAAAGTCGTCTATCTGCACTAGATAAGTACGTCCACCAATGTGGTTTTTATAAATCATATAGATAGAATAACAGAAGCATGTAAACAGAGTACAAATCTGTTTATATGCTTTGTTTTGCGTTATTCAGAACTTTTTACAAAGTTTATTTATCAGTACTGCAACTAAATCCCTTTCACATTGGGACTAAGAGTGAAAGGAGATAAACGAGCAGATCACTCTTCTCCTAGACAGAAAGGGGGTGAGATATGAAACCATCTTTCTTTCAGAATCACAATAGAAAATCAGTTTGACTATATCTGTAAACGTGCTATGGAAGACGAGCGAAAGAATTATATGCTTTATCTTTCAAGGATTGCAAAGCGTGAGGTGTCCTTTTCGGATGTTGGCGATTATCTTCGTTAGCGCCAGTTTGTGACAACAGATAACTATTCAACTGACTTTCAGATTTTACACTCAATGGGTTATCAGTAGGCGTTGAAAATGATTTGTTGAGTGAAGCATTACGTGAGTTGCCAGACAAGAAACGTGAAATTCACTGTTGTTTTTACTTTATGGACATGAGTCGATTCTAGAAATTACAGACCTGTTGAAATTGCAACTGTCTCATACTGTCTATCGGCATAGAACCAGTGGACTAGCCTTAATTAAAAAGTTCATGGAGGAATTTGAAGAATGAAAACACAATATCCTATGATTCCCTTTCCTCTCATTGTAAAGGCAACAGATGGCGATACCGAAGCGATTAACCAGATTCTACATCATTACAGAGGGTACATAACGAAGCGTTCCCTACGACTTATGAAAGATGAATATGGCAATCAAAGTATGGTCGTTGATGAAGTCTACGGAAGAATGGAAAGCAGACTGATTACAAAAGATTTTGTATTATGAAATTATAATATCCTCTCTCTTTCGTGGAAGCGTGCTAAACCATTCCACGCTTCCCGAACAGGGAGGTTTGTTATTCCACCAAAGCATATTGAGCTTTCAATGTGTTTTGATAGGCTAACGAGCCATTGTTCTTTGAAAACTGAATAAAAGTAATCGAATACGTTTCGATAAGAAAAGAGCCAACGGAACTAACCGCCATGACCTATCTTATAAAGATAGCGAGCGATTCATGTTAGTGATCCGAGAAGCAATCTTTAGCAGGATTGCCTGCAACGACATTCTTATCGTGATAATGATACTCCCATACAGTCAATAGTCCGAGCGTGATAAAACCGTCGCAGGCAATGAGTATGGCTACATGAGAACCATGCGAGGTGGAACCCGTAGAGCTTTTTGCTAAAAGCTGTTCGGATTGCTGGTAAAACAACTCTTTATGAAATCCAAATAAGTGATTTCGAAAGGAGGATTTATGAAGCAGAGCTGACGATTCCTATTTGGGAAACGTTATACCCTAACTATTGAAGAAGTCAAAATATTGTATTAGGAAAAACAAGCTGACGCTTGGCAGAGGAAAATAAAAATGCAAATTGGCTGATTATGAATGGCAATCGTATTCAGATTAAACGAAAACAATTTGAAAAAATTATAGATACATTGGACGCAATCTAGCGTCGCCAAAGGGTCTTGTATATGATAAAATAGATTGTCGTATCAAGGCTCTTTTCCATAAAGGAAAGGAGCAAACCATGTCAGAGACGTGACAATAAAGGTCTGAATCTAGACTGAGAGAGCCAACGAAAAGACGTGAAGATACTTATACAAAATATATAGATTCATTTGGAGAACCGCAATTTGTTTTACTCGTGGAAACTCTGGCGCATACAGACCGAGTACTGCAGCAGGAAAGCTGATTAGTATCTCACCAGAGAGAAAATCGCAGAGTTACAGAAAGACATTCGATGGTATTGATGCTAGGAAAGAACTGACATCTCAGCTTTGTACGCAAAACAGACGCTCAAAGATCAAAGGTTAGAAAACACTGAACTGGACGCAAATATCTTATGGATATTTTTGAAGAGAAAGACAAAGTTAGGGTGTAAGATGACAGTATTAAGCTATCAGACGCTAAAGAATGGGCTATTAGAATGAGTGAAAATGGTTATGCTTATCAAACCATCAATAACTACAAACGTTCTTTAAAGGCTTCATTCTATATTGCTATACAAGATGATTGTGTTCGGAAGAATCCATTTGACTTTCAACTGAAAGCAGTTCTTGATGATGATACTGTCCCTAAGACCGTACTAACAGAAGAACAGGAAGAAAAACTGTTAGCCTTTGCAAAAGCTGATAAAACCTACAGCAAAAATTATGATGAAATTCTGATACTCTTAAAAACAGGTCTTCGTATTTCAGAGTTTGGTGGTTTGACACTTCCAGATTTAGATTTTGAGAATCGTCTTGTCAATATAGACCATCAGCTATTGAGAGATACTGAAATTGGGTACTACATTGAAACACCAAAGACCAAAAGTGGCGAACGTCAAGTTCCTATGGTTGAAGAAGCCTATCAAGCATTTAAGCGAGTGTTAGCGAATCGAAAGAATGATAAGCGTGTTGAGATTGATGGATATAGTGATTTCCTCTTTCTTAATAGAAAGAACTATCCAAAAGTGGCAAGTGATTACAACGGCATGATGAAAGGTCTTGTTAAGAAATACAATAAGTATAACGAGGATAAATTGCCACACATCACTCCACATAGTTTGCGACATACATTCTGTACCAACTATGCAAATGCAGGAATGAATCCAAAGGCATTACAGTACATTATGGGACATGCTAATATAGCCATGACGCTGAACTATTGCGCACATGCAATATCTGATTCTGCAATGGCAGAAATGAAACGCTTGAATAAAGAGAAGCTAAACAGGAGTTGTTGTTGCTTAGTAGTACAAATGAATTTACTACTTATTTACCACTTCTGACAGCTACGACATGAGGAAATATGCAAAAGAAACGTGAAGTATCTTCCTAGTAAAAAATACTGAAAGCACATAGAATAAGGCTTTTACGAGCATTTAAGAAAATATAAAAAGATACTAGAAATTTATACTTTGTTTATACTAAAAAGAGACGACTTTCATCGTCTCAAAAAGTCTCAACTTTTTAGGTCACTACAGTAAAGCTGATGGCGTCCATTGCTACTCAGAAAAGTCAATTTCATTCTATTTCACTTGTTGGATGTGCCAGACCCCTATCTTGCATATTCTTTTGCTAGTACGATCTGCATGAGAAAATACCCGCTTTGTGTAGTATTCACTAAACTCATCTTTTGCCATTGTTTTTCATCATTATATGCCTCTTCAATTTGTTGTTAGCATAAATATAAGATTCAAAATCTGCTAAACACTATAACATGGATCATCATTTAATAAATAATCTACTAAGAAATTAAAGTTCATATACCTCCAACAGTCATCGTACGAATGAAATCAAGTGTTTGTTTCACTCGTTCAGAACGATTATACCATTCCTAAGGTTTATACCCTCTGCAACCAATTGATTAACTCTTTTCTGTTTTTAAATCCGAAAAATAACAATATTTTCTTCACCAACTGCTTTCTAAAATTTCAACATTGGCACCGTCCCAATGTTCCTAGTGTAATGGCTCCATTTAACATCAATTTCATATTACCAGTACCACTTGCCTCTTTACTAGCTTGAGAAATTTGTTCACTCAACATCTGCTGCTGGTAAAATAATTTCTGCTAAACTTACTTTGTAATCTGGAATAAAGACTACTTTAATGTATTCTCTTACTAATTCATCACTTTCAATTAATTGAGAGATAGAATGGATAAATTTAATAATATGCCATATATCATAACCCTGATGAAGCTGCAGCATAAAATAAATGTTCTTGGTGTTGGTCTTAATCCCTTGATATTTAATCGCTTGATATAAATAAACAATATGCAAAGCATTTAATAATCTGACGTTTTATATTCGAAGTCGTTTCACTTGTACATCAAAAATGAATTCTGATTTACCGTAATTCCTAATGTATCTTGAATATAAGCTGCTAATTGTTGTTTCTTCTGATGTTTAATATCCTTTAATGCATGTAAAACTTTTTCATCATCTTTATACTCTAATGACTTAGAAATTTTAGATAAATCTTTTACAAAATCAATACCGATTAATGATTCTAAATAATTCGTTAACTCAGGATTGCTTGTCCTAACCATCTTCTATGTGCAATACCATTTGTCACATTACCAAATTTATCCGGATATAAAGCATAAATGAACGGAATGTAGAATCGACTAAAATATCACTATGCAATTTTTGATACTACATTGACATAATGGCGTACCAACAATTGATAAGTTCGCCATTTTAATCACACCATCATAAATAATAGCTGTTTCTGGTAATGCTCATTTGACAACCCATATCATCACCCATTGACAGAAGCGACGATTAATTTCTTTCTATAATAGAATAAATTCTGGAAGAATTGGTTGAATAAATCCACTGCCCATTTTTCCTAACGCTCAGACATAATCGTGTGGTTCGTATAAGCAAATGTTTTTCGCAGTAATTTCCCATGATTTTTCCCAAGAATAATGGTATTCATCACTAATAATCTCATAAATTTTGCTACTGCCATCGCTGGGGTGAGTATCATTAATATGAAGTGCTGCGTATTCATGGAAGTTTTCTAAAAGTTCCAAATCATCGGTAATGATTTTTCACTAGTTGTTGGTGAGGCACCAATGAAGAAAATATTGTTGTTTTAATTCGTACTCTTTCCTTCTCTTGTGCTATCTGCTGGATATAATAATTTAGAAATAGAAGATGCAATTGCTTCTGCTTCTAAGAACGAGAATATTCTCCACATGTTCAAATAATTTCATAATTAAAATCCCCGTGTTGCCTTTTGGCTTCATAAAGCGTAAAGTATTAACAGTATCTGTATCATATCCTGAAATTAATAAATCATACGGTTCAGCTTGAATAGCCGTATATCATGGTCACACATCGAACCCTTCTGCTGTCATTTCTTCTTTTAAATATTTTCACAGAAACGAACTCCGCTTCTTCATCACTACGATAAACTAAACCGTATTTTTCCCTAAATCTAACCAGTGATCCGGAAATTCTTGTTGCCAACCATATTAATCACTTGCTTGAAAATTCCATATTCATATAAAATTGAAAACTTGTTACTGGATAATCTTTGACATTTGTTAGTGCATCAATAACAAGAAGCTAGACGTCCTAAACCGCTATTTCCAAGCCCTGGATCAGGTTCAATTTTGATAAATTTCATCCAAAAGAAATATGATGTTTACTTAAATATGTTTTGAATTTTCTTGTTCAATTCCTAAATTAAATAAATTATTTCTTAACGTTCTTCCCATATAAATTCCATAGACATATAGTGCGCACGTTTCACTTACGTAATTTCTTGTTCATATCCGTTTCTTTTGAGATACAACATCATCTACTTCATCATCGCTTCATAAACTTGACGTGCTTTACTAGCATGATCAATTGTTACACCAAATTGAATTTGTAATGTTTATGCTCGATACGTTGTTGAAATATTTAATGAATTCACAAAAATCACCTTAACCCTTTTTATAAAATTGATTGATATAATGAAACATATGCTTGCAGATTGATTCCAACCAACATCTTTACTCATTGCTTGAGAAACAATGGATGTCCAATTTTCCTTTGAAATCATACACTTCTTTTTGTGTTCGTCTTTACTGCATCTAATAAATCTCCAGAATTAAAAACTTTTCAGTGTAAATCCTGTTCCATGAACCCCATCAAATGGTTGAACAGTATCATATAATCCTCCTCACGATGAGACACTTGGAACTGTTCCCATAACGCATGAAATTAATTGTGATAAGCCACATGGTTCAGTTTTGAAGGCATTAAAAGCGCATCACATGAAGCGTATACTTTTTGAAGACATTCTACCCTTGAGAACATAATTAAACTCTAACAACACCATGTCTACGATATTCTAATGGGCGTAAGGCGAGTTCACTTAATGAGCATCACCCGTTCCTACAAATCCACTAATTGGGTTCACCCTAAGTCTAACAGATTGATCTGCTACGTCTAAAAACTAAATCAATTTCCTTTTTGATGCGTTAATCTTGTAAATCCATTCCCTACCATCATCTTTGATGAGGATTTTTCCTTCCTGAGGCCATTTTGTCTTTGAAAATGCTAATTTATTTTTCCACTGTGATTGAGGATAAAGAATAATCTCGATGAGTATCCTGGCTTCTGGATTAAATGTATCACAACATCAGTCCATTCGCGAATTTCCTACTAATTTTCCTGTGCTCCACTTGCAGATTTAGCTTTCAAGCCCGGCATAGGATATGGACTAGTCTCTTTGCATGAAATTTCTGACTGACTGCTATGTCACGCGATTTTGCTAATTAGATCGCTCCTTTTAATAAGTTTAAATCACCATTATAAATCAATGCATCAAAATACTTATTATCTCAATCCAGATAAATCTCACATACTATACGGAGTTTACGCTTTCCTTGCGAATTCAATAGTAGTATGAATAGACAATACAGTTTGCATTTCTTGATAAAATTCCATTCTTCTTGATTTCCCAATCATTCAAATAAATAATCGATAGTGCAGCATGCCAATCGTCTCGCATTTCGGCAATCTGAGGTCGATAATCATTACGTGGTAAAACTTCTGGGCAGCTTTTGAAAAGAATGCAAACGCTCCCCATCATCATCTTGTCCACACAGATGAACGATTAAAATATTGTTCTATTATCATCAAAGTAACAAATAATTCCATCGATATTGTATTCAAAAAATACCAATAGGCTTGTCTCCAACCTAATTGTACAAATATATGTTTTATATACTAAAGCGAAATTCTCTTTGGTTAATATCATAAAGGCAAACTACTCTAGCTTCTACTCCTTTCTGTTTGTAACAATGTTTTAGGAAGTGAACCAATTACATCTCCTAAACCAATTTTACAAAAGGATGTTTTGCAGCGATAACAGGAACTTTCATCATCATTCTCTCCTTTAGGTTAATAGGAACTTGCTTAATCAGTTTGAAATAAAATTACCGATTATTTCATTATACTTTATTTATCATAAATTAAACTATAATATTACTTTTGTTTTTTTTACTTTTTAATGAACTTTAGAATAATAAATGACAGTCCTCACGACTGTACGTTTTTGATTTTTCTATTCTTCATTGTTTTTTGAATTAATTTCTAAAAGTTTGAGAATAAATCTTGCTCGATTTGGGAATACATTGCATCACTCGATTCAAAAGTAGTTAAGAATTGATAGAACGTATCTAAAATCCATATTTCTGCTTTTTCTTGATGCGACGATTCATTCTTCCCAATCCTTGATAAATTGTTGTAACATTTTTCCAAAGCATAATCTTGGAAATAATGACGATTTTGTGTAATTTCATTTCCTCAGCAATGACTCTTGCTGTAATTGTGTTGGATTTGCAGGTAATTTTGGAATAACACTGATCAATGGATACCTCCACTATCAAAGCCTTCCCCAAAACTATACACACCTAATAATAAGACTGATTCTTGTTGTTGAAATTTCGCTGAACCTTCTTTACCGACTGATTGGTTCGTTGGACCAATAGTGAATATCTGGCTGTTCTAATAACAGTTGCTCCAGTTCCTAGTATTTCAACAGAATGAACCAGTACTAGACATCTTCCTTGCTTTCGTTTATAACATCTACACTGGCTCAATAACTCTACTCTTTCAGGTGTCACAATGATAGAAGGAGTCGGTAAATCCGGGTATTAATACATGGTAGTTCAAATTTTGATAGCTGGTAAGAATAACCCATCTTCTTTGTTTTGCCAAATTGAATGAAATAGTGGTGTGAAGATCGGAATAGTTGCAGAAATTCACCAAACTGATGAATAAATGGTTGAATTTCTCTCCACATTTTAAAGCAGATTTAATAATTTTCAGCTGTAAACCATATTGTCCTTTTTCAAACACATAAGAAACGGCTATATATCCTCTTCTGTTTTAATAAGAACCATTGTTCATTTTTGTAAACGTTAATGAGTTTTCTTGAACAAGTTCAGCATTGCCTTAAAATCAAATGTGAGTTTTTAATAACATGCTGATTTTTACTGCCATGTTTGATGACGACACTTTTCTCCACTTCTTCTGTAGATAGTAATATCACTGAAGTGAGATAACTTTTTCGAATCATTTGCATCCATTCTTCATATAAGTCACAAATCTCGGAGTAATCGACGATTAATTTGTTCAGATTGATTTTCTTCTCATTGACATTTCTAAATAACTTCTAAATGATATTCATTCCACTCCATTTGTATTTGCCAAAGTGGATCAAATTCCAATAATTTTTGTTTCATGAAATATGTTCCAATTGTTGTATCATCCATAATCACAATTGGTTTATCAAACTGGTCTCTTTGAGGAGCTTGTTTTAAATATTGACTAAAATGCTTGTCTGTACAACCATTTTATATTTCTCGCATGTCGGTTGTTTCTTCGATAGAAACCATTTTAGAAAAACTGTCTTTCTTTTCTAGTAATTTTCTCCCATATTTCACGATGATAAAATAAAGAATTACATTCGATAAATCTCCGAAGTTGTATGTACTAACCATTTTAATAAAGCACTACTGTCAAAAGCACTTTTCTGATTTTGATATTGTTCAGGCTTTTTCAATAATTTCAGCTAGTCCTGACAATGAAATATAATGCTCTTGTCCTTTTGACAGTTGCAATTGGAAGTGAGATTCCTAAACTTCTTCTAATGGCTTGATTTCCTGCTCAATATTTGTTGTTGTTGTAGTAAAATGTTGGAAGTTGCAAATCCATATTGATGATTTTGTGACTGTACTTGTAAAAGACACTAGTAACAGGTTGCTAATGTTTTCCCAAGCCCTTGGTTCAGCTTCTACCCAATTATTAATAGAATACCCAAAATTCAATCTTTTCTAACATATATTCCATTAATTGAACTTGTGTTGATATTCAATCACCTTTTTTTTCACTAATTGATAATGGAAGTTCCAAAGACCCCATTTTAAAGTCTGATTCTCAACTTCATCTTTTCAATTATAGGATTCAATGCAAATCCCTCTTCATAAAACAAATTCTTTGAGATATGAAGCATTTTGACAACAGTCATGAATCACTTGCCCGTCAGCTTTAATAACCATCTGCAAATAATGACATTTGTTGCAAAGTAGAGGCAGGCACTGTTCTAACTCCCTCTAAAACAGTTTAAAAAATAATTGTGCAGTTGCATACGCCGCATCGCTTCCTGCTGAATGAATTTGTTGATGTGAATGTCTAATAATTGTTAAATCTTGCAGACAGAATTCCAATCATTTTGATAACAAATTTTAATTTGAAGTAGTATTCACACAGGAGTACTCCATTCAATCCCCGCTAATTCTCTAAAAACTTTCAACTAAGAGGAATAATCAAACTACATTAAGATGCAAATGTTTTTCCTTCTATTAATTGAAAATAGTTGAAGCAATTTCATCAAAATATGTGCTAAGTCACTTTTCTTATTAACTCCTGTTAATGTTGAATATCATGAGGAATTGTTGTCGATTTATATATTAAATCATTTGAGTAACAATTTCTCCCTGTTCAATAATCGTACAGCCAAATTGAAAATTCCTCCACCTTCTTCAAATTTAGGACCCGTTGTTTCTAAATCCATTACTGTAGTTAACCTGTTTTCATTCTTCACCTACTTTTCTCAAATTAGTTTACTAACTCTTTTAAGGAAACGCAATCTGTCTCCTTACAAAGAAGTGCCACTTCCTTATAGTTGTGCCGTAATTTTCTTTACTCCATATTTTTGGAAACCTATTGGTAAACTGTTATTTGCTTTTCATCTTTTTCTGTTGATAACTAAACTATTTAATAAATTTTATCTGACTAATAAACCAATTCCTGTTTTCTTTTTGATTTTCTTCATATTACCTACTTTCTATAGTATCATCTTACTCATTTTGAATCATAAAACACCTTTTCATCTGAAGAATCTGAACAATAGATCCTTTAGCATATTGATACGCATTTGTAAAATATTATAGTGTACCATTTAAAAGCTTCCTGCCCGATTAATAATTGTTTTGGAAACAATATGACGGTGAATCGTTAAACTTTCTTCATCGTGCAATCCAATGATGATCCTGAGTCACTCTTTTTAACTTCTTTCAAGGAAACCCACCAGCTTTTTCCGAGTGGCCTTTTTTCAATTTTTCAATAATGCCACCACCATCAGTCCATCAACAATTTGAATACATTCATCAATATAATAATCACGATTTTTATATTTCCCAACATGATATTTCATATTTTCTAAAAATAATTTTCAAACTTACAAAGGTGTTTTTAAATCATGAGAAACGTCCATGGAAAATCTTTTCATTTATTTTTCTAATTGGAAGAATCGTTTCATTCTTTTCTTCTACATCAATCACTTGCACAATTTAATATACAACGATCTATTTGTATTTTTAATTCTCCCAATCTCATCGTCGACTGGAACTTAACAAAGCATGACGATCCAATTTCTTCATTCTTTTCTCATTGTCTTTTTCATCTGTTGAACTTGTTTTGCTATAATTTCTACAAATCCAAGCTATCATCAGTGACATCACGAAGGATACCAACAAAGATATGGTAAAAATTCAACTTAAAGAAATAGCTTCTTTTTAAATCAGTCGTTGTAATAAATTGTAAGTTTCAATTTTCTCCAGTTTTTGTTTCTGAATTTGTCGTTCTCATCACTAAAGAATTAGTGATAACTTGAGAAATCAGCTGTATCCCTTGACTAATTCCTCAAATTCATTAGAACCTGTTTCAGCCCTGCCATCAAATGTAATAAGTCGTTGCCTTTTTAGAATACAAATTCAAAACTATAATTTGATTTTTCTTCTTTAAATTTAAGCTAGAAGAAATTTGGTCTTCGTTTTTATACTTTTAGCTCCTGTTGTTTTTGTTTTGATAAGTCTTAGGAAAAATAAAATAAATAGAAGCGTGAATACTGGATGATCAATATACTTAAAATGAAAAAAGTTAGTCATAAAATTTTTGGAAATATTTTAATGATTTCATAGTTCTCCAACTTATATCCCACATTATTTAGAATTGTAATAATACAATCCAATGCTAATTTTACGTAATTCCTTCATATAGATATCAATCACTCGATCAAAAGGAATTTCGTCTGTTTCTTTCCTCAAACTTGATCAATAATTTGTTGCCTACTTAATGCTTGTCCTCACAAACGACTAACATTTTAAAATTTCAATTTCTTTGTAGGCCTTATCACTTTTTCACCAGAAAGAGTTTAATAACCAGAGAAATTTACACTTGCATTTTGATACAAACACTTCTGTGTCCGGATAATAATGTTTCATTAAAGCATCACCCTTATTTTAGCAGGTAAGAAAATGGCTTTTCAATACAGCTATTCGTTAGCCTCGACTAAAAGCTTTAATTGGTATTCTTCATCGTTAAAAGCGGTTGTATTGCAGTGGATTGAAACTTTTCTGCGTATATACTTCTAGCACTTCTAATCCATCTTTTTCGGCACTGAATATTCTAGCAATAAATGTACTTCACTTGAATCAGAAATAAATCAGATTGCTTCTTGTCCATCACTAGCAGCAATCATCTCATAATGATATTCACTTAAATAACAGATTCTTCATTTGAACTATGCTTCATCTTCTAATCATTAAAATTCCTCACAGCTTCATCCTCTCATTTTATTATAAATGATTTTCCATTTCTTGTCCTTGTTATTTCGAGTAAAAAAAGGAGAGACTTCAACTCACCGTCTGCTCCTTTTATTGATCTATTTCATTTTTAATGACAGCTTATTTCATCTGAGTTCATCTTTTCTCCCTTTATATCTTTGAACTTCTATTCCAACATCCACCTAACAATTTTTAGGATTTACTTAAATGTTTCACACCGGGCACTGTTAATGCAATCCCTAATACTGACAATCATAAACCAACCACATATACTGCTACTAGTTGGTTGAATCAATATTTCTAAAGAAGACCACCATTAAAGCCATTCACTTCAGCTCACACCCAATCCCAGATGCTGTTTGTTCGTCTATTTGTTTTGCAGTAATACTTGGAAGTAACACTTGCAAGTAATTGATTTCCAAACTGTTTTTCCTGTCAAACTAACTCCCTGTTGCACCGATAGTTGTAAACCAATGAACAATAACTCCCATACAAATTGTCCAATATTTCCATTGATAAGCCAATCGATAATAGAATGCCCACCTCTTTGATGAGCATTCATCCATAAGAATAGTAATAATAAGCATTGTAATTCCTGCAAATGCACCGATCCAATAAATAATTTATTTCATGAGGCATACATCCCAGAAATTGATTGTTGTAGGGTTGGGGTTAGGAAGAACTTTTAATAAAATTATAAGATTTCCAATTAATCGCTAATTTCCCTAAATCTTTAATGACTGTATCAAGATTTTATTTCTTTACAAAGAATGTCGCATCTTTGACACTGCTGTATCTTCTGTATTTGCCATACTTAGCAGCTGTATGAATATCAGTTACCAGTTATTTTCATATAACCTGTGCTGTTGTAACTCGTTTATTATGACCATCAAACAGACCTTTAATTTCAACTTCTACCGTTTCATTAGCACCTTTTCATTATCCGCATCATAAATATTTGATTTTAATGTAATTTTATCGCCTACTTTTATGATTTTTTTCAGCTAAATTTTGTGCATTAAAATTTTATGTTTATCTGATTCTACTTAATGGACTTCCTTCTACTAATTGATAGGCGCCAGAAAACAAATTTATTTTCTTTTTCGCAGAATCATTTACCCCCTGTTAAATATACAATAGCATCGTTTAAATTTCTTTAATAGCTTATCAAAAAGTTAACACTCCTTGAGTTTTGTTTCAATAATATCGTAGTCGCTAAATCAGCTACACTATTAATACGTTTAACAGTACCTTCGATATCTGAGATTCAGAGATTTTTTTTAATATTTCTCCTTTAATGTTTCTCCACCACGAGGTGTTCCGATTCACACGACGATTAATTTCATTGAAAAACTATTTGTAATATTTTAAATACTTTTGTGCTTGATCATTGCATCTTTCTTATGACAATCCAATCATACTTAATGTTGCCATAGACAGTACAATGGCAAATAATAATGAATGATTTGAAGATTTTCTTGAAATATAAGCAAATGCATTTTTTTCATCCTATTCTATCTCCTTATCATTTCACTTCTGTGAAGTTTTGTTTCACGCAATTAATATCGTATCTGCATTTGCTACTTCTTTACCATATGTGTGACAATGAATTATTATTTTTTTCTTCGCCAGTGATTTTAGTACATCTATAATTTCACCTCGCTGTATGTTCATCTAAATTTCCTGTTGGTTCATCCACAAAATAATCGGAGCTCTAAACCAACGCACGCGCAATCGCAACCCTTTCGTTGTTGTCCACCTGATAATTTTAAAACATTATTGATTTACATGACTTTCAATCCTAATTGCAATAAAATCTCCTTGTAGCTGTAGGACTGACTTTCAAACGAATATTTTCTAATGGCAAGAATAATCAATTAAATTATAATTTTGGAAGACCATGAAATACAGATGTTTACGATGATAACTATCTCCTTTTCTGAATACTTCTCCTTCAAACAAATCTTCCACTTGTTGGATTATCTATCAAGCACAAGATGTAATAATGTTGATTTCCCAGAACCTGATTTTCCAATAATTGCGTAAATTTCCTGATTCAAATTCTTGATCAATTTGTGATAAGACATTTTGACGTGCTTCCTCTATATTGGATAACTGACTTTATTCTTCGATAATACACTCATGTTCATTCTCCCAACTCATTTTTGATAATATTTCTTTGTTTTTCTATTAAGATTCCTAATGTTACAGCAAGTGAGAATACAATCACTATTGCTATTAATGCATAACTTGACCTCAAACAGGCTCATTGCTGCCTGTTGTCCTCCTTTTGAATAAAGTTTTAAAGGATTCCTTCCACCCATCGATATAAATCCATTCATTAATTGATGAAATCAATATAGGTCCCACGTATGAAACAAGAATATTGGAATCGTCAATAAAAATAATCTAACAAAGAATTTTCCAATAATCCAAGCTTTATGAACGCAATCGATAATAAATACCTATTTATAAATTCTCGGACACTCTAACATTAGCATTAGAGATAAAACAACTGCTCCAGTACTAATATCCCTTACCGTCATCCACTGAACTACATACTTTGAAGACCTGTAATACTTTCTAATATATCATCGAAATCTTGCTTTTGATCCTCGATTACAAACTCTTCCCAATTGAATGGCAGTTTCTATTGCTTGTTTCATTTTTAGTAATCTTCACTTGATGAAGCATAGATTTAATCCTGTCACAACTTCCTAATTCACTAGCAAAGAGTTGATGAATGGATTGATAATCCGTAAACACTGTATTTTCACTTCAAACTGAAGTTAACTTGTATAAGTTTTGCTTTTTCCCAGAAAAAATTCCAACAATTTCATAGTTCATTTTTTTTTCTTCCTCACCAGTTTCTTGTTGGATGACATCAGGGTTATCGTATCTCCAAGATTTAATTGATTTTAGAAGCACTCCTTCATGAATCAAGTGCGATTTGCTAACATCCGTTGCTTCTATCATTTTCCCTTTATTAATGAGAAAACCCACTTGAGAATAGTTTCATCCACTTGGCTGCTAAATTGAGAAACAACATTTTTCATTTCTTCGTCAATATTATTTCGTTGAATTTTTCTTCCCCAAAGGCCACTGAGTGATTTTCTAATTTAGCAATGGTTTGATAATGTTTTTCTAAAGATTCATTATTCAATCTTCTTTTATCTCTTCCACTTGTTTCAAATGAAAACTTGTTCCATTTTTTTCTAAATTCAAACGAATAGTTGTCGTTTGTTTTAATTTTGTTGTTGCACTGTGAAGTCGTAGATAATAACCTCATGCTGTCAATATACAAGCTAAAATGACACACTAAATATAGTGATTAATATCAGACTTTTCTTTCTTCTAAAATATAAAGTGCTGCATTTTATCAAAGCATGAATAATCTTCCTTGCTACTTCCTTATCTGTGTAACTTATTATAAAGAGCGTTTATGAAATGTAGTATATGAATGAGGGGTCAAAAACTCGCCAGAATAACTGACGAGTTTTTTTATTTAGTTTAGTCTTCTTGTCTTTTCCAATATAGCGACATTAAAATTCCACTAGCTAAAATAATATAGATATAATCTGGCTGTGTCTCAGTGTTTCAGGCAAGCATTTGAGTTATAGTACCTGTTTGAATTTCTGGTTCTGAGTTTTTTCGCTGAACTTTTTCACGAGAAACTTCTGTTGGAGGAGGTGTTATACCATTTGTTGGTGGTACTTACCTTCTAGGTACTTCATTAACTTGGAGGAACATTACCATTATCACTGGTGTTGGAATATTAACTTGGCACTTTATATACAGGGAGGTGTTATATTCCTGGAAGATCTAGTCTGGTAATTCAAAACCGGTGGTTCGCATTGGCACATTGTTTTTCCTGTTTTATGATTTACTGATGAGAACTGCTGTTACTGGACGGTGTTACTGGTTTCTCTGGCATCCACATTTTCCGGTTCCTTTACCATCAATGTCCATATCTTCCATCTTTGATAACCGTTTTCGTCACATAGTTCCATCAGAATTAGCGATAATAATCGTAGGAGTTCCATCTCCATTATCTTCAACAGTAACTTTTGGTGTGATTTAAGCCATCTTTACCGTCTTTTGATTACCATTTCGTGTTTGCTGCTACCGTCAGGATTCGCAATTGAGTCACTACGTGAAGTTCCATCATTATTATTTTTAACGGATAAGCAGCGTTGGTGACACCCATCTTTTCCATCTTTAATGATAGATTTATATTCACGTCCATCTGAATCCACGATTGTGCCACTGCATGAGTTCCATCTCCGTTATTAACGACGTTTGCTTTTCATGATTTGCCATCAAAGATTGTTGTACTTTGTTTCTCACTGTTCGTTCCTTTGTTACTTTAATAGTATGAACCATTGTGGTTATCAATTACTTCTAGTTTTGGTGATTTGCCATCACGTAATTGTTGTGTTGTAGTCGTACCATCAGAGTTGACATTAGTAACTGTGTGAGTTCCATCCCCATTGTCTACTACTTTAGCACTTGCGATTTACCGTCACGAATGGTTGTTTCAGAGATAGTTCCACTCAGTTTTCACACGGACGTAAGGCACCATCATGGATTATCTATCATGGTGTTGCTACCGGTGATTTACCATCTTTTAATAATTGTTTCAGTAGTTGTTCCATCTCCATTTAGAACTGAATCTTAGGTTCCATTTGTTCATCGTTATAGTAACCTTTGGTGATTTACCATCGCCACTGTTGTTTCAGTTGTAACACCTCTGGGTTTGTAATAATAATTGTATGACTTCCGTCTCCATTATCACGAATAGATGCTGTTGGAGTACGTCCATTCACCTATCACGTCCATTTCTCACAACAATTATTCTTAGTTCCATCTGGTTTGTGGATAGTGTTACTGTATGGCTTCCATCTTGTTTTCAGTAGTTGTTGCTGTTGCAGCTTTTACCGTCTTTACCATCTTTTGATAACAGTGCATTTGTACATTACTCTTTCCATCTGTCACTTTAATAGTGTGTAGTTCCATCATTATTATCTGTTACCAACTTTGGAGTTTTCATCGTCTTTACCGTTTTAATAACTGTTTTAGGAAGTTCCATCTGGATTGTCACAGTAATTGTATGGCTTCCGTCTGCTCGTTGTGGTTATAGTAGCTGTTTTACCATCCTTACCATCTTTAACTTAGTAGTTGATTCAGATCCATTCCATTTCGAACGGTAATAGAGAGTGTGTTCCATCTCCGCTATCTGTTAGTAACAACTGGTGATTTGCCATCTGCACCATTTTCACCTTTTTATCACCTTTTGTACGTCATCTAAAACTGTGGCAAGTGGTTTTGTAGAATCCATAATGGTTGACCTGGATGTTCTGATCTTCCACATGTGTTCTTTAGTCACATTTCTTTTTTAGCACTAGAGATTTTCCATTCTTTACCATTTTTTTTGCATTTATTTAAACTTGATCTTTTCCTGGCGTTGTAATTGTAATATTCGTACTATGTCCATCTGTCTTGGCTAGCTGTAATCTCCTGGTGCATTTTGTTCTTCTTTTGTGGTCCTCTTGTTACCAGTCTTGTTCCATGCTCCATTTTTGTTTTTATACACATCTCCTTGTTGAACTATCAATATAAGTATCTCCATTTTTCCATCTTGGAGTTGAGCAATATTTCCACTTAAAAGTTCAGTACCATTACGTCCGTCTCACCACACCAGCACCATTTTCCATTAACCCGTTCAATACATCACGTTCACTTTCGATTAACTCATCTACTCCAGGATCGTAATGATTATTTCCATTATTATCGTAAATCGCAACATGAGTAATTATCTGTACTATCAGAAGATGTTGGTCTAGAAATAGGATGACACTTCATCCGGATTATTTCCTACACTTTTCTGTTTCTAAAGGAATTTTCCATTCATATATGGTTGTAAATCAATTTTAGGAGTTCGTCCATTGTTACCATTATGTCCATCTAGACCATCTCAACTGTAAATGTTACTGGATTCTTCCTGTGTTGTAATAGCGTTACAACTGTACTATGTCCATCTGTTCCACGTTGAGTTGTAACCGGTGGTGTTTCGTCCATTTTGACCATTCATTCCAGTTTCACCTTTTAGCTCCATCATGAATAACACGTCGTTGGTTATGAACCATCATGATTATCGACAGTAATCTCTACCTTATGATCAACTTTTTCCTTACGAGCAGCAGTTACAGTTGGTGCTCTTCCGTCACCCCATCTCTAATGACTGCAAGAGGTCTGTCAGATTTAATGGTTGACCCGATGAGTTGACCTTCTGATAAACTTTTGTTTCTTTACCTCTTTTACATACAGTTATTAATGATTCTATCAACCAGCAGCTCCATCTTGTCCGTCTTTGACAATTGATGTTTGAACAAGTGTATCTGTGCCTTCTTGTGTAGTTTCTGGGTCTCCATCTTTTGTCGATGTAGAATGTTAATGTTGTTTCATTTTTTGCTTCATCACGAACAAGTTTTAACTTTTGATGTTTGTCCGTCTACTCCGTTTCTTCCATCTGTACCAGTATTATACGTTCTTGTATTGAGACCGTATCGCCTTCATCAAATTCATCATTATTATTTTTATCATCATAAACCTCTGTGATTCGAATTCCAGAACGACTTGACACTCGTTGATTCAGCAGCAGATTTCACTATATCATCTACTTTAATTTTCGGAGCCCACTGTCTTTACTATTTTCAATTTTGTCACCTTTTTTTGACCTTTTTCTCCTTGAGGTCCTAAGATTACCGATTTTATTCCAAGTTCCATTATTTTCTTATACACATCACCAGTAACAGCATCGATATAAGTATCCCATTTTACCATCTTCTGGTGTTGGCGCTATAATTCCACTTAATAATTCATAGCTCCATTACGACTGTCTTAACAGCTGCCCATTTTGCACCATTTTCAGCTGGTGGAATTACTTTTTCGCTTATTAATTCATCAATCTTCATCATACTTCTACTATTATTATTATTATCAAAATATGCTGCAACTTTGTCCCTAAGTATTTTCCTGGTTGATTGTTTCGGTTGTTCTGATGTTTCAATAGTCCTGGTTGACGGTTGACTTATTTCGTTGTTGACTTGATGTTTCTGCTGTAGTTCTTCTATCTAGATTATTCCAACACTTCTCGTTTTTCTTGGTAATTTCTATTCAAATTAGAGTTTTCTTTAAATTATCTTTTTAACTTCTCTTCTGATTCTTTACTTCAGTTGATGATTGAATACTAGCTTCATTTACCTATTTATTCCTTTTGAATATCATTGGATAAATTCTTTATTCGTAACACTCTGCCCTGCATTTGCTCTGATTCCTACCAGTCAGTGAATTTACTTGATACCATTTTGTTTTGAAGTTGTTACAATCTCTGAAGCCTGTACACTAATCCCCTGATAAAAAAGAAAACTCGATAACACAGCAACACTTGCTACAATTCCATACTATATTTTCGAATACTATATCGAGTAAACTCCTAGCATTCTCCTCATTTCATTTTGCCTTTTTTGCTTACCATTTTCTCCCCCTATTATTATTTGTAGAAAAGAATTATGTAACACTAGGTTTTATTCCTTGTAACTCATATTTTTCTCTTTGAGCATAGTATAAAGTTATAACTTTATTAAAATCAATCCTATTAGCTATTAGTATTTTTCATCAAAGGAAGAATTTTATACTATTATTTTTTTTTTTCATTCTGAGGGAAAGATTTTATACTATTAATTTTTTTTCATTTAAAAGGAAAATTTATGATTTTTCTTCATTCTTAATTACTATCAAACTTTAAGAAATTATATTGTAAAATAAATATTCTTACAAAGTGTTATATAATTTAATCTTCGGCATTTTCCCTTTTATTATTTTTTATTTTATAGTATTCTACAAATAAGTTTCAAATATTTGGGAGGCTTTATGAGAAATTCTCTATTGTCATCAAAAGAAAAAAAAGACAACTAGAATTAATGGAATTTTTAAAATATCCATGAATGGATTCATTTAAAAATCAGCTGAAAAATTTCTTTGTAACAGAACGTATTTTGAAACAAGATTTAGCAGAATTAAGAGATATCTTCTCATAACGATCTACCTTTTCCAACTAATGGTATAAGAGCCAATTTCTGAAGAAGCAGTATAGAAGATACTATCGCCTTAATTAATTCACAGACTTTTTCATATTACTCGAATACATCTTTTCCACGAAGGGGAAAATATCTCAGTTAGTAATGCATTTTACACTAATTTCCAGCTAATCTATATAGAATTGTAAGTAAAATTGTTAAAGAAAGTATCCACACTATCAATTTTCAATTCAATTAACTCTCTATCTATTACAGGAAATGAAATTGATATCGTTATTTTTATGCACAATATTTTTTCTGAACGATATCATTTTTCTAGAATAGTTCCTTTTCAGATTTTGATGAGGAAGATTTAAAATGACTTTCGCACCATATATGCACCAACAAATTATCCAATGGGATTTGCTATATTTCCTTAATGATATAAATGGATGAGCAATGATTGGAATTTATCAGAGTCATAAACATTTTGTTCCAATTCCTGATAATTTTTATAATGAAGTATTTCCTGTACGAACAATTACCTGATTTACAAGAAAGGATTAATCTACTTCTTTCAAATAAATTTCAAATAAGAAATCACTCCAGAAATTTTGAGCTCAAATGATTTCATTTATTCAAGAAGTATCTTTTTAGAGTCCAGAAGAATTTTATCCTTCTTTAAATGATAGTGACTATGCACATCATATCGTTTATTAGACGAAGTGACTATCCAATTGAAAAATAGAATGCACACATTCAATTTCCTTAATCGCAATGATTTAATTTCGTATATGCATAATACGGTACATTTTAGAACGCCAAGAGACTTTTACAGATCCTCTGTTGTTTTAATCAAAGCAGACGATTCCAAAATTTCGAATCTCATTTCTCAGTCAAATTATGAAGAGAAAGAAATTGTTGAATATTTAAAAATCATGGATCGAACGCATGCAGCTGAACATATTAATCACTTAATGTATACTCTATTTACTCATGCGAGAAGATACATGACTCTGATTTGTTAATGAATCGTGCTCCTGTACAGTGTTAGTGATTGTAGTAATTTTGACCATGCACTCGATTACTTTGTAACAGTCCTTTTCGTACTATTGTAATAATCTCGTTTTATGAAAATTGGACCTCAGTTGATCCTTTCAACTGTAGAGTTTTAAATCAAACAGATTGTGATATTATAGTTGCAAACTTTCTATATTGAAGGGTTTAATCGTAATTTATGTTTGTCATAATAATTTAACGATTATGGAATTGGTCAACTGCCAAATACAATATCTAACGTTCATTTTAAAACACTCGCCAGAATAACTGGCGAGATATTATACATAAATACTGCCACACCAAGAATTGTTTTATCGAAATTATGTAATCTTGTAATTTCTCTTTCAAAATCAACATAACGAGTCTACCAAATTTCTTCTACAAATAAAGTAAGCATCAAATTGACAAAATTCCTTTTCAAAATTAGAAGCTTCCACATATTCAATCATTACATCTTGATTTTTATTCTCCCATTGTTTTGCATTGCTTTACTTGAAGTTACAACAGCAAACTCTCCATCAAGTTTCTTTTGCCTGTAACGAATTAATTGACGGAGGTACTTCAGCATTTTCAATTTCAAAGATTTGTTGCATATCCTTTATTTTGAAATCACCAGTACCGGTTCATTGTTGGATTAGATAAATACCAAACAAAGTTGATAAAAGATAACCAAAAATCCCAGTGAATACAAACACAACGACCATTCTTAAAACTAATTGTTTTACATTGAAGTTTGAAATAGCTGTTTCACTCCGCCCACTTCTTGAGAGTTTAACTGTATTTTCTAATTTGTTGACTTTTTACGTCTTTAAAAATATCTTTATAACTATTCATTAAAAGCATCCACTCTCAATTAACTGATTTAAAGTTGGACTTGTTGTCATGCTTTACACTGAAACCCCAGTATAATCCCCTAGTGAAGTGACAGCAATTTTCTTTTCCCAGAAAATCAACATCTGAATTTAATTGAGTAGCATTACCCGTACAATTTCACTGCAACTTAAACTTCTTGATCGGTTGAATCATTAAATATATGACCCATTCATATTAGAACTAATTAGTTTGAAACAAAAGAAAACTAAAACTGATCATTCTTCTATGATTTCTGTTTTTAAAATTCTTTTTCTGGTGCATTAATTTTATAAATAATATAACTTGAGTAACTTGTATTATACAACTGATTTTGACGTAATAGCTTTATAACTCATCGGTACAGCCATTAAAATAAATAAAATGAATTACTGAAATAGCATTCCACTCTTTAAATTAGCTAATAAATCAGCTAATGAATAGTTTTCAAACATTTATGTAACCATCCTTTGCTAATATTGTATGATAAATTGGTTTCTTCATTGAATAGACATTAAGAAAAATCATAACGACTGTCCAAAATTGCATTGTGAATAAACTAAAGAAACTGAGAAACTACTTTCGCCATAAAGAATAAATTTCCAAGAACTAATAACGAAACCGTAAATCCAAGTAGATTTTTACGATAAGCTGAATTCAGTAAAGCAATTAAAATAAATCCTAAAATACAGCTTGCTATCATTAATCCAATAAAACCCATAGTCCGTATAAATTTCCATCATGTAACTACTTCCAATACCATGTCCATCTAAATATTGTTGTTTTAATACAAGATACGAAATATTATGAGCATAATCTCATTACTTTCTAAGCTAATTCAATACATTCATTGTTGCTTTAAAAGCTTTGGTTCCTAATACATTCATACCAATACTACCACGATAGAAATAATCGATAATAGGTCCAAAATGTAAAAGTTTCTATTTCTCGAATTGGTAAACTACTACGATAGAGATAACCTCTGGCTAAAAACTCCAAAAACTAGTTCCCTTGTTTATAAATAAAATCAACTAATAAAAGCAAAATGCTATCGAATTTTAATTTTGCTATCACGAACATAGTTCATCGCCCTCATGGCAAGCATTAAAACTGGAGTTCCTATTCCAGAGCAATTTTTCTCTACGTCCGGAGCCAAACTTCTTTTTATCAGACTAGTGACGCATACAAGAAATAACAAAGGCAAATAGTAAACTTAAAATAATGGATTTCTCGTATCAATCACTAAAATGAATCATATTTCACACGATGTATAAACTCAGCATAATGTATCGATACTAGATGGTTTTGGTCGCTAAAATACAGGCCACATATAAAGCATAGAACATAAATGCTGATAGCAAATAAGTGAAAGTAAGGTAATTTACTTGTAAAATTTGCATAATAAACTATAATAAGTTGTCTGTAATTCAAACATTAACCGTTCGACTAATCTTAATACATAAAATGGATATGTAAACAAGAATACTGTTAATGAAAACTCTTCAACTTGTAAAATCAAACGTGCATAGGAATTTCTACACTGGCCTTTCCTTTTTAGTGTAAAATATCTAACTCCTACCATTCCACCTAGCCATAATCCTAATAAAGAAAACTAGTATGACATTAAAGGTAAATACATACGCATCTTGTTGGTATGTTTCAAAAACTTCCAGTTCTTAAATAATCGATTAATGGTCTTGAAAAATAAAAACACAAAAATTGTCATCATAAAAACAAGACATGAATTAATTGATACTTCTACATGATGAAAACAAAATAATGTATGTGCAATAAAAACCATCACAACTGTATATAATAATGTTTTCTAAAATGATTATTATTTAAATAAATCAAAATAAAAAGCAATGCTAAACCATAGCAGAAAGTTGTAAGTACTGCATGAAGTTTTCTTAAAGAATCCGGCATCTATCTAACTCCTTTCTTCTTTTGATGATTGAAATAACTCCTCTATTTGTTGCAGTTGTTTTTCAATTGTAAATTGTTCGATAAATTCTGAATAATTCCTGATATTTTTTCTTTCTCAGTAATATATTTTAGGGCAGCAATGGCTTCTTGATTGGTTTCATCACTTCAAATTGACCTCATTCGATAATTCTAAAGCTCCACCAACATTTGTGGGAAAACAAAGAATTCCTAATGTCACAGCTTCTACAACGGTTCTGAAAATCCTTTCTTGCTTCTGATATAAGAACATAAAACTTTTTGCTTGTTTTAAAATAGAATAAAGGATCTGATATCCTAAGAATGAACTTTTATCTCTGTAGTTGAAGACGTTCTACTTCTTCTTCAAGAAATTCTCCTGTCTGCCACTACTACAATATAGTATAAATGAACATTATTCACTCATCTGTAATTCATTGAAAGACTCCCTAACACACGATCTGTTCCCTTTTTAAATCTCCAAAACGTCCAATCACACAAATACTATCTAATGTCACTGGAGCAATTTCGATTTTCCAAAGTACTCGTAAAGTGTTATTATAAATCGTTTGAAGTTTATTTTTGACATCGGATAAAACAGTTTCAATCGATTCTCTTGTTTTTAGAAATCGCAATAATTTTATCTGCATGACTTAATTGTTCAAAATGATTGTCATGATAATGAGCTTGTTCTCTTTCAAAAAGACTTTCGATACTTCCATGTATCCAAAGCAATTTTTCACTCTTTTCTCTTAGAAAAAGGAAAAGCTGGATCCATAATAGTATAAGAAACTTCAATATCATAATCATCTCGACTAGCCAATTTCTCACTACAAGTTGGGAAATAAATTTCTGAAACGCCATAAAATGGCATCAATGAATCGTCCATAACTTTTCTTCTTATACGGTTTTTAGAATGAACTCCTTCAGGAACAGCTTCACTATCCTTTTATCCAAAATGTTCCATTTCTAAAATATCAGTTTGATATTTCTCTAAATCTAAGTTGGAAACAATTGTAGATAGAATTTTTCAGCCCTCCTCCTAAGGAAAACGACCATAAAAAGAAAAGTACTCACTGCCATAATATTCACCTATATAATGCATGCTCTGAATCAATGAGTACCGCATCACGATGAGCTACTTGTCTTTACTACGGTGGAGTGTGTCATAATCTCCAAAAAGCAGTTTTTAAATAAGCATCATACCCAACCGGAATTGGTAATTCTGTTTCTTCAAAAGGAAGTCATAATGCATCCTCGAAACTAGAAATAGGATATTTTCTTCATAGTATGGACCAGAACACAGTTCAGATGCCATCACTTTCTTCTTTTGTATATTTCGTCATTTCAGCTTCAGCTTTTTCCAAATTTTATAACGCAATTTTTCAGATGGAACAAGTGCTAATAAAAGCTTGACTTCCCCACCTCATCATTCCACCATGTTTTTCTGGAATGGTCTATGCACAAACAGTGAATAGACTAAAAGCAGCTATCACTTGTTTTTCGTGATAGCCCATTAGCTGATAATAATCCAATGGAAGCACATCTCAAGGCTAATCCATGTGGAATATCCAAATCTTGTTGATAAGGTTTGATACATGTTGTTTGTGTATCTCTTATTGTAATAAATAAATTACGGTCGATATAATTTTTCATTACTTTTGAAAGTTGATAACGACTATCTGCCTTTGTGGCCACAGTTAGTGCTAATTTTTCATAATCTTTTCTTGGCATAAAGAAATCTAAGTCATCATCCCAAGGAACAACTTTTATGACGTAGAGGTCCCGATTGCTCTCCACCACATAAAGTAGCAAAGTAAATCATTTTCTTACAAAATTGAACGAAATACTTCCATCATTTCTAAACACTTCTCTGAAGTGGTTCCATGATTTCACCCTCATTATTAAATATCCCATTTTGCAACTGTCTCTAAATGGTGTAACAGTATCTTCTTCAAAGAAATGATATATGTCTTGGATATCTTGAATTTTATTTGATCTCATGAATAATTAAATTCAATCTTGAATGTACTTGAGGGCGTTCCATCATTTCGAACGCTCTTTCAAAATCATCACGACCTGATCATGAACTACCTACCCAAGTTAACCCTTTTTCTAAAATGTCCATGTATTTAATGGAACTCTCAAACTGCTACTCCCATCATAATAGACTGTACCCTTTGAGGTCTAATATGTTTAATATCTCGATAAGCTTCGTGTTCCAGTTCCCTCCACAGCATTCAAAGCATGATCAAACGTGAAATCATCTTCAATTTCAGCTCACATCATACACTTCATCTGCAAAATGAGAATAAAGCGTAATTTATCATGATTTTTCCAACGACAATAATCCTGAGTTAGAAATTTTTCTTTGCAAGTGTCGCAACAACATATGCTGAAACTCAGACCCCATACCACAATACGATCTCTTCTTGAATGTGCTACTTGTTTCATTCTTGTAATTCCATGAATCCTAACGGAAACAAATTCTGTAATCGCAGCTACTTTTGATGGAATTGTTTCATATTTAACCACACGATTTTTAGGAATTGTGACAAATTCTCTCATAAATCCATCATGTCCACTTGAACGGAAATAACCACCTGTTACATAGTGTTTCATAAAATTCTGTCCCTCTTCAAAATTCTTTTGAGGTTGGTTTGGAATCCTGACAACCTTTATCTCCAGGTTTATACGTTCCGGAAGCATCACTTTACAACAATCCACTAACATTCATGAATCAACTGCCATCAGTAATTTCTTTTCATAAATTTTAGGTGGTCGTGCTCATGGAAATATCGTTGGTCTGCATGGCAAAGTGCAATATAATTTGGTCGAACAACTACTGTATCTTCTGTTCCATTTCAACGTCTTCTATTTCACAGAAAAATAATGCGGACGAATCAATTGATATACTCGATTAATCACTTAGATCTCTCCCAACATCGCTTCAGCAATTTTTAAATCCGTTACTGTAGTAATTTTAATATTTGAATATTCCTTGAACTAGTCCAACAAGAGTATTGTTTAATACAAATACTTTTACATGCATCTGTTAAATTTGTTTCACATCTTCTTCCATTGATTCATAAATATCTACAAATGCTCTGAATTTTAAATGTCTGTGGTCGTTTGTCCTTGATACATATATGTACGATTTGAATAGATGAAATAACTTTTCCATCTAGCACAGATTCAACAATAGTATCATTTGGCAAGAACGACTGCATCTGCTACATCGTACTCTTTCATTGCAGCAATATTTTCTTGAATCATTCGATATGAAAACAAAATGGTCGAACTGCATCATCGAGTAATTAAAAATATCATCTGTCGTTTTCATCAGATTGTTCTTTAACATCATGAATAATATTCATATACTATCGTTTCTATCTTTTCCACCTGATACAACACGAATTTCTTTTTCTTTTGTGTTGGAAACATATTTGTGGAGTCAAATCTTCAAAGTAAGTCATCCAAATTGGGATGAACCCTACATAAATAATATCAATTTCAGGGACAAATAAGAATTTTTCAACAGTATGCATAATAATTGGTTTTTGACCCTAATGTTAAAAACTGTTTAGGCATATCTTGAATTCCACATGTAGTTCCCGTTCCACCAGCAAGTATTCCAGCGTAAATCATTTTGATTTCCTTCTTTCTATGGTGTAGTTAAATAAAATAGGTTTTCTCTTTGTTGTAATAATGGATAAGTTTTAACAGGTTTTTTGACCTAAATATTCACGGATTAAATTGGATTTTTCTAATAATTCTTCATCTGTAGCATAGGAATAATAAATTTGTTCTCCTATTGAATTCTGTTAATAACAATGAACGTTCTTCAATAAATGCTTGCTCTAAATGGTCAAAAATGAAGGTCCATATGTGTTTTTCAATGCCATAATTTTTCCAATTGGAATATCCGTTTTAACATTTTTACTTACAGCGTTCATAATTTTTCAAAATCGTAATTGAATTAAAGGACATCATTTTCACTAATTGTTCAATGACGATTCTTTGACGTTTTTTGACGCCCATAATCTCCTTCAGGATCATCATAACGCATTCTTTGCAAAGCGTAATGCACTTTCGCCATCTAATAATTCCTTTTTCCTTCTTCAAAAGAACGACCTTCATATGTAGGTTAAAGGACTATACTTCGATTCCACCAACTGCATCGACAAATTCCATTAAACCAGACATATTAATTTCCATATAAAATCAATGTTTTGTATCAAATAATTTTCTACTGAATTAATCGCCATTTTAGCTTGTCCATAGGCATAAGCATGATTAATTTTGTCATAGTAATTCATTCCAACAATCTCTGTATAAGTATCGTGAATACTTAATAATTGTGCTTTTCTCACTTGGATTCGATGTTATAATAACATAGTATCACTTCTACCATCTTCAGTTGGTCGACCATACGCACCATTATCAATCCCTAATAATAAAATATTAATAGGTTTTAGCATTTTCAATAATTTCTTGTGCTTCTTCTTCAGTTCTATTCTCCCACATCTTGAGTAATCATATTAATTGTTTGGTGGGAATAAATTTAATTTGTCAGCAAATACTATTGAAGTGCCTACTAACAATGCTGTTATTAAAATAAATATAAATAAAAAGTTTTCCTTTTTCTTCTTTTGTCTTCTTTTGGATCGAAGACCAAAATCATGATGTTCTACCATTTACTTTCCTCAAATTCTATTATTTATTATGGTTGATTATTTGACGTAGATTTTTCACTGCAGCTGGTTTAGGTGCAATAGTTGTATTTGTAGGTGCTGGTAACTTCAACCGTTGAAGACTCTACTTTAGTCGGAGCTACTGTTGTTGGTTGTACTTTTTGAACACTTGTTGTTGTCTCAACTTTTTATCATCCGCTTGAATAGTTGTTGTATTTTTGAACACTTGCAGCCTGTTGTGTTGTTGGTGTTGTTGAGTCGTCGGGTTACAGAGCCGGTTGAACTGGGCTTTACATACTCATCAGCAGCCTCTTCTTGATAAAAATGGCTGACTAACCGGTTGATGTTTTTCAACATCTGGTGTTATTTGTGTCTCATTTGTTTCAATATGTTTTAATGATTCAACTTTTGATAAATCTCAAAGACCTCTTAAAACATTTGAGATACGCAATCTTTCTTCTTCAGGGACAACAAAATAGTAAACTCCACCAATCATTGTTCCTGAGCCACTAATTTTATCACTTTCAAAATTTTTCAATGCTTTTGGATAATTATTTTTATCGATAATAATTTATCAAGTGTAAAATTCGTACGAACTGAATTTTTCTAATGTTTTTAAAATTTCTTCATAACGAGTTACTGAAGTAATATTTAATAGTTTTTCTAGTACTTGAATCACATATTGTTGACGTTTTTGACGTCCCATATCTCCTTCTGGGTCATCATAACGCATTCTGGCATATCTTAAGGCAGCTTCACCATCAACGTGTCTGTCTACTCCTTCAGTAAAGGATTCTCCTTCATATGTGAAGGTTAATACTGGTGTAATATCTAAACCACCAACTGCATCAACTAAGCCCATTAAACCACCCATATCCACTGTTACATAGTAATCAATTGGGAGATTTAACATATTCTGAACACTATTGATAGACATTTTTCTTGTCCAAATGCGTAAGCATGGTTAATTTTTATCATTTATTCCATATCCAATAATTTCTGTATAAGAATCACGAGGAATACTTACAATGGTTGTCTTTCCCTAATTTTTCATTTGACAGTTACGACTAACATCGTATCACTACGACCTACTTCCGTACCACACGTCCATATGCTCCATTATCAATTCCTAATAATAATACTGAAAAACTATCATTATCTTTTTTATTTCTTTTTCACGAAGATTGACTCGTTTCAACTTCTTGGTGAATCACATTTTCCACTTTAGCTAGTCTTTGCACGAATATAAACTCCTGCCAGTGTAATAAATGTAGCAGCGAGAACAACAAAAATATTGCCCATTTTCTTCTTTTTATTTTTCAAAAATTTTTGTTACGAACATGATTTTCTAATCTACTCAAATTTTTCAACCTCTTTTTATCTACAATCAATTCATTATACCATAGTTCCGCTCATTTTCATGAGAGGAGATTTACTACTTTTTAATAAATTTATTCCTCAATAGTTGAAAAATAGCTTTTTCTTCCACCAAAAATCCTTCAATCCATCCTCTTATTGTTCCCTATTCCATATGAAATATGTACGGAAATCATTAAAAAATGGAATCAATAAACGAGTGATATGGAAAGGATGTGTCGAAATTTCAAATAGTGACAATCCAATAATCACTAATAAATAAATACTTACTAATAATAAAAATGGTAATGCAGAAATTCCAGCAACTAAAATTGTTGCTAATAATATACTAACAAAAACTCCGGTACAAAAATGGAATAGTGATAAACATTCACGACATACGTGACTCGTCAAACCAATCCAATAACCATTACCAAATTTTTGTTTTTAACATTTTTGAGTAAGTTGGTCGAATATATTGAAATGATTCAATCGAAATATCATACCAAATTTTAAATCCATTTTTACGGATACGATAATGAAACTCAATATCTTCTGTACGAACTAACTTTTCGTCAAAAATATCCAACTTTATCTACGACATCTTTATGATACATTCCTTGGAATACAGAATCGACATAACGACTCTCATCACCTTTACGATAATTAGCAATGCTACTACCTAAATGCAGATTCTTCGACAATATGTAATGTCTTCGCTAATTCATCATCCGTTTCAACAATCGTTGGTCTTCTTCCACCGCAAACTCGTTCTCCAGTTTGGATTACTGCTACATTATTTTCTATAAAATTTTCTGGAATATGTGAATGTGCATCGATTTTCAAATAACACTCTCCATCCGAATGTTTTAAATCCTAAATTCAATCCTGTATTCAAAGTTTTTAGATTATCAAAAATTTTAATCGCATAAAAATTCATGTTGATAGGATTCTTGAAACTCATTCATTAATCTTCTTGTACCATCTGTTGACATCGCATTCACTAAAACAATTTCAATTTGTTTATGTGGATACGTTTGATGGACTAAACTTTCAAAAGATTGCTGGTAAATAATTTTCTTCGTTATAAGCGCTAATTGATACTAGAAACTAACATAAATTTCTCCTTAATCTGTGTTTATGAAAAGAAGGCTGGAGCATTGTCCAGCCTTCTCTATTTTATTTCTTTTTATTCGCAATATCAATCAATTCATCGTGTAATTCTTGTTCTGAATAATCTTTCAAAATTTTTCAATAAAAGTCATAAACACGATCAATTTTGAGTTGTCTGCAATTCCAATATGAATTTTTAGGAAAATTTGTTTTGGATTAATTTCTCCCTCATTCAATAACTCTTCATACATCACCAGGACGTAAACCAGTAAATTTAATTTCAATATCATCTTCACTGTACCTGATAAACGGATTAGATTTTTCGCTAAGTCCACAATACGAACAGGTTTGCCCATATCTCATGCAAAAATTTCTCTCCACGTGCTAGAGAGCCTAGCCTGAATTACTAATTGTGCTGCTTCTGGAATCGTCATAAAGTAACGAACAATATCTGGGTGAGTTACTGTAATTGGTCCACCTTTAGCAATTTGTTTTTAAATAATGGAATAACAGAACCTCTTGATCCTAGAACATTCCCGAAACGGATCACATATTTCGTTGCATCACTTTTTGTTGCCATATCTTGAACAATCATTTCACATAGGCGTTTGGTTGCACCCATAATATTCGGTGGATTAACAGCTTTTATCTGTTGAAATCATTACAAAAGTTTTTACTTTTGCATGATTCGCAGCTTCAGCAACATTACGAGTTCCTAAAAATATTATTTTTCACCGCTTCTCTTGGATTAATTTCCATTAAAGGCACATGTTTATGGGCTGCAGCATGGTAGACAACATCTGGACGATATTTTTCCATCACTTCAAAAATACGTTTTTCTATCTTGAACATCCGCAATGACTGGAGTAATTCTAAAATGCTCAGCATATTTTCCAAAGTAATTCCATATTTAATTGATAAATACTATTTTCTCCATGTCCTAAAAATAATTAATTCTTTTGGACGGAATGAAGAAAACTTGTCGACAAATTTCAGAACCGATTGAGCCACCAGCTCCAGTTACTAAAATGCGTTTCCCACGTAATTGTTTTTCAATTAACGTTTGATCCAATTCAACTGGATCACGTCCGAGTAAATCTTCAATTTCAACATTTCTTAATTGTTGTACATGTAAGTTTCTGACATGACTTCATCAATATTTGGAAGAATGACACATTCTGCTCCAGTTTTACGTGCAATATCGTAGACTTCATTTAATTTTTTTATTTGGTAATGAAGGCATCGCAATAACAACTTTAGTAATTCCCATATGTTGAACAATTTTTCAATATCTTTTGTAGTTCCTAAAAATTCGAACCCCATAAATATCTTTTTCTTTGTTTTTCTTGATCATCATCAACAAAAGCTACAGGCATCATTCTCATTTTTGGATGCATTAACATTTGACGTACTAATAAAGTTCCTGCTGCTCCTGCACCAACAATTAACGTTGGTTTTGCATTTTCCATAACAACACTATCTACAAAGTACTCTCTGAAAATACGCATTGACAGACGAACTCCACCTACTGCACAGACAAGTAACAGCCATAACACTACTACAAATTGCCAAGTCACTAAAGTTTTAAACCAGACAATTCCTGCAATTGTTGAAACAATGACTGCAGCACTGACACATTTTACAACCGTTATTACTTCATATACACTGGCATATTCCCAATCTCTCAATATAAATTTAGAAAAATATGAAAATACATAATGCTGTCAATGATAACAATGCTGTAACTGTTAATGCATGGATATTACGAATTAAGCCTTCTGTTACAAGTCTAAAACTTAAAAAATACAGAACCTAGCACGATGATCGAGTCTAATACAAATAATAATAATATTTTTAATCGATTATTCATCTACACCTCTCTTATTCCACCACTATGCTTCTAATACTTCTTGAACAACTTCTTTATAGTTTTGCACAATATATTGAATATCTTCGTCCGTTAGTAAAGTGTGTAATGGTAAGGTCACTTCATTTTCAAAATAACGATAAGCTTGAGGATAATCTTTAATATCGAATCCTAAGTTTTTATAAGCTGTTAATAATGGTAATGGCTTATAATGTACATTACATGAAATACCACGCTCTGCCATTTTTCAATAATCAAACCTCTTTGTTCGTAAGAAGCACCATTTACTCTTGTAATATATAAATGTCTTGAAGATTCATACTGATCTGTTTGATGCGGTAAAACTTGAATAAGTTCAGATTTTAATCCAGCATCTAATTGGTCTACGATTTCTTTTCTACGATTTAAAATTCCTTCGTAACGTTCTAATTGAGCTAATCCAATAGCTGCCACAATATCTGCCATATTACATTTATATCCTGGAATTTCAATATCATATTCCCATGAACCTGGTTTTGTCTTCGCTAAGGCATCTTTTGTTTGTCCATGTAAAGAATAAATTTGGAATGCACGATAAATTTCTTCATCATCTAATCCATTCTTAGGATTCCAAGTAATACAGCCACCTTCAGCAGTTGTTAAATTTTTAACTGCATGGAATGAATAAGAAGCAAAGTCCGCAACTTGAGCAACTGATAAGCCATTAATCGTCGTTCCCATCGCATGAGCTGAATCTGAAACTACAATGATTCGATTAAAGTGAGCTTGCAAGGCATTATTTGCTGAAAATAAATCTTTTTCTTTTCTACTACTTCAAAAATACGAGTATAATCGCAAGGAACTCCACCTAATTCAACTGGAATAATGACTTTAGTCGCTGGGGTAATTGCTTGTTCTAATAAATCATAATTCATTTCATAATGATTTTCTTGAATATCTACTAATACTGGAGTTGCTCCAACATGTTCAATTACACTACATGAAGCTGTATAAGTATAGGCGGGAACGATAACTTCGTCTCCTTCACCAATTCCTAATACTCGTAGCGTTAATTCTAATGCAGCTGTGGCTGAATTTAAACAAACTGTTTTTACCAGTTCCTAAATATGTTGCTAATTGTCTTTCAAACTCTTTTTGTTTTTGGTCCAGTTGTAATCCAACCTGATTTAAGCACTTCTGTTACTAATTCAATTTCTCTATTGCTAATATCTGGTGGTGAAAATGGTATATTTCTAATCATGTCTTTTTAACCTCCGAATGTTTATTTACTATCTTAAAACAGCAAATACAGTTTGAAGCATTACTTTTATATCTTGAGTAATACTTAATTCTGAAAATGTAATCGATATTATATCTCATTTTTTTCTGGAAGAATTTTTGAATATAAGCTTCATCTGCTGTTAATCCTTGTTCCATCCATTTAGAAATTTTATCTGCTTCATTTCTAAACTCAATACTTGATCTTGAAGTGATTCCTGCTGGTAATAATAATGTAACCATCATTTCTTCAGAATAGGCATCTACATATTTTTTTGAACTTCTGGACGAGTTCCAACAAATGTCATATCTCCTATCAAAACATTGATTAACTGTGCTATTTCATCCAATCTAAAATCTCTAATTTTTACCAATCTTAGTAATTCTTGAATCATTATCTTGAGTCACAAGTGGTCCCATTTTATCAGCATTCAGTATCATCGTACGGAATTTAAAAAAATTCTAAAGACTCTTCCATATGTTGTAATTCTTTGCTGTCGATAAAAGATAGGGTCCACCATCTTCTAGCTTAATACAAATTGCTAAAACTAAAAATACAGGCGACAATATTACTAAAAGAATTAACGACAAACAGATATCAAAAAGACGTTTAAAAACCAACGTCGCTTTTTCTTTTCTAATACCTTTACTGCTTCTAAAGTATAATGATTTTTTTCATAAACTGTGGCATTTGATGTTCTGTTCTCATATCTACTCCTCTCATGCCTAATAAACCTTCATCATTATAGCACAAATTCCATCACTGGAATAGCTTTCGCAAAAGTTTTTTTAATAAAAACCAGGAAAGTTTTCTGAGTTTTTTTCTTAATATTTTTGATAATCATCCTTTTGTTTTTTTCACTGAAGTAACAAAAAAAGACTTTTCTTAGTAACACTTAAATTTTACTTTGTTACATTTGAAAAGTCTATTTTTCTTTTAAATCTATAAATTTAGAACTAAATGATTCCAAATTTCTTTTTGCTAATAAATGTTTAGAAACTTTTGGCAATAAAAATTTCTTCCCCATTTTTGAAAGGATTGTCACTTGATGCAGATCCGAACCAAATCCAATACTTTGATCTGAAACATCATTGGCAATAATAAAGTCTGCATTTTTCTTTACTAATTTTTTTGTTTTGCAAATTCTATTACTTGATGCGTTTCTGCTGCAAATCCGATAACTGTTTGTCCTTCTTTTTCAAACTTCCTAATTGTTTTAAAAATATCTAGATTTTTAACTAACGTTAAGGTGATTTCATTTTCATCATCTGTTTTTCATTTTTTTGAGTAGCAGGTTCTTTTACTCGATAATCCGATACAGCAGCTACCATAATGGCAATGTCTACTGATGGAAAAATAATTCAACACTTTTTCTTGCATTTCTCTAGCAGATTCCACATACTCCATTTTCACTCCATTTGGAATAGGTAAAGCTGTAGTTGCAGAGATTAAAATAACTTCTGCTCCTTTTTGACAGCATCTTCTGCTAAGGCATAACCCATTTTTCCCAGAAGAATCATTCGAAATATAGCGAACAGGATCAATTCTTTCTTTTGTTCCACCAGCTGTAATTAATACTTTTTCCAAATAGTGACTTGTCTTCTTCCTCAAATAAATTCAATTCTTTTTATTTGTTTAAGAACTTCCTCAGGTTCGGGTAATCTTCCTTTCCCTGAATATCCTTCTGCTAAAAAAATCCCTCTGATGGTTCTATCATAATAACACCATCTTTTTGTAATTGGGCACAATTTCTTAGAGTAGCCGGATTTTCCCACATATGTTCATTCATAGCAGGAACGATTACTTTAGGAGCAGTTGTAGCAAGGAATGCACTTGTTACAAAAATTATCTGCTATTCCATGAGCTATCTTAGCAATAGTATTAGCTGTAGCTGGAATAACAATTGCCAACTCTGTCCAGTCTGCAAAATGAATATGTTGAACAACAGATGGATCATTTTCGTCAAATGTATCCACCATTACTTTTTTTCTTTTGTTAAAACTTGAAATGTTAAAGGTGAAACAAATTGACAAGCTGATTGAGTCATTGCAACTTTTTACTTGTGCACCTTCTTTTTATTAATAATCTTACAAATAAAAAGAGCTTTATATGCTGCAATTCCTCCTGTAACATACACAGCTACTTTCTTTTTGATTAAGCATTCTTCATTCTCCGTTTTTCCATTAATTTTAAAAGAACTCCACCTACAACTGGTACAATAATAGCAGAACAATAGCTTCCGGAACACCATTTGTTCCAACAATGGTCATTAAAAAAATACTGGTAATTCACCAAGAGTTTTTTTGTAATTTTTTTCAGCATATTGATTTCCTACAAGGAAATAAATTAACGATAATACTAAAGTTGAATTTAATAAGCTACCGAAAGCACCAACAATACTCATTCTCAAATGACTAGATGAAATAATTTTTTTGTAAGGCTACAAAAAAGTAGTCCAGAAAGTAGTCCAACTAGTGCACGAGGAACAATTGCAATTAAAGGATTCGTAAAGACTAATAAACTAATGGCACTACCTGAAGTAAATGCTCGAATAAAAGAACAAACACCCCAAACTGTCCCTAATAATAGTCCCGTCTGCCATCCCATTAGACATGCTCCAATAATTACGGTAATATGAATAATCGTAATATCAATGACTAACAAAGGTAAATTCCCTAAAAAAACGGAATAAAACTTTGTAAAAATAATAATGGCAATTAAAAATAGCTGTAAATACCAATTGAAAAATTTTTATCTTTTTTTCATAATTAACACCCCAATTTTTCACTTTTTTTCAATCATTATACTCTTTGATTTTTCAGTCATGCAATGACAAAATCTATTTATTTTACATTCTTTTCACAATTTTCTTTTCCATTGTAAACCAATCTTTTTATTCTCTAGTTTGATTTTCAAAAATATTCTCTGACTCTTGGAGCTACCTCTCTTCCAAATAATTCAATAGATTTCAAAAATATCTTCATGCTGCATAGACCCTAATGGTAAATGTAACATAAAAACGGTCTAATCCCAACACTTCTATCATTTTAATCAATTTATTTGCTACGGTTTCTGGGCTACCAACAAGCATTGCACCTTCTGGACTAACACTTGATAAATATTGCTCAAATGATAATGGTTGCCAAAATGGACGATCTTTTGAAATCGCATCAACGACTTGTTTCGTAGGGATGGAAATATTTTTGAATCGCTTCTTCATCTGTTTCAGCAATAAATCCCCAAGAATGCGATGCAACTTTTAATTGTTTTTCGAATGTCCAGACGCGATTCCTATTTTTTTTCTATAATACTCAATTAATCCCTTTAAAAATTTTTCATACTTTCCACCAATAATAGCATATGCAATCGGCAATCCTTTTTGCGCAATTTTCACTGTAGATTCTGCATTTCCACCAGTCGCTACCCATATTGGAAAAATCTTCTTGGACAGCACGTGGATATACTCCTTTATGATTAACTGTTTGAGTAAATTCCCTTTCCACTCTAATATTTCATGTTTTTAATATTCTCAAGCATTGCTAATTTTTCATCAAATAGTTCTTCATAGTTAGATAAACTATAACCAAACAGCGGGAATGATTCTGTAAACGAACCACGTCCTACCATGATTTCACTTCGTCCATTTGAAATGGCATCAATCGTAGCATATTGTTGATAGACTCGTATTGGATCAGCAGATGACAATACAGTTACCGCAGAACTTAGTCCAATATTTTTAGTAACTGCTGCTCCTGCCGCTAATATAATTTCTGGTGCAGAAACTGCAAAATCTTTTCGATGATGCTCACCAATTGCATAAATATCTAACCCTACTTCATCAGCTAATTTCATTTCTTCTACTAATTCACGAATTCGTTCATCATATGTAGGAGTAATACCTGTTTCTTCAATTTCTGTTGTTTCTCCAAATGTACTAATTCCTAATTCAATCATGATACTCCTTATATTTTCTATTATTTTTATTTCTTATTCACTTTAACAATTAAAAAGGAATTAAAGCAATCTAACGCTGCTTAATTCCTCAATAGATTCTCCCTACCCCTAATAGGAAACTACTTTTTATCTATTATTTTTTTCTTTTTTTATCTTTTTTTAAAGATTCTGGTAGTATTAATCCTAATCCAGTAAGAATTGATAATGCGGCTTCTCCAAATAACAACCATTCAGATTCCGTACCAGTTTTTTTGGAAGAATTTCTTTTTCTTCTTTCTCATTTGTTCTTTGATTTTCTCCTGGTTTTGTATCAGGTTGCTGTTCTGGCTTAGGTTCTAGCTTAGGCTCTGGCTTAGGCTCTGGCTTAGGCTCTGGCTTAGGCTCTGGCTTAGGCTCTGGCTTAGGCTCTGGCTTAGGCTCTGGCTTAGGCTCTGGCTTAGGCTCTGGCTTAGGCTCTGGCTTAGGCTCTGGCTTAGGCTCTGGTTTTGTATCTGCTTCATAGTATACATCAACCGTTTTATTGTCGGTTGTTGATGTTACTCTGTCGCTTCTACTGTTGGTACACTTGGAGCTTTGTAGTTTGGTATTGCTTCTGGAGTTACTTGTGACCAGTTGCCTTTACTCCATTCTCCGTATGTAACATCACCTGTAACTTTGTTTGTTGTCTTCGGTCTTGTTAACGTCACTGTTTCAACTGTTGGGTTTTTCAAGACTTTGTTCGTACCTTTTTCTAGGTAGTTGATTGTTCTTGTTACTGTTTTTTCTTCTGTTCCAGTTTCTGTATCTGCTTCGTAGTATACATCAACCGTTTTGTTGTCTGTTGTTGATGTTACTTCTGTTGCTTCTACTGTTGCTACACTTGGAGCTTTGTAGTTTGGTATTGCTTCTGGAGTTACTTGTGACCAGTTGCCTTTACTCCATTCTCCGTATGTAACTTCTTTTGTAACTTTGTTTGTTGTCTTCGGTCTTGTTAACGTCACTGTTTCAACTGTTGGGTCTTTCAAGACTTTATTCATACCTTTTTCTAGGTAGTTGATTGTTCTTGTTACTGTTTTTTTCTTCTGTTCCAGTTTCTGTATCTGCTTCATAGTATACATCAACCGTTTTGTTGTCGGTTGTTGATGTTACTTCTGTTGCTTCTACTGTTGGTACACTTGGAGCTTTGTAGTTTGGTATTGCTTCTGGAGTTACTTGTGACCAGTTGCCTTTACTCCATTCTCCGTATGTAACATCACCTGTAACTTTGTTTGTTGTCTTCGATCTTGTTAACGTCACTGTTTCAACTGTTGGATCTTTCAAGACTTTGTTCGTACCTTTTTCTAGGTAGTTGATTGTTCTTGTTACTGTTTTTTCTTCTGTTCCAGTTTCTGTATCTGCTTCGTAGTATACATCAACCGTTTTGTTGTCGGTTGTTGATGTTACTTCTGTCGCTTCTACTGTTGGTACACTTGGAGCTTTGTAGTTTGGTATTGCTTCTGGAGTTACTTGTGACCAGTTGCCTTTACTCCATTCTCCATATGTAACTTCTTTTGTAACTTTGTTTGTTGTCTTCGATCTTGTTAACGTCACTGTTTCAACTGTTGGGTTTTTCAAGACTTTGTTCGTACCTTTTTTTCTAGGTAGTTGATTGTTCTTGTTACTGTTTTTTTCTTCTGTTCCAGTTTCTGTATCTGCTTCGTAGTATACATCAACCGTTTTATTGTCGGTTGTTGATGTTACTTCTGTCGCTTCTACTGTTGGTACACTTGGAGCTTTGTAGTTTGGTATTGCTTCTGGAGTTACTTGTGACCAGTTGCCTTTACTCCATTCTCCGTATGTAACTTCTTTTGTAACTTTGTTTGTTGTCTTCGGTCTTGTTAACGTCACTGTTCCAACTGTTGGGTCTTTTCAAGACTTTTATTCGTACCTTTTTCTAGGTAGTTGATTGTTCTTGTTACTGTTTTTTTCTTCTGTTCCTTTTTCATACAAAAGTATCATAAACATAAGTTACAGTAATTTCTTCACTGTTAACAACACCTTCAACCGGAGCCGAAGTTTCTTTGACTCTCATATATCTATAGGCTATGTCATTATATGTAAATTCATCAGGACGATATTCTTCTGTATCTACATTATAATCTTTTTGTATAAGCTCTTTTTTTCAATAGCTGTTATCGTTGGTTTTAATTGTATTTCCTTGCATATCTTCATATGCAATTTTAACAACTCCATTTTTTTATATCTTCTATTTTAATAGTAACAGAAGCTACATTTGCCTCATTAAATATTTCCTCTGCATTTGTTTTTTTGCTGCTGCTGAAATATAAGCTACCTGTTTATCTTTTGCATCTTTAGAAATTCTTGCTGGTACTAAAAAAATTCATTTGACAATCCTGGATTTAATGTAGTTCCTGGATTTGAAACAAACTTAACTGCTGTAACCTTGCTCCAATCTGTCACTTGATCAGCTGTTAAAGTTGTTGCTTTAGCAACTTCATTTGCATTCCCATTAATTGGAGAAGTTAAGTAGTATGCTGTCCATCCTGCAGGAGCTATTGCTTCTCCTGTAGCTTCTACATCAAATGCAGAATTACGGGCTATACTTGTATCAACAATATTCTTGTCGTCTTTTTTTAGGTAATGTCACAAGCACTTCATTATTTGATAATTTTTGAATTATCTGTATTTGATAATGTAAAACGATATGTCACATCTGTTTTTCGGAGATAAATTCTGTAACGATGTTGTGTAGCCTTCTCGTTGATCATTTTTTTATCTGTTACATCTACGTGTAATCGTGTTGCCGATGTATTACTTACAGGAATTTCATAAGTGAAAGTTGATGTATTAATAATTGTCTTATCTCCATCAAATTCATTATTAGGATTTAATCCATGTAGGAATCTATTTTCATCCCAAACTAATGTGTATTTCAAACGATAACTACCTGTTTGAACCCACTGTGCAACATTAAACTCTAAATCTGGAGTTACATTCGTACGAGTATTTGAATCTTTTCGGATCAATAATCAATACACGTTTACCAGTATTTTGATAATTATCATCTTTAGTTACAAGCGGGCTATTTCCAGCGTAACTAAAACCATCTAGTAACTCTACAATAATTTTTAGGATTTTTTTGTACCTAAATAATCTAATTTTTTTATCTGTAGTAGCACCATGTGAAGTATATGTACTATATACACGATTTCCTAAACCTGAAGGAGAGTAATCATAAGCTTCTATTCCAGAACTTAATGATTGTGTTTTATTCCCTGCTAGAACCGTTTCTATCTTCCCAGTTCTCGGTGTCAATTTTAAAGCTGTTCTAGCATCTGCTAAAATTGTTTTAGAAATACTTGTATTAACCACATCTGTATCTTGAGTTGAAACTTTTGCAGTAACGATACTCTTAGCTTCTTTTCCTTCCGCTACCATTTGTTTAGCTTTTTCTAAGCCTTTTAAGTTTTGATGTAAATAAATACCAGCTTGACTAAGCGTATCATTTGTAAGTGTCATTTCACCTTTTGGCTTTAATAAAACTCGGGTTGTACCTTCTGGTAAATCTATTGATGTACCTCCATTCTTTTTAAAGGCAATTTCCCCTAACTTCGTTTCAGTTGTACCATTTACAGTATATACTTCAAATGTATTGCTTGTTCCTAGATTATCTGGCGCATACCAAGCTGCATATGCTCCATTCTTATTCCAAGTCCCATAAAATTCAATTGATCTCTTTTGATCAAAATCACTATCAATCGTTAATTCAACTTCCTTAACTTTTGTCGGAGTGTCAACACTTCTCCAGAAAACAATAATTCTTTTATCATCGGTTTCAGCATTGATTCCAGGAATTGCAATATTCACTCTATTTTCATGATTCTGTTCATTAGTAAAGTTATTAATTACTAATGGGGGTTGTGCTCCTGCTGTATTTGGTGTTGCTCCATCTCCGTTATCTTTATATGGATTCACAGCCTTCACAACTAACGAAGTAGACCCTTGACTTGTATTTGTTTCTCCTGATTTATCTGTATAAGTTACATTGTCTGTAAAAGTAAATTCTTTTTCCTTTTTAAAAAAACTCTTCTAATGTACCTGCTTGACGCATATTAATACGAAGCGTATCATCACTAGTATTATTCCCTTGATCAAATACAGTTTTTGCATCTGGTATTGTTCTTGTATAACGAGCAATATTACCTTCCTGTGTCCATCCTGCATTGATAGATGTTTCAGACACTACAGCTCCTGTTGGTAAAGTAATAGCATGTTGAATTTTATTAACAGCAGCAACTTCTTTATTTAATGTCGTTAATTTTAAAAACTAATTCTTTATTCTTAGTTTCATCAATAGTGTCTCCTGGTGCATTTGTATTAAATAAAGCTAAATCTCTAGCACCACTTTCACTATCCACATGAATACTAGCATATCCACTCTTATTTGTATTTGTTACCACTGACTTAGTAGTCTTCTCAGGTGAAATTGGATTCCCATTTTTATCCATTACTTGAGAAGTGATAGAAGTTTGAGAATTACGACCAGTTCTATATTTATCAAATTTATAACTAATATTGAAATTACCATAAGAACCACTTGGAACTTCTCCAGTATAAATCTTATACTGTGTATTCGTTACTTTTTTTCCACTCTTAAAAGCTGTACCAAATTGTACATCAGTAATAGGTTCATTCTCAGGTAAATTCACTAAAATATAAGAACCTTCTTCTAATTTTGAAGGAGCAGACACATCTAATCTAAATGTTGAGATGATCTGTTCTCCTACATTATATTCTGTTTGATTTCCTACTAAATGGCCTTGTAAACTAACTTTATTTTCAGTTGTTGGTTGTGTTTGATTAGCAGTCGCTAATGTACTATTTGAAGTACCAGCCTCTCTTGTATTAGCTACAGATTCTGTTGTTGAACTCGGTTGATTTGTTGTAGTAACTGGTACATATGTAATTTTATATTTATTTTCCCCAACAGATTGTAGGCTTGTTGCAGTAAATCCTGGATACTCTTTCTTTAATTGTTCAAGATTTGCTGAAAAATTTGATTTTAAAATAGCAACATCTTCTACTACTCCACCTGGTTTCTCATGAGTTACCATTACAAATTCTTGCGTATCTGCTACTACTGAATTACCGGTTCCAGTTCTGTTGTAACCACTATCTGTTACACTAGCTTCAACATGATAACCAAAAAGAAGCCAGCACCAACTACTACACTAGCAACTCCGACCCTTAATTTTTTTATAGCATATTTTTCAAATTTCCTACCAAACTTTTTTTGATTCATAAATTGATTATTTTTACCTAACATTGTTCACCTCAAAAATAATATAGATAAACCTAATTCTACCCCCCGATAATTTCTGTCAAATATTTTTCACTTGACTTCACAATTCACGAAAATATATGAATTATTGATCAACAGAATGAAATCATTCAAGAAACCTATAAAAAGAGTGAGATTTCTCTCACTCCTCATCATTTCAAATTATAGTTTTGAAACAGCTTCTTCAACTAAAGCTTCAACTTCTTGTACAGTTGCACATTCATTGATTGCTTTATCTGCTAATGCTTTCATTTCTTCTAATGTTAATTTAGAAATTAAGCTACGTGTTTTTTTAATACGCTTGAAGCAGACATTGAGAACTCATCTAAGCCTAAACCAACAAGTAATGGTACAGCTGTTTGATCTCCAGCCATTTCTCCACACATTCCAGCCCATTTACCTTCTTTATGTGCTGAATCAATTACATGTTTAATTAATGTTAAGATTGATGGATTATATGGTTGATATAAGTAAGAAACACGTTCGTTCATACGGTCAGCAGCCATTGTATATTGGATTAAGTCATTTTGTTCCAATACTGAAGAAATCAACTTCTTTTTGCGAATTGATGTGCTAATACAGCTGCTGCAGGAATTTCAATCATAATTCCCTACTTGAATGTCGTCGCTAACTGCAACACCTTCTGCAACTAATTTAGCTTTTTCTTCTAATAATAATGCTTTTTGCACCACGGAAATCATTTAATGTCGCAATCATTGGGAACATGATACGTAATTTTCCATAAACTGATGCACGTAATAATGCACGTAATTGTGTACGGAACATTTCAGGTTCATTTAATGAAATACGAATCGCACGGTATCCTAAGAATGGATTCATTTCGTGTGGTAATGGTAAGTATGGTAATTCTTTATCCCCACCGATGTCCATTGTACGAACAACAACAGGTTTACCATTCATGCCTTCTAATACAGCTTTGTAGGCTTCAAATTGATCTTCTTCAGTTGGCATATCATGAGAATCCATGTATAAGAATTCTGTACGGTATAAACCAACACCTTCAGCACCATTATGGATTACTCCTTCTAAATCTTTTGGAGTTCCAATGTTTTGCTGCTAATTCAACTTGATGACCATCTTTTTGTAAATGTATCAGCATCTTTTAATTTTTTTCCCATTCAGCTTGTTGTGCTGCAAATGCTTCTGCTTTTGCACGGTATTCAGCAACTACATCTTCAGAAGGATTTAAGAATACATCTCCTGATAAACCGTCGATAATGATTAAATCACCATCTTTAGCTAAAGATGTAATTTCTTTTGTACCTACAATAGCAGGAATTTCTAATGAACGAGCCATAATCGCTGAGTGAGAAGTACGTCCACCGATATCTGTTACGAACGCCTTTAACATATTTACGATTTAATTGAGCTGTATCACTCGGAGTTAAGTCTCCAGCTACAACTACTACTTCATCTTTTGATTGTAGCAGGGCTGAGGGATTTTAACACCTAATAAATTCGCTAAAATACGTTTTTGAAACGTCACGAATATCAGCTGCACGTTCTTGCATGTATGGATTATCTTCCATACCAGCAAAAAAATGCTAATAAACATATCTGAAACTTCTTTTAAAGCATGTTCAGCATTAACTTTTTGAGAAGTAATCGCGTCTTTTACTTGACCTACTAATTCAGGGTCACTTAATACCATTAAGTGAGCTTCAAATACTTGAGCTTCTTCTTCACCAAGATTTTTAATGCTGTTTCTTTAATTAATTCAATCTCTTTTGTAGAAAACTTCTAAAGCTTTTTCTAAACGAGAGATTTCATTTTCTGTATCTTCTACGCTTACTTTTTGAAAAAACTTAAATCTGGTTCTGTTAATGTATAAACTTTTGCGATTGCAATTCCATCGCTGGCTGCAATACCTTGTAAAGTTGGTTTCATATTACTCAGCTAATCCTTCTTTTTCTCATTGTTTCATCGATTCCAGCAATTGCATCTGCTGCATCTTCACCATCAGCTGTAATTACTACGTCAGCACCTTGACCAACACCTAATGACATAACACCCATGATTGATTTTAAGTTAACAGATTTACCTTTTGTATTCTAATTGAATGTCTGAAGCAAATTTGCTAGCTGTTTGAACTAATAAAGTTGCTGGACGAGCGTGAATTCCTGTTTCTGCAATTACGTGATATTCTTTCTTTTCCATGAAAAAAACTCCTTTAAAAATAAAAATTTTTATTAAGGACTGTAATAGTTACTAATTTCTTAGCAAACGTATACACTCCTCTCATTAAATTAGGTTACCATGTTTTTTTTATTTTTAACAACTATTTCTATTCATAATTTCATAATTTTTTTATTGAAATTTTTAAAACTTTCTATAAAAGTAAGCATTTTTCATTTTTGAATTTTTAATAATGAATTCTCTCAAAAAAATAGTATAATATTCCTAAAAGATTCCAGTAAAGGGTGTATGAAAATGAAATTAATTGATATTACAAATAGTCATTTAAAATTAGTTAAAGAACAATTAGCGAATACGGATGCTTTTTTTTGTTAAAAGTGTATTCTTTAGGACAAACGACTGTCATTTATGAGGATGCTGCAACTCATAAAGATATTCTTATTATCAATCGTAAACGTAAAATAAAACAAACAGAAATTGATTTTTGTAGTTCATCGATTACTACATACTACATCTGATAATTTAGATATCATTCATGCGGATAGTTTTGTGGAAATTAGCATACCTGTTGAAAAAGCCAAAAATTAGAGTTTTCTTAATCCTTACATTATTAGATAGAACACCTATACTGGCCATTATTCATCAAAAAATAATACGAGATTGCTACTGAACAATCTCGTATTTTTTTCTTTTATGCTAATTGATTTCTCCACTCTAATAATTTTTTTCAACATCATCTTGGTGAATAAAAATCAGATACCACTGCTTCTTCTACTAGAACTGGATAATTTGTTAATGTAACATATTCTACTTCTGCTTGAGAGAAGGCTTCATGAGCTTTCTTTAACTCATAACTAAAAATTGCTACAACTCCTAATACTTCAGCTCCAGCTTCTCTTAGAGCTTTTGCGACTTTTAAAGATGACAAACCTGTAGAAATCAAATCTTCGATAATAACTACCTTTTGTCCTTCTAATACTCTTCCTTCAATTTGATTGGTTTTTCCATGTTTTTTTGCAGAATCTCGAACATAAATCATTGGTAAATCTAATAATTCACTGACCCAAGCAGCATGAGGAATACCTGCGGTTGCAGTTCCAGCTATAACTTCTACTGCTGGATATTTTTCTTTTATAACTTCTACCATTCCTGCAGCAATTTCTCTACGAATACTTGGATAAGACATTGTAATTCGATTATCACAATAAATTGGTGATTTAATCCCTGATGTCCATGTAAAATAATTATTTCGGTCTTAATGCTACCGCTTCAATGGCTAATAATTCCTTAGCAAGTTTACGTTCTAATGTCATATTTTTTTCTCCTTTATTTTGTAAATTGTTCTTTTATAAAAATGATACACTTCTACTGGATTTTTCTGCTTTTTGTAATGGAACGACCTACAACAATATGCGTACTTCCTTCAAGACTTGCAACTGTAGGAGTTGCCACACGTTTTTGATCGCCTACTTCATCTGTTTCAAGTCGAATTCCTGGTGTCACTTTTAAGAAGTCTTCTCCACAATTTTCTGTAATTTTACCAGCTTCCCATACAGAAGAAACAACTCCATCTAATCCTGCTTGCTTTTGGCTAACTTCGCATAATGAATCACACTTTCCTCTAAAGAAAGAGGAATACATTGATACTCTCTCATATCTTGTTCTGAGGTAGAAGTTAATTGAGTAATCGCAATAACATTTGTGTCAAAGCTTCCACCATCTAACATTCCCTGTTTAGCTGCTTTCAACATTTCGTAGCCACCTGCAGCATGTACGGTTAAAATATCCACATGAAACTGCGCCAATCCTTTTGCAGCTCCATAAACCGTATTAGGAATATCATGTAATTTCAAATCCAAAAAGATTTTTATGTCCTAATTTTTATTTGCTCAACAACTACTTGTCCATTTTGTAAATATAATTCTAGTCCTATTTTTTTACAAATAATTTTTCATCACCAAATTTTTTTCTAAAAAAATGCTAATGATTCCTCCACTGTTGGAAAATCTAATGCAACAATGACTTCTTTTTTTCATCCAACCACTCCTTATTTATAAGCTCGTCCACGTAACTCTAGTAGATGATGCACTCCCAATTCATCAAAGAGCAGCTTCTAATCGATCAATAATTTTTGGACAAACATATGGATCTGTAAAGTTTGCTGTTCCAACTGCTACCGCACTAGCTCCAGCTGAAATGAAATCAATCACATCCCATTCATCCATAATACCGCCCATTCCAATAATTGGGATATTGACTGCTTGCGACACTAAATAGACCATTCGAATGGCTACCGGTTTAATTGCTGGTCCAGATAATCCACCCGTTATATTGGCAAGAATTGGTTTTCCTGTTTTTCTATCTAAACGAATTCCCACTAATGTATTAATCATCGTAATTCCATCTGCTCCACCTTCTTCAACTGCTTTTGCCATCGAAACAATATCTGTTACATTAGGGAGATAATTTGACATAGACAGGTACACTAGAAGCTGCTTTTACTTTTTTTCTGTTAATGTTCTTTGCAATACATGAATCTGTTCCAAATTGAATCCCTCCATGCTTCACATTAGGACAAGAAATATTTAATTCTAATGCATGGACATTCGGTGCTTTACTAATGTATTCTGCAACATAAGCATAATCCTCAATTTCACTTCCTGCGACATTCGCAATAATTGGTACATCATATTTTTCTAGTGCTTTTAATTTAGTTTCCATAATTTCATGCACGCCTGGATTTTTGTAAGCCAATCGCATTTAACATTCCACTAGAAGTTTCTGCTACACGAGGAGTTGGATTCCCAAATCGTGGTTCTTTTGTTGCAGCTTTTATCATAATGGCACCTAATTTACTTAAATCATAAAAATGAGCATATTCTAGTCCAAATGCAAAGCAGCCAGAAGCTGGCATTATTGGATTCTTTAAATCCAAACCTGGTAATTTCACTCGTAATCTCTCACTCATCATTTCCTCCTATAATGCTATTTCTCTAGTATCATAAACTGGTCCATCATAACAAACTCTAGAAATACTACCGTCTATTTTTTTCACAAACACAGGCATAACAAGCTCCTACTCCACAAGCCATTCGCTCTTCTAGCGATACATACCCCATTTTTTTCCTCATCCATTTGGGTTAAGGCTTTTAACATCGCAAATGGTCCGCAACTAAAAATATTTATGGTAGTCTACTGCATATTTTTATCACATCTGTTACAAAACCTTTTTCACCATAACTACCATCAGCAGTTGCGATATACGTTGTTCCAAGTTGTGCAAATTCATCTTCATAAAAAAACATCTTTAATATTATTAAATCCTAAAATATGAATGGTTTTGGATTCCTTTTTCTGAAATTGCTTCGCTAATTCATACAATGGAGGCACACCAATTCCACCACCAACAATCAGAGCTGTTTGTCCTTCTTCTAAAAACTTCTAAATCATATCCTTTTCCAAGTGGACCTAAAAATATCTACTATTTCTCCTTCTTTTAATTCAGAGATAATCTTCGTTTCCAGCTCCATCTGCACGATAGACGATGACAAATGATTTTTTCATGATTAATCTCGCAAATGGAAATCGGTCTTCTTAATAAAAATTCATAACTATTATTCACTTTTAATATTGACAAATTGTCCAGGCGTCATCATTTCTTGAACGATATCCCCCTGTAATTCCATTCGAAATATTTTTATCCGCAATTTTTTTCATTACTGATAACTCTTGTCATATAAGTATCCATACAAATACTCCTTTACCATTTTTCATTTGCTCATTAACTTTTAAAAATCATTCATTCCCTATAGATCTGAGAAAAACTTCCTTATCTTGATACGCAATTCTTCCTTCACATAAAGTTAACACTGGAATCCCATATATTTTTCTCGCCAATATATGGAGTATTACGTCCTTTTGATAAAAAAATTGATTTGGATCAATCTCCAATGATTTTTCTAAATCAATAACAACTAAATCTGCGAATCCATTTTCCTTTAATCGACCATATGGCAATCCAAAGGTATCTGCTACATTTTTCGCTCATCTTCTTCACTAGAAAATTTAATGAAAAACTCCTGATTTAACGAATTTTTGTATAAAGTTGACTAAAAAGCTGTTTCGCTACCGACTATTCCAAATGCTGCTTTTTGTCATTGTTAATTCCTTTTCGTGTGGTGCATGAGGTGCATGGTCTGTAGCAATTACATCAATGGTTCCATCTAATAGTCCTGCAATTAAAAGCATTGCGATCTTCAGCAGCTCTTAACGGTGGATTCATTTTCCACATTCCATTGTCTTCTGGAATATCCATTTCATTACTTAATAAATGATGAGGACAGACCTCACACGTCACTTTAATTCCAGCAGCTTTTGCATCTCTCACGACTCTGACAGATTCTTTTTGTAGAAACATGGCATACATGATAATGACAACCTGTCGCTTCTGCTAATAAAACATCTCGAGCAATTTGAACACTTTCGCAAAACCGATGGAATACCTGGTAATTGCAATTCTCTACTTCTTCTTCCACAATGCATACATCCACCACGAATGAGGGGAATTATCTTCACAATGAGCAACAATCGCTTTATCAAGACTTGCAGCAACTTTCATTGATTCAAACATCATATTCGCATCTTGAACGCCACGACCATCATCACTAAAAGGCAAATACATAATTTGCTAATTCTTTTAAAAATCAGCATATTCCTTTTCCTTGCTCTCCTTTTGTAATTGCCCCAAAAGGAATGGCACGAATCACTGAATCACGTTCAATAATATCTAATTGTAATTTTAAATTTTTCATAACAATCTGGAACAGGATTTAAGTTTGGCATTGGCATCGCAGTCGTAAATCCACCACGTGCTGCAGCTCTGGATGCATGGTAAATCGTTTCCTTATATTCAAAACCAGGTTCTCTCCAATGGACATGAACATCAATAAATCCAGGAGAAATAAATTTTCCTCTTAAATCTAGAACTTTTTGCTTCAGCATTTTCAATTGAATCAGCTATTTTAAGGATGCGATTATTTTTCTATTAAAAATATCTTTTATCAACCAAAATCCCTGTTCTAAGATTTGACCATTTTTTAAAAAGTAACATTTGCTTCTCCTCTTTTACAATTGATTGTCTTTAATAACTTTTTTCAATCATTGCTTGTCTCATAAACATTCCATTTTTCATTTGTTCAAAAATAACTGATTTTGGTGCTTCTACTAATTCAGATGCAATTTCTACATCACGATTGACTGGAGCTGGGTGCATTACAATGGCTGTTTCTTTTAATTTTTCATATCTTTGTGGAGTTAGTCCATATTGTTCATGGTATTCTTCTTTTTGTTAAGCCCATTTTTTTCAGCGTGTCTTTCATGTTGTACTCTCAATAACATACAGACATCCACTTCACCAATAACTTCATCAAAATCAACAACTTCTCCAAGCGTTTCATCTTTATAAATATCCGGACATACAAATCGAACTTTTTGCTCCTAATCTTGTTAACATTCGATAGTTACTTTTAGCCACTCGAGAATTTTTTTAATATCTCCAGCAATAATAATATTTAAATTTTCAAATGTTCCAAATTTTTTTCATACATTGTCATTAAATCTAATAAGCATTGGCTAGGATGTTCTCCACTACCATCTCCACCATTTAAGATTGGAATATTTAAATTTTTCAAATCTTCATAATAAGCATTTTGACTATGACGAATCACTAATAGATTACAACCCAACATCTCTAATGTTTTACATGTGTCATATAATGTTTCACCTTTATTTACAGAAGAAGTTGCAACTTCAAAATTGATCACTTTTTAATTTATGTTTATGCTCTGCAATTTCAAAACTATGTTTTTGTACGAGTAGAATTTTCAAAAAACAAATTAGCGACATATAAATCATCTCTAGATTCAACGTGCTTCCCATTTTTAATTCTAATCCTCTTTTGAATTAATTGGAAAAACTTCCTCATTTGTTAAATCTGACATTTTTACAATATTTTTTTCATAAAATTTCCTCCTCCTGTTTATAAAAAATACCTTGTAATCCAAAGACTACAAGGTATCCTGATATTTTTAAATTTAAGTTAGTATTTGAATGATGATATAAAAACTCTATACTCAAATAAACTTGTAACGTTAAATTCAATCCCTTGTTAGCCTCTCTGGACTATTTTAAAAAAGATATTCTATTTATTTCTTTTTGTTACGAAACATTACTGACTAATGAAATCTTTTTGCGACATCAATTCCTTTCGTTTGAGAATGAGTTGCTCATCAAAAAAATTATGAATTCTTTGCTGACCTCTCTGGATCACATTAAAGATGAGTTATTCAAATTGTCAACAGTATAAAGGAAATTTTTCCCTTTGTCAATTAGGAAAAACGATTTTTTTCAACAAAAAAAGACTTTTTGTCGTAGCAATTTGTCATGAGATTCGCTTGGCGAAGCTGCTGCCGTCCTGCTACATCAGACAAAGTCTCCTTACTAACGGACTCTCGTTAAATCACGCCAAATTAAAAAGACTTTTCGTCGTAGCAAACGTAAGAGTAGCCGCTTTGGCTACTCTTACTCGAGGGAAAAATCGAGACCTTAGGCTCGATTTTTTTAGGGTATAATTCGCTTGGCGAAGCTGCTACCGTCCCTTGCTACATCAGACAAAAGTCTCCTTACTAACGGACTCTCGTTAAATCACGCCAAATTAAAAAGACTTTTCGAGGTAGCAAGCGTAAGAGTAGCCACGTTGGCTACTCTTACTCGAGAAAAATCGAGACCTTAGGGCTCGATTTTTTAGGCATGAATTCGCCTGGCGAAGCTGCTACCGTCCCTTGCTACATCAGATAAAAGTCTATTTTTAATCCTTAATACCCTTTTTGACCTTCCCTTTCCAAAGCGTCATATCCATTTTTCAAAATGAAAATATTAGAATAACCCTTACGTTTTTAAACGATACGCTGCTCTTCCAGAAATCGTCATCCCTTGCTCATATAAATAAATCGGTTGATCTTTTTCTCAACTCAAACATACGATCCTTAAATTGAGAATAAGGAATATTTCTAGCTCCTAAAAATATGTCCCGCTCTAAACTCATCCTTTTTCACGTAAATCAATCAATTGAACATGACGTAAATCTTTACTAAATTCTTCAGCATCTAAAGTTTCAGCCGAACTACGACGCATCCAAAATAATACTGCAATATACGCAACATATACTGCTAAAAATACTCCAAACAATCCAAAAATAACATATTATACTACCTCTCTTATTATGATTTTTCCAATTAATACTAATGAAGCTGCTCCAATAACTCCAGCATCATTTCCTAATTCAGCCAATGCTAAAACCGTTGAGTCTTTAATTGGTGGAAAAAAACATTTTTCTCAAATTCTTCACGAACACCTGTTAATAAAAAAATTCTCCAGCAGCACTCACGCCACCACCAATCACAATTCTTGACGGATTTTAAAATATTAGCAATATGTGAACATGCTACCCCTAAATATTCTGAAAAATGACGAATCACGATTAACGCTAATGCATCCTGTTCTTTTGCCAAATCAAAAAACATCTTTTTGCAGTGACTTGTTGTCCATCATCAATTCTTGCTTTTAACTCTGAATCTCCAGCATATTGTTCTGCATATCGACGTGTTAAATTCACAATACCTGTTGCACTTGCTACTGTTTCTAGGCAACCTTTTTTTACCACATGTACAAGCAATTGGTTCTTCAAAATCAACGGCAATATGACCTAGTTCACCACCAGCACCACTAAATCCATGGATTAAGTGGTTACCAGCAATGACTCCACCACCAACACCAGTTCCTAGTGTTACAAAAACAACATCTGGTTCATTATTTCCTGCTCCAACCCATTTTTTTCTCCCAGAGCAGCCACATTGGCATCATTATCAATGTAAAAAGATAAGCCTAATTCTGATTCAATTTGTTGCTAATTGGTTGTAATGTTTTCCAGTTTAAATTATACGCACCAATAACGGTTCCTTCTTGGCGATTGACTACACCAGGAGAACCCATTCCAATTCCTAAAAAAATCATCCTTTGTTAGCCCTAATAGCGTTAGTTTATGTTTTAATCGATTGAATAATATCTGGTACAATATGGCTTCCTTCATCTAAAATAGTTGTTGGAATAGACCATTTTTCTTGAATCTCACCATTTTGCGTTAAAAATAGCAAATTTAATTGAAGTACCTCCTAAATCAATTCCGATAATTTTTATTCATATTCTTCACCTCATAAAACGTATTCATGTTATTTATAGTATATCAGTTAATATAATGATTTCATAGTACTACTTTTTTTCGTACCAATGAAAAAAATAAAACCATGAATACAATAGCATATAGACAAGCAAAAAAATAACTCTTTGATAAACTTTTGTATATCGATCACCACTAAATGAAAAAAATAGCTGTTGCTAAATAACCACCAACTAAGCCACCAATATGTCCATACAAATCCACTCTACTTAATAAAAAAACTTGAAGCTAAATTCATGATCAATAAAAGCCTTATATTGCATCCCTAATTCCTTAAAAAAATCGAATATATCCATGTTTTGTAGATAAATATAAGATAATACCAAATAAGCCAAATAAGGACGTACTTGCGCCAGCTGAAATGGACGGACTAAACGCAAAACTTACCACATTTCCTATGATTCCACTTAATAAATAAATGATAAAAATCTTCCTGAACCAATAATACTTTCTAATTGATTTCCTAAAAAAATATAAAAAGATACTATTCATTAAGACATGTTCCAAACCAATATGTAAAAAAATATTGGAGTCACAAATCGCCAATATTGATGCAGAAAGACAATATAAGGATTATATTTTTGCACCATAATAAACTAATACGGATGGATTGGTTGATCCTCCACTTACTGTCATTAATAGAAACAAAAATAATTTGAAGTAATAAAAAACCATTCGTTACTGTTAAATTTTTGAAGAATCATTCGCTTATATCTTTCTTTTTTTCCAATAATTCATTTCCATGAATCACTCCTTCTGTTGTAATCAAACATTGTACAGGGGATATCAAATTTTTCAACATCCCATAGTGCCGTTTCATAGACTTGTTCCATATAGGCTAAACTCACTGTATCATATTCCCTTGAGATAAAAACAATCATAATATCCGCCACCAAAGCCTAAACGTTCTCCCTTTTTTTGAATAGGCAAGACCTGGAACAAAGACTAAATCAATTTCCTCTTCATTCACCCAAATCGGATCGATAGGTTCTTCTATTCCAAAAGGATTCTTTCTAAATTCAGTCTGAGGATTCCAATATGCAAAAATGCATTTGACGATTTGAAAATATGATTGGAACAACAATCTGTTTCCCTTGATTTCTCGCTAATGTCACAATATTTTTCAGTCGAAAAATTCTATATTCATAGATTTTGTTAATGCAATTATTTTTGCTTCTTTCCATTGCGGAATTTCAGAAAGATAACGAATCACTTGAGTTTCTTGTAACTTTCGAGATTCTTTTTTTGAGATTCATTAATACAGTTTTTGCTATCTTTCTAATCTTTTGTTTTATTACCTACTTCAGAATGAATTGCGCTATTTTTTTTGTTTTTTTCCATGAATTAATCCTTTTTTTCTTTTTTTGTTAAAGGTAATGTAATACGAAAAAAATTGAACCATGATTTAGTACAGTTGAAACAGAAATTTCACCATTATAGCTTTCCGTTAATTCTTTTTGCAATCGATAATCCTAAACCATTACCGCCTCTTTCTCTAGAACGAGCTTTATCCACACGATAAAAATCTTGAGAATACCTTTTTTTACGATCTTCTTCCGTCATCCCCATTCCAAAGTCTTGTACAGCAATTTCGACATGTTCCTCTCCTTTTGACAAGCTAATAATAATTTCCTTACGATCTAAAGAATATTTAACTGCATTATCCATTAAAAATAATGACTACTTGCTCAAAAATGATTTAAATAAATTGGAACCCATAATTGTCGTTTCAAATCATCATCAAATACAAATGTGAAGTCAGGATACAATACTTCAAAATTATGAACGACTTGTCTAACAACATCCGTTACATTGGTCGTAGCATCTTTATATTGTTCCTTAACTTGAGGAGCCCTAGATAAATCTAACATTTCTTGTACTAAAGTTTTCATTCTTCCTAATTCAAATAGTGAAGCTTGAAGGATTCTTCTAAAACTTCTGGATCATCTTTCCCCAACGGTTTAATAATTTTTAAATGCCCTTCTACTATGGCAACAGGTGTTCTTAATTCATGAGAAACATCTTCTACGAAATGTTTTTTTGTTGTTCGATATAAAAACTAATTTTATCTAATAATTCATTAAAAATGCTTTTGACACGATTGTAAACTCATCATTTTTTTATTCGAAATACTTAAACGTTTAGTCGCAATATTCTCTTCACTAATCGATGAAATAATTTCTTGAATTTTTTTAATGGGTTTTGTCATTTGATTTGATAAAAAAATACCCTAATGCGATAGCAAGAAACATAGATACAGCAATCGCATAAATGGCTAATTGATTTAACTCTTGATTTAATTGCTGCGTATTTACTAAGCGATTGGTAATCGATAAATATCCTAATAACACTCTCGTCTTATTGGATAAAATAGGAACTGATGATTGAACAATTTTTACCATTTTTTTAAAAATTTTTATTTGTGTTTTCGATTCTGTTCCAATAGCTTCTCCATCATTCCATGATTGTGTTTTAAAAATCTCTTTTCGATTCGTACCAAAGACTTGTACATTAAACTGCTGATCATTTGTATAAAATTTTTGGTAGATTCCATCTTTATCTTTTTTTGATAACTATTATTTTTGATTTAAAACAGCCAAAACATTAGCAGCTGTGATGGGCGATTCGTACTCTGATAATTTTTTTCATTTAATTGTTCACGGTATTTTTTTCCGTTAGTGCTACTTCTTGACTTTGATAATGTTGTATTTCAAATCCTATAAATCCAACAATTACCATTGTTAATAGTAAAAAAATAGTGGTCGAAATAATCAACCACCATTTTTCCAACGGAAGTTTCTTCATGTTTTAACTTCATGATTTCCTCCATTATGTCTGATTAACGACGCATTACATAACCTGTTCCTCGAACAGTTTGAATGTAACTTTCACGACCTGGAACGTCAATTTTATTTCTTAAATAACGAATATATACATCAATTACATTTGTTTCTACTTCCATTTTATATCCCCATACTTCGTTTAATAAAACTTCTCGAGATAATACAACATTAATATTTTCCATTAACATTAATAATAATTCATATTCTCGTTTTTGTTAAATCTACTAATTCTCCATTACGACGAACTGTACGGTTTTCTTTTTCAATCACTAAATCACGATATTCTAAAATCGTTTGTTTTTGCACACGTGCTTCTTCTTCGATGCTTAGTCTTCTAAACAATGCACGAATTCTCGCTAAAATCTCTTCAATTTCAAAAAGGCTTCACAACATAGTCATCTGCCCCTTGATCTAAACCAGTTACTCGATCCATTACAGAATCTCTAGCTGTCATAATAATAATTGGAGTTTTCTTTACTTGGCGAAGACGACGTACAACTTCTAATCCATTTAATTCTGGTAACATTAAATCTAATAAAATAACATCCCAATCTTCATCCGTTGCTGATTGAAGTCCACTACGTCCATCAAAACAAATTTTCGTTTCATATCCTTCATGCTGCAGTTCTAATTCCACAAAACGTGCTAAATTTTTTTCGTCTTCAATAATTAAGATTCTTTGTTTCATTGACATGGATACACCTCACCCTAATATTTTTTTAATATTCACAGTTATCATAACACATTATTTATTACCATTATAGTCTTTCCATAAAAAAACACCATCATAACGATTTTTATTTAACTTTTTACCGGTTTTCTTATGATAACTCTTTTAAAGGATACTGAAAAAAATTCATTGATGAACTAAAAAAAGAGAATGAGCTAATCCTGTTCATTCTCCCTTCTATTACTATTCTTCATCTAATAAATTTGTTTGCCCTAAATCCTCGACTTCTTGAGAAATGACTTCTCCACCAATATTATAGTGAGCACGAATTTTTTTGTGTTAATACTTCGACGATTTCTGGATGTTCCGTTAAGTATTTCTTCGCATTTTTCACGGCCTTGTCCAATCTTTTCATCGTTGTAGGCATACCAAGCACCGCTTTTCTTCACTAAATCTAAATCAGACGCCATATCTAAAAATTTCTCCAATTTGAGAAATTCCTTCTCCATACATGATATCCACTTCAGCTGTTTTTAAATGGTGGCGCAACTTTATTTTTTTCACTACTTTAATTTTAGTGTGATTTCCTAAAAATTTCTGCTCCATTTTTAATTTGGTCACTACGACGAACATCTAAACGAATACTTGCATAGAATTTTTAACGCACGTCCACCAGGTGTTGTTTCTGGATTACCGAACATAATTCCAACTTTTTCACGTAATTGGTTAATAAAGATGGCAATTGTTTTCGTACGGTTAATGGTACCTGATAATTTACGAAGCGCTTGAGACATTAAACGAGCTTGAAGCCCCACATGAGATTGCCCCATATCTCCTTCAATTTCAGCACGTGGTACTAACGCTGCTACAGAGTCGACAATCACAATATCAACTGCCCTGAAGCTACTAATGCATCAGCAATTCCTAATCCTTGTTCACCAGTATCTGGTTGAGATAATAGTAATTCTTCAATATTAACGCCTAATGCTCTTGCATATTCAGGATCTAACGCATGCTCTGCATCAATAAATGCTGCTACTCCACCACGTTTTTTTGTACTTCTGCTACTGCATGTAAAGCAACTGTTGTTTTACCACTTGATTCAGGACCGAAAAATTTCAATAATTCTTCCTTTAGGGTATCCACCTGCTCCTAATGCAATGTCCAGTGCTAATGAACCTGAAGAAACAGTCTGAACTTGCGAATCAGCTTTTTCTCCTAATTTCATTACTGCACCTTTACCATAACTCTTTTCAATTTTTCAATGCATCATCTAATGCACGTTGACGATTTTTCTTGATCTGCCATGTTAAACCTCCATGTCCTCTTAATTCATCCTTATCATACACTATACTCAATACTAAAAAGCAAGAAAAAAACGAACATTTGTTCTATTATTTTTAATAAATATTTTCTTAGCTCATTTAACCCGTATTGAACCGCAAATTCACGGTTACCATTACGATTTCTTGCTAGATGTAATTCTATTGTTTTCGTTTGATTGCCATCTGCTAATGAAACAAATACTGTTCCTACTTCTTTTCCTTCCATTGGTGATGGACCAGCTATTCCTGTAAAGGAAATTCCTAAATCACTGCCAAATATTTTCCGTACATTTTTCTGCCATCGCTTTGGCACACTCAGCACTGACCATTCCATATGTTTCTAAAAATTTCTTGAGAAACTTGTAATTGATTTTTCTTTACAGCTTCTTGATAAGCAACACAAGAGCCTAATACATACTGTGAACTTCCTTCAACAGAAATTAATGTTGAAACAAAAAAAGCCCCCTGTTAAACTCTCTGCAGAAGAAATACTTAATCCACTATTTTTTTAATAATTCGCTTGTAATTGATAATAGTGTTTCATACTCTCCATATCCATAAAAAAATATTCACCTTCAACAGACAATATTTTTTTTCTTCTAATTCATCTAATAACTGTTCACACTCTTCTTTTTGTATCCCCATTTGCGGTTAATCGAAGGACTACTTCATACATTCCTGCGTATGGAGCAATCGTTGGATTCGTTTGTTCTTCAATTAATTGTTCTAAATCAGTTACTAATCTAGATTCTCCGATTCCAAAAGAAACGTAAATATCTAGATACAAAAGTTCCTTCATTTGAAACTTTTTCTTTTTAAATATGGAATCGCCTCTTTTTCAAGCATCATTTTCAATTCACTTGGAGGTCCAGGTAACACAATGAAAAATAGTTGAATCTGTTTCTACTGCGCCACCAATGGCTAATCCATTATGATTTTTTTAAAAACTGTTTCACCATCAAAAGCTAATGCTTGCAGACGGTTATTAGGACTCATTTCTCGATGAGTTTTGTTCATGGTATCGGATGATTTTTCCATCGCCTGTCTATCTTCCACTAATTCCTTTTTGAACAAACTTCGCTAATACTTGCTTTGTAATGTCATCTGTAGTGGGTCCTAATCCACCACATAATATAATCAAGTCACTTCGACTATTCGCAAGTTGAATACTTTCCAACATTCTTTCAGGATTATCTCCAACAGTTTGTTGATAGTATGTTGGAATCGATAATTTTTGCTAATTCTCTAGCTATAGTGGCACTATTGGTGTTAATCACTTGACCCATTAACAATTCTGTACCAACTGTAATAATTTCTGCTTTCATACCTTCTACCTCTCATTTTATAAAAAAATAAAAGGCCGGGGTAATTCCCAGCCTCCACCATTAAACAGAAAAATGAATCTGCAAATACATGTTTATTTTTTTACAAAATAATCAACGCCTGAATAAATCGTTGCAACTAAACAAATATAAACTAAAAATAGTTCCAATTGAAAACGGCAATCCTTTTACTGGAAAAATCATCAATTAGTAAAAAGATAATCGCTAACATTTGCGTTGCTGTTTTAACTTTTTCCAGGCCAAGCTGCTGCTAGTACTTCTCCATCATTCACTAATAATAAACGAAGACCTGTTACAGCTAATTCTCTACAAACAATAATCGCTACAATCCACATTGGAATAACGCCAGCCCCTACTAATGTAATAAAAGCCGTCATCACTAATAATTTATCCGCTAGAGGATCTGCAAATTTTTCCAAAAATTTGTAATTAAATGATATTTTCTTGCTAAATAACCATCTAAAAATCCGTAATACTAGCTATGGTAAAAATAATCATTGCCCACACCCAACTTACACTTAAAAGTTGAATGAAAGACATGCACCATTCCTAAAAATATCTTTTTGGAAAAACACATGATTAGTAAGAACAATGGAATCATGACAATTCGAGCAATGGTTAATCGATTGGCAATATTCATGTTATTCCCTCTATTCCACTGTAATATAAATAGCTGTTGCACTGACTCCATCAGGAATTTCAATTTCTTGTCCTGCTAAAGTAATCGTACCCACTGGAGTATATCCAAAGTTTAAAAACAATTGAATTTGTTCCTTCTGGAATTGATCCTACCAATTGTTGTCCAGTTGTTGGAGCTCCATCAGCTACTACTTTCTGATTTGCCGTAATTCTTGCCCACAATTGTGTTTTTGCACGGTTTGTGACTACTAAGTTTGCAGGAAAATCTGCTAATTTTGCTGTATAGTACAATGAGTTACCATTTGCATAAGAATAACGAATTGTAGTTTCTTTTTGTCTCTTTTTGTTGTAGTTGTTGATTGAGTTGTTTCCGCAACTGTTGTAGTTGCTGCTTGTTCGGCTGTTGTTGTATTTTTGTGCAGTTACAGTAGTCGTCACTACAGTTGGTTTTGCAGTTGAACGAGTATTCGTTAACGATTGTACAATTGCAAAAACAATTGCTACAGCCAACATTCCAAGTAAAATAGTTGGAAGATAGTTTTTCCATTGTTCCCACGCTTTATGAATTGACGTTTGGGAATCACGAGTATTGGACAAACGACTACTAATAAATTTTTTATCTGATAAAAACAGATTCTGACTCTGGAATTCCTCCAACTTGTCTAGGAGTTTCTAAAGCAAATTCTTCCAATAATCGAACGCCATCCACTCCCACTGTTTCTGCTACTTGTTTTATAAATGCACGAGTATAAAACTCTCCAGGCATTAAATCGAAATCATTTTTCTTCGATTGCGATTAAATATTTTTTTGAATTTTTTTGTAATTTGTTGCAAATCATCTAAAGTATATCCTTTGGTCTGACGAGCACGTTTTTAAAATTTCTCCAATTGTTTGTTCCATTTAACCACCAACTTTTTTTCATATTCTCATGAAAAGTATACCATAGATTGCATATGAAACAAACTCATTCACTGTGTTTTTCGTCAACTTTCTTCTCATGAAATACAAGATAAAGTTTTTTTCAGAACGAGTAAAACCATTTTTTTAAATGAGCGGTTAAATCAAACACTTTACTTTTTTTCATTCCATTTTATTTCTACATTTCCGCTTGAAAAAGCTATACTAGTCGGAAAAAAATCATCTCATTATCTACTATTTCTAAATGACTTTCTAAATTTTGAGAGGTTAATTCTAACATCATTTTTAATTGATACGTCTCTTTCAATAAGCGATACTGATTCGCATTTGCTACTCGAATTTGATAAAAGGCTACTGTCACTAAACTTGTAACAAATAATAATGCTAAAAAAGGAACGACTAAGCTAGCTTTAACCTTTTTACAATGAAAGCTTTTTCAATCATGGTAAGTCCTCCGTTTTTTTCCTTTTTCATCCTTAGGAGAAGGTGATTCATTGTGTTGTATCACTTCTTTTTCAATAGAAATCACACGATTCCCAGGAATAAAAATAAGTTTCGAGATAGCTTCATGATTACGCAAGATTCCTTTTAACCGAACACCATTTTTGTTCTCCATGAATAAGCATTTTTTCGTATCCGATTAATAATGGATGATATCCTTTTTCCCTTCCCTTCTCCTTTACTAATCCATAAAGTAGACTTTGATTGTTCGTTTTCTGGCTTAGCTCTAATCAAGTAGGGTTCTTCCTTTGTGGGACGTCCATCTTCAAATTTTGGTTCAAATGCAATCGTAGGTCTAGCATAACCTTGTAAATGAGTATCCATTTGCGTAACCATTAAATGCCACTCGATATGATTTGGTACTTCCAATTTATTTTTGCACTTTTAATAATACTTGATAAACTCCACTAATTAGTAGAATACTAACCGCAAAAAAATGGCTAATGCCATTAACTGTTCAATGAGAAGAAAGGCTGACTTTTTGACGTAGAGCCCATTCCTTCAATTTGAATCACCTCCTCTTGATCACAATGAATAGTGATTGAAGTAGGTGAGGTTTTTGAGCTAGATTTGTAGTACTTGATTTCATTCTTATTCTTATTACTTTGAGTAGATTTCTTCTTTTTTTGAAGTACTCTCTATCTCTTTTGTTTTTCGTAGAAGATGTTGCAGGCTTCGTCATTTCTGAATCAGGAATTGGAGGTCTTCTCTCATGCAACTTCATCAATTGACTAGAATACTCATTTTAATGTACAGGCATGATTCTTCTCTCTTTTCAAAGAATCTCCTAATATGAAAGATAGTAATAATACGGTTAAAGTCGCAATCATTAATGCTAATAAGGCTTCTACAAAAGCGAAAGCTTTTAATTTTTTTCGAAACTTCAACATAATACCTACCTCCACCTAATTGAAAATGTAAAATGATAGGAATATTTTTTTCCCATTAAATGTTATTTGCGAAACCTTATTAAATGTTGTTAAATTCCCAGTTTCTCCTTTAAATTGAATGAAAGGAATATTAGTTGTCGAAAATACTTTTTTTGGTATTTCTCTAACTGCATTTAATGATTCATTACCTAGACAACTCAATTGATAATAATTTTTACTAGGAGTATTTATTTCTACTGTTGAACTTTTTCCCCGTTGCTTGCGCACTCGCCTGTACCAATTTCAAGTCATTCTCGAACTGCTTTATAAACACTCTTTCTTGATACGTTTCTCCAAAATCCACTACAGCTGGAGGAACTAACCATAATAAAAATAATGAGGATACTAAATGTAACGAGTAGTTCTACTAGTGTGAATGCATGGGCCTTCATAAAATCCCTCACTTAATTATTTTCATTAATCTTTAGGACTTTTTGATTCATTATATGCTTTCAATTGTTCAGCAGTTATATAATGCTCTTGTTCTAACTTTTTCTGCTGTTGGCTTTTCTGCTGCATTTTTATCTAATTGATATAATTCTTGTTGATTTTTTTAACTACTTTCACAATAGCAGCATCCGATTTCTTTTTGTGCTTCTTCCCTTTGTTTAGCAATATTCGGAATAATGAGTAGCATCATCAACCCGATAATAAATAAAACAAATAAGCAACTCAATTAATGTAAAAAGCTTTTTCTTTTTAGTAATTTTTCATTTTAATTTCCTCCTATCATTGTTAATGTTGGTAACATTAAAATAATGTACATTGACATAATCATTAGTCCAATTCCAATAAATAGAACTGGCTGAACAAGCATAATTTTCTTTTCCAGTGTTCCTTTAAAGTCTTCAAATGAATTTTTGGAAAAATTGTCGCAATTTGATGTCCAATTGATGCGTTAATTCTCCTTGTACAATTAGTAAAAATGAGTGGTTGCTGAAATAAATTCAATTGATGAATTGCACTTGAAAACGATGTTCCTTTCTGCATTTCACCTTCAATAAACTTAGCAATAGCTTTTGTTAAAAGACTTGTTCCTGCTTGTTTCATCTGTTCAACCATTTGTAATAAAGATTGTCCATTTCCTAAAAAAATAAGCAAATTCTCTCGCATATAAAAAAATGTGTAATATTGACGCACTAAACTTCCAGCAATCGGCAATCGAGTTAAAAATCGAATACGATCAAGCAAGATTTTTATTTTTCCAAAATAAATACATAGCTCCCACTATGATTACGACAAACATACAAACTCCCAATATAATCCAAGGTAAATGTACAAATCCATGCCATATTAAATAAAGCATGACATGTCCTTGTAAACTTTCCACTTGAACCATCGATTGTAATTGCCCCAGTAATAAATAGCGAATCGCAGCTACCATACAAACTAGAAAAAAACGATTAAAATACACGGATAAATTAATACTTGTCGTAATTTTTTTATTTGCTGATCTTTTTGTGTTAAATATTGTCCAATTGTCCGACAAGAAAGTGCAAAAGAACCTGTCGCCATCGATAAATAAATTTGAGAACAAATGGAATCGGAATATCCAACAAAATGTAACACTTCATCAAATCTTTCCCCAACTAATAACTGTTCCATCAATTTCCCAATAGCTGCTTCTTGTTTAGGCAGAAGTAATTTGGTAAATTCCAATGTTTCTTGTAATGTGAATCCCTCTTCTAGTAATTCTCCTAATTGAGTTAAAAAAATAATGCTTGAGTTTTGTTAGACCATTTCTTAAAAAAGATTTGGTAGGCTTCAAAACTTTTCTTTGAAATATATCCAAGTGCATAAGCTTTCCTCAACTTTCTATTAAACGGATGTTCCAATGGATTTAAAAACTGTTCGCCTTGAATCAACTCCTGCAATGAAGTTCCATATGCAATATCAAATAAAGTGGCTTTTTTCGTTGAAAGTGGAATATGATTACAATGAAAGCAACAATGACTCTGACAAAGAGAACAATATCTCGGCACTAAACGCTGAGCTACAACAGCGACTAATGTTTGCCGTAGTAAATCTTTTGTAATTCCTAATTCCTCTAATCTTGAAATAACTCCCTTACAGTCTTTGGCATGAACGGTTTGCTAGCATTAAATGCCCTGTTAAAGCACCCCGAATTACCATTTTTGGCTGTCATTTCGTCTCGAATTTCTCCTATCAACATAATATCTGGATGATGCCTTAAAAGAGCTTTTAATGAGTAACTCATACGTAATCCCTGCTTTTTCATTAATTTCTGTTTGTAGAAATAATGGTTCACTCATCTCCACTGGTTCTTCCATTGTGATTACTTGCAAATTCGTATCGTAAACACGATTCCTTAATAGATGATACATCGTTGTTGTTTTCCCGGAGCTAACAGGTCCTGAAAATAATATTAACCCACTCTTGTAATGCAACATTCTTTGAAGAAGCTCAATATCTTTTGGAAAAATAAGTCGATACCTCCCCAGATTTTTTTCTCCTCCATTGATAAATGTAATAAACGAACGACTACTGAAGTTTGCATTTTAAAGTTTGTAATGACCGATAATCTTAATTCAATACTTGTTCCATTCGTTAATTCATATTTCATTGCTCCACTTTGTGGTCTTCTTTTTCCCTACATCCATTCCAGATCGATACTTTACAAAGGTAATCCACCGATTAGCGGTATCCGAATCCACTGTTTTTAGTAAGGATAACTGTTCACCATCTCTCAAATAAAAAAACGGTACTCCTTTCCAAACGGTAATAAATGAATGTCATCAATGCGAAATTGGAGTGCAGCTAATAAAATTTCATTCGTAAGCTCCTCCATAGCTCTCCTCCTCTACAAAAAAATTGACTAGTCACTTATATATACGAAAAAAATCGAGAAAAAAATTTTTTTCCTCGATTTTTTTAATATTTTTATTTTTAAAAATCCTACTACAGATCCAAAAAAATTCCACCTAAACTATCTAATACCATATCTTGAAATAGCGGTGTTCTTCCAGGTGTCATTCCTTGATGAAACTCATCCGTTATAGCGTATAATACGGTAATAAAAATCGCAATCATTAAACTCCATCCCGGATTTTTAAGATGAACTTTTAATCCTCTCGTCCAATGATACCCAATGAAATAATACACTAAGAAATGAGCTCCTTACGAATAAAAAAATTCAAGAAATTGAGCATATCCTAAACTTGGAATACTAATTACTTTTTCTGCATAAGTAAAATGAATTTTTGATAGCATTTCTGAAAAAAAGGTTGAAATGGTAAAGTTGTCTGTATGTTTGAAACAATCGATTGATCATGATAAGGCATTGAAGAACTATAAAAATATAATCCCCATTAATACAATTGCAATAATAATCGATACTGTTCCTCTAGTGGTTCTTGTCATAGAATCCTCCTATTTACTAGAATAAATTCATTATTAGCTACCACATATAAATTGTCAAGCGATTTTTAGAAAAAACAAAAACTCTTACTATAACATCCGTTACAATAAGAGTTTTACTTTACAATTAAGCTTGAACTGGTAATTCTTCTCCAATCGCTGCTAAACGTTCCATTACTTCAGCAGGAGTTAATCCTTTAGCTGCTACATAACGATTTCTTGGGTGAACACGGCATTCATGACTGCATCCCCCGATATATTTTGCTTCATTTTCTTCTGAAGTTAAAATTTGACGGTTACATTCTGGATTTGCACAGTTTACATAACGCTCACATGGAGTTCCATCGAACCAATCTTTTCCGATTACAACTGGATTTACATGGTTGATATCTACTGCAATACGTTCATCAAAAACATACATTTTTCCATCCCATAATTCGCCTTGTACTTCTGGGTCTTTACCATAAGTCGCAATACCACCATGTAATTGACCTACATCTTTATACCCTTCACGAACCATCCATCCTGAGAATTTCTCACAACGAACTCCACCTGTACAATATACTACTACACGTTTGTCCATGAATTTTTTTCTTTATTATCACGAACCCATTGTGGTAATTCACGGAAGTTACGAATATCTGGACGAATTGCTCCACGGAAATGACCCTAAATCAAATTCATAATCATTTCGTGTATCTAAAACAACTGTATTTTCATCTAATAAAAGCTTCTTTAAATTCTTTTGAGAGATAAATAAGCTCCAGTTGTTTCTAAAGGATTAATGTCATTATCGAAATCATTATCTTCTAATCCTAAATGAACGATTTCTTTTTATAACGAACAAACATTTTTGAAAGCTTGTTCATCTTCTTCATCAATTTTGAACCATAAGTCTTCCATTCCTGGTAAAGAATGAACATAGTCCATATATTTTTGAGTTGTTTCATAATCTCCTGAAACAGTTCCATTAATTCCTTCATCAGCAACTAAAAATACGTCCTTTTAGTCCGATTGATTTACAAAATTCCAAATGATCTGCAGCAAATTGTGCTCCATTCTCAATTGGTACATATTTATAGTACAATAGTACTCGAATTTTTGACATAAACTACCTCCAAAGTAATTTCTTAATGAATACTCATTATATCATCTGCACAAACCAATATCAAAGAAACTGCTTGAAACAAACTTTTTAGATAGTTTTTCACAAACTTTGTTTAAAGTCTGAAAAATCTTCTTGGTTCTTCAATTGGACTTTCGTGTTTTGCCAATCCATTTTTCCATCCAAACAATATGATACCAACGATCAAATTTATAACCACAACGTTTAAATTCTCCTACTAAGTGGTAGCCCATATATTCATGATATTGAACACTATTATTTGTTAAATATTCATCTTCCATTTCAGGTGTCGTAATACAAGCATAGACATTTTTGATACCCTAATTCTTGTAATGTAGTTTCCATTAATTGATATAATTTTTTTCCCATAGCCTTTTCTTTGTTGATTTTGTTTTAAATAAATACTAATTTCTGCTGACCAAGAAAAAGCTTTTCGACTCGCAAAAAGGACCTGCATAGGCATATCCTAGCAATTCTCCTTCTTCTTCAATTACATAATATGGATATTTTTCAAGAGTCATTTTGAATTCTTCTTTCGAATTCTTCGATACTTGGAACATCATATTCAAACGTAATAGCTGTTTTTTTCTACATAATATCGATAAATTTCGACTAATGCTGCTGTATCTTCTATTGTTGCTACTCTAATTGTCATTCAAAATCCCTTTCATATTCCCATTTTTATGTAGTATACCACAGCTCATTCTTGACAAAAATTTTTTCTCTCTTAGGCTATGCTTATAGAACTTGAAAGGATGAATCTTATGAAATATTTTTAACAAGTAGTGCAAGTATTCCTGAATCTTATAAAGTAAACTCCGCTAATGGTTTCATTGAAAACTTAAAAAAATGCACTTGGAAAAAAACAACAATTAAAACCTTATATATTTCATCTGACCCAGATGCATATGAATTAACAGATGACTTTTCTTCTTATACAAAATTAGGCTTTGAAGAAGTTGGACTTCATTTTGATCCATTTATTATTTTTGACCATCGTCAAACAGTAGATGTTCAAGAATATTTAAACGAAGTAGATTTAGTTATTTTATCCGGTGGACATGTTCCAACACAAAATAAATTTTTCCAAGAAATTCAATTAGCTGAAAAAAATTCAGTCTTTTTAAAGGTGTCATTATTGGTATTAGCGCTGGAACAATGAATGCAGCTAAGACTGTTTATGCTCATCCTGAATTAGAAGGAGAAAGTATCAATCCAGAATATCATAGATTTCTAACAGGTTTAGGTCTGACAACGAAGCAAGTGATTCCTCATTATAATTTTTTTAAAACACGAATATTTAGATGGAAAAACATGTCATTAAAGAAATTGCAACCGAAGATAGTATGAATCAAGAATTTTATATTTTCCCAGATGGAACTTATATTTATGGACATGATGGAATAGAAGAATTATACGGAGAAGCTTATCTTTTAAAAAGATAAAATTTTCAAAAATTAATACAAATGATCAGATTATTTCACTTTAAACAATCAACAACCTTTTTAAGACGACTTCGGTCGTCTTTTTCATAAAAACACCCCATCGAAAAACGATGGAGTGAGACTTGTTGAATCGTATGATTAACGACGTAAACCTAAACGGTTGATTAACTCACGGTAACGTTGGATATCTTTGTTACGTAAGTAAGCTAATAAGTTACGACGGTGACCAACTTTTTCAATAAACCACGGTTTGAGTGGTAGTCTTTTTGTGTACACGAATATGATCGTTTAAGTGATTGATTTCATAAGTAAGTACAGCAATTTGTACTTCTGGTGAACCAGTATCTCCTTCTTTAATCGCGTACTCTTTGATGATTGCGTTTTTTTGTTCTTTAGAAATAGCCATTTCTAAACACCTCTTTCTTATATTATTCCTTCTACTGAGTAAAACGTTGGTGAATCGTAAAACTCGGTACAAGGTCCGTGTTAAAACACACTACTAGATTAACGTAACTCTATCAAAAATCAAGTAATTTGATAAGTTTATTATTGAACTTCTTTATGTGATTTTTCTATCGAAGTATACATGATTTGGTAACATTGCTTGTCCACCCATTAACTCTTCAATTGAACCAATCGCATATCCTTCCTGTTGTAAGAAGTCTAATAATCGAGGTAAAGCTTCAACTGTTTCTGGATGAATATCATGCATTAAAATAATCGAACCATTATAAGTTCCTTCTCTTACTTCTTGAAGAATACTGTTAACATTATGACTCTTCCAATCCAATGTATCTACAGACCAATTTAAAAATTGCAATGCCTGCTTGTTCAGCAACCATACGATTGAAACCACCATATGGAGGACGTAATGTTGTCGGACGAATTCCTCCCGTAGCATCTCCAATTAATTTTTTTGAGTATCTACTACTTGTTGATGAACACTTTCAGGAGTTAATGTTGTTAATAATGGATGGCTATATGAGTGATTTCCTACTTGATGGCCTTGTTCCACAATTTGTTTAATAATATCTTCATTACCCGGAACATGTTTTCCCATAATATAGAATGTTGCATGAACTCCATATCGTTTTAAAATATCTAAAACTTTCGGAGTCAACTCACTACTTGGACCATCATCAAAACTAATCGCTACACGTTTTTTTCATTTAAACGTTCCTCTAATTGATTTTTTTCCAATTTTTGGTAAGCTTCTTGTTGCGATTCAGGAATTCGATCACTCTTTAAAATTGGAAATAGTTCTTGGAACGCAAATGAAATTTGGCGTAACGTTTCTCCGTTGCTAGTTTGGATAGGTTCTTTCAAGTTAAATCTAAACCCATTTTTGAATAATAGAAGCATCTAAATTCTTCCAATTTTTCATATGCAAATTCTTTTTAACAACTGTTCTGTTTGTTCCTCTGATAATGATTGTTCCTTAGCAACTTTCATTGCTTTTTACGAAAATGGTTCGTAACTTCTAAATCGTTAACAAATAACTCTCCAATTACCGCAGTACCAGATTTTTCTTTTCCTTCTAATTGGTGATTTAATTCATCATAAACTACTTGTTCCAATCTTTTTTGTTTCTTGATAAACAGATTGGTAATAATACACATCTTTAACACCTGTTAAAACATGAGATTGATAAACTTTTTAAATATACCCATGTACGTTTTGATTCATTTTTTTATATTGTTCTTTTGCTTTTTCTAATAATGTATCTAATTCTTTTTGAATAGGCTCTACAACTTGTTGATTAACAGTAGGATAGGATACTGTAAATACAGTATTTCCAATTGTCTGAGTTTGAACCTCTACAGCTTCATTATACTGCTTGGCATCATCTTCTTCTGCCTTCTTCATAATGGCTTCATTTCTACGAATAAAAATGATTTTTTTGCTAAACTACTTACAACAAACCACTCAATTAATACTAAAAATAATATCATGATGGCTACTGCAATCATTTGAGGTAGTTCAATTTTTGATTCCTTTCACTTCTTTCTTCATATAACCTCTTCCTAATCTCTACATTCTATCTTGACAGTTTGGACAAATTCCAAATACTTCCATTCGATGCCCTTGGACTTTATAGCCTGTTAATTCTTCCGCAACAGATTCTACATCCTCAATTAACGGATAAAAATAAATCTTCCACACGTCCACATAATTGGCACACAACATGATAATGTTTCCCAATATTAAAATCATATCTACTAGCATCATCTCCATACGTTAATTCTAGTAAATACCCTTCATCTGTTAACTTATTTAAATTATTATAAACGGTTGCCATACTAATATTTGGATCTTTTGCAACAATGGCAGTATAAACATCTTCTGCAGTAGGATGATGGGCCTCTGCTAAATAATCTAAAATGGCTATTCTTTGAGTTGTCATTCTAACGCCATCTTCTCTTAACTTTTCTTTTTAATTGTTTCAGTTCTTTTTCGTGCATAGAAACCCTTCTCTATTCTTTAATCTTCGGATAAATTCTTCTATGATAACATCTTTTTGTAATATTGTAACATATTTGTAACATTTTTACTAGAGCTAAAAATAATCCTTAGCTTCGAATTATCATAATCCCCTTTATTATACTAACAACCTATGAAACAAGCAAATAACAGTATCAAAAATCTAACTAAAAAATGGATAAGAATCGTAAATACTTTATTCAGATTCATCCATTTTAATGAAAAAAATATTTTTTTAATGATGTTGAATGGAGATTACCTTATTGTACCAAACGATAATATCCCATTGCTTCTCTTAGTGGTGTTGCATCAATCCCTAAAGCTTCAACAATTGTATAAGAAAATTCAAAAGCTGCAGCAGGACCTGATCCAGTAATCACTCGTTCATCTTGATGCACGAGCTCTCCTGTATAATGCCCATCTTGAATTTGGTTTTTCAAAACCTGGGTAACAAGTATAATTGCGATTTTTAAAAGCACCTGAATTCTCAATCGCAATCGGTGCAGCACAATTGGCTGCAATCAATTTTTCCAGCATCATAATGAAGTTTGACAAAATCTTGCACTTCTTGATGATCTTTTAATAATTTTGCTCCTGGCATACCACTGGGTAAAATAACAATATCATATAATTCATTTTTCACAGCTACTAATTCTTTATCTGTAGAAATAGTTAAATCATGGGAACCCGTTGCCTCATTTCCCAATACTCCAATGATATCTACTTCTACTCCTGCACGACGTAAAATATCCATTGGAACTATGGCCTCAATTTCTTCAAAACCTGTGGTTAATACAATTGCTGCTCTTTTCATTGGAATTCCTCCTTACTATTCTTCCATTTTATTTTACTGATTTTTTTATACTTATTTTCAACCGTGATAGCGTTTCAGTTATAAATTGACATTTCAACTTTTTATCAGTATATTGAATTCATTAAATGAAAAATATAATCCCTAGGAGGAAACAAATGACTTGGAAAAATTATTACAGATTCTGGTTGTGATATTAAACACTTAGAATCTCTACCTGAGCATTGTACTTATGTAAACGTTCCTTTAACCATTCATGTAGGTGAGGAAGAATTTATTGATAATGAAGCTTTAGAAATTGATCAAATGATGGTTAAAATGTATGCCTATGAAGGAAAAACCTCTTCATCTTGTCCAAGCCCTGAGAGCTATTTACAATCATTTGAAGGTGCAGATAAGATTATTATTGTAACTATTACTGGTGCTTTATCAGGAAGTCATAATAGTGCACAGTTAGCAAAAATGTACTTAGAAGAACATCCTGAAGTAAAGATTGAAATTATCGACAGCTTATCAGCTAGTGGAGAAATGGTATTAATCACACAAGCTATTGCAAACTTTATCAAAGAAGACCCTTCTTTTGAAGTAGTGGTTGAAAAAGCTCGTAACTATCACGCAAAAAAAAAGTTATTATTTGCTCTAGCAAGTGTCGATAATCTTGTTAAAAACGGTCGTCTTAGCAAATTAGTTGGACGCGTGGTTGGATTATTAAATATTCGCATGGTCGGACAAGCTAGCACTGAAGGAACTCTAGAATTACTTCATAAATCACGTGGACAAAAAAACGTGCTGTAGCTGCTATTTGGGATGAAATGAAAAAATCATTACCAAGGTGGACGTGTGGCAATTAGTCATTGTGATAATCCAGAAATTTGTGCTATGATTACGACAGCAATTCACTCTGAATTCCCTAATGCTGATGTTCAATCTTACCCTACTAGTGGATTATGTAGCTACTATGCTGAACAAGGCGGTATTTTAATGGGATATGAAACTCATTAATAAAAACTCTATCATAAAAAATAAACGACTCCTATCGAACGATAAGAGTCGTTTTTATTATACTAATTCGCTTTTCAAATAAGCATCTACTAAAGCTTCAGTTGCTTGAATTGATTTCACATGTATTCTTTCATAGGAATGACTTGATTCAATTCCTGCTTCTAGTAAAAGCATGTTTGACATCTGCTCCTGCACGCATGGCAGCTGAAGCATCACTTCCATAAAATTGATAAATATCTAAACGATAGTCAATTTCATTTTCTTTTGCTAAGTCTACTAAATGTTGACATAGCGTATAATTATAAGGACCAGAACCAGCTTTTTACACAAATAGAAACCGTATATTCATCTGTTTGTTGGTCATCTCCCATTGCACCCATATCGACTGCTAAAAATTCCACAGCATTTTCAGGAATGCTACTATTCGCCCCTGTTCCCGTTTCTTCAATACAACTAAACATAAAATGTGGTGTTAGCAAACTTCTATATTATAGAACGAAAGTAATAGAATTGTTGTTTAAAAATTAAACTTTAGAATTAAAATATTTTATAGTTCAGAAATACACAAGAAATATTTTTGCTGATTTTTGATCTGTCACACATATTTTTATCATCTGACCAGCTTTTTATTTATGGCTACTTTACTAATAATCTTCATCAATCACTCCTCGATTAACTGTACAACATTATTATATTCTTAACTAATGAAAAGTAATTCGTAGTCCGTCCATTCTTTCACACTTCCTAAAGGCACATAAATTTTTACCACGTTCTGAAATTATAAATTCTTCTTAAAATGAATAATTCTATTTGCCTCCTGAAATCCAATATTGAGATGAAATATTATAGAATCCGTATTCGTTAAAGTACAGTCACTTGCAAACTCTTTACATCCTTTATTTTTCGCCCATTCCTCACATTTTGTACAGAGATTTTTAGCAATATTCTTTAAACGATATTCCTCGTCGACAATAATCCCTTCTAAGAATCCAACAGGACTATATTTTACAACCTTCAACATAATCAAATCTGAGTGAACATAGTGCTAGACCTACAATTGTGTCACCTTCAACTTCAGTAAAGATTGCAGTATTTTTTTGCCATTCTTATATTTTTACTTCATCAATAGCTTCTTTATCAGACAATCAGGGGCCATAATTGTTTTCATTAGTTTAGCTGTTTTTTTATAATCATTTGTTATTCCATCCATATTGATGTTCCTCCTCAAATTACAAGCAAATGTTTCGAATCATGCTGTTACTTTGTTGCTCATTGATTGATACCAATACCATCCCCTTCTACTTTTCAACTGTCTCAGATTGGAAGAGCAGAGCCACACACTCAGCGGTTTCGAACTTACCGTATCATCTCATCGGTATTTCTCCTTATTCTACGAGTCCTCATCCCATTGGCGGAGCATCTACTTCTACTTCGCTAATGCCTCAGCTCGTACAAGCAGTAATACCACCTCAACATGAAACAAGTGAACACTACGTATGCCAAGTAGTCTTGTCTGTAAGTAGAAACAGGTCTATAAGCTTTTTATCAATGGCATAAGGTTATCGTACATAAGAGTCGTTTTTATTATACTAATTCACTTTTTTAAATAAGCATCTACTAAAGCTTCAGTTGCTTGAATTGATTTTATATGTGTTCTTTCATAGGAATGACTTGATTCGATTCTCCTTTGTTCTATTTAAATTTTTGTGTGATACATTCACAGCAACATTCATCAATAACTTCCAATTACATAACCTCCATATATTTAAAACCATTTAATTCAAGGTAAATCCCAACCAATTTTCATTTATAGTTTTTAAATTAAAAAATACCCCTTGATTGTATCGTCAATTATCGGTATCATTCAAGGGGTGAATAGGAAAAATAGTTTATAGATTCTTTACATTCAAAGCTCTAAAAGCATTTAATACTGCGATGATAGTTACACCTACATCTGCAAATATAGCTGCCCACATAGTAGTTATTCCAAAAGCACTCAAAATAAGAACAATTATTTTTTTATTCCAATTGCAAATACTATGTTTTTGATGTGCAATTTTTAGTGTCTTTTTAGAAATCTTCATTGTAGTAGCAATTTTCGATGGCTCATCAGTCATAATTACAACATCAGCAGCTTCAATGGCCGCATCAGAACCTAAACCACCCATTGCTATTCCAATGTCTGCACGAGCTAATACAGGTGCATCATTGATTCCGTCACCAACAAAAGGCAAGTTTACCTTTTTTAGATTTTTTTGCGAAAAATAATTCTTCTAGTTTTTTTCAACTTTGTCTGCTGGCAACAGTTCTGCATAAACCTTATCAAGACCAAGCTCTTTAGCAACTTTTGAACCAATACTTTTATTATCACCTGTCAACATAACTGTTTGTTTAATATTAGCTGCCTTAAGTTCCTTGATTGCTTGTGCTGAATCTTCCTTTACCTCATCGGCAATTACAATGTAACCTATATATTTGTTATTAACTGCAACATGTACAATAGTACCGATCAGCTCTCCCTTGAAATAAGGGATATCCATCATTTTCATAAGTTTGATATTTCCTGCCATAATCTTTTTGCCATCTACTGTTGCAATAACACCATGACCTGATATCTCTTCTACATCTGAAATACGTCCATTGTCTATTTCTTTGCTATATGCACGTTTCAGTGAAAGTGAAATCGGATGATTGGAATAGCTTTCCGCATGTGCAGTTAATTCTAGTAGCTCTTCTTTGGAAACTCCTTCTGGATGAATTTCCTGTACATTAAATACACCTTTCGTTAATGTTCCAGTTTTATCAAAAAAACAACAATTTCAGTTTCTGCTAATGCCTCTAAATAATTACTACCCTTGACTAAAAACACCTTTTTGAGGCTCCACCTATTCCACCGAAGAAACTCAAAGGAATTGAAATAACTAAAAGCACAGGGACAGGATACCACAAGGAATGCAAGTACTCTATAAATCCAATCACTAAAAGTCGCCCCGTCTATAACAAGAGGTGGTATAATAGCTAGAAAAACTGCAATTATAACCACAACCGGTGTATAATATCTCGCAAACTTCGTAATAAATTGTTCTGAATTGGATTTTTTACTACTTGCATTTTCAACTAAATCAAGAATTTTACTTACAGTAGATTCTCCAAATTCTTGGTAACCTCTGCTGTAATAACCCCATTAATGTTGATGCACCCACTTAGGATATCACTTCCAACTTCTACTTCACGAGGAACAGATTCGCCTGTTAGTGCCGATGTATCAATCATTGAACTTCCCTCAATTACCTTGCCATCAAGAGGAATTTTTTCTCCTGCTTTAATTACAATAATATCTCCAATTTGTACTTCATCTGGGTCAACTTTGACAAGTTCATCACCTTTTTTAACATTTGCATAATCTGGTCGAATATCCATAAGGCTTGCAATTGACTTTCTCGACTTGCCAACTGCATAGCTTTGAAACAGTTCTCCAACTTGATAAAACAGCATAACTGCAACACCTTCAGGATACTCACCAATAAAAAATGCACCAATTGTTGCAATACTCATTAAAAAATTTTCATCGAAAACTTGACCTTTAAAAATATTTTTTACAGCTCTTTTTACAACATCTCCACCTACAATAATGTAACTTATTATAAAGAGAGCAATCTGTAACCATTCGTTATTTAAACTAAGCAATACTGCTGTAGCTAACTACGGCTGCACCAATAATTATTCGCCATAGTCGTTTTGTCATACTAAATAGCCTCCTTTAAGCCTTTTTCATAGTTGTATCGGGTTCGATTTTTTTAACTATTTTTTCGGCCTCTGCTATTATTGTTGGCATTTTTTCATCCTCACCATCAATAACGAGTTTTGTGGTCATAAAGTTAACAGTAGCTTCTTTTTACTCCATCAAGCTCATTAATAGCCTTTTTCCATTTTTGCCGCGCAATTTTGCACAATCTAAACCTTCAAGTATAAATTTCTTTTTCATTATTAAATCCTCCTAAATATTATTTGTAATTTTATTTTGAATACTACAAGTCTTTTTCAAATTTTCTTGAAGCATTGCTCATTTTGAAATCAAGACTTAAATATATGCCCAAATATCTTCAAAAAATATTCTACCGCATTACTACTTCTCGTTGATATGAATTAGACCTTGGTCAAATATTTCTCTTACATGATCATCAACTAATGAATAATATACTACTTTTGCCTTCTTTTCTGTTTTTTTCACTAAATTAGCTTGTTTTAAGACTCTCAGCTGATGGGAAATTGCTGATTGTGACATGTTAAAGTAATACAGCGATATCACAAACACACATTTCAGCTTCATGTAAAAGCCCATAATATCCTGATTCGTGTTGAATCTCCAAATACTTTAAACAATTCTGCTAGATCATAAAGGCTTTCTTCTTGAGGCATTTTATCTCTAACTTGATTTACAATATCCTCATGAATTACATTGTAGTCACATCTTTCAATTGAATTAAATTTTTAGTCATATTATCACCTCTTTTTAAATCATTTCATCTGATTACTTGAATAAGCATTCATACGTTGTGTATTTATTATATTATTATTATTTTTTTCTATTGTGTCAATAGTTATATGAGCATTTATTCAAGTGTTTTTTTATTATTTAAAATATCTCAAAAACATCTACTAAGACATTAGTACAGTCCTTTCTCGGTATCCTGTTCCATACATATCCTTTAAACAATTCCTTAAAAATAAAGACTTCTCCTTCGTACAAGTTTTCGGTTTCTTTAATAGCTTCATCTAACAGCTTATTACATCACTCATGTGGTCAACTCCTTATCAATAACCTTATAAACAACATTTTTGATAATATCACATGTATAAATCATGTAAAAGTCAATGCAAAAACCGCCAATCAAGAGAACCTAACTCTTAATTGACGGTTTATATTAGTATTAAATCATACTTCCATTTCAATTCCAGATTTAAAGCATATTACTAAGAATTACCTATAGAATAGTCAACTTCATTTGCTAAAAACAATTTCAAATCCTGAGTCGAAAAAATCCTTTAGATAGTCCACCAACTCCAGAAAACAAATCAATAACTTGTCTTTTTCATCTTCTACCCTCATATTCGTTAATTTAGCATATTTTTCTTCTAATTCAACACCGATAAAAATTTCTATTTAATCTATAGCTTGCAATTGCAGAAGACCCGCTTCCTAGAAATGGATCTACTACTAAATCTCCCTCATTTGAAAGCAATCTTATAAAATGTTCGAATAATATAATTGGCTTTTTGTGTTGGATTTTTACCTAATTTCTTTTATTATTGAATGTTCCTGTTTTTGTTTTATAAGTAAAATATATTCAGCACTCATTTAAATTAACAAAATGTAAATTCATATTTCTAGGCATTGGATTTGTTTTTGTGCCAAATTCATTTGCTATTTCAACAAGAGTTTCAACCCTTAATATTGACATAAAAACTATCATGGAAGCACCATTCTTAAGTATCTTACTTGATTCTTTAAAAACAATCTCATATGGTCTTTCCAATCATTAAAAATCTAAATCATCCCAACCAGCAGCACCAAAAAAATTAGAACGCATTTTTTTGTAGATTTGTATCTCTCCCGTTCATGAAATTCGCAATATTATATGGAGAATCTGTAATAATTAAATCAACCGTAGATGAGTCTAACTTCCTCAATTCTTCTATGCATTCTCCATTTATTATTTCAATCATTTTTAATACACTCCATAATTTCTGATATGTCGCAATCCAATGCATCACAAATTCTGAGCAAAATATCGGTAGTTACATTCTCACCATTCTTTAATTTATAAAATGTACTCCTACTGTATATCCCTGTTGGAGAAGGGACTGCTAATGATTCTTATAAAAATCCTATTGTTTGATTCATCCTAAATTTCTTTCAAATAACTTCTAAATTCCTACCATATCTCGGTAAAGTTGATGCGCATAACTATCCGTCATTCCTGAGATAAAAATCAGTTGCCAATAATAAGCGTAAATATAATTTTTTTCCACTTCAGATTTACCTTCTGCAAAAATAATGATACGAACGTTTTTTTGACTTTCTGAAATGATGCCAATTTTCTTCAAATCAACATAATCTAATCGACGGTTTGTATCATAGGCTACTAATGGTGGAACAAAACTATCTAATAAATACGTTAAAGTAGAATATCCTGCTATTTCTAACCGTAAAAATACTCTTATGATCATAAATTTTATTCTCAGAAATTTTTTTCTTAAATGAGTGTATAACTCATGTGCGCTAGAGTCCGTTAATAAATCTTGCTGATACTCCCCATTCATAATCTTCTCATAATGAAGAACGAAAGACTCTGTTGCTGCATCAATTAACATCGTTCTTAAATCTACGAAAAATTGATTAATACTAAAAATTTCTTCATCAATAGTTTCTAATATTTTTCACTACTTTTTGAATGTGGAGAAGTTTTTATCTTCTTTTTAATACGGAATGTAAATATTCCTTTACAACGGCAAATCTTAATACTCCTTTACCAATCGCATCTTCTAAATCTGCTATTAAATATGCAATATCATCCGCAGCTTCTAAAAATAAATGTTAATGGATGACGATTTTCACCAGTACCTGTAATAGCAGTTATTTGACGAAAAAAATATCTTCTTCCGCTCTGAAAAAAATCCTACTTTTTTGAAGTGATTTTCTTTGTTTTTGGCTGATTAGAAGCACGTGTATATTTTAAAAATCGTATTAATCGTCGCAGGAGTTAAATCTAATCCATCAAAGTTTCCCTTTAAAAATCATGTAACTTCGATATAATTCTTAGTGATTGAGCGTTCCTTCAAAATGATAAAAAAATCTTGTACATAAGGACTTTCTAAAAATTCATCTGCTACATCTGAATGTTCTGCTAAAAATCTGTGGTAAATTTTTTTCTTAAACCATTGTCGAATAATATCTTCTCCGAAATGTCCATAAGGAGGATTCCCAATATCATGTAATAAACTAGCACATTCTACAATTCGAGCAATATCACTTTTGATGGTTCATCATTTCTTGTTTGCTAGAATCTGTTTCGGTTAATGAATCTTGTTGTAACAATCTTACAATTTCACTCACTAGTGTTCTTGCAATCATTGCTACTTCTAAAGAATGTGTTAATCTTGTATGAATAAAGTCTAATCTTTCTAGGGAAATACTTGCGTCTTATCTTGTAATCGCCTAAAAAGCAGGACTTGTTACAATTCTTTTTATAATCATCATCAAACTCGTTACGATGGTTTGAGTCTTTGTCTGAAAGACGAGTAGTTGCCAATAAAGTTTTCCAATCCATGTCCTCACTCCTTTCCTCTATCTTAAACCAAATTACGAAACATTTCCATCTTAGAAAGAAAAAAAGAGCAAAGTATTCGACTACTTCACTCTCTAATGATTATTTAGATAAAATCAATTCTTCTTTCATATGAATATCATGTAATTCTCGTTTAAAGAAAAAAATAGACAAAGAACTAAAGAAATCACATCTGATACAGGAGTAGCAAACATCATCCCCTCTACTCCAAAAAGATACGTCATTAATAACATGACAGGTAATAAAATCAACAATTGTCTTGCTAATGATAAAAATGCTCCCGTTTTTTTGCTTTTCCAATTGCTGGGAAAAAAATGTTGTAATTAAAATCGTTATCCCATTTATGATTGTAAATAACATGAAATATCGTAAATAACGAATACCAAATTCAAAAATACAAATCATTTCCATTCCCAAATAGTTGAATAATTTGTAACGGGAAAAATTTCAAACACTGCCCAAGTGACAAATGACAGTCCAAAATCCTATTTTTAATGCTAAAAAAGATAGTTTGACGTACTCGCTCGTAATATTTTGCTCCATAATTATATCCGACAATCGGTTGAACTCCTTGAGTCATTCCAATAATTAACGCAATAAAAATGACAAATACTTTTGCTACAATGCCACCAACTGCAATTGGAATTTCACTCCCATAAATAGACATAGCTCCATATGTTTTCAATAAATTATTCGACACAATTTGTACAATTAAAAGCTGAAATTTGGAAAAATAAAGGACGTTAATCCTAAAAAGCAATTGCTTGAACCTGTTTAAAATGTGGAATAAAGTCTTCCCATTGAAATTTTACGGAACGAAACTTTGGAATATACGCAAACAACAGTAATGCAGACATTATCTGACTCTAACACGGTTGCCCAAGCAGAACCTGCAATTCCCATATGAAATACAAAAAAATAAAAAAATAGGATTTAAAAATCATATTCATAATCTGCCCCAATAATAATCGCCATCATTGAAAAAGTGGCTCTTCCATCTGAACGAACAAGAGGATTAAATCCTGTTGAAAATAAGAAAAATGGAATCCCATAAGCCGTAATGCGAGAATATTCCATTGCATAATCAGAAAATTTGATCCGTTGCTCCAAATAATTGCATTAATGGAGCTAAAAAGATTTGAACGAGCACGCAAACTGCAATTCCCATCACCATTAATTGAACAACTGCTGTTCCTGCAATTCTTCTAGCTTTCTCCACTTCTTTTCGACCTAATTCTAAATTAAAATTAGATGCAGCCCCTACTCCTGTCATTAATCCTAATGCTAAACAGATCGTTGTAATTGGAAAAAGCAATATTCGTCGCAGCATTTCCTAAATACCCGACTCCTTGTCCAATAAAAAAATTTGATCAACGATGTTATATAGGGCATTGACGACATTGGCAATCATTGCTGGAATTGCTAATTGCATCAATAATTTTTTTGACGGGCTGAGTTCCCATCGGATTTTCAATCGTTGTCATGAATGATCTCCTTTCTTATTACTTTAAACAAAAAAATATTGTAAGGCGGTTTAAAATAAATATGTCAATGAAATATTTTTTTCTATATGAACAGTAGTTATCTTTTTCTATTTTTTTCCAAACTCTTTCTATGATACTTAAACTACTCGATTTGTAAATATGGTTTCTTGAAATAGTCGTATCTCGTAATCTAACAACTCTGGATGATTTCTCACTTCACTTTTTCTCCAAGAACTATAATTAATCCCTAATTGTTCACACATTTCTCTTGTTGTTAAATTTTCCTTGCACATTGTCGTTTTTTTGATAGCCCAATTTTTGTAACAATTTATCAAATCGTTCTGGATTTTGTTCAATTGCATTAAAAATTAAATCTTCTACTTCCATAATTTTTATTCCCTTCTATTTATTAGATACCTTATTATACTACCATTTATTAATAAACAATGGATAGCACATTTGTGAACTATAAAGATTCTCCCAAACTTTACACTCATAAGTGCTTCAGCTATAATTAACTACAAAGATTGAGTCTATTTCTTATAGGAGGAAAATTATGGAATGGTACGATTATATGATAAACGCATCCAAACAGTCACGTTTTAATGCGAGTCACTGGTTTCGATATTTACGCAAAAGTTATTTTTGAAGATCATTCTTATTTAACAGACGAAGATATCGAGAAATTATTAAACTCCGAAGAACTTACCCATTTTCAAAAAGTAAGTTTAAAAATATGCTATACAAAAAACATAGCCCTACTCATGAATATGTCATTTCATTAAATAAACCCGCTAAATTAACGAATGTTCAAAAATTAATGGAGAAATACAAACATGGATAAAATGAAACCTGTCTTTGAAGCATTAAACCAAGAATTATCTCAAAAATCTTTCTTTAACGATTATTTGTGTTGGTGGTTATGTGTTAGAATATCATGGCTTTATGAGCTACTCAAGATGTAGATGCTTTTTATGAAGAAAATCATCATATCAACGAGATAATAGCTCGTGTTGGTCAAAAAGTTTAACCTAAATACTAAAGAAGAACTATGGCTCAACAATAATGTAGCAAATATGAATCAACAACCTTCATTAGATTTATGTGATACCTTGTACTCCTTTTACTCACTTAACCGTACTAGTTGCACCAATTGAATATGTACTCGGAATGAAAAATAATGAGCGCTCGAGAGCAAGATTTAAAAAGATATCGGGATGATTATTAAATTTAAAAACTCCGTTCCCCTTTTCGATACCTTTTGATACCTTGAAAAAATATGGACTTTTTCTATCATTGATTTTTTTCAATTCTATTAGAAGGATTTAGCTACGCATACGGCATTGACTGGTTAGAAAAAAATTTTTCAAAGAAAAATCAAGAACAACTTCAAAAAAATATTATTAATCACCCTAAAGACAATTTCTCGTTTAGAAGTTGTCTTTTTAGATGTAAAAATCCTGTCGGTGATTTCCACCAACAGGATTTATCGAACAACCATTAAATTAGTCTTCTAATGGACGAGAGAAGTTCGCAATTTCACGTTGAACACGTTCTAAGTATGCTTCAATTGTCATTGTAACAGTTTCTTTTGAACCATAGCGACGAACTGTAACTGTTCCTTCTTCTACTTCTTTTATCCCCAATTACTAATTGATAAGGGATTTTTGTGTTTGAGAGGCACGAATCTTGTAACCCATTTTTTTCATTACGATCATCTAACTCAACACGTAATCCTAAAGCTCATCATTTTTCTCTTTTCAATGCACGAGCTGCATCATAATGATGTTCTACACTTACTGGAATAATTGTTGCTTGAACTGGAGCTAACCAAGTTGGGAATGCTCCTTTATATTCTTCGATTAAGTAAGCTACAAAACGTTCTGCAGTTGATACTACCCCACGGTGGATAACTACTGGACGGTGAGTGTTATCTCCATCTTCACCCACATAAGTTAAGTCGAAACGTTCTGGTAATAAGAAGTCTAATTGGATTGTAGACATTGTTTCTTCTAAGCCCATTGCTGTTTTGAATTGGATATCTAGTTTTGGACCATAGAAAGCAGCTTCACCAATTGCTTCGAAATATTCTAAGCCCATTTCATCCATCGCTTCTTTTAACATTGCTTCTGCTTTATTCCACATTTCATCATCATCGAAGTATTTATGTTTATCTTCTGGATCACGATAACTTAAACGGAAGCGATAATCTTTTACATTGAAATCTTTATATACTTCACGAATTAAATCTAGAATACGTTTGAATTCATCTTTAATTTGATCTGGACGAACAAATGTATGACCATCATTTAATGTCATTTCACGTACACGTTGTAATCCAGATAATGCTCCTGATTTTTCATAACGGTGCATCATTCCTAATTCAGCAATACGAATTGGTAATTCACGATAGCTGTGAATATGATTTTTATAAACCATCATGTGGTGAGGACAGTTCATTGGACGTAATACTAATAATTCACCATCTCCCATGTCCATTGGTGGGAACATATCTTCTTGATAATGAGCCCAGTGACCAGAAGTTTTATATAATTCAACATCTGCCATAATTGGTGTATATACGTGTTCGTATCCAAGGCTAATTTCTTTATCAACAATATAACGATCAATGGTACGACGAATTGTAGCACCTTTTGGTAACCAGAATGGTAATCCTGAACCAACTTCTTGGCTAATCATAAATAAGTCTAATTCTTTTCCTAATTTACGGTGGTCACGTTCTTTAGCTTCTTCACGCATTTTCAAGAATTCTTTTAAGTCTGCTTTATCAAAGAATGCTGTTCCGTATACACGTTGCATCATCTTGTTATCAGAATTCCCTCTCCAATATGCTCCTGCAAGAGATAATAATTTGAAGACTTGAATACGTCCTGTTGAAGGTACGTGAATTCCACGACATAAGTCTACGAAATCTTCTTGTTGATAAATAGAAATTGTTTCATCTTCTGGTAAACCATTAATTAATTCTACTTTATATGGATCTTTTGCAAAGATTTCTAACGCTTCTGCACGACTTACTTCACGACGTACGATTGGATAGTTTTCTTTTACAATTTTCATCATTTCAGCTTCAACTTCTGGAAGAGCGTCTTCTGTTAATTGGTTTTGGCATATCTGTATCATAGTAAAAATCCAGATTCAATTGCTGGCCCCTACCCCAAAGTGAATTCCTGGGTATAAACGAGTTAACGCATGCGCTAATAAGTGCGCAGTTGAGTGACGTAAAATTCCTAATGCATCTTCATGGTCTGGTGTTACGATTTCAATACTAGCATCTTCAGTTAATGCATGCTCTAAATCGACTAATTCTCCATTTACTTTACCTGCAAGTGCTTTTTTGCTAAGCTCTTACTAATACTTTCAGCAACTTCTTTCACTGAAATTCCTTGTTCAAATTCTTTTACAGCTCCATCTGGAAATGTAACTTTAATCATTGACATTGTTCTCCTTCTTTCCTTTCAAAAATGCTTTAAAAAAAAAAAAAACCATAGTTTGCATACTCATACAAACTATGGGACGTTATTTCTACGTGGTTCCACCCAAATTCATTCGTTTTTAAAACGAATCTCTTAAACGGACTAACGCTCCGCTACGCCTTGCCTTACTTCATTCAAACAAGGATTCAAAAGTGGTAAAACTATCTCGGATGAAGTGTTCCACCAACCCACTTCTCTCTATTAGATAACCAGATAACAGTTTCTTGTCTTTTTCATCATTTTCAAAATATTTAATTCACTAGTTATTCTACCACTAATTTTATAAAAAAATCAAGTTATTTGTTTTTTTAAAATTTATGAATAGCGACGATTTTCTCCAGCTAAGAAAAATTTCTTTCGATAGGAAACGTACACGTTCAATCAAACGTTTTGCTTTTTAATAATTCTACATCTCCACGATTAGAGACACTTAAATGTTCTTGTAATTCTTCAATCGTTAAATTAGATGAAAAAGAATGTTGGTAATTCTTGCATCATACGATATTCCAATACAATCATTAAAATTTCATCTCTAAACCAAGCAGAATTTAATTCCGCTCCAATATCATCTAACATTAAAATTGGAGAAGTTTTTAAAATTTCAACCTTTTTCTTCTAAACGATTCGCACCAATCGCACTTTTTAATTCACTCGATAAACTTGGAACATGCACTAAAGTTGTTTCAAATCCAAGTTGAGCTAATTCATTTGCAATAGCTGCTAAGAAGTAAGTCTTCCCTACTCCAAAGGAACCTACTAAATAAATCGCACGATGAAACTCATTTGGTTTTGCAGATAATTCATTAATAAATTGCAATGAAGCTTGAAAAAGTTTCTTGACGCTCTTTTGTAATATCTAAGGAATTTAATGTTACTTGTAATAAATTTTTAGGCATATTGATGGCATGAATTCGATTCGTTAAATCCTGCTGCTGTTGTTTTTGGATAAACTCTTGAGTCGGACGATACACGACTTCAACAAAACCTTGGTTGACCCTTAATAGTGGTTCCATGCCTTTTGATGTATGTTTCTACTCCTTGGATACGAGCATCACGTTGTTGAATATATTCCAATAGGGCTGAATAGCTTTTTCACTAAATTTTTCTTGCGGAATTTCTTCTTGATGTTCTTGTAAAAACTGTTGAACTTCTTTGTCTTGTAAAAACTTCTGCTACAATTTTTTTGATATTGTTGTTGAAATGCTGTAGTAGCCGTTTTATTGCCAAATAAATCTTGCATTCCTTCCATCACTATTCTCCCTTCACTTGTTCAGAATTCCCACTTGTTTTCAATTGAGAAAGCTGAGCTTTTTAACAATTGAAGATTTTCATCATCCAATGGACTTTCTTTTTGTTTCATTTGGTTTCATCGCCCAGTCAGGAACAGAAGCAACTCTTCCTTTTTGGAGCATTCCCATAATATTTTTTTACCTGAGTATGATTGCGCTTGTCGATTTTTCAATCTTTTTCTTTACGACTTGCTTTTAAACTCTTTTATCTCTTTGTCGAACTGCTTCAATGGCTTGTTCAGCTGTTTGAATTCCTTTTGACTCCAATCATTTGCAATGGTGTCGATTAAATTTTTATTAATCGTTGGATTGTTTTTTTAACGACTAATACGTAATGAATTAAAAATATTAATCACTTCAGATGGAATCGTTCCTACTTGAACTAAATCTAAAATAATTCTTTGTTCTCCATTTGAAACATAGCCATTTCTTTGTTGCTTAATACTTGTCATAAAGTCAAATGGCGTCATTTCTTTTGCTAAGGCTATTAATCGTTGAATTGCTTGAGGTAAATGAGTAATCGCTTGACTTGCTTCTTCTTTTTCTTCTGCAACAACTTCTGAAACTACAGGCGTACTTTCTTCTTTAGAAACAACTGAAGTTACAGTAGCCTCCTCTTGTTTAGGTGTTGCTAAATGCTGATTAGCATTGATAATAATCGAATATAATTCCTTTTCATCGATTTCACCCTGTTGATAAATCTGCTGCATAAATCACATATTGCGCAATTTCTCTTTCCGTTAATCCATAATATAATTGGAAAGCTATTTAACATTTGCTTCACCTCAGGCGTTAAAAGCCTGTTCATGAACAAATTGACTCTTTAACAAGTCCGTTAATAATTCCCAATCAATAGTAGAATTCATGACTAATGATTCTTGTTGCTTCACATCTTTAATCATTTGTTTTTTTCTTGAGCAATATTTCGCTTGTACTGTGACATATTGAAAGGTAATTGGAATCCTTCTTGGAAATGTACTTGTGACATCTTCCCCATAAGCAGCTTTTTCCTTTACACTAAAAACGTTTTTTTGTAAGATTTCAAAAACGTTGATGACCTACTTGATTCACTAAAAAGTGTCGATAATAAAGCATCTTTAAAAAAATAAATTTGGACTCGCTGGTGCTTGTAATTCAAATGTATATTGAGCACTAATCGATTCTTCATCTTCATAACGATAGGTTTTTAATAAGCCAACCGATTCTAAACGGATTCTTGCTTGATAAAAAAATCTGGAATTCTCATATTCACTAACGCTAATAAATCCGCCAATCGAATGACATCACTTTGATAGGAATTCGGAGAAAGCTCACTAAATAAGACTAAATATAAAGTTGAGGCTTGAACCCCTAAAAATGGTACATATAATTGCGTCACAAATTGTAATTCACGTTGTGTCAGCCAAACTTGCTGTGTCACTTGAATACAATCACGTGGATTCAACTGACTCCACTTTTATTGATTTCTCGTCCATTTGATCCTCCTATTATGATTTACTATCTTTACGATCCATTTCAAAAGACATTCTTTCTAATTCTTTTTAAGAACATTTTTTTCGATCGGTAAATTGACGATAGACACTTGCAAAAACGAATATAAGCAATATCATCAATTTTAGCAAGGTAGTCCATGACCATCTCTCCTATTAACATACTTGAGATTTCATTTTCTCCCTCTTGATTAATTGTATGTTCTACTTCATTCACAATTTGTTCTAATTGACTTAATGGAATCGGACGTTTTTCAGCAGAACGAACTAATCCATTCAATAATTTTTCACGACTAAATGCTTCACGATTTCCATTTCTTTTTAATGACTAAAGATTGGTGCTTTTTTTCTAATCTTTCAAAAGTTGTGAATCGATAACCACATTCATCACATTCTCTTCTTCTTCGAATTGAACGACCATCGTCTGCTGGACGGCTATCAATCACTCGTGAACCATTAAATTTACATCTTGGACATTGCATGACGATGTCCCCTTTCTTCTACTTTTTTTCTTATTGTAGTATATCATTTTTCGTTTCTACTAGCCACTGTTCAACTTGATGATATAACTGTTGAATTGTGTCTTGATTATCTAATAATACTGTCGCTCTTTTTCGTTTTTTTCTTCAATAGATAATTGAGAATCAATTCGAGATAACGCTTCTTGTTTTGTATATTGATTTCTCTTCATTAATCGTTCTAATTGTAATTCTTCTGGAACATAAACAACGATAATTTCTTCGCATAATTCCTCGTAATGCTTTTTCAAACAATAAGGGCAAATCTAAAGACAATCATATTCTCCCCTGTTTTGACGGTGCACTTCGATTTCATCTAATATCATAATTTTTAATAAGAGGCTGTAATAGCTCATCTAATTTTTTTGACGGTTTTCTGCATTTGAAAAAAACTAATTCCCCTAATTTTTGACGATTTAAGCTTCCATCTTCTTCAAATACATCATTACCAAAAAGTTTTTCTAATTTCTATGGCGCCTTGACTATTAGGGTTCGACTACTTTACGAGCAACTTCATCTGCATCAATGACAGGAATTTTTCAATTGTTTTTAAATAAGAAGATACCGTAGATTTTTCCAGAAGAAATCCCACCTGTTAATCCAACAATTTTCATAAAATTCCTCCTTGTAGCTCTTTTTGTTCTATGTTAGATGAAAACAAAGATTGTTGCAATAAAAAAACTATGTAAGGGAAACAAAAAAAGGAACTTCCTGTGAAGTTCCTTTTTTTCCAATTTACTGTTCCTCTGTTATTTTTTTATTAAGTTGCTAGTTCAACAAACAATTGGAATTTATTGCTTTGTTACTTTAGAAAAAAATAACAAATAAACTCCAAATATAAATTTAATTATTGCATCAATATAGGCAAATAGTACCAAAGAGACACCAGAAAAAAATATACCCCATGATAATATTAACAGTGCACATAATTCCTAATAAAACCATTGATTTTCCATGTACAAAAATAGAATGGAAAAAAATGCAATGCTGTGGCTAATAATGCTCCCAACCATATCAATCTCCAATTCTCCGTAGCAAAAAAATGGACCTCCTAAAAATCATTAATATAAACAGTAATATTATTGAGTATTTAGAAACCTTATTTTTGAAATTTAGTCGATGATCCAGTGGATAGTTTTTTTAGTAAGTTTTTATTCATATTAATTAAAAAAAGCAAACTACATAACCTATACTAAACACTTGCATATTTATAATTTGTTGTCCACCTATTAAAGGTAGCAAAAGCGATAACTATGGCAACCGCAATTAACCATAAACCGCCAGATTTTTTTATAATTAAATTCTAACTTTTCATTTTTTTCATATCCTAACATTCCCCGAAAAAAACCTCTCTTAATCTTAATATCATAGCATTTTTAGGAATTTTTTTCTACCGCTAGATTTCATACTCATTCGCTACTATTCCCCGTAAAGTTTCAAAGTAACTTCTAGTTAAGTATCAAAACTAGAACTTAGATTAAGAATTTACCAGGAATTTCCAATTAAAAATTTTTTATTACGACGAATACGCTGCACGCTAAACGCCATTATGATATATAAAACAGTAAATAAAAGCAATCATCCCTAAATGGAATGCATAACTAGAAAACTCTGTTGAAGAATTGCTCGCTGCTGAAGTCACATAATAAACTGGGAAGAATTTAGCAATGTTGACTCCATATGAACTTACCAATTCTAAAGGAACAAAAATTCCGGATAAAAATCCCAGCCCCATCCCGAATATTGTACTTGCAGCTGAATAAGCATATTGATTCTCGCCAATGACTACTGCACAAAGAAATGACAAAGCATAAGCTGAAATTGCCGACGCTGTACTCAATAATAAAAATCTTCGACGCTTGAGAACTTGCATAAAATTCAGGAGCTAAAATCCCTACAAAAAGCAGATTAATACCAACAATTAAACCTACAATCGTTAACCCTGCTAAAAAAATTGTTCCAACATCACTCGACGCTCATCTTTCATAGCAATCGCAATTCTCTTGGCAACTTCTTTTCCCTTCATTTTAGAAAAAATCGTACCAAATAAATAAATGAACACTGAAAAAAATAAATAAATGGGCTATAGGTAAAATAATTTTTCACCCAATTTTTCTTTAGAGTATGAACTGGATACCGCTTCTTCTTTAGAAAAGAAGCGTTACTGTTACTTCTTGATCCATAATCTTTTCTATTTTTTTCTGGATTAAAATTCCCTTCTTTTTTTCAAAAGCAACTGTATACCGAAGATAAGAATTTACATACTCACGAATTAAATGTCCCGATAATGAATTGGAGATTTCCATCTCAACAACTTCTTGTTCCTGTTCCAATTTTAATTGGGCATCACTTGGAATCCATAATCCTGCATCTACATCTCCTGCATAGATAGCTTCTTTCATACTTGTATCACTTTTTGTCGTTTTTTTGTACTTCATGTTTCTTTTTGAAGAGTTTGAATCAATTGATTAATGATTTCGTTAGAACCTTTCGATTCATCTTTAATCATGATTTTAACGGGAACATCTTCAAAATGCTTCCTTTTCATCTATCTTAGAAATTTGAAGTAAAAGCCATCCCCATAAAAAAATGACTAAATAAATAATGCCATATATTTTGTAACGATTCGTAAGTTTTTAAAAAAATACTTATAAACTGTCATAACGTGTTCTCCTTAATCTCCATAATGCAAAGACCATTAATAGAAGTGTATAAAACCCTAGTAATCCAAAAATACGAGTCATTTGTGTTCCCTCATTTAAACGATTTAATTGATAAAATCCAGATATAATCAAAGCTACCGGATTATACTGATTCACCCATGGAAGATGGCTATTCATAAATGCTCGTATACTACTTCCCATTAATCCTGCAATAGCGGATGCTATCATATTGGTCATTAATGCTACTATAATCCGTCCTTGTATACTCAACTGTTGAAGAGTTCCTATTAAAATTCCAAAGGATAATCCAAAAACATTTCCTATAAGCATTAATAAAATACTACCTGTCCAATCCGTAAATAATTGTAATTTTAAAATTTGAGTCATATACACTAATAAAAAGTGCATTCGAAAAGTAAATTCAACGTTAATCCTGTAGCAAAAACTGTAAATCAGAAATTTCCATTTACTAAATGAACTTCCCATAACTCTTCGACCTACTTCAGATAAATTACCATTCATATACGCTACACAAACAACTCCACTAAAAAAATAGAATACATTGCAAAACTTGCTAGACTTGAATAGAACAGCATCGTTCCTTCACTAACGTCACTCTTTGTTTCTTTAATCCAACTTTTTTTAAAAATCAATCGTAGAGGCACTTTTTCCAAGAGATTGAACTTGTTTTGATTTGAGTGACTACATTTTTCAAAAACACTTTGAGGAACACCTGATTCTTTTTGCCACTACAATATCTAAATTATTTTCAACAAATCCATCTGCTTTTTCTTCAAGCGTTAACTGCTTTCCCTCTTCTGCTGATACTACATCAATAATTTCAAAAATTTTCACCTGCTTGTTCGAATACAAAATGAAAAGGATGATCCTTCGTTATTGCCACTCGAACGGGATTTAATTCCTGATGAATCACACCAGAAAGTGATAAATAAAAGAAAGTCATTAAAAATCACTGGATAACATAATACCCAAAAATGAAAAATGCAAAAATCTTTTACCGTGTTTTTAAATAAATACTTAAATAACTTTAGAAATGTCATCATCTATCACGAAGTCCTTTCCCAGTATAGGCTAGAAATACATCATCTAAACTTGGTTGTTCACTATATAAGCGTACATAATTTAATTGCAATTCTTCAATCGTGTTGGCAACATGCATTAAATGATTGTTCCCTTTTTAAAAATGAAATTTCAACTGTTGTTTTTGTTCTTCCATTACTAAAATTTGAGGAATTTGTCTTAATCGCTCTAATTGTTCACTCGTTGGAATGGTCGTTAATTCTACTTGAATAATTTCTGAAGTAGTAATCGATGCTTTTAATTCTTGAGACGTTCCAGAGATAATGCTCTTTCCTTTATCCATAATCACAATACGATCACTTAATCCATCCACTTCATCTAAATAATGAGTGGTATAAATAATGGTACTACCTTTTTCATTTAATTGACGAATTCCGTCTAAAAATAAACGAACGACTTTGAGTATCCACCGCAACAGTTGGTTCATCAAAGAAAAATTAAGGAAGGTTTATGGACAATTCCGCAAGCAATATTTAATCGACGTTTCAATCCACCACTTAATTTTTTTGGAAGAAATTTACGAAAATCTTGTAATTCTGTAAATTCAATCGCTTCTTTTTACATATTGTTTTCGCAATGTTGAATCTGAAATGTATAGTCCACAAAAGAAATCAATATTTTCTTCCACTGTTAAATTTTCTAAATAAGCTAACTCTTGTGGCACAATTCCTATTTGTCCTCTAGCTTTAGCTGATAATGGAAATTGACTTTTCTCCTAATACTGTAATCTCTCCACTATCAAAAGTTAAAGAATCCTAGCATACAATTGATTAAAGTTGTTTTTCCACATCCATTTGGTCCAAGAAGCGCTAATAACTCCCCTTTTTTTGAATCTCAATTTCAAAAGTGATTTAATGCCATTAAATCTTTATATCGTTTCACTAAACCTTTAACTACAATACTTGTTTCCATATGTTCACCTATCCTTTCATCACAATCTTAGTATATAAAATGTCTTCACTCTTACCTAGTGTCAAATATCATCATCTGCATATGACATTTGTCATATTTTTATAGAATTTTTGTGACTTTTTGCAGTTATACTACAATAAAAAAAGCAGATTGGAGGGATAGTCTTGCGTACATTCATTGAAAAAAATCATTGTTTTTTTATTCTCATCAGTATTTTTTTAGCACAGAAAAATATTGAACTGTCGACAATTTTTCTAGGATTTTGTATCTATATCCTCTCTCTTTCCCCTTATATAAGTTCAAAATTCATTTCATCGATTGCATTAGGGATTTCTGGAATACTTTGTATTCTCTTTCCACAGACTGGACTTTATAGTGTACTGTTCATCATGCATGCGGTTCATTTATTTGGTTTAGTGGGAATTTTTTTCAGGGATAATTTTATTTTTTTACATCCCTAATTTATTTACCTTTATCCTCGGTATCATTGGTAGTTATATTATGTTACAAACTCAAAAAGACGAAGCTTTTCAAAAGAAAAATTATCAAATACAAAATGATTTAGAACTAGAACGTTTGAAATTAGTCCAACGCCAACAATCAAGCTCTGAAGAAGTTTTAAAACAAATGGAAATTGCTACCTTGAAAGAAAGAAATCGGATTTCTCATGCATTACATGATCAACTAGGACATACTTTGAGTGCTTCTATTATGCAATTGGAAGCTCTACAAATTATTACAACTGAACCCGTTGTTGAAGAAAAATTAGAACATTTATCAAAGCATTTTACAACAGGAAATGGATAACATTCGATTAACTATTCACCAAATGTATGATGACTCCTTCTCACTTTCACAAAGAATGGATACACTCCTTCAACCTTTAAAGGAAAAAAAGCACAAGTGAATTTTTACGAATACTATATCAGATAGTATTCCAATTACTATAAAAATATGATATTTTAACGATTTGTAAGGAATTGACGACAAACTTTTATGAAACATTCCAATGGAACGCAACTTCAATTATTCCTTTTAGAACAAAAACAACCTACACCATTGATTATAGAGACAATGGTGACCGTCCAACTAATACTCCCTCAGGCATGGGACTGACAATGATGAAGGAACTAGTAGAAAAACATAATGGAGATTTTACACTTCAAACAAACAATGGATACGAAATTTTTATTCGTATTCCAAAACAGGAGGCCTCTCATGATTAAAACGATTCTTATTGATGATGATTTTTAGTGTTACAAGCATTAGAAACCATTCTTTCTGCCCAATCTCATATTGAAGTCGTTGGAATGGGAAGTAATGGAGCTGAAGCGATTCAACTATACGAACAACATCAGCCTGATTTAGTTTTAATGGACATTCGAATGGAACCTACTTCTGGAATTGATGCAGCTAGTCAAATTTTACAAGACTATCCTGAAGCAAAAATTTTATTTTTAACAACCTTTCAAGATGATGAATATATTACAAAAAGCATTAGCGATTGGCTGTAAAGGATATTTATTAAAACAACATATTAAAGGTATCATCCCTGCCATCGAAGCAGTTATGAATCATCAAATTGTATACGATTCAACGATTGATATGCCTGTTAAAAAAATTGGTACAACGAAAAAAACTAGTAAGATCCTGAACGAAAGAGAAAAATGAATTACTCTATTTAGTAGCAGAAGGATACAATAATAAAAGAAATCGCAGAAAAAAATGTACTTAAGCGAAGGCACCATCCGAAACTACCTCTCCTTACTTTCTAGAGAAATTAAACTTAAGAGACAGAACCCAATTAGCTATTTATTACTATAAAGATTTGGTAGAATAACGAAATCATGACCACCCGTCTAACGGGTGGTTTGAACCAGGAGCTATAAGCCCAGATTACAAGCCAGCGCCTGAAAGACGCTGGCTTTCACTTTGTTCAAGCCTTATTGCTTTTGACTCGTCACTTGCCTCTTAAAGAGGCGTTTGTATTACTTACCATCATCCCTGAAGGGATCCTCATACTCTTTTACACTTAATTTATCGATTGCTATATCATGTTTTTTCTTGTTCTTGTATATACTTTCTTATGGTAGCTTCATTGAGTCCTACTGTACTTACATAATAACCTTCTGCCCAAAAATGACGGTTCCCAAATTTATATTTTAAATTTGCGTGTTTATCAAACATCATTAGTGCGCTTTTTCCTTTTAAATACCCCATAAAAACTTGAAATACTTATCCTTGGTGGAATACTTACCAACATATGAACATGATCCGGCATAAGATGTCCTTCTATAATCTCTACCCCTTTATAACTACACAATCGACGAAATATTTCTCCCAAACTTTTCCTATATTGATTATATATAACTTTCCGTCTATACTTAGGTGTAAAAACAATGTGGTATTTACACATCCATTTTGTATGTGATAAACTATTAGCTTTTTCAGCCATATTTTTTTCTCCTCTCGCTATATGATAGGCTTGAACACCTTTATTGTATCGCGATTGGAGTTTTTTGGTATAACCTTCGATGCGCACCCGCATAGCGGGTGAGTTTATTTGTCACGCACCCTACGGAGCGTGACGGACTGAAAGTCACATAACAAAGACACCACAAAGTGGTGTCTTTTTGATGCTCCATAAAAAGGAATTTCCTATTAAAAAATATTTTTAGAAATTATGAGAATTCTTTTTAAATAATTTCTTGCCAATTCATCATTGCCTTCTCTAACTCTAAAAAAATTACAATTTGATTTTTCTAACAATTCCTGTTGTCTTTTTGTTTATTATATATTTTTCGACCTTTTTTTAAAAATCTTATTCTTTATCTTTAAAACAAAAAGCATATTCTTTTTCAAATAAATCTTTATATCTTTGATCTTGTAATTCACTAAATTCAATTCTTTTCAAAAATATCCTTGAGGCACTGGTATCATTTTTAATATCTAATATAGATAGTACATGCATTTTTCTTTATCAGAATAATATTTATAGATATCCCTTTTATAGTAATACTATTACTAATTACTTCATATATCAAAAAAATGCTCATCAGAAACATTCTTCCATCTTATATGTTTTTTTCTTTTTGCAGAAGAAATCGGAATAAAGTAATAATAATTTTTATACCCACAATAATCCCAACAAAAAGGTTTAATACTCTTTCTATAAGACGAATTATAATAAACTTCTGAATCTATTTCATTTAAATATTTTTAGGTAATCAGGATTTACAGTATAAAATCCATATTTAGCAACTTCTACCATCTTATTCTCCTAAAAAAGCAGAGAAGTTTAAACCTCTCTGCTCACTTTAATGTTTCACCTTTTTGGATATAGGTAGTGAGACACCTTCTTTAATGCTCCACCTTTAATGGTAGCGGGACACCCTTTTTACTCACTGAAAGTGTATCAAAAATCTTTATGAAAGTCAAAAAAATTTCTTTTTATCATCAAAAAATTCCATTTCTATCTCCAATACGTCTCCCATCTTATGATAACAAACAAAAGGAATTTCCCCGTAGTAGCAGTGATTGAAACGGCATTAGCTGTTCCAATCACAGGAAATTTTGAGACCATAGGCTCAAAAATTTAGCCATGAAACCGCAGGTTTGCTGGCGTCCTTTGCTACTTTCAGGAAATTCCATTAAAAAAATTATTTGTATTATAAACGATTGTTCAACTCTTCTGCTAGTTCTTCAAATCCTGGTTTACCTAATAAAGCAAACATATTTTTTTCTTATACGCTTCAACACCAGGTTGATCAAACGGATTCACACCATTTAAGTAACCAGAAATACCTACAGCGATTTCGAAGAAGTAAATTAAATGACCTAAAGTATAAGCTGACATATCAGGAATCGTTACCACAAAGTTTGGTACTTGACCATCTGTATGCGCTAATAAAGTACCTTGGAAAGCTTTTTGTATTTACAAAAATCCATTGTTTTACCTTGTAAATAACCTAAACCATCTAAATCTTCCTCAGTTTCAGGAATTGTTACAGTTTCATTAGGAGTACCTACTTTAATAACAGTTTCGAAGATATTACGTTGACCTTCTTGGATATATTGACCTAATGAGTGTAAATCAGTTGAGAAGTTCGCACTTGAAGGATAAATACCTTTCAAGTCTTTCCCTTCAGATTCACCGAATAATTGTTTCCACCATTCAGAGAAGTATTGTAAAGTTGGCTCATAATTAATTAATAATTCAGTCACTTTACCTTTACGGTATAACACATTTCTAGCTACCGCATATTGATAAGCTTCATTTTCTTTTTAAGTTTGGTGAGCTATAAGCCACACGAGCATCTTCAGCCCCTTGCATTAACGCATCTACATCTGCACCAGTTACAGCAATTGGTAATAAACCTACAGCTGTTAATACAGTGAAACGTCCACCTACATCATCTGGAATAACAAATGTTTGATAACCTTCAACATCTGCTTCTGATTTTAATGCTCCACGAGCACGGTCAGTTGTTGCATAAATACGTTTAACCGCTTCTTCTTTACCATATTTTTTAATTAATAAATCTTTGAACACACGGAACGCAATTGCTGGTTCTGTAGTTGTACCTGATTTAGAAATTACGTTTACTGAAAAATCACGGTCTCCAATTAACTCAATTAAACCATGTAAGTAAGTTGAGCTAATGCTGTTTCCTGCAAATAACACTTGAGGTGTTTTACGTTGTTCTGCTGGTAAATAGTTGTAGAATGCATGATTTAAAAAATCAATTGCTGCACGAGCTCCTAAATATGAACCACCGATACCAATAACAACTAATACTTCAGAATCTTCTTGAATTTTTTTAGCTGCCTCTTTGATACGAGCAAAATTCTTCTTTATCATAGTCACGAGGTAAGTTAATCCAACCAGTGAAATCTGCACCTGCTCCTAATCCCTCTCTTAAATCTTTGTCAACTGCTGTTACAGTTGATTGTAATTGATTGATTTCTTCTTGATTAAAGAAACCTAATGCTTTGGAATAATCAAATGAAATATGTCCCATGATGAACCTCCTAAAAATTTCTTCTTCTATTATATCAATTTTTTTCTATCAAAATGAGTACTACTATGCTTTTATTTTCTTTCGGCTTTTACAAATTTTTCTTGCGCCTCTTCAATCCAATACGGCAATTGATGCGCTAAAGATGAAAAATCAATTGGAGGAGTAAAGCGTTTCTTATTTCGCTTAATTCTCGTTGGTGTAGAAGGTACATCTAATTTTTTTCTAATGCACGAATTGATAAACTAATTTTTATCGGTAAATTCATCTACATCAATGACTTTTTGCAGTTACTTCTTCTCCAATTTTTACAAAGTGATGCACATTATCCATATATCCATGCTTACATTCAGAAATATGAATTAATCCTTGTGTTTCTTCATCCAATGCTAGAAAAAAATTCCATAGGGCTGAACTCCTGTCACTTTTAGCAGTAATCACATCTCCAATGCGATACGTCTGTGTCATGTTCAAACCCTACCTTTTCACTACTGTCGTTGATTCAATCACAACATCTTCTAATGGACGATCTTGACCATTACGTTTCACAGATTCAATTTTTTTAATACAACGTCCATTCCTTCAACAACACGACCAAAAAAACCGTATGACGATGATCTAACCATGGTGTTCCACCATCTTTTGCATAAGCTTCAATAATTTTTTTCTGGCCATCCCATCTCTTTTAATTGTGTTAACATTTGAGCTGGAACATGTTTTGCTGTAACGATAAAAAAATTGTGAACCATTTGTATTTGGTCCAGCATTTGCCATTGAAAGAGCTCCGTAAAGATTAAATAATTCTTTTGAAAATTCATCTTCAAATTTTGGACCCCAAATCGATTCTCCACCCATACCAGTACCAGTTGGGTCTCCACCTTGAATCATAAAATCTTCAATCACACGATGGAAAAATCACTCCGTCGTAATAGCCATTTTTCGCATGTGTCACAAAGTTTTTAACCGTCTTTGGTGCACGTTTTTTAAATAATTCTAACGTAATATCCCCCATATTTGTATGTAAAATTACAACAGGGTTTCCTTTTAATTGTCTTCTTAATTGTGGAAATATAACCATTTTCCCCTTCTTCTTCCCTTCGTTTCTAAGTTTTATACTGCTTCAATTAAACCATAAAATGCCTTTTTTTATCAATTTATGGACGAAGTTTCCCCTACTCTTCTCCAACAGAAGCAACAATTTGTGCCCAATAACGATCCACTAATAAATCTTTCTCTGGCTTTGCTTTTTCTAATTGTTTTTTTCTGCAATTTTTTTAACAGTTCTTCTGAAACTGGAATAAAATGAGAAATTTGCTTTCCATTTACAATATAAATTCCTACTCCAGCTTCTTGTTGATTACTAAAAAGAATACGATCAACATGATATTTTTTTGCAACATTCGATCTACGCAATAATATTTTACAATTTCAATGATGCGGTCATCATACCCTTCTTCAGCAATGCATAACTTTTCAAAAAATTCATCACAACTTCCCACATATCGAACCGCATATCCGCTATCTAAAGAAATCTTGATTTGTTGTTTGATCATCGATTAAGACTTGTTGCAATTCCTTTTGCATCTCTTCTTCTTTCGGGAAGAAATGAATTAAAAATTTTCTTATCCATATCCTGATAATTCAAAATATATGGAATAAAATATTTTTTTGCTCACAATGTGGACAAGTACATTGAAATACTGTTTGGTTGATTAATTTTTTTCTTTTTAATTCTGGAGTTTTCAGTCACATTCACATTTTGATAAATCGTATAGTCAAAAGACTTTTTGACATGTTTCACAGTGAATTGGGACTTGATTTACTTCTGTCATGAATATACCTTCTTTCGAATTCTACTGTGCCTAGTATACCACGCTCGTTAAAAAAACTTTCCCCTTTTTATTTACTGTTTTTCCCTTTCCATATTTGGTATAACGTTTCAGAATATGGTATAGTATAAAAGGACTAATTAGGAAAGAGTGTATATATATGACTATTTTTTTGAAAAATTATCCTTTAATAGCAGCATTATCATCAATATTATTTGCACAATTTGTTAAATTCCCAATTGCCTTTTTCACTCGAAAAAAAGGAGCACATTTATCCCTTATGACAAGTACAGGGTGGAATGCCGAGTTCTCACTCTGCAGCTGTTACTTCACTCATTACAGCTCTTGGATTAGAATATGGATTTGCTTCTCCTCTTGTAGCAATTGCCACAACATTTGGTGTGATTGTCATGTTTGATGCGATGGCAGTTAGACGTCAAAGTGGTGAACAAGGAATTTTATTATCACAATTATTTGAAGAACAATTAAGAGATGAATCTACAAAATTATCCGAAATTGAAATTGATGATGATGAACCGATTCAATTATTTAATACAGAAGAAAAATAAAAAAATTAATTATTAAGAAATATCTTGGACATAAACCAGTAGAAGTATTTGGTGGTGCAATGACAGGGAATTGTAATTGCTCTCCTACTACGCTTCTTATATTTCTAAGAATGGAGAATGAAATGACAACAACAGAAATCATAGATATTGCCATTATTGGTGGTGGACCCGTTGGATTATTTACAGCTTTTTATGCAGGACTTCGTCAAGCAAGCGTAAAAATTATCGAAAGCCTTCCTCAACTTGGAGGACAACCTGGAATGTTATATCCTGAAAAAAATGGTGTACGATATTCCTGCTTATCCTGAAATTTTAGCTGGAGATTTAGTAGAAAACTTAATCAAGCAATTAGATCGATTTGAAGCTACACAAATTTGCTTAGAAGAAGAAGCTCTTCAAATTGAAAAGCACGAAGACTACTATGAAATTACAACTTCTAAACAAAAACACTTTGCAAGAACAATTATTATTGCATGTGGAACGGAGCTTTCCGTCCTCGTAAATTAGAATTAGAAGGTGCAGAAAATTATGAAAATCATCAACTGCACTACTTCGTGACTAATTTAGAACAATTTAGAGATAAAAACATTGCCATTTGTGGTGGTGGAGATTCAGCCGTTGACTGGGCATTAGCGTTAGAAAATATCGCCAAAAAAGTTAGCATCATTCACCGTCGTCCACAATTCAGAGCACATGAACATAGTGTTGAATTACTTCAAAAATTCTTCCGTTGAAATCTTCACACCATTCATTCCTGAGCGCTTAAAATGGAGACGGAAATACGCTTCAATCTGTCACATTCAAACAAGCTCGTGGAGAAGAAGAGATTGAATTAGAAGTAGATGACTTCATTGTCAGCTATGGTATTTCCTCTTCTATTGGATCCATTAAAGATTGGGGATTAGAACTTCAAAGAAATGCGATTATCACGAATAGCAAAATGGAAACAAACCTTCCAGGTATATTTGCCGTTGGTGACATTGCCACATACGAAGGAAAAAGTGCAAATTATCGCAACAGGATTTGGTGAAGCTCCGATTGCTGTCAACCAAGCAATGGCGTACATTCATCCTGAGAAAAGAATCCAAACCATTCATAGTTCTTCTCTTTTCTAATAATATATGATATAATGATGTATTCGTTTCCACTTTTAAAGAATTGGAAACGTGGAAGGAGAGTTTTTATGAAAAAAATACAAAAGAATTACATGAATATGCACTATCACTTCTTCACGAACGTGGAGTTGAGTTAGAAGAAATTGCAAAAATTAGTTCATTTTCTTACAAGAACCATATTTTTCCTAATTTAACGCTTGAACACTGCTACAATAATGTTGAATTTGTTCTAAAAACGTGAAGTACAAAAACGCTATTATTACAGGAATTGAGTTAGATAAATTAGCAGAAAAAAATCAACTATCTCAACCATTAAAATGATATTCTTACAAAAGATGAAGGTTTATATGGTGTAGACGAAATTCTTGCTTTATCTATCGTAAATGTATATGGTTCTATCGGATTTTACAAACTATGGTTATATCGATAAAAGTAAAAACCAGGAATTTTAGAATTATTAAATGATAAATCAAGTGGCTACTGCCACACTTTCTTAGATGATATCGTAGGTGCTATCGCAGCAGCAGCAGCAAGTCGTGTAGCCCACGGATATCCAGAATATCAGAAGCTGAATTAGATTAATTTAATAGAATAACAAGGACGGCAGGGAAAATCGTAAAATCGATTCTTCTGCCGTCCTTTTCAACATTAACGCAGCCTAGGCTCATTTTTTCTGTAATAAAGAAAAACAGGCTTTGCGCTATTGCACAGCCTCTGGATAATTTGAGACCTTAGGCTCAAATTTTTAGCCAAGAGACCTGCAGGGGCTACTGGCGTCCATTGCAACCTCAGCAAAGCCTAGTTTTCGTCCTCTTCCAGTTCTTCGAGACGCTTCTTCATAATTTTCTTAATTTCATAAGTATCAACTTCATATTGTATAGATGCACACTCTTCCGCAAATTCTTCTAAAATCGCCTCATATTCCTCTTCATCAAATTCTACTGCAAATACAGGACGACCATCTTGTACACCAACAAAAAGCTCTGTCTTGATCATCTATAAATACTAAATGATCAAATTCTTTATGAAAATCATACTCAAGCTCCATATATGATTTCAGCAATTCGACTGCTACATCATTTAAACCCGCTTCAAAAAAATGACCATCTTTTTCCACTGCTGAACCATAGTTCGGTTCAAAACGAATACGGTAACCCTCTTCATCTAATGAACGAACTTCAAGAACAAAATCTTTTTCTTCTTCTGATGTAATTCCTAATCCATGTGACACTTGCATGAGTTTAACACCATTATCATATTCATTGTCACTATAATAAATACGATATTTCTTTTCCTGATTATCAATCACAAATTCCTCTTGATCTTTTTAACACAGTATATTCTTCTCGACAATGAGGACATTCAAATTCAAAAATAGACGCATCTAAAAGATAAGGAATCAATTCTTGTTGCCTAGGTAATTCAACTTTTTGATATTCTCGTACACTAAAATGTCGTCTACAATGCAAACATCTAATCTCTCTATCTATAAATAATTTTTCTGTCATCTCTTCACCTATTTACTCTATATTCATCCAAATTGTAGCATCTTCATCATCCACATAAGTTGTCCACGCTACACCAAAGGAAACCTTCTTAGCTGTTGGTGGATAGTAAACGACACCATTCGAATCCACTTCAATCTCATAGTGTTCTGGATCTACCTTTTTCAGCCCACATTCCAACTGCTAACTGATTCCATTGCCACTGAGCTCCTAGTAAATCAATTCCCTCATAAGATTTAATATAGCGCATTTCCTCAAAGTCCATTGAAGTTTTTTTAATACAACTATTTTTCCTTCTAATTCCTCTAATTGAGCAGGTCTTAAACGATACGAACCATTGACTAAATTTTTCTTTCCATACTCTTAATTTCGTAAATTCGTAATGCATTGGAATGACTTCTCCATCTGCTTCCAGCCAAAAATTCCCCAATCGTTGTTTTTAAAATATGCACAGGATTGACCGTTTTATTTTTTTGCTTCCAAAAATCGTTTTTCTCTTAATTCATTTTCTCTAGAATTATAAATAATATGTTCTCTTGGAATGGATAACTGATACTCGCTCACAGCTTCTTGTTGGGAAGAAACAACATTTGTGATATATTTCAATTCTTCTATTGGAAAAATCCGCTGCCTCTTCATCTCCATAAAAAAACTTTTTCAACGAAAGCTTCCACTTCTTGGAAATATTCTCCAACCGGAACTGTTACATAATCGCCCACTTGTACTTCTAGATTTTTATGGCATAAATACACATATTGTTTTCTACTACCTTCAAAGCTTACACGGCAATATTTATATTCTCCTCTTGATGAGTCGGCTCAACTTTTTCTTTTGAGGCAACAGTGAATTCACGGCAAGATCCTAAGAAGTCTAATAATTTAAAAAATTTCTTCTTCAAATAAACTAATCTCATAATATTCTGTTAAATATCTTCCACCTTTGATAAAAAGGACGCAATCGAATTCCTAATAAGCAGACATCTGATTCATATTCTTTAGGAGAAAAATATAAAGCAATATCCTCTTCTTCAAATGATAAATGCCAAGGCTCTGTTCCTTCATTTTCTTTTCATTTTTCTTAAAGATTCAATCCATTGATCCACTTCTCTTACACGGAGAAATTCTCCCATTAACTTTTAAAGATACAAAAGCATTTTTCAATCGAAAATTTTCCATGCACCCATTGATTAGGAGTAGCTTCTTTTTCCAATCGTACTTCCATCAAACTCAAATGACAAAGTTGTACCTAGAAATAATTTTTCTTTAAAACGAACTTTATTTCTCATATAATTCCTCCCTGTTCTTCTCTTGTATCTTATCATTTTTTTCAATTTTATTCGCTATTAATATAGGTGGATATTGCCATCCCACATTTCATATGATAAACTATTGTTAAGTTATAAATTAACAACGGAGGTGTATCATGTTTTCAGCAAATCGTCTAAAAAGAAATCCGTACTCAACAAGGGTACTCTCAATCTTTTATCGCCAAACAACTAGAAATTAGTCGAGTAGCTTATCATCATTGGGAAAATGGAAAAAAACATTCCAAATCAAAAAAATTTAATCGCATTAGCAGACATTTTTCAATGTAGAAGCCAGTTATTTTGAATCGGAATATACTATTGTGACGAACTATTTACAACTGCATTCGAATAATCAAAAAAAGGCAGAACACTATGTAGAGCAATTACTTCATCAGCAACAAAATCAAAAAAACGCTCTATCCGATTACCGTATTAGCAGAAGTAAAACTTTCTGCCGGATTAGGAAAAAGGAATTTTTGATGAATATGAAACAGAAATTGTCTACTCTCCAACAGAGCAACGAGGGTATGATATTGCTGCATGGATTCAAGGAGATTCGATGAGTCCCGCTTATCAAAATGGTGAAGTTGCTCTTATTCAAGCCAATGGATTTGACTATGATGGAGCGGTCTATGCCCTAACATGGAACGAGGCAGTTTATATTAAGAAATTATATCGAGACGAACAAGGCTTTAGAATGGTTTCTTTAAATCCAAATTACCCAGAGCAATTCATTCCTTATGAAGAAAATCCACAAGTAGTTGGACTCGTCGTGAATCACTTTATGCCGGTATCTGCTTCCTAGAGGTTCAAAATGACCGTTATTGATTATGCAAGAGAACCACATAGTGATATTGCCTTTTATTGATATGAAATCATTCTATGCTAGTGTGGAGTGTGTAGACCGTGGATTAAATCCATTAACAACTTGCCTTTGTGTCATGAGTCGTGCAGATAATGCTAATGGACTGATTCTTGCTTCTTCCCCTATTTTTTTAAGAAGATTTTTGGAAAAAGCAAATGTCAGTCGCTCTTATGATTTACCTTTTCATATTCAAACAAGAAAATTCAATCTAGCTGCTGCAAAAAGACAAGGTTTACCTATCAATCGAAATTTTATACGTTATGTAGAAAATTGGGCGCAAAAAACATTAATTGTACCCCCGAGAATGGATCGCTACATTGAAAAAAATATGGAAATTCAAAAGATTTTTCAAAAATTTGCTGCACCGACAGATATTCTTCCTTATTCCATTGATGAAGCTTTTTATTGATTTAACTTCTTCCTTGAATTATTTTTATCTCGCATCATCAATTCACTAAAAAAGGAAAAAAATTAGATGTTCTTTCTTCCAAAAATCCAACAAGAAATATGGAGAAAAAAACAGGAATTATCTCAACTGTTGGAATGAGCAATGCAAATCCCCTTCTTGCTAAACTAGCTCTCGATAATGAAGCTAAAAAAACAAAAAACAATGCGAGCAAATTGGTCTTATGAAGATGTCGAAACAAAGGTATGGGCGATTCCTTCCTTAACCAATTTCTGGGGAATTGGCAGTAGAACAGAAAAAGATTACATAAACTAGGCATTCATAGTATTCGTGAATTAGCTGAGAGTAATCCGGATGATTTACAAAAAAAGAATTTGGCATCATAGGAGTTCAACTTTGGTTTCATGCCAATGGAGTCGACGAAAGTAATATCCATCAACCGTATAAAGTACAATCAAAAGGAATTGGTAATTCACAGATTTTACCAAGAGATTATATTCATCAAGAAGACATTGAAGTTGTCTTATCAGAAATGGCGGAACAAGTAGCCATTCGCTTAAGAAGACGACATAAAAAAACAAAACTCATTTCTATTTATATTGGTTTTTCAAAATATGAAATGAAGTCCTCCCTTCATTGCCAAGAAGCCATTGAACCAAGTAATCAAACAGCCATCTTAACAAAGGCTGTCTTACAATTATTTCGCAAAAAATATCATAGTGGTGCTGTCCGGCAAATTGGAGTACGCTATAGTGACTTAGTCGATGATAAATATTCTATCATTTCATTATTCGATGATCCCATCCTCATGGAAAAAAGAAGAAAAATTACAACAGGCAATTGATGGCATTCGAGATGAATTTGGATTTTTATCGATTCAAAAAGGAACTTCCCTATTAGAAAGTTCGAGAAATATTGCTCGTAGCAAACTCATTGGAGGACATTCTGCTGGAGGCTTGGAGGGATTAAAATGATTAATCGTTCTTATTTACCCTTTTCGTTCTGCTCGCTTATATCAAGATCGAAAAATGGCAAAAGTGGATGGGATTTTTTTCTTTCTGAACATACAAGTGCATTAGAAGATGATGCAATCCCTATTCCCTACTCATTCACAACTCAGTTTTAGAAGAAAAAAATATTTATTATTAGGGCAATTACAGTTATATTCTTTAAAAAGCTCATATTTCTATTCTTGAAAAACAAGCAACTATCACACTATACAGGCACATTAGAAAAATCTCACTGCTACGGAATGTTTATTGAAAACTCTGTAATGGCTATCAAAGAATTTTTATTGAAAAATATTGTCTCTATTCAACAAGTAGAGGAGGAACAGGATGAATCAACAAGATTATTATCGCAATGAACTACAAATGAATTATTTTAGTGAAGAGTACCGTCGTTTTGAAGAAGACTTTTATCGCTATTCCTCTCTAACGATTCCTCTAACTTTTTTTAATCGATGATGTATTATTATCCATGGCAAAAATCAAATCGCCCTTATTTTTAAAACTGAATGGGAAAAAATGCATTGGATCATCAGGATCATTATTTTCTCTTTTACAATTGAAGAAGAAGCGACTCAACCATCGATTCGCCTCTATCACTATCGTTGCGTTGTGCATTCACTAGAACAATTAAAGACACAATATCTTTCACTAACAACAAAAACAGCTCTCTCCTCATTAGGAAAAGAGCTGTTTTTATGATGGACAAACAATAGTAGCATTATTTATGAGACTGCAGGGCTGCTGCCCTATACTAGGAAGTCATCCCATCATTTATCCGTTTCTTCATCATATGAATGACACAAAAAATGACTTCCATAGTAGCTCTAGTGATAGAATCTGTATGACAGATTCTATCACCGGAAAAATTTAAGATCTTAGGCTCAAATTTTTAGGCATGAGACCGCAGGGCTGCTGCCGTCCGCACGCTACTATACTAGGAAGTCATTTAAAAATTATTATTCTTCTTCGGGAAGAAGTGCTTCTGGATAAAAATTCACGGACAATTGTCGCACAACGATGACATAATGTTGGAGCATCTTCTAATGTTCCGACTTCTACTTTCACCGCACGACAACGTTGACAAGTTTCCCCTTGTGCATGTTCAACAACAACTGAAACACCTTCACCTTGAACCGCATTTTTCAGGAGCTACTGTTCCTACAGGAGCAACTTCTAATTGACTAACAATGAATAATTGAGCAACATCAGTTTGTAAACTGTTTAATAAATCAGCCACTTCTTGAGTTGGATATAGCGTAACTTTTTGCTTCAAAGTTTTTACCAATTAATTTTTCATTACGAGCTTCTTCTAATGCTTTAAGAGCTGTATTACGAACTTTAAAGAATTCAGCCCAACGAGCTAAAAATAGCTTCTTCGCCTTCATAATGAGTTACTTCAGGAAATTCTGCTAATTGAACATAAGCTTCCTCTTCTTTTTAAGTATTTCCATACTTCCTCTGTTGTATGCACTAAAATTGGACTCAATAATTTTGTTAATTTCACTAAGATATCATACAATACTGTTTGCATTGCACGACGTTCAAAGCCATTTTTCTTGATCAATATACACAACATCTTTTAGCAAAAGTCTAAATAGAATTGTGATAAGTCAACTGTACAGAAGTTAATAACCCCTTGGTAAACTGTTGAGAATTGATAGTTATCATATGCTTTACGAATATTATCTACTAATTGATTGAATCGTACTAACATATATTGATCCACTGTACGTAAATCTTCAAATGCTACTGCGTGAGCTTTAGGGTCAAAATCAGTTGTATTTGCTAACATAAATCTCATTGTATTACGGATTTTACGGTAAACTTCTGATACTTGATTTAAAATTTCATCACTAATACGAACGTCTGACTCATAGTCCACAGAACTTACCCATAAACGAATAATATCTGCCCCTTTAGTCTTCATTTCTTTAGCTGGAGAAATAACGTTTCCTAGTGATTTACTCATTTTTTCCCTTCTCCATCCATTACGAATCCTTGAGAAAGAACTGCTTTATAAGGTGCTTTTTATGAACTGCTACACTTGTTGTTAAACTTGAGTTAAACCATCCACGGTATTGGTCACTACCTTCTAAATACATATCCGCTGGGAATGATAATTCTTCACGAGTTCCTAAAACTCCAGCATGAGAACTACCTGAGTCGAACCATACATCCATGATATCTAACTCTTTTGTAAAGATACCATTTGGAGAATCTGGATGAGTGAAGCCTTCTGGTAATAAGTCTTTTGCATCCCATTCAAACCATACATCTGAACCATGTTTTTCAAAAATTTGAGCAACATGTTCTGTTGTTTCTGGTGTAATAATTGGTTCACCATTTTCAGCATAAAAATACAGGTAACGGAACTCCCCATACACGTTGACGAGAAATTACCCAGTCTCCACGGTCACGAACCATGTTGTAAATACGAACTTGACCAGAAGGGTGATACCATTTAACGTCGTTTTCAATCACATCTAAGATTTCTTGACGGAATGCATCAATTGAAGCAAACCATTGAGGTGTCGCACGGAAAATAACTGGTTTTTTTCGTACGCCAGTCATGTGGATAGCTGTGTACAAAAGTAACTTAAGTTTAATAGTGCACCTTTTTTTCAGTTAATAAATCTGTAATCACTTTATTTGCATCTGCATAGAACATACCTTCAAATCCAGGTGCTTCATCTGTATAACAACCTTGGCTATCTACTGGAGACAATACTGCTAAATTATATTTACGAGAATAATAGAAGTCGTCTTCCCCGTGTCCAGGAGCTGTATGTACTAAACCAGTACCAGCATCTAATGTTACATAATCTCCATTCATTACTAATGATTCACGGTCATAGAATGGATGCCAAGCAGTCATATATTCTAATGCGCTACCTGGAAATTCTTGTAAAAATTTCTACATTTTTCCCATGATAATGTAGCTGTTAATGATTCTACTAAATCTTTAGCAACAACGAATGTACCAGCAGAAGTTTTCACTTGTGCATATACATAATCTGGATGAACGAAAAATTCCTAAGTTTGCAGGAAGTGTCCATGGAGTTGTTGTCCAAATAACAAATGAAGTATCTTCACCCAATAAGCCTTTTTTCCATCTTTTTACTTTTGAATGCTACATAAATAGAAGCACTTTCTACATCTTTATATTCGATTTCTGCTTCAGCTAATGAAGATTCACTTGATGGAGACCAGTAAATTGGTTTTAATCCTTTATAAATATAGCCGTTTTCAGCCATTTTACCAAACACACGAATTTGTTCAGCTTCAAATTCAGGTTTTAATGTTACATATGGATTATCCCATGTACCAGTTACACCTAAACGTTTGAACACTGTTCTTTGATTATCGATTTGACGCCAAGCATATTCTGCACATAATTTACGGAAATCTGCTACTGACATTTTTTTACGATCAACACCTTCAGCATTTGCTAAAAGCTTGTTCAATTGGTAAACCGTGAGTATCCCAACCAGGAACAAATGGTGCACGGAATCCGCTCATTGATTTACTACGTACGATAAAAATCTTTTGAAATTTTTATTTAACGCATGTCCCATATGAACATCCCCATTGGCATATGGAGGGCCATCATGTAATACGAAAGAAGGTTTGCCTTCATTTTTTAACTGACGTTGCGCATAAAGGTTTGCTTCTTCCCATTCTTGTTGATAATCGATTTCTTTTGTAGGTAAATTCCCACGCATTGGAAATTCTGTTTTTCCAATTTGCAATGTTTCTTTCATTTTCATTGCATTTCCTCCTTTGTCTATAAAATAAAAAATCCCCTGCAAAAAGCAGGGGCGAAAGTTTCGCGGTACCACCCAAATTCTTGAAAAGTTATTCATACTTTTCAACTTGGTAAATTGTTAACGCTATTTAGGCGATATTTCTTACTATTATTTCGGAAATATATCTCAGAGATGATTCTCTATCTTTGAGGGACATGCTAAACTCTCACCAATCATTAGCTCGCTAATTGTATCAAAAAAATAGAACGTTCTCTTCTACGAATATCAAAAATAATACGCTATTTTTTTATTAAAAATGCAAGTAGTTCAGTTTGATGAAATAACTTTTCACTAGAAATTTGCTTTTTGCAAAGCTGCTGACGTCCTACTGCTACTGTTAAAAAGTCAAAGTTCTTTTACGAACTCTCGTAAATACACGTCAAATAGAAATGACTTTTACAGTAGCACGAATCATAAAAAGCCAAAACAATGGCTTTTATGATAGGAAAATTTCGAGACCCTAGGCTCGAAATTTAGCCATGAGACCGCAGGGCTGCTGGCGTCCTTCGCTACAGTATAAAAAGTCAATTTCTTTTCGTACTCTCATAAATACACGTACAAATAGAAATAACTTTTTCGTTGTAGCGTAGGTGATAAAAACTGCAATCGCAGATTTTATCACTGGAAATTTTTGAGACCTCAGGCTCAAAATTTAGCCATGAGATTTGCTTTTGCAAAGCTGCTGGCGTCCACCGCTACCTCAGAAAAGTCAATTTCTAACCCCCTAACAGCCTCTTCACTAGCCCTTACATATTTACGTACTGTACTCTTATGGAAGAATAATGAGATAAATGCAATCGGAGTTGCAATCGTATATTTGATGGCTTCTATAATAATTGTAAGAATCACAAATGAGAACATATGTGACCAAATATCTTTCTTCATTTTCATTTTATAACCGCCGAAAAATTCCACGTTTAACTTTCCCAGTACTATAATCCATCATCGAAGAAGCGGCAAATCCAGCTCGAATTCCACCATAAGGTGTAAAGAACCATCCTAGAATCCCACCTTTTGAAAACGGCGATAATCAGCATACCAACTATAAGTATAATTAGAAAGCAGAATATACCCGAACCAGAAGATTTTTTTCCAAAAATCCCATTTCTTGGAACGAAGAAAAAGTAATATAACAGTGAAATCACTAAATAACCTGTTAAATAAAAACTAAAAATCTTGCTTTGGTGTATCAAAAATATCCACCATATCCTGAATAAGGAATGATTTGAGGATCTAATTCTGAATCCTTTTTGGTATTCAGAAGATGGTTTTGTTTGAAAAGTCGGATTCTTTTTCCAGTCATCGGAAGAACTTGTCTTTCCCTTCTTAGGTGGCGCTACATAGTCATCTCTTTTGGGAGGAGCTACGTAGTCATCTTTTTGGGTGGTACTACATAGTCCTTATTATCATTATCAGAATCTTTTTTTCTTTTTTTGGTGGTGCTACATAATCTGTCATCTTATGCCTCCCTCATTTTTTTCTAAATCTTCACTTGTAATCGTATTAAAATCACTCGACTCATCTTTTGTCACACGGCGAGACATATGTGCCAATAATTTTTGGTTAAAGTTACGAATCCAACGTCCATTACTATGGTCATCAGTTGTAGCATAAGCTTCCTTCACAACTGCTCTATAACTTTCTACATCATATTGATATCCTTGACCTTGTAAAATAAATTCACCAATCTGTGCAATTTCGTCTGGACTATAGTCTTCAAAAATCAAATGTTGTAGGAACACGACTCTTCAATCCAGAATTAGATTCTAAAAATTCTGCCATTTCTTTTATGATATCCAGCAAAAATGACAACCATATCACGTCGATGATCTTCCATAAATTTCAAGATTTCATCAATGGCTTCTTGTCCAAAATTATCACTAGACCCATGTTTTTAAAGAATAAGCTTCATCAATAAATAACACTCCACCAAGAGCAGCATGTAAATGTTCTCTTGTTTTAATAGCTGTTTGACCTTGGTAACCACCAATTAAATCTCCACGTGATACTTCGATTAATTTATTCGTAGCAATTAAGCCTTTTTGATAAAGTAATTCGGCAACAATTCTAGCAACTGTTGTTTTACCAGTACCTGGGTTTTCCTAAGAATAATGAATGTAGAGTCGTAGTAGAAGTTGTAAATCCTTCTTGCTCCCGTTTACGATTCATTTCAGCTTGAGCAATAAAAGTCTTCAACTTGCTCTTTTACTTTTATGAAGCCCAATTAATTGATGTAATTCTTGCCATGCATCTTTCTTCGTACCATTATCTTGATACTTACCAATCTCTAGAACAGCATCAATATCTGCATTTGTAATCAGTGAAATATCTTCACTTTTCTCAGCAATAACACGGGCAATTAATTGTTTAATAATCTTTTTCGTTAAAAATTACGAATCCAACGAGCATTACTACGATCTAATGAACGATTGTATTCTCAACGTCACTTTACGTGTGTAGTATTCTACATCTGCAATTTCATAACGATTCTTTTGTAGCCCCTTAATTCCCATTTGAACAATTTGTTCTGGAGTATAATCTTCAAAAATCTAAACGGTTCGGAACACGTGAAGTTAACCCTGGATTAATTTGTAAAAATTGCTCCATTTCTTTTGTGTATCCCGCAAAAATAATCATAATCTCATTTTTGTGGTCTTCCATATATTTAAGAATCGTTGTAATGGCTTCTTTTACCTGTATCATTAGTACTCTTCTTATCTAATGAATAAGCTTCATCGATAAATAGAACCCCACCACGTGCTTCTTCTAATTTTGCTAATGTTTGAGTCGTTGTTTGGTTCACATATCCAGATAATAAATCTGATTCAGAAACTTCCACAAATTTAAACGTGTCTCCAAATAAAGCTCCTCGTTCAAATAAAATTTTACCCATTAAACGTGCAACGGTTGTTTTACCCGTACCTGGATTTCCCATAAATAATGAGTGTAATACTAATTGTTGAGGTGGTTCTCTCTTGAAACACGTTGTTTATTATAATCAACCATTCCAATTAATGTATCGATTTCTTTTTACCGCTTCTAAGCCAACTAAGCCTTTGTAATTCTTCATAACTGTCTAATTCTTTAGGTGTATTCTCATTTCCTCTGCTCCAACAGCTGTTGTATGACGAACATCAGCGGACATTTTTGAAAATTCATCCGTTTGAATAGTTAACTCACTTGAACTACCATTAGCATACATTAATTCACAAACATGAACTAATGAAGACGCAGTTGCTTTCAATATTAACATCAAGAGCTTTTTTTCAAATAACACTTGATCAGCAAAAATCGTTGAGCCATTATATACTCTCAATGGTATACTAGATTCACTCTCACAAAGGAAAGATAAAACCGTTTGGGCATAACAGTAAGTAAATGGTCCTAAGAAAACTAAATCCATAATTTTTACAATCTTCTAAAAAGACAAATACTTTTTTTCGAACATCCAAGGCCTGAACTGTTACATTTTGTTAGTGACACTTCACTCTTATCACCAGCGTATAACCCTTGTCCTCGTTTCATTTTACCAATAGTTCCTGTTTCCAATCTAAAGTAAGAATCTTCTATCCAAATCACTGGATAAGATTTTAGTATATCTCCACCATAAAAATTGGCAATTATTAGCTTCTAACCGTGAATCTTTTTTTAAAGAAACGGCATTTCCCTGAGTAGTTCTCACAAATGGTATTCGTAAATTTCAATTGCGAACCTTCACAAAAAGTTCTCCATTGGAAAAAAGGCAATCATTCTCCGTTAAAGAACAATTTTTAGAAAAATGGTTTGATTACTTTTATCACTAACAAAATGTGTTTTTACAATTTTTCGAATGTAACAAACGAATCATCTTTTGCAAATATTAAATAATATTCGTTATCTTCTTCTGTACATTCAAAGACACAATTTTTTTAAACGTGACAGAACAATTTTCGTTAATAGTCATTAATGTAGTATTGTTAACATTTGTAAACCAAATATTTTTCAAAAAAACTACAGAAGCACCGCAATCTAGAGAAATGGTTCCTTGGAATTTATTCGTAAAGAAAGATTCTCCATCTTCTTCATCTAGTAATCCTAAAAAAAGTAAGATTTTTATTGATTTCATAGGCAGTATCTGTTGAAAAAAATTTAAAAAAATAATTTTTGAATTTCTAGTACATCACCTGGTTTTGCTGCTCCAATAGCTTCATTGAATTCCCATGTATTTTTCATCATATCCTACTTGATAAGTCGGCATTTAATCACCTTCTTTTTTTGTTTCAATCATCGTTATTTTACCTGTTTTTCTTCTTTATTGTCAATTTATTCTCAACTGTTTTCGAACGTTTCTTTTAGGGATAAATGAAATTGAATACAAATAAAAAGAGACTCTATCAGTCTCACAAAAAAATATAGAAGGACCTTTCGCCATAGTAGAGGAATGAGACACCACAGGTGGCTGCTTCCGTCCATTACTACTATATCAAGAAGTCTTATTATAATTTCAACGTCATTTTCTTAAATAAAAAGAGAAAGACTCTTTATAGTAGTATGCGTAAAAGTAGCCGTAAATCGGCTACTTTTTACTAGGAAAAATCAAGACCTTAGGCTTGATTTTTTTAGCCATGAGACCGCAGGGCTGCTGGCATCCTTTACTACTATTTTAAAGAGTCTTTCGAATTTAAATCTCTGGGTAAATATCTTCCACAGTTTTCGCTGGGTCAATTACAATATATAAGTGACCATGCGTTCCAATAGCTGAACTTTTGGTATTTATTATCATTACCATCTTCATCCACTGGACTATAAGGGAAGTAAACACGATCAGTTGAAACAATGACATCTGATTTTGGATGATCGCTATCTAAATATAAAATATCCATCAATTCGATATCGCTATATTTTTTTAACACGCTCGAACATTCCCAACTCTAATCCACCTAAGTTAATGTCTTCAGACATTACGTGGTCTGCTTCAGGAAACACTTCAATACGTAATGATTCACATGGATGAATTTCTTGGAATTCACTTCCATTAATACGACCAAATGATGTTGTAACTTGTTTGATCCATAAATCTCCAATTAAACGACGGTTAATCGTCCATGTTTCTCCGTTACGGAATACAAAAACGTAATCCTGACATTACTTTTTCATAAAAGACTCTCCTTTTTATGTATGCCCTCACTCTTATGAACAGTGAAAACACTTTTTTTATTCTTTTACATTCAAATTTTTACCATTGAAACTAAATATTTTCAACGATTATTCATTTCCCACTTCCAAATTGCTTTTAACACAAAAGCTTCCAAAAATTTCTGAATCATTTTGAATATTTTTGTTCTAATATTAATTTTTCTATCATTTTCAAAACTTGTCCAATAATAGGACCTTTCTTTTCTAACTGAAGAATACGAATAATATCATGTCCGTTTAATTGAATATCATTCATTGAAAGAATCGGTAATGTTTCATAAGTTCCTTCTAAATCTCTCAAGATTCACTCTTACCTTGGGCAATAAATAATTGCTCCACTTCACAGAGCAACTTCATAGGAACAAGCATAAGCTAAAAAAGAAATTCCACTCTTCTTCTTTCCGAGCACGATATGTTCTATATCCTACTAATACATCTCGAATTTGCTCATTAGAAGACTTCACGATTTCAATAAGTGCGTCACTTCTTTATCACTTAACTTCAATTCATCTACCAATAAAAATCCAAACTTGCAAGACACTCATTTCCTTTAATGGAAATTGTGCAATTTTTCAAAAAGAATCTCATCTTTTCCATCAAACAATGGACAAGCTTGATATAAACCTGTTTCAACAAATAATTGCATCGCTTCTTTCCGATAAGAACTTTGAATCATTTTTTTCAAATTCAACTTTCATTCGTTCAACTGCAACTTTAGACAAATTCATCTTTAAAAAGAGAAATGGCATTTTTCGTTTCTTTTTCAATTTGAAATCCTAATTGACCTACAAAACGTACCGCACGAAACATTCGTAATGCATCTTCGTTAAAACGTTCTTTTTGCATCGCCGACACAACGAATACATTGCCGTTCTAAATCCCTCAATCCCATCAAAGAAATCGATTAATTGATCATCAATCCCTATCGCCAAAGCATTAATTGTAAAAATCACGTCGTTTTAAATCTTCTTCTAGCGAGCGAACAAAGGTCACTTTATCTGGATGTCTAAAATCTCATAACCTTCTTCTGTTCGAAAGGTTGTAACTTCATAACCTTCTTTATGATGAATCACCATTACTGTTCCATGCTCAATTCCTACATCTACTGTATGCGAAAAAGATTTCTTTAACTTCTTGCGGAGTAGCGCTTGTAGCAATATCTACATCTGAAATAGGCTTTATGAAGGAGCATATCTCTTACGGAACCACCGACAAAAATAAGCTTTCATATCCAGCATCTACCAACTGTTTCATCACAGGTAGTGCTTTTTAAAAAAATAATGGTTCTTTTTGAATAGACATTCACTCGCCTCTCTTTCTCTTACTTTTTCTAGTTCTTTTAATTGTTCGGTCAATTTAATAAATAACTCTTGATTACCAGTTTCTAACGCTTGATCAATTTGCGTTAAAATTTCTTGTTTTAAGACATCTGTTTGAATTTCTGCTAATGCTTGATGTACTTCTTCATCTGAAGAACTTTCTTCTTCGTAAAAAGGATTCTCTCTAGTATACCAAATTTTACCATCGTTAAGTAAGCATCTTCGAATTCCATTTCAATATAGCATTCTTCTTTCCAATTCAAACGAATATCATGGAATGCTTGTTCTGGATTATTAAAACGTGTTCCTGCTTTATAAAAAATAAAAAGATTCATCAGGCGCTTTATCTGTCGAAAACCACATTCCTTTTGGTGTACAATCTACTTTTTCCACAAAATGAATTTGTTTTAGTAATAGTTCATGATTCAACAAATAATTTAAAAATCCATAGTGCTTCTCTTCTTTTTAAAAGCATGATTGGATACAAACCATGAAATAAAAATTTTTCTTATCTTCTAAACTTGGCTGAAACATCTTTTTCACTCCTTATGCTTCAAAATATTGCTGCAATTCTTGTAAATCTTCATTTAATGGTTCTAGATTTTGTCCATGCTCTAACCATTCTTTCGCTTCAGCAACTCTACCTTCCTCTCGAAGGAATCTTACATAATCAACAATAAACTCTACTGAATCTTCTAATTCAATACTAGCTTTTTGATAAAATTCCAATGCTTCTTCAAATTGTTCTAGACCTTCTTTTGCTCTTGCCATTAAATAGAAAATTTGACCATTCTCTAAGCCTTCTTCTATCTCCGATGCTAAAATATCTAGAACTTCTTCAAACTCCTCTTGATATAATAATATTTCTGTATAAGCTTGCATAATGTCAAATGATTCAGGAGATAATTCATAAGCTTTGTTTTAACGCTTCTTGTCCTTTTTCCATTTGCCCAATTGATAAATAGCTTACACCTAAACTAAAGAATGGTTCTTTTTCATATGGATAAGTTTCTGTAATTTTAGATAAGCTCATAATCGCTTTTTAAATACTCATGTTTAAACATTTGAATATGACTTAATCCTAGTAAGGCTTCATAATGTTCTTCATTACGAGATAAAAATTTCTTGATATAATTTTTGCATGATCAACATTTCCTTCTTGGACATCATGTTTAGCAATCGTCACTAACAATTCATTAGAAGCTGATGCTAATCCTTCATCAGATACCTAGTTCTTGTAAGGGTTCTTCATTTCCAATTTCCAAAGATGCTTCCACTAATAATTTCTCTTGCTCGATTTTCTTCTCCAGTTTTCTTCATGGGAATTTTTTTAAAAATCTTTCTAAATACTGTACACTTCTTTCCATCGAACCAGACTCAAACAATAAAGTACCTAAATAAAAAAATCTAAGATAGCTTCTTCCGAGCCAACTCTTTTGCGAGTAATAATTTTCTTTCAGCAACATCATAATACCCTTGAGCCTTATATAACTCTGATAAAATCACCAAAACACTTGGATAATTCGGATTATCTTCAGGAATATCATATAAAACAGATAATGCTTGGTCATACTCTCCTTGATTCACTAAAAATTTCTGCTAATAAAAATAGTCCAAGCAGATTCTTCAGGTTCAAATTGAGTTAATAATAAATAAGCCTGTCTTGCTTCATCAAAAATCCACTACTTGCACTAAACGTAGCTAAATCGATTAATTCTTCAATTTTATCCTCTGTCACTTCATTCAAAAACTGTTCGAAAAAGTGAATATACTTTTTCTAACTCTTGTTCTTCTAATGCATTTTGAATTTGTTCAACAATTGATTTCATATTCTCTCCATTTCTATAGACAATAAAAAGATGCTATATTGATTTAACTCTAATATAGCACCTTTATGAAAATAGTTTCTATGAAAAATGTCATAATAAACTGATTAGTTTTTCACAGCATCTTTCAAAGCTTTTACCTGCTTTTGAATGCAGGAACTTTGCTAGCTTCGATTTGGATTTCTTCACCTGATTGAGGGTTACGTCCTTTACGAGCAGCACGTTCACGTACTTCAAAGTTACCAAATCCGATAACTTGTACTTTTTTCACCTGCTTGTAATGCTTCTTGAATTGTTTTCGAATAATGCATCAACTACTGCTGAAACATCTTTCTTTGTTAATTGCGTTTTTAGCTACGCGATCTACTAATTCTGCTTTATTTGCCATGTTAGATTCACCTCCATCACACAAGAAAAATAATTCAGTAGTTATTGAGTGGTCCAATAACTCTGGAAACCTTACTGTTGATTTCTAAACAAGTATACCATTTGATTGGCTGACTTTCAACGAATAATACTAGGATTTTATCATTTTCTTTGACGAACAATCATATGAATTGGTGTTCCTTCAAATCCAAAGGCAGCACGAATCCGATTTTCTAAGAAACGTTCGTATGAAAAGTGCATTAATTCTACATCATTTACAAAAACAACAAATGTTGGTGGTTGAATCGCCACTTGTGTCATATAGTAAAATCTTTAATCGATTTCCTTTTATCTGTAGGAGTCGGATTCATTGCGATAGCATCCATTAATACATCATTTAAAAATCGATGATGAAATACGTTTAGAACGAACTTCATGAATTTCTTTTAATAATGGTGCGATTCTGACCAATCTTTTGTTTAGTTTTTAGCTGAAACGAATAAAAATCGGTGCATAAGATAAGTATAGGAATTCTTTACGAATATTATCTTCAAACTCTTTAAAAAGTTGAATTATCTAAAGTATCCCATTTATTTACTAAAATGATAACACCTTTACCTGCTTCATGAGCATATCCTGCAATCTTCTTATCTTGCTCTTGAATTCCTTCTTCAGCATTCAAGACGACACAAACAATGTCACTACGTTCAATCGCTCTTAATGCACGTAAAACACTGTATTTCTCAGTAGACTCAAAAAACACGTCCTTTTTACGAATACCGGCTGTATCAATCATTTTAAAGATGGTACCTTCCTCATCCGTAAAGCTTGTATCAATGGCATCACGAGTTGTTCCTGCAACATTTGATACAATCACACGTTCTTCCCCTAACATTGCATTCACTAAACTAGATTTTCCCTACATTTGGACGACCGATAAAACTAAAACGAATGACATCAGTATCATCTTCTTCATTATCATGTTCAGGGAAAGCCTTCACTGCAGCATCTAATAAATCTCCAAGTCCTAAACCATGACTTCCTGAAATTGGGAATGGTTCTCCAAATCCTAATGCATAAAAAAATCAAAAATATCGGATCGTAATTCTGGGTTATCCACTTTATTAACGGCTAATAATACTGGTTTTATTCGTACGATATAGCATTTTAGCAATATGCTCATCTGTTGATGTTACACCTTCTTTAACACTTGTTAAGAAAAATAATGACATCTGCTTCTTCCATTGCAATTTCAGCTTGCATACGAATATTCTGACATAAATGGTTCATCAGTAATATCAATACCACCTGTATCAATAATATGAAATTGATGTCCTAACCATTCACCTTCAGAATAAATTCTATCTCTCGTTACTCCAGCAATATCTTCTACAATCGAAATTCTTTCACCAACAACTCGGTTGAAAATGGTAGACTTCCCTACATTTGGACGACCCTACAATCGCAATAACTGGTGTTGACATCAAAATTCCTCCTTTCTCAAAAATGAGGCTGGGAGTTTTTTCCCAACCTCACCCAAATTTAATAGTTTCAATTAGTCTTCAACAACTAATTCAGATAATTGATCACCCAAACGATCGGCTAATGAAAAAGTTACATCTTCTTCCAGGTAATACATATTCTTCTTCCACAACTTCTTCAACTTCAGGTTTTTCAACAACTGGAGCTTCCTCTAAAGCTTTAATACTTAATGAAATACGTTTTTCAGCTTCATTTACTTCTAATACTTTAACAGATACTTCTTGTCCTACTTGAAGAACTTCTTGAGGAGTTGCAATATGTTTATGAGCAATTTGAGAAATGTGAACTAATCCTTCTACTCCAGGGAATAATTCAACAAATGCTCCAAACGCTGCAAAACGTTTAACAGTTCCTACTAATGTTGAATCAACTGCTGCACGTTCAGTAATGTTGTCCCATGGTCCTGCAATTGTTTCTTTTAATCGATAATGAAACACGACCTTTTTCAGCATCTAATCCAATAACTTTTGCTTCAACAGTTTGTCCTACTGCTAAGAAATCACTTGGTTTTGATACATGTTCATGAGAAATTTCAGAAACATGAACTAATCCATCAATACCCCCTAAATCAATGAAAGCACCAAAGTTTGTTAAGCGAGCAACTTTACCTGTAACAATTGCTCCTTCATAAACAGCTTCTAATGCTGAAGCACGTTTTTGCTGCTTTTTCATTTGCTACGATTTCTTTACGAGATAAAATTAAACGATTATCACTTGGTAAAAATTTCAACGATATCAAATAATAAAGTTTGTCCTTTAAATTGTTTTTAAATCTGAAATAAAGTGGTCAGAAATCATTGAAGCTGGAACAAATGCACGAACACCTGCATCGACTACTAAACCGCCTTTAACGACATCTTTAACAGTTCCTTCAACTTGTTCATGATTATCTGCTTTTGCTTGAAGTTCTTCCCAAACTTTACGAGCATCTACACGACGTTTAGAAAGTAAGAAGCTACCATTTTCTTTATCTTTAATAGGTTTAATGACTACTAAATCTAATACATCTCCCACTTTTACAACATCTTCTACTTTATCAAATGGAGTTGCTGATAATTCGTTAAAAAGGAATCACTCCTTCAACTCCTCCACCAATAATACCAACAATGGCCTGTTTATCTTGTAAAACTAGTACTTCTCCTTGAACTAAGTCTCCAACTTGAATATCTTTGACAATATCAAGTGCATCTTGCATTGTTTGTAAATCTGACATTTAACTTCCTCCTATTACGCAACCATTCATTTGAACGAAAAACTAATTCTATATACTTAGAATTAAAAATTTTTTTATCCTTTTTATATCATATCACTATTTCCTTCACAATTCTAGTGATTTCCTATGAATGAACCACTTGTTATTGTTTTTCGAATTAATTCAGTGACTGTTGATACAACCTCTTCAATTGTCATTGTTGTTGTATCAATTTCAATCGCATCTTCTGCTTTTTAGTGGAGATTCTTTACGAGTTGAATCAATATAATCACGACGACGGATATCTTCTACTAACTCTTCATAAGACATCTCAATGCCTTTTTCTTGATTTTCAATAAAACGACGTTTTGCTCTTTCTTCTACACTCGCCACTAGAAAAAATTTTTAATCTCTGCTTGTGGTAGTACAACTGTTCCAATATCTCTTCCGTCCATAATAATCGAATGATTTTCCGCAATTTCTCGTTGTAAATGAACTAATCTAGTACGAACTTCTTTTTAATGCAGAAACTGCTGAAAACATTTTTAGTAACTTCTAAGCTTCGAATTTCATCTGTAACATCTTCTTTATTCATAAAAACACTTTGTTTCCCATCCTGCATTGAAAATCCAATTTCAATCGTTTGAACTAAATTTTCAATAGCTTCATGGTCTTCTAATGAAATATGATTTCTTAATACTGCTAATGTCACGACTCTATACATTGCTCCAGTATCTAGATAAACAAAATGATTTTCTTTCGCAATTAATTTTGAAATAGTGCTTTTTCCAGATGAAGCAGGTCCATCAATTGCAACTTGCATATAGTATATCTCCTTTAAAATTTTATTTTTGCCTCATAATCAACCTAAAAAGGCTGGACTTTCTGCCCAGCCTTTTAGCTGTTATTGTCTTGGTTGTAATACTTTTTAATTGCATTCCTGGCGAAATGTTATTGCTTGTTAATCCATTAATCGATTTTAATGTATCTACATCCATCCCATGATTCACTGCAATTCTATATAATGTTTCACCAGCTTGTACAGTATAACTTCCATAAGTACCATTTTTGGTTTTGAGTAGTTGGTGTTTCAGAAGTTGATTGTTCTCTTTGATTATTTTGTTGTCTTGAAACTGATGATGATGTTGTTGTATTAACATTTGTTGTAGAAGCTGTTGTTTTCTACTGTAGTTGTTTCTGCAGCTGTTGTTTCAACTACTTTTGTTAACATAACTTCATCTGCAGTACGAGGTTTTACCTCAGCTTTAGAACTTGACCAATAGAACCACATCATAAATAATAATGGAGATACTACTACCACAATAAAAATAAATAGTAGCACACTTAATAACGGAGCTCCTGTTTTACCTTTTTGAATTACGAGCACTACGTGAATACTGACGTGCTTTTTGCGTATCTTCACCAAATTGGCGATCCCATGGTTGCTCTTCTTTTGGGTTTCTTTCATTATTTAAATTATCTGTCATTAAAAATCCTCCTAAATTCAACCACTGTCGTCATTAGACTTTTTCTCATATAAAACTATAGCATATTTCATCTATAATATGCAATCTTTTCCTTCTCTACATAGTATTTTAGCATATTTTTTTAATATTGTCATCGCTTTTTTTAAATATTTTGAAAATTTTTTTAAAAATATGAGAAACTTACAATAATCATAAATTACTATTAGAAATGGAGGCTCTCATATGAATTCATACAACCTATTTATGGAAAAAGTCGATTGTGAGAGTTGTATTGCCTGCGGTATTTGCCAATTGAAGGCTAGCAATCTTTTGAATACGATACTGATGGAATAGCTTTTATGAAACAAGATCATAATACCGGAAGCCTTCCAATCCCTGAACAAGAAATGAAGCCTTTAAAGAGGCCTATACTCATTGCCCAACAGGAGCCATTAAACGTAAAACTTCTCCATTCTAGTCTATCAAAAATAATTCGGCAGCAGGTATCGAAAGATACCTGCTGCAGTTCTTTACTACTATTAGAAGAGTCCCTTGCTTACGTACCATTTTCAGTACCTTCAACAATAAATGACTTTTTACTAGGAAAAATTTGAGACCTAGGCTCAAATTTTAGGCATGAGACTCGCTTTTGCGAGGCTGCTGCCGTCCTTTACTACTATCAGAAAAGTCAAATTAAGACAATACACGCATTAAGAACTCTTTTGTTCTTTCTTTTTGCGGATTTGTAAAGATTTGCTCTGCAGTCCCCTCTTCAGCGATAACCCCTTTATCCATAAAGATAACACGGTCACTGACATCTCTAGCAAATTCCATTTCATGAGTTACAATAATCATTGTTAACCCAGTATGAGCTAAACTCTTCATTGTCTCTAAAAACTCATTTACCATCTCTGGATCTAATGCAGAAGTCGGTTCGTCAAATAATAATACATCAGGTTGCATTGATAAAGCCTCTAGCAATTGCTACACGTTGTTTTTGACCACCAGATAATTGACGAGGACGAGCATTTAAATACGCACTCATTCCAACTTTTTCTAGGAAGCCTTTCGCAATTTCCTCAGCTTCTTCTTTTGATTTTTTCAACACTTTGATAGGACCCACTGTACAGTTTTCTAATACATTTAAATTGTTAAACAAATTAAATTGTTGGAACACCATTCCTAAAATGCGTACGATATTCATAAATATTTGTATCTTCATCTAAAAATATTTTTTTCCATTATATAAAATTTCACCAGAAGTTGGTTTTTCTAATAAATTCACACAACGTAATAAAGTAGATTTACCAGAACCTGAAGAACCGATAATCGTTACTACTTCACCAGATTGGACAGAAAAATGAAATATCTTTTTAGGACTTCATGAGTCCTGAATACTTTATTTAAATGTTTAATCGTTACTACTTCTTGACTCATGATTCTTATCCTTTCCCTTTTGTTTTTTCGTACACAGATGCCATTGAATTAGAATTTAATGGATCTGAATGAATAATTTCATAGTTATCAGGGCCATCCATTCTACGTTCAATATATCGTAAAAATTTGTGTTAAAACAGTTGTCATAATGAAGTATAAAATTAATGTGACAAAAGAATGTTTCAAAGTAACGAAGTTTGCTCGCAACTGTTTTTGTTGCAAAAATATAATTCTGAAACAGAAATAACATTTAACACGAAGTATCTTTTAATATTAATTACAAACTCATTACCTGTTGCTGGTAAAATATTACGAATTACTTGAGGAAAGATAATATTCATCATTGTTTGAGTATGTGTCATCCCAATCGCTTGAGCAGCTTCAAAATTGTCCTTTGTCGATAGAAATAATTCCTCCACGAACAATTTCAGACATATAAGCACCCTGTATTAATAGATACAATGAAAATCGCAGCAAATGTACGATCCATATCAATTCCAAATGCTAAAAGCTGATCCATAATAGATAACCATTGCTTAGTACAATCATCGGAGTTCCTCTAAAGAACTCTGTATAAGCTGTTAAAATCGCATTAGCAATTTTTAAAGTAATTCTTTTTGACCCTTTTTCTGGCATTGGAATAGTTTTTACTAATCCGATTAATAACCCGATAACCGTTCCAATAATTGTCCCAATAATAGAAATATATAAGGTTACCCAAGCTCCATTTTAGAAACATTGGCCAATTATCTTGTATAATTTTTGATAATCCATTCAATATTCATCTTTTGTCCTCTTTCTTTTTAATTATGTATCTAGAAGGGTTCCCCTTCTAGTCTAATAAAAATATGTTATTTTGCCGTTAGTTTGCTGCAGGTTGATTTTTGATTGCTTCATCCATAATTTGTTGACGTTCTGCATCAGAAATTTCTGATAAAGCTTTGTTAATCGCATCTTTTAATGGGCTATCAATCCAACAGCTGTATCTGTATCTTCATCACTTGCTTGGAATCCATCTGTTAATTTAATCATCACAAAAATCTGAATTTGCAGCTTGAGCAGAAACACCTTCTGGTAATTCAGAAACATATGCATCAATTGTTCCAGCTTGTAACGCTACACGCATAGCAGGGAAGTTATCCATTGCAGGTTGTTTAGCAACTCCAGGAATTTGGTCAATCACACTATAGTGGAAAGTGTTTAATTGTCCAGTTACTTTAGCTCCTGAGAAATCAGCTAATGTTTTAGCTTGTTCATATTTACTACCTTTTTAACAATCATTACTAATTGTGATTTGTAATAGTTGTCAGAAAAAGTCAATTGCTTCTTTTCTTTCAGCAGTAGGACTCATACCAGCTATGATTGCATCTAGTTTACCAGAAACAACACCAGGTGTTAAGCCATCCCACCTCAGTTTTTACAATAACTAATTCTTTTATTTAATTTTTAGCGACACGTTTTGCAATTTCAACATCATAACCGCCCGCATAATCATTTTGAACCTTGGATTTTTACTCCACCATTTGCATCTGTTTTGTTGTGTCCAGTTAAATGGAGGATATCCTGCTTCCATCCCAACCACTAATTGGTTGCTTGAAGCTTTCACTGCCACATGCTGCTAACCCTAAACCGATTGCTACAGTTAATAATCCTTTTAATAAATCATAAAAATCCTCTCCTCTTGGTTATAAACTTCAGGACTCAAATAAAAAGAGAGATCACGAACAAAAGGTCCGCAATCTCCCTGAATAGACTTTTCACCCTAAAAAGTGTACAGAAAAATTAGCATAAACTGCTTTTTGCCCTGGTAATTGATTGCACTTCACACTGGTCTGGGCAGAGAGTGTGACAGTGACTGACCTATTATGACCAGCCCCCAACATAGCTTTTGCTACATTTCAGCGAAATCCCTTTCCGTAATCACGTACTTTTGTCATCCGCGCCTCAAGTTCAATAACCATATATTTAATTAAGTAATGTCATTCTAGCAAAAATGAAAATATGATGTCAACTGTTTTTCATTAAATTTTCATCATTAATTTTTGTGTTGGAGAAGTACTACTAATAATTGTCTCGTAAGCAAATTCAAACTTTTTGAACATCTCCTGCTCCCATAAAGACAATAACAGCATCCTTATAAGTTAATAATGGTGAAACATTTTCGATTTTTCAACACACTAGCTCCACCTTCCACTAATGCAGCTAAATCTTCAATTGAAACATTTCCTGATTTTTTTCACGAACAGATGCAAAAATATCGCATAAATAAACATCATCTGCTAAAGATAAGGCTTTAGCAAATTCATCTAACAAAAGCAATCGTTCTTGTAAATGTATGTGGTTGGAAAAACAGCTACAATTTTTCTTTGTAGGATATTTTTGTCTTGCAGCATCTAGTGTCGCACGAATTTTCAGAAGGATGGTGGGCATAATCATCAATCACTGTAATTTCTTTGATTTTTCTCTGAAAAACGACGTTTAACTCCACCAAATGTTTTTAAATTAGCTGCTAACCCTTCTGGATTAAAAATCATTTAAGTAGTAGAATGTAATAATCGCTCAATGCATTTAAAAATATTATGTGTTCCAAATGTTGGAATATCAATTTACCATAGAATTGACCATGGATATAAACATCAAAATAGCTTCCATGTGTATCTTTTTCAATATTTTCAGCTACAACATCATTTCCTTTAGCAATTCCATAATAGGTAATTGGCGTTGTTACATCTAACTCACGTAATCTTGTATCATCTCCACATGCAATAATTCCTTTTTCCTTGACGACCAAATGATTCAAAAAGCACTTTGAACATCGTCAATATCCGTGTAATAATCAGGATGATCAAAAATCAATATTTGTCATAATGGCATAATCAGGTTTATACGCCATAAAATGACGTTTATATTCACAAGCTTCTAATACAAAAAATATTCAGATGCTTCTACTCCATGTCCTGTACCATCACCAATTAAATAACTTGTTGGTTCCATTGCACTTAAAACATGCGCTAATAATCCTGTTGTACTTGTTTTTCCCATGCGAACCTGTTATCAACACTTTTGGTATCCTTTTAATAATTCACCTAAAAATTTATGATAACGAATCACTTCAATCCCTTTTTCACGTGCTGCTACTAATTCTTCGTGACTATCTGGAAAAAGCATTTCCACCAATAACATTTGTCCTTCTTGAATATTATCTGCACTAAACGGAAACATGTTGATTCCCGCATCTTCTAAGCCTTTTTTGAGTAAAGAAATAATTCTCCAAGTCAGAACCTTGAACAGAATATCCTTCTCCATGCAATACTAAGGCTAATGCGCTCATTCCTGAACCTTTTATACCCGTAAAATGATAAATTTTACTTTTTATCCATGATCAATTCCACTTCCTATTTTTACTTTTTGACTATATGGTAATGTATCTTTTCCTTGTTCCTGCTCCATAATCCAAGATAATGTTCGATTCATTGCTCTTCTTTGTTTTCCAGGTAAAGGGTGTAATTCTGGTGCTAAAAACTTCCATTGATTGTGTGTCAGGCAAACTACTCAATAATGTATCCTGCACCATTTGAACTGAGAGATAAAAGCTGATTGAATTTTTGATGGCTTATGATTTGCTTTTTATTTCCTCTTGAGCTACAGCTACCTCTTCCACTATGACCAAAGGCGTTTCTTCACTCGAAAAATTAACAAATCCTCTGACTCCACTCTTAAGCTTTCTTCTAATACTTCATAAGGTATTTCTACCTTTTTCGGTATTGACGGTGCCATTCCTTTTAGAATAGAAGGAACTGTAGAAGGAGTGAATCTTTTCTTGCTGGCTTTTCTTGTAAAAAGCTACGCCATTTCTCCCGATTATTTCCTCTTTGACTACTTTCTTTAAAGATTGGAAAAATTCCATCTTTTGTCTGAAGAGCATCTTTTTCTTCTAAAGCAGATTTCTGTTGCTTTGAAAAAGGCAAATAATGTTCCACAGTCGTTTCCTGTTCACTGTCTTGATTTGTTCCAAAAAGAAATTTCTTCTTTTGGGTGTAAATAATTTGGAAAATCTACCCACTTTCTTTTGGAACTTTGTTTATTTGGTAAATATTGATTACTAATCTCTCTGATCGAGACGATGGTTATCTGACAATAATACCCTCCTCTTCGATTTTTAACCTTTAAACGGCTCTCCAATAACAGCATCATCATTTAACACTAAAATTCCTTTTTATGCAGGCGCATTTTCTAAACCTAATTCACGAGCAGAACATAGCATTCCGTGACTTTCTACGCCCACGTAATTCTCCTGCCCAAATAATACTCCCATTTGGCATTACAGTTCCTGGTGTAGCTACTACAACTTTTTGTCCTGCTTTTTACATTTGGAGCTCCACAAACAATTTGTAATACAGTATCTTGGCTAACACGTGTTTGTGTAACATGTAAATGATCTGAGTCTTCATGAGGAACACAAGTTTCCACATAACCAACTACCAAAGTATCTTTTGGAGATAAATCTAATGTTTCACCATCAAATCCAGCTTCTTGGATTAATGATTTTCACAGTTGCTTGTTCTTCCTCTGATAAAAATTGTTGTCCCTTTTTCAAAACGAATATGATTTGAAATCCCTGCAATATTGTAACCAATCACTGTATTTGTTTTTTCATCGAATACACGTGTTACTCCATTTTTTGTTTCAATTGCAACATCATAACGACTTGCCGCTCCTGATGTTAATAATAATGTATCTGAAATGCCTTCTTGATTATAAAAACTTAACCACATAGTAATCTCCTTAAAAGTATTTTTATTAATTTGTTCTTCCATCTAAAAATAGTATCAACTGTACTACGATCTAATGCACGAATCGTTTGAATCACCATTTCACGTGCTGCTTCATAGTCTTTAATGGAGAACATTGTTTGATGCGTATGAATATAACGAGCACATACCCCAATCACCGTACTTGGAACTCCTTGATTCATTAAGTGAGCTTTTTCCTGCATCTGTTCCACCTTGAGAAACAAAGTATTGGAATGGAATATTATGAGTTAAAGCCGTATCTTCTAAAAACTCCTTCATACGAGGTAAAGTAATCATGCCAGGATCCAAAATTCGTAATAAAAATCCTTGATCTAAATGTCCAAATGTATCCTTTTGAGACCTGTTAAATCATCCGCAGCAGAACAATCTACCGCAAAAGAATAAATCAGGATTGAATTTTGTAACACTCGGTCCTGTTCCACGTAATCCAACCTCTTCTTGAACATTTGCTCCAGCAATTAATGTATTTTGTAATACTTCATTTTGTAATTCACGTAAAAGCTTCTAATACTACAGTACAACCATAACGATTATCCCATGATTTTGCAATCATTCGTTTTTATTTGCTGTCCAAATCGTTTCCACTAAAGGCACAATGGTATCTCCAGGTCGAACTCCATATTCTTCTGCCTCTTCTTTTGAAGTAAATCCAGCATCAAATAAAAATATCTGTTACTTTCACAGATGCTTGTTGCCCTGGCTGCACGTAATAAATGTGGAGGAACAGAGCTAGAAATAACAGGATAGTCTCCTTTACGAGTTTGCAATGTAAAATCGTTGCGCAGAAACAACATATGGATTCCATCCACCTAATGGGCTTACTTTTAATAAACCTGTTGCAGTAATATTGGTTACCATAAATCCAACTTCGTCCATATATGCTGCAATCATAATTTTGAGGCGCATTTGCATCTTTATGGTCACGAACTCAAAAAATGCCTCCTAAACCATCTTGCTCGATACGATCAACTAATGGTTCCAATTCTTTTCTCATAAATTCTCGAACATTTTTCATGTCCACTAGTTGATTGTAATTCTGTTAAAGTTTTTAATTAAACTTTCTGTTTTCTTTTCCATTTCTTACCTCCATAAGAATAAAAAGCTCGAATGTACCGTTCCCAGTCCTTTTCAGAGCTCCTTTTTACGTCGCTCTTTCTATGAGCTTTCCTCATCATTAGGCTGACGCTACTTTTATATAAATCTAGAACTGCACCCGTTTTTGCATCTGCAAAAAATTCATATTGCACTAATTCTTCTTGTTCTTTACGAGTAATGCCACCATAGTATACATAACCGCTAAAATCTTCTTGTTCAATATACACGGGTTCCATTTTCAATCCATGAACCTTCAATCGTTCCTACAACAGTAAATAAACGACGAACATTCCTACAATAACATCCCCATTGACTAATTTCTTTTTCATAAAATTTAGAAACAAGCCATGCTCCTAGAAAAGCTCCTGTTGCAAAGAAAAATCCTGCTGTAAAAGATGATTTGTTTTTGACATTTTCCACTCCTCTACTTTTACTTCATAGGGATGACGTTCTTTTGGAAAAATTGCTTCTACTCGATAAATCGGATGTCCTTTAGCAGAAAACTTTTCTTCATATTCAGTCATCACATTGCCTTCAAACTCTACTTGATGTAAATCTAACCACACTTGTTTTAAAATCATTCCAAATTGAGAGAACGAAGCTAAACTATATTCAAATAAGCCCTCGATTATCTGTTTTTAAAATGAATTTCACCCTCTAGTGGTAATACTTGTTCATATGCTTTTAGAAAAATCTGCATGAGTCAAGCGTCTTTTAGCATGACGTTTTTAGGCCATGGATCAGAGAAATTCAAATAAATGCGATCCACTTCAGCATCTTCAAAATAATCTGTCACTGTTCCACCATCAATATGCAATAATTGTAAATTTGGAACTTGGACAGCTAATGCTTTTTCTAACGCAACAACAATAACACTTGTTTGAATTTCAATCCCGATATAATTAATATTAGGATTTTTCTTAGCCATTTCACTAACAAATTGACTCTTTTCCAGACCCGATTTCAATATGAATCGGATGATCATTTCAAATCTTTTCTCTCCAGCGACCTTTCCATTCTTCTGGATTTTTGAATCACCATTTCTGGATGAGCTAATAAAGTGTCTTTTAGCCCATGGTTTATTTCTTAAACGCAATCTTTTTACTCCTATTCTTTCATCAAACGATGATTGTAAATTGATTTTACAACTAAAATTTTTCGTTCATTTCATAATAACGACCTTCAAAATGACTTTTTCTTAATAAAGTTTAAACAATTCATCAAAAGCATACCATTCAATTCGTTGGTAAATATTCGTTGATAAGTTTTAAACCATAGGCATCTAGCCATTCACCCCGATGATGAACAGGAATATATTGGGTTAAAAATCATTGTTAAATCCGATACAGGATCTGCTAAAACGAACCATTTCCCAATCTATTAAATATAATTTATCATTTGCCAATAAGAAATTACGACGATCTAAATCTCCATGGCAAACTGTTTTTCCTGCTTCTAATACAAGAGGTAATGTTTCTTTTAAATAATCTAACACTTCAGATAAAAACGATGCGTTTGTAAACCGGTCTGTAAATTGACTAAAATAATCTTCAATAAAAATGCTGGGCAGTATATTCTTCCCTTGTATTTTTGAAGCATTAAAAAGTAAATTTAGCGATTGATGAATTTCCTTTAATAAATCAATCACTTCCATCGAATTTCATTTCTTCAGTTGTTAAGGATCGACCATTTAACCATTCTTGAGCTGTTAAAACATCTCCATTTCCAGATCTCTTGGTCCACATTAATTTAGGGGCAATGCCTTCACCAGATAAAGCAGCTAAAAAGGGGATAGAGTTTCTTTTAAAAAGACTCTCTCCTGAGCTCTAACTGCCATATAAACTCGACCGGTATCTCCCCCAATTGGATGTAATTCCCATCCTGCATCCATATTTTTGTTCCATATTTCTATCCCTACCGACCATTTCTGAGTTTATTCGTTATCTTTCATTGTATGCTGTCCTATTGTTTCTCGTCAAGTTTATAGGTAAAATTCTGTTTCTTTTTAACGTCTTTTTCTTTTTACGATTTAAACGTGGTTTTTAAATACCCATATAAGAAAGCAGCTGACAACAGAGATACCATACAAGTCCTGCTAATACAAAAATATTTTTGAAACTAAAAGCTGTTAATATGCTAATAATCACACTTGATCCAAGTACCAATTGTAAAACGACTCCAATAAAATCATCCATCATTTCCGTTGGTTCATATAAGGAATGAATATAAATCGAATGAGCTTTTGGATGTTGATATAAAGAGGCAAATTGGAAACAAATCACTACTATCATAATCGACTGAATTACCATTATCCAATACCAAATCGAACTAGCAAATGATAACAAAACTGTTACGATAATCATTTGAAGTAATACCGTAACATAATTGGAACTTCTTAACGCTGTTCGAACTAATAAGTAACGATATGGGTGAATCCGATTCGGTGTTAGGTGTTTAACAAAAATATCTAATGATTGATTACGTTTAGCTTGATGTTTCTTTAAAAAATGGTACATCTACAAATAAAGCAATCACTCAGGAAAATTCTTTGTTGACGTGCTTGTTCATTTTTGAATCATTTTCATTCCACTGAAAAATGTACCGGTTTAGCAGACGCAAAACGATAAAGTCCAAATGCAAGAACTGCCAAGACTTGTGTCATCGATAAAGAAAACACTTTTGGAATAAAAGAAAGAATTCCAAATAAACAAATACTATTCACTAAATAGAGTGCTACATTATAAAAAGAATTTTTCGGTAACTTTCCTTCAAAAATTGATTTTTGAACCATAAAATGGAATCCTTTTTAAAGATACTAGCGTTACAAAGATAGCAATAAATGACATGATTCCAGTCCCAAACGCTTGCATAAAAATCAGTAATACAAAAATCGTTGCAATACCATTCATCACTAATGGAAAAAAATCCAACTATAACGAATCGCGCGTTTAAAAATAAGGTTTAAAATCTTCACCAATGACACTTAAAAAGTGGACATCAGCCTCTTCTACATAAGTAACAATTTCACCAAACAATGGAAAAACAGCTAATAATAAACTGATAAATAATATCAACGGCCATTCTAAAATACGAATCGTTTTTAACCATGTTGAATATTGAAACAATAGAAAACCAAATAAGAAAAAGAACACAATCATAAAATGATCATTCATCATATATTTGGCATATTTCATTACTTTTTCTGATAAGTCTTAAAACGACTTCCCCACAATTGTTCACTATTCATGATGATCACCTGTATTCGTTGTTAATGCAAAATACACGTCTTCTAATGAAGTTTCATCAATTTTTCACTTCGCCTTTAAGCGTTTCTAAATCTCCCTTGTGCTTGAACCAATCCATCATGTAATACAATGAAACGATCACAATATTTTTCTGCAGTATCTAGCACATGCATAGACATTAAGATTGCAGCACCTGATTCTTTTTCTCTTTTAAAATATTTAATAATGTACGAATTCCTAATGGATCTAATCCTAAAAATGGTTCATCGACCACATATAACGGAACGTCTAACATTAAGGCACAAACAATGAAGTACCTTTTGCTTCATTCCTTTAGAAAAATAAGCTGGAAACCAATCTAATTGTTTTGTTAAACGAAATTGCTCTACTAATTCCATCGCACGATGCATTGTTTCTGGAGTATCTTGTTGATACGCACGAGCTGTTAATTCAATATGCTCTCTAAAGGTTAATTCTTCATATAAAACAAGGCGTTTCCGGAATCACTGCAATCAATTTTCGATAATCTCTGACATTTTTCCTCAACAGTATGCCCTTTGAATCGAAATCTTCCCTGAAAATGGTTGAATATAATTTGTAATACATTTAATTGTTGTACTTTTTCTGCCTCATTTAACCCAATGAGTCCACAAATTTCTCCTGATTGTACTTCAAAAAGAAACTTCTTTAATGACAGGAACTTGAGTATAACCAGCTGTTATATGATCTACTTTTAATGTCATAACTTTCTCCAATCCTACACAATTTAGCATTATTATATCAAAGAAATTCAGTCTAGTTCTAGAAACTTTCATTTTTAAAAGAAAAATGATCGTTACATTGCATTCTACCAACTCTCGTGGTACGATTTGACTATAAACATCTAGGAGGTTTTATTATGTCAGATTGTATTTTTGATAAAATTATTTCTAAAGAAATTCCGGCACACATTGTCTACGAAGATGAAGTTGTGATTGCCTTTTAGACTTAGGGACAAAGTAACACCTGGTCATACATTAGTCGTTCCACACGTAAAAAGATATTTTTGAATATGATGAAGAATTAGCTGCAGCCGTATTTAGTAGAATTCCAAAAATCGCTCGTAGCTTCAAAAAGCAATGAACCCTGAAAGTAAAAAGGAGTTAATATTTTAAATAATAATGGAAGTAGCTTTTCCAAAGTGTCTTCCACTCGCATATCCATTTAATTCCTCGTTACAAACATAGAAGAAGGTTTTTGGATTAAAATGGGAAACGCACGACTATTCTCACGAAGAATTAGCAAGTATCGCACAAAAATATCGCTAAACATGTAAAATAATCAGTAGAAAATATTTAAAACGGAGAAAAACTTATAGAATAAATTCGTAAAAGGATTACTTTTTTTGGAAGTATTGTCGGTGGAACAATTACCTTACTCACAACAAAAACAAAATGGTAAGAAAAACCGTGAACAATTATACGATAATATCAGTAACATTATCCGAAGAGATATCCACTGTTAGTACAGGTGTCCCTGTTATTCAGCACGGTGTAAAACAACTACAATATTATATTTATCCCTCAAGTAAAGAAATTTCTCAGGATATTATAGAAGATGTACAAAATTTCAAACATATGAGTCAACCTCGTATCAAAAGAATTCAAGCACATCTATCAACACTTCGCCAACATATAAAAGAAGCGAAAAAGGAGAATGTATGATTTCGATTATTTGCTAGTGATATGGATGGGACAATTTTACAAGATCATTCTACAATTCATCCGGATAATATCAAAATGGTTCACTATTTACAGGAAAAAGAATATACCCTTTGTCATTTGCTCAGGAAGAGATTTCTACCAAGCTTCCCTTTGCTTAGAACCTGCAAATATTCAATGCCCCGTTATTGGATTAAATGGAGCCGTTATTTATCAAAAGATGGTACAATTATAAAAAGAAGTTACACTTTTCTCATGAAGATACACGTAATCTTGTTCAAAAATCGAATTGCATCATAACAACTGGGATATAATGACATCTAAAAGGATTATTCTCCTACATTTTTAAAGAAAAATTTGCAAAAAGTGGCTACTTTTAAAGAAAAATCATCCAGATCTTACTCCTGAAGAATTTGAAGCTAGACTTGATAAATTACTTTTTGATGCAACAGATGTTTCTAATATCAGGAAGTTTTAGACTGACCCAACGATTAAAAATTTATAAAGTCTGACTTCAATTACGAAGCTGAAGATTCATTAATGGAAATTAAATCTTATGTCGAACAAAAACTTCCCTAATTTAGTTGTTACTTCTTCTTTTAAAACAAATATTGAAGTAACTCATAAAGATGCTCAAAAAGGGAATTGCTCTTCACTATTATGCGAATACTTTAGGAATTTCAATGGATGAAAGTTTTTGCAATTGGCGATAATTCAAATGATGTTTCTATGTTAAAACTTGCTGGTTATAGTGTAGCAATGGAAATGCTAATCAGAAGCTATGCACATTGCTAAATACCAACATAGATGATAATAAGCATGGTGGCGTTGCAAAAAGCTATTCAAAAATGTTTAGATGAACAACAGTAAGTCATTACCTCCTTTTTGGGGGTAATATAAATACTCCTTTTTAATAGTAAGAGGTGATTTCATGGAAGCAGATATTTTCAACCACTCATTGACTTTAATTAGCAATATGGGGTTTCCCTATTGCAATGAGTGTTTATTTACTGCATCGAATGGAAAAAGGTTAGATACCATGATTCAATTATTAAGTGATTTGAATCATCACTTAAAAACGATTAGTCAGAGATACAGGTCTCATGTCAGAAAATGTAACATGACATGAGACCTGTTTCTATTTTGATAAGAGTCTAGTAAAATAGACTCACATTAATTTTTAACAATATGGAGGATCTTATGAGTTTAAACATAGACACTTGAAGAAAAAGAGCTTCTGGATTAGCTTATTAGGAATATTATTCTTCCTTATCTCTACTCAATCGAGGCTGCGACAAAAATATACCATTGCCACAGATACAACTTTTTGCTCCATTTGAATTTCAAGATACTTACAAATTATATTGGAATTGATATGGTTTAATCAATAAAATTGCAAAGAAGAAAATTTTGAAATGAGATTAAAAGCCCTTGGCTTTAATGCTGCCGTTCAAGCTTTAGAAGCGGACAAGTAGATGCAGTTATTGCAGGAATGAGTGTGACAGATGAAAGAAAACAAAAATTTGATTTCACAGATTCTTATTTTGATAGCGGTATTGGAATGGCAGTAAGTACTTCAAGTAATACTACTACATACGAAAGAACTTCATGGAAAAATGTAGCTGTTAAGATTGGGACACAAAGGCGCAAGTTTTGCTTCTTCTATTAAAGATCAATATGGTTTTACAATTTCAACTATTTGAAGATTCAGCAAATATGTATCAAGATGTAGTCAGTGGAAATAGTGTTGCTGCTTTTGAAGATTATCAGTTTTTAGGTTATGCAATTCGCAGCAATCACTTACCAATGACATTAACATCTTATAAAGAACAAGTAACTCAATATGGAGTTGCGGTATTATCAAAATACTGAATTTATTGAAGCTTTTTAATCGTGGCTTATCAACTCTAAAAGCAAATGGTGAATATGATAAAATTTTAAAACAAATATATCGGAACAGATGATTCTACTACCGCCACTACTGAAGATACGAAAGCTTGTTAGGATTATTAAAAACAAATGCTCCAACTCTTTTAAGTGGATTATGGAATACCATTTGGATTACATTTGTTTCACTGTAATTACAACTATTATCAGCTGTTCTTTTAGGATTAATGAGAACTAGTCGTATTTCTATTTTTAGGAAAGCTAGTGCAACTCATCTACATTGACTTTATGCGTGGATTCCACTAATTGTTTTAACATTCTTCATTTATTTTGGAATTCCTCAAGCATTTAATATTCGATTTAGATGCAACAGTTGCTGCTATTTCAACATTAGGATTAAATGCTGCGCATATATTGCTGAAATAGTTCGTGGTGGTATTAATGCTATTGATAAAGGACAAAAGCGAAGCAGCAATGAGTTTAGGATTAGCTTATTACAAATCAATGCAAAAAAATTATTTTGCCGCAAGCAATTCGTTTAATGGTTCCATCATTTTATTAACCAATTTGTGATTACCTTAAAAGATACTTCAATTTTATCAATTATAGGACTTGTAGAATTGACACAAACTGGTAAAATAATTATTGCAAGAAACTTACAATCAAGTTCAATGTGGTTTATTGTTGGTATGATGTACTTAATTGTTATTACTCTATTAACAAAAATTTCCAGCACGTTTAGAAAGGAAAGCATAAGATGGCAATTATCAAGTAAAAGGCCTTAAAAAATTACAGTGAATTAGAAGTCTTAAAATCGATTGATTTAGAAATTGAAGAAGGACAAGTCGTTTGTATTATCGGTCCATCTGGGTCTGGAAAATCAACATTTTTACGTTGCTTAAATCGTCTAGAAAAACAACAGCAGGAAAAGTTATTGTTGATGGATATGATTTAACCGATAAAAATACAGATTTAAACTTTTGTTCGTCAAGAAATCGGAATGAGTATTCCAACACTTTAATTTATTTCCTCATTTAACGATTAAAGAGAATATTACATTAGCTCCTGTTGAATTAGGACGTGAAACAAAGAAGATGCAGACAAACACGCTTTAGAATTGATTAGGAATGGTTGGACTTGAAGATAAAGCAGACGTTTATCCAAAAACATTATCTGGTGGTCAAAAACAACGTGTAGCCATTGCCCGTGCTTTAGCGATGAAGCCGAAAAATGTTATTATTCGATGAACCAACTTCTGCTCTTGACCCTGAAATGGTTGGGATGTATTAGAAGTAATGCAACAATTAGCAAAAGATGGGATGACAATGGTTGTGGTAACTCACGAAATGGGATTTGCCCGTGAAGTAAGTGACCGTGTAATCTTCATGGATGGCGGTTATGTTGTGGAAGATGAGTACACCGGAACAAATTTTTAAAAATCCATAACACAATCGTACACAAGACTTTTTAAATAAAGTATTACATTAATCGTTAAAGAAGACTTTTGGAATTCCAAAAGTCTTTTTATTCGATATAGGAAAGGAAAAAGAATGAACGAAAAAGAAATCATTATTGAGATTCAAAAAGAAATAAAAATTTTTACTCAAGAAACTACTGGGCATGATTGGTATCATATTGAGAGGTATGGAAAAACGCCCAAAAAATTGCTACACATTATCCTAAAAGCTAATCCATTACAGATTGAATTAGCTGCACTACTTCACGATCGATATGATCATAAAATTGTTTCTAATGTAGAACAAGCCAAACTAGAAGTGAGAAGTTTATTAGTACAACATGGATTAACCAAAGAGTTAATTGAAAAAAATTCTCTATTCTATTGATGCAGTTGGCTTTCGTAATGGGAAAAATACGATACAACCTATTACAATTGAGGATAAAATTGTTCAAGATGCAGATCGACTAGATGCTATTGGTGCAATTGCGATTGCTCGTACTTTTGTTTATTCAGGTGCGCACCAACGTCCGATTTATACAGGAGAGCCTCAAGAGGTGTTAGAAAAATGCTCATGATCTTGAAGACACTGCCATTGGACATTTTTATGAAAAAAATTATTAACTTTGTCTGATACTTTCACACTCCTGAAGCCCAGTAAAAATCGCAAAAGGGCGACATGAATTTATGAAAGAATATTTAGCAATTTTTCGCAGAATGGGAAGGATTAAAGTAAAAGTTTTTACTCGTGAATAGAAATAAAAATCATTTTTATTTCTATTCACTCTCTTCGATATAGTGACGTATTTGTCTTTACTAATACTATAAAATTTGTTTTATAATCATGGAACTAATTCTCATATTTTTGAACCTTCTTATCTACAGCACGTAAAAATATAAAAATCTAATAGGATTGATACGAAACAATGAGAAAAACTTTACAAGTGAATAGAAACAGAAAAATTTTCATAGTAGCAGTAATAAAAGCCACAAGTTCAGTGGCTTTTATTACAAGGAAAAATGAGACCCTAGGCTCAATTTTTTTAGCCATGAAAACCGTAGGGTTTGCTGGCGTCCGGCTACCATGAAAATTTTTCTGTTTCTATTCACTACATCCGTCAAAACAGACTTTTTCCAAAGTAGCATGAGATTGGCATTTTACTAAAAGCTAGTTCTGTCCTCTTGCTACTATAGAAAGTCTTTCGAATAATTTTTACAATAATTCGGTACGCTTTATAAAGTCTTTATTACTCTTCGTTTCTCTTAATTGCTTCACAATTTGCTCGCTTGTTTCTAGTCCGTCTCCCTTCATCGTGTTACGAACCTTCCAAACTGCTTCCTAAAACATGAGGTTCCAGTAAAATTTCCTCTTTACGAGTACCTGAACGTTTTTACATCAATCGCTGGAAACACACGTCTTTCTGCTAATTCACGAGATAAATGCACTTCCGCATTCCCAGTTCCTTTAAACTCCTCATAAATCACATCATCCATACGGCTTCCTGTTTCAATCAAAGCTGTTGCTAAAAATGGTTAAACTTCCACCATCTTCAATATTTCTAGCAGAACCAAAAATCTCTTAGGACGATAAAAAGCAGCTGGATCAATCCCACCACTTAATGTACGACCAGAAGGTGGAATCGTTAAATTATACGCACGTGCTAAACGTGTAATACTATCCAGTAATACAATCACATCACGACCATCTTCTACTAAACGCAATGCACGCTCTAACACTAATTCACTCACTTTTAATATGGTGTTCCGGTGTTTTGATCAAAAGTTGAAAAATACAACTTCAGCATCTACTGTACGCTCAATATCTGTTACTTCTTCTGGTCGTTCATCAATTAGTAAAATAATTAATTCCGCATTAGGATAGTTTGTTGTAATCCCATTTTGCAATTTCTTTTAATAAACTTGTTTTACCAGCCTTCGGAGGTGCTACAATTAAAGCCACGCTGTCCAAAACCAATTGGGCAAATTAAATCTAACATTCTTGAAGCAATTCTTCCTGTTGTTGTTTCTAATTGCATTTGTTTTTCAGGATAAAGTGGTGTTAATCCTGGAAAAATGATCTCGTTCTTTTTGCTTCTTCAGGGTCTTTCCCATTTACTGCACCAACTTGCATCAAGCCGTTAAACTTTTTCCCCGTACGTGGAGGACAGGCAGGACCTGATACTAAATCTCCATTTCTTAAGGCAAATTTACGAATTTGAGAAGAAGAAATATAAATATCTTCCTGGCTAGTAGAATAATTAATTGGACGTAGAAACCATATCCTTCCGCATTATTATATCCAATACCCCTTCTACTTGGAAAAAACCAGTTGCTTCTTCTTGAGCTCTCATCAATCGCTAGAGCTAATTCTTTTTATTCATCTGCCCATAATAAGGGATTTTATAGTGCTTGGCAAAAGCATACATTTCTTTTAAAGTCTTTTGTTGCAAGACGGGTAAAGTTACTGTTTCAATTGTTTCTGACATCTTAATCCTCTTCAATCATTTGGATATCAGCTCCTAGTTGTTGTAAAATTTTTCAACAATATGAGAATACCCTCTTAAAAATATGTTCAATATTACTAATTTTTGTTGTTCCTTTAGCCATTAAACCAGCAATGACTAATGCTGCACCAGCTCGTAAATCACTAGCTGCTACTTCACATCCTGTTAAAGCAGTTGGACCCGTAATTGAAATAACATCATTTTCCACACGTCCTAATGCTCCCATACGATTTAATTCAGGAATATGATTGACACGTTTTGGATAAATCGTATCGATAATTTTTAGCTTCTCCTGTGGCTTTCATTAATAATGGCGTAATCGGTTGTTGTAAATCTGTTGCAAAACCTGGATAAGGCAGAGTTTTAATACTCACTGCTTTCAATTCTTTAGATGGGAAAACATGAATATCTTCCTCACCAATCGTCATTTTTACGTCATTTCTTCCATTTTTGCTAAAAATCCTTCAATATGTTCGAAGATTACATTTTTGCAGTAATTCCTTTCACCCACTGCTGCTGCAATCGATAAATACGTTCCTGCTTCAATTCTATCTGGAATAATCGTATGACGGCATCCATGTAATGCTTCAACACCTTCAATACAGAATCACACTTGTACCTGCACCTTTGATATTAGCGCCCATTTTATTTAATAAATTCACTACATCAATAATTTCTGGTTCTCTTGCAGCATTTTCAATAATTGTTTTTACCTTTTTGCTCGAACAGCTGCTAATAAAATATTAATCGTTGCTCCTACAGATACAACGTCCATATAAATACGAGTTCCTGTTAATCCTTGTCCGTTCGTTGATAAATAAATGGCTCCCATTTCATTACGAACATCTGCTCCTAATGCTTTAAATCCTTTAATATGTTGGTCAATCGGTCTAGGTCCTAAGAAACATCCTCCTGGAAGTCCTACAACTCCTTCACCAAATTTTGCAAGAGTCGCACCCATAAAATAATACGAAGCTCTCATACTTTGAATTTTTCCACTTGGCATTGGAATGGATAACATATTCGTTGGATCAATGGTCAATACTCCTTCTTCAAAAAGTAGTATGAACATTAAAATCTTTCAAAATTTCAATTAATGCGGCTACATCTTGAATATCTGGAACACCTTCTAATACAACTGGTTCTGATGCTAAAATAGCAGCTGGAATTAAAAGCTACTGTACTATTTTTAGCACCGCTAATGGTTACTTCTCCAGTTAGTGTTTTTCCTCCATTAATGACTAATTTTTTCATTGATTCAAATCCTCTCATAACATCTTCTCTTCCATTATACCATGCCTCAGTAAAAAGGCATACTTAAAACTACCTTTTTAGCTGTCAACCATCCTAAAAGATAGCGTTGACAATCGTATTTTTTTCCTGTATAAAAATCAGAAACATAAGGGAGGATTTTTGTGACCACAAAAGAATCAGTTTTACAATATCTTCGAGAACATATAGGGAGAAGCAATCTCTGGAGAAAAAAATAGCACTAGAACTAAACAAATCTAGAACTACCATTTGGAAGGCTATTCAGTCTTTAAAAAGGAGGGGTATACAATCGATTCTACTACTAATAAAGGATATACATTGTCAGAAAATAATGATGTTTTATCCGATAAAGAAATTTTACAAGAACTAATTAATTTACATCATCCTATTGAATGGCATATTCAAACAATGGAATGCACTACTTCAACAAATGATTTAGCAAAAATTATGCGAATCAACACCTACTACACCTGCAATTTTTATTAGTGAAGAACAAACTGCTGGAAGAGGTCGATTAGGAAGAGTATTCGTTTCACCTGCAAAAACTGGTTTATATATTAGTCTTTGCTTATTCCCAACTGCACCAATGGAAGATTTATCACTGATTACTTGGCTACAGCAGTTGCCTACTTAGAAACGATTAAACAATTAACCGATAAATCTCTAGATATTAAATGGGTAAATGATTTTATTTTATCGTGAAAAAGAAAAGTCGGTGGAATTCTGACAGAAGTAATTAGTGATTTTGAGTCTCAACAAGTTCAAGCACTCATTGTTGGAATCGGAATTAATTTAATTGACTCACCTCAATCATTCCCTGAAGAATTACACTCAATTATTGGCAGTATTTTTCTTCAAAAAGAAGAATATAATGATTCTTCTTTCAATCGTAACCATTTTTATTGCTCAATTTTTAGAAAAATGGACATTTTATTATCAAAAATCTTTCTAAGAGAGAATTTATCTCTACTTATAAGGAACATTCAAATGTAATTGGTAAATTCGTGAATGTATTCGAAGGAAGCCAAACATATTCTGCCTATGCAAAAGACATTGATGAAAAATGGACATTTGGTTGTCGAAAAAGAAGATAATAGTTTGTACACATTGTCATATGGTGAGGTTAGTATTCGTACGAAATAATAAATTAATTAATTTATAGTTTTGTCAATAGTTATATAGACCGCAAGCAGCCACCTTTGGTGTCTCATTGCTTAAAATTCGAGCCTTGGTCTCAAATTTTCCTTATAAAAACACGAAAAAATAGAAATGACTTTTCTCTATAGCATTGGTAATATCAGCCAAACTGGCTGATATTACAGGAAAAAACGAGACCCTAGGCTCGCTTTTGTAATGAGACTCGCTTTTTGCGAGGGCTGCTTGCAGATCCCTGCTAGTTTTAGAAAAGTCATTTCTATTTTATTCTACTCAGATAAGTCCTATTTTAACTCATCTGTCAATTCGTATAATTGATCCACTAATTTTCCTACATAAGCAATGGCTTCTTTTTAGTGGTTGTTCTGTTGAAACATCACATCCGGCATGACGTGCTAAGTCTTTTTGCAGAAAGGCTACCGCCTAATGCTAATGTATCTTTCAAACTTGAGCTTGAGAAGGATCTTCCTCAATCTTATTTGCAATTGCTGTACCAATTGTTAAACCAGCAGAATAAGTATATGGATATAATCCCATATAATAGTGAGGTTGACGCATCCAAGTTAGTTCAGCTCCTTCATTCACAACAAGGCTATCACCAAAGAATTCTTCCATCACTTCACGTTTTACTTTAGATAACACATCTGCATTTAACATTTCATTATTATCTACCATCTTGTAAATACGATCTTGGAATACTGCTTCTAAATAGTGAGTTACCATATTATGGAAATAAGTACGACTAATCATATTACTAATAACCCAACGTTTGAAAACGAGCATCTGTACTATTTTTCAATAAATAATTTGATACAATCACTTCATTACAAGTTGATGGAGCTTCTACAAAGTATAATGAACATTCATTATTAAACATTGTTAACTCTTCTCCAACACGTTTAAAGTGGTAAGCATGTCCCTAATTCATGGGCTAATACAGAATACTTCATTCATTTTTTTCCAGTCCATGATAATAAAATATAGCTCGCTACTTTTGGAACAGTCGCACAGAATCCACCTGTGCTCTTACCAATATTTTGAGGGAAGTCCGTCCAACGTTTGTCGTAACTTTCATCAATCATATCTTTATAATCTTCTCCTAAAAATACCAAGAGCTTTTTTTAAATAGTCTCTAGATTCTTCAATAGACATATCCACTTCAAAAATCAGGATCTAAATTAATTTTTACAATCTGCAAATTGCATATTCTCTACATTATGTTCTCTTGCTAATAAACGAATATACCGTTGAATATGAGGTGCTAAATCTGTCATTAATGTACGAATTTGACGATCATATAATTCACGATCACCATCTTGTTTTTTTCTAATAAGTAGTCAATGACACTATCATACCCTCGCATTGTTGCAAGCAGTTTTTTTCTTTTTTTAATCGTTGAAATATATTCATTTTGCAACTGTATTTTTTTATAGCGATTTAATGTTTTATAGAAACTTTTTGCTGCATTACGGCGAACTTCTGTACGATTATCCATTTCATGTAAGTTTTCATATAAAACAAAACTATTTTCATATGTTTTCCCATCTGCTTCAAATGAATCAAATTCCATATCTTCATGTTTGGTTTACTTCATATAATTGATAGAAACTAGGTAAACTTGACATATTTGATAAAACTTGTTCTGCATCTTTTGATAAAGTATGAGCCTTAGCACGAATAATTTTTCAGTAAAGTATGCCAAATCTGGACGTTTTTCTGCCACAAATTGGCGTAATAAACATTCTTCTAATCCTACAATTTCAGTATCATAGAAACTCATATTTTTGTGCCCAAGCACTAGCTAATTGCTCAAATAACGTTGCATTTTTCAACCACTGTATCATTGAAACGGTCTACAGTCATTGGTAATTCTGCATAATGAGATAAACGATAAAATGTTTCATATAATGCTTCATATTCTTCAGTAGCAGCAGTTAATACTTCTAAATCCGCTAATTTATCTTCATATTTCTCTTTTAAAAACTCTTTAATTGAGCTTCTGTTTCCTTTTAATGTTGTGCGATATGCTTCATCACTTGGATATAATAAACTCATATCCCAAGTAATCGATTGATCGACTTCACTACGTTTTACTAATTTTTACATCACTCATTTGTATCCCTCCATACATTCTTTTTGTATTGCTATTATAGCATATTATTTTTCATTCTCTAGTGTATTCATCATAAAACTATCTTCCATTAATCCATTCATCACTTCTGTAATCAATTTCGTATGAATGGCTTTTGTACAATCCTTCTTATTCCAACCATGAACGACTAAATTGGATAAGACTAATTCATTAATATGATATGAAACAGTGGCAGAAGTAATGCCCAATTGTTCCGCAATCCCTTCACACTCTTTGTACCCTTTGCAATTTCTGCAAAAAAATTTGATACCTTGTTTTATCTCCTAAATTTTTGAAAACATTAATTCGTTCTTGTTGTTTATCCAATCTAGTCTGGATGACGTGTTGAATCACTTCTAATGATTTTGCCCCTAATATTAAGATTTCTGAATCTTGGAAAAAGAAATCCGATAATAATAAGGTTGGAATGACTGCAATTTCATCTGAAGCCCAATCAATTTCCTCAATCACTTTCGTTCCTGAAAATGCTTCTGCTAAAATCGTTGGGTGTTCTTGAATAGTCGTTTCAAATTCCTGATAAGATTTCTCTAAAATCGGTAAATATTCTGCATACACTTTCTCAAATATCGGCTTCAATGTTTGATGCAAAGAAATAAAATCTTCAACAAACTTTTTAGGCTGCGACATAATTGTAAAAGTAATTCCAACGTACAGTATCATCAATCGGTAAATTTTTTTAAGAAATCTAAAAATGCAAATTGATTCCCTAATAATTCTGTAACTTTATCTTCGACACTCGCTTCCTCTTCATCTTGCTTCACAATAGCTGTCATCAATTGTTTCTTAATTTTTTTCCTCATCCATCGAGATGTAAAACTTTAGCATACTCTTCAAATGAATGATAACGAAGTACATTTTTTTACATTGACAAAAACATTCGTAAAGCATCATCCTTATAGAAATAAAGAATATTATCTTTATAAGGTTCCAAAAGGAACACTCATCTGTCTCATTTCTTCCACAATAACTTCTAATTGCTCTTCCAATGGTGAGGATGGACGTTCTTCATCTCTATCCTTTTTCAATATTAATATTGGATACAGCAGCTGATTGACAAACTCCATTTGCTCTTGTTTTAAATTGCATTTTGCGCCTCCTTACTAGAATCTTGATACATTCGATTCGCTACTAATAAGAATACCACTAACCCCACAATAGAAAACAACTAAACACACTGTAGCATTCGAAACATCTAATATCATTCCAAAAACTAATTGCCCAATTGGAACTGAAATCGTAGCTAACATCCCATTGTTGTTCCAATTCTTCCTAAATATTCTTCTGGAACCATTTTAGCACCTAAAAGTTGATAATTGAATATTAATATATGTTGCTAAAACAGAAACAAGGATAAATCCAACAAGAATACCAGCTAACGACATCCATTGATTCATTGAAAAAAATATCACGAGCCATTGTTCCACACATAACCACAAATAATCCAACAACAAATCCCCCAGTATATTTTAATAATAAGTGAACGGGTTCTTTACTATCTTTGATTAAACGATACGCAATTAATGGAGAAATCATACTCACTACTGCTACAAATGATTGAAACATACTAAATTCTGTATTTGAAAATTCCAACGTAACCCTGATAAAGTAAGTAATTACAATACCAAAATATAGGAGACATTAAAAAGTTAATAATTAAGGCTAATAATACAATAATAATAAGATTTGGAATATCGAACGCAATTTTAATGCCATCTTTGAAATCTGTCCAAAAACTATTCACAACAGATTGCTCCTCACCCATTTGTTTTTGAACTTTACGCTCAGGAATTTTCATCAATGCATAACCAATCATTGTCAAAAAAATAAAAATACTTCCTGAAATGAATAAAGAACCTGTAATAGAAAAAGTCGAATAAATAAATGCTGCAACAAACGGTGTAATAATATTCACAATTCCATTATCCACTTGCATCCAAGTATTGGCTAGAGCTAATTGATTTTCATCTACAATTGCTGGCAAAACACTCATCATCGGACCCGATTGAAAAACCTCTACTAATTCTAAAATAATGACCAAAAAATAAATCGCTACAAGAGATAAATTACTTGCTACATAAGTTCCCACTCCAAAAATTAATAACGTAATAACCGTCATCAGTGTTGTATAAACTAAACCTTTTTGTCGATCTACTCGATCTCCCCACACACCAGCAATTGGAGAAAATAGTATTCTAGGGAAGATAATAATCGATAAAAATACTCGCAAAAGGCCGTTGCAGATCCCGTCTTATCTAACACATAGAGTGACAAAGCGTATTGAATGATATTACTCGCTGCTCCCGCAAATGTACTACTAAACCATAACTTTCTAAAATTTGCATTATTTAATATGATATCCATGAAATTTAAACCTCACTCTCTAATTAAATTAGACAAACGTCTAACTTTATTAGAAGTTTACTACTGGAAAAAATAAAAAGTCAACAAAAAATTAGAAATTTTATCTAATTTTTGTTGACTTTTAATATAATTACATTTCAGGATTCAATTTACCAGTTGAATCTACATAGTAGCTTCCAATCCACATATCACGAGCTAATGCACCATTTTGCCCTAAATAGTATGAATCTTGCCAATATTCACGAGCATATTTTCCCATTACCATGTAAGTAGAACCAGTTTTGATAATTGGCATCATACACCCATTCTCCACTAGCCATATAACCGCCAGCTTCTAAATAGTAATCACCTTTCCAAGTATTTTTCAAGGTATTCTCCATTTTCATCTAAATAGAACCAACTTGAGTAATTATCATCATAAATCCATTGAGAAACAACTTTTTCTCCATTTTTATAATAATGACGATTTACCCAACCATTTAATACTTTATTTGAAGATACAGATTTAAAAGAAGTTCTAAAACTACGGTAATTTCCTTTTTGATGCAGAAATTTTTGAAGTATCTCCACTCATTTCAACATTCACAGTAGCAGAACCATTTTTCCCTAAATAGTTTTCTTCAAGATTTGAATCGAATCCATTTGCTTTTAGCCACTCAGTATTCGTAAAAGCTTGTGCAGTAATAATTCCTTTTCCATCTTGTTGGAAAAGCTACTAATGCTGTATGAGTAAAAGTCCGGACGAATTAAATTCCAATAATGTCCTGTCTGTTCCCCTACTTCTAACGGTTGGTTGTTTACTTTTGATTTTACATAAGCAGCTTTTTCACCATAGAAATATTCAATTCCTTCTAAAACTCCAGAACGATTCCAAGCTAAGTTTTCACCATAACTACGGACATTATCTTTACAATACTAAATGGATCACTTTCTCCATTTGGACGACTATGTGCTAATAATACTGAAGCTTCTACAGAACGAAGCTCTGCAATTTTTTCTAAAGCAGTTGACCATTTAATGGGTACATAACGATCTACTAATCCTTCCTCATATGCTTCTTTACGAATTTCATTAATGCGATTAATAATCGCTTCTTTTACTATCAGAAACATATGTTCCACTTACAGCTGTTTCTTCAGCAAATGCTGTTGTATTTTTTGACTATAAGTACCAACTGTAAAAAGTGTTAAAGCTGTAAGACAGCCAATAAATAGTTTTTTATATTTCATAGTTTTCCTCCTATTCAAACTTTGCAACTAGTATACACGAAATTAATGTCAATCATGGACCAGTTATGTAACAATTTGATGTCATTTTAATATCATTACTTATTTATTAATCCCATCAATAAAATAGTCTGTTCATCTCTATTAAATTCTATCGCCCTATTTTTTCCACAATTGTCCTGTCCATTCTTGAACTTTTGACCATAATTGTTTACCAGTTTCCTCAGCTTTTTGAATCAACTCATCTACATTTAATGATGTATCTTTCTTCTCAGTAGTCACTGCAGGAGCGACTCCAAATGGTGTATTTTTTTGGATAGGTACTTAATAATCCATACATTTCTAATTGGAATAAAGGTCCCACTCCATGTGTACTTGATACAGCAAGAGAATATTTGGCAGAATCATCATACCCCATCCAAGTTGCAACAACCATATCCGGTGTATATCCAATCATCCACTGATCTCTAGCACCATCTTCTCCATTTACCGTTTCTGTTGTACCTGTTTTTCCTGCAATCGTATAACCTGCTGGCGCAGCATTAGCTCCACCACCACCCGGTGCATACACCGTTAATAACATACTTGTCATTTTATCAGCAACTGTTTCACTCGTCACTTTATTTGTTTGAGGAGTTGTATTATCAACAATCACCGCACCCGTTGCATCTACAATTTTAGTCACAAATCTACCTTTTGAACGGACTCCTTTATTGGCAAAAGTTGTATAAGCAGATGCCATTTCCATTGGAGAAACTCCTTTTGTTAATCCTCCTAATGCAATTCCTAAATATTCGTCCTCTGGAACTGTTGAAATTCCAAACTGATGAACTTTTTCAATTCCTTTTTCAAACCTAATTGATCCAATAACCAAACTGCAGGAGCATTCCAACTTAAACTTAAGGCTTCTGTCATTGTTACAGTTCCTTTATTTTGATGGTTCCAGTTTTCAGGAGTATATTTTTCTGGACCATACGAACGTTTTTCATCTACTAATGTTGAATTAGGTTCATACCCTTCTTCTAATGCAAGAGTATAGACTGCTAAAGGTTTAAAGGTTGAACCAGGTTGAACTTTCATTTGAGTCGCACGGTTAAATCCTCTGAACGTATGTTTTACCAGCACCATCAATTCTCCCCCAACGACAGCTAGCACGTTCCCTGTTTGAGGATCCATGGCAATCAGAAGCGGCTTGAGCTTTTCGTACCATCATCATAAGCAGGATATAATTGCGTATTTCCAAATGTCTCTTCCATATCTGCTTGTAAATTTTTGATTTAAACCAGTATAAATACGATACCCTTTATTAAATAAATCCTCTTCCTTAATCCCATAATTTTGAGTAATTTCATTAATCACCGCATCAAAAATAATAAGGATAACGATATCTTGAATTTGCTACGTAGCTATCTACTAAAAACTATTTCTGATTCTGAAGCAATATTAGCATCTTGCTCACTAATTTTTCCATTGCTCACCATTAATTGTAATACCGTAGCACGTCTTTTAACGGTCGCATCATAATGATCGATAGGATTATAATAACTTGGCGCTTTTAAAGAACCTGCAAGTATTGCTGATTCACTAATCGATAAATCAGCAGCATTTTTTTCCAAAAATAACGTTGAGCAGCATTTTTCAACTCCATAGGCACCATTTCCCAAAATATGCATTATTCAAATACATTTCTAGAATTTGATTTTTTTGTATAATGCTTTTCAATTTCAAAACTTAAAAAAATAATTCTTTTGCTTTTTCTTAAAAATGTTTGATCTAATGTTAAAAATGCATTCTTAGCTAATTGTTGCGTTAAAGTACTACCCCACCAACAATATTTCCACGATGAAGAATCAATCCAGCAAAAGCACGAAGAATCCCAATCAGGTCAAAATCCCTTTATGATCATAAAAACGTTTATCTTCTGTAGAAATGACTGCATCTTTCATCGAAGTAGATATATTTTCAATCGATACATATTCTGCTTTAGAGATATTTAAAAGCACCTGCTTCTTTTGAATCCGCATCATAAATAACGGTTTCTTGTATCATTCCTGCTCTTAAACCACTCACATCTGCAGTCTTTTGCTCCATATACTAAATAGGCTAAAAAGAAAGCTGTAAAAGTTAGAAATATTGTAAAAAAATAGTTTTGTAACATGAAATTTCTTCCAAAAACTTTCTAATTTTTCTTTAAACCAAGGATGATTCCATATGGTTTTTATACCATTTATCTTTTGAACCTAATTCATCTTCTATTTTTGTCATGACGAGAAGGAATTTTCTGAGGTTCTAATGGTTGATTATCATTCATAAAACTCTCTCATTTCTTTAATTTCGATATAATATTATCCTATCATGAATAAATTTACCTGACAAATAATAGAACAAGATTTTACGTTTTATTAAACAAAAAAGACTTCTCATAGCAGCAAAGCCATGAAACCAAAGGTTTGTTGGCGTCCTTTGCTACTATCAAAGAAGTCTAATATTTATTCTCTCTCATAAATATACGTTAAAACAGAATAGACTTCTTATAGTAGCAAGAGTACAAGTAGCCTCTTTTGGCTACTTGTACTAGAGAAATTTAAGACCTAGGCTCAAATTTTAGGCATGAGATTCGCATTTGCGAAGCTCATGCCGTCCTTTGCTACTATGAAAGAAGTCTAATTCGTACTCGTTACAGGGGAATAATAGTATCCGTTTCTTCCGTCGGTTCCTGAGTCGAAACAATCTCAATCATCAACCCATGCGGCAAACAAATACTCGTCTGCCCAACTCTCGAAATCCAACCCGTTTTAACGGCAATTTGGTCAGGACTATTATCTTCCTTATCTCTAATTCTAGTCCCATCTACTTCAATAATATTATATTGCTCATCACTAGGAAAATAAATAAATTCCTCTCTCGGAGTATCTCTTTCAATTCAAAAACGTTGTACTTCTTCACCATTAATCGTAACAACAGCATAAAATCTTCGCTTCCTCAGTTGAAGTCATCATCTGTTGTACTGCAAAAATAGCATTTGGTAAAAATGATAAAATAAATAAGGCAATTACAATAATAATGTCATAAGGCTTCACTAAATGTTGATACTTCTTAAATTTTCTCTCATAAATCCTCCATTAAAATTATTAGCCCTTCTATTTTTACAAAAAATACATTTTTATACAACCAAAAAGGAAAACAAAAAGACTTCTCATAGTAGCTGCCGTCCTTTACTACTATAGAGAAGTCTAATTCGTTCGTACTCTCATTACTACCCATAAAAGAAAAGACTTCTTATAGCAGTAAGCGTAACAGTAGCCACACTGGCTACTGTTACTAGGAAAAGATTGAGACCTAAGGCTCAACTTTTTAGCCAAGAGACCCGAAGGGGCTACTGGCGTCCTTTACTGCTATAAAAAGAAGTCTATTTCCAGTTCTTAACCTAGACGTTGGCGAGCATCCGCTGCACGTTGGAACGCTTGCCCAATGTAGTTGATACATAACATCATCACTAAGATTAAAATTGTTGCAGGTAACCATACCCACATTTTTATTTTCAATAATATCTTGCGTTTTAGCCGCAGAAATCAAAGTCCCTAAAGAAGGAGTTGTATATGGTAAACCGAACCCTAAGTATGTTAAACCAGTTTCAATACCGATATTCCCTGCTAAACGTAAAATCAAGTTAACAATGATCAACGAACTAATGTTAGGTAAAATCTCGCGGAACATAATTTGTAAATCACTAGAACCTAAAGTCTTAGACGCATTTACATAATCTAAACTAGCTTCTTGCAACGTACGAGTTCTGAATAAACGAGCTGAACCTACCCAGAAGAACAATGTCATAATGATAATAAAGTGGAATAATGTATAGTTTGGAATAACGGTTACGAAAACGATGATAATCATTAATGTTGGTAAAATCATAATAAAAATCAACAATACGCATTAATGTAGTATCAACCCATTTACCATAGTAACCAGAAATCAAAACCAACGATAATCCCGATAATACATGTTAAAATTGTAATCGTGAAACCAATTGTTACAGAGTTACGAGCTCCAATTACTAACATCGCAAATACATCACGACCACCTTCATCAGAACCTAATAAAAATCCATTAACTCCTGGTGCTTTATAACGTTGTAAAAATATTTACTTTCAAGGCAGTTGCTTCATTAATAAAGAACGGACCAATATAAATAAATAAGAAAAATTAAAGTTAAGATAATTAATGCTGCAAGAGCAATTTTATCTTTTAAAAATTCACGCACAATAACCTGGAACCCAGTAGGTGGGGTAGTTAAGGTGCTTTCTTTTTGTTACATCTTTTTATCTTGCGCCATTTGCTACTCCTCCTTTTCTATTGTACACGAACCCTAGGGTCTACAATACTCATAATAATATCAGATAATAATGTTCCTAATAGTGTTGCTGTACCAAATAGTAATAACAACGCTAAAATAACAGAATAGTCACGAGATGAAATTGAACTTACGAATAAGTTCCCCATTCCAGGATATGAGAAGATGTTTTTCAATAAACACTGAACCACCGATTAAACCTGTGAATTCGTATCCTAAGAATGCAGCGATTGGTAAAATTGAGTTACGGAAAAATGTGACGGTTAAATACCACTTTTTCAGGAACCCCTTTTGCACGAGCTGTACGAACATAGTCTTGACTCTTCGCATCAATTACCCCAGTTCTTAAATATTGAACTGTACCAGTTGTTGATAAAATCGCCATTGTTAATGCTGGTAATAATAAGTGGTGGAATCGATTAATTAAATAACCAACAGATCCTGGTGAAACACCTGAATCAACTGAACCACGAGTTGGGGAACCAACCTAATGTATAACCAAATAACCATAATAGAATTAAGGCAAATACGAATGTTGGAATTGAATAAGTAATGAAGTTATAAACAACGATTAACTTATCAGCCCAAGAGTTTTTGATAACGTCCTGCAACCATCCCTAGAGGAAGTGCAATTAAATACGTTAAAAACTAATGTTAATAATGATAACCAAACTGTATTACCAATACGTTCACCAATTAATTTAGTAACGGCATATTTATAAGTATAACTTTGTCCAAAATCTCCTTGGAAAGCTTTACCCATCCAACGAACATATTGGATATACCATGGATCATAGAAACCAGCTTTCACACGTAAAAGCTTCAATAGTGTTTGGATCTGTTTCAGGGAGTAATTAAACCTGTAAATGGATCCCTGGCATCATTTTTAGCAATCAAGAATGCTAGTAAACTTAAAATTAAGATTTGTGGCAACATTAAAAGCACACGACGTAATATAGTTTTTCCACATAGTCTAGTTACCTCCCTTTGCTGATGGATTTAACGCAACATAATGCGTATCAGACAATTGTTGTAAATCGAATACACGACCTTTTTCGTCATAGTACATTGTTTGATTTTCTTGATAGAATTTCTCAGCTTCAATACGACGTTGTTTGTTCGCTTCACGGTTTACTGGGTCAATAACTGGAATTGCTGATAATAAACGTTTTTGTATAAATATGTTGTGGATTTGCATAAATATCATTTGCTTTTCCTGTTTCAACAAAACGTCCACGATACATAATGAATAATTCATCACACATGTGTTTTTACAACCCCAAGGTCATGAGAGATGAATAAATAACTAAGTTAAACTCATCTTGAATGCGTTTCATGTAGTTCAATACTTGCGCTTGTACAGATAAGTCCAAAGGCAGATACTGGTTCATCGGCAATAATTAAACGTGGATTACTTGCTAATGCACGAGCTACCCTAATACGTTGACGTTGTCCACCAGAGAATTGGTGAGGGTATTTTAATAAAGCTTCTTCAGATAAACCAATGATTTCCATTAATTCGATAACTTTACGACGTTCTTCTTCTGGAGATAAACGATCGAAGTTACGTAATGGCTCAGCCACGATATCTAAAAATACGTTTTTTTAGGATTAAAAACTTGATAATGAATCTTGGAAAATCATTTGTACATTACGATTATAATCAGAAGTACGACGACGTGCTTTATTTGTCACATCTTGCCCTTCATATAATACTTTTACCACTTGTAACTGGCTCTAAAACCGATAATTGATTTACCGATTGTTGATTTACCAGAACCTGATTCTCCAACAAGTCCATATGTTTTTTTCCTTCTTCAATTTCCAATGTAACGCCATCAACGGCATAAACGTGATCCGTTACTCGGTTAAAGAAGCCACTTCTAATTGGATAGTGAACTTTTAAATCTTCAATTCTTACAAAACCCATTATGCTTCCTCCCCTTCAAAATGGAAATTTTTATAACATGTACAACGAACAAAATGACCTTTGCCAACTTCGTGTAATGTTGGATTTTCTTCATGTTCTTCTGCAGAAATCCATGGAATACGAGGAGCAAAACGGCATCCTGTACGTGGTAAGCTTGGTAATGGAGGAACTGTACCTTCAATAACATGTAACTCTTGTCCTTCAGAACCAGCTTGAGGAATTGATTGTAATAATGAACGAGTATATGGATGTTTAGGATTTGTAAATAATTCCTCTACAGGAGCAATTTCTAAATTGTCCAGCATACATCACAGCTACACGGTCAGCAGTTTCCGCAACTACCCCAAGGTCGTGCGTAATTAAAAATAATTCCTGATTGTGTTTCCGCTTGAATTTCATTTAATAAGTCTAAGATTTGTGCTTGAATTGTTACGTCAAGCGCAGTTGTTGGTTCGTCAGCGATAATAATTGGTGGTTTACATGATAATGCAATCGCAATTACAACACGTTGACGCATCCCACCTGATAATTCATGTGGGTATTGTTTAAATGTACGTTGTGGATTTGGAATTCCTACTTGTGCAAGTAATTCTAATACACGTTCTGTACGTTGTTTCTCATCTAAGTCTGTATGATATAATAATGCTTCATCAATTTGAGCACCAATGGTCATTAATGGGTTTAATGAAGCCAATGGATCTTGGAAAAATCATACCAATGTCATTTCCACGAATTTTATTATATAAAGTTTCATTTAAATTCACTAAGTTTACATCATTATAAATGATGTCCCCTGTAATTTTTGTGTTTAATTTATTATGCAATCCCATAATTGTAGTTGCTAATGTAGATTTCCCACATCCAGATTCCCCTACAATTGCTAAAATTTCATTCTTTTCTAATGTTAATGAAACACCATCAACTGCATCATAAAAAAATCATCTTTTAATACGAAATCCGACATGTAAATCGTTGATTTCTAATAATGGTTTATCGATAGCCAAATTCTATTCCTCCTTTGTCTGAATCGAAAGGTTTCTTCCAACCTTCGTGTTTTTATCATCTATGATTTCTAAAAATTCAACAATGTCACTTGAACATTATTAATATTATACGTATTTTAAAAATAAAAATGCAAATTGTATGACAATTCCATTTTTAAAATAACATATGATTATAATACCACGATTCTTTTGTAAATTCCTATAATTTTTCTACAGAATTTTTTTAATAATTTCCTCATTTTTTTCCAAAAAAATAGTTTTAAAAATTAAATGTTTTATTTACTTTTTTTCTCATCATTGAAAAAAATTAATTTTTTTCTTATTTCTACTTATAGTTATTGCGTTTAATAAAAAGAAAAACTTTTTAACAGTAGTTATTGTCCTTCACTACTGTTAAAAAGTCTATTTCTAAACACTATTTTATTGGATTTTCTGAAACTAATTCTAATGCACTAATAGCATTTTTTTACGATTATTTGACCCTATATCTGTGCTATAATATTTCACTCTCTTATTAACAGCTGTAATATCATCCCCTACTAAAGTTGGAAATGCAAAAGCTTGATCATGAGCATATTTTTTTGCCATTCTTTATAAAATTCACGATTCTTTGTAGCATCAAAAGCTTCTTCAGAAGAAATTTTTGTTCAAAAATGTCTGTTTGTTCTTTGCTGACAAAACGTGTGAAATTAAATTTCGCATCTTCTCCATATAAACCTGTTGGATCTGGATCAAACCCAGTTCCCCATCCAGCAGTAAACATATCAATATCTGAGTCATTCGCTTCAATTTTATCGTAGAAACTATTTACTTCCATCGTTCTTCCTGATAACAAATGAACATCAAGACCGATGTCTTTCCACCATAATAAATATTGTTGAATTAAAGCTTCATTCGCTTCATCTCTTGTTCGAGCTAAAAATACTAATCGTTAATTTGGTACCGTCCTTATTTTCTCTTAATCCATCTCCATCTACATCTTTATAGCCTGCATCCTCTAACATTTTTTTCTTGCTTTATCTGGATTATAAGTAAATCCTTCTTGTTCCTTATTATAGACATCTTTGAAAAAAATGGTATAATCAGTGAATTTGTTCCTCTTTTGCAACCCATTATATAAGCTCTTACCTGCTTGGTCGATATCTAGTGCATAAGCAATCGCCTGACGTAATACTGGATCCGACATTTTTTTGCAGTTGGATTCATGACATTTTTCCCTAAAGTATCATCCCATTTTCCTAAATTAAAAGCAATATATTCATATGCTGATTCAAATTTTTCCTAATAATGTAATATTCTTCAAATCTTTATAAGTTGTATATTGAGCTCTTGGCATTGAAGCAATATCGTACTTTCCAGCTTTCATTTCAGAGACAATACTATCAGGAGAAACAGCTTCTACTACTAATTGATCAATTTTAGGTCGACCTTTATAATAGTATTCATTCGCTTTATAAGTAACGGATTCTCCTGGAACTATCGATTCAATCGTAAACGCTCCAAGTCCAACTACTTTTTTTCAGTTCGTGCATAATCACTTTGTTCCCAATCCGCAACTGGAATTGCTGAAAAAAATATGTTTTGGCATTATATATGGGCTAATGGGACCTCCAGATAAAAAGCATTGAAGGGTACATTTCTTTATAATGAATTTTTACAGAATAATCATCTAATTTTTTTCTAAACCAGAAATTTTTTTGAACTTTTTCCATGATGATAGTCTTCCATTCCTTCAATATTTTTTTATAATTCGAATCATATCGAATTCCCGTATAGTCTTTTATGACCGATTCCTTCATAGGTAAAAAAATATAATCATCAATTGTAACAGGATGTCCATCTGACCATTTATAGTCTTTTTGAATTTAGCGTTATTGTAACTGTCTTTCCAGGAACATCGAATTCTAAAGAAGCTAAACCCGAATTAACCAATTTTCGATTTTTCATCATATTCAAAAATTGTAGTATCGACATATCCTGCCAATGTACTATCTGATGAATCAGATGCAAGTTCATCAATAAAAAGACCATTAAATGGAGATGCTGTTACAAGAGCATACTTCAAAAATGCCACCTTTTATTGGTGTTCCTTCATGAGTAACTTCTGTTGCAAATGTAATATCCTGTGCGTTTGAGTCTTCTGCCTCATTTTGTAGAATGTTTGGGAGAACAAGCTCCTAAAAACAATAGCAACTGCAAGTGAGGATAAGATTGCTATACTTTGTTTTTCATGATTTTCCACCCTTTTTTTGGTTTATTTAATACCGATTCTATTTTAGCACACTACCACGCCAATTCAACCGCTTTCAAAATTTCTTCCTAAATTCTAATGCAACCTTTATAAAATCCGATAAAAAAATATTACAAAAAAATCTCATTAAGATAGTAAAAAAATAACACAAAAAGAGCTATGAAAGTTTCCGTTGTAGCTAAAATATGAGACTCGCACAAGCAAAGCTGCTAGCGTCGTTAGCTACAACAGATACTATCTTACGCACCCCCATCCCTCAACTCAAAAGAGCAATGATACTGTATGTTGAGCTCAAGCAATCAAAGCCAAAATTTGGCTTTGATTGCAGGAAAACTTTTGAGACCAAGGCTCAAAGTTTAGCCATGAGATTCGCCTCGCGAAGCTGCTGGCGTCCTTAGCTACAGCAAACAGTATCATTGCTCGCCCCTAAACAAAAACTCGACCCAAAATCTTTCATTGGGTCGAGAAAAAGCGTGGACTTATTTTACAGGTTCATTTGCAGTCAATTGCAATTTAATCATAGAAGATTCATCGTGATTTGAACCAATTTTTTTATCGTAGTATTTCACACGTTTATTAACAGCAGTTACACTTTCACCAGTAAGTGTTGGGAAGATGAACGCTTGATCGTGTACATATTTTTGCCATTCTTTATAGAATTGAATATTTTTTTAGCATCATCAAATGCTTCATTTGAAGAAATTTTCTCAATTAACGCATTTCCTTCAGGACTAGAATAACGTTGCATATTGAATTTCGCTGCTTCACCAAATAATCCTTCTGGATTTGGATCATAACCAGTTGCCCAACCAGCAGCGAACATATCGATTTCAGGATCATCCGCTTCAACTTTATCATAGAAGTTATTCATCTCAATTGTACGTCCAGTATATAATTGAACATCCAATCCAACTTCTTTCCACCATAATAGATATTGTTGAATTAATGATTCATTCGCATCATCACGAGTACGAGCAGCAAAGTTGATTTTTAGTTTAGAACCATCTTTATTTTTCACGTAAACCATCGCCATCAACATCTTTATAACCAGCATCATCTAATAATTTCTTAGCTTTTTTTCTGGATTATAATCGAATCCTTCTTGATCTTTATTATAAATATCTTTAAAGAATGGAATAATAATTGAGTTTGTTCCATGTTGTAATCCATTATACAAGTTTTTTTACCTGCTGTATCTGGGTCAATCGCATAAGCAATCGCTTGACGTAATGCTACATCAGACATTTTAGCATTTGGATTTACAACATTTTTTTACCTTGTTCTTTATCCCATTTACCAAGTTTAAATCCAATATATTCATATTGTGATTGTAATGAACTTACAAATGTCACATTTGTTAAATTTTTAAATGAATCGTATTGAGCTGATGGCATACTTGCAATATCGTATTTACCAGCTTTCATTTCTGAAACGATACTATCTGGAGAAACAACTTCCATTACGACTTTATCAACATTTGAACGACCTTTATAATAATTAGTGTTTGGTACAAATGTTACTGATTCACCTGGAACCATTGTTTCAATTGTATACGCCCCTAGACCAACGTTAGATTTACCACGAACTGCATCACTTTGTTCCCATTCAGCTACAGGGATTTTTAGAGAATACATGTTTTGGCATTACATAACTACTTACTGCACCACCTGCTAATTGCATTGAAGGTGTCATTTCTTTATAGTGAATTTTCACTGTGTAGTCATCTAATTTTTCTAAACCAGAGATTGTTGAAGCAGTACCTTTGTGGTACTCTTCCATCCCTTCAATATTTTTGAAGTCTCCATCATAACGTACACCGGTGTAGTCTTTATGACCAATTCCTTCATAAGTAAAAATATAGTCATCAATTGTGAATTTTTTTCTCCATCTGACCATTTGTAATCTTGAGAATTTAATTTAACAGTAGCAGTTTTACCTTCTACATCAAACGAAATAGAGGCTAAACCAGTATTTACTAATTTACGATTATCATCATATTCGAACATTGATTCATCAATCATTCCTGCTACAGATGAATCTGTTGTATCAGAAGCTAATTCGTCAATGAATAATCCATTAATTGGTGATGCTGAAACAATAGCATATTTTAATGTTCCACCTTTAATTGGTTCTCCATCATGAGTTACTTCAGAAACAAATTTAGTTTTGTCTGCTCCTCTGTTGTTGTTTTTAGTTGTTGTTGTTGTTTTTTTGAACCACATGCTGCCATTGTCAGTGCTACTGCAGCTGTTGGTAACCAAAGCCATTTTCTTTTCATCATTTTTCATCTCTCCTTAATAAATTTTTTTCTCAAAAAAATTCATCTCTTTTTAATATGGAAATATATTAACACGGATTTTTAACTGTTAGCAAGTGTTTTTTTTAATTTAATTTTAATTTTTCTTATCTTATCTCATTTTCACTTTTAAAAAGACTTTCCTCACGAGCATATATTCATGAGAAAAAGTCTTCTAAATATTTTTTTATTTAACTTGTGTGTCTGATACTAATTCTAATTGATACAATGCTGATTTAGAATTACTTGTACCAATTTTTCGTATCATAATATTTCACACGTTTATTAACTGCAGTTACTAAGTCCCCTACTAATGTTGGGAAGATAAATGCCTCATCATGTACATATTGTTGCCATTCTTTATAGAATTCAACATTTTTCGCATCATCAAATGCTTCTGTAGAACTAATTTTATCAATAATTTGATTTCCTTTATCACTGACAAAAACGTGCAAAGTTAAATTTAGCAGTTTCACCGAATAAGTTTGAAGGGTTTTGGATCAAAACCTGTTCCCCAACCAGCAGCAAACATATCAATTTCAGGATCATCTGTTTGAACTTTTTCATAGAAATTATTCGATTCAATAGTTCGACCTGTATATAATTGAACATCTAGTCCAATTTCTTTCCACCATAATAAGTATTGTTGAATAAGTGATTCATTTGCATCATCACGTGTACGAGCTGCAAATGTAATACTTAATGGAGAACCGTCTTTATTTTCACGAATCCCATCACCATCTACATCTTTATAGCCTGCTTCTTCTAACATTTGTTTTGCTTTTTCAGGATTATATTTAAATCCTTCTTGATTTGCATTATAAACATCTTTAAAGAAAGGAATAATAATTGAGTTTGTACCACGTAGTAATCCATGGTAAAGTGTTTCCCCTACTGTATCCATATCTAATGCATAGGCAATTGCTTGACGTAATACAGGATCTTTCATTTTTGCATTTGGATCTGTAATATTTTTACCACTTGCTTTATTAAATTTTCCTAAATGGAAAGCTACATATTCAAATGAAGATTTAAACGTACTTACTAAGTTTACGTTTGTTAAATCTTTATAAGATTCATATTGTGCATTTGGCATCTCAGCAATATCATATTTACCTGCTTTCATTTCTGAAACAATATTATCTGGAGATACAATTTCCATGACGACTTTATCTAATTTTTGCACGTCCTTTATAGTAATGCTCATTAGGAACTAATGTTACGGATTCACCTGGAATAATCGATTCTAGTTTAAATGGTCCTAAACCAACAAACTTCGTTCCACGAACATATTCACTCTTATCCCATTCTGCTACAGGAATCGTTGAGAAAATATGTTTTGGCATAATATAAGCACTTAATGCTCCACCTGCTAACTTCATAGAAGGTCGCATTTCCTTGAAGTGGATTTTTACAGAATAGTCATCGATTTTTTCCAATCCTGATACTGAATCTGCTTTTCCTTCATGGAATTCTTTCATTCCTACTACATTTTCATATTTACTATTATAACGAGAGCCTGTGTAATCTTTATGTCCAATTGATTGATACGTGAAGATATAGTCATCAATCGTTACAGGTTGACCATCTGACCATTTATAATCTTTAGAATTTAAAGTAACGGTTACTGTTTTACCTTCAACATCATAATCAATACTTGCTAAACCTGTATTTGTTAACTGTCTATTCTCATCATATTCAAAAATACTTGCATCAATTTGAGCACTAATCGTTGAATCAAGTGAGTCTTGTGCTAATTCGTCAATGAAAACTCCTTTAAAAGCCTGAAGATGCTACTAAAGCATACTTGAACGTACCACCTTTTAATTGGTTCACCTTCATTAACTGCTTCTGTCGCAAACTTTGTTTGAGTTCCTAACGGAGTTTTAGTAGTCGCTGTTTCCTTATTAGAATTACAAGCTGTTAAAGCCAATACTGTTGCTGCTGTTGTTACATATAACCAATTCTTTTTCTTCATCTCATTCCTCCAATTTTTTTCCTCTTCCACATCAATAATACATCAAATTATCTGCAATCATTTTACCATAAATTAAAAAAATAAAGCAATTTTTTTAATCTTTTTCACTTTTTCACTCATAAAAAATATAATAACCGAATACAACAAAAAAAGACTTCCCGCAGTAGCATAGCCATGAGATTCGCTTTAGCGAAGCTGCTGGCGTCCCTACTACTACAGGGAAGTCATATAAAATTATTTAGCAGACGTTTCCGAAACCAACTCAATTTGATACAACTCAGACTTAGCATCTTTCGTACCAATTTCAGAATTCATGAATTTCACACGTTTGTTCACGGCAGTCACAGATTCACCAATTAAAGTTGGGAAAATGAACGCTTGATCGTGAACATATTTTTTTGCCATTGTTTGAAGAACTCCACATTCTTCGCCTCATCAAACGCTTCAATCGAACCAATCTTACCAATAATCTCATTCCCTCTGGACTTACAAAACGAGAGAAGTTAAATTTAGCTGTTTCACCAAATAAATTGGCTGGATTTGGATCATAACCAATTCCCCATCCACCAGCAAACATATCGATTTCCGGATCATCCGCTTGAATTTTTTTCATAGAATAGACTTGGTTCCAATGTACGACCTGTATATAGTTTAATATCTAAGCCGACTTCTTTAAACCATAGTAGATATTGTTGGATTAACGCTTCATTTGCATCATCACGAGTACGAGCTGCAAAAGTTAATGGATAATTTAGAACCATCTTTATTTTCACGTAATCCATCACCGTCTATATCTTTATAACCAGCTTCATCTAATAATTGTTTTGCTTTTTTTCTGGATTATAATCAAATCCATCTTGATTTGGATTATACACATCTTTAAAGGATGGAATAATAATGGAATTTGTTCCACGTTGTAAACCATTAAAAATACTTTTCCCCAGAAGCATTATTGTCAATAGCATAAGCAATAGCTTGGCGTAATACTGGATCACTCATTTTAGCTTTTGGATCTGTAATATTTTTGCCTTGCTCTTTATCGAATTTACCTAAATGGAATGCTATATATTCATATTGAGAAGCAAATGAACTAATAAAGGAAACATTTGTTAAATCTTTATACGCTTCAAATTGCGAACTTGGCATTGAAGCAATATCGTAATTACCAGACTTCACTTGAGAAACAACTGTATCAGGAGAAACAACTTCCATCACCACTTTATCAACCTTTGAATGACCTTTATAGAAGTGCTCATTTGGTACTAATGTTACAGATTCACCTGGAACGATGGATTCAATTTTTAAATGCACCTAGACCAACACCTTTTTGTACCACGTACATATTCACTCTTCTCCCATTCAGTGATAGGAATTGAAGAAAAGATATGTTTTGGTAATACATAAGATGGTAACGAACCACCTGCTAATTGCATTGATGGACGCATTTGTTTAAAGTGAATTTTTACAGAGTAATCATCTAATTTTTTTCTACTCCAGAAATTGAACTAGCTTCACCACTATGGAATTTGTCCATCCCTTCGATGTTTTGATAATTCCCATTGTATCGAACACCTGTATAATCTTTATTCCCAATTGCTTCAATTGCAAAAATATAATCATCAATTATTAGAGGTTGTCCATCTGAAAATTTGTAATCTTTTTGAGTTTAGTTTAACTGTTGCTGTTTTTCCTTCAATATCAAATTCTACTGATGCTAAACCTGTATTTGTTAAACGACGATTATCATCAAATTCAAATAATGTTGTATCAATTTGAGATGTAATTTGCGAATCAACTGAATCTGAAGCTAATTCATCCATAAACACTCCTTTAAACGGAGCTGGTGAAACAATTGCATATTTTAATGTTCCACCTTTAATCGGTGTTCCTTCGTGAGTTACTTCTGATGCAAATTTCATTTTTGGTTGTGGTTTTGCACTTGTCGTAGTTGTATCACTTGATTGTCCTTTCCCGCCACAAGCTGCTAATGTTACAGCTACGGCTGCAGTTGATAAAAAAATAATAGACCTTTTTTTCTTCATAAAATCCTCCAAGTATAAACTAATTTGAATGAACTCGATAAAAAAATAAGAGACCATAGTGGTCTCTGAGATACAAAAAGACCACGTAAGTTCTATTGTATTAGAATCTACGTGGTCGAGTTCATTCATAGTTATAGTTTGCCACATAGATACAATTTCACGTCAATGAAGGTTGTATCTATATGTACAAAAATGTACGTTAAGAACAACCTGTATCTAGTGGCTATGCCAACGAGTATTTAATTGTAATTGTAAATTGAATACTTTATACATGTTCTTAACTCCTTTTTCGTATGATGGAGTTTATTATGCACCGATTTAAATCGATTGTCAACAACTTTTTTTCTGGATTTTTTTCGAAATTAATTTTTAGTCATTGAAAAAACAGCATCAAATCAACAACTAAAAAATATTTTTTTCTATTATTCAAAAAAACACATTTTTTTATAAAAAAATAGACTCCCACAGTAGCTTAGCAATGAGATTCGCTTTAGCAAAGCCACTGGCATCCCTTACTACTTACAGGGAAGTCATATTTCTAAACGCACCCTCATAAATGTATGCAAAAAAATAGACTTCCCGCTGTAGGCAAGTACAAGAAGCCATCACATTGGCTTCTTGTACAGGAAAATTTGAGACCTTAGGCTCAAATTTTAGCCAAGAGACCCGTAGGGCTACTGGCGTCCTCCGCTACAATTAGGGAAGTCATATAAAATTATTTCACTGCATTTTCTGAAACAACTTCAAGTTGGTATAAAAGCAGATTTAGAATCTTTATTACCAATTTCTGAGTTCATAAATTTCACACGTTTGTTCACAGCAGTTACAGAATCACCAATTAAAGTTGGGAAGATGAACGCTTGATCGTGAACATATTTTTGCCATTGTTTGAAGAATTCTACATTCTTAGCTTCATCAAACGCTTCAGTTGAACTAATTTTAGCCATGATATCGTTACCTTCTTGGCTTACGAAACGAGCAAAGTTGAACTTAGCAGATTCACCGAATAAGTTAGATGGGTTTGGATCATAACCAGTCCCCCATCCACCAGCAAACATATCGATTTCTGGATCATCAGCTTTGAACTTTTTCATAGAATACATTTGATTCAAGAGTACGTCCAGTGTAAAGTTTTACATCTAAACCGATTTCTTTCCACCATAATAGATATTGTTGAATTAATGATTCATTTGCATCGTCACGAGTACGAGCTGCAAAGTTGATTGATAATTTAGAACCATCTTTGTTTTCACGTAATCCATCGCCATCTGTATCTTTATAACCAGCTTCATCTAACATTTGTTTAGCTTTTTCTGGGTTATAGTCGAATCCTTCTTGATTTGCATTATAAATATCTTTAAAGAATGGGATGATGATTGAGTTTGTTCCACGTTGTAAACCATGATACATACTTTCACCAGCTGCATTAATATCTAATGCGTAAGCTAATGCTTGACGTAATACTGGATCTTTCATTTTAGCATTTGGATCAGTGATATTTTTACCTTGTTCTTTATCGAATTTACCTAAGTGGAATGCGATATATTCATATTGAGAAGCAAATGAACTAATGAATGAAACGTTTGTTAAATCTTTGTATGCTTCATATTGCGCACTTGGCATTGAAGCAACATCATAGTTACCAGCTTTCATTTGAGAAACAATTGTATCTGGAGAAACAACTTCCATTACAACTTTATCTAATTTAGCACGACCTTTGTAGTAATGTTCGTTTGGTACTAATGTTACAGATTCACCTGGAACAATTGTTTCAATCTTGAATGGTCCAAGGCCTACACCTTTATTTCCACGTACATAGTCACTCTTTTTCCCATTCAGCAACTGGAATAGTTGAGAAGATATGTTTTGGCATTACATAGTAAGGTAAAGCACCACCTGCTAATTGCATTGATGGACGCATTTGTTTGAAGTGAATTTTCACTGAGTAGTCATCTAATTTTTCTACACCAGAAATTGAGCTAGCTTCGCCACTGTGGAATTTATCTATACCTTCGATATTTTGGTAGTTAGAATTATAACGAACACCTGTGTAGTCTTTTATGACCGATAGCTTCAATAGCGAAGATGTAATCATCGATTGTTAAAGGTTGTCCATCTGACCATTTATAGTCTTTTGAATTTAATTTAATTGTTGCAGTTTTACCTTCAACATCAAATTCAATAGAACCCATACCTGTATTTGTTAATTTACGGTTTTCATCATATTCAAATAATGTCGTATCAATTTGAGAAGTAATAGTTGAATCCGATGAATCTGATGCTAATTCATCCATGAATAATCCTTTAAATGGAGCTGCTGATACCATCGCATATTTTAAAGTTCCACCTTTAATCGGTGTACCTTCGTGTGTTACTTCAGATGGATATTTAGTTTTTTTGGTTGTGGAGTTCCACCAGTTGTAGTTGAGTTGCTTGATTGTCCTTTTCCACCACACGCTGCTAATGTTAAAGCTACAGCTGCAGTTGAGAAAAAAATAATAGTCCTTTTTTTCTTCATATTTCCTCCTGACTGCTAGACTTATATCAGAATTGTCTGACAATTAAATTAACTTTCTATACTTTAACAGTTTCTTAAGAAAAAAAGCAATCATTTTTTTCTTAATTTTTTTATTTTTTTATAGAAAAATTTTATCACTCTATTATTTATTCTTTATCACATCTATTTTTAGACATAAAAAGAGACGATTAAACTCGTCTCTTCTGATACTATTCTTATTTATCTAATGGTGTTAATGCAATAAATGCTTCAATATACTCTGCTACTTCTGCTAATGCTTTCTTCCAAAATTCTGGAGTACTTACATCTACTCCTAAAAACTTTAGCAGTATCTTCTACACTTGATACTGTTGTTGCACGAAGTAATTCTTGATATTTTTCAACAAAGCCTTCTGGTTGTTCTTGATAGATTGCATATAATCCTTTAGAGAATAATCCACCAAATGCATATGGGAAGTTATAGAAACTTAATCCAGTACTATAGTAATGCGGTTTACATGCCCACATATATGGATGTAAGTAAGATTGATCTAATCCATCACCATACGCTTCTTTTTTTGTGCTGATAACATCATTTCTTCTAAATCTTTAGAGAACATAAATGATTGTTCACGATTTTCAAAAACAGCTGTTTCGAACAAATAACGAGAATAAATATCTACAATAATTTGAGTTGTATCTTGTAATTGAGATTCAATTAATGCGATTTTTTTCTTCATCATTAGCTTCTTTAATAGCTGTATTCATAATGATGTTTTCATTAAATGTTGAAGCTGTTTCTGCAACTGGCATTGAATAATCTTGATTTAATGGACGGTGATTTTTCAATGTGTAAACCATGATAAGCATGTCCTAATTCGTGCGCTAATGTCACAACGTCGCTTAATGACCCTGTGAAGTTTGTTAAAACACGTGATTGTTTAATCATTGGTAAGTTTGCACAGAATGCTCCCCCAACTTTTCCTTTACGTGGGTAGAAATCAATATAGTGTTTATCAAAGAATTCTTCTGTCATTTCTGCTAAATCAGCTGAGAATGTTTTGAAGTTTTCAATTAAGTAATCTTTTGATTCTTCCACTGTAAATGTACGACTGCTGTTTCCAACAGGTGCAAACAAATCATAAAATGGTAATCCATTTTCATGACCTAATAGAGCTGCTTTATGACGTAAATATTTTCTAAAGTTTGGTAAATATTCACGGATTGCTTCTAATAGTGCATCTAAAGTTTCACGACTCATACGAGAAGCTTCTAAAGTATGTGCTAATGGAGATTCAAATCCACGTAAGCTAGAAGTCGTTAATACTTCTTTTTTTAATATGGTTTAATGAGAAAGCAATTGGTTCTTTAATAGCATCATACATTTTTCAACTCTGCTTCATACGCTGACTTACGTACTTCTGCATCGCTATCGTATGCTTTACCACGAATTTCACTTAAAGTAACTACTTCGCCTTTATATTCGCCTTGAGCACTTGACCACATGAAGTCAAATAATTGAGACCAAGCTTTTCCGCCACTAATAGACATTTTTTTGCTAAAACTTCTTCTAACTCATCGCTTAATAAGTGAGCTGCATCTTTTTAGCTTCTTCAAAATAATAACGATATTCTGCTAAGAAAGGATCTGTTGTAATATCTGTTTGAATTGTTCCTAAAAAAATTTTTGAAACTTTTTGCATAAGTAGCTTGTAAATCAGCTGAAACTCCTGCTAATTGTACTTCTACTTGTGTCGCTGTTTCATGCGTTGTATCTGTCGCTAATGTTAAATGAATATAATTATATAAACGTCCTGTTAAAACTGTTGATTCTTCTAATAATTTTACAACTTGTGTAATTCCTTCAATAGAATCTTCTAGTGTTAAACTTTCAAATTTTCCTTTTTAACGCTTTATAAGCTTCTACATCTTGTTTAAATTCTTGACTTTCAAATGATGGGTATAAATCTTCTAATGTCCATTCATACATCTTTCATTCCTCCTCTTTTTTTCCGTATCTTTCATTATACTGTATTTAGTACACTTTTTTTCCATGATAGAATTAGTTTTTTTCAATGATTGTACAGGTGCCGGAATTCGTCCACCACGGTTGACGAATAAGTCACTAATTCCCCTCTTTAACAGGCATAATTGGAGCATATCCTAACAACCCACCAAACTCTACAGAATCTCCTACTTTTCCACCAGGAACAGGGATAATACGTACAGCTGTTGTTTTTGTATTAATCATTCCAATAGCAGCTTCATCCGCAATAATTCCTGAAATTGTAGTAGCAGAAGTATCTCCCGGAACAGCAATCATATCTAATCCAACGGAACATACCGCCGTCATTGCTTCTAATTTATCTAATGTTAAAACGCCGTTTGCAGCTGCTTCAATCATTCCTTCATCTTCAGAAACTGGAATAAATGCTCCACTTAATCCACCAACTGCAGAACTAGCCATCATACCACCTTTTTTGACAGCATCATTTAATAATGCTAAGGCAGCTGTTGTACCATGAGTTCCTGTAACAGATAATCCCATTTCTTCTAAAAATACGAGCGACTGAATCCCCTACTGCAGGAGTTGGCGCAAGAGACAAGTCTAAAAATTCCAAATGGAATTCCTAACATTTGACTAGCTTTTTGACCAATTAATTCCCCAACACGAGTAATTTTTAAATGCAGTTTTTCTTAACGATTTCTGCAATTTCTGTTAATGTTTCAGCTTCATGGTTTTCAAGAGCTGCTTTTACAACCCCAGGACCAGAAACTCCAACATTAATAACGGCATCTGCTTCTCCACTTCCATGGAAAGCTCCCGCCATAAACGGATTATCTTCTACTGCATTACAGAAAATCACGACTTTAGCACAGCCAAATCCTTCTGGAGTAATTTCAGCTGTTTCTTTAATGATTTCTCCAACTAATTTTACAGCATCCATATTAATTCCAGCTTTTGTAGAACCAATATTCACAGAGCTACAGACAATATCGGTAACTTTCATGGCTTCTGGAATTGAACGAATTAACACTTCATCTGAAGGACTCATCCTTTTTGAACTAAGGCAGAAAAATCCACCAATAAAAAGATACGCCAATGGCTTTGGCTGCTCGATCTAATGTTTGTGCAATTGAAACATAGCTATCTGCTTTTGTAGCTGCTGCAATTTGAGCAATCGGAGTTACAGAAATTCGTTGGTTTACAATTGGTACACCATATTGCAGTGATAATTCGTGAGCTGTTTTTCACTAAATCTTTTCCGATACGAGTAATTTTTGTTGTAAATATTTTGATTTAACACATCAATATCCGGATGAATACAATCATGTAAATCAATGCCAATAGTAATTGTACGAACATCAAAAATTTTGTTCCTTTACCATCGAAATCGTTTCTAAAAATTTCACTATGTTGAACCATTCCTTCACCTAACCAATCCGATGCATCGCTTCAAAAAAATTTCATGATTTTTGAATGCGAATATCTAATGCTAAAGTTTTTCCTTGTTCATGAATATAAGGAGCCAATTCTACAAATGGCATTTTACTTGTAGATACATCTACTAAAAATTAACATTGTAAAAATATTCATCCATAATTTCTTGAGAAATATTTACAATATTAATATTTTGTTCTGCTAATAATTTTGATACTTCATAAACGATACCGACACGATCTTTTGCCTACAACTGTTACGACTGCTTTCATTTTCTCACTCCTTTTTGTAAAGTTGCTTCTATTGTATCGAATTTTTCAAAAAAATCCTAGTCAAAACTTTAAATTCCTTTTTCTTCTTTTTTTATTTCGTCACCTTTTTTAGTGTATACTACAAGAGAAGAATGAAAAGGAGACAATTATGAAATACGAAGAATGGTTACAATTATTTCCAAATTCTAAAATCATGCATCACATTCCAGAAGATACGAAGGATTATGTGATTTCTTTTAGAAGACAACACTTATTTACAAATTCCAGTTGAAGAATTATCCAGTCGTGAATTAGCTTTACTTGAAACCATAACAAAAAGCACCCGTAAAAGTGGCAACCCAACTTCCACCTTGGCAACAGTATTTAGAACAAGGAGGTCAATGCCCTGTTCAATTGGAGAGTGTTCAGTTTATTCATGTTTGTTTAATTCAAAAAAATGAGGATTTTAATGAGCAAGAATGGTTGGAGATGATGCAAGAGATTTTTCGGAGATGTTATCACGAGTTTTTCTTGTTTTCCAAAGCATTATACGATTGTGAGAAAGGCAGATATTGAGACGATTTCGACTCAGGAGTTACAAGCGATTCATGCAACGGTTGAGGAAGATTTTGCGATTTCGATGAAGATTTTTATTGGGAATGTTTGGAAAATGGCAGAGGAAATTCCGGGGATTTATCAAGCGGAGAAAGCTTTATTTGTGACGTATTTGCATGAGTCGAATAAGCAGACTTGTTTAGCTTTTTGCGCCAATGGTTTTATGGGGATTCACTCAGAAAAAAATTAGATTTTTTTCTCCTATTCCTGAGACTTTATATGCGCAAATGGTTCAAGATGAGTTTCCGGATTTAATTGAGGCGTTGTGGCAAGAGCGTGGGACTTTGACAAAGGCGGCTACTCGTTTGTTTATTCATCGTAATACGTTACAGTATCGGATTGATCGTTTTGGGCAGTTGACGGGATTGGCGCTAAAGAATATGGACGATCTGACTCTCTGTCATTTTCTTTTGATGCAACAGGAATACTAAAAAATACAAATCCTCTCACCATTTTTTTTGATAGTGAGGTCGCAAGCAGCCACCTTCGGTGTCTCATTGCTAAAAATCAAGCCTCGGTCTTGATTTTTTTCCCTGTAATATTAGCCTTTCATAGCTAATATTACTTTCACTATAAAGAAATGGTGGAGGATTTTTATATCCATATTGTATCGGGGCGGTTTTATTAAGGGGATTATGTACATAGTGAGGACGCCAGTAACCAGCTTTGCTGTCTCTTGGCTAAACTTCGAGCCTTGGTCTCAAAGTTTCCCTGTAAAAATATCCAGAAAAGGATATTTTTACTTTTACTACGTTGAAATTAGAGTTCTATTTTTTTAGTTTCTTTTTATATTGGGGGTTGTTGAGGGGAAACATAAAGTGAGGTTGCAAGCAGCTACCGTTGATATCTTATTAATTTCACTATCAAGAAATGGTGAGGGATTTTTCCACAAAAAAACGACCGAAGTCGTCTTCTTCTCATCTCACATTAACGATTATTGCGCTATACCATTTGCGTTTACATAGTAGCCATCAGGAGTTGTTGTGTTTCTTAAAATAGCTCCTGATTTACTTGCGTAAAACCATCCGCCATTTACTTCAAACCATTCGTTTTGCTGCCATTTCTCCTGATGTATTGAAATGATAAACTTCATCTTGATATGTAATAAATACATTCGTAAGAATTGTACCTTTTTCCAGATGCAACATACCATTTGTTTCCTACTTGGAACCATTCATCAACTTTTACTGCACCTGATTTATCTGCATAGTACCAGCCCTCTGTTGTTTGGAACCATTGATTTTCTTTCATCGCACCTGATTCATCAAAGTAATAAAAAGTTTTATTTACTTCTAAAAATCCTTTTTGCATAAGTCCAATACCTTTTTGTTCACCAGTTAATTCTGATAGATAATACCAAGAACCATTGTCTTGAACCCAACCTGTTTGAACTTCACCAGTTTGACTTACATATATCCAAACTTTATGTGTTCCTTCTTTACTATCTTCAGACTTAGCATTGATTGATTTCCAACCTTTTTGTTAGTTGTCCATTTTCAACGTAATATACTTTTCCATCTTTATGAGCAAATCCTGTATTACTTTTGTTCTGCTGCTTGTACATTTGAACTTGTTGCTAAAAATCCAGCACCTAAAACTGCTAAACTAGCTAACATTAATTTTGTTTTTCATAAAAAAACTCTCCTTTGTTATTATTACATTTTGCACTACTATTGCTTTATAACTGTAACACTTCATTCTCTAGAAAGTCAAATGTTACAAGTGGGATTTTTATAAACTTCCTACTAAAAAAACAATAGCCCCTGAATCTTCGAGGCTATCTTCTACCAATTATATATACATTTCCACTTACACAAGAGCAGGAGTTTTTACAGTTTTTTTCTTTTTTTCTCTTTCCCTTTAATCGTAATTTTTCCTTTTGTGGCACCAATAGTGACTTGTTGTCCGAAGCGGATTTCTCCACTTAGCAATGCTTCACTTAATGGATCTTCAATTTTTCTTTTTGAATCGCACGGCGAATTGGTCTTGCTCCGTATTCTGGATCAAATCCTACCTCTGCTAGAACATCTAATACTGCAGAAGTAATTTTTCACTGTTATATTCAATTCTTGTAGTCTTGAAGTAATTTCTTTTTGCCATAATGCCCACAATTTGTCTTAATTCTTCTTTTTGAAGTTTATGGAAGACAATCGTTTCATCAATACGGTTTAATAATTCTGGTCTAAATGAATTTTTCAATTCTTCACGAATTCGTTTTTTTCCATTGCATCATGGTTTTGTTGAACTGTTTTTTTGCACCGAATCCTACCGATTTTTCTTCACGAAAGAGCAACAGCACCAAGGTTTGATGTCATGATGATAACTGTATTTCTGAAGTCCACTTTTTCTTCCTTTTTGAATCAGTTAAATGTCCATCATCTAATACTTGTAATAAAAATATTAAACACATCTGGATGAGCTTTTTCAATTTCATCTAGTAAAATTACGGCATAAGGACGTTGACGGATTTTTTTCTGTTAATTGACCACCTTCATCAAATCCAACATATCCTGGAGGCGAACCAACTAATCGGCTAACGGAATGTTTTTCCATATATTCAGACATATCAATTCTGACTAGCGCATCTTGTTCCCCAAACATCGCTTCTGCTAAAGTTTTCGCTAATTCTGTTTTACCAACACCTGTTGGTCCTAGGAATAAGAATGAACCAATTGGACGACGTGGATCTTTTAATCCACTTCTTGCACGACGAATCGAACGAGCCACAGCACTTACAGCTTCTGACTGTCCAATCACACGTTTGTGTAATACTGATTCTAAGTTGATTAAACGTTCACTTTCTTTTTTTCTCCATTTGTTGAAGAGGAATTCCTGTCCATTGAGAAACAACTTCTGCAATGTCCCCTTCTCCAATCGAAGCGATATAATCTGTTTTTCGGTGAAGATTCTAATTTTTTTCAATTAATTTTTTTCAAGCTTATCTCTCTTCGCTAATTCTTTTTTTACGGAATTTAGCTGCTTCATCGAAGTTTTGGTGTTGAATCGCTTGATTTTTTTAATTGTTCAAAATGTAAAATTTCTTCTTCTAATAAGACGATTGGAGAAACTTTTGTAGTCACATCTAAACGAGCTTTTTGCCGCTGTTTCATCCATTAAGTCAATCGCTTTATCTGGGAGACGACGTGAAGTAATATAACGAACCGATAATTGCACCGCTGCTTGAACTGCTTCATCTGTAATTTCTACATGGTGATGCGCTTCATAATGTTTTCTCAATCCTTTTTAAAAATTTGAATACTATCTTCAGCTGTTGGCTCTTCTACATGAATCGAAGCAAAACGACGCTCTAAGGCAGCATCTTTTTCAATATTTTTTTGATACTCATCTAAAGTTGTTGCCCCAATCACTTGTAATTCACCACGAGCTAAGGCAGGTTTTTAAAAATATTCGAAGCATCAATTGCTCCTTCTGCTCCACCTGCACCAATGAGTGTATGTAATTCATCAATAAATAAAAATTACATCTTGCTGCGTATAAATTTCTTCAATGATTTTTTTCATTCGTTCTTCGAATTCACCACGGTATTTTGTTCCTGCTACTAATGCACCCATATCTAACATCATTAAACGTTTGTTTGCAATTTCTTCAGGAACTTCACCATTAACCATGCGTTGAGCTAACCCTTCTACAATAGCAGTCTTACCCACACCAGGCTCCCCAACTAATACAGGATTATTTTTTTCGTACGGCGACTAATAACTTGAATCATACGACGAACTTCTTCGTTTCTTCCGATTACTGGGTCTAACTTCCCTTGTCTTGCTAGAGCTGTTAAATCTCGTGACAAGCTATCCAATGTTGGTGTTTTATCTTTAGCGCTACCACCAGATACTTGACCTTTTTGTTGAACGAGCTTTGGAAGGTTGAATGCCAATTTTTTTCATAAATCGTCTTCATTAATTCTTCTAATTCAATATGATTATCACGCATAATTTTTTTGTCGCTAATACTTCTTCTTGAAGTAAGCCTAATAATAAATGTTCTGTTCCCACTTGTGGAATTTTTTTAGACGTTTTGCTTCTTCTGTCGCTGCAACAACTACTTTTTTTAGCTCTTGGAGAATAAGGCATCAAATATGGATCGATTTCTTTTACGATTGCTTCCATATCCTGTTAATGCTTCAATTTCTTGACGAACAATCTCAGCTGTTAATCCTCTTTCTCTTAATAAGATCCCTGCAATACCTTCTTGTTCAATGACTAGACCTAATAACAAGTGTTCTGTACCAACTGCTTGATGTCTAAAACGAAATTGCTTCTCTAGCAGCTAATACCATTGCACTACGTGTTTTTTTCTGTAAACATATCACTCATTCACGTCACCCCTACTTATACTTTTAAACCAGTTAATATTTTTTTCATCATATTACTACGAAGTTGATCACTACATTGCTCTGCTTCCGTTAACGATTCTTTCGACATTGCAATAGACAATAATTGTGCTTCTCTTTTTGAGAGGAGCTCATTATCATATAAATTTTTGTAAAAATATGATTGGCTTGTTTTCATCGATAATTCTTCTGGAACTACTTCTAATAAGGCATCAATAATATCCATATCATCGACTAAATTCACTTTCATAATACGGATATAACCACCACCACCACGCTTACTTTCAACGACATATCCTTGTTGAACCGTAAAACGAGTATTAATGACATAATTAATTTGCGATGGAACACAATTGAAACGGTCCGCAATTTCACTACGACGAATCTCAACTTTCTCTTGTGCTAATAAGACGTTTTTTTAAATATTCTTCAATAATATCCGACATATTTGACGGTTGCATACGAACTCTCCTCTCTTTTGACTTTCTTTGACTTTTAATTATACAAAAATAAATTTCTCTTTGCCAATAAAAAAAGCTCTAAAGAATCAAAGAATTTGTTAAATTTATTTCAAAAAAATCCTGCCAGTGAATGCTCACCAACAGGATTTGACTATCTCCATCGATTCTACTAGTGTTTTTTTACGTTAAATTTGGAAATGAATATCCCAAATCATCCAATTCTTGAAACACTGCAGCTATAATTTCTTTTCTCACTTCATTTTCTTTTAAAATGTTTCTTTAACTCATTAGTAGTAGCCTTTGAATTTTTAGCTAAAAATTTCACTGTCGCAATCATCGCATTTTGAAATTCTTCTAATTCTTTTTCTACAAACGGAGCTCTTTTAGCATCTTCATGAAAATCTCTATATTCACGAAGTTCTTCCATTGAATTAAACTCATTAAAGTCATCGAAACCATCGAAATCATAATAAGGATCCTCAGCAGTAATCAAGTGATAAAAAAATCCTCAAATGTATACGTATCAATGAAAGATGGTTCTGGACTAATCTCTAAAAGGTGTTTTAAAAAAACTTCCAGGATTGGATCTAAACAATCTTTCAAGAATGGTGCAAAAACTCCTCGAGTAATCCAATTTTCTGGAGTCATTGGCACCTCCTTGTAAAATTCTATTAGCGTATTTTGTATAAATTCAGGATCTAATTTATACATTGGCTCAATCAGTGCTATTTCCATATCAGTTGTAATGATTAGAATATAGTGAGGGCCATATTTCTCATCATCACCATAAAAAAATGAGAAGGAGAAAGCATTAAACGTACTTCAAATGTCTCATCTACAGATAGTTGAATTCCTTTTTTTCACACGATAAAGCGTTAATTCTGGTACATAAATTTTTGGCTTTTTCTCCTTTATAGCCAATAAATTCTTCGTAAGGTAGTTCTTCTTCAAACTGAAGAATATCCCCTTGAGCATAGACACTTTCTTTTTTTCTTAGTATGATACGTAATCTTCGGTAAAAGTATTTTTTTTCAGTTGATTTCGTAGTGGAAGCAAGTAATGCAAGATTTCCTTCTTGTGTTAACCAATCTAATACTTTTTACAGAAATTCACTTCTGACACTTTTTAAATCTCTAGATAATAATTTGGAATCATTTAAACTAAAAAAATTAATGGATATAATTTTTTCTTTTACGAGTAATCCCTGACTCTCTTAATGTCATTTTTTTGACTTTTCGGAATAAACTCTAATGGAACAAAGACAATTTGAATTCCTTTACGTAACCCTTCAATTTCATCTAAATCTTCTTCTGTTTCCACTATTGTAACAATAGCCTCTTCTGCTCTTATTCTATGTTGATATTCACGAACAGTTTTATGAAAAAAATGCCGCAAACTGCCCTTCCTTATTATGCATTAATTGCACAATAAATTGGACTTTCCCAGATTGATTACAGACTGCTGCAACCATTGTTTCCTTTATCAATCTTAGTTAATGCCTCTTGAACTTGATATAATCCACTGTAAATCTCTTTCATTTCACCACTCCTATTTTGTATTCATTTTCATTGTACTATTCTTTTCACCAAAAAGACTATAGATTCCTTATAAATTCAAATTATTGAAAAATGTCTTCGTTACTACTAAAACAAAAAAAGTGCATCAGACGAATCCGATACACTTCTTTCTTCTATTTAATGACAATACTTCTAACTTCCCCATGAGGAGTAACTTGCATTTCTACTTGTTGTTCTTTTTGTAAGAACGGTAAACGATTTTGAATCGTAGCTGGAGCACGATATACTTTGTCATCCACTAATAAATAGTAAATCGTATTTCCATTAATAACGACACCTTGAATATCTTGAACTTTACCCGTCACACTTGTTAGATGATCATCACTTTCTGTTCCTGTTTGTTCCGTTGGTGCAGATTGTTCATATTTTTTTGAATTAAACGACCCACGCTTGTTTCTACATAGACGTTTTGATAATTTTTCTACGTCAATTAATGCATATTTCTTAATCAAGCCTGAACCATCTTTTTAAGGATAGAATATACATTGGTTTCCCATTGAGGCTAATTAGTAATGGGAAAGTTGCTTTATAACCCGTTTCTTGTACACTACCTTCTGCCGAACTCATCGCAGAAAATTCTTCTGCTGCAGATATTGGATACATTTTCGCTTCTTTTTGTACGAGTATTGACTAGCACGAATCCAATATTTGAACTATCTGAAGCTACTGAAGTAATTCCTGTATATAAGTAAATATCATCATTCATCGGTAAGTAATTATACCCTTTTGTAGGAACTGTCACTCCTTTTTTTAGAAAAAAATTGTATTCCAGAAGCCTAATTTATATTTTCCATTCATTTCTAACTGATGTAAAATTAATTCCGCACTATACACACGATCTACCCAATGAGGAATTTCTTGTAAATTATAATGTTTACTTTCACCAGTTAAAGCGTTCACCGTAATTAAACCATTCACTTCAGGTTCTCTTAAGAAAAAAGTTACGACTATATGTTGAAGCAATATAATATGGTGTTCCTTCATCATCAACTTCAAAACTTGGACTACCAAATAAAAGTAAATGGATGATGGAAACGTAAGTGACGATGAATATTACGGTTGAAATACTCTGCTTCACTATAACGAATTGGTTGATCTGGTTTCTTCACTTCTACATCACCAGTAACCATATCTACTTGCATATAATTTGGAATTCCATCTTGATGATTAGAGAACCATTTCCAAAAATCCTGCATATTTTTAATGGAGAGACACGATACGGATGATTTTGAATATTAATTTGTGTATAATCTTCTGCCACTTCGAATTGAGAAACTAAGTCTGTCAAAGCTCCGATTCGACGATTGCCTAATCTTGAAGCTGTGTCACGATCAATTAATGGAATTTGTGTCACATCTGTCTTAGGAAAAATCTGTCGCAAAGTCTGCATTTTGAACTTGAATCATTTTAGAATAAGATTCAGCAAAAAAATAATGGAGACAAGATAAAATGACTTGCCGCAGCAATAACGACTAAAACTCCAACGATAGAAAGTACAATTTTAGAAACTAAATGACTTTTAGACTCTTTCACTTGTTCCCATGAAAACTTACTCGTACTCGTTTTAAAAAGCAATACTAGCTCCTGTCACCCATTCAATCGCTCCAACCAATATTAATATCAGAACTAAAAACCCCCAGAAAGCAGGTGAAGCATAGTGAATTGGTGGAAGATTTTTTTATAATAGTACAGCGCAATAATGATTACTGCAATGATATATAAAATTGTCTTTTGAAAAAAATTCAATCGAAGGCTCTTACCTTGTTGATTTCTTGCACTTCGATTGGCACTATTGGTTACATCTTTCATTTAAATTCCTCCTTTTATTGTCTTCATTATAAGTTTCTCTTCTATAACTGTCTATACAACTTTGGGATGATTTTGTTGACTAATGTGAATTCAGGTGAAAAATCTATTAAATAGCGATTCACGCATAAAAAAACCGCCTTCCAAAAATGATATTTGGAAAGCGGTATTCTCTCTATGAAGCTTTGACATTGATGTGTCCTTTTTGTATCTTTTATTATACTAGAACTCTAAAAAAATTTCAAACAATGTGATTTCTTACACATCCTACTGTTATTTCCATTTCGTTTATGGTACACTCTCAGCGTAGAAAGTTTTAAAAGCGGTGGCAATCTCTATAAAGGTAGGTGATGCTTATGGGCATCTTCATTAAATCTATCGAAAGGAGGTTGTACTTTGTCAGTCTATGAAGCGTTGACATTGGTGTGCTCTTTTGCGACTTTACTAGTTTCATTAGTAGCACTCGTTGTCAAACTGATAGAAATCAAGACAAAAAAATAACACCGCTCTAAACTTGGACTAGTTGAGTGGTGTTATAAACACTATAAAAATTAGCCACCGTCTTTTCAACGGTCTACATCAGAGTCGAGTTCCCGCTCGGCTCTTTTTGTATCTTTATTATACCAAAACTTCGAAAAATTTCAAACAATGTGATTTTTTGAACAGTTCGCTGTTATTTCCATTTCGTTTATGCTACACTCTCACCGTAGAAAGTTTTTAAAACGGTGGCAATCTCTATAAAGGTAGGTGATGCTTATGGGCATCTATTTAAAAATCTATCGAAAGGAGGTTGTACTTTGTCAGTCTATGAAGCGTTGACATTAGTGTGTTCTTTTGCGACTTTATTAGTTGTGTTAGTAGTACTCATTGTTAAACTGATAGAAATCAAGACAAAAAATAACACCGCTCTAACTTTGACAGGTTAGCGGCGTTATCTTAACGTCAAAAATCTTGCCACCATCTTTTCAACGGTCTACATCAGAGTCGAGTTGGCGCTCGGCTCTTTTTGTATCTTTATTATACCAAAAAAACAAAACGGATTGCAAATTTCTGTAATTCCAAGGTTTCTTTTCATATTAAAAAAATATGTGATTCTATCTTATCAAGCACATATTGTCAAACACAGGCAATTCTATCTCAGTAAAACACAAGCTTATCCCTCATGACAATCCTACCTATTACGTTCATCCTCATCCCACAAAAAATAGTCGCCTCATTCCTTAGAAATCAGCGACTCCATCCTATTTACTATTGTAAATCTTTTGAGTTTGTCATAATCGCATCAATTAGACCATATTCTAATGCTTCTTGAGCTGTCATATAGTTATCACGATCGGTATCTTTCTCAATAGTTTTAATTTTTTGACCCGTTTGTTTTGCTAAAATGGCATTTAAACGTTCACGTGTTTTTAAAATTTGACGAGCAACAATTTCAATTTCTGTTGCTTGTCCTTGCGCTCCACCTAAAGGTTGGTGAATTAAAATTTCAGCATTTGGTAATGCATAACGTTTGCCTTTTGTACCAGCTGTTAATAAGAATGAACCCATTGAAGCTGCAAGTCCCATCGCAATTGTTTGGACATCTGCTTTAATAAAATTCATTGTGTCATAGATTGCTAGTCCTGCTGTAACACTTCCCCCTGGTGAGTTGATATACATATAAATATCTTTCTCAGGGTCTTGTGCATCTAGGAATAATAATTGCGCAATAATTGCATTTGCCATATCATCATGGATTGGTCCACTTACCATAATAATACGGTCTTTTAATAATCTTGAATAAATATCATACGCACGTTCTCCACGTGATGATTGTTCAATAACTGTAGGAATTAAATTCATGTTGCTCCTCCATCTTTCTTATAAATTTCATTTGCAATACTAGTGTAACGAATTTGTCAATAAAGGTCAAAGAGTTGCCTATCGAACAAAAATCAATAATCTTTTGCCAAACTTCCCCAGAAAATACTGAGAACGGATTTCCACCACTACCAAGAATACTGTAACCAATCATAAGCCCTACTATAAATAACAAAAAGCTAACCCTAAAAAAATAGAGCGATACGAATGAGCACAATCAATAAAAAATGGCTTACTATTATAAAAATGCTCTAATCTATTAAACATATCCTCACCTCTTATGACTTACGATTTGCTTCATCATCAAAAATATTTTGCAGTAGGATTCATGACAACTCGCTTCGAAGAGAATAAACGTTTAAATCCATCAAACAATCCACGCTCTCTCTTAATACGATCCAATAATACGCCCGTACCAATAGCGACACTTTCCAATGGATTATCCGCTAAAAAGACTGGAACTTGTAGTCGATCCGATAACATACGATCAATGCCATGAATTAATGCACCGCCACCTGTTACCACAATTCCTCGTTCAATAATATCTCCTGCTAATTCCGGCGGAGTATCCTCTAGTACTAAACGTGTTTCCTCACAAATCGTATCTAAAAATTTCTTTTTAAGCAATGATAAATTTCATTTGTATAAATCGTAACCGTCTTCGGAAGTCCGGTTGTCATATCACGACCTTTAACAATCATATCCGATTCTGTTTCCACTTCAATAGCAGAACCTAAATCCATCTTAATCGCTTCAGCAGTTCTTTCACCTATAATTAACTGATATTTTTCCTTAATATAGTCCATAATCTGATGATCCATATCATCACCCGCTAATTTAATCGAACGACTGGATACTGTTGCTCCCATAGAAAGCACTGCAATATCACTTGTTCCACCACCAATATCGACAATCATATTGCCTGAAGGTGAGAAAAATATCCAATCCTACTCCAACAGCAGCAACTTTTAGGTTCTTCTTCTAAATAAATCGAATGTCCCCCGCATTTAATTGCAGCTTGAATGATGGCCTTTTGTTCCACTGTTGTCACATTTGTAGGCGTACAAATTAAAAATATCCGGTTTTTGGAAAAATGTATTCAAATGTAATTTATGAATAAACATCTCTAATAATTGTTCCGTTACGGCAATATCTGCAATAACCCCACCCTTTAGTGGATGAACAATGGAAATATCTCTTGGCGTTCTACCTAACATACGGTAGGCTTTTTCACCCACTGCAATTACTGTATTTGTTTTTATCATCAACAGCAACTAGTGATGGTTCATTTAAGATGATTCCACGGTCTTTTAAATAAATTAAAATATTCGCAGTCCCTAAATCAATTCCAATATCTCTTGCCATAGGTCTCCCTTTCTTATTCTAGTCATTGTATTTCATATTCTGTCTTTTCATCTATGTCCTAAATCTGTCTAACATCTTCAACCATAGTCACTAAGCATTATAACATACTTTTGATTGCTGGACTATTTTTGTGGTAAAAATACCGGAAAAATTTGTTTCTGTTTAAAGTAAATAACAAAAAGGAGAATGCGGTTTTAGACTACATTCTCCTTTTTCAAAAAAATCTATAAATTATTGAATAACTCGTAATAAATCATAATTATAATATTTAACATTTCTTTTTAACTGAACTATCTTTATCTAATAAATGATGTTCAGTCAACAGGTCTAATGCCTTTTTAGCAGTAGTTTGATGAATATTTAGTCTTTTTAGCAACAACACTAGCTGTTACAATTGGCGATTGAAAAGTCTCTAGCCAAACTTCTTTTTGAGCAGACGTTTTACAAATTTCCATTCCTACTCTTGCTAAAGATTCTGCTCTTTCAATTTTACCAATAATATTATGACACATTCTTTCACTAGCATTTAAGAAAAAAACATTAACCAATTAAACCAATTAGGATTATCTCCCCTAGTTTCATTTAATGCATTATAATATCTAATTCTCTCTTTTTCTAATTCTTCACTGACAAAAAAATAACGGTACAGAAACTAACTGTTCTTTAACTGCAAATAATGCAATTAAAATTCTTCCTAACCTTCCATTTCCATCTAAAAACGGATGGATTGACTCAAATTGTGCATGAGCTACAGCGATTCTTAAGAGAATATCACTTTCAAAAGAAATAAACTCATCAAACTCTCCAACTTCTTCAAAACTATTATGATTTTCTCCATTTATAAAAAAATTCTAAGTTGGTCATATATTCATCTATTTTTTTCTGCACTAACAGGAATATACGATGCATTTTCTATATTATTATCGGTCCAATAAAATTCTGAATTTTTACGAAATTGACCTCCATGAGAGTTGTTCCCCTTGCATTTTTCATTAAGATTTCATGTAGTTCTTTTTATTAGTCTAGTTGATATAGGTTGTCCATGATTAATTCTATTGAACCCAAAATCAATCGCATTTTTTTATAATTCAATACTTCTTGTTGTTGCCAACTTCTCTTAATGTCAATTTCTTTTATTTCCATAATTTCGGAAAAAGTTACTTGAGTTCCCTCAATTCTTGTCGATTGTACAGACTCATTGTAAGATAGTAAACTAATTAAAGTTGTATTTAAAATAGAGTTTTTTTAAAAAGTAACATCTAATTTTCCAACTATTTTATTAACGACAGCTAGTTTCTTATATAGTAAAATTGCTTCCTTACTACTAAGACCAACTGGTAATTTTTTTACACCCTTTTTTCATCCTTCTTCCTCCTTATCTCATTTTTTTATCTATAAATGAATTATACATTTCTTTTACTATACTTTTCAACAATTTAGCAATCTATAAATCTAAAAAAATTTTGCCAACAAAAATTAATCAAACTATTTCCGGATACAATATCAATATACTTAAAAATCACACAACTAAACACTACTACATAACTTTTCAATTTTGAAAAATTAAAACAGATAACCAAAAAGAACACCTCCAATCTAGAGATACCTTCCGCAATCAGGGACCCGTAAGTTTTTTTCGGTTCTATCATTTATAGGGTTGATGGAGAAAAATTCACCAACCCTATTTTTAGTAGTATACAAAAAGGGCTTCATCCCTTATATTAAAAAGCGTCCAAACTATTTAAGAGGAGATGAAAACCCTATGACTACTATACATGATGTTGTGCTACAAATCAAAAGATAAAAATGTTAAAAAGGAATTAAGCAACTATCAGTCACTTAATTCCTTCACTAAAATATTTCATCAACCCTATTTGACAAAGCGAGAAATCTCACAATTTATCTATCTCTCTCCACCAACCGTTGTAGTTGTAGCTGAATCCGTATTCGAACCTACTTCTTTTTCTACCCTTGAACTACCTGCAATTGTCCCTTGAGATCTCGAAGCCGTAGTAGTCACTTCTTCAACAGCACGATTTGGATTACTTGATGAATGATTTTTCTTCATTTGATTGTCTTTCCAAAACTGATGAGGTATTCGACTCACGAGTAACCCCTTCTCTACGAATATCACTCTCAGAGTGAGTATATCTCTGCGAACTCTCAACCGTTGTTCTCACTTTTTCAGTTTCTTTTTGAACTTGCTTCACTTCTTGAGGAATGTCTTTTAGCCATACACCTTTCGCATCAACCGTATAACCATCTGGAGTTTTTCCACTCTTCAATAATTCCCCATTGGCTTTTGAAGTAATACCACTTGCCATCAATTTCAGTCCATGCTTCTTTTTGCTCGTTCGCCTGAAGCTCTATAATAGTAGTTTCCGTTCCAACCTGTTAGCATATGTCCATCATTGGCTAGTACGTACTCGTATTTATCTAACTGTAATTCACCAGTCTTCATCTTTCCTTCACTGTCTAGATAATACCAGTTATCTTGATCTTCAACCCAACCTGTCTTCATCTCACCTGATTCAGCAAAAATAATACCAAAGCCTTGTCAATCCATTTCCAGCCTTTTTGCATATCGCCATCTTTGGATAAGTAATACCATTGACCATCAGAACTAGCCCAACCTGTTTCCATCTGACCATAGATATTGAAGAAATACCATGAATCATTCAAGAACTTCCATTTTGTCGCCATTTCTCCTGAATCTTGTAAATAGAACCAACGATTACGCCATTTCTTCCATTGGCTTTCTAACATAGCTCCATTCCCTTTGAAGAAATAATAGCGACTCGCAATTTCACTCCAACCAATCGCATGTTCGCCTGTTGCATATCGATACTTCCAAACATCGTCTTCGACATACCACTTCGCAGTAAAACTAGGAATTCGAGGATATTGTGTTGAAATATTTACAAAACCATCCGTACGAATATCAAATACAGTCGCATCATATTCTGCGCTACTTGCCTTAATTAATTGAGCGCCATAAGACTTCAATTGATTAATAACATCCGTAGCAACTTGATGATTTTTCCATGGATCATTACTAGATGTTTGAACTACAATAGACGGATGTAGATTTTGTAGAAAATTAGACGTATTCGAAAATTCAGCATCAAAATGATGATTAAACTTCATCATATCGACTTTTCCAATAATTGGACCATAACGATCTTCATTCAAATAATCTAAATTGTTCAAATCTCCTGCCGAGAATATTTTTACCATTAACCGTAATCACACTAATAATCGAATTAGAATTATCATCAACTACTGGAGTTAGTTGTCCATTTGTATATTTATTTTCATAATTGTAGAGTTGAATATCCATATCACCTAAATAAAAAAATGCGCTTGTTCTTTTTGAAATATCCTGAATCACTGGAATTCCCTTTTGACTAGCCACAGCTAAAAACTTTGTCATAATTATATTGACTATCCCAAAGTCTCTCCTTATCCGTAATTCGACTATCACTATAACGTTTCATATAGACTTTATTGACATTAAAATTCTCCATCAACTCATCAGCATTCCCAATATGATCCGAATGAGCATGCGTAATTAAAATAAAATCTAATGTTTCACACCTACATTTTTCAAATGTCTCATCACACGTTCGGTCATGACATTACGATAATCGGTATTAGTTCCATCATGATAAGGATAACGTGGATCACTACCGTCTGGAAAATCATAATCTTCTCCCGTATCAATCATGGCATAATGCCCATTACTTTCTAACAGAATCGCATCACTTCCAAGATTCGTTGGAGAAACATTAATATAATGAATCTTGTTTCGTTTCCTTCTTATGCTTGAACTGGATTCATAAGACTAAGAAATCCAATTGTTGATAACATCATGCCAATTTTCCATTTATTCATTGAATAATTACCTCCCTTTACTTCTTTTATAGTATAAAACAATACGATTTTTTCCTCAATGAAATTTTTTTAACATTACAGTAAAAAGTACGCATTTTCAAAAACGAAAATAAGGCTCCTAAAACATTGATGTTACAACATTTAGGAGCCTTTTTACTTTTTGTAAAGTGTCAAATAGGAAACCAACAGGATTTGTCGAACAAGCAAAATTTTATCTATTTTCGGGAATAAAAACATGAATATCTCCTTTTTCTCCCGCTTCATACCAATGGATAAATATTCTTCTACCATATTTTTTTCATCAATTGTAACTTCCTCAATTTCAAAATACACTTCACATCTTCTTTTTCTGTATTTTGAAAGTAGTTATCAACTTCCTGTTCAAAGCGTAATTGTCCTGTAAATTTTGATGAATTTCTATTTGCTTCCACTGACTGTGGACTAATATTTTCCTTATTACCCTTTCCAAAAGAAATCCCTGACTTCGTCTGCATAATCTGTTAATTCATTCTTAGTCAATAAATACTTTTTAAATATATTAGGAATAAAATGCCCCCTATCCTTCCCTTTGAATCTTCGGTTCACTGTCTGTTAGGACATCTTTTAAAGATTCCAAAAAATAACCTTCCTTAGGATTTTTTTCTGAGAACTACTTTTTCTTAAAGATTGTTTCGCAGAATAAAAAGGTTTCTCTTTGATGATTTCATCAATCGTAACTTTATCAAGAATGTTATAATATTTTTCCTTGTTGTACAAATTTCATTTTCATATTCATGTTCATCCCCCTTTAGAAATATTATACCATTTTTAATAACTCCTGACAGCAATTATAATTAGAGAATCATTTACGCTGTGACCTTTTTTTGAGCTAAAATAGCAATTTTGTTATTTCTAAAAAGTAAAAAAATCTGCGTGAATTGTCAAGTCAAGAACAACGAACACTAAACGATTCTGTCAATTAAAAATTGACTTTAATTATATTTTGTTTTAGTCTATCAACTGATACGTATTCAAAAATTCTAGCTTAATTTAATAAATGAGAATTTATTTAATTTTTTTCTTTTACTCTATCGCTTGCAAATTTTTTTCTCGAATTAGTCTCCCTATCTATTCATTCTAGTGATTTACTTTTATTTCCTTAGCCGTGACTTGGATTTGTCGAGCCATTGATGTCTAAACCATTTACTCCAGCAACTAAAAAGGAATTAAGCAACCTGACGCTGCTTAATTCCTTCATCAAAATTGTTTCATCAACCTATTAGACAAAAATCCGATTTATCGAACAAGCTAATTAGCTAAACTATTATTCCATCTGACAAAAATCACTTAACGAGATTGAATAGGTAGTATGATTACCCTCTTTCTTTAAATCATCTATTTTTAGACATTATTTTTAGAACGTAAGCTTTCGGTTATACTTCTATGATTTAGTGATTCTAGGTTAACTGATGAATCCAGAGTAAGAGTGTACGATTTACTACAATCTATAAACGACGGTACTCTAAATCCATTGTCATTTTGGTCGTTTCCAACAATTAATGCAATTTCTTTATTAATTGAACCATCAAAGGAATATACTCTTCTTTCTTTATTTAAAATACTAGAAATAGAATAAAATTCTATACATATGTTAGAAATATACATGCCAACAAAAAGTTGATGGGGAACGTTAGTCCCCGTAGGATCGTTTGGAAATTGTACTCGAGCAATAAAGATATCCATTTATGAAAAACACCAACTCATCATCGAATAATTCTACAAAAATTGGAAACTCAGTAGGGTCCAACACTCTGAATCACATTTAAATAAGGTTCTACTAATAAATCAATATCATCATAGTATAAATATGTATTCCCATTAATCACTTCTTTATGAAGATTTTCCAAATCAACATTTTTATAAATTGAATACAGATGTTGCATATGATTGATGATTGATGAATCCATTCTTTCAAAATCTAAATGTTCATTCTGATATGACTCTATCCAAATATTGTGATGATGTGTTTCTTCACTTAATTCTTTAGACGTTTTATTGCCATAGATAAAATTAACAATTTGAATAATTTCTTTTTCTTTTGGAGAAACTACATCAAGAGTACAGTTACAATGAGAAATCAAATGATTATATCTAAATTCTTTATATACATCTCTAAGAACTGGACCATTATCCCAGCGTTCGAAACAAGTATTAATTAGATTTTTCTTTATAAACTGAAAAAAATACATTAAACTAGTGAAATAGAGTAATTTATTAAGCTTCAAATTATTGTCATAATTTCCAATCTTTAGCTCAGGATTGATTGAAAGAAAATATTTTTGCTAAATCCATTGTATCTATCATACTATTAACCTCCTTTTTCCACAATCATTATATCACTTTTATTATCTTCTCACAAATGTTATTCAGAAAAGAGGGCTTTCGTGTCAAACACAAGTAATATTATCCCAAGTAATGTTACAATTTAGGTTTATCATGCACCTACGAATCGTGATCTGACGGATTGAAAATCGCATAAAAAGCTCTCCTTAACAGGAGAGCTGCCAGCAAGTCGCCAAACTTACCATAACTGAATTGATTTCTACCGATTATCTGCCAAAGCTAATCATATCTGTACTTTTTATATTACAATTATTTTTTTATTACTATCAATATAATTACTCAAATATTGAATTTTTCCTTTTAACGAAGAAACAATATTAGTCATTAAAAATAACATTTAATATTCTCTTATTCTATGCTTCATTCCTTCACTATAATAGTTTCTTCAACACTATTTGACAAAGAGACTCATTAAAAATTATTTTAACAGATCACACAAATTGTGTTCATTCTTTCTTTTTATGTATTCTACAATACTCCCTAATACTTTTTAACTAAATCATCAATATTGCTAAAAATACTCTTTAATAAATGTTCACGATTTAACATTATTCATCTTTAGTACCTGTTTACAATAGTCACTTGGTTTTTGTATTCCTGAGTTTACAAAAATTTGCGGTATTTATCTTCGTTTATAATAATAAGCATCTCGATTTCTGGGGCTGTAATTACATCAATCACCTCAACTTGACACCGATATACTTCATTAAGTGTAAATTTTTCATTTCTAGAGTCAATTATTCTTAAAATAATGATTTTTCTTATCATACGCAAAAATGTAAATATTTCTTTTTGAAATTCTTTTAGCACTTATCCTTTTAAGAACTTCTTCATCAATAAGTTGCTGTCTATTAAAGATTAATAAATCGTTATCTAATAACATATTCATTATGACCGTCTCTGCTCCACCTTCACAAATACACGCAACAAGACTATCCTCTAGTATATTCACACCCATTTAGTCCACCCCACCTTGTATGATACTCTTTTTGTAACTTAAGAAGAGCAGTGTATTTCGGCGCTGTTCCCCCAAGAAATTACTCTGATATACATCACTTTTCTTCATATCATTACGATTCAACAAATTATTAAGATTATCTACCACTAAACCTTCATCACTTCTAGTAATAAAAACTGCATCATTTCTATCCAATTCATCCAAAAAAGCTCTGAATAATGAGTTGAAAAAAATAAGCACTGCTCCTTTCGGATTTGTTTTTATTAAGGAATAATCTTAATAACGAAGCAACCAACTCCCTATTAAAGTGATTCTCAATTTCGTCTACAATCATATAACCACCATTTTTTTAACACTCTTACCGCATCAGAAAACACTCTTACCCCTTTTAACAGTCCCAGAAGAAAGATACACATTTAATTCAGCAGGGGTTTAGAAGAACGATTTCTTCTTTCCTAAAGAATTTCAACCTCGTAATTACTTTATCATTCAAAGTTTCTACAGAAATATACTCTATAGTTGGATCTAGTAAAGAAATGATTTCTGTAGGTACTAGACCTCCATCTGGTAAAAAAATAGATTAAAATTCGTAAACATTACTAAATCAACAAATATAGTTCTCTTTTACAATTTGTTTATTTATAGCAATCATAATACTAACATCATCTGGTAGATATTCATCTGAATTATCTCTTACTCTTACAGGATTATCCTTATCATAATCCCATAAATTAGACTTATTTATTTTCGAAGAAGCAGATTTAACCCATAAGCGTTCTGACAATATACGAACTTTTGGTTTTCCATCTTGACCTCTATGTTTTTATCACTTCACTTGTAAGATGATAAATATTTCCATCAAGGAAAAAAATCAATATCGAATATAGTTTTAATTCCATCATCTAAAATTTGTGGAACAAATTCTGCATAAAGGAGCTGCGCCTAACAACACGCTCGTAAAGGATACTACCTTTAATGCTGTAGTTTTTCCTGACGCATTAATTCCTGCAAAAAGCCTCAACTGTATTCACATAAATATTTCCAAAATAAATTAAAAACGGAATTTAAATGATTTTTATGTACTCTTTGAACTGCACAAAAATGAAATATCAAAAAAATATTTTTATATAGTGAAAAGCCCTTGAACTTTAATCCTTAAAAACCTTCATTGTTAATCCTCCTAAAAACATGAAACCTGTTAATAAAATACCTCTTATATATATTACCATAAAAATCAGTTACTTTGCAACGTATTTTACGTTTTAACAAACAACATTTTATACGTTCAGTGGATAGAAATCTTTCTACGACTAGTCTTAAATTAGGGCTCTTTGTCAAATAGGATTGATGAAAACAATTTTAGTGAAGGAATTAAGCAGCGTCAGGTTGCTTAATTCCTTTTTAGTTGTTGGAGTAAATAGTTTAGACATTAGTAGAATTCTATTTCTAAAATGAGTGAAACTACTGTAGCCATAGGCATTTCTTTTTAGTACTTTTTATCTTGTTGTTTATTCCTTCAATAGGTCCATTTTGAAAGTGTTGGATACTCACATGTATTTTTGAATATACGGTAAAAATTTCTTAAGTGTTTGTAGAACACGATTTAATCCATCAGACAGATGTTTTGTTTGTACAGTCATCAATTCTTCTTTGAATTCATTAAAAATCTCGTTCTTTAAAAAGCTTCTCTTAATTCATGTACTGTTTCATATTCTGGTTTAAGCGAAGGTACTTCTTGTAATAAATAATCTACAATTCCTTGAGAATGCGTTAACCAATCGAATAATCTGTAATAGTTGTAGTGATAGGATTGGAGGTCATCTCGATTTTTTTAATATTAGTTTTCCAGTAACGTTTTAATTTATTATAAAGACGTCTATCTTTATGGCGTATTTGATTCATTTTTCTTGTTCTTGTCTTGTTTAATTCTCTGTTTAAAAGCTTGAATAATATGGAATGGATCAATAATAATTTTAGCCTTAGGGAATAAACGTTTAATGACTTCGATGTATGGAGCATACATATCAATTGAAGTGTTTTAACATTTAGTCGAGTTTCTAGAGGGAACTGATGGAAATAACGGACTAAGTTTTCCATTTTTCTATCTTGAACAACATCAACTAGTTGATGAGTAATAGCGTCACAATAAGCAAAACTCATACTAGCTTCAGCTGAAGCTACCGATTTAAATTCATCCCAACACATATGTTCAGGTAACTCATTTAAAGGCTTAATTCTAAGAGAATCAGCAGTTTCATTGACCACTCTGCGTACAGTATGAACGGAAACATTCATTTCTTTTAGCAATATGGGTTTCAGATACTGTATCGCAAGCTTTCTAGAAACACAAACATTTGTGACACGAACCAGTGTCAATACAACTTGTGGGACAATTGGCTTGTACACAAAACAGTTTAACGCCTGAATTTGTCAAGGGCTTTTAGAGCGAAGCGTCCCTTGACAAAGGAAGAAAGGCGTTGAACTACAATACATTAAGCCGATTGTAACAAGTGCTGCTGTACTATTTGATTTGGAGATTTAAAATTTAATATACATTTAGCTACATTATTCCCTCTACTAATATATCTTTTTATGAGCTTTCACTAAACTATCTAAACTCTTAAAGACTCGATTATAAAATCTTCTTCCATCTTCTCTATGACTACGTTCTACTTTTCCATTTTGCCATGGAGAGTAGGGTCTAGTTTTTATATGTTTAATGCATTTTTCTTCTAATTTTTGTTCGAAAATTGTTTTTTTAGTTGTCACTTCTGGATCATTTTGTAAATTCACGTCCATTATCTGTTTGAACGGTTTTTAATGCTAAATCCAAATTCTTCTTCTACATTCCCTAAAAAAACTCTGCTGTATGTGTAACGCTTTTCTCATCTACGATTTTACATACTCGTTTTCTACTAAATTCATCAATAGCGGTTATTTGATAATATTTAATCCCTTACTGTCCCATCCTATACAGTACTGCGGAACATATTTAATGTCTATTTGTACTTTTTCTCCTGGATAAGTAGTTAGTATTGGAGTCCATTTACTCTTAGGATACGTTCTTTTTTCTTTCTTCTCTGTTAATTGAAGTTTTTTAATCATTTTTTTCATAGCACCGTATGAACGTTTATATCCTCTCCTTTGACATTGCACATAAATCTCTGCTAATCCATCTCTGCTATAACGCTTGTACATTTTACGTATAAGTTCTAATTCGTGGGTTTTATGTTCATTAGGATGATGTAACGGTCTTCGATTTTTGGGAGCAATGATTGTGCAGTACCATCATATCGACTTCTCCATCGAGCAATTTGTTGTCTAGTTGTATGGTATTTTCTTGCCGCCTTAGCATTATTATCATATTTTATCGCATATTCTACTGCACGCTGTCTTAATTTGATTTCTTCTGTTATAATAGATTTCATAGAGAACCTCTTTCCTGATTTTTGAGCAACTTCAGTATAACATTGGTTCTCTTTTTATTCTTTTTGTCACAAATGTATGATACCCTAACAGGGTTTCAGATACTGTATCGCAAGCTTTTACTTTAATTTCATTCTTTACATTTTTAGAAATAAAACCATTACGGTCAACAATACTAGTTGTATCAGCAGTAAAACTATGGGAGCATTCACGGCAGAAAAAAAGCGTTGTTTTCTTAATTTAAGAAAGGCAGGTAATCCAGAAACTTGATTAAGAGTAATGCGAGAAGTACGAGTACCATTTTTTTACAATAGAATTATCATGATTTACACAGCCACAGTTAGGACAAGCATCAGGACAATACGTATAAGTAGCGTAGAAAAAAACAGGCTTTTTCTTTTTTTAAAAATATACTTCTTCCGCTTTATCTTCCCAGATTACATTTTTATCTTTGATTTGTAGTACAATATCATGTATATTTGTCATAGGGGTTTTCATCTCCTCTTAAATAGTTTGGACGCTTTTTAATATAAGGGATGAAGCCCTTTTTGTATACTACTAAAAATAGGGTTGGTGGATTTTCTCCATCAACCCTATAAATTATAGAACCCATAAAAAAATAAGCATTTAGGAGCATGTTGAAATAACATGCCCCCTATGCTTATTACTTAAAATTTAAGTTGTAGTTTTATTGAAAAATAGACTATATTTTTAATGATTTATAGCTATCGTTCGTTGACAATCGAAGACTTAATTTGGTGATCAAATTGATTCACCAACAGGATTTGTCGAACAACCATTTTATTTTTAGATAATAATCTTAAACTCTAAGGTCTTCAATTATTTATCTTCTTTTTACGCAAATGTTAATCCTAAACTTGCTAAGATTGATAATACAGCTGGAGTGAATAACCCTAATTCAGCAGTACCTGTATTTGGTAATTCTTCTTTTTGCTTTTTTTCAGCTTGTGCAGCTTCTGCAACTAGTGCAGCTTCTTCACTTGTAGCTTCAGCAGGAGTTGCTGGAACTTCTGCATTTAGTGTTGCTGCTGGTGTTTGAGCTGGTGCTGGTACCGGCGCTGGGTACCAGGTGTTGGTATTGCTGCTGGTGCTGGAGTGCCATTTACTGGTGTTGAATGACCTAAATAGACTATTGTTTTATAAAAAAATGCTTAGTAACATTTCCTTCTTTTTTAGTATAAAAATGTGTATAATATAGGGATTTTTTTAGGCTCTACAGTTCCCAATTCCCCTACTTCAATTGGGTTTCCATTTTCATCAACAAATGCTGTAATCGGTTCGTTATATTCCTTTAACTCATGAGAAGCTGGTTCCACACCATATAAAGCATTATCAAGTTCTTCTTCTAATGCTTGAGTGTCTTTCCCATCAGCTTTATCTTTTGCAATTTGACGACGTAATACACGAACTTCTTCTACTTCACGATCTGCAACATATGAATAATAATCTTCATCTGCTTGTTTCAATGCAGCTTCAGCATCTTTCAACTCTTGCTCAGCTTGTTTTAAAGTTTTTTCTGCTTCCTCTTTTGATTTAGAATCTTTTGCAACTGCCAATTCCTCTTTAGCAGCTTTCACATTTTCTTTAGCTGATTCAACAGCCGCTTTTTGCTTCTTCTCTGTTATTTTCAGCTTCTTTTTCATCATGTTTAGCTGCAGCTAATCTCTCTTCTGCATCTTTAACATCTGTTTTTTTCTTCATCTAAACGTTTATTGATTTTTTTCTGCAACTTCTTCAGGAATTCCACCATTTTCTGATTTAACTTCTGTTACTTCACCTTTTTCATTACGAACTAATTCAGCAACTGGAGCAGAAGTTGTTCTTTGAGATTCACTTGATACACTTGCTTTTTGCTAAATCTTTTAAGAACATCTTCAGGACTTATTTCCTTTTCATCAATTGCGTTTTAATAAATCTTCTTTACCAATAGCTGCTTTAGCTGCTAAAATTGCTGTTTCTTTATTAGCAATCTTATCATTAGCATTAATAGCTTCTTCAGCTTGTTTTTTTCTAATTCTGTAAAATAATCAGCAACGTCTTGTTTAGTAATTGTTTCTCCTTCCGCATAAACGCTAGTAGAGAAGTGAGTTAATGCAGCAGTTGATAATAATGTAGCTGTTGCTAACCCAGTAATTAATAATTTATGTTTCATAAATTAATACCTCCAAATAATAATTTTGTTTGACTTATTTCTCTTCTAATTTTTACTATTTTTCAATTCATATTTCAACTATTAAACATCATCTCTATATTATTAATTTCTATAGATTTTAACAATCTTTTCCTATTGAAATGCTTAATTATCAAACTTTATTATTACTCATAACTTTTCACTATAAAATCTATATTAAAAGAGACGACCAAAGTCGCCTCATAATCAGATTTTATACCCATTCACCATTAGCGTTCACTGTGTATCCATCTGGTGTTGTTGTGTTTGTTAGTAATGCTCCTGAGTATTGAAGTAATACCATTTTTCTCCAATTTGTTGCCATCCAGTTTGCATTGCTCCTGAGTTATTCATGTAGTACCATTCTCCACCAACTTGAACCCAAGCTGTTTCCATGGCTCCTGAACCGTTTAAGAAATACCAGTTTTTACCATCTAGTAACCAACCAGTTTGCATTGTTCCAGATCCGTTTAGGTAATACCATTTACCACCTACGAATTGCCAGCCTGTTTGCATTACACCGTCATTGTTTAAGTAGTACCAATAACCGTCAAATACCCAGCCTTTTTGCATTTCTCCTGCTTCATTGTAATAGTACCATTTGCCATCTTGCTTGTTCCATCCAGATTGTTCTGAATCATCACTCAATTGATATTTTTACCATTTTAGTTCAATGACACCTGTTTTAAGTGTGTCATCATCATTAATGAAGTAATATTTCTTACCAGCCTCAATTAGACCTTTCTTGCGTTCTCCCTCAGTAGTTACATAATAATATTTTTTTCTCCATCTTTGATTAAACCAGTTTTGTTTTTACCATCTTCAGTGAAGAAGTACCATTTATTATCTACTTTTTAAGACCTACTACTTGAATACCATCTTCAAAAATAATATTTCTTATCACCTAGTGGTTGAATACCTTTTAGTTTTTGTTCCATCTTCTTGGAAATAATAATCTTTTCCATCGATTTTTTTCCAACCAGTTTGTTGAACACCTTCTTCATCAAAGTAGAAACGTTTATTACCTTCTTCTAAAAGTCCCTACTTTTGCAGCATCCATCAGCCCCGAAGAAATATCTCTTACCATCAACAGTTTCAAAAACCAGTTGCTTGTTTTCCATCAACTTTTAGATATTTTTCTACCATTTTCAGTATTCCATTCATATTTTTTTGTTTGATGAAGTTGTTGTATTTGATGTAGTTTTTGTTGTAGATGTAGTACTCGTAGTAGTTGTTGTCACAGGTACTGAAATATCTCTTTTTAGTCCCTTTTACTACTAAATAATACGTTTTTTTACACCATTTACAGTTTCTTCACTTTGAAGTTCATAACCTGGAACATTGTATTCTTCAAAATTATGACGTCCATCCTTATGTTCAACAACACGATGAACTCTATCATTATCATTTGAAATTGTAACCCATTCCGTTTTTTCGGATTGCTTGCTCTTCAGCTACTATAGGATTTTGTACAGCAGTAAGAGTTGTATAAGCAATGGCACTTGCCATTGTGATACTTGTTAAGCCCACTAAAATTGTTCTTTTTCATCTTTCATCTCTCCATTTTTATCACATTTTGTTAGACTCCTAACAAGGTCATTATACTATTTTTTTGTTTGCAATTTGCAAACAAAATTAATAAAAAAAGAGAGAACTTTCGTTCTCTCTCATTATTTCTTAATGAATTATGGATTAAAACCCATTCACCGTTAGCGTTAACAGTGTATCCATCAACAGTTGTGTTAACAGATAATGCACCATTTTTCGTCAACGTGGTACCATTTACCTTCTACTTCAAACCATTGGCTAACTTTTTAATGCACCTGATGCTTCTAAGTAGTACCAAGTTCCGTTATCTTGTAACCAACCTGTTTGCATTTCACCTGCACCATTTAAGTAGTACCAAGTGTTACCATCTTTAACCCATCATTTTTGCATTACGCCTTCAGCGTTGAAGAAGTACCATTTACCTTCTACTTGTTTCCAACCTGAAACAGCTTTTAGCGTTTTCGAAGTATTTCCATCCTTCTTTAGTTTCAGCCCAACCGCTTACTGCAGTTTGAGTTGGGTTACCGATTTGTACGCTACGATCGTCTAATTTGTATGGTAATACAACACGACCATTTGTATACATATCTCCACCAACAGTTAATTTAGCTTCTAAACCAGTTGCTGACTTGAAGTCTGTCGTTGGGTTAGCAACACGGAATTTAAGTACTTCACCTTCTTTAAATAATAATTGATCAGTGAAGTCAGCATCACCTGATTCGTTTGTTACTGCTGTAAAGCTTTCATATTGATTGCTTTCGTTTGCACGATTGCCGGTTGGAATGATTTGGATATCAATTTCAGTATTTTTAACTGGACGTCCACCACCATCAACAACAGTCACACGTACATGTTTATCAAAACCATGTTTTACATCACGGTCATATCTAATGTAACCATATTTTACGATTGGGTTACGTGAATTACGATTATAATCTGGAGAGTATGGATCATTATGATCTCTTACTCCAATGTTATCTCCAGAATTTACTGGACCAGCTGGAGCTGTTGCATTTGTTGATCCTGCTCCGCCATTATCCCATCCTGTCCAGTTGCCATATGCATGAACTGGAGAAGTTTTTTTAATGCTACTGCAGCACTTAATACTGCAACGCTTGTTAATAATACTTTTTTTCTTCATAATATTATACCTCTCTTTATTTTTTTGGTTTTTATATTATAAGTATATGCTAACTCACTAATAGTTCATTGTCAAGTTATTTTACTAAAAAGTAGGATAATTCACTTTTTTTCGGGTTAATAGTTATGATGGTAATAAGTTCATAACTTGACTAGCTCTTAATTCATTAACACAATCTATAATATTGTTTTTTTCAAACAACAACATGATAACACTTCTATAGACTTTTGTGCAAGTATTGTTATATTACGTTTTTTTACAAATGTTTTTGTCTGTTTGTTACAATAACTGCTTCTTTAGTTTATTTTTATCATATATTAATATTGTTTCTTTTTTTACTGATTTTCTAACTTCAATTATTTTTTTATTTGTGTATAAACTATTTTTTTCTATTATAAGCACAATATCTAATTTAACTGTATATTAATTTATTTATAACTGTCAAATTACCATTTAAGGTATACATATTAATATTCAGTTGATTATTTAGTTTCTAAACAGTGATAATACAGTCTTTTTATGATTTAATTTTTTTGTTCTTCTTCACTTTACAAATCGACAATAAAAATTAAATCCAAAGAATTGATTCATATCTAGATATTGAGAAGAAGAAATAAATTCATTGAATTTTTTTAAATTCTCCATTTGACTCTAATTTTTCAAATAACTTTGGATGTATAATCGTATTTGATGTACATTTCAGTACTATATTTTTGCATAAAGAAACCAGTACTTTTGGAGTTTTCAACTAATTCTTTAAAAAAACATTACTATCTTCCTTATGTGCAATTATATAAAAACAAACTTGGTTTATTCTGGAATCGTGGTATTATTCCTAAAGAAATTGGATATTTTGATTTTCTTAGTTCTTTACAAGCTAGACTCGCAAAGAATATTTCCTTTTCTATTGGATAAGTAAAAATTTTTAAATTCATTAACTATTTCAGAATTTACTGTTCCATCTTCCAAAATGTAATTTTCAAATAAATTTTTCAAATTCTCATATTTTTTTAAATTAACTCCTTTGGATAATTTAGTAATTATTTCATCTATTTTAGTTTTAAAAAAAGCTTTTACAATCCTCTATTACAGGATTACTAAAGTACTTTTCAAAAGTATCATTACTGTTTGTTAATATTGCTTTCTCTTCCCATAAAAAAATGACACAAATTTCGATAAGCATACAGAAATGCATATTCCTCTGAGAGGCTTTTTCTACATAATTTTTAACTTCTATTAATTTGAACAATTGTGCATCATGACACTCACCGCAGAATCCTTTAAATACACCCGCTTTATTAATATGCTCTTTAGAAAAAAATGATTCCTCCCCCTTCTAATCCCTTTTAGATACGCCATTAATTGTCCAACAATATACCATTCCTTCTTCATCAGATAACCTTTTTTTCTAACATTGACTTTTTGAAAACAATGAGAATCAATAGGTTTGTTAGAACATTGTTTGTACATACATTTACTTCTTGGAACATTATTCCGAATTCTATTTGCTTCAGCATTATAAACTACCTTTAATGTTTTTGTCATTATTAAACACAAGATATCCCTCCTATTTTAATGTACTTCTTTTAATATCTATCAATATCATTTTTATTCTTAACCTCTACGATTTCTCTATTAAAGCAATTTGTACTTCTGTATAATCGTTGCCATACTATAGTTTTTATTTGATTCTTCATCATTATAGTATCCAGATAGTTCTGATTAATATTTCTATTTTTCAGCACTCATATACTCGTCCAATTCAATGACTGATATACTTAATCGTTTTTACGCCTTCTTCTTTTGAGAGAACTCCATCTTTGATTAAGCTGATAATCATCATTTTTCTTTCCATGTTCGATTCCGTGTGCTTTTCCTTTTTCGATCCCTTCCATCCTTGCATCTTTCTTTTCTTTTTTTCTACAGTCGCTAAATGTCCTAAATAGGTTTAGATATACCTAGTTCTTTCATCGTACATTTTTCGTTCCTCCTTTGTCCAATCTACTCGGCTCACAATTCGATCCGTTTGTTCTAATAATTTTATAAATATCTACAAAAAGAGAAGACCAAACTGATCCTCTCTCGGTATTAGTTATAAACAACCAGTACAGTTGTCAAAAAGCATTTTATTGACATTCTGTATTAAGTTCTATAAATTGTTCTTTATTTATCGTTCTTAACGCTGGATTACTATCCGTGATAATCTCCTTCACAATATCTCCATAAATCTGTTCTGGGATATTACTTGGTTTTTCAGGAGACAGATATTTCTTTGGTATCATAGTATCATTTAATGCAAAAATCTGTTTTTTTATCCACCACTGTATTACGGATAAAAGGAACTTGATTACCTGCTCGTATTAAATAATAATTTTTCTCTGAATTTTTTTATTTCCTCCACATTTAGCTATCATAATAGCCTTATGAGTTTGACACTTAAACAATACCTTGTTATTTTGAACATTTGAATGACAGACATAATAATGCTTTATTAAGGCTAAATCAGAATTCGCTTTGGGGAACGGCATTAAAACTTTAATAACATCCTTCTCACTAATCAATGACTAATCTCCCATTTGATTCGACTTCAACATAAACCGGATTCAATAATTCCTCATTTGTACTTAATGAATCCAACAATTCTAAATGTTCCTCGTTTAATGTTACAAAAATCTTCTTTTTGAAAACACAAAAATTCTTTTGACCTATCCTTAATATTTCATAACCGTAGTCAGGCTCTGAACTTTTTAAAAGTTCTAAAATCGCAACATCATCATCTGTAATATCTTCTTGGCTCATTGGGATTTGTTTTTTTCCAGCATCTATTTCTTCTTTATGAGTAGACCACATATTAAATTGATGAGTCAATTCGGATAATTCTGAATCTGTCATTGTATTAATAATAAATTGACTTATTCTGGCATTATTTTCATCAATATCGAAATCATCTTGTTTTTTTGATTCAGATACTCTTGAATTTCATCTTTCCTATAAGTAATATCTCCGTAAAAAATTCGAAAAATACTGGACCATTTTTTTATATGCTTTTTAAAAAGTAAAATCTGAGTCTTTTTTCTGCAAATTGAAACATTTCATATAAAAAAATAAAAAAATTTTTGAAGCTGTAACTTTGAAAAACTTGGCAATATCTTCTTGCTGATGAAGCCAAACAATCTTGTCTAACATGCTAGTAGAAGTATTTAAAACCATAGTCTCCTCCTTATCATTACAAAAAAACATAAGTACACATCTGTCACCTATGTTCATCATTTTGCTCTATTTTTCTGATAATTTTACACCTTTTTGTGTAACTTTTTGTCAACAAATCGCACTCCAATGTGTAAAATGAATGATATCAAAAAGTCAAAAGTGTTTCCCCTTCGACCTCTTGTTTTATTTAAATCTTTATCACCTTTCGTAACGATACGTTCTACATAAGATATAATAACAATCATCTTATCTCTTGTCACACTCATTCGATCAACGCAATTTTCCAGACAGCGTCTGGCAAATCTCAAATCTTAAATTACATAACATCAAAAAAGAACAGCCTCATAACGAACTGTCATTCCTGTCACTTCTACTCCATTTCTTTTCTAAATGCTTCAATTTCTTCCACTGACAAGCCTGTATGCTTTTTGAATTTCTTCCATTGGTAAGTTCATTTTAAAAGCAGATCATGACTTGCCCTTTTTCGTTTTCCAAGTGCTACGCCTTTCTCCATTCCTCGTTTTTCACCGATTTCAATTCCTTGTTCAAGGTTGGCGTTTATTTCTGACTTTTTTGATGAAAGTGAGTATATTAAGAATAGAAACGTAAAACTCGATAGTTATCCTTTAATAGTTATGATAAACTGTCTTTAGAAATGGAAAGGACAATGATATATGGAAAAATATCGGTACAATCACAGAAGAAATAAGAAACTACTTTCAATCGATAGTAATATTAATGAAATACTCATTAATAATGTTAATTTCAAAAAGCATTTAATAAAAAGAAATCATCAAAACATGATTCCTCATATACCGTATATTCAACACTATTTAAAAAAATCCAGACTATGCGGGAATAAATCCAAGAGAAAAAAGGTGTGAGTTTAGAGTATGTAGTACAAGTAAAACCTAATATTCTTATAGCCGTAAAATTAGACAGTAAGAACGGATATTTTTTTACGTTACTACTATGCATGAAATTTCTCAATTAAAAATTATCGCAACGAATTCAAAATCGAAGATTACGAAAAAATTGATAAATAATAATAAATGTTTATAATAAAAATTATAAGGAGTATGAATTGAGGGTAGAAAGGTTCCTACCGCACCTCAAATGGGTTACCATACCAACTAGAGGTACCTGAGATGACGAAGTTACTGAACGTCCAATTTATACTTACGATATTTTCTACTAGACACCGTTAGGTGTCTTTTTTACAATAGAGTTTATTATATTGATAAAAACGTTATAACTAGAAAAATAACAAACTGATTAGACAATTTTCTTACTGCTTATTCTACGTGTATACTATTTTTTTATCAGCATGCCAGTCGATTCATGTCCTATAGTAATTAATATACATTTGTTATACAGCAATTCACAATTATACGACCAATTTAATTTTTAAATTTCATAACATCAAAAAAAGAACAGCCCACAACGAGCTGTTCTTCTTGTCACTACTATTCCATTTCTTTCCTAAACTCTTCAATTTCTTCCACGGACAATCCTGTATGCTTTTTGGATTTCTTCCATTGGTAAGTTCATTTTAAAAGCAAATCATGACTTGCCCTTTTCGTTCTCCAAGTTCTACGCCTTTCTCCATTCCTCGTTTTTCACCGATTTCAATTCCTTCTTCAAGTTGGTGTTTCATGATTTGATAGTATACGTCTTCATATTTTTTTCCATTAATGCTGCAAGCCTCCGTTCTTCACCTGATAGATTTGAAAAGTTCACTATTTTTCTGTGCTTCCTTTAATCCTCTGCTTGATTTCGGTTTAATTGTACCATTTTTTTAGAAAGTCTCGCCACTCTGATAAATCTGTATTTTTCTCCTTCAAGAATAGCTTTTATCAGTTAAATTTAATAGATAAATTCTCCAATAAGGTTGGTGTTTTTATTCCTGATTTCTTTATGACAAGCTAAGTTAGTTAATCCAATCTCTACTCGTGCTTCTTGAAATTCTGGGAATACTGTAAAATTGGTAACAACAATAGAAATAATCGGTTTTTGCACTTTCTGCTTTTATAGTTTTGCGTATAAGTGGTTGCCATATAGTTAAAGATGCGTTCAAAAAAATCTTTATGCTGATAGAGTTGCATTTCTATCATAATTTCCATTCCATCTTCTGTAGTAGCTGCTACATCAACAATCGTACTATACATAACAGGATTCAGATTTTCGATTTCTTTTTGATAAGATTCTATCTGATACGGATTTGTTGGTCTAACATTTGTTAGCTTCATTCCCGTAACTGCCTCGATGAAATCTTCCAGAATATATTCCTTTTCCTGTTGTTGTCATCATTTTTTTGAAGAGTAGGTCATTTGTTGGTTTGATTTTCATAGTGATTCCTCCTTTATTTATCTCTTCAACTATATATACGCAAAAAATGGAGGAAAATATTTTTTTATGGAAGAATCTTTTTCATTTTTTTCTAATGACACAAAAAAGTCGAAGAGTTTCCTTCGACTTCTTACTATCTTTCGGTTCTAATTCATTATACAAACGAAATTTCTAATTTCGTATCTGTTGCTGTAGCGATTTTGCTCTAGCATGGAAATAGTCGGCTTGACTGATCCATTTTCAATTCGTCCAATAGTTGATTGAGATTTTACCCATTTTTTTAAACCAATTCTGCTTGACTTAATTTCTTGCTTGTTCTTAATTCTTTTTACCATTAAGGCAATTTGTAATTCTGCTCGAGCCTCCATATATAATTGTTCTGCATTTGGATCTTTTTGCAATTTATTGTCTAGATGCTTTTAGATTGATTCCTTTTGTCATAGAATTTCTCCTTTTCAGCATTTTATCGATTGCTACTTTCAAGACACAGTAATCTCTCTATTCTTCAGCACTCATATACTCGTCTAATTCAATGACAGATATACTTAATCGTTTTGCGCCTTCTTCTTTCGAAAGAAGTCCATCTTTGATTAAACTGATAATCATCATTTTCTTTCCATACTCGATTCCGTGTGCTTTTCCTTCTGCTTTTCCTTTTTCTAACCCTTCCGCTATACCTTCCATTCTTGCATCTTTCTTTTCTTTTTCTATACTCGCTAAATGTCCTAAATAGGCTTGGATATATCTAGTTCTTTCATCGTACATTTTTCGTTCCTCCTTTGTCCAATCTACTCGGCTCACAATTCGATCCGCTTGTTCTAATATTTTTTTCAGGTGTTTGTGAGTAGGGTTGGTTCCCAAAAAAACTCAATCCAACGTTCCTTCTTGTATTCTTCTATCTTCTCTTCATTATACTTCTCTAATTCTAAAAATCCCATCAATGATAAGTTTTGTTCTTCTTCAAAAGCCTTTAAAATGAACTTTTAATTCATCATTTCTTTTTCTTTCTTTTGTGACAGTATACATGAATCATTTCCTCATCATTAAAATATCTCTTTTGCATAATGGCAATGGAATATACAGGTAACATTTCTTCTGCGAGTCTATGTGTTTCGACACCTTCTTTTTTTATGTTCATCTGCATTCTTAGTCACTTGATTACATTGATATAACCATAAACGTTTGATAAAGTCAAATTGATAGGCTACTTGAATTTCAATAATAACCTGTGTACCATCATTTAATTCAGCTAATACATCAATACTGGTAACATAAGTCTTTATATCTTCAAATTGATGGTCATGTATTTGGGTTCCGTCCAGTATTTTTACATGGTGGACAGGTAAATCTAGGATATCACTTATAAACTGTGCTGTTATTTCAGGATTACTGAAAATTTTCTTTGCCATTAAATCCATCATCGGTCTTGCATCTTTGATACGTTCTTTTCATTTCTACCACTTCCTATATTTATTTGAAGGTGACTACGAATGCCTTGTCACTTGTAATCATCTCTTCACTTATATATACGAAAAAAATGGCGAAAAAAATATTTTTTTATGGCAACTTTTTGACAGACTATACACTATAATTATTACATCAAAAAAAGACGACCGAAGTCGTCTTGAAATATTCTTATTTTCTTTCCCTGCACGATACTATGTACATTCCCATTGCCAATCCTACTGAACCATTCCCTTGAAAACTTCATCTACTTTCTATCTAGGGAATATAAGGTGTCTGTAAGATAAATTTCTAAGTACATATTCTGTCTATAAACTATTCTTAGAATTTGACAATTCTGGCTTATAGCTTACCATTGCTATGAATCCTAGTTCTTTTTTTATTTTTTTCGAACATTCGATACATTGTTAAGAATTGTTTTTCGATTTTTCCTTTTTACACGCATTTAGGCAAATCTTAATAGTGCCTATCCAGCCTTCATCATAAATCATTCCTGACACTTTCATGAGCGTCATTTCTCCAGTTAATATTTCTACTCGTTCATATCCTGATTCATGCATAACACTCTTCCAACCACTTTCAGTTAAAGGGCCCACATTTACATTGATCGCCTGAGATAACTCTTGTCTTACAGATTCCTTAGATTCCTTAAGCAGAACATCATGAGTGAGTAATACTCCATTTGGTTTTAATACTCGCAAGTATTCCGTTACACATTTACGTTTAGCTTGATCGGATTGCATGGTCAACATTGCTTCATTAATCACTACATCAAATGTTTCAGAGTGATACGGTAACTTCATTGCATTTGCTCGTTCAAAATGAATCAGATGCTCGACATTAGCTTTTATTGCTGATTGTTTCGCAATCTCTAACGCTTGCTGATCCATATCAACCGCAGTAATTTGACATCCAAACTTCTTAGCTAATTCAACTGCTGTAGTCCCTCTATTACACGCAACCTCCAACACTTTCGTTTCTGATGTAAATGCACCTTTTTCAATTAACCAATCTGTTGCACGTTTTCCTCCTGGACGTAGTCTTTTTACCTAATTTTGCTAAAAACTTATGACCTGCCTCTGACATCTAACCCCTCCTTATTACCATCATTTTAGCGGAATCGAAATATGAATGCAATATAACAAAAAAATCTCCTAGCATTTTACTTCTAGGAGATTTTTTTATTCTCTATCTTTAAAAATAGACCTCTTTTTATTTGTAATCTTATATATAAACCAATATTTTCATGTTCTGCAGACAAAAGCTTATCAATAAGATTATTATCTTGTAAATGTAATCACGTAGTCGAAATTACCAAACCCACGATCTAGTATATCTGTTTGTAGGTTTGTTTCTCTTACATATTTGAAGAAACGTCCTAACTCTGCTTTTTCACTTCTTGTTGCATCATCAATTGCTTGTTGAATTTCAGTTGCAGATGCCGTTTCTGGTACTGTAATAACATAATTTTTTCCAGGAGTACCAAGTGCACCTGCAATTTCTAATCCTGCTAATTGATAATAAAAAAAGTAATTGTACGTGTCTTAACAGGACTTTTCAACTACTGATCTACGATTACGTGCTGCTCGAGGTTGACTAACTGGTGCTACTCTTAAAGAAGCAGCTTTTGTAAAGTTTACTACATAATCATAACGAATCGTATCTTCTTGTGGTTTATCAACAAAAATAATCTTCCATGAATGTATATCCACGTTTTGCTAGTTCTGCTTTCTTCTCATCTATTTTAGCTTTCACGATTGTTCGAATCTCATCAGCAGTTGCTCCAGCTGGAACAGTTATGATAGATTCTCCCGGATCTCCTAAGAATCCAGCGATATCCTTCATTTCTGCAAAGTTATAGTAAATCGCTACCTGATCTTTTGGTGCATCTACACTTCTTGCACGACGAACAACACGTGGTTGATATGCAGGTGCATTTCTAAAAACCTGTATTTTTTTAAGTTAGTATTTGAAGCAGAAGTATTAGATACTGATGGATTAGTAGCTGTTGATGGACTTGCTGCTGCTTCAGTTGATGTTGGTGTGATCACTGCTGGTGTACTTGCTGTTGCTACACTTTGTTGCTGGTGCACTTGCTGAAGCTGCTTTTTGTAAAGTTTACTACATAATCATAACGAATCGTATCTTCTTGTGGTTTTATCAACAAAATAATCTTCCATGAATGTATATCCACGTTTTGCTAACTCTACTTTCTTCGCATCTATTTTAGCTTTCACCATTGTTCGAATCTCATCAGCAGTTGCTCCAGCTGGAACAGTTATGATAGACTCTCCTGGATCTCCTAAGAATCCAGTAATATCCTTCATTTCAGCAAAGTTATAGTAAATTGCTACTTGATCTTTTGGTGCATCTACACTTCTTGCACGACGAACAACACGTGGTTGATATGCATGTGCATTTCTAAAACCTGTATTTTCTGAGTTAGTATTTGAAGCAGAAGTATCAGATACTGATGGATTAGTAGCTGTTGATGGACTTGATACTGCTTCAGTTGATGTTGGTTTGCTTGGTGCTGATGTACTTGCTTCTGGCACGCTTTCTACTGATGTACTTGTTGCAGGTATGCTTCCCGCTGATGCACTTGCTGTTGGTACACTTGTTGCTGGTACGCTTTCCACTGGTGTACTTACTGTTGGTACACTTTGTTGCTGGTACGCTTTCCGCTGGTGTACTTACTGTTGGTACACTTGTTGCTGGTACGCTTTCCACTAGTGTACTTACTGTTGGTTCATTTGTTGCTGGTGTGCTTTCCGCTGATGCACTTGCTGTTGGTACACTTGTTGCTGGTACGCTTTCCACTGGTGTACTTACTGTTGGTACACTTGTTGCTGGTACGCTTTCCGCTGGTGTACTTACTGTTGGTACACTTGTTGCTGGTACGCTTTCCACTAGTGTACTTACTGTTGGTTCATTTGTTGCTGGTGTGCTTTCCGCTGGTACACTTGCTGTTGATGGCGTACTTACTACTGGTGTATTTACTGCTGATTCACTTACGGCAGGTGTACTTTGCCACTGGTGTGCTTGATGCTAATGTACTGATTGCTCCACCTTCACCAATTGTAGTAGAACCCGTTGGATTATGACTTTCAATTGGTTTTTGTAAAATCTGGTTTTGGTGTTTCAACATTTGGAGTTGCAATTGCTATTAAATCTTTTTCATATTGATCTACCACATTAGCTTGTTCTTCTGATGTAGCTGCTCCTTCAATAGCTTTTTCTGCTTTCGTAGTTAACTCTTTCACTTTTTGTGATTGCTTGTTCTTTTCTGTTCAGGAGTTAAAGAACTTTCATTAATTTCTTTCAATTTAATTTGTTTGTGTGAGTCTAATGCATCTTTATTTTCTTGAGTAACCTCTTTTGGAACTACTGTTTCATGTTTTTCTCCTTCATTTGAAGAATTATTTGTTGAAGGAGCTATTTCATTATTCTCTACAGAATCTTTTGAAGGTGTATTTGTTGTTGGTTTCACTACAGCTGCTGATGCTTGATCTGCGTTTGTTTCAGTTTTCTTCTCTACTGTTGTACTTTCTTTTTCAGTTGTAGTTGGTGCTGAGCTTTTCACCTTTCCTTCTGATCCTGCTGATGGTGTTGAAGATGTTGGTACTTCTTCAGAAGTTGGGTTTTCTTTAGAAGTTTTATCTGTAGATGAAGTCACTTCCTTATTATCTACTTTTTCTTCTGTAGTTTCTTTCGGTGTTGTTCCTTCTGTTTGTTTCTTTTCTTCTACTGAATTTGAAGGTGTTGATTCTTTTTGCCTCAGTTGCTACTGGTGTTTCTGCTGGATTCACTACAGTTGCTGGCTCTTGGTCTTTGTTTATTTCAGTTTGCTTCTCTACAGTTGTACTTTCTTCCACGTTTTGTAGCTGGAGCTGAGTTTTCTACCTTTCCTTCTGATTCCGCTGCTGATGTTGGAGATTCTTTAGATGCTGTTCCTTCTGTAGCTTTTTTTAGCTGCTATTTCTTCTGTTTGTTTCTTTTCTTCTACTGGATTTGAAGGAATTGATTCTTTCGTTTCTGTTGCTACTGGTGTTTCTACTGGTTTCTCTACTGCTGGTGCTTGGTCCGCTTTTTCGCTTCAACCTTTCCAGTTGTTGAAGTTTGGTCTACCTTTGCAGTTTCTGCCTTGCTGATTGTTGCTGCCTTTTCTGCTGGCTGACTAGACACTAAAGTTTGATTGACTTTTTGATGCTTCCTCTTTAGTAGTTACTACTGATACCTGATCTGTCTTTGATACTGTCTTTTCTTCTTTAGTAGTTGGTTTCACTTCAGTTACAACTGTTTCAGTTTTTCCAGACTGTGTATCTTCTTTTGTCGTTACTTCAAAAGCTTTTACTTCTTCTTGTTTATTTTGACGATTTACCACCGTAACCGTTTGTTTTGAAACAGTTTGATTTCCAGTCGTTGTAGAAATTGGTTGTGTAAAACCTAGTTCATTATGTGCATATATTAAATTAACATTAGTGATTTGATTCATTTGTGCCAAAGCATCCATTGATATACCCGTTGCTTCACTAATTACACTTAACGTATCTCCCCATTTTATAACATAGTTTGAATCTTTTTGCTAAAGAAGCAATATCCGCTTTCACTTGTTCAACTGTACGTGCTTCCCACACCATCTTCTTCACTGGCTTGTACTACTTGAACATTACTAGTTGCAAATAAAAACACTCCTGTTGCTACTATAGCACCTGTTCGTAGTTTACGAAATCCTCTCAATGATAATATACCTTTCTATAGGTTCATCTCCTTAACTTTTTATTCATTTGGCATTTCTGTCGGTCACATTATTGCATAAACGACTTATATAATCAAATGATAGAACTTTCTTTTTATTACTTTTATTAAATTTTTAATATTTAGATCTATCTACTTACAAAACCTCTATTATCACAGATTTCTGCTACATTACTACCCTTTTTAATTTTAAATTTATCCAAAATCCGAAGAATTTCCCTTCGACTTCTTCCTTTAGTTCTGTTTTGAATACTTTTTGTTACGGTACGATCCACATAGGATGCAGGTACGACACCCTATCTTTAATCATTCTACATTCATTTTCCATTATAATCCCTTAACACTCTCTCAACTTGTTCCTCAAGTACTTCTCTATCTGGAATATACAAAGTGTATTTAGATGCAAATATCTGATTAGATAAATTTCCAAGAGCATATTCAGCCTGAATACTATCCTTATCGGTGCAAAGGATAATTCCAATTGGTTCATTATCTGTTTCATCGTTTACTTCTGTCTTGTAATAGTTAAGATACATATTGAGTTGTCCAACAGCTTCCGGCATTTCTCTTCAGGTAATCCTAAAAATTCAAATACATAAGGATCTTTTTACAATATCACTAGCCTTATTAATTTCATTTCCCTTTTAGAGCTAAGTCTAATACTTTTTGCTTTATTCTCATCTCCTGATGAAAGAGTAACCTTTCAAAAAGGGAAGTTTTTATTTATCTTTTCAATTCTCTTACCGACCAATTCGCTTGAATAGTTTCCTTCTCATAAAAAACTTCTTTTCTTTTTCATCATTAATAGACAACAATTCACAATAATGGGACTAACTTAAATAAGTTTGAACAAGAATAGTATTTACTTCTCTTGATACTCTATTCCTTGCTTGATCCATCAATTGTTTAATATTGTCAAAAACATCTTGATGAACGGTTTCAATCTCACGTTTCATATAACTCCACCTCTTTTTAGGGCTTACATCTTTGATCAGTTCTTTCATTTTTACCACTTCCTATAGTTATTTGAAGGAGACTACTAATAAATTATCATTTTGTATTATCTCTTCACTTATATATACGAAAAATGGAGGAAAAATATTTTTATCATAATCTTTTTTCCTAATAATACAAAAAAGCCGAAGAGTTGCCCCTTCGACTTCTTGTTTTCGTTTATTCAAAACTATTCTTCTGTTTTGAATACTTTTGTCACGGTACGATCTACATAAGATGCAGATACGACACCTTCATACTCTTTCTTACCTGCTTTTTCAAAAGCATGTGTATTAACGATTTTTTTGCATGGCTGCTTTTAATCGTTGCTTCATCCAAGTTTTCTACTGGTTTTGCAATCACCAAGTTTTTTTATGTTTTTCCATCTGCATTTTTGAAGACTAATGTTAATTCTTTTTGTTGTTGTCATAGTTTTTCTCTCCTTTTTCTTATTATGCAATTGTGTGACGGTAATGTGTAACAACCGTTACATAGCTCACTGGATCTTTCATCAATGTTTTTCAATGCTTCTCCAATTTCTTTTTACTGCTTGTTCGTCAGCTGTTTCGACAAGGTTTGGTAAGCTTTTTAATACGTTTTTGCCTTTCCTTTTTCCTCATCCATATGAAATACTTCTAATGTTGCGTTTTGAAATACTTTTTGCCATTTTCTTTTCCCTCCTGTTTGTGTTGTTTTTTTGTAGTGTCATGACTTCCTACACTATATAAAGAATTTTCTCGATAATTTTTACCCCTATTCGTTTAATTTTTTTATTGACGATTTCTTGAATGGCATCATAGTCATATCCTGCTTCTTCTAGTCGGTGTTTTCGTTCTGCTCCATTTCCCCATAATCCAAGAATTACTTCTTTTTGCTAGTGATTCATTTATGGTAGTGGAATTGTTATCGGTAAGTTCTGTATCTCCTTCATCTGAAGATGGAACTGTTTCTTGCAAGTTCTCATCCACTGCTTCAGTAGCTACTTTAGGTTGGCTAATTGTTTCGAGCATTTCTTCTACTGTACTTCCTAATTGTGCCAACTCGTTCATTCGAATGACGAAATAGTTTTTGACACTTTCGGTTGTACCCTCCATGTAATGCTAGACTTCTATGTGGGCATGAAGTCGGGACAAATTCATGATGAAGTCTTACCGTATCTGTTGTTATCGGTAGTCCATAATAGAGTAAATCTTCCGTTGCTTGCATGAGAGTGATATCTTCATTTTCTAGAAACTCCTCATCTGATACTTTCATGCTTTCACAGACTTCATACCCGATTGAACGGATATTACTCCACCAATCCCCGGTATGATAGGCAATATTATACGTATCTACTACTCTAACAATCGTGTTGCGATTACAATAATAATGTGCAATTCCTAATGATTTTTCACGGTATCTCAACCATTCGATATACTGCTCTGGCGTCATCGATCCAGCATCATTATGAATCACGACAAATTCAACTCCTACTAATCGTCCACTATTTTTCCATTAATGTTTCATTAATTTTTCAACCATTTGACTCTCCTCCTCGAATATATTGTTGATATTTCTTTTGAATAGCTTGTCTATCTCGGTAATATTTACTCTTACAACGTCCTTCTAGCTTGGCTAATTCCTTAATAGAATCAGATTGTTCTAAGAACAGCTCCAATGTTTTCTTCTGCCTTGGGGTTAGTATGCTATAGAGTTCTTCCAAGAGTTCATTCGTTTCCAACTGCCCTTGAATATTGGTCTCCTTCCTAGCATAAATTCCAAGCTTTCATCACTACATTCTCGCATCTTTTGCTGATTTTTCTTTTTGAAAATTCTCGCAAACAAATCCAAGTAAATCCTCGTTTAATATACGCAGCATAAATATACCGTTGTTCTTCTAGAGGATTTCCTCCTAATTTTTGAAAAGTTTCTAATATTAGTATTCTTCCTAGTTGAAGTAAGTCTTGATACTGCGAATTTGTATTGGCTACATGGTACCCTCTTAAAACACAATGTAATACTGGCTCGAATGTTTGAAGATATTCTTCACTCCAATCTGCTGGCATTTTCCAATACTCCATACTCCTCTCTCCTTTGTCCTGTTCTACAAGATCTTGTTGCTTAAACTGTATAACAAATAGTGTAGAAAGACAAAAATCTGTCCTCAGAGTTTCCGAGGTTAAAATGTTATTTTTCAACTTAATTCCTTATTATTTTTATATTTTTTTCTTATTTTTTTGTGACTTTTTTTCGCTTTTTAAATTCATTTTTTTATCGTTCTTGATGTATAATAAAAATAAAAAAAGCGTTTACAGGAGGTTTTATTATGTTAAACAAAGTCATAGATTTCAATCGTACTTGTGATACTAGTATTTTTCGAAACTTGTATTCAACATCAAGTTCCTGAAATGACACGAGACATCGTTTTTGCTTTATGATGTTAGTGATGATACTCGTACCGACTGCAATAGTATCATTGTCACCTGTTCTGGGCAGTGGTACCTCACTCGTAAAACCACCTCTCAATTATTCAACTTATTACAAAAATAATATTTCTATTTCTTACACTCTTTCTAAAGAAATTACAAAAACTTTCTACTATTCGAAAAAAATTCCCTATTGTTTTGATGATTTCCTATACTTTCCGATTTATACTTCTACTCCTCATCATCACTGGTGTGGCTATCATCACTATATTGATAAACAAAAAGTGAGAGATACGCTACACTTATACTTCGACCAATCATTAGAAATTATTTTACCTTATAAATATTCAACTGCTATGATGCATACACAGATTTTTTTGACCAACTAATTAAAAAGTAACAATGAATTCAAAATCCATTTTTATAAAACATTATCCTACTCATCATTCATCTACTAAGGAAGAACTCTCTATCACTGAATTTTGTCATTTTTTTCATTCCGATTATTTTAGAATATATTGATAAAGTGTCTCCTGATGAATTAGATGAAAAACATGGGAGGAAGTCTTGAAGCATTTTTGAAGCTTGTTAAGATAAGAATGCACAAAAAGATGCTTAACACATTGTAGTGTTAAGCATCTTTTCCCTTTTTCTCACATCTTATTGGAACTGAGTTCAAAAAAGCTGAATCGTCGTTCGTTTCGACCCGATTCAAAAGTACTTTTTTTCTATTATTTTTTTGCGTAAACGTTCAATATCTCTTGCAATTTCTACTTCTTCATTTGTTGGAATGTTTAATACTGTTACTTTCGCATTGTCTGATGAAATGATTGCTTCTGAACGAGTATTGTTACGTTCTTTATCAATGTCACATCCGAACCATGTAATTCCGCTAATAATTAAATCACGGATTTTTAATTGAGTTTTCACCGATACCAGCAGTAAATACAATCGCATCTACCCCATTCATTACGGCAATATATTGACCAATGTATTTTTGAACACGATCCACAAAGATTTCCATTGCTACTTTAGCATCTTCATTAGTTGCTGAAGCATTGTCAATATCACGCATATCGCTTGATAAACCTGATAATCCTAATAAACCAGATTTTTTTGTTTTAAAAATGTCAACCATTTCATTAATATCTGTAATGTTTAATTTGTTCATTAAGAATGCTACTAATGAAGCATCGATGTCTCCAGAACGAGTACCCATTGTAACCCCTGCTAATGGAGTGAATCCCATAGATGTATCTACTGATTTACCACCATCAACGGCTGTAATTGAAGCACCATTTCCTAAGTGACATGTAATGATTTTTAATTCTTCAATTGGTTTTACCTAATAATTCAGCTGCACGGTGTGAAACATAACGGTGGCTAGTTCCGTGTGCTCCGTATTTACGTGCTTTGAATTGTTTGTAGTATTCTAATGGCACACTGTATAAGTATGCTTTTTTAGGCATTGTTGTGTGGAATGAAGTATCGAATACAGCAACACTTGTAATATCTGGTAAGATATGTTTGAATGCACGCATTCCAATAGCTTCTGCTTTATTGTGTAATGGAGCAAATTCTGCTAAATCTTCTACTTGTTGGATAACTGTATCGTCTACTAAAGCTGAATCTTTGAAGATTTCTCCCCCAGCAACTACACGGTGTCCAACACCAGTAATTTCATCAAATGAAGCAATAATGTTTAATGCTACTAATTGCTCTAATAATTTTTCTACGGCTACTTCGTGGTTTGGAATATCTTCTACCACTTCATATTTTTGATCATCTCCGTAGCTGATTGAGAAGATTGAATTTTCTAATCCAATACGTTCTACTAATCCTTTTGCCACAACTTCTTCTTGAGGCATGTTAAATAATTGGAATTTCAAGCTTGAACTTCCGGCATTAATCGCGATTGATTTTGACATGGTCTGTCTCCTTTGTGTGATAATGTTCTTCTTTTTGTGAAAAAAACACTGTACAATTTCCTTTAAAAAGTTCCATCATTCAGTATTTCTCGTACTTCATTCATTTTAGCATAACTAAGTACAGATTGAAATAATAAATCCTTGGTTCTACAGAAAAATAAAATGTTAAAGTATATATCTACTCTTATCTTTTTTTAGTTCTACACTGTCTACGAAAGTTCTTTCGCCCATTTTTTTCAAATGTTTGTGTAAACTGTCTGAACTTATCGATGTTTTTTTCATATCTGGAATATCGCCTAATAAGACTTGACGTGCTTGTTTTGCACCTTTTTCCTTTTTTTCTGAAAAATCAGTAGCGACTTACTATATTGTTGGTTCTTGAACAGTGTTTTAGGGAAAGCTAACATCGCTTGAACAAAGGATTCTTTTTGTAAATGTTCTAATAATGACACACTTTCTTCTGTTTCAAATAAATTTGTTGGCACAATCATCAATCCAAAAGCCGCCTGGTTTCAAATAGTTCAAATGTTGTTCAATCAATAAATGGTGTGCATAAGAATGTCCTTCTTTTGCATGAGTCTTAAACTCTTTCGCACGTTCATCAACTGGATAATAGCCTACTGGTAAATCAGATAGCGCAATATCGATTGGATCGACTAATAAATCACTTAATCCATCTTGCAACATCACTCGTACCTCTAAACTTTCTAAGGCAAAAGATTGCAGCGCTAAATGCACTAGCACTTCATCATTATCAATTGCAGTCGTCTGAATTGTTTTTCCCACTTTCTTGTAAAAAAATAGTTGAACGGTACTTAATAAATTCCCACTTCCACAAGCAAAATCAGCAAGTGCTAATGTTTCTTTATTTTCTGTTAAACGCTCTACCATAAATGCCACTAATAATCCAATTGAATCAGGTGTCATTTGGTGATTCGTTTGTAAACCATCTTCCTTTGCAGCTTTCAAGAAAGTATATTGAATCATACGACGAATTTGTTCTTTTGTAAAAGCTTTGTAATGCTAGTTCTTGATAAGCTGCGTTTAATTGTGCAATTGTTGCTGCATCTGGTTGTCCTTCTACTTGCTGAGCTTGATTTCCTGAAGCAATATTTTGCAAGGTTTCCCCTAATGCCTCTACATACGAATACTCAATCACTTTTTTGGAGTACTTGAACAGCCTTCCATAATTTTTTTCAAAACTACGAATTTCTTTTATTTTTCCTGTTCCATCAAACTCCTCCTTTCAAATAAAAAATAAGAGACAGGACAAAGTCCTGCCTCCGCAAATTCCATATTATTCAGCAGCTGCTACTGGGTAAACAGATACTTGTTTTTTTGTCACGGCCTTTACGTTCGAAACGTACTACGCCATCAACTTTAGCGAATAATGTGTCATCTCCACCGATTCCTACATTGTGACCTGGATGGATTTTAGTTCCACGTTGGCGGAATAAAATTGAACCACCTGTAACAAATTGTCCATCAGCACGTTTAGCACCTAAACGTTTTGATTGAGAGTCACGTCCGTTTGATGTAGAACCGCCCCTTTTTGTGGGCGAATAATTGTAAATTCACTTTTAACATGAGAGTGCACCTCCTTGATAGGTTAATCAACTTGAACGGTTAGATAGTTAGGATATTCTTCTTGAATTCCTTCTAACCCTAGTAATAGACTATTTAATAAAATTTGTGTTGTTTGAGCTTGAACTTTGGTTACATCTCGTACAACTTCGAAATATAAATACCCACCTTCGACTTCATCAACGTCAACAATCGGTTGATAGCCTGCTAGCTTCTCGATACTATTGACAGTCGTAATCGCTAATGCAGAAACGCCTGCACAGACAATATCACTTCCATGCTCGCTAAAGCCTGCATGTCCTGTCATTTCAAAAGAAACTAATTCGTGGTCTTTTTATGAAACGTTACTCGTATCATCGTCAAAATTAAGCGTTGATTGCGTTAATCACAACTTTTTGTATAAGGTTGACGGTGACCTTGTTTACGGTGAGAGTCTTTACGACGTTTGTATTTGAAAGTTACAACTTTCTTTTGACGGCCTTGTTTTTCAACAGTTCCTTCAACAGTTGCACCTGCTACGAATGGAGCACCAACTTTAACGTTTTCTCCACCTACAAATACTACTTCTTCGAAAGTCACTTTGTCGCCAGCTTCTGCGTTTAATTTTTTTCAACGTAGATTGCTTGACCAACTTCAACTTTAACTTGTTTTACCACCAGTTTTTACGATTGCGTACATATTGCACCTCCTATATTTTAGACTAAGACTCGCCAGTTTAAAGTGCCGATTCCGGTCTTTTGTACTCTAATCCGAGCGGTTGTAGCTGTGGTGCTTCACAATTACAACATGAATAGTTTAACAGAGATTTCTATCTAAGTCAAGCAAAAAGCTTGGTCGATTAAATGAAAATTAGCCGACAATTCTTGTACGAACCATTCGGCTAATGTCTCTTTAACGATTTAACATTTTTTCTAATTCTACTTGTGTGAACGGAGTTACATCATCTTCATGAACACGTTCAATATTGGCACCTAATGCACGTAATTTTTCATGGAATTGATAATATCCACGATCTAAGTATTTTAGCTCAGTGACACGTGTATAACCTTTTGCCACCATACCCGCAATAATTAAGGCTGCTGCTGCACGTAAGTCCGTTGCCTTTACTTGAGCACCTTGTAATTGTGACTCTTGATTCATCACTGCAGTTCTACCTTCAATCTTAAACTCCGCATTCATACGGCGTAATTCTTCCAAATGATTGAAACGATTTTCGAATACTGTTTCTGTCATTGTGCTCACACCTGTGGCAAGCAACTGAACTATCGTCATTTGAGCTTGCATATCTGTTGGGAATCCTGGATGTGGTAATGTCTTCACATCTGTTGGTTTTAAAGTTTCTGGTCCAATCACACGAATTCCATTTTCTTCTTCAATAAATCGAACACCCATTTCAGATAATTTAGAAATTAATGGTTGATTATGTTCTGCAATCGCATCTTCAACAAAAACATCTCCCGCTGTTACTGCTGCAGCAACCATAAATGTTCCTGCTTCAATTCTATCAGGAATAATTGAATGAATTGTTCCTTCTAAATGGTCAACACCTTCGATACGAATATTTTCAGTACCAGCACCGATAATTTTTGCACCCATTTTATTTAAAAATGTTTTGCTAAATCAACAATTTCAGGCTCTCTTGCAACATTTTTCTAATAAAGTTGTTCCTTTTCGCAAGGGTAGCTGCCATCATTAAGTTTTGAGTCGCGCCAACTGATGGGAAATCCATATAAATTCTTGCTCCCACTAATTGATCTGTATGAGCTTCAACATAGCCATCTGCTTGGGTAATAGTTGCACCCATTGCTTCAAAACCTTTTAAATGCAAATCAATCGGACGAGTTCCAATCGCACAACCTCCTGGCATTGCCACACGAGCATGTCCAAATCTTGCTAACAATGGCCCCATTACAACGATTGATGCACGCATTTTACTCACAAATTCAAATGCTGCCGTTGTTTGAATATTTTTTGTGGCATTTAACGTAATTGATTTTTCCTCTTCGTCAAAAGTGCTTGTGACATTTAAACTATTTAATACTGCTAACATTGTATGCACATCCGATAAATTCGGTACATTTGTTAGATGTGTTACTCCATACTCTGCTAAAATACTTGCTGCTAAAATTGGAAGCACAGCATTTTTTGCTCCCTCTACTTTTACTGATCCATTTAGACGTGTACCACCTTGTACAATCATCTTTTCCATTCTAAAAACCTCCAAGGTTACTTACTCGTAATGAATTGAACGATTGAATTAATCATATCTGATATCGTGAAAATTGCATTTGCAGCTCCTACTCCTAACAGAAGAGCCACTAATAGGATAAATAGTCTTGCTTGTTCAATTCGTTTTTCAATATAATTTTTTTCTAGATTGATGCATTGAAGTGACCAATAGGCAATAACAATCATTCCTAAAGTCAGCACCAATCGTACGATTTGTATATATTCCGTCATATAAATCTCCTATCTTTTATAGAGATTCTGCTTTTCTATCTTACCATATTTTTCAAGAAATTAAAAGGACGGATACCTTTTTAAGATTAAAGATTGGATTAAATTATAAAAAAACGTCCAAAAACGAAGTGACCCCAAAAAGTCTAACTTTTTTTGGGGGCCAATTTATTGTCGTATGACGTTTGATAAAAACAAATTTCTTTTCTTTTATTCTTCGTCTTTTTTTCTTTGCTACCGTTGGTGTTGCTAATCCTAATCCTACTAAGATTGCTAATACTGCTGGTGTAAAGACTTCTAGTTCTGCCGTACCTGTATTAGGTAATTCTTGTTTTTGCTACAGGTGTTGACTTCATTTCTGTTGTAGAAGGTTGTTCTTGTTTAGTAGTTGGAACTTCTTCTACTGCTTGTGGAGCTTTAGGTGTCACTTTATTATAGTGATGTAGGGTATTTCCTTTAGCATCAGTTGTTGAATGACTAAATTCGTATCCTTCCAACTCTATTGGATTGTGTTTTTCCTTCTTTATCTGGAGTAATACGGTTTCCATTTTCATCTAGATATTCCGTTACAATCACTTGTGTTGAATCTCCATTTTGAGCAATTGCTCCTCCACCATTTTGTGATTTAGGGGTTACTGTTACTGGTACGTCGACTGTAATAATACGACCATCCGGTAATTTCACTTTCACTTTAACCACTGGTTTTTGCTCCAGGTGTTTCAGTTGTTGGAATTTTTCCTACTTCAACAATTTCCCATCCTTCTGGTAGATCTACTTTCTTCTTAACATCTTCTTCAGTAATTGGTGTTCCCACTTCTACTACAATAGGCGTTACTTTTTGGTGTTACGATTACTGGTACATCTACTTCAATTATCTCACCAGTTGGAACTTTGATTTGCACTTTAACGCTTGGTTTTACTCCAGCTGGAATTGTTGTTGGGATTTCTCCTACTCCTACAATTTCCCATCCTGGCTCTTTTGGTAAATCAATATGACCTTTTACATCGTCTGGTGTGATTGGAGTTCCTTTAGTGGTACAACAATTTGTCTTACAGTTGGCGTTACGATGACTGGTACATCGACAGTAATCTTACGTCCATCTGGTAATTCTACTTCAACTGGTACTACTGGTTTTTACTCCTGGAGTCGTTGTTGTTGGGATATCTCCAACTTTCGTTACTTTCCATCCTTTTGGTAATTCGATATGTTTCTTAACATCTTCTTGTGTAACTGGTGTTCCTACTTGAACTACTACAGGCGTTACTTTCGGTGTTACGATTACAGGTATATTTACAGTCACTCGAATTCCATTTGGTAATTCAATCACAACTGGAATACTTGGTCTTTCTCCTGGTACATCCGTTGTTGGTTTATCTCCAATTGAAATAACTTTCGCTCCTTTTGGAATGTGTTTTTCAACATCTTCCGCAGTAATCGGATCACCTTGTTTTTTTAACAATATCTTTAATAGGTGTTACATTCACTGGTACTTCTACTGTAACAACTTTTCCATTTGGTAATGTAATCGTTACTTTTACTGGATCTTTCTTACCTGGTGTCGTTAACTCTGGAATGTTTCCTACTTTGACTGTTGCTCCATCTGGTACTTTTTATTTGCTTTTAAGATATCTTCTGGAGTCAGTTTGTCTTTTTGTTACTGGTGTTTCAATTGGTGTAATTGATGTTACATTTACTGGAACTTCTACCGTAACTACTTTGCCATTTGGTAATGTTACAGTTACTTTCACTGGGTCTTTCTTACCTGGTGTTGCTAAATCTGGTAAGTCTCCGACCTTAGCTGTTGCTCCGTCTGGTACTTTAATTTGTTTCAAAATATCCTCTGGAGTCAATTTATCTGTTGTAACTGGTGTTTCAATTTCCTTAATTGGTGTTACTGTTACAGGTACTTTTACTGTATATGATTTACCATTTTTCAATGTAATCTTAACTTCTACAGGAGTTTTTTTCTCCTGGTGTTGTTAAGTCTGGAAGACCACCCTACTACCTCAACTGTTGATTCTTCTGGAACATTTAGACCTTTAGTATAGTCACCTTTTTCTAATGGAGTATTTGTTACTGGTGTTTCGATTGGTTTAGGTTTTGATTCCACAACTTTAATGGTTGCTGGAACTTCTACTAACACTTTTCCATCTTTATCTTTTACAACTACAGTAACTGGTTTATCCCCTGGTGTTGTTCCATCATATGGAGTTGTTTGTCCTTCCGGAACTTTGTATTCGAATGTTGATCCTTCTGGATAGTCACTTGGTGTGATACTATCTTCAGCTTTAGGTTTATCTTTATCTTCAGCATTTACTGGAGTTAATTGTTCTTTACCTTGAACTACTTTAATCTTCGCAGGTACTTCTACAATTGTATCGCCATCTGAATCTTTCACGACTACAGTGACATCTTTTTCACCTGATGTTGTTCCATCATATGGAGTTGTTTGTCCCTCTGAGTCTTGTATTCAAATGTTGATCCTTCTGGATAATCATCCGGTGTAATGCTATTTTGTGGTTTTGGTTTCTTATCATTTTCAGCATTCACAGGGACATATTGTGTCTTAGGTTCTACTACTACAACTTTCGCTGGAATTTCTGTAATTGGTTGTCCATTCAACTTAGCTACTACTGTTACAGGTTTCTCACCTGGTGTTGTTGTATCTACTGGAGTGTTATCTTTATATTCAAATGTTGTTCCAGTTGGGAAAATCATTTGGATTAATGTTTTCTTTTGGATCTGGCTGTTTCTTAGTTGGATCTACTGGTACATATTTAGGATAACTTTCAACTACACGTACAGTTGCTGGTACTTCAACGATTGTATTTCCTTGTGGGTCAAGCACTTCAACAATCACATTCTTATCTCCAGTTGTTGTTACATCGATTGGAGATGTTTGTCCTTCTGGAGTTTTGTATCTAAATGTTGATCCTTCTGGATAATCTTCTTTATCGATACTCTTCTCTGGATCTGGTTGCTTGTTATTTTCATCTACTGGTACGATTTGAGGTACACTCTCAACTACTGTAACTGGTACTTTGACCGTTGTAGTTTTTTTCTTGACCATCTACAGTGTATTTAACAGTTACATCCACTTCAGTATCATTCGTTAATTCAGGGATTGTTACTGGTACTGTATTATCAATTTCAACTGTTGCTCCTTGAGGTAATTTACCTTTGAATGTTCCATCTTTGATTGCTTTTTCAGCTTTAGCTAATACTTTTTCTTTAGCTTTTTTCCTTGTCACTATTTTTTTAGCAACTAGAATTTCATCAGCTTCTGGTTTTTGGTAATACTGTTACTGGAACTTTCACTGTTTCAGTTAACTTACCATTGTCGTATGTTACAGGCACATCAACAGTAATATCAGTTGCTCCTGCTTTTCCTGTTGTTTCTGGTAATGTTGTTGGTTCTCCTTTTGTTCCATCTTCTCCTGGTGTTACGGCTGTTTTTGCTTGTTCAGCAGTCGGCGTTTCACCTTCGAACACTACAATTTTAGCTGATGTTGAGCTTACTACTGTTACTGGTACATTAATTGTATCTTCCGCTACTACTGTACCTGTTGCGTCTTTATATTGTACCTTAACTGGTACTGCAGTTTTATCACCATTAGAATCAGTTGCTGGAACAGTATAATCTTGATTTGGAACTAATTCTACTGTAACTCCTGTTGGTAGTGTTAATTTACCTAGTGCTGCTTGTGCTTTTTCTTTTACAGCTGTTGTTAGGTTGTCACCAGTTGTATCTTTTTAATGTTGTTACTTTTTCTGGTGTCGCTTTTTGGTAACACTGTTACTGGTACTGTTACTGTTTCTGTTCCGTTTGGATATGTTACTGTTGTTGGTACAGTTACATCTTTTGCTCCTGCTTTACCTGTTGTTTCTGGTAATCCTGCTTCTGTTGGAGCGTTAACTGTTCCTCCATTACCTGGTGTTACGGCATTCTTAACTTTCTCAGCTTCTGGTTTTGTTCCTTCTACAGTGTATACTGTTTTTGGTTCTGAACCTAATACATTGATAGTTACTGGTACTGTTGTAGGGTATTCTTTTCCATCTACTGTATATGTTGCTGGAACATTTACAACACCTTTGTTTGTACCTTTTTCATTTGTTAGCGTTGCTGCTACAGCTTCTGTTATATCACCAACTGTCACTGTTGCTCCTGCTGGTAATTTTCCTTTGACTGCTTCTACTAATGCTGTTGCTTTTGCTTTCGCTACTTCTTTTACTTTATCTACTGTTGAACCTTTTGGTACATCTGCTTCACCAGTTGCTTTTGGTAATACTGTTACTGGAACTTTCACTGTTTCAGTTAACTTACCATTGTCGTATGTTACAGGCACATCAACAGTAATATCAGTTGCTCCTGCTTTTCCTGTTGTTTCTGGTAATGTTGTTGGTTCTCCTTTTGTTCCATCTTCTCCTGGCGTTACGGCTGTTTTTGCTTGTTCAGCAGTCGGCGTTTCACCTTCGAACACTACAATTTTAGCTGGTGTTGAGCTTACTACTGTTACTGGTACATTAATTGTATCTTCCGCTACTACTGTACCTGTTGCGTCTTTATATTGTACCTTAACTGGTACTGCAGTTTTATCACCATTAGAATCTGTTTTTGGAACAGTATATGTTTGATTTGGATCTAATTCTGCTGTAACTCCTGATGGTAATGTTAGTTTACCTAGGGCAGCTTGTGCTTTTTCTTTTACAGCTGTTGTTAGGTTGTCACCAGTTGTATCTTTTAATGTTATTACTTTTTCTGGTGTTGCTTTTGGTAATACTTCAACTGGTACATTTACAGTTTCATCTCCTGTTGGATATGTTACTGTTGTTGGTACAGTTACATCTTTTGCTCCTGCTTTTACTGTTGTTTCTGGCAATCCTGCTTCTGTTGGAGCGTTAACTGTTCCTCCATTACCTGGTGTTACGGCATTCTTAACTTTCTCTGCATCTGGTTTTGTTCCTTCTAACGTGTAAACTGTTTTGCTTCTGAACCTAATACGTTAACTGTAATTTCTGCATCTTTTGTATAAGTTTTTCCGTCTACTGTGTAAGTTACTGGAACTTTAACAATTCCTTTGTTCGTTCCTTTTTCTGCAGTGATTTTTCGCTAAAACTTCTTCTGTAATTTCGCCAACCACTACATCTTTAGAACCTTCTGGTAATTTTGCTTTGAATTCAGCTGATGTTGCTACTTCCGTCGCTTTTGCTTTTGTAACTTCTTTTACTTTATCTACTGTTGAACCTTTTGGTACTTCTACTTCACCAGTTGCTGTTGGTAAGACTACGACTGGGACTACTACTCTTTCCGATAACTCACCATTATTATATGTTACCGGAATGGCAACTTCTTTCGTACCTGGTTCAGCTGTAATATTAGCTGTTAAAAGCGGTTCTCCTTTAGTTCCATTTGTTCCCTGTGTTACAGCTGCTTTTACTTCTTCATCTGTTAACTCATCATCTTCAAACTTAACAATTTTATTTACTGTAGATCCTATCACCGTTACTGGAACTTCAACTTCTCTAGTTTCAACAACATTATTATTAGCATCTTTGTATTCTACTACTACTTTTGCTGGAGTTTGGTCACCTATTGTAGTTGTTCCTGGAAGAGTTCCTGCTTTTACTTCTTTAATCGATACAGTAACTCCCGTAGGAATTTTATCTGTGGCAATTGCTTTAGCTGCTTCTTTCGCTTTTTCTTTTACTACATTTTCTAAGTTAGTACTATCTTTTAGTACTGTTACTCCTGTTGGTGTTACTTTTGGTAAGACTACAACATCCACTTTTGTTTCTACTTGAATTGTTTCAGTATCTTTTGTGTACGTAACTGTTGCAGGAGTTGGCAATGTTTGCCCAGCTTTACCTGTAGTCGTTGGAATATCTGTAATATCATTTTTACTTGGAGTAAATCCATCTACAGTTATAGGGTTTACTTTTGCTTTTAATTCGTCATTCGTAACAGTATCATCTTCTACTTTATATAATTTATTTGTTTCTTGATCTTTTAACTGTAATCACATAGGTCGTTGAAGCTACCGCAGAATTGTCATTTTCATTTGTTCCTGTTGCTGTATCTGAATCTGCAGTAACTTTATTTCCATTACTGTCTTTTACATCTACTTTAACAGTGTACTCTCCTGTTTCTGTTAATTTCACCGCTGCTGCATCTGAAACACTAGTATATTCTGTTACCTTCCCTGAAGGAGCTGTTAATGTTACTTTTGTAACTGTTGTTTCCTTTTTATTTGGAGCAGTTGTCGCATCATCTTCTCTATCTGTAATCGTTACTGTAGCTGATTTTTGTTTTACTAAATCTACTGTTGCACCTTTTACAGTTGTATAAGAAGTTGAATGCACTGTCGGAGCATCATTTAATACAGACGCTTTATCTGAACTTTCTGCATAAACTGCATCGACTGTTCCATTGAATCCTGATGAAGTAGAAATTGTCCATTTATCTCCAGTTTTCGTTGCTGTTACAGTTGAGTTATCATCTGCAGTCCATTTATTTAGTCCCTTGTCGTATTTAACCGTTACAACCATTCCTTTATTCGTATCATTAGCTGACTCCGCTGCACTATTTGCTGCATTTTCTTTGTTATAAGTTGTTAATGTACGAGTAGGATCGCTAACAGCTGTTACTTTTCCTTCTGCATTTAAGGTACGAGTATATTCATAAACATTGAATATTGTTTCCCCATTTTTATCAACATCAACGTATAGGTCACGTTTTTAACCATGTAGTCGTTCCATCGCTGTTAACTGTTTTTCTTCTCAGCGATTTCAGCTGGTAAATCCCAACGACCTGTTGATTTATTAAAGGTTGCTGTTACATTTTCTCCAAGTTTAGTTTTTTTAAAAGCTACTTCTGCTCTTGTAAATGTTGCTGTTACATTTTCACTACTTGCAGTTACCTTAATATTATCCGTAGCTGCTTTAGCTGTTGCAGTTGGAAGTACTTTTAGATTGAAAAGTTTCGCCAACTGTACCGATTTCATCATTAACATTTACAGCTGTATTTGTAGTTTCTGTAACAACCCATTTCCCATCTTTGGCAACAACTTTTGTATTTGTGCCATCTGGTAATGCAATCGTAGCTTCTGAAGCACCTCTTGAAATTGTAATTGGTACTTCTTTATCATATGCATGTACATTTTTTTCACAGATACCGCAGGTGAAATTTTAAAGGTTGCATGTGCATATGCTTCATTCGCATTAGTTTCTTTATAGTCTCGTGCATAAATTGAGACACGGTAAATCCCTGCTTCAGTCGGTGTCCCTTTAAATCCATTTTTATTTCGTTCAGTCATGTCATTTGAGGCAATTGTGAAACCGACACCAGGAATTTTAGTGTCATCCCCTGTTAAATCTGTAACAGTACTAGCGCCTGCCCCTGTAGTTCCAGTAATTTTCACTCCAGAAACACCAAGAATTGCACGTCCCACAGTTTCTCTAATCGTTGCTGTACGGTTAAGAGGATTTCCATTTTCATCCGTTAAATTATAAGGAATATTTCTACCATTTGGTGCACCGGCATGGGAAGCTCCAGCATCTCTATATTCTACTGGTACTACAAGTTCTTCTCCTACTTTACCTTCTTTAACGGCATCGTTAATTTCTAACGTAGGTGGCGTACCATCTTTCCATGCTGTACCACCGTATCTATGTAGATCTAACGGAATTCTTACATTTTTTCCAGTTTTGGTATTAGTAAAAGTAACTGTCGCCACTAGTTTTTGATAGTTAAATGGACTACTATGCGTTACAATCCCTTGTATACTATCCGATTGTTTATCATATACTAATCCCCCAGGCATATTCGATACTGTAAAATCAGAAACAGTCCAACCTGCCGCTTTCGCTTCTTCTGTTACTTCAATACGTTTACTTGCATCTTTGACGTAAACTTTATCAATTCCTTGTTCATAACCAAGTTTATAAATACTTGATAATAAATATTCGTACGGTCCACCACCAAAAGTAAGTAGAAGCGGCTGAACTTTGAATTCTTGTATTATTATATCTCAATTTTTCCACGCCATAGAGGAGCTTCTTCAATAATTTTTTTGTACTTCTTCTGCAGGAAGTTTCACTCCATAGTCAACACGTGCCTTGACATCACTTGGTTTGCAACTCAAATGTAAAGTTAGATGGTCCAGGTGTAACACGCGTACCTGCTCTTTGGTCAGAAAACACTCTGAATTGTAATCCTTCAGCATTCGCTTTTTGTTCCGCTGAGTCTACTCCTAGTGTTCCAGATCCAGATTGGACACCGAACGGCATTTTATACGTATCCCAACCTGTAAAGTTTTTCTCGTGATACTGTACTTGTACTACCTATAATATTTTTTTCGCAGTTGGTTTTGCTGGTGTTGTTGGTGTCAACTCATCATTTTGTTACAGTTGTTGTACCCCCATTACCTGATGTATCCGCTCTAAACCCACTCTCACCTTTTCCAGGAATAGCTTTCCCATTTCTTGGATCTTGGTTTTTATTTACTTTTTCTTCTGTAGATTTATCAGCTTCTTTTTCAGTTTTTTTATCCTTTTTCTTTTGGCATACTTTCTAATACGAATGCCTTTGAAGTTAATTCAGATGTGAATTTATCCACTTCTGATTGTTGGATATCTGAACGAGATACTGCTTGTTGCGCTTTTGATAATAACCCTTTTGCTGCAGTAATTGTTGTAGTAGTTTTCTCTGTTTCTGTTACTTTTCCCTAACAATTGACTCAATCGTTCAATTGCTTCGGATAATTTTTGAAGTGTTGACTTTTTCAGCAACTTCTGTTTTAATATTCTTTCCAGTTTCTGGAGCTTTCGTTTCCGTTGCATGTGTATTGACTACTTCTTCAGCAGCTGCTTGTACATTTGTACCACCTAGCACAGCTAATCCAGAAGCAATTGCTACACTGGCAACTCCAACCGTAAATTTACGGATACTATATCTCAAAAATCTCTGTGCTTGAATTGCACGTAAATTTTGATTCTTTTTCAAAAATATTTCCTCCTAATTTTTAGAATTATTCCTACTTTAAAAAGAAATCTTCTTAAAATAGGTTACTATGATACACTTCTACTCTAATGTAAATACTAAAAAAATGCAAGTAAAAATGGAAGTGTTTTTGAAAAACGCTACCTTTGTTGTTATATCAACGTTTTCTAAAACTTCCCCTTATACACTAGCAAAGTTTTTCAGCATTATTCTTTATACTACCTAAACGTTATATATTTTTTATATAAAAACTTAGTTATTATTCTTTAACACGGCTACGTCGTAGCAAAATAATAATAATGACTAACAAAAAATAATCATTACCAGTAACAAAAACACGACATAAAAAAATCCGTTTAGAAACACCACTTTGTTGAGGAAGATTCGTTGGATTTGACGATGAATTTATCTGCTCTTTCTTAAAAATAGGATTAATTTTTTTGCTAATAAGATATGTCTTCCATTAATTACATCTACAAAAGCACGTACTTAATAAACAAATCTTATCGTCTGAAGTGACCGATACATCTCTTTTTATACGTTGCTTTTGACAATAAATATTGATAATACGCTTGGTTTTCTTCTATGTTATCGGATAAAGGGCGATAAATATTCATATCATAAGCATCCACTTCTAAGATTCCGAAAAATTTCTAATTCCTTTTCTTCACCATTGTAATAAATCGTTCCGTAACGATGTGTCTCAAAAGAAATCTATATCTGTAAAATTTTTTTAATATCTCCAAACATATCTCCTGTTGGGACATGATGTCCATAAATGATAGTATTAAAAATTTGTAAAATTAGCATTAAAAACGATAGTCTAAAAAGATAGAACCTGTTACTACATAATCTCCAAATGCATTATGATCCAAATACTTTTACATTATCTTCACTTTGCAATAACGGATAATCAATATGTGTCCCATCAATACTAATCCACCCTTTTTACATCTGGATGATTTTGTTGTAACTGATAAAATCCTTTTTCTTCATGATGGTCAATCGGATTGTAGTTCTCTAATTCATCCGCCAACACAAGTGAAGTATGTATAAAAATAGAATAAAACTGATAGCAATCATCTTTATAATCTTCTTCACAAATTCACCTCTAATCAAAAAGGATAGATAGTTATCACTCACTATCCATCCTTATTTTTAACGATTTCTTTCTTTTACGTTGTTGTACCATTAACACTACTATCACGAGTAAGAATAATACTACAATAATTAATACTAATATAATGATATACCAAATCCATAATGGAATGGATGATAAATATTTTTCCTAAGGATGAATCATCAAACACACTATATGGGAATGGTTTTGATTTTTTTCGTATGGAATGTATTTTCAGTAATATCATCCGTAATTTTCGCAACGACAATATGACGACCATTTGTAACATCTAAAAAACACGTACTCAATAATATTATATGATCATTTTTCCTATAGATATATCTCTTTTATTAAGTGCTACAGAAAGCAAATGTTGAATATACTCTTGTTGACGTTCTTCTCCTACAATCCCTGGATCATAAATATTGAAATCATAAGCATCCACTTCCAACATTTCAAATATTTTCAAGTCCTTTTTCCTGTCCATTGTAATAGATGCTTCCATAGTGATGTTGTTCAAAATATTCCTTATCTGAAAACTTTGCTACATCTCCAAACATGACTCCATTTTCCACATGATGTCCATAAATAAAGGGTATTAAAATCTTCAAACTTCGGATTATTTCGAGCATCTAAGAAGATAGCTCCCGTAAAAGCAAATTCTCCTTTTTGAATCTCGTGTTAAATATTTTTCATTATCTTTTTGCTTGTACTAATGGATAATCAATATTCGTTCCATACACATTTATCCAACCAATGACTTCTGGATTCAACTTTTGAAGTTTTTCAAATCCCGAAAAAGCTAGCTAATTCATCTTTTTGAGATGAAGATACAGGGCGATACGCTTCATACTCACTAGAGGATGCTAATGAATAGACTTGATTCGAATCCCATAATGCGTAAAAACCCAAACAGAAAAAAACTAAACGCTGTTACAAGCAAGAGAATATGGTTCAATAAATTATCTAGAAACAGAACAACATGTCTTGAAATAGTTTTTCTTTGGTTTTTCCTGATTCGTCTTCATCTCTTAATTATTCCGCTTCTCTACGTCTTTTTGCTACTAAAAATAAATCCAAACAATCCTAATCCAATCATGATAATAAATGGAAGATTATCAATTAATAAACCTGTTGGTGTAACTTCTGGTAATGTATTTGTTACAATATTATTGTTTTCTTTTTCCCCCAATTAATACATCTGCAACAGTGTAAGCTTGTGATTGAGTACCAGCTGCACCATTCTTCTGTGTTCCATTTTTCTTTATAAGCAGATGATGGTGTATAACCTGAAGTTCCTTCTTCTTTTTAAAGTATATTTTTGTTCCTGCAGGTAAATCAGGGAATACTAAACTTTCGCCATCATGTAAAGTGAATTCTTTTTCAACATCTTTTGTAAATTGAATTTGTTCTGATCCTTTTTGTACCAGTATAAGTTCCAGTTTCATCTGTTGAAGCTGCTTTGAATGTTAATTTGAAAGTAAAGTTTTTCGTTTTACTTGCTAATCCCCCAGCAACTTTTTGTAATGGTTAATGCATTTGCATTTGGATTGATTGATGATGGTGAATCTCAGTTTTACCCGCTTTTTTTAGTATATTTATTTTTGAATAAATCATATTTATATACTTTTTGAGCCGCCTTCTGTTCCTGGTTCAGCATTTCCTGCTTTTTTTAGCAGTTGCAGCTGTTGTACTTCCAGCAGTTGTATCTACAAAATAAACATTTGAAATATATGTTCCTGTTCCTTGAGATTTGTTCCTAACGAACACGTGCATTTCATATGTTTTTGTATCAAATGTTAATGTATCAACATTATTAGCTAAAGCTGTCCAACCTGTTTGTTCTTCTGATACTGTATATACATATTCCCCAGCATTTTCATAAGTTACTCCTGCAAAAAGATCATCTGTTGCTTTTTATAATGGCTGTTTTTCCCCTGTGGAAGTGTATCTCCTGCTCCATATGTAACTGTTCGATTTGGAATTGTTCCATTTGTTGCTGTTACTTTTTTTCGTATGGAACATTTGCACTATTCTGTCCTTCTTTCGGTACAAATTTAAATGTAAATGTTGCTATTGGAGTCGTAATTCCTTCTGCAATATCTAGTTCTTTATTCACTTTAACAACAACATTTTTTTCATTTTGAGAACTTGCTACTTCATTTTCAGCTAATACATTTGGTACTTGTAATAAAGATAAGATTGTTCCCGCTGCTACTACACCTGTTACAATTTTTCATCATTGTTTTTTTCATTTCCTAATTCTCCTCTTTTTAAAAATCCTCTTCTTCTAACAATTGTGACGACTTTTCCTTTTGTATCTTTAATTGGGATTGCTCCAAACACACGACTATCTACTGCTGACGTTCGATTATCTCCTAGCACAAATAGACTTCCTTCAGGTACTTTCAGCGGAAATTCTATCCCTTCTTTATAAAAGCAAAGTTTCTTTATAAATATCTTGTTCTTGCTGGGGTGAACCATTGACAATTAATCCATCTTCGTTAATATCAATCGTACTTCCTGCTGTTGCAATGACACGTGCAACACGAAGTTTCCCTTTATATTCATACGTTAGCAAATCTCCCACTGAGTATTTCTTATCTAATCGATAATAAACTACTACATCTCCATCTTTTTAAAAGCTGGTTTCATTCCATCATCATTGTAGCGAATAATTCCAAACAAAAAGAAATATAAAAAGTGCTAATGTTGCTATGACAAATACTATTTTTTTCCTAAAAAGATAAATGATGTCATCTTTAATTCCTGGAGGACCTTTCCCTCTCTTTGGTCTTTCTTCTTTGACTTTTTAGTTGTAAACTTTCTCTTCTACTTAACATTTAGACTCTTCTCCTATTCGTAATCATCACTAATAAACCTAAAACCCCGATACATCCAACCATGATTAGCATCATATTGGATGAATCCAAAATATCTAATCCAGTCGCTGGAACAGACACTCGTTTATTGATGACTCGAACTTGCTTATCACGATCTAATTGACTACTTTGATTTTCATACGTTACTGTGTATCCTCTTTGGGAACGTGAAGATTCTTGAACTTCATAATGAGATCCAATTGGAAGATCATCAAATCGAATCGTTTCTCCACGTTTTAAACTTACAGTGGCACGGTCATTCACAAATGCAACCACACTTTCTTTATTTCCCTTTTGTGCTTTTAATTTGTTTATTTTTCAATCCAGCAATTTGAATTTCTATTTCAAAATCTTGTTGATAATTTGCTAATTCACCGCTTACTTCATTTGTAATGGATAAGCTAGGATATTTTTGATTGGTTATCGTTACTGTCTTATCTTCTATTAATACTCCTTGTTTTACAGAGTAATCAATTTTATAATGTCCTGCATATTTTTTTCATCTTCCGTTATCGTATACTGTGCACCTCTTGGAAGATATGGTAACTGAACAAGAGTATTCGGTCGAAGATCGATATTCGCTATACCATTCTTAAATGTTACACCACCATAGTTTCCCGATACTGCTCGATTATTACTATCACGCAACTCAATTTTTACAGTATATATTTGTTGCCGGACTTCTTCTCCTGTTAATTTTCTTCTGAATTGTTAAGGTTGGTTTTTGTTGATAGGTTACCTTAAATGAAGGAGATTCTATTGTTCCCAACATTTTCAACTTTTTGCATCAAATGCCGACAATTCTTGTGGAGCGACTTGGTATTCATACCCTTTAGCAACGTTTTGAATTTCTCCTTTTATTCGATTGAGAAATTGTAATTTGTCGATAATTCGGGGTATCTTGTCCACCTATTTTATTTTTTTCTTTTGTTAATCCTAATGTAATCAAATTTGGTTTTTGTTGCTGTAACATTCGTTCCCCCACGTGCATCTTTCCACTCAACTTTAACTGGAATATTTAGCGGTGTAGAAGGACTAAAACTTGGCACTTCAGAATATTGCAGAGTTTTTTTGTTTTTCTTCTCCAATCCCATAAGTATAAGTTACTGTCGCTGATTGATTCGAATACAGTTTTGTCTTATCTGCATTTAGCGCATCTGAGATTTGTTATTTTTATCTCCCGTAATCGCATCTAATGCTTCTTGAGAAGATTTAACGGTGAATTTCAGTGCATATTTGACACCGTCTTCCATTCGATAATCGTCAGCAAATTGTGCAGTAACAGACATTAGCCCTTGCGGATTTTGTTCAGTTGTTACTCTTGCCTCTTGTGCAGTTAGAGGAGTTTCAACTCCATCTACTATTTTCACAACTCGTAGATTTGAAGCATTATTCGGAAGTAATGTTACAAATTTTTGATAAAGTATCTGTTATCGTTACTTTTCTAACTCCTAATGGTCTTATTTTTCCGTGTAATATCATTCAACCCATCAATCAATTCTTGTTCAGTATTAGCATATAATTCCTCACTTGGAATATTTTTATTTAATCCTCTAACTTGATCTCTCATCCAATTTAAAGTATCAAAAGTTCCTTCATATGCAAATGCTACAGAATAAAAACCGTGAACTGCAGGTACAATCGTTTCTAAGTCGATTTATCAAATTACCATATAATCTGTTATTAAACCAATTTCCTGCATTTGGATATTTAACAACACTGTGTCCATAGTTGTTATAATACATATTAGCTTCACCATCTGATAAAACAATAACAACCCTTTTAGCATTGGATCTAGCTTTTACTTAACTGAGTAATAGCATCTTTCAATCCCACTTCAACATTCGTATTTGTCCCTATAGTTCCTCTGCCTTCATTCCCTTTTAACTTCTCTAGGAGCTAATTGTAAATTAGAAACAACTCTTTTTAGTTGATTAGCATTACTACTCCAATCAGAATAAATATACGAATCATCAAACCCATTAATCCCTCTTAAAAAATCACTTGGTTCTCTAGGTTCGACTCTCCATTATTCCACCTAGCATAATCATTATCCACTCTTCCAGCAAAAACCTACTAAAGAAATTCGATTGTGTGGATTTGAAAGGACAGAATCAATTAAGCCTGGAATATTATTTTTTCCAACTAGGGCATTTTTAAAGCTTGGAGCCTACTAACACTTTGATTTCCAAGAACTGCTTTCCCCATACTTCCTGACAAGTCCGCTACAAAAAACAACATCTAATGGTTGATACGTAATATTTTGTCCACTATTTGATGTGATATCTAACATCAATTCATATTGATCCGGAATTACATTTCCATTACTATCTCTCATTGGTGTAATTGTTTTATGATAAGTGACCGTTGGCTCTATTTCCTCAGCCCAGATTCTTTTGCCGGAAATAATATTTGAGAGAACACTAACATGAACAATAAAAATACTTCTTACTATCTTTCTTTTTTTCACAATGACACTCCCTTGTTTTTCATGAAAAAAACACACACTATCGGATATAATAGTGTTAAAAATTGTTCTATGTCAACGTTTTTTTGTGAATATTTTCGTTTATTTATATATATAAAATAAATGTTTTTAAACTGTTATTTCACTATCAATTTTATGAGATAATACGCTTCTTCACATACTTTAAACATAATCCCCCACCCTCAAAACAAAAAACCTTTCTCGAAATCGAGAAAGGTTTGAGAAATGTCTTCTTATTTGAGACCGTATTTTTTTGTTGAAACGATCCACACGTCCGTCTGCTTGTGTGAATTTTTGACGACCTGTATAGAATGGGTGAGAATCTGAAGTGATTTCAACACGTAATAATGGGTATTCGTTACCATCTTCCCATTGTACAGTTTCGTTTGATGATTTTGTTGAACCTGATAAGAATTTGAATCAGTAGTTGTATCCATGAAAAACAACTGGACGATATTCTGGGTGAATTCCTTGTTTCATTTTCTATTCCTCCTGCCCTGAATTATTGCCTAATCCAGAGTTATTTATTTTTATGCATAAAAGCAACACAAGTATAATAGCATGCTTAGACCTATAATGCAACTATTTTTATTAGGTTTGATGGATTTTTCTTAGTATAAAATTTCCAACCGAACTCTCCCTAATCCCCTAGTTCTAAACCAGGTATTGCATTCACATCCATTGCTGCAAAATCTTGTTCTAACCATTTTGAATACGCAGCTGCACCAATCATTGCAGCATTATCGCCACATAAGTTCATTGGTGGAATTGAGAACGTTACACTTGGATAATAACTTTGCATCATCTCTTGTAATCCTGTTCTAAGTCCACGGTTTGCTGCGACTCCTCCTGCTAATACAAAATTGCTTCACAGGATATTCTTGTAACGCACGTTTACTTTTTCTACTAATACTTCTACAACACTTGCTTGGAAACTTGCCGCAACATTTTCTGGCATAATTTCTTCGCCTTTTTGTTTCGCATTATGAATTCGATTGATAACTGCTGACTTTAATCCACTAAAACTAAAGTCATAATGATCTTCATGAATCATCGCTCTTGGGAAATCATAAACATCTTCTCCAATATGCGCTAATTCATCCATTTTCTTTCCACCTGGATAAGGTAAGTTTAAAATTCTTCCAATCTTATCATAGGCTTCTCCAGCTGCATCATCTCGTGTTTCTCCGATAATTTCAAACTGTCCGTCCTCTGGCATATAGACTAATTCTGTATGCCCACCACTTCGACCAATGCCATTAATGGAAATTGTAATGGTTCAATTAATTGGTTTGCATAAATATGTCCTGCCATATGATTGACGGCAATTAATGGTTTGTTCGCTGCTAGCGCTACTGCTTTTGCAGCTGAAATTCCGATTAATAAAGCTCCTACTAATCCTGGACCAATCGTCACCGCTACTGCATCGATTTCTTCCATTGTTTTGCCAGCTTGCACTAATGCTTCTTCAATCACTTGCGTAATTTGTTCCACATGATGACGACTGGCAATTTCTGGTACAACTCCTCCAAATCGCATATGACTTTTGATTTGAGAAGCGACAATATTTGATAATAATGAACGACCATTGACAACAACTGCTGCACTCGTTTCATCACAGCTACTTTCAATAGCTAATATAACAACTTCTTTTGTCATTGTTCACATGCTCCTTTCTTGAGTTCTAATCGATAGAGTAAGGCATCTTCTAATGGATCTGTATAGTAATCACGTCTTCTGTGATAACACTCAAATCCTAAAATTTCATATAATTGCTGAGCACGATGATTAAATTCTCGTACTTCTAAAAAAATACGGTTACGACTTCTTGCAACCCTAAATCATATAATGCCATTTGCCATAAACGTTGGGCAAGTCCTTTTCCCTTGAAATCCTGTATGAATCACAATATTCGTAATTGTTGCTTCATCTAAGACGACTTGCATTCCAACAAATCCAATTAAAAGTATCCACATGATACACGCCATAATAAGCTCCATGTTCAGAAGCAATATCTTCTTGAAAGCTTTTGCACTCCAATGTCAGGATATTCATAATGTTGTTGCACTAATTGGTATAACTGTTCTGCTACATCATCTTCTACTGTCAATCGTTTTAAACGAAAAACTCTGATGATGAGAAGGATTCTGGTGTTTTTAGGGGGTAATGGATAAGTCATCAGTACCGCATCCTCTACTTCATTTTTATAATATTTTTCTTTATACCCTGTTTGAATAAATCCAAACTTTTTCATATAAACGAATGGCTTTAGTATTGGAAACTCTGACTTCTAGAGAAATGAAATCTTTTTCTAAAAAATCGTGCATACTTTTCTAATTGCTTCATTAATAAAGTTGCACATCCTAAAAATCGAATATCCGAATGAACAGCAATATTCGTAATATGAAGATCTTCCGGCGTTACTCTTGCACCAACAAATGCTTGAATCGTTTCTTCTAATTCAATAACGATATAAATAGCTTTTTGTATTATACGTTAAATCTTCTCCAAAGGCATCTTTTCATCAAGGAGGATTCCCCATATATGCTTCCTTTTTCTACTGTTGCAATAGCACCAACATCCTCCACGGTAGCTAATCGAATCGTTGCAATTTGTCCATTAGAAAGAGGATTCGTTTTGGCTGTTGAGGTAATTGGTGCGCAATAAAAGTCTCCTACAGGGATTGCTTGATCAACGAATCTTTCTAATTGTTGCCATAAAGATTGTGTCCAATCCTTACATACGCTCCACATAGTTGATCTCCTGTCCTTCTTGATGGCTCGCTTTCCAATTTTCTTCTGCTTCCGCTAATTTTAAATACGTCGGTACAAAAACATCTGCATCTTCTTCTGGTACATCTTGTGCTAATTTCGCAAAAAGTCCTGCATGAGCAACGGCATCACTTTCTTTAGCAAATACTACTTCTCTCCTAATTTCTCTACAACCAATCCTTTTTGTTCATCTGTCAATTGCCCTACAATATAAAGAGGAGCATCGTAAGTAGCTAATTCTTGTAACCACTCCATCCAAGAAATATGACGTTCTGAGACTATCAATTGTGGAAACTGTTGCTTCACTTGATAAAGACCTGTAAAAATATTATTTCTTCGAGCATCAAAAAATGGAACAACATAAGCTCCTTCAGGAACAACTTCTACAACATTTGCGACGATCGCTTGTAAACTGGAAACAGCTTTTAGCGGAATATGCAATGTCTTTGTAAGAGTTTTTTGCAACTGTTACTCAATTCTAAGTCCAGTATACGAACCTGGTCCTTTGGCAACAATAACACCTGTTAGTTCTTGCATACTGACTTGACTTTCTTGAAGTACTTCTTGAATTGCCGGCATTAGTTTGACACTATGTTGTAAAAGTGTCTGGAACTGTTTGTTCAACAATCGTTCCCTCATCTTTGACAATGGCAACCGATAAAGTTTTTATTTGAGGTATCAATAGCCAATACGGGCATAGAGCACTTCCTTTCTAATTTTTTTGTATAAAAAAAGTGTGAAGGAGGGCAAATCATGCTACTTGTTGCACTTTTTACCCTCTTCAATCATTTTTAAATTGTCTTTCATTTCACATTATTTGAATACGGCTCAGAAAGATTGAATCGACGTGCGTTTCAGAAGGAATCCGGTGCGACTTTCGTCGCCCTCGGCTTCTTCTTCCAACGGTTCGATTCAGAACATCTTTCTTCGCACCTTATTATTAGTACGCTCTAGCAATCCATACTGTTTGCGTTGCTGGTTTGCCTGAAACGATACATGTTTCTTTTTTCACTGGTGGGTTGAATGGGATATTACGAGTCGTAAATCCAGTTTCTTCTTTGATTTTCGCTTCTGTTTCTTCTGTTCCATCCCAACCAACTAGTACCCAACCAGGTACTTCGCCAGCTTCACGTTTTACTTCAATATGAGCTTTCAATTCCTCTAATGTATCAATAGTTGTATATTCATTAGAAGCACGCATTGCACGAGCAGTTTCTAATAAACGAACTTGCATTTTCTCTAATTCAGCTTGAATTGTTTCTACTAATACATCAAAACCTACCGCAACTTTTTCGTCTAAGTCACGCATTTTTGTCATTACTTGATTATTTTCCAAGTCACGTGGTCCACATTCAATACGCATTGGAACTCCACGTAATTCCCATTCATTGAATTTGAATCCTGGTGAGTTATCTGTGTCATCAATTTTTCACGTAAAGCCTGCTGCTTTTTAATTGTTGTTGTAATTCTTCTAATTTTTCTAAGATGGCTGGATTTTTCTTCCATGGTCCAACTGGAATTAAAACTACTTGAGTTGGAGCTACTTTTGGAGGTAATACTAATCCTTGTTCGTCTCCGTGTGTCATAATTAATGAACCGATTAAACGAGTAGAAACTCCCCATGAAGTTGTATGTGCGTGCACATGTTCATTTTCTTTTGTTAAATATTTAATATCAAATGCTTCCGCAAATTTTGTACCCATATAATGAGAAGTTCCAGCTTGTACAGCTTTTTCCATCTTTCATCATTGCTTCGATGGAGTAAGTATCTACCGCACCCGCAAAACGTTCTGATGGAGTCTTTTGTCCTTCATAAACTGGAACGAGCTAATACACCTTCTACTACTTCTTTATAAATATCTAACATTCTCATTGTACGACGACGTGCATCTACTTCATCTGCATGAGCTGTATGTCCTTCTTGCCATAAAAAATTCAGATGTACGTAAGAATGGTAAAGTTTTCTTTTCCCAACGGAATACATTTTGCCCATTGGTTTTACTTCATATGGTAAATCACGGTATGAATTAATCCAGTTTGAGAATGCAGTTCCAATCATTGTTTCACTTGTTGGACGTAAAGCTAAACGTTCTTCTAATTTTTTTCACCTGCTGCTTCAGTTACCCATGGTAATTCTGGTGCAAATCCTTCAATATGATCTGCTTCTTTAGTGAAGAAGCTTTCTGGAATTAACATTGGGAAGTATGCATTACGAATTCCTTCTTCTTTAAAAACGACGGTTAAATTCTTCTTGAATATGTTCCCAAATTTCATAACCATCTGGTTTGAAAAATCATACATCCACGCACTGGTGAATAATCCATTAAATCAGCTTTTTTTGAATCGTTTGGATATACCATTTTGAAATCTTCTCTTTGTAAGTTTGTTTTTCTGCCATATTAGCACTCCTTTTTCTAAATATCGTGGAACAAAAAGAGCCATTCTCCTATAAAAAGGACGAATGACTCGCGGTACCACCTCTAATTACATTTCATGTTAAATGTCTCTTGGAACGTGATAACGGTACGTGAACCGGATTATTTTCATAATCGATATGCTGGTAGGTTCAATTCTAAAAGCGGGGGTTCTCTCTCAGCCATGAAGAACTTTCTGTACCCATTAAAGAACTTACTATTCCATGCATTATACTACCGAAAAAAACGACTAGAAAGCAAGTGTTATGGTCACATAAAAACATTCCCTATAGCGAATAGCATGAGTCTGCCACTGCGAGTTGCTTCCATCCTACGTATCGGAAAAAATTCTTTTGTAGCCCTCACTTATACGTCTCTCATAATTTCATTTCAAAACGGAATTTTTTTGTAGTGCCTTACTCTACGATCAATCCACTTTCTTTCATACTATAGACTTCAATCACCATTTCTTGTTCAACTGTTTGTTGAATTAGGAAGTCTAAAGAATCTTCTTCTGTAAAGAATCGAAGCGTAAATACTTCTTCTCCTCCATTAATAAATAATTCTAAACTTGAATAATCCATCCAAGCATTTAGATGTTGCAGAGGAGATTGTAACGTTCTTTCTCTTGTTTCTTTTTTTCCTGTTTCCCAATCGGTACGACTGACAGATAACACTTGAGATTCTGCATCGTATTGAATGAAAATTTCATTGCGTAATTGAATCGCTAATTTATCCTGAACGGCTTCTTTCCAATTCGCTGTCCATACTTGTGCAGGTGATGAAAAGACCGATTCAAATCGAGTCGCATTCCATTGGATTTTTTGAACATCTGTTGTTAAACCCCATAATTCACGTGCAGGTTTTTGAAGATATTTTCCATTCTGAACCGATACTTCACGTGGAATTGTTAAGGCATGAATCCAGCCATCTTGGATTGTTGGAATGAGTTCTTCTTTTCCTTCAGGAATTCCCATCCAACCATATTGAAGAATGCGACCATCTTCTGCCTGGAAACTTTGCGGTGCATAATAATCAAATCCAGCATCTACTTCCGTTAAATTATCTGTATCTACAACGAATTTGCCATCGATTGAAAACTGTCCTAATTGCACCACTGTTTGGTATAAGTTATTGAATCGTTCTCCAGTAGCTTCAATTCCTTGCGGAGAATAAATAAAGGCATCCTTTTCTTCAAATGGAATCACATCTGGACATTCCCACATATATCCGAAGTCTTTTTCTTCAACACTAATTGAACCATTCAATACCCAGTGAAGTAAATCTTCTGAACGATACACTAATATATCTCCTTTTAAATCTTCCGTTTGAGCTCCTACAACCATCCAGTAATGATCGACACGAGAATCATACCAAACTTTTTGGATCACGAACATGTCTTGTATAGCCCTTCGGATGTTCGAATAATGGGCCTTTCTTTTCAAAATGAATCCCATCTTCTGACACTGCTAAGCATTGATAACTTGATGCATTTCCTTCTTCATCTTTTTACATTTCCTGTATAAAAATAACCATAATTGCTCCTGATGAAAATATGCACTACCTGAATATACACCACTTTTATCAAACCATTGGTCTGGAGCTAATGCTAGTTCTACTCTGTTCCATTGAATCATATCGTCAGAAATAAGATGTCCCCAATGTTTATTGGCATGCTTTTGTATCCGTTGGATTCCATTGGAAAAAAATACGTGATATTGTCCTTTAAAATAAATTAATCCGTTTTGGATCGTTCATTAATCCATAAGGAGGAACAATATGATACACTAAACCATATTTTTCCAGTATTACTTTTTCTTACTAAACTCATTGATACTCCTCATCTACATAAAAGTCGAAGCTATCATGTGACGCTTCGACTTTCTTTTTACATTTTACTGTTTTTTTATTTTTCAACATATCGTCGCTATAACCGATTGTATATGTTAATCCAAAAACTTACTGCAAAGGCTACTGCGATTGCTAATACATATAATGGGAATTGGCTATTTAAGAATAATAACATCCCTGGTAATACTGTTACAGACATACCTGTTGCTTTTTAATTGGAATAAAAGCTGCTAAGAATCCTCCTGTAGCTCCTCCGATTAATCCCATTACAAATGGTTTACCAAAGCGTAAGTTAACCCCAAAAATTGCTGGCTCTGTAATTCCTAATGCAGCAGAGAATGCTGATGGTAATGCTAGAGCTTTTTAATTTTGTATCTGTTGTTTTTGAAAACAACAGCTAATGTTGCTCCTACTTGTGCAGCCATTGCTGCTGAAATAATTGGATTAAATGGATTTAATTCCACTCCTGTAGCAATTTTTGAAGATTGTAATAATTGTGTTTCTAAGAAATTAAAGATGTGGTGTACTCCAGTTACTACGATGACTTGTTGTAATCCACCAATAATAATTCCTGCTAGACCAAATGGTAATTGTAAAACAAACTCAGTTGCGTTTAATACGACTGTTTCTACTGAGTGGAAGAATGGTCCAATGATGAATAATCCAAGAACACTCATTACTAAGAATGTTAAGAATGGTGTTACTAATAAATCTAATGCATCTGGAACTTTTGTACGTAACCATTTTTCTAATTTAGCACCAATCATTCCTACGAAGAATGCTGGTAATACTGTTCCTTGGTAACCTACTACTTTAATGAAAACCAAAAGAATACAATTGGCTCTGCTCCACCGGCAGCTACTACATAAGCGTTTGGTAAAGCACTGTTTACTAACATTAATCCTAAAACAATTCCAAGTACTGGTGAACCGCCGAATACTTTAAATGTTGACCATGCTACTAATGCTGGTAAGAATGCAAAGGCTGTGTCTGTTAATACTTGTGTGTATAATAAGAAGTTTTTGTCGATGACGTCAGGTGTCATTCCGAATAATCCAAGGAAAATTGGGTTTTGTTAATAATCCACGTAATCCCATAAATAGTCCTGTTGCTACTAAGACTGGGATAATTGGAACGAATACGTCTCCGAATGTTCTACTCATTCTTTGAAATAAGTTCCCTTGTTTTTAGCTTCTTCTTTCATTTGTGCTGTTGAAGTTTCTGCTACTCCTAAACGGGCAACAGCTTCATAGACTTTATTCACTGTTCCTGTTCCAAAGATAATTTGGTATTGACCGGAATTAAAGAATGCGCCTTTTACTCCTTCTAATTGATCAATCGCTTCTTTGTTAATTTTCGATTCGTCTAGAACCATAATTCTCAAGCGTGTAGCACAGTGTGCGACAGATTGAACATTTTCACGTCCTCCGATGTTTTTCAGGACTTCTTTTGCAATTACATCATAATTCATGTTGAACTATCCTTTCTTTTTCAATTAGGAACCATTTGTGGAACCGGTTTGCATACATAAGATAAATGAAAATAAGACACTTGTCAACCACTTCTAACAATGTAAATAATGTAAATTTCATGAAAAGGTTATTTTCATCTGCATCATTTATATAAAAATAAAATACAACCGACTTTTTGGGGCTGTAGCAATGGACGCCAGTAGCTTCGCTTTGCGAATCTCTTGGCTAAAATTTGAGCCCTAAGGTCTCAAATTTCCCAGTAATAGAAACTGCTGCGACAGTTTCTATTACCAATGCTACTTGAAAAGTCGGTTATATTTTCATTTTTTATGCGGATAAAAGTTTTTGTGCCGGTATTAGTAAGAAAACATACAGCCGTTTCTACAAAGTAAAGTCTACTTTTTATACGTACTCTAATAAATACCCGTTCATAAGAAAAGACTTTGCATAGTAGCATTGGTCCAATAAGCCATGTTGGCTACTAGCGTCCTCTGCTACTATCACGCAAAATCTATCTCTTATACGACTCTAATAAACACCCGTCCATAAGAAAAGACTTTGCATAGTAGCATTAGTCCAATAAGCCATGTTGGCTTATTGGACAGGAAAAATTGAGACCTAGGCTCAATTTTTTAGCCAAGAGACAGCAAAGCGGGCTACTGGCGTCCCTGCTACTATAAAGCAAAGTCTAATTCAAAATTTCTAACGTTTTGTCGATCCTCTTCACGCATAATCTCCAACGAATTGAATCAAGAACACAAAAATTAAAAATCGCAACCGTAGCTACAAAAATAATATCCTGCTTATTACGAGTAAAACCAATCATATAAGCCAAGTTCCCTAATCCCCCAGCACCAATAACACCCGCAACAGCAGTAGAACCCACTAACGCAATCGTTGTTACCGTAATACCAGACACTAACGCAGGAAGAGATTCAGGAATTAACACCTTCGTAATTATCTGACGAGTTGTAGCACCCATCGATTCAGCAGCTTCTACAACCCCAGAAGGAATCTCATTCAATGAAATAGACACTAAACGAGCATAGAAAGGTGCTGCACTAATGACTAAAGTAGGAATCGCACCCTTAGGTCCTAAAATAGTCCCCATCAACGCTTTCGTAAAAGGCATTAATAAAGCCAGTAAAAATAATAAATGGAACCGAACGGAAAATATTAATAATTCCAGAAAGGAATAAATTCACCCATTTATTTTTCTAAACTTCTACCAGGACTTGTTAAATATAAAAAATAAACCCAGAGCTAAACCAATAATAAATACGTAGAAAGTAGATAGAAAACTCATATAAACTGTTTCGTTAGTCGCTTTAATAACTTCATTTCCAATCTACATTTTTAAAACTCAACATCTCATGGAATAATTCTGAAAAACTCGTTTGAGCTAAAAACACATTAAACATTCTCTAGTACCTCCACAATAATTTCTGCTTTTTCTTAAGTAATCAATCACTTCTTCAGCTTTAGCAGATTCTTCTTCAATTAAAAATAATCATACTTCCAAGCACACCTTTTTGAGTTACATTTACATGCGCTTGTAAAAATCGAAATCGAAACATCTAGTTTACGAATGACCTCTGATAAAATTCCTTCTGCTGTTGTATCCCTAAATATTGAATACGAACAGCTACTCCCGGACGAAGTGAAGTTGATAAATGATCAAAAAAACATCTGCTAAAATCTTGTTCAGAACGTTCTTCCCCACAAATTGTTTTGTAATAGTTTGTTGAGGATTTTTGAACACGTCCAATACTTCTCCAGTTTCAACAACTCTTCCTTGTTCCATTACAGCAACACGATGGCAAATTTGACGAACAACATGCATTTCATGTGTAATTAATACAATCGTTAATCCTAGACGTTTATTAATTTCAACTAATAAGTTCAAAATATCTTTTGTTGTTTTTTTGGGTCTAATGCACTTGTTGCTTCGTCACATAATAATACTTCTGGATCATTGGCTAATGCACGAGCAATCCCCACTCTTTGTTTTTTTGTCCACCAGATAATTGAGATGGATAAGATTTTTTTCTCTTCCTGTTAAGCCTACAATTTCAATTAATTCTGCTACTTTCTTTTGACGAACATCTTTTGCTACTCCTGCAATTTCTAATGAAAAAAAGCAATGTTTTCTTCTACTGTACGTGACCATAATAAATTGAAATGTTGGAAAAATCATCGCAATTTTACGACGTTCTTGTAATAATTCTTTTTCTTTAATGTAGTAATATCTTTATCATTGACAAAAAAATATGACCAGTTGTAACAGATTCAAGACCATTTAATAAACGAATTAATGTACTTTTACCTGCTCCTGAAAAACCAATAATTCCAAAAATTTCACCTTTTTTAATGTCTAACGAAACATCTTTTACTGCTTCAACTGTTCCTTGTTTACCATGATAAATTTTTAGAAACTTCTTGTATTTTAATCATTATTCTTCTCCTTATACTCTAAAAAGGTGTGGCAAAATAGCGCGTGCCACACCTTTTATTCTATCTATTATTTTGCAGGAATTACAGACCCATCTGAATATTTATCAGAGATAAATTTACGGATTTCATCACTTTGTAATGCTTTGATTAAAGCTTTGATTTTATCTGAATCTTTATCTTTTGGTTTAACTGCTACTAAGTTTGCATATGGTGAACTTTCATCTTCTAATGCGATTGAATCTTTTTTAGGAGATAATTTTGCATCAATTGCAAAGTTTGAGTTGATAATTACTGCATCTCCTTCGTTAGCTTCAAATGTTGAAACTAATAATTCAGGAGCGATTTCATTTTTAATTTGAATGTTCTTTTTTGTTTTCAACGATATCACTTAATTGAGCGTCAATTGGTTTAACACCATCTTTTAATTTAATTAAACCTGCTTTTAGTGAAGAATGATAAGAAACGACCAACTTCAGCTGGGTTTGTTGAAGCATATACTGTTGCGTTTTCTGGTAAATCTGCTAAAGATTTATATTTTTTTAGAGTAAATAGCCATTGGTTCAATGTGTACATTACCGATACTTACTAAATCTTCATTGTGTTCTTTATTGAATTTTTTTCTAAGTAAGGTGTATGTTGGAAGTAGTTAGCATCTGCATCTCCTCCGAACACGATTTGGTTAGGTGTTACGTAGTCGTTTACGATATTGATTTGTAAATCATATCCATCTTTTTTTAAGAATTGATTTAGCTGCTTCTAAAAATTTCACCGTGTGGTGCTGGTGAAGCTACTACTGTAATCTTTTTATCTTCTACTTTTTGGAGCTGCTGTTGTTGCTGTATCTTTTGATTGAGATGCTCCGTTTCCACATGCTACTAATGTTGTAGCTACTAATCCTAACGCTGCTGTTTTAATTAATTTTTGAAATGTTCATAAATAAATTCCTCTTTTCTTTTTCCATTGATTAATGATGATTAACGGGCGCGCTTTCCGTCAATCGTCGAATCAGATAATTGATGTTATAAGTATTTGAGCCATAAAAAACTCCACCTTAGTTTTTGACTAGAGGCGAAGGATCGCGTTACCACTCTATTTTTTTAACAAACTTCACAGCTTGTTACTCTATAAGTACATGTTTATACTCTAGTACGGTATCGGGCACCATTTGCAGAAGCTTTATCACTCCTGTTGCTCCCAGACCATTTTCAATAAAGTTCCTGCATCCTTTTTCACCAACCGGACTCTCTTTTTACGTTCGCTTTTTATTTACTTATCTGTTCATTGCATCAGTTATTTATCTGTTGTAGATAATATAATATATATTTAAGTTATTGTCAACGACTTTAGATAAATATTCAATATAGTTTTTAACTATTACATTCCATAGTTTTTCTGCATGACAGGAAGTGATAATATGCACTCTACTTTTCCTTACGAAAAAACGGAGAAAGACTTCCTTATAGTAGCATGCGTGAAAGACTTCCTTTATAGTAGCATGCATAATAGCAGCCAAAACATCGGCTACTATTATTAGGAAATTTTGAGACCAAGGCTCGAAATTTAGGCATGAAACCGAAGCGCTGCTGCCGTCCTTTGTCACTATAAAGGAAGTCCACCTCCTAAACGTACCCTCATTAATTTACGGAAAAACGAGAAAGACTTCCTCATAGTATCATGCGTGAAAGCAGCCGAAACTCGGCTACTTTCACAAGGAAAAATCAAGACCCTAGGCTTGATTTTTAGGCATGAGACCAAAGGTCTGCTGCCGTCCTATGCTACTATCTCAGGAAGTCTTTCGTAGTCTACCTATAGTTTTTAACTCTCTCTGTACATCTCGTTTAATATCTTTTTGTTTTAACGCTTCACGCTTATCATAGTTTTTCTTACCTTTAGCAATCCCAATCAAAAAGCTTGGCAAACCCCATTTTTTTAATATAAACCTTCAATGGAACAACCGTATTCCCCGCTTGCCTTACCTCTTGCTCAAGCATCTGAATTTGTTTCTTATGCAATAACAACTTTCTCGTACGAAGCGGATCATGATTGAAAAATATTCCCTTGCTCAAACGGACTAATGTGAACCCCTACTAAAAAGCTTCTCCATTTTTTTAAAACTACAATAACCATCTTTCAAATTCATTCTAGCTTGACGAACCGATTTAATCTCCGTTCCAGTTAACACTAAACCTGCTTCAATCATATCTAAAAATCGTATAATCATGATTCGCCTTACGATTTTTGTGCTAAAAACTTTATTATCTGTTCCTTTTTGGCATCCGAATTCTCCTTACGAATGTTTTTTTCTACGCTTTTTGCTTTGCTTGCGCTTTAAAAATGTTGTCTCCCTTTATTTTTTTAGAAGACTTCTTCGATTTTTACTTCTGCTTTCTTTTTTTCGCAGCTTTCTTAGACGATTCTTTTTCTTTGAATGGGCGTTTGTTTTGAGTAATCAAATCTGCATTGTCTACCGCTAAAATAAAATCAATTTCATGCGCTTCTACATCGACTTTTATTAATTTTACTTTAACACGATCCCCGATTCGATAAGTCACTCCTGTTCTCTCGCCAATTAAGACCATATGACTTTCAATAAAGTTAAAGTAATCTTGGTTCATATGTGTAATATGCACTAAACCTTCAACAGTATTTGGCAATTCTACAAACATTCCGAACTTAGTAACGGAACTAACAATCCTTTCAAACTCTTGTCCAATCTTATCTGCCATAAATTCAGCTTTTTTCATCGCATCCACTTCACGTTCTGCTTGAACCGCTAAACGTTCCATTTTACTCGATTGATCTGCAATTCTTTCTAATTTAGAAACTGTTAATTCCTCTTGTTGCTTCGATAAGAAACTTCCACTGCCTTCGTATTGACGAATCATACGGTGGACAATCAAGTCTGGATAACGACGAATCGGTGAAGTAAAGTGAGTATAATCTTCTGCTGCTAATCCATAGTGCCCAGAAGGTGTAATATCATATTTAGCTTGTTTCATAGAACGTAACATCATTGTCGATACAACTGCTTCATATGTTTCCCCTTTTTACTTCATCTAAAGCTTTTTGCAGTTTTTTTCGGACTAATGGTGTCGCTTGTTCCTTTAATATTAATGCCAAATGCTGTGACAAACTCTAAGAAACGTTGCATTTTTTTCTTGTTGTGGTTGTTCATGGACACGGTAAATAAATGGAACATTTTTTTCCGTTGATAGTGCATCGCAACTGTTTCATTAGCCGCTAACATAAAGGATTCAATTAATCGTTCGGCAACTCCACGTTCACGAATTTGAATGTCAATCGGTGCGCCTTGTTCGTCCACAATAATTTTTTTGCTTCATGTGTTTCAAAAATCAATCGCACCACGTTCTTTTCTTCGTCTTTCTAAAAATATGATGTAATTCTTTCATCTCCAACAACATTTGCTGAATTTCATCTGGAATTTCAACTTCTTTTTTCTCATACAATTCATTGACCAAACTATATGTTAATCGCATATCTGAACGAATAACACTTGGGAAAAATCTCATATTGATAAATAGTTCCACTTCGGTCAATTTCCATGCGACAAGACATCGTTAATCGTTCTTCATGTGGATGTAATGAACAAATTCCATTCGATAATCGTTGTGGCAACATTGGAACAACACGGTCTGTTAAATAAACACTAGTTCCACGTTCAAATGCTTCCCTATCAATTGCTGAATTTTTCTGTCACATAATATGATACATCTGCAATCGAAACGGTTAATTCAAAGGTGCCATCTTCCCGTTTGGTTAATGCAACAGCATCATCTAAGTCTTTAGCATCTGCCCCGTCAATGGTAACAGTTAATTGTTCACGTAAATCTTTACGTCCTTGTCGATCTTCATCTGTGATAACTTCAAGAACCAGATTTGCCCGGTCTATCACTTCTTGTGGAAATTCTGTTGGAATATGTAATTGTTGTAAAACCATTAAAATATCCATTCCAACGGCATCTTTATACCCAATTTCTTTGACAACAATTCCTTCTAATGAAGAACGATTTTTTTCATTTGTATATTTTTGTTAATTCTACAATAACAACTGTTCCATCTACTGGGTGCAATCCATTCGGACGGATTAAGCAACGAGTACCTGCTAATTTCTTATCTTTTACAACTACTTCACCGCAATACCCTGTATCTTCTGCAGTTTCTGAACTAAAGCGAGTATATATTCCGACCACTTGAGTCGTATTACGTTGGATAATTTGGACAATTTTTCCTGTCGAAGATCGTTGACGATAACTATCGGCTGGTTCCGTAATTACTAGTTCGACTTCATCCCCATCCATCGCACTCATTGTATCTCCTCGAGGGATGAATATATCTGGTTCTCCTTCAACTACAGTGACAAAGCCAAATCCTTTATCGTTTGCACGATACGTTCCTTTTAATGTTTGATTTAAAGGATTCAAAACCAAATTTTCCGTTACGATTTAATTCTAAAAATGCCTTCTTCTTCTAAAGCGGCTAATTCTTTTGACTAATATTTTTAAAAATCTTGAGATTGATTCATCCCAAAATGTTCACTAATTTCTTTTTACATAAAAAAACTTTCTGGTGCATATTCCTCAAAAAAGGACACCAAAACTGTTCTCAATGATTCTCTCATTTCTTACCTCCATTCTTGTTGGTCTAAAAAATTCTAATACAGATTGTTGAAATTCTGCTTTTTTTCTTTTCCGACTGTAATGACATGCCCTGATTTTTTTCAAACCAATGAAAAATCAACAGCTGCATTCACTAATGCTTCTTTCATCTCAATAGATACTTCCGGATCAACTAATCGATCCAATTCCTTGCGCAATATAAAAAGGCCCTGTCACCTGTTCTAATTTCTCTGCAACTTTAGCTGAAAAAAATCATGTAAATCTGCTAATTGTTGTTTTTGCTTTTATACTCTAATTCAATAATTTCAGTCTCACTCATTTGATCATTTTTGCAAATGCCATAAAACTCTTGAACAAATCAGGTAATTGTGCATTTCTTGTTGAAACAGGAGAACAAAATGTTCCCGCAATTTCCACTAATTGATTGGTTGCTAATGCTGCTGCCATCATTCCACCCATAGACAATCCTAGTGCAGCAAACCGTTGAATAAAGCTTGACTTCTAACAAAATTTACTGCTAGAGTTGCATCTTGATACCATTTTTTTCAGGAGTTTCTTTTAAAATCTCCATTGCATTTGAATGCTCATGTCCACTAAAAAGTAGGGACATATACCGCATAATTATGTCGATGTAAAAATGAAGCTAACATCCTTAGGTCAGATGATTTCCCAGTATATGCATGAAATAAAATAACCGCCCGTTTATTTGTTGTTTCCTCTAACCAAATTGTTTCCAAGTTGTTCACTCCTACCTTTAATTGATATTTTCCATATAGAAAAAAACACAATGTCTTAGAGATACTCCTTCAACATTGTGCTTAATCATTTTTTTATTTTGATGAAATGTACGCTAAGGCTACTGCTAAAATCATAAAGATTGCTCCTAATCCAACAGTTACTCGAATTAAGAATGCTTCAAATCCACGTGCTTTTTGTTTTTCCGAATAATTGCTCAGCACCGCCTGATAATGAATTTGCTGCATTTGTTTTCGATGGTTGCATAGCTACAATAATAATTAGTAACACACTAATAATAATCATCAATGTTAAAATTGTTTTGATACAAAGGATCTTCCTCCTCTATTAATATTCTTTCCAATTCTACCATAAAAATAGCGTAATTACTAGCAATTGCCCTTAATTTCTTTAGTGTAAGGTGATTTTTAAGCATCAAACACCTATTTCCTCCACTTTCGTGATATAATGAACGTAATATGAAAAGGAGGTTTTTATGAAAGGTTTAGTGTTTTTTGACTTGGATGGAACTCTCTTAAATAAAACAGGTCAAGTCGACCTTGAAGTTATAGAAGCGATTCAACAGTTAAAAGAAAAAAACGGATATGAACCACTTCTAGCAACAGGAAGATCTCCTATCGAAGTTTCGAAGTCATTCGCTCTACGAATATTCATTCTGGAGTTTTTTTATGAATGGACAAGTCGTAATTTTTCAAAGGTGAAGTTTTAATTCATCACGAAATTCCAACAAAAACGATTGAAAAACTACTCCAATTTGCGAAAGAAAAATGGACACGGAATCACGTGTTATAATGTGGATGCCTTTAAAAATCATCGAAACAGTCCTATTTGCCAAAGAAGCCTATGAATATATTCACACACCAACACCAGATGTTGTTCCAGAATTTTATAATGAGCATGACGTTAATATGCTATTATTACTTTCAAGAGATAATACTGATGAAGCTTATCAACAAGCTTTTTCCAGAATTAAGATTTATCCGGAATTTTCCTTATGCATTGGATGTTATTACCGCTGGAAATTCTAAAAGCAACGGGCATTCGGGCATTAATCCACACCTTAAATACGGATTCTATCACGACATACGCTTTTGGAGATGGTGCTAACGATTTAGAAATGTTCCAAGAAGTTAATTATGCTATCGCCATGGGAAATGCTATTCCCTTTTAAAAAGAAAAAGCAAACTATGTCAGTGAAGACAACGATAAAGGTGGCATTATTCAAGGGTTAAAAACAGTATCATTTAATATAGGAGGAAGCCATGTCAATTTATGAAATAGAAGTTCCTACATTAGATGGAACAAGTACATTAGAAGCCTATAAAAGGGCAAGTATTACTTATTGTCAATACAGCTAGCGGATGTGGATTAGCTCCACAGTTTGCCCAATTACAAAGCTTATACGAAACGTATCACGAACAAGGATTTAGCGTTCTAGGATTCCCTTGTAATCAGTTTGGTAATCAAGAGCCATTAAGCGCACTGGATGCTGCTTCAAGTTGTCAATTCAATTATCAAGTCACTTTCCCAATATTTGGAAAAGTACTCGTTAATGGCCCAGAAACTCATCCATTATTCAAGCTATTAAAAGAAAAAACAAAAGGACTATTAGGCAGTTCGATTAAATGGAATTTTACAAAATTCCTTGTAGATGCATCCGGAGAAGTTATCGCAAGATTTGCACCAACTACTTCTCCACTATCCATTGAGAAACAAATAAAACAATTATTAAATAAGGAGTGTTAATATGAATACAGAAGAAATTTTAAGCATTTTAGAGGACTTGGAAGTAGCCATTTTTGCTACCGTGGATAAAGACGGAAAACCTCATTCTCGTCCAATTCATATCGGTGTTGCAAATGAACATGGGGTATTCTTTATGACAAGCCCAGAAACTCATTTCTACAAACAATTACAAGAAAATCCTAATGTCGCAATTGCTGCATTTTCACACGATGACTACTTAATTCAAGTCATTCGTATCGAAGGAAAAAGTTCGTGAAATCGGAAAAGAAGGATTAGAAGAAATCTTAGCAGGAAATCCATTTGTTAAAAATGTGTATCCAGATGATTCACAACGTGCTGGCGTACAAGTATTCCAATTATATGAAGGAAAAGGCTTCTACCATAGCTTAACTCAAGGTCACAAATATACTTTCAGTATTCAAGGTTAATAACTAACTAGAAAAGGAATCCTCCTACGAGGGTTCCTTTTTTTCTTCTTTACAATGTGATACAATGAACGTAACGTTTTTAAAGGAGAGATATTTTATGAAAAAAACTATAAAAAAATTCTTAACTCATTCTATTTTTATTCGGAAGTCTGTTCGTACTAGCTGCTGGGTGTCAATCAGCATCGTCAACAAAACAACACAACGACAACTAGTGCAACAACTACTGCTGCAAAAGAAAAAGTCTACTACTGATTTAATTGGAGAAGCTTTACCAAACTTTTGCATTTGAAACAGCAAATGCACAACAAAAAAACTCCTGCGGATTTTAAAAGGCAAGAAAATTGTCTATGTCGCTTGGGCAAGTTGGTGTTCGGATTGTCAACAAGAATTACCAATTCTAAATGAATTAAGAAAAGAATATCAAGATTCTATTGAATTCGTCTTAGTCAACTTACTCGTTAAAGGAGAAACACCTGAAAAAGCACAAGCCTTCTTAAAAGAAAAAAAGCACTAGAATTCAACTATTACTCCGATAAAGAAAAAAAGCTTCCAAAAAGCTTTTTAGAAATCCATTCGATTCCAACGATGATTTTTTTGTGGGACAAGATGGAACTATCAAACATGTGATCGATGAAGTAAAAGATAAAGCAACGATTGAAGAAGCTTTTGAAAGGATTATAAAAAAACGCAAAAAAGGATGATGGGCAATGCCTCTCATCCTTTTTGTTATTTAAGAATTCAGTTTTTATTTATCTTCTTTTTTACCTTTTTGGTGCTACTAATCCTAGACCTGCTAAGATTGATAATACAGCTGGAGTGAATACTGTAATTTTTTTATGGTGATTTTTGATTTATTTTAATATTCTTTTTTTCACATACTCAATAATCTTATTTGGTGTATCAATCTCCTCATAAGTCACTTCAGTAGGAGCAACTTCAAGTCCAAATTCTTCTAACCTTACCAATAATTCTACAAATGCTAATGAATCCATAAGACCTTCTTCTTTTAAATTAATGTCCTTATCTTCATAGACTACTTCATCTTCGCAAATTTCTTCTAAAAATACTCAAAAATTCTTTCTTCCATATTCTCCTCCTTCTACTTAGCTAATCGACTTAAAATATAACTTACTTCTAATTCCACTCCAATTGGTAAAACAGCCTCATCGATATCAAATTTTTCATGATGATGTCCATAAGCTGTTTCTACACTTGATTGACTTCCTAAAAGTCCATATACTCCTGGTTTTCCAACTAAATAATCTGCAAAAATCATCCGCACCCATTGTTAAATCATATTTGGTAATAATATTATTAATCGAATCAATGGATTGAGCAACAGTTTGGAATTTCTCTGCTAATTCATGAGTATTAATCACTGGAGCAGCTGCATCATACCAATCAATTTCTATCTCACAACGATGTGTAGCCGCAATTCCTTGTGCAATTCTTGTAACTGCTTCTTTTTAAATGAGCTCTTGTAGTATGACTAAAGGCACGAATTGTCCCTTCTAATAAAGCATCATTTGCGACAATATTATAACGTGTACCTGCGTGTAATTTTCCAACACCAACTACTGCTCTGTCTCCTGGATCCACTTCACGACTAACAATTGTTTGCAGCGCAACAACGATTTCGCTAGCTGTCACTAATGCATCATGCCCTAAATGAGGACGACCTACGTGCGAACTTTTTCCTTTAACATTGATTTTAAAAAAATATCACAAGAGGCATTCACAGGTCCCCTTGAACAGCAAATGAGCCTAATGGTAATCCTGAATTCACATGAATAGCAAAACTTTCATCAATTGAATCTATTTTTCCTGAAGCTACAAATTGTTTTGCACCTGCTCCAATTTCTTCAGCTGGTTGAAAAGCAATATAGACGGTTCCTGCAAATGTATCTTTAATATTATTTAATACTTTTTGCTGTCCCTAATCCCATTGCCGTATGAGCATCATGACCACATGCATGATTTAATCCTTCATTTTTCGAAGAATACGATTTATTCGTACAATCTGGTAATTCTAAGGCATCAATATCTGCACGAAGAAGAAGCGTTTTCCTTCTCCTTTTTCTCCTTTAATAATAGCTAATGTTCCTGTATCTGCAATTTTTTCAAACGGAATATTTAATATTGTTAATTCTTCTTGAATTTTTTTCTGCTGTTTTATATTCTTTTAAACTAGCTTCAGGATGTTCGTGAAAAATGTCTTCTTAAGACTACTAACTCTTCTTTTTAGGGAAAATGCTTTTTCTTTAATCGTACTCATTAAAAATTCCTTCTTTCTATTAGTAATAAAGAGGCATGACGAGCATGCCTCTTAGGAGATAAATGATGATAAAATAAATAGTTAAATAATCTAATTAATCGATTATTTTAAAGAAGCTTTTTCCCAAACTGGTACATTTGCACCTTTTGAAACTTCTTCAATTTTTCTTAGCTGTTTCTGGTGATTGGTAGTATTTAACGATTGTTTTGTAAACTTCGTTATTTTCGTTACCTTCTTTAGCAGCAATAACATTTGTAATATGGTTGTGATGAATCTGTGATTTCTTCGATAAAGATTGAATCTTTTGTTGGTTGGAATCCTGCTTCAACTGCGAAGCCATTGTTAATTAATGAAGCTGCTACATCATCTAAAGCACGAGCTGTTTGTCCAGCTGGTAATTCTTTAATATTAATTTTTCTTAGGATTTTCTACGATATCATCTTTAGTTGCTAATGTGTTGTTTACATCTTTTTAATTTGATTACGCCAGCTGCGTGTAGTAAGCGTAATGCACGAGAGTTGTTAGAAGTATCTTCTGGGATTGCAATTGTATCGCCATCTTTTAACTCGCTAACGTTTTTTTAATTTTTTTAGAATACACACCCATTGGAGCAATTACTGTATATCCAATTGGTTTGATATGAGTGTTTTGTTCTTTGTTGGAAACGTTCTAAGTAAATAATTGTTTTGGAATGAGTTTAAATCAACATCTCCATTTTCTAATGCTTGGTTTGGTTGTACATAGTCTGTAAATTCTACTAATTCAACATTGATATTTTCTTTTTCTTTTTAAGCGTTTAATAACGTCATCCCATACATCATGGTTTCCTGCGTTTACCCCGACTTTTACTGTTTTTGCTTCTTTTTTTAGCATCTGCTGTTTGATTTGAGTTTGATGTTTGAGCAGCTTGTCCACATGCTGCTAATGTTAATCCTGCTAATGCTGTTACAAATAATTTTTTTAATGTTCATCTATAAATTCCTCTTTCTTGTTTCAAAAATTTTATTCTAATCAGAGTCGCTCCAGTGATTCGTTTCAAAGCGCTCAATCTCGTATCCTTTTTAGTTGAAGTCGATTTCGCTGAAACGACGTCAATTCACGCCATCCCCACGCAACTACGTTGCTTTGGTACTGTCGCTCCAGTATTTCGTTTCAAAGCGCTCAATCTCGTATCCTTTTTATTTCGTGGCTCTTTTTCTAGGGAAGTCACCGATTGCTTGGCTGATAAATACGATTATCAACATAATAATTGTCGCAACTACGATAACATCCCCTTGGAATCGATTATATCCTCTTGAAATTGCTAAGTTTCCGATTCCGCCAGCTCCAAACGCACCAGCCATTGTTGTTAAACCAATTAAGCTGATTGTTGTTAGAGAAGAAGCACGAATCAAACTTGGCAATCCTTCTTTCAAGTACACTCGGAAAAATAATTTCTAATGGTGTACATCCCATCGCTACCGAAGCTTCAATCACTCCTCTATCTACCTCTAAAAAGCGCTAATTGCACTTGTCGTGAGAAGAATGGAACAGTTGCAATCACTAGTGGTACAATTGCCCCCGGAATTCCAATTGTTGTTCCAACAATAAGTCTTGTTAATGGGATTAATAACATTGCTAAAAATGATAAATGGAATCGAACGGAATAAGTTCACCACTTTATCTAATACAGCGTATAACACTTTATTTTTCTAAAATATTTCCTTCTCGAGTAACGACTAACACGACTCCTAAGGCAATCCCTAACACTCCAGCAATCAGTCCTGTAATTCCAACCATTAATAATGTATCAATTGTACTTTTTAATGATTTCTTGTGTTACACGTGCATCAATATTTGGAAACCATTGGTGTAAGTTCATCTTACTCAACCTCCTTTGGCTCATCTAAAATTTCTGTTTGAACACCCGATTGATGAATATGTTCTAGAGCTCTTTTTAATATTTTTCAGCTTCACCAGATAATCCTACTAGTAAAGTTCCAACTGCTGTTTCTTGAATAACTTCAACATTGGCAAATAAAAATATTCGCTGCTACTTGGAATTGAGTTGATAATTTCGTAATTAATGGTTCTCCAGTTGAAGCACCGACAAATGAAATTTTCATAAGAACATCTCCTGGATTTAAGTTTAGTAAATGTTCATGTTGTAGAACTGTTTCAATTCCTTTATTGATATGTGTAGCTGTATCAATAAAATCTTTTTGTTAATGATTTTTGTGGATTTGTAAAGATTTCTAATACTGATCCTTGCTCAATAATTAGTCCTTGTTCCATTACAGCAACTTTATTACAAATCTCTTTTACAACTTGCATTTCGTGAGTAATAATTACGATTGTAATGCCTAATTGTTCATTTACTTTTTCAAAAGTTCTAAAAATAGATTCAGTTGTTTTAGGGTCTAATGCACTTGTTGCTTCGTCACATAGTAGTACATCTGGATCATTAGCTAATGCTCTTGCAATCGCAACTCTTTGTTTTGCCCACCAGATAATTGTCTTGGGTAGCTAGTAATCTTATCTTCCAATCCTACTAAGTGTAGCAATGACTCAACTTTTTGCTTAATTTCAGCTTTAGATAATCCTGAACGTTTTTAATGGAAAGGCAACATTTTTCAAATACCGATAAAGTATTCATCAAGTTAAAATGTTGGAAAATCATTCCTATTTTTACGAGCATCTCTTAATTGAGCTTCTTTAAGACTTGTTAACTCTACTCCTGAAACGATTACTGTTCCATTTGTTGGTCTTTGTAATAAATTAATGGTACGTACTAATGTACTTTTTCCAGCACCACTGTATCCGATAATGCCATAAATATCTCCATCTTCAATAGTAATATTTACTTGCTTTTACAGCTTCGACCGTTTTACCTGATTGCTGAAATGTTACATCAATATTTTTTTAATTCAATCATTTGTTTCTCCTTTCAAGCAAATAAAAAAGCCCGCTCTTTGGTCTTACTCACCAACCAAAGGACGAGTTCTCGTGTTACCACCTTTATTCATAGCATTTTCACAAATCCTATCTCTGTCAGTTAATCTTTCTAACTGATAAGCTATATCAGGCTTTCCCTGTAATCGTCTCATGATTCAACGATTAGCACTCAAAGGCCATCTTCAAAGTTTCAACTATTATCTCTTTTCACCAAACCGAGACTCTCTAAAATAAATTCACTTTTACTCTCCTTGTCACAGTGCCGTTATGACTATGAAACTAGAATACCAGCAAAGTCTGTTCCAGTCAATTTCTGTATTTCTATCACTTATTATAATTTTTACCTATACCCTTTTTCTTGCATATTCCAGTAGTTTTTCCTACAATAAACTTACGAGGTGATATACATGAATAATTTAATTTCTTATAAAAATGCCACTATGGACGTTGGATACTTTTACCCGAACCTTTTTAAAAAATGCATAACACAAAGGTTGGAACTTGGGCGCAACTTCATATTTTAAAAGGCGAAGTACGTTTGAATTTTTTAAATGAAGATGGTAGTGTCATTGATACTGTACAATTAAATGCGACTACTCCTATTCCACTAGTTGAACCACAACAGTGGCATCGAATTGCAGGAACAAGTGACGATATCAAATGTTATTTAGAATTTTTTTCTGTAAAAAAAGAAGATTATTTTGCCAAAAAAATATGGCTATACAAAGACTCACTCCGAAGTATTAGCCGCTCAGCCTCTTATTCCAAAAGGACGAGTTCTTGACTTAGGAAGTGGAGAAGGTCGTAATAGTTTATACCTTGCTTCTTTAGGGATACGATGTTACTTCACTAGATTGGAATGTTTCAAGCCTACAAAGATTACAGAAGTAGCTACTCAAGAAGGACTTTCACTGAAATTGAACCGTATAATATTGAATGTGCAGATATTCCTGGAGGTCAATATAATTGGATTATCTCGACAGTTGTCTTGATGTTTTTACACAGAAGTGATTCCAGATGTTATTGAAAAATATGCAATCACACACAGCTCCTGGTGGATATAATCTAATTGTTGCTGCCATGTCTACTGAAGATGCACCTTGTCCTGTGAATTTTCCATTTACATTCAAAGAAGGCGAATTACTAGAATATTATGCCGGTTGGGAAATTTTTAAAATATAATGAAGACTTCAGTGAACTCCACAAAACAGATGAAAACGGCAATCGTCTTCGATTCAGATTTGCGACATTATTAGCGAAGAAAGGGTAAATTGGGACGCCTATGTTCTTAGAATTAACCGATTCTGTAGAACTTGCCAGAGTTGCAGAAAAGATTAGTAAAAAAATGGAAATTTGAGCTTATAGTCTCAAATTTCCATTTTATATTTCTTACTACTATAAATATCATATTATATTTCTAAACACATACTATCTAGAAATTCTCATCTTTATTAAGATAGCGGCTTTTTGAACAAACAGGGATAAATGAAACAATACGATGTACTACTTTCCATCGGTTTTGGATATTGTGCCATTGTATAATCTAAACTCAATAATTCTGCATGTTTACCAAACAAATCATACAACTCCTCTTGAGGAAAAGTCCCCAATGCATTTTTAACCCCTTGTTCTCTAAATTCTTTTTTTGTTTATTTTTAGTAGCAACCATATGATGTTGTAACGTATCGAAATAACATTCATATTGATGAAATTCTCTCTCTAATTTTTGTCGCTAATTCTTTTATTTCATTTTGTACTAAAGTACATTAACACTCCTTCAATAATGAATAAGTAATCTCCTTTAGGGATATTGTTCTTTAACAATTTGAATCCATTTATCATCTAATATCGAGGTCAGCAATCATCTGTGAAGTAGCTGTTTCTTCAAAAAACTCTTGTCTTAATGTAATGACATCTAAAAAGTCTACGCTGAAAAATGGAATATCTTCTGCTCCAATTCTTCCTTGCCTATCATCTAAACCACAGCCTAATTGAATAATAACTGGATGTTCATGAGTCTTAATAAAATTCTTGCAGCAGTCATCGAAATATTTTGTTCTTAAAGAAACACCAATTCGATCAAAAAAAGAAACATTTACTATTGATGGAACTTGCTTCATCATTTCTTCGGCTTTACTGATCAATAAACAACCGATTCTGTTGTCCCCCTTCTAACGCTTTTGCTTGTAGTGTTATAAGCATCGTTTTAGAGACTTTATTTTCAAATAATTCTCCCATTATATCAACTCCCTTTTTTCGGTACACCTAAACTTTGTTTTATTCTACTCTTTTCTTTTTCCCTTTTCAATACCTCTAGCATCACAAAAAATCCTGCTAGTAATTTCTTACTAACAGGATTTATCCTATCTTATTTAGTTGATTCCACTAGTAACTATTCTCTTCAACAGCTTGATTTTTAATAATTTTTTTACAATACGGCTTGTACCTAGACGACTAGCACCTAATGAGATGAATTTTTCTGCATCTTCTAAGCTAGAAATTCCACCTGCAGCTTTAATTTTCACTGAAGGGCCTACATGTTCTTTCATTAAAGCTACTGCTTCAAAATGTAGCTCCACCTGTTGAAAATCCAGTTGATGTTTTAATATACTCTGCTCCAGAACGAGTCACTACTTTACATAATTCAATCAATTCTTCTGTTGTTAATAAACAAATTTCTACGATTACTTTCAAGATTCTTCCTTGGCAAGCTTCATGAATTTGACGAATTTCTTCTTCTACTAAGTCGAAGCGTTTATTTTTTACATCTGTAATATTGATGACCATATCGATTTCACTTGCTCCATTAGCAATGGCATCTTTTGTTTCAAAAACTTTTACACTTGTTGTTGAATAGCCATTAGGAATCCAATAACCGTACAAATCAGTAATTTCCCTTTCACATACTCTGTTGCTTGTTTTTACATAGCTTGCAGGAATACAAGCTGAAGCTGTTTTCATAATGAATCGCATCATCTAAAATTTGTTGAATTTCTTCCCATGTAGCATTTTGTGTTAATAGGGTATGATCAACGGTTGCTAAAATTTCTTTTTAATTCCATGTGATTCACCTTCCCTATGCTTTTTGACGATCTTGTGCAATTAAATTACGTAATGCTTGTACGGCAACTGTAATCGCTGCTTCTGTATCATGAACAATTGGATTTTTCTAATCCAGCTGCATTTCTTTCTTGGTTTCCTACTACTAAAAAATGTTGAACCAACTCTTACACCTAAATGGCTTGCTACTACAAATAAAAGCGGCTGATTCCATTTCTGAAAGCTTTTTACTCCCTAGACGTTTCCAAAGCTTCCCATTTTTGTTGTAATTCATAGCTAACTGGCATTACTTCTGGTTCATGTTGTCCATAAAATGAATCTTTACATTGAACAATACCTGCGTGAGTTGTATATCCTAATGTTTTTGCCTGCTTGTAATAATGCTGTTACAACATCATAGTTTTGCAACTGCTGGAAATTCGATTGGCGCATATTCACGAGTTGTTCCTTCAGTACGAATTGCACCTGTAGCAATCACAATATCGCCACCTTTGACATCGATATCAATTCCTCCACAAGTTCCTACACGAACAAATGTATCTGCACCACTTCTCACTAATTCTTCTAAGGCGATTGAAGCGGATGGACCACCAATCCCTGTTGAAGTTACACTAACTATTTCTCCATCTAAAGTATCCTGTATATGTTACATATTCACGGTTATCTGCTACTAATTTTGCATCTTCAAAATGTTCAGCAATTTTTCGCACAACGTTTCGGATCTCCTGGTAAAATAACGTATTTACCTACATCTCCTTTACGAATATTTAAATGATATTGTAATCCTTCTTCTGAATAATTTTGCATCTCTCTTCCTCCTTATAGGTATCATTTTGAATACCTTAACTGTAAAATTATACCATAATTTTATATTTTTGAAAACGTTCGCTAAATAATTCAAAAAGAAAAAGACTTCCTATAGTAGTATGCGTAAAAAGCAGCCACATTGGTGGCTACTTTTACTAGGAAACTTCAGGACCTAGGGCTCGAAGTTTAGCAATGAGACTCGCTTTGCAGGGCTGCTTGCGTCCTTTACTACTATTTGGAAAAGTCAATTTCTAACTTTTAAGCTTCTGTTGTTGCTTCCACTGTTCCTTCAGTTACAATCCCTTCCGCTAACTCTTCAGTAACTTCAACGAATTCTTCTGTTTGAACTGGTGTAGAAGTGCTTGTTTCCATATTACGGTAACGAGCCATACCTGTACCAGCAGGAATAATCTTACCAATGATAACATTTTCCTTAAGTCCAAGTAAGTGATCTTTCTTACCACGAATAGATGCGTCTGTTAACACACGAGTAGTTTCTTGGAATGAGGCTGCAGATAAGAAACTGTTCGTTTCTAATGAAGCTTTTTGTAATACCAAGTAATACTGGACGTGCAGTCGCTGGAACTTCACCATTCATAATTGCAGAACGGTTACGTTCAGTAAAAGTCTGCGATATCTAACAATGTTCCTGGTAAAATTTCAGTTGAACCTGGATCCATTACACGAACTTTACGTAACATTTGACGAACCATTACCTCAACGTGTTTATCGCCGATTTCTACCCTTGCATACGGTATACTTTTTGTACTTCACGTAATAAGTAGTTTTCTACTGATAATACATCACGAACACGTAATAATTCTTTTGGATCGATAGAACCAGATGTTAATGGTTCACCACGATGGATTGTTTGTCCTTCTTCAACATTTAAGCGAGCTGTAAATGGAACAGTATACGTACGTGTATCTGTTGCACCTTTAATTGTGATTTCTTTCGTACGGCTTCCCGCATTTTTCATCAATCGATACAACTTCACCTGTTACTTCTGTAATCGTTGCTCCCCCTTTAGGGTTACGAGCTTCGAAGATTTCTTGGATACGAGGTAAACCTTGAGTAATATCGTCTCCGGCTACCCCACCGGTATGGAAAGTACGCATTGTTAACTGAGTACCAGGTTCCCCGATAGATTGAGCGGCAATTGTACCAACTGCTTCCCCAACTTCTACTTCTGAACCTGTTGCTAAGTTACGTCCATAACAATGTTTACATACACCATGTTTCGTATCACATGTAAATGCAGAACGAATTGTTACTTCTTCAATACCAGCATCAATGATTTTACGAGCAATATCTTCTGTAATTAATTCGTTGTGGCCAACAAATACTTCGCCAGTTACTGGATCTTTTACAGAACGTTGTGCATAACGTCCAATCACACGTTCTTCTAATGTTTCAATCATTTCATTTCCTTCACGGATAGCTGAAATTGTTAAACCACGATCAGAACCACAGTCTGTTTCACGGATAATTACGTCTTGAGCTACGTCTACTAAACGACGAGTTAAGTAACCTGAGTCGGCTGTCTTCAAGGCAGTATCCGTCATCCCTTTACGGGCACCGTGTGTTGATAAGAACATCTCCATAACCGTTAAACCTTCACGGAAGTTTGATGTTACTGGTAATTCCATGATCTTACCATTCGGAGCGGCCATCAATCCACGCATCCCCGCTAACTGTGTAAAGTTAGAAATGTTACCACGGGCTCCAGAGTCACTCATCATGAAGATTGGGTTACGAGCACCAAGCGTTTTTGTTAATGCGCTTTGAATTTCATCTTTTGCAGCATTCCATGTTTCGATAACACGTTCATATCTTTCGTCATCAGTAATTAAACCACGACGGAATAATTTAGAAATTTCATCAACTTGGTTATGTGCATCAGAAAGAATTTCTTTTTATTTCCTGCAACAGAAATATCTGCAATCCCTACTGTTAAACCAGCACGAGTTGAATATTTATATCCTAAGTCTTTCATACGGTCTAACATCATTGAAGTTTCTGTAATGTGGAAACGTTTGAAGACTTCCTGCAATGATTTGACCTAAGTTTTTCTTCTTGAATGGTAAAACGATTGGTTGTTTTTCAATTTCTTCCTTAATATTTGAACCTGGCTCTAAGAAGTATTTATCTGGAGTAGCTACTTCTAAGTTTTTCCATTGATGGTTCATTTAAGTAAAGGAATTCGTCAGGCATAATTTCATTGAATAATAATTTACCAACTGTAGTTACTAACATGCGTTCTTTTTGCCATTCTGTAAATGGTTTATGAGGAAGCGTACTTGCATGAATTGCAATACGGCTGTGTAAATGAACATATCCATTTTGGTATGCTAACATTGCTTCATTCATGTCTTTGAAGTACATTCCTTCTCCAACACGACCTTCTTGTTCTAATGTTAAGTAATAGTTTCCTAAAACCATGTCTTGAGATGGAGTTACTACTGGTTTTCCATCTTTAGGGTTTAAGATATTTTGTGCCGCTAACATTAATAAACGAGCTTCTGCTTGAGCTTCTTGTGAAAGTGGCACGTGAACCGCCATTTGGTCTCCGTCAAAGTCGGCATTGTAGGCCTCACACACTAATGGGTGAAGACGAATGGCACGACCTTCTACTAAAGTTGGTTCGAGATGCTGAATCCCTAATCTGTGAAGAGTAGGTGCTCAGTTTAATAGAACTGGGTGTTCACGAATCACTTCTTCTAAAAACTGCCCAAATATCATCGTCTAAACGTTCAATTTTACGTTTTGCACTCTTAATATTTCAGCAATTTCACGTTCTACTAATTCTTTCATTACGAATGGTTTGAATAATTCGATTGCCATTTCTTTTTGGTAAACCACATTGATACATCTTCAAGTTTGGTCCTACTCACGATTACTGAACGTCCTGAGTAGTCTACACGTTTACCAAGTAAGTTTTGACGGAAACGCCCTTGTTTCCCTTTAAAGCATATGGCTTTAATGATTTCAATGGACGAGTTACCTGGCCCTGTTACTGGACGACCGACGACCATTATCGATTAAAAGCATCAACCGCTTCTTGTAACATACGTTTTTCATTTTGAACGATGATACGTGGAGCATTTTAATTCTAATAAACGTTTTTAGACGATTATTACGGTTAATAACACGACGGTATAAATCATTTTAAGTCACTTGTTGCAAAACGTCCACCTTCTAATTGAACCATTGGACGTAAATCTGGTGGAATAACTGGAATAACATCCATTACCATCCAACCAGGTTTATTTCCTGATTCACGGAAAGCATCTAAAATATCTAAACGACGAATGGCACGAGTACGTTTTTGTCCTTGAGCTGTTTTTAGCTCTTCTTTTTAATTCTGCAATTTCTGATTCTAAGTCAACATTGTTTAATAATTCTTGAACAGCTTCAGCACCCATTGCTGCATGGAAACGAGTTCCGAATTCCATACGTTTTTCACGGTATTCACGTTCACTTAATAATTGTTTTTTCATCAATGTTGTGTCACCAGCATCGATAACAACATAGCTTGCAAAATAAATAATTTCTTCCAACGCACGAGGACTCATGTCCAACTACAAGTCCCATACGGCTAGGAATTCCTTTAAAGTACCAAACATGTGATACTGGAGCTGCTAATTCGATATGTCCCATACGTTCGACGAACTTTTGAGCGAGTTACTTCAACGCCACAGCGATCACACACTTTTTCCTTTTATTATTAATTTTCTTTTAATTTACCACATGAACATTCTAAATCTTTAGTTGGTCCAAAAATCTTTTCACAATATAGACCATCACGTTCTGGTTTTCAAAGTACGATAGTTGATTGTTTCTGGTTTGGTTACTTCACCATATGACCATTCACGAATCTTATCAGGAGACGCTAAACCAATTTGCATACTTTCAAAAATTATTTACATCTATCAAGGGGCCAACCTCCCTCTTCTTTGGAATTGCCCTACGATTCCAATAGTTATTCTTAGTCTAAAGTTACATCTGTATCTTCTGATTCTTGAATTTCTTCAATTTCTTCTACTGTTGTTTTCTTCAACTTCTACTTTATCTGAAGAAAGTTCAGCAATGCGGTCAGAATATTCATTTTAAAAATACGTTTCTTTTCACTCATTTTTTTCAACATCATTGAAATTCATACGACGTCATCATCCATGTCTTCTAACTTAATTTCTTCATCATTTTCATCTAGTACTTTCATATCAAGACCTAATGCTTGTAATTCTTTTTACTAATACGCGGAATGATTCAGGTACACCTGGTTTAGAAATTTGTTGACCTTTCACGATTGATTCGTAAGTTTTCACACGACCAACAACGTCATCTGATTTGTATGTCAAGATTTCTTGTAATGTGTATGCAGCACCATATGCTTCTAGCGCCCATACCTCCATTTCTCCAAAAACGTTGTCCACCAAATTGAGGCTTTTCCTCCAAGAGGTTGTTGAGTTACTAATGAGTATGGTCCAATTGAACGAGCGTGAAGTTTGTCATCAACCATGTGGGCAAGTTTAATCATGTACATTACCCCTACTGATACACGGTTATCAGAATGGTTCCCTGTACGTCCATCGTATAAAAATTGTTTTTCGCATCACGAGCCATACCTGCTTCTGCAACTGTTTCCCCAAACATCTTCATCTTGAGCACCATCAAATACTGGTGTTGCGACGTAAATGCCTAATTCACGAGCTGCCATCCCTAAGTGTAACTCTAATACTTGTCCAATGTTCATACGTGATGGTACCCCTAATGGGTTTAACATGATGTCAACTGGTGTTCCATCTGGTAAGAATGGCATATCTTCTTCCGGCATAATACGAGAAACTACCCCTTTATTACCGTGACGTCCAGCCATCTTATCCCTTCATTAATTTTACGTTTTTGAACAATGTATACACGAACTAATTTGTTTTACTCCAGGCGCTAATTCATCACCGGCTGCACGAGTGAACACACGTACATCTCGAACGATACCCCCGCCTCCATGAGGAACACGTAATGAAGTATCACGTACTTCACGAGCTTTTTCACCAAAGATAGCATGTAATAAACGTTCTTCTGGTGATTGTTCTGTTAATCCTTTAGGAGTAACTTTACCAACTAAGATATCCCCATCTTTAACTTCCGCACCGATACGGATAATTCCATTTTCGTCAAGATTTTTCAATGCATCTTCCCCAACGTTTGGAATTTTCACGGGTAATTTCTTCTGGTCCTAATTTTTGTATCACGAGCTTCTGAATCATAGTCATCAATATGGATTGAAGTATATACGTCATCTTTTACAAGACGCTCGCTCATGATAACCGCATCCTCATAGTTGTATCCTTCCCAAGTCATAAATGCAACTAGAACGTTTTGTCCTAATGCTAATTCACCTTGTTCCATTGAAGGACCATCTGCTAAGATTTCCCCAACTTCTACTTTGTCTCCTTTTTGAAACGATTGGACGTTGGTTTATAACACATACCAGCATTTGAACCATGGAATTTAGTAATATTATATTGGTCTAATGAACCATCTGCAGTACGTACACGTACTTGATTTGCATCAACAAATTCTACGATACCTTCACGTTTACATAGTAAAAGCTACCCCAGAGTCATGTGCTGTTACATATTCCATACCAGTACCAATAAATGGTGCTTTTGGATTTAATAACGGAACTGCTTGACGTTGCATGTTGGCACCATTAACGCACGGTTTGAGTCGTCGTTTTCTAAGAACAGGATACATGCTGTCGCAACAGCAACTACTTGTTTTGGAGATACGTCCATGTAGTCTACACGTTCTACAGGAACTTCTAAGTTTTCTGATACGTAACGAGCCATTACTACATCATTTACGAAGCTTCCATCTTCATTTTAATGGTGAGTTTGCTTGCGCTACTACATAGCGGTCTTCTTCATCTGCTGTTAAGTAATCAATCTTATCAGTTTACTTTATGAGTTTTCCAGTCTACACGACGGTATGGAGTTTCAACAAATCCATATTTATTAATTTTAGCGTATGATGATAAACTGTTAATCAACCCGATGTTTTGGTCCCTCAGGGAGTTTCAATCGGACACATACGACCATAGTGAGAATAGTGTACGTCACGAACTTCATATCCGGCACGGTCACGAGTTAAACCACCAGGTCCTAAGGCTGATAGACGACGTTTGTGTGTTAATTCTCCTAATGGGTTTGTTTGGTCCATGAATTGAGATAATTGAGATGAACCAAAGAATTCTTTAATCGCTGCTACTACAGGACGAATATTTACTAATTGTTGTGGTGTTACTGTCGCTATATCTTGAATAGACATACGTTCACGAACCACACGTTCCATACGAGATAAACCGATACGGAATTGGTTTTTGTAATAATTCACCAACTGAACGAGATACGACGGTTTCCTAAGTGGTCGATATCGTCTGTTGAGCCGATTCCTTCATATAAGTTTAAGTAGCTGATTGTGGCTAAAACATCAGCTGCCGTTACGCATTTAATTTCATCTGGAATATTCGCATTTCCGATTACTTTAATAATACGTTCAGGGGTCTTGTGGTGAATACACTTGAACAGATTGAATTGTTACAGGTTCTTGGATAACCCCTTCACTTGAAGGATATAATGTAAATAAGTTTGCTCCTGCTTCTAATGCTTGAGCTACTTTTTCCATAATTTCTTTTTCAAGAACTGTTCCTGCTTCAACAACGATTTCTCCAGTTTCAGGATGTACGATGTTTTTCAGCAACTGTTTGATTTAATAAACGTGTTTTTTAAGTTTAATTTTTTTATTTACTTTATAACGACCTACTGCCGCAAAATCAGTAACGACGTGGATCAAAGAAACGAGCTGTTAATAAGTTACGTGAACTTTCAGCTGTCTTTGGTTCTCCTGGACGTAGACGGTCATAAATGTCTTTTAAGGCTTCTTCTGTACGTGATTCATCCATACGTTTATGAACATCTTTATCTAAAGTTAAACGTAATGTTTCACTTTCACCGAAGATTTCTAAAATTGTGTCATCTGATTCAAAAACCTAATGCACGAACAAGTACAGTTAATGGAATTTTACGAGTACGGTCAATACGTACATATGAAATGTCTTTCGAATCTGATTCGTATTCTAACCATGCACCACGGTTAGGAATTAATGTTGCGCCATATAAGGCTTTACCATTTTTATCTGGGCGGTCATGGAAGTATGAACCTGGTGAACGTACTAATTGAGATACAATTACACGTTCTGCACCATTAATGATAAATGTTCCCATTTCTGTCATTAATGGGAAATCTCAAAAGAAGACTTCTTGGTCTTTTACTTCTCCTGTTTCTTTATTCACTAAACGCATTTTCACATAAATTGGTGCTGCATAATTTGCGTCGTGATTTCTTGCTTCAGCAAGATTATATTTTGGAGCATGTAATTTCATAATCTAAGAATTCTAATGATAAAATTACCTGTATGGTCTTCGATTGGTGAGATGTCTTTAAACATTTTCACGAATCCCTTCATCTAAGAACCATTGGTAAGAATCAGTTTGAATTTCAATTAGATTTGGTAATTCTAATACTTCACTGATTCAGTGCATAACTTCTACGCACACGGTGTTTACCGTATTTCACATCATGATGTGCCAACTCTTCCACCCCTATATCGTAATTTTATGAATAAATATTACAAATTTATTACATTGTTAAATTTTTCGTAACAAATGCTGCCTGTAAGTCGTTTTAGAACAACCAAAAGAATTTCTTTATCCCTTATTAAAAAGAGTGCTCATTCTTTTTGTTTCTCCTTATATTCACGGGATTTCTGGACAATATTTCAGTTTCCCGCAAGACTATAGTTACACTTATTGCGTTACATTATTTTAGCGTGAAATTAGCGATTTGTCAAGGTTTTTGAGGACTTTCTTCGCATGTTTATAAGAAAGTGCATACATTTTTACGTAATAAAAAGAAAGCAAAAATACTTTTTGTTTGCGAGGTTGCCAGTAGCCTCGCTTGCGAGTCTCTTGGCTACAAAAGATTTTTCTGCTTTCTTTTTATATTGTATTTGCTTTTTCACTGATAATACTTTTTAAACAAATTTATGAGAAGTTGACAAATCTAGAAATTATTATATAACTTCATAGTTTAGTTATTATGACGAACATTATTTTCCAAAAATGGATTAACCAAATCCATCCACTCCAAAAGGCAGATAAGCCGATAGATAACCGTGATTATATCCTTTTCGCTTCATATACAGTACAATTAGGATGCATTTTTTGAAACAGCTTAGCCGATTCCTTAACTCAACCCATTTCTTTTTTCACCATAAATATATAGAACCTGTGCTTTACTTTCTGTAATAGAATCTTTAAGCCTATATTCTCCCATATATGTTTGATACATAGTCACCAATGTTTTTAATCGGAATCCTTGGCATATCTTCCATATAATAGCCTTCTATTTTCTTTGCGAATAAGCCATATTGGGATAAATTTTTTTCATCAAATTCAACTGAATTTTACTTGCATATTTGCTAAACATAAGTTTTCCGAATAATTTTACAATAATTGCACTAATCCTCGCCAGCTTGGGCTGAGGAATACAAATACTACCGTCTATTATTGCTTTCTGAGCTATATCACTGTTAGCGATAATAACTCAATGGCAATTTGACCTCCCAAAGAAACACCACCCAGAGCAAATAATTTTTCCATCGCAATTATTTTTTTATAGTCCATAATTTGCTGTGCGGAATTTTCAGTTGAAATATACTCTTTTTGATATTCTTCTCCATGACCATTAAGTGTTGGTAATATCACATGATATTTATCGGATAATATACGAGCTTGCCGAAGATAATTCCACCAGGAATTCCCTCCGCCGTGTATCAATAATATATGTGAAATTTTTATCACCAAATTCATGAAAATATCATATTCCAAAACCTCTACAAACTCAAATTTGTTAGCTAATAAGTTTACTCGCTAACTTATACATAATTTATTTTTGTTTTCTAAACACGAGACCACCTAAAAAAATTTTAATGAAGTACTTTATTGCTTTCATTAACTATATATACATAGTCATTGTTTTTTTGAAATCCCTTAACTACCGTCAGTTTTAACATATTTTTCTTTATTATAAACATGGATTTTTCGATTTAAGACCTATCAAATGCCTCTTTCCCTACTCCAAAAGAATACGTCACATCCATTTGAACAGTATTTATTTTTTTAAAAATTGTTGTACTTCGTTTTATAATTCAGCTAAAAGATGAAAGAAACATTTTTTTAGCCTATACGTACATTATTAAATCATTATCCTACACTATTCTCATGTAACTATAGCACGAAAAACGCCTGAATCATTCTTTCGATTCAGACGTTTTTTTCATCAATTATTGTGCTGTAAAATCAGCCATATTCTTTTTAACGACTTCCCCACTTGGTAGACGTAGCTCAATAGTTCCATCCATATTAAAAGATAACACTATCTAATCCTAATCCGTAACTAGCAGCAAATTTTGCAATTTTCTCTTGTACTGGATCTACTGCAGGCGCTTCTTCTAACCCTGGTTCTAACATAGGATCAGTTCCTACATTTCGTGTAGGATTTAACATTCCATTATCTGTTGAATTTTTCAGGTTTGACTGGTTTTTCATTAGGGTTTTGGAGCCTCTGGTAAAAATAGTTTCCGTTTTATTTTCTATTGGTTTTGTGTCAACCTTATCAGGAGTTGGTGTTACATTTTCAGAGATTTTATTTTCAGCATTTTCCTTGAGGTGCTTCTCGTGTAAAATCTGCCATATTCTTTTTAATAACTTGACCATTTTGGCAAATGTAATTCAATTGTTCCGTCCATATTGAACAAGACATTTTCTAATTTTCATTCCTTGGCTTTCTGCAAATTTAGCAACTTTTTTTCTTGTACTGGATCTACTGCTGGAGCTTCTTCTAACATTGGATCTAAAATAGGATTTTCAGTTGGTTTTGAAGGTTCGTCTACTTTTCCAATTTCTTTTTGGTGATCCTTCAACTTTTTCTTCAGGCTTAGAACTTTCTCCTGTGCCATGTCCTTTAAATTGTGATAAAACTCCAGGTTTTTTTCTGTTTGATTATTCTTCTCTAAAAATTGGCACTTCCACAATATAAGAAGATTGATTGTCTAAATAGGCATTTGCCATAAAGGTTACTGGAATTTTTATTTCCTGCTGTCATCGTAGTTCCTTGATTTAATTTTTGGAATTGGAAGTTGAATTTCACCCACTTTGTAATTATTTTCTAAGTACGCATTTCCATGAAATTCATCAAATACTCTAACTAAAGCATCTGTCCCTTTTTGGTACTTCATATTGAGGTTTCACTCTTAAATAAGTATCTCCTGCATGGAATGGATAAAAATTGTACGACTTGCCATATTATAAGCTAATGAAGACGGAATCGTAAATGTTCCTTCATAATTTACTTCTGGATAATCTTTTGATGTAATCATGTATTTAAATGTTTCGCCTGGTAAATATGGTTTATCTAATTCAAAAATTAGCAATATTTCCTACGCCATCACCAAATACTTTCCCAGATAGTTTCTCAATCACTTTTCCGTCAGGAGTAGTTAATTTCACCATCATATTTTGTTCCTAATTTTTTTCTCTAGTTCTGGTGGGAAACTGAAGGATACATGTTTTTGTCCATTTGCTAATGTGAAGTTTTTGGTTATTAAATGTACTATTTTTCAATAATTTTACAACACTTGCTAGTTCTTTTACCTGTATAAACTTTATTTCCTTCTTTTTAGCAACTCCTTCTTCTGGTTTGAAGAGTTCATAATTACTATGAGAGTGACCAATCCCAACTGGCTTATGTTCATCAATTGGATCTGCATGATGGTGATCTCCATGAGGATAAATAATTGCATTTTTTTCTTTATTCACTACAATACTTTCACGTTTTTACACCGTATAGTTTCATAATGCCTGCAATTTTTTTCTTCAATTTTTATCTAACTCACTCATTTCTACTGGCTTCGTTGCATCATCATGGTGATGTTCTTCTTTAGGAGGTATTGCAGTCCCATTATAGCGTGCTTTAGCTGCTTCAAAAATGTTCTTTTTGGAATTAAATGTTCCCATTTTGTATGGACTAATTGTTCAAATGGAATAACATGTATATCTTTCATATTTCCATTATGTGCCACTAATAAGTTTTCTCCTGATGTACCAATAATATGATTCCCATCAAATAAAAATCCATCACTCGTTCTATAATGAATTCCAGAAAATTGTTTTTTTCTTTTGGCTGTGCATTCGGAACTTCAGCGATTGGTTTTGTTTCAGGTTTCGTAAGAGGTGTTGTACTTCCTCCTGTTAAACCATGTAATTCCTTTTCTACCTTTTCAACTTTTTCAATCGTTGATGTAACAGTATCATGATGTGAATTTTCATGATTCACTTGATTTTTATAAATAAAGTGGAAATGGTCTCCGTGTCGTACTACATAACCTTCTGCTGTTTCACTAACAATATCTTTTTTTATCAAATACATAGCCATCATGGTCATGATCATGATGTTCACCTTCGTGGTCATGTTTGTCGCCGTCATGATCATGGTGCTCACCTTCGTGGTCGTGATGTTCGCCATCATGGTCATGGTGCTCTGTAGTTACTACTGGATTTCCTTCTTTGTCTTTATAAATAAAATGGAAATGATCACCATGACGAACGATATACCCTGTTTCTGTTTCACTTACAACATCTTTTTTTATCAAATACATAGCCATCTTCTACTTCTTCATGATGTTCATGTGCTACTGCAGTTGTAGACATTGTTGTAGCCATCGTTTGTTGGGCATTATTTTTATAAATAAAGTGGAAGTGATCTCCGTAGCGAACAACATATCCCATTTCATTTTCTTCTACAATATCATTTGGATTAAACACATATCCGTCATCTGCAGAACTAAAAAGCATTAGTAGCAGAAGTCTTTTGTTCATAGATAGCATCTGCTGGAGGAGCTCCGTATACAAAATGATAATGATCTCCATGTTTTTTTAAATATCCATTTTCGAATACTTCCCCAACAATTGTTTTTGGTTTATTTTCTTTTACTTCTTTAGCTATTTTTTTCAAATTTTTGCTAAATCAGCTTTTTGAAACTTCTGTTGTCGTTGTTTCTGATTCTGTTTGTTGAGTTGTGTTTTTGAGTATTAAACAGTGAACACCCTCCCAATAAAAAGACTTGCACTCCCAATTAGTAATGATTTTTTTATGAATTTTCATTTTCTCTCCCTCTCCTACAAAAACGTAATCTTTTACGTTTTTATAACTTCTCCCCTTTTCTTCTTCTGTCAATGTTTTTTTGAACACGTAATGAAAAAAGCAGAAAAAAATACTTTTTGTTTGTGAGGGTCGCCAGTAGCCCCTATGGGTCTCTTGGCTAAAAATCGAGCCTCGGTCTCGATTTTTACCTACAATAAAGCCACCCTGGCTTCTATTGCTTTCACTACAAAAGATTTTTTTCTGCTTTTCTTTTATATGTATTTGCGTTTTTTTCACTGTTTATATCGTTTAAAAACTAGTATTTAGTTTTTAAAACAGTTGTACTTCGTCTTATAATTCAGCTAAAAGAGGAAAGAAAAAAATTTTTGTTGCGAAAATAATGGAAGCCTCGTCTGGCTTCTATTATAGGGAAAACTTCGAGACCCTAGGCTCGAAGTTTAGCTATGAGACTCGCAGAGGCTGCTGGCGACCTCGCTAACACAAAAATTTTTCTTTCATCTTTTAGCCTATACTGAAAAAGACTTTCGAAACACTATTACGTTTCAAAAGTCTATTCATCGTTTTCTATTCAACTACTGTTTTTATCTAAAAAATCCTTTTTAAGAATTTTTCAACAATAAATGTACCTAAGAATGCGAATAAAAATATTCGACACTGCTACGCCAAATACGCTAGGCCAGAATGGTACTTGTAAAGAGTAATACAATGCTGCAGCTACTACAAAACCACACCAAATTCCATATGCAGCACTCTTCACATAAGAATTTTTGAAAATGCGGTTAAAAACATATAAACTCACTGATTGAATTAAAAATCCAGATAAAAATATCAATCGGTCCAAGAGGACTTGGAATATTACTAATCATTACACCGATTAAAAATTCCTAATGACAACTGCGGTTTATAAAATGGAACACCCATTAATAAAGTAGATAAACGGAATTGAAAACATCCCGTAAGAAATAGGATTAATTAATGTTAAAACAACATATAACGCTCCTATTAAAGTATTTTTGTGTTAATAATCTAATTTGTTTTTATTCACTATAAAATCTCCAATCCATTTGCTAAAAAGGCTTTATTTCGATCAATACAAGTTCCGCATTTCCCACATGGAGGATACACCCCATTATAGCAACTGTACGTCAATTCATAAGGAACTCCTAATTCGACTCCTTTAGCGACAATATCTTTCTTTTTCACTTGTCCAAATGGAGCAGTCAATCGAACTTTTGCCTCCACTTCCTAATTGAACAGCCTGATTCATTGCTTCAATAAATTCAGGCGAACAGTCTGGATAAATAACTCCAGAATCATCCAAGTGTGCTCCAAAAATAAATTTCTGAAGCTCCTTTTTTTGCATCGCAATTCCTGCTAAAAATCGAAATAAAAATTCCATTACGAAATTCCACTTCTGTATTTACTTCTGTTTGAGTCGCATAATCTCCTGTACTTACTTCGATATCATTACCAGCATTTAAAGACGATTTACTTCCTGAAAATACAGAACTCACCTCTAAAATTTGATGTGGAACTTTGTAATAGGCTGCAATTTTTTTCTAGCAGCTTCTAATTCCAATTCCTTATGCTTTTGATTATATGAAAATGAAATAGCTTCAACCTGAGAATCTTGACTCAAAGCTAGCGCTAATGCAGTCGAACTATCGACTCCACCACTTAATAATACTAATTTCATCCTGATTCTCCTTAACGGTTATCCACTTTTTCAGGATATAAATCATGATTCATCATACGGTGATCTGCCGCTTGTTCCCATTTAGTACCTGGTTTTCCATAATTACAATATGGATCAATTGAGATTCCTCCACGTGGCGTAAATTTTGCCCCAAACTTCAATATATTTTTGGATCCATTAATTTTACTAAATCTTTCATAATGATATTCATGCAGTCTTCATGGAAATCTCCACGATTTCTAAAAGCTAAATAAGTATAATTTTTAAAGACTTACTTTCTACCATACGTTCTCCTGGAACATAGCTAATATAAATTGTCGCAAAGTCAGGTTGACCTGTAATTGGACATAATGAAGTAAATTCTGGACAATTAAATTTTTACAAAATAATCATTTTTCCGGATGTTTATTTGGGAATGACTCTAGCACTTCTGGTGCATAATCATCACGATAAACTGTTTTTACTTCCTAAGTGTGTAATTTCTCCCATTTCTTCGTTTTTTTCTCATTGTTATTCCTTCTTTCCGGACTCTTTAGACATAAAAAATCCTGAAAAAAACACCATCGTTTTTCCAGGAATTGATTGATCATTTCATGTTCAAATAAGCCCTAGTTTTGTTTATAGACAGGATGGTTACGAACTGTCTGACAAGTAGTTACCATAAATTATATAGATTGACTAGTCTTGAACTAAACGATGAATCCATTTTTTTGAGAATAAACACGATAAAGTCCTACGACTACTTTTTGTCACTTCTTCCATTCCTGCACAAATGACAACTAAGGTAACTGGTAAATGCCACACTCCCGCTGCTAAAAGAGATAATGGGACACCGACTAACCAGACACAACTCATTTCTAATTTCATTCCATAATGAGTATCGCCACCACCTCTTAATACTCCTACAACAATAATGGAATTAATTGTTTTTAAAATGAAAAATAACACCCATTACTTGTAATAGTTGTTGACCAAGAGTATACACTTCTGGACTAATATGTCCAAATAATAATAATGTCCATTGTGGCGTTAAACTTTCAATGGCACCAATAACTACACCCGTTATAATGGATAAAAATAATAAATCGATTCGCATCTTTTTTTGCTCGATCAATTTTATTTTTCCCAATACTTTGTCCAAGCATAATACTACAACTACTTCCTAGTCCACGGACGATAACAAAGGCTAAGCCTTGAATCGCAACCGCAATTTGCACCGCTGCAGTCGCTTGAGTTCCTACCATTGCATAAGCTGCATTATAAAAACACTTGTCCTAACGCCCAGAATGTTTCATTAACAATAACTGGTAAAGTTGTCTTCCAATAAACTGTCCAAAACTCTTTTGGAATTTTTTGCAAATGTCGAATCGGAATTTGAAGTGGACCTTGATATCGCTTGATGACAAACACTAACACGCCAATTTCAATCAGTCTCGCTACAACCGTTCCTAATGCTGCTCCGACAACTCCCATTGCTGGCAATCCTAATTTCCCAAAAATAAAAAAATATAATTGAAGAAAGCATTGGCAACAAAACTACTCATCGTTGCTACTAATGGAACTTTTTGATTTCCCGTACTTCTTAAAAGCACTCCCTAAAGAAAAACTCCATGCCGTTATAACATATGTTAAGGCAGCTACACGTAAATAGTCCCCACCTGCTTGAACAACAGCTGCGTCCTTCGTAAATAATTCTAAAATTCCATAAGGAAATAACATGGCAACAAACATAAATGCTACAGAAATCGCTGTAGACAACATTAAACTTGCCTGATTAATTTTTTTCGAACTTGAGGAACATCCCTCACACCCCAATATTGAGCGAATAAAACGGAGGAACCTGTGTTAATCCCAAAACAAATCAATGTAAATAAGAAAAACACCTGATTTGCTAACCCCACACCCGCAATACTCGCATCTCCAAGAGAGGAAATCATCATCGTATCTAATGTGTTCAAAAATGAAGTTAGTAAACTTTGCAACGCAACAGGAATCGCAATCGCAAACATTTGTTGATAAAAACGCCTTTGAATTCATCTCATCCTCCTTTTATCATGTATCTATTTCTTCTAAATCATTTTCTCTTAAACTATTCTATACTTTTGATGAATTTCTTTCAAATGATTGTATAACTCCAAACAAAAAAAGGATGAGTGACTCATCCTTTTTGTTTGAATTGATTAGATTCCAGGTGCTTCGTTTAGGTGTGCACGTAGCATCCAAATGACTTTTTTCAATATCACCTTTGAAGCCGATGCAGATATCTTGTGATACATCATCGCCTTCTTCTCCAGCTGTTTCTATACCTTCTTGGTATAAACCTATTAAGTATTCATATCCTACTAATAAATGTCTTACCCATTCATCAATTGAACGTTCGTAAGATGCAGGAATATCTTGAATTTTTAGTGTTATCTGCAAATTCACGTAATGTTGAATATGGTGCTCCCCAATAATGATTAAGCGTTCTGATACTTCGTCTAATTGAGCGTTAATTTCATCCATTAATTTATCCATTGCTGGGTGTAATGTTATAAATCCACGTCCACGCATATACCAGTGTACTTGGTGAATAATTGCTGCTTGTTGGCTTAAGTCAGCTACTAATTGATTTAATACTAATTTTGTTTTTTCTTTTGACATTTGTCATTCCTCCTTTATGAATATACTATATCACAGAATAGAATAATTCTAAACTAAAAACGCTCAAAAAAATTTTATAATTTTTTTAACTATTGAAGAAATAAATAGCCTTTTTCGCTGTAGCAAACATGTATGAAACCGAAGGTTTGCTGCCGTCCATTGCTACATCAGATAAAGTCCTATCTCATTTACCGTACCCTCGTAAATACACACCCAAATAAATGGACTTTTCTCCGTAGCGCTAGTACTAGAAGCCACTATGGCTTCTAGTACAGGAAAACTTGAGACCTTAGGCTCAAGTTTTAGGCATGAGACCGCAGGGCTGCTGCCGTCCTTCGCTACAGCAAGATAAAGTCCAATTTATTCTCCCTATTGGACAGAATAATTAGGCGCTTCTTTGGTAATTTGTACATCATGTGGATGGCTCTCTCTCAAACCAGCACCACTCATACGAATAAATTGCGTATTTTCACGAAGCTCCTCTAAATTATGCGCCCCAACATAACCCATACCAGAACGCAAACCACCAATCATTTGAAAAAAATAATATCACTAGCAGCACCTTTATACGCTACACGACCTTCAATCCCCTCAGGAACACGCTTATTCGCTTCATTTTTTGATTGGAAATAACGATCACTTGAACCATTTTCCATGGCCGCTAAGCTACCCATTCCACGATATGTTTTAAAACGACGTCCTTGATAAATCTCAAATTCACCTGGAGATTCATCCGTTCCTGCTAATAAACTACCTAACATCACTACATGCCCACCAGCAGCAATTGCCTTCACAATATCTCCAGAATATTTAATACCACCATCAGCAATAATCGCTTTTCCATATTCTCTTGCAACTGTCGCAGCATCATAAATTGCTGTTATTTGCGGTACACCCACACCTGCGACCACACGTGTCGTACAAATCGAACCAGGTCCAATCCCTACTTTTACAACATCCACTCCCACTTCAAATAAAGCACGAGTACCTTCTGCTGTAGCAACATTACCTGCAATTATCGTTGCATCTGGGAATGTCTCACGAATTTCTTTAATTTTACGAATAACTCCTGCACTATGCCCATGTGCTGTATCGATAACAATCGCATCTACCCCAGCTTCTATTAAAAGCTTTTGCACGTTCATAAGTATCTGAGGTGATACCAACTGCTGCGGCTACTAATAATCGTCCATGCTGATCCTTTGCTGAATTTGGGAATTCAATAACTTTTTCAATATCTTTAATCGTAATTAATCCTGATAAATTTCCTTTTTCATCTACTAATGGAAGTTTTTCAATCTTATGTCTTTGTAAAATACTTTCTGCTTCTTTTAAAGAAGTTCCCACTGGTGCTGTAATTAATGGTTCCTTTGTCATCACTTCTTCAATTTCAATTGAATAATCTGTAATAAAACGTAAATCACGATTCGTTAAAATACCGACTAATTTTTGATTTTCAAATGATTCCACAATCGGTACACCACTAATACGATATTTTGCCATCAATTCTTCTGCTTCTTGTACAGAATGCTTCGGAGTTAGGAAAAATGGATTTAAAATAACACCACTTTCAGAACGTTTCACTTTATTAACTTCTTCAGCTTGTGCTTCAATCGACATATTTTTATGAATAACTCCTAAACCACCTTGTCGTGCAATCGCAATCGCCATTGTTGAATCTGTAACAGTATCCATACTAGCACTCATTAATGGAATTTTTAACAATAAATTCTTTTGCAAGTTGTACTTGTAAATCCACATCATTTGGTAGTACATGACTTTCTGCTGGAATTAATAATACATCATCAAATGTATAACCTTCTTTTTGAAACTTTGTTTCCCACATGGACATATTGGAGACCTCCTAGAATCTGTAATTTTTTAATTGCTACTATACCATAAACTGAATAAAAATTCAAGTAGTTTTTCATTAGAATACGGTTAATTAACGAACATTATTTGTTATTTCCGATAAAAAAATATTCTTGTTTTTTTAAAAATTTCATTTCTACATGTTTTCATTTCAATATCTGTGCTACAATAAATACTATAAATAAAGGGGGATAATGATGAAAAAAATTCATTTATATGGTAGCAAGTCTAGCATTTTTAACAGCTTGTCACTCTACCACTACTACAGAAAACAAAGCAGAAACCACTCAAGCGACTGCTACAACTGAACAAACTACTCAAAAAGTAATGGTCAAGCGGATTTATCATTAGGAATCCAAATGGTTTGTTAACAAAAAAACATAAACTTCCTGCTGACTATAATCCAGGAGAAAATCCAATTGCTGGAGAAAAAAAGTGAGGGAGCTTATTCAAAAATGCAAGAGTTAGGTTTCAGTATTAGTAATCAATATAGTGGATTTCGTTCCTATGAATACCAAACTCAACTTTATCAAAAATTATGTGAATAAAGATGGAAAAGAAGCGGCTGATACTTACTCTGCTCGTCCGGGATATAGTGAACATCAAACAGGGCTTGCTTTTTGATATTTTTAAATGGTACTGGTGGATTATTAGGAGAAAATCCTCAAGATGAGAAAGCCATTGAATGGTTGCATAGTCATGCTCATGAATATGGCTTTATTGTAAGATTCAAGAAGGAAAAGAAAGCCATCACAGGTTATCAAGCAGAAGCGTGGCATTTAAGATATGTTGGAGATATCGCAGAAAAAATCTACACATCAAAACAAACATTAGAAGAATATTTTTGGCGTAGAAGGCGGCAACTATGCTGATTGATAAAGAAATAACCGTTAATCATTCCTGATTAACGGCTTTTCTTTATCATAATCAACAATAATCACCACTTGTAAAAGTAATTAGAGTATTTTAAGTTTTTATTCCAATCTTTAATAAATTTGACAGTCAGTCACGATTGAATGTTGTTTTTGCTTTTAACGATTCCAAGCGTTCTTGGTATAAACTTGGAAATGTTGTCATTCTTGCACGAAGAGGTCTTATTTTTTTAATGCAGAAACTAAATAGTCTACAAATAATAAACAATTATTTCGCCACATCGTATACAATTTAAATTGCGTTTTTTTCTAAATTTATAAAAAGTTACTGGCATGCACTGCACCATAAAATACGCATACATCTCTTCTAACTTCTCACTAACCGGATTAAATGAACAAATATCATCTGGTGGAGACCAAGTAAAAGATTCCTTCAATACTTTTTCCAAACGATTTTTTTAATTAATTGAATTTGTTCATCAGTAACTTCTAAACTATAAATATAAAGCGTTTTTTTGGTAATGTCTCTTACAAAATTTGAAATAATCTTCCCTTGGTGCTTTTAATAATACACCTTCTCCTCTGGCTCCATTTAAAATACAAGCTAATTCATCATAATTTCCATAAGAATATACATAGCCTTCAATACAAATATCTACATGTCCTAAAAACTCCCATGCCAATTTCCATTGCATGGACAATAATTTCTAACTTTGATTTTTGCTTCTGGAATTGGTCTAGCTAGACTTGTATCTACTTGAGATAAGTCCATTAATGGTAATAAACGAATTCCTTTTTTTCTACAATTCTTTCTCCCAATTTTACCATATTGAAAGAGATACACCTCGATTCATTTAAGATATCGTTGTTATTATAACATAATAAACGCTATTTCGTTACAAAAATCAAAAAAACTCCGACAAAAATTGTCGGAGAAAAAAAGGATAGAGTTTATTTACTTTTGGGAGGTAAATATATTCTTTTGGAATGGTTAAAAGCATACTCTTAATTTGTGAAGATTTTTATGACGAATCTATGCTATTTTCATATTTTTTTACCAACCTTGTGCAGCGTGTAATCCTGCAACATATCCAGTTACAAAGGCTGAAGTAATATTATACCCTCCAGTATATCCATGAATATCTAATAATTCTCCACAGAAATATACTCCTTGAGTAATTTTTAGATTCTAAGGTCTTTGGATCCACTTCTTTTAATTGAATTCCTCCACCCGTTACAAAAACCTTTTTTTCAATTGGTAGACTCCCATTAACTGTAAATCTAAAAATCTTGAATAGAGTTTAATAATTGTTGCACTTCTTGATCAGTCATTTTACCAATCACTTTTTGAGAAGACAATCCAATTTGTTGAAGTAAAAATTCTGCATATCGTTCAGGCATCCATTCTTTTTAGTAATGTTTTTCACTGTCTTTTTGTAGATTATTTTCTTTCCATTCTTGCCATTGTTCTGATAACTCCTGTTTTTGTTAAATCAGGTTGTATATTTAATGACATTGTAACTTCTTTGACATTATCTTTTTGTTGTACCTGATGAACAAAGCTTGAGCAACGTAATACTGCTGGTCCACTGATGCCAAAAATGCGTAAAAATCATATCCATTTGATGTGTTACAACTGCTTTTCCTTTTTGATTCAATACACTTAAAGCAACATTTCTTAAAGAAAGAGCTCGTAATACGCCTTCTTTAATGAAAGCTTCCTGACTTGTTAGGGGGACTTCTGTAGCAAATAATGGTGTAATGGTATGTCCTATATTTCAGGGCGATTCCATATCCGTCTCCAGTTGAACCTGTTTTTTTGGATAGGATTTTCCACCTAGCGCTAAAAATAACGGCATCTCCTTCAATTCTTTCGCCAGTATCTAATTCGACTGCTGAAAAACAGTTCTTCTTCTAGTCGAATCGCTTTAACTTTTTACATTTGTTCTTACTTGAATGCCTAATCGTTTAATTTCTTCAATAAATGTATTTAAAAATAGTTTTTAGCGGAATCAGATACTGGAAACATTCTTCCGTGGTCTTCTTCTTTTAATTTAACTCCTCGATTTTGGAAAAAATTCGATAATATCTTGGTTATCAAATTGGGAAAAGGCACTATGTAAGAATCGTCCGTTTCAGGAATGTGTTTAATGATTTCGTCTCTTGATCGGATGTTTGTTACGTTGCAACGTGTTCCGCCTGTTAATAATAATTTTTCGTCCTAAGCTTGGATTTTTTTTCTAGTAGAATTACTTCTGCACCTGCTAACGCTGCACTGACGCTTGCCATTAGTCCGCTCGTACCTCCACCTACTACAATGACTTTCATAATTTCTCCTTTTGTATGTTTATTCGTAATTTTACTATAAAGGAAATGATACTTGACCGTCAAACTATAAGGTGAATAAAGAAAAATACTTTTGGTTATAGTAACAAAGGACGGTAGCAGCCTTGCTACTTCAAGTCTCATACCTAAAAATTCGAGCCTCGATCTCGAATTTCCCTTCCACTAGTAACCATTCCATAGTTACTAGTGGGCTTATTACTATAAAAGTATTTTTCTCTTTATTCATTACGTCCTCTCATATATATGCTCCTAACCAAAAAGACTTGCTGTTGTAGCATTGGTCCAATAAGTCAGATATGGCTTATTGGATAGGAAAAACTGAGACCCAGGCTCAATTTTTTTAGGGCATGAAACAGCAAAAGCTGTTTGCTGCCGTCCCCTGCTACAACAGCTAAAGTCTTATTTTACAAAATCCATCAAAAATCCATAACCTTTTTCTTCCATATCTGCTAACGGAATGAAAACGAATAGATGAACTATTAATGCAGAAACGTAATCCTCCTTTGTCTTGAGGTCCATCATCGAATACATGCCCTAAATGAGAATCCGCAATCCGACTACGAACTTCAATTCGTTTCATATTAAAAACTTGTATCTTCCTTGTAAGTCACGACTTCTGAAGAAATAGGCTTTTGTAAAAACTAGGCCAACCACAACCAGAATCAAACTTATCTTTTGGAAGAGAAAAAGTGGTTCCCCAGTTGCAACATCCACATAAACACCTGCTTCATGATTGTCCCAATACTCATTAGAAAAAGCCACTTTCTGTACGGTTTTTCTCTAGTAACTGCATATTGTTCTTTTGTCAAAGTATTTTTCAATGTTTCTTCATCTGGTAATGGGAATAAATTAGGGATCAATCACTGGATCATTTGCTTTTATTCACATCAATATGACAATAGCCATTTGGATGTTTCTTTAAATAATCTTGATGGTAATCTTCTGCAACAACAAAGTTTCTAAGATTTTTCTCTTTCAATTGCAACTTTCTTTCCTAATTGTTCTTCTTTTTCTGCAACTACTTGTTCAATAATTTCTTTATCGCCATCATTTTGATAATAAATTCCTGTTCGATATTGACGACCTACATCATTTCCTTGTTTATTAACTGATAGTGGATCAATCACTCTAAAGTAATATAATAAAAATTTCTCGAAGTGACTACAACTTTTTGCATCATAAGTAATTTTTACAGTTTCTGCGTGATCCGTATCATGAATTAATTGGTAGTTTGTTGTTTCTACTTTTTCCATTTGCATACCCACTAACTGCATCTTCTACTCCATTAATTCTTGAAAATATTCTTCTAATCCCCAAAAACAGCCGCCTGCTAGATAGATTTCCTTCAACTCTTTTTTTCTCCCTTATTTTCTGATTTTTTTAACCTTTTGTTGGTTAATAATAGAACTAACCTTTTTTTCTCAATCGGATTTCCGTTTCCTGGATTAGTTGATGAAGAAGAATAAACGAAATAATAAGAAGCAATTAGCAATACAATTAACGTTACGACTCCAATCAATATTTTTTTATCCATTATACCCACTCCCTAGATTTTTACTGAGATATTTTGAATCTATTAATTATTCATGTATTCTACTAAATATTAAGTATAAAAATACTTTTTAGGTGTAGTAACAAAGGACGGTAGCAGCCTTGCTGTTGCAAGTCTCATACCTAAAAATTCGAGCCATAGTCTCGAATTTTTCCTTCCATAGTAACCACTCCATGGTTACTATGAGCCTTATTACTATGAAAAGTATTTTCTCTTTATCCATTACGTCCTCTTATATATGCCCAACACCCGAAAAGACTTGCCGTTGTAGTATTAACATGAGACAGCACTGCTGGCTGCTTGCGTCCTCCTACTACAACAGCTAAAGTCTTATTCATAAAAAAATTACATCTTCTCAAGATACTTCTGTATCACTTCATTTTCTAAATGTCCCGGATGAGCTTGTACTAATTCTCCCATTTTTGATTAATGAAAAACAGAAGTTGGATATCCAATGACTCCTACTTGTTTAAAAGAAATCTGGAGTTTCTGCCATCAATACAGGTAAATTTTTTTATACTCTAATCCTGAAAACCATTCTTTAAAATCTTGAGCTTTTTTCTCACGATTTACACCAGGTGCTACCACACTTAAAATGACCGAATCCTCTGCATGATCAGCTGCTAACGCATCCACTTCAGGTAATCCTGCTAAACAAGTTGGACACCAAGATGCCCAAACTTTAATATACACTTTTTTCCCTTTATAATCCGATAAATGAACCGTTTTTCCATCAAAAGTTTTTAAATGAAGCTTCTAACACTTTTTTTAGTAGCACTTTTTTCTTTTGAAACTGTTTCAGTAGAAGGCTTCGCTGTATTTGCTTGCTGATTGGCCATTGGCTGACAAGCGCCTAATAATAAACTAGCTCCAATACACACATATTTCCATTTCATTTTTCATTCTCCTATCCTTATAAAAAAATAATATTTGTAATTGTTGAATAATAATCCAAACACCCATTGCAATAATAATGATTCCACCAATTTTCTTTAATAAAAAAATAATTGTTTCTTCGCAAGATTAAAAGCTTTCATCGCAGCTGTTGAAGCAATTGATAACACTAAAAAAATGGAATGGATAACCCTAAAATATACATTCCTAATAGAAACATACCATAAAAAAACACTTGCTTGCTGAGTTGCAACAATTGTTAAAAACCGAACTTAATACAGGACCTACACAAGGAGTCCATCCAAAACTAAAACTCAATCCTAACAAATAACTACTCCATAATGACTGCTCATTTTTTTGTTTCAAACTGCACTGTTTTTTTTGTTTTTTTGTAAACTTGTTAATTGAAATACTTCCATTTGATGTAAGCCTAATAAAACAATAATAATTCCTAATACTAAATGAAAATAAGAATTATACAATAATTGACCTAAAAAAACTAGCTGCAAATCCTAACACAAAGAATATTGTTGAAATTCCTGCCACAAATAGAAAAGTTCGAATAACCGGTAATAATGCAATTTCAAACTTTTCCGATTTTAATAATTCGATTTCCTCTATCACTCATTAGTACTCCAAAAATAAACTGGAAACAGTGGTAACACACATGGCGAGAAAAAAATGACAATAATCCCGCAACAAAAAAATGCTTCCCCATAATAAAAATATCCATATATACACCCCTTCTTAATAATAGATAACTTCATTATAATCATTTATCCCCAAATAAAACACAAATATGCTTACACAAAAAAATGAAGTAGAATCTCTACTTCATCTTTCAATCTATCTTAAAGCTTGATAAACTTTTTTTCCATTAACATAAGTCGCTACAACAGTTGTTTTTAAGATTTCTTCAGGACTTTCGTCTAAGAAATTTTTTTCGATAAAAATAACAAAGTCTGCAAAATTCCCTACTTCTAATGTTCCAATATCTAATCGACTGAGTGATTTTGCTGCTCCGTTTGTATGAGCAAAAAGAGCTTCTAGCGCACTGATTCTTTGTTCAGGCATCAATGCTGGTTCTGGAAGTCCTTCTACTGTTTGACGAGCCACAGCAAAATACAACGTTTCAAATGGAGTTACATTTAGTACTACCGGAGTATCTGTTCCAAATGCTAGAGTCGCTCCTTGAGTAATAAAGGAGTGGAATGGAAACATTTGTTTTGCACGAATTTCTCCAACTTCTTCATCTAATGTTTCATACCCCACTAATAAGTGGCTTGGTTGAACTGAAACAATAAGAGATTTTTTTGAGCTGTCAGCGGCAAGTCCTTTGGATCCATTACTTCTAAATGCTCAATCGTATTAAATTTATATGGCTTATCAAAAGGATATTTTTTTCTTGCGCTTGTTTAAAATTCAATAATGTTAATTCAACTGCTCTATCTCCAACAGTATGAATACGCATTGGCCAACCTTCTTGATTGGCTAATAAAGTCAATCGTTCCATTTTTTTCTTCCGTTAAAAGTGGTCCTCCCACATCTCCTTCAAAAAAATGGCATTGGATATGGTTCCTTTTAAGTAAGCTGTATGCGAACTTGTTACTCCGTCATAAAAACTGTTTCACGCCACCCATTTGCAACATTGGAGATTGGTAAGTTTGATAACAACGACGATTTTCTTCCACTTCTTCACGCATCGCTGGGAAAAAGCTTACTCGAACCGTTGCATCATCTTCTACACTAGCATACAATTTTTGGATAAACAATATCATCAGGGCTTTCTCCTGTTAACGCAACATCGCCAACTGCTGTGATTCCCATCGCATTCAAATGTTTCATATAGTCTAATAACGCTACTTTAGACTCAGCTTCATAAATTGCCAGCACTTTGGATAAATAATAAATCGCAATCGCTTCTAAAAAGACTCCTGTTAATTCACCATCTTTTTTTAACAGCTTCTCCACCAATTTCAGAAGGAATGTTTTTACTCGTTAACCTTAATTCTTCTAATGCTTTTGTATTCAACCAAATCGTGTGTGCATCTCCAGCAATCAAGCATATTGGAACTTCAGTGGAAGCTTCGTCTAAATCTTCTTTTTGTTGGTAACACTTGTTGTCCAAAAATCACTTGCATACCAACCAATTCCAATTTTCCATCCATTATAAACAGGAATTTCTTTTGCTTGGGCAATGACTTCTTCAATCGAAGGAGCTCCGACTGCTTTCATCTTTCCTAAATGAATTAAGCTGGATAAATATAAATGGACATGCGCATCAATAAATCCAGGAGTAACCATTTGATTCCCTGTATCAATGATTTCTCCGTCTACTTCTTCATGATAAGGAAGAATAGCTGCAATCTTCCCATCTTTTTATTTCTAATATTCCTTCAATCGTTTCTTTTGAATCTCCAATAAAGAGATGTTTACTTTTAACAAAAATAATGCATATTATAACTCCATTTTAAAAATTTAAAAAGGCATCATTGTAGTTAGAAATCCATTCTGTTCCAAGATATTCATAATGCTCTAAACTTTCAATAACTTCTTGTGATGGATAAAAAAGTCTCATCTGAAACCACTTCTTCATCTAACAACTCTTTGGCAGCTTCATTTGGTGTAGCATAACCTACAAATACTGCATTTCTAGCTGCATTTTTCAGGACGAAGCATAAAGTTAATAAACGCATACGCTCCTTCAATATTTTCCGCATTATATGATAACGCAAAGTTATCCGTCCAAACAACACTTCCATCTTGTGGTAAAATATATTTCACCGCTGGATTCGTTTCTGCTACAGCAGCTGCATCTCCTGAATAACCAATTCCAATTGGCGCTTCTTCTAATTTCATCATTGTTTTTAATCTCTTCATTTAACACAGCACGTACATTTTGGATTTAATGCTTTTAATTTTTAATTCTGCTTCTTTTTAATTGCGCTGCATCTTTTGAATTGAGTGAATATCCTAATGACTGCAATGCTAATCCCATTGTTTCACGATTTCCATCTAGTAATAAAAATTTTTATTACGAAATTCGCTATTCCATAAATCATTCCAAGTTGTAATACTTTCTGGATCGATATATTTTGTATTCACCATAATCCCAACAGTCCCCAGAAATAAGGAACTGTATATTGATTCCCAGGATCCACTGGACTATTTAATAAAAAAATGGTGAAATATTTTCTAATCCTTGAATTTTTAGAATGATCCAATGGCTGTAATAAGTTTTTGATTTACTAATTTTGTAATACTCGATTCACTTGGAAATACGATATCATAACGAGTACCACCTTGTTTTTAATTTTTGCTTCCATTGCATCATTTGAATCAAATGTTTCATAGACCACTTGAATATTCGTTTCCGCTTCAAATTCTTTTTATTAATTCTGGATCAATATAATTTCCCCAGTTAAATAAATAGAGTTGCTGTTTTTCACTTGAAGCTGTCTCATCAGCTGCAATTTCTTTTTACTTGAATATATTTTTTTCACTCCTAATAGTAATAGGATAACGACAATAATCGATAGGATTAAAGATACTAATTTTTTTCATGAAAAACCTCATTTCTCTCATATTCTGTTACAATAACTTGATAGTAATAAAAATATCGCTTTTACGTCAACTAGTACGGTATAAAAAAATATAAAAAAACATCCATTTAAACAGAAGTCTTACTTAAACGGATGTTCATTGTTGAATATTTTAGTTAAAAAAATTGTCACATTCAACTAATCTACCCCTTAAAAATCTCCTTGTTTTGTTTCAATAATTTTCATGGCTGAGCGTATAATATGAAACTCATCAATTAACTTTCCAATTAACTCATAGTTCCGTTGAGATAATCTACCCGATAAGATTTTTATGAGAATATTGATGAAAAAGACTCTAGATTTCTTTAATACTCATTAACATCTCCTTTGCATCTTTATGGCGATATTTGTGAGAAAAGATGTGCTAGTTCTTCAGTAAAATAACGCAATATTATTTTTCATGAATTGTTATTTTTCTTACCTTCATCTACAATATCATTCGCTTCATAACAAGTTAAAAATTTTTGTTCAATGGTATTACAAATAAATACGACACCTAATTTTTGAAATATTTTTTTCTCTTCTGGATGCTGTTCTTCATTTTTATTATACTCTACTAAACTTCCAATTTGTCTACTCACCCATTTTGGAAGTTATTCATTGCTTACTTCAAAAACGCTCCTGTGCTCTTTGAGCAAAAATGATCTGTCCATGTATAATTCGGTCCAAATGAAAGGCCATAACATTACTCCTTTACATCCATAAATTTCATGTCACGAGAAATTTATTCCCTTACATTATTTCTCCTAACTCTTATTCCCCCTATATATTTCTATTCAGCAAACTTTCCTCCTCTCATCTCCCATCAATCATTTTTGATTAGAAAAAAACATTTGTGAATAAATTCTCAATCAGTTTTATCAATACTCTTTCTGATTTTCAATAGAAATTCAAAATAAAACAAAAACTCTCACTTGCCAGGTAAACAAGTGAGAGATAGGATAGCTACATTTCGTCTGGAGATTCTACTCCTAAAAATTGCAAGACCTTGTTTTTAAGATAACAGCTGTTGCTTCCACTAATGCTAAACGAGCATTTAGTCCTTCATCTTCTTGTAAGATACGGCTGTTTGCATAATATTTATTGAAGGCTTGCGCTAGAGAAATTACATATTTAGAAATCACAGAAGGTTCAAATTTGCTTTCTGCATATTTCACAATATTTGGATAATTTTCAATTTGTTTTAATACTTCCCATGCATAGTCATCTTCTAATTCTAATGCTTGAGATAAATCAACTGAAACTCCTGCTTTTTCTTAAAATACTCATTGCACGAGCACGAGTATATTGAACATAAGGTCCAGTTTCTCCTTCAAATTGAACAACTTCTTCTAAATTGAAGTCGAAACTATTTGTACGATCATTTTTTTCAAATCGTGGAAGATTACCGCACCGACCCCAACTTGTTTTTGCAACTTGTTCTTTGTTAGGTAAGTTTGGATTTTTTTAGCTTCAATTTGTTTTTAAAGCTAATTCTACAGCTTCGCTTAATACTTCTTCTAATAAGACAATTTTACCTTTTACGTGTTGATAATTTTTTTACCACCTAAAGTAATTAAACCAAATCCGATATGGATCATATTTTTCTTGCCAATCACGACCCATTTCATTTAATACAGCTTTTAATTGTTTGAAGTGGTGTGCTTGTTCATTCCCTACAACATAAATGTTTTTTTAGCGAAATCATAAGTTGCTTTTACGGTAATGTGCTGCTGCTAAGTCACGAGTCATATATAATGTAGCACCATCTGATTTTTTTAATTAATGCAGGTGGTAAATCATATTTATCTAAGTGAACAACAGTTGCTCCACGGTCAATTGTAGTAATTCCATTTTTTTCTAAATATTCTACAATTGGATCCATTTTATCATTATAGAAAGCTTCACCATTATAAGAATCAAATGTAATCCCTAATACATCATAAATACGGTTGAATTCTTTTAAGGATTCAGATTTAAACCAATTCCATAATTCTTCGGCTTCAGCATCGCCATCTTCTAATTTTTTAAACCACGCACGTCCTTCATCTTCTAAAGTACTATCGTTTTCTGCTTCATCATGGAATTTAACGTATAAACGTAATAATTCTGCGATTGGTTCATTTTCAACGGCTTCTTTTGTTCCCCATTTTTTATAAGCAACGATTAATTTACCGAATTGTGTTCCCCAGTCTCCTAAATGGTTCACTTTAATTGGGTTATAGCCAACTTTTTTCTCTAAGTTAACGATAGCATTCCCGATTACTGTTGAACGTAAGTGCCCCATTGACATTGGTTTTGCAATATTTGGACTTGACATATCTACTACAACATTACGTCCTTGACCAAAATCAAAGTTACCATATTCTTCTCTTTGTTCTAAAAACAGTGTGTAATGTTTCGTCTGCAAATTTTTCCTTTTTGAAAGGAAGAAGTTTGCATAAGGTCCCATTGCTACTGCTTGGCTAATATGTTCATCAACAACTGCCTCAACAATTTCTTGTGCAATTGCTTGAGGTGCTTTACGTAATACTTTTTGCAAGCGAGAATGCTGGGAAAGCTAAATCTCCTTGTTCTGCATATTTTGGAACTTCAATCATTTTATAAATTTCTTCAAACGATAAATGTTCACTAATTGTTTTTATGAATTTGTTCTGCGACTATTTTTTTTGTAATCCATATTGACACTCCTTCTTTTTGTATAAATAAAAAAAGCCCCTAATCAAGCAACCTTGACTAGAGACGAGATAACCCGTGGTACCACTCTTATTGTTTAAAAATATTAAACCACTTTAAAACTTTTTTTAACGGTAAGCGACCGGATTACTCTACTATCTTCGAATAATCATTTCCAAAGTGCGGTTCATTTACTTCATCATGACTGGCTTCCACCACCCCAGCTCGCTAAAACAGATATCCATAAACTACTCTCTTCTTCATAAATGTTTCTTATTTATAGGACGATTATAACAAGCGACAGAATATTTGTCTAGTAATTTTACAAGAAACTTTATAACGTTTAACACAAAAAGACTTTGCATAGTAGCACTAGCCATAACACAGCAGGTCTACCGGCATCCTTCTGCTACTATCACGCAAAGTCTATCTTCAAACGTACTCTCATAAATATCCGTAAAAAAATAGAAATGACTTTTCACAGTAGCAATAGTCCTATAAGCCACACAGGCTTATAGGACAGGAAAAATTGAGACCTTAGGCTCAATTTTTTTAGGAATGAAAACAACAAAAGCTGTTTGCTGCCGTCCTTTATTACTATAAAGCAAAGTCTAACTCATAAACGTACTCTCATAAATATCAGTCCAAAAAGAAAAGACTTTTGCATAGTAGCATGAGTAATATAATCTGCAAAGTCAGATTATATTACAGGAAATTTCGAGACCTTAGGCTCGAAATTTAGCCATGAGACTTGCTTCGCAAGGCTGCTGCGTCCTTTTGCTACTATAAAACAAAGTCTATTACGACCTTATTAGTTGCGGAAAATCTTAGCTTCCAAGAACAAATCATTATACAATCCTAACAACTCAGAACCTAAATTCTCATACACTTCCATATTTTCCATCTGCTCATCCGTAGGATAAAAAGTCTCATTACTTGTTACCTCTTCCGGCAACAACTCTAACGCATCCTTATTCGGAGTTGAATACCCCACATATTCTGCATTTTTTTAGCAGCCACATCAGGTCTCAATAAAAAAACGAAATAAAAACGATAAGCCCCATCATAATTTTTTTAGCTGTTTTTAGGAATAACAATATTATCAAACCATAAATTCGTTCCCTCTTCAGGTAAAACATACGTTAGATTCTCATTCTTTTCTAACATCTTAGCAGCTTCCCCAGAAAACGATACCCCGATTGAAGCTTCTTCTAAAAGCCATATATGTCTTCATCTCATCTGCAATAATCGCTTTAGCATTTTGGCATTAATGTTTTCAAGAATTTACCCGCATCTTTTCACAACTTCAGGATCCTTCTCATTTAAAGAATATCCTTGAGTTTGAAGAGCAATTCCCATCATTTCTCTAGCCCCATCAATAAATAAAATCGAATCCTTGTAATCCTCTTTCCATAAATCAGACCACTTTGTAATTTCGCCTTCATCAATATTTTTTTGGTGTTGTAAATAATTCCTAAAGTTCCCCAGAAATATGGAATACTATAACGATTATTTGGGATCAAAAACTTTTATTCAAGAATTTCTCATCTAAATGTTCCATTCCTTCAATTTTTGAATAATCTAGTGGTACTAATAAATCTTCTTTTAACATTTTATGAATGGCATATTCACTTGGAATCGCAACATCATAATTTGTTCCACCTTGTTTTGATTTTTTTGTATACATCGCTTCATTTGAATCAAAAGTCTCATAAATCACTTTATAACCTGTTTCTTCTTCAAACTGAGTAATTAAACTAGGATCAATATAATCTCCCCAGTTGTAAACAATAATCGTATCAGGGCTACCGGCAATAGCTGTTTCAAAAATTTTTTTCTAAATAGAAACAATCCTAAACTTGCGATTAAAATTGCTCCAATAAACATCATTAATCGCTTCATAAAGCTACCCCCTTCACTAAATCATTCTCTGCATTCTTTTGATTTAATCGTTTTGCTTGATATTGTTGAATGAAATAATATCCAATCACTAAAACTAATGAGAATAAGAACATTAATGTACTTAAATGCATTAATTTGTAAACTAATTCCTTGACGAGCTCTTGAATAAATTTCAACTGCGATTGTTGAGAATCCATTTCCTGTTACGAAGAAAGTTACTGCAAAAATCATCTAACGAATACGTAAATGCCATAAAGAATCCACTTAAAATACCAGGTGTAATCGATGGTAAAATAATACGTGTTAATACTTGTGAACTTGTTGCCCCTAAGTCACGTGCTGCAGTAATCATCGAACGATTCATCTCTGTTAATTTTGGTAACACCATTAATACAACAATCGGAATATTAAAAAGCAATATGCGAAAGTAGTACAGACCAAAAATCCTAATTTAAAAACCAATAAATGTAAATAAAATTAATAAACTTGCCCCGATAATAACGTCTGGAGAAACTAATAAAATATTATTCATCCCAAGTACAAATTGTTTTTCTTCTATTTGAACGAATAAAGTCAATCATAATTGCTCCAAGCGTTCCAATAATCGTTGCACATAGCGCCGATAATAACGCTAAAATTAAAGTATCAATAACTATTCCAATTAATCTTGTATCCCCAAGAACAGCTCGATAATGTTCTAAAGTAAATGATTGGAAATCGTTCATTCCTCCACCACTATTGAATGAATAATAAATCAAATAGAAAAATTGGAGCATATAGTACTGTAAATACAAATACTAAATAAGCATTTGATAACCAATGATTTTTTTCTAACTTTCATTATGCTTCTCCTCCTTTTCTACGATCACGCGTTACAAACATTAAAACAATCATCGCTACAATTAAGACAACCCCAATTGTTGAACCCATTCCCCAGTTTTGTGTTACTAAGAAATGTTGCTCTACGGCAGTCCCTAATGTAATCACACGATTTCCTCCAATTAAACGAGTTAACATGAATAGAGAAAGTGAAGGAATAAATACTGCTTGAACACCACTTCTTACACCACTCATCGTTAATGGAATAACAACATTTTTTAATGTTTGCCAAGGAGTCGCACCAAGGTCACGGCTTGCTGCAATTAGAGAACTTGGCAATTCTTGTACCGCATTGAAAAATTGGTAAAATCATAAACGGTAATTCAATATAAGCAGCTACTGTTAAGAAACTAAAATCCGTAAATAAAAAAATTCTTTTGGCGCAATCCCAAATAATGATAAAAAATTGATTTACAGTACCCGTTTGACTAAAAAAATACCAATAAAAAGCATAAGCTTTTTAATAATAAATTCACCCAAGTTGGCAAAATAATTAATAATAACCATAAATTTTTTTATGTTTTGTTTTACTTAAAAAAAGTAAGCTGTTGGATAACTCACGACTAAAGTTACTAATGTGACTAAAAATGCATACCACACTGAGTTAAAAGTCATTTCCAAATAGTTACCCGAAGAAAAAAATAATTCGTATAGTTTCCAATTGTTAATTGATTATTAATATTGAAAAAAATGATTTATAAAAAAATCATTGCTAGTGGAGTCACTACAAATAATGCCAACCATAAAAAGATATGGAATGGAAAAAGAACATACGTGAATTTTTTTAGTCATTGCTATCGTCCTCCACTTCCTCGTAGCTTTCTAGACGAGCATCAAATTCTTCTTCACTTTCTCCAAAAACGCATTACGTGGATATCTTGTGGTTCGAAAGTATAAACCAACTTTTGCTCCTACTTCTGCTTTTTTTCGTTGAGTGAATCATCCACTCATTTTTATTTTCGTCATAACAAATAATTTCATAGTGAACGCCACGGAATAATTGTGTATCCACTTCAACGGTTAATTTTCCTTTATCTACACTTGTTAAAGATAAATCTTCCGGACGAATAACGATTTCAACTTTTTCATTTGGACGCATACCGGCATCGGCACATTCAAATTCTTTTGCCAACAAATTCTACTAAATAGTCTTCTTTCATGACACCAGCAACGATATTACTTTCTCCGATAAAGTCCGCAACGAAACGGTTAATTGGTTCATCATAAATATCTACTGGAGTACCTGATTGAATAATTTCCCCACCATTTTAATACGAAGATTTCATCACTCATCGCAAGCGCTTCTTCTTGGTCGTGTGTAACGAAAATAAATGTAATGCCTAAACGTTGTTGTAATTCACGTAATTCATACTGCATGTCTGTTCTTAATTTTTAAGTCTAGAGCAGATAACGGTTCATCTAATAAAAGAACTTCAGGTTCATTCACTAAGGCACGAGCAATAGCAACACGTTGTTGTTGTCCTCCAGACATTTGTACAATTTCACGTTTTTCATATCCTGATAATTGAACTAATTTTAATGCTTCAGAAACTTTTTGTTTAATCACATCTTCAGGTAATTTTTTCAAACGTAAACCAAATGCAATATTTTCAAATACATTCATATGAGGGAATAATGCATAGTCTTGGAAAACAGTGTTTACTTTACGTTTATTCGGTGGTAAATCCGTTACATCTTCTCCATTTAGCGTAACTGATCCAGTTGTTGCATCAGTAAAAACCAGCAATAATACGAAGAATGGTAGTTTTTCCACATCCAGAAGGGCCTAATAATGTATAAAATTTTCCCTTTTCTCAATTTCAAAGTTAATATTTTTTTAAAAACTTGAGTATCATCATAAGATTTTTGTAACATTTTCAAATGTAATAATTGTATTGTTGGACATGTTTTTGTACCAATCCTTCCTTTTTATTATAAATACGAATTTGTTGCGACAATTAAGACCTTACTTGTTTCATTGCCAGCATTTTTTTAATTTGGTGTTTAGCAGAAGCTTCAAAATAAAAATGATTCTCCTTTTAGAGACAACTTCGATTTGTTTTCCCACTTTTCACCTGAACTTTTACCTTCTAGAACATATCCAAAAAGTTTCGGATAATGATGGTTCGAACACTTTGTATTCGCCTTTCGGTTTGAAATTCCAAAATTACAGGTTCCATCTCATGTTCATTTGAATCTGGATTTAGCCAAGTAACGATAGTTTTATGTTTTAGGATCTTCCATTATGGTCATATCTTCTGGGCCCATAAACGGTTAGTGCTTCTTCTGGACCATCTTCAAAGAAATCCTTTTGGTGCACATCCTAGCACTTCTAAAAATATCAAAAAAATGTATCCATCGATGGTGAACTTAGATCGTTTTCTAATTGAGAAATATATCCTTTAGACAAATCCGTCCTCTCGGCTAATTCTTCTTGGGTAAGTCCTTTTTGAACACGCAGAGCTTTCAAATGACTCCCTATTTCCATCTTATCCCTCCATTCTTTAAACTTAAAGTTTAATAACACTATGACTCATTATACTCTAAGTTTAGTAATAGTCAACAAATAAATCTCAAAAAAATAAAAAAAGAACCCTATACCATGTATAGAGTTCAGACGAGTAAATATAGAAAGTAAAGGATTCAAAGTAGCATTAGAGCCATGAAACCAAAGGTTTGCTGGCTTCCCTATTCTACTATAAAAGAAGTCAGTTTTATTAACGTACTCTCATTAGTTTCGTACAAATAGAAACGACTACTTACAGTAGTATTGGTAATATAAGCCAAAATGGCTTATATTACTGGAAAAAAATCAAGACCTAGGCTTGATTTTTTTAGCCATGAAACCGAAGGTTTGCTGGCGTCCATTACTACTGTCCAAGTAGTCAGTTTCTAGACATTTATTTATTTTAAAAGAGCCTTCGCCATTGCTAAGCATCCAATCGTTGCTGCATTATTTCCTAAAGCAGGAGTTTGTAAATATTCATCCACAGAAGGATATCCAACATAACCATTCATTAATTTCTCGAAATTCTTTCTTAACTTTTATTCAATAAATGAGACTGTTGCATCACTCCACCACCTAAAAACAATCACTTCAGGCGCTAAAATTAATGTTGTATTATAAATACATTGAGCAGCATAGTAAGCCTCAATATCCCAAATCGGATCAGTTGGCTCTAATTCAAATGCAGGACGTCCAGCTTTTTCTTGTAAAGCTGGTCCAGCAGCTAAACCTTCTAAACAGTCAGTGTGGAAAGGACAAACACATTTCGCATTGTCTTCTGGATGACGTTTTACAATCATATGACCCATTTCAGGGAAGTTCATTCCACCAACAAATTCACCACGTTGTATAGCTCCACCACCAACACCGGTTCCAAATGTATAATACACTAAACTTTCTAGATCTTTTACCATGGCCAAAATAGTATTCTCCATAAGCTGCTGCGTTTACATCAGTTGTCCAATTAATCGGAACATTTAGATGACGTTTTCAATTCACCAATAAAAATCAAAAATTTTGCCATGCTAATTTTAGGAGTAGAAGTAATATAACCAAATGTAGCAGATTTTTTTATTACTATCAATTGGACCAAATGCACCCACACCAACTGCTTCTAATTCTTGTTTATATTTTTTTAAAAATTCAAAAAAACTTTTGGTAAAGTTTCCTCTGGAGTTGTTGTTGGAATTGAAATTCTTTCTAAAACTTCCATATCATGATTTCCAATCGCACAAACAAACTTTTGTACCACCAGCTTCGATACTACCTAATACCATATAAAATTCCTCCAATTTATTAATAATTATATTATATACAAAAAAAGACAAGTAAGCTAGCACTTACTTGCCAATAAATCGGGAATACAGGATTCGAACCTACGACCCCTTGGTCCCAAACCAAGTGCTCTACCAAGCTGAGCTAATTCCCGATAATGCACCCAACAGGAGTCGAACCTGTAACCGCTTGATTCGTAGTCAAGTACTCTATCCAATTGAGCTATGGGTGCTAAATATTCACTTATATATAGAAAAAATGCACCCAACAGGAGTCGAACCTGTAACCGCTTGATTCGTAGTCAAGTACTCTATCCAATTGAGCTATGGGTGCAAATTTTATTCAATTGTATTGAAAATGCCGAGGGCCGGGGTCGAACCGGCACGGTCATCACTGACCGCAGGATTTTAAGTCCTGTGCGTCTGCCAATTCCGCCACCCCGGCATGGGCCATGGTTTATCATTGGCAAAGCGGAAGACGGGGTTCGAACCCGCGACCCCCACCTTGGCAAGGTGGTGTTCTACCACTGAACTACTTCCGCAATTTATTCATTTAAATGCCGGCTAAAGGACTTGAACCCTCGACCCTCTGATTACAAATCAGATGCTCTACCAACTGAGCTAAGCCGGCTGAAACTTAATAGTGCGGGTGAAGGGACTCGAACCCCCACGCCTCTCGGCGCTAGATCCCTAAATCTAGTGCGTCTGCCAATTCCGCCACACCCGCGATTTCTCGCTTGAGAATGAGTGATACAGGGCTCGAACCTGTGACCCTCTGATTAAAAAGTCAGATGCTCTACCAACTGAGCTAATCACTCTTTTATGATATGGAGGTTAACGGGATCGAACCGCTGACCCCCTGCTTGTAAGGCAGGTGCTCTCCCAGCTGAGCTAAACCTCCATAATATTTGAAAAGCGTGGCAACGTCCTACCCTCACAGGGGGAAACCCCCAACTACTATCGGCGCTAAGAAGCTAACTTCTGTGTTCGAGATGGGAACAGGTGTATCCTTCTTGCCATCGTCACCACACTTCTCTCTTGAAAAAAAGCTCTCGCTCTCTCAAAACTGAATCTATATCCAAATCCTTCCTCATTCACCTTCAACCTTGGTTAAGTCCTCGACCGATTAGTACTAGTCCGCTCCATGCCTCACGGCACTTCCACTCCTAGCCTATCTACCTGATCGTCTCTCAGGGGTCTTACTCACTTAATGTGATGGGAAATCTCATCTCGAGGGGGGCTTCACGCTTAGATGCTTTCAGCGTTTATCCCGTCCACACATAGCTACCCAGCGATGCTCTTGGCAGAACAACTGGTACACCAGCGGTGTGTCCATCCCGGTCCTCTCGTACTAAGGACAGCTCCTCTCAAATTTCCAACGCCCGCGACGGATAGGGACCGAACTGTCTCACGACGTTCTGAACCCAGCTCGCGTACCGCTTTAATGGGCGAACAGCCCAACCCTTGGGACCGACTTCAGCCCCAGGATGCGATGAGCCGACATCGAGGTGCCAAACCTCCCCGTCGATGTGAACTCTTGGGGAGATAAAGCCTGTTATCCCCAGGGTAGCTTTTTATCCGTTGAGCGATGGCCCTTCCATGCGGTACCACCGGATCACTAAGCCCGACTTTTCGTCCCTGCTCGACTTGTTGGTCTCGCAGTCAAGCTCCCTTCTGCCTTTACACTCTTCGAATGATTTCCAACCATTCTGAGGGAACCTTTGGGCGCCTCCGTTACATTTTAGGAGGCGACCGCCCCAGTCAAACTGCCCGTCTGACACTGTCTCCCACCTTGTTTCTAGGTGCGGGTTAGAGGGTTCATGTAACAAGGGTAGTATCCCACCATTGCCTCCTTGAAACTGGCGTTCCCATCTCTTCGGCTCCTACCTATCCTGTACATGTCACACAAACACTCAATATCAAACTACAGTAAAGCTCCATGGGGTCTTTCCGTCCTGTCGCGGGTAACCTGCATCTTCACAGGTACTATAATTTCACCGAGTCTCTCGTTGAGACAGTGCCCAGATCGTTACGCCTTTCGTGCGGGTCGGAACTTACCCGACAAGGAATTTCGCTACCTTAGGACCGTTATAGTTACGGCCGCCGTTTACTGGGGCTTCAATTCAAAGCTTCGCCTCAAGGACTAACCTCTCCTCTTAACCTTCCAGCACCGGGCAGGCGTCAGCCCCTATACGTCATCTTTCGATTTTGCAGAGACCTGTGTTTTTTTGATAAACAGTCGCCTGGGCCTATTCACTGCGGCTGGTATTGCTACCAGCACCCCTTCTCCCGAAGTTACGGGGTCATTTTGCCGAGTTCCTTAACGAGAGTTCGCTCGCTCACCTTAGTGTTCTCCACTCAACTACCTGTGTCGGTTTGCGGTACGGGTTCTGTCAATCTCACTAGAAGCTTTTTCTCGGCAGTGTGACGTCAGTTGCTTCGCTACTTGATTTCGCTCCCCATCACAGCTCACCCCGTACGTGACAAGCATTTCACTCATCAGCGGACTCGCTGCTTGGACGTACATTTCCAGTCGTACGCTCAACTTAGCCTCCTGCGTCCCTCCATTGCTCAAACAATTAACAGAAGTACAGGAATATCAACCTGTTATCCATCGACTACGCCTTTCGGCCTTGCCTTAGGTCCCGACTAACCCTGGGAGGACGAGCCTTCCCCAGGAAACCTTAGTCATTCGGTGGACGGGATTCTCACCCGTCTTTCGCTACTCATACCGGCATTCTCACTTCTAAGCGCTCCACATGTCCTTACGGTCATGCTTCTTCGCCCTATAGAACGCTCTCCTACCACTCAGTTATAAAACTGAATCCACAGCTTCGGTAATCTGTTTAGCCCCGTTACATTTTTCGGCGCAGGGTCACTCGACTAGTGAGCTATTACGCACTCTTTGAATGATGGCTGCTTCTAAGCCAACATCCTAGTTGTCTGTGCAACCCCACATCCTTTTCCACTTAACAGATATTTTGGGACCTTAGCTGGTGGTCTGGGCTGTTTCCCTTTCGACTACGGATCTTATCACTCGCAGTCTGACTCCCGGACATAAATACATGGCATTCGGAGTTTATCTGAATTCGGTAACCCGAGATGGGCCCCTAGTCCAAACAGTGCTCTACCTCCACGATTCTTCATTCCGAGGCTAGCCCTAAAAGCTATTTCGGAGAGAACCAGCTATCTCCAAGTTCGATTGGAATTTCTCCGCTACCCACACCTCATCCAAGCACTTTTCAACGTGCCCTGGTTCGGTCCTCCAGTGCGTTTTACCGCACCTTCAACCTGGACATGGGTAGATCACTTGGTTTCGGGTCTACGTCAACATACTAATCTCGCCCTATTCAGACTCGCTTTCGCTACGGCTCCGACTCTTCATCTTAACCTCGCATGTTAACGTAACTCGCCGGTTCATTCTACAAAGGCACGCCATCACCCATTAACGGGCTCTGACTACTTGTAAGCACACGGTTTCAGGTACTCTTTCACTCCCTCCCGGGGTTCTTTTCACCTTTCCCTCACGGTACTGGTTCACTATCGGTCACTAGGTAGTATTTAGCCTTGCCAGATGGTCCTGGCGGATTCCGACAGGGATTCCTCGTGTCCCGCCGTACTCAGGTGCTCTCTTGTGCCAACTTTCCGTTTTGCATACAGGGACTGTCACCTTCTTTGGTCCTGCTTTCCAACAGGGTTCTGCTACAGATTGTCATACACGTTCTTGAAAGTCCTACAACCCCAGTGTGCATGCACACTGGTTTGGGACTCCTCCCGTTTCGCTCGCCGCTACTCAGGGAATCGATTTTTTTCTTTCTCTTCCTGCGGGTAATGAGATGTTTCAGTTCCCCGCGTCTACCTCGCCATAAGCCTGCGCTTATGCGTAACACCCCATCACGGGTGTTGGGTTCCCCCATTCGAAAATCTCTGGATCTTAGCTTACTTACAGCTCCCCCAAAAGCATATCGGTGTTCGTTCCGTCCTTCTTCGGCTCCTAGTGCCAAGGCATTCACCGTGCGCCCTTATTCACTTAACCATTATGGTCGCGTTGCTTCTTGTTAAAAACTCTTTTTCGTTAGATTTCTCTAACTCTCGGTAAATTTTTTTGGTTTAAATTTGTGATATAGTATTCAGTTTTCAAAGGTCGAGTTGAGAGTTAACCTCTCAAAAACTAAACAAAGATTTCAACCTGTAGGGTTCCGTATTCTTCTAACGTCTTAACATTAGAAGTTATCCTTAGAAAGGAGGTGATCCAGCCGCACCTTCCGATACGGCTACCTTGTTACGACTTCACCCCAATCATCTATCCCACCTTAGGCGGCTGGCTCCATAAGGTTACCTCACCGACTTTGGGTGTTACAAACTCTCGTGGTGTGACGGGCGGTGTGTACAAGACCCGGGAACGTATTCACCGCGGCGTGCTGATCCGCGATTACTAGCGATTCCGGCTTCATGTAGGGCGAGTTGCAGCCTACAATCCGAACTGAGAATGGCTTTAAGAGATTCGCTTACCCTCGCGAGTTCGCTGCTCGTTGTACCATCCATTGTAGCACGTGTGTAGCCCAAGTCATAAGGGGCATGATGATTTGACGTCATCCCCACCTTCCTCCGGTTTGTCACCGGCAGTCTCACTAGAGTGCCCAACTCAATGCTGGCAACTAGTAATAAGGGTTGCGCTCGTTGCGGGACTTAACCCAACATCTCACGACACGAGCTGACGACAACCATGCACCACCTGTCACTTTGTCCCCGAAGGGAAAGCTCTATCTCTAGAGTGGTCAAAGGATGTCAAGACTTGGTAAGGTTCTTCGCGTTGCTTCGAATTAAACCACATGCTCCACCGCTTGTGCGGGTCCCCGTCAATTCCTTTGAGTTTCAACCTTGCGGTCGTACTCCCCAGGCGGAGTGCTTAATGCGTTAACTGCAGCACTGAAGGGCGGAAACCCTCCAACACTTAGCACTCATCGTTTACGGCGTGGACTACCAGGGTATCTAATCCTGTTTGCTACCCACGCTTTCGAGCCTCAGCGTCAGTTACAGACCAGAGGTCGCCTTCGCCACTGGTGTTCCTCCATATATCTACGCATTTCACCGCTACACATGGAATTCCACTCTCCTCTTCTGCACTCAAGTCAACCAGTTTCCAATGACCCTCCCCGGTTGAGCCGGGGGCTTTCACATCAGACTTAATTGACCGCCTGCGCTCGCTTTACGCCCAATAAATCCGGACAACGCTTGCCACCTACGTATTACCGCGGCTGCTGGCACGTAGTTAGCCGTGGCTTTCTGGTTAGATACCGTCACACGCATAACAGTTACTCTATGCGCTGTTCTTCTCTAACAACAGAGTTTTACGAACCGAAATCCTTCTTCACTCACGCGGCGTTGCTCCGTCAGACTTGCGTCCATTGCGGAAGATTCCCTACTGCTGCCTCCCGTAGGAGTTTGGGCCGTGTCTCAGTCCCAATGTGGCCGATCACCCTCTCAGGTCGGCTATGCATCACGGCCTTGGTGAGCCGTTACCTCACCAACTAGCTAATGCACCGCGGGTCCATCCATCAGCAGAAGCCGAAGCCTCTTTTCCTTCTTCAGTCATGCGACTAAAGAACCTATGCGGTTTTAGCATCCGTTTCCGAATGTTATCCCCTCTGATGGGCAGGTTACCCACGTGTTACTCACCCGTTCGCCACTAGATTGACCAGTGCAAGCACCGGTCGCTCTCGTTCGACTTGCATGTATTAGGCACGCCGCCAGCGTTCGTCCTGAGCCAGGATCAAACTCTCATGAAAATACTTTTTCATAAGCTTTTTGAAAGCTCATTTTAATTACTGACTTATTGTTTTTCTCCTTAGAGAAAAGAAATTGTTGTTTCTTCACTTTCGTGAAGTCCCTACACATTTGGTTTGTCTTCTTTGTTTAGTTTTCAAAGGTCAACGTCGCTTATCGCGACAACTCCTATATACTATCATAGGTGTTTTTGCCTGTCAACAACTTTTTTACAATTTATTTTAAAATTTCTTTTTTTCGCAATCGCTTTAAATGCGAACGTTCGTTAACAGTGTTTATAATTTACCATAGCTGAATTTATTTTTTTCAAGTCTTTTTGTAACTTTTTTTATATTTTACGAAAAAAAGTGTTTTGAAGCTCTCACTTCAAAAACACTCTCTCACTCACACTACCTTGAGTTATTGTTTTACGATAGGTTAGTTGACAATAACGTTCATACCATAAGTCAACATACTCTGGTGAAAAACGGACCTTTTTTTATTATTAATCCAATCGACTAGAATCTCAACATTCGCCTTCAAAAATTTGATCGATTTCTTTTGAATAATGCATTTGTCGGCGGTGTTGTTCATATTCGTCGACATCTAATAGTCTTTTTTTCACCATCCGGGAATATTTTAATATCTAAATCATAATCAATATATTTTAATGCTTCTTTATCTAATACATAGGGAGAAGCTAGATTACAATAGTAGGATATTCCTTTTTGACGAATCATGGTTACTACATTAAACCAGTAATGCTTATGATAATATAACAATGCTGGTTCTCTTGTTAGCCAACGTCTTCCATCCGCTTCTGTTACTAAAGTATGATCATTACAAGCGATAATTGCTTGGTCACTTGTTTTTAGCACCATACTATCTCTCCACGTACGATGAAGACTGCCATCATGTTTTATAACTCTTGACAGTGATGAATTCTCCTTCTCTTGGATTTTTGCATCACGAGTCCAACCTTCTATATCGATTTTAGAAAAGCTCCCTTTTCTTTACATTCATTCTCGATTGTAGTATAGCATATTTCATCGCTTGTGTGAATATCTACTACTTATTATTCTCGTCTTGTTGTGATACATGTTCCCATAATTTTGTTTGCACTTTTTGAAAAAGGGCATTTTATGAAAACTCTTCTGCTTCTACCCATCTTAATTCTCTATCAGTTTAATTTCTTCTATTCATCATTTTGATTGAACTTGATATTTTGTTAATTCAATTTCCCATTTTTGATGACTGAAAAATATGTTTGACTTGACCTTTTAATTTTCTTACTTTTTTGAATCTTTTATTTGATAAATTGATTCAAATTGCGTTTTCTAACGGGATATTTTTTTATTTGGATAATCTTCAACTTCTTCTGCTATTTCATCTAATAAACTCAATTGTTTTTCGTTGTAGGTGTATAATCTCTTATTAATGGAAAATGCCAAAATCCACTTAATAAATCTGCATAAGTATTTTTCTCTAATAAATATTGTCCCTTTTATCATTTTTGAATGACAAATGCTTGCCACTTCATTGGCACTGGCTTTTTCTTTGGAATTTTCACCGGATATAAATGCATTGTTCCATTTAAATACGCTGCACTAAATTCTTTTTACCGGACTATCTTCTGGATGTGGTGTTACTGGAGATTCAATATCTGACCCTAAATCCATCAACGCTTGATTAAAGTCGCCAGGTCGCTCTTTTTGAAATAATTTTTTTCCGCAACTGCTTGGAATACTTTTCTATTGGATGGATTACCTATATCTAACCCTATTTCAAATAATCGGCTAATAACACGCATTAAATTTCCATCTACTGCTGGTTCAGGTAAATTAAAGGCAATACTAGCAATCGCTCCTGCTGTATATGGTCCAATTCCTTTTAGAGTTTGAATTTCTTCCATTGTACTTGGAAATTCACCGCCATATTGGTCGATAATTTGTTGAGCTGCATTTTGCATATTTCTGACTCTTGAATAATACCCCAAGCCTTCCCAAACTTTTAACAATTCTTCTTCTTTTGCATTTGCTAAAGACTCAATCGTTGGAAAAGTTTCTAGAAAACGATGGTAGTACGGAATCACTGTATCGACTCTTGTTTGTTGCAGCATGATTTCACTCACCCATATATGATAAGGATTATTCGAATGTCTCCACGGTAAATCTCTCTTTTCTTTGTCGTACCAATCGAGTAATTTTTGTTGAAATGAAGCAATTTTTTCTTCTGACCACATTTTTATTCCGTATTGTTCTAAATCCATTCTTCACTCTCCCATTTTAACTTTTCAATCGCTTCATCAATTGCTGAACTGCTAAACCCTTTTTGATATAGCTTTCCTTTTAATTGATACCATAGTTGTGAATCATCCGCAGCATATTTAGAAAGTAATATTTTCAAAAATTCGCTCGCCTTGTTTCATCACTAGTTCTTCTTCATTCTCTTCTTGCTTTTTCAAATGTCAATTCTGAAATCACAGATTGTACGATATCTAAATCATATCCTCTTTTGCATTAAAAAGCCATACACTTTTTGTTTCACTGTCTTAATTGATGCATTCCCTTGTCGGTCGACATATTTTTTTGCGCAATTTCTATTGCTTGATCTAATTGTGTTGCTTCATCAAACTCCGCTAACGCTTTTTGAATAATAGAGTCATTCACACCTTTTTTTCTTTCAATTCAAACGCTACAGCTTTTAGGCCCCTTTTTCTGTAATGCAAAATTTTTCTCGCACATAACTTTCTGCGTAAAATTGATCATTGACGAAGCCATGATCCATTAATTGTTGCAAAAACTTTGATTAATGACTTCGTCAGACACTTCTAGCTTTTTCTAGTTTTTTTCATAGACTTCTTTTAGCGGTTCTTAATTTGAAGTTTAAAAAATGCAATGCTTTTTTTGATAGGCATTTTGATACTGTGTTTCTTGTTCAATTTCACGGATTGTATCTTGCGTTAATTCGGTTCCTTTTGTTAATGCGAACTTTAATAATGTTGCTTCATCTACTCCAAAAGCAAATTCATCATTTATGTAAATATTAAAACGATTTTTGTTTTTTTCTTTTTGCACTTCAATTTTTAGTAATTTGCATGATACTCCTCCGTTCTTTTTTTATTATTGTAACAAAAAAACATTACTTATCCAAAAAAATCCTGTTCGCATTTATAATAGCAAACAGGATTTTTCATTTACAATATATTTAATATCCTTGAGGATTATTTTTTTGCCAATTCCAAGAATCACGAACCATATCGTTTAAGTCTTTTTCAGCAACCCAACCTAGAACTTCTTTTTGCTCGACTTGCATCTGCATAACAAGTCGCAATATCTCCAGGACGAGCGTGGACAAATTTTTATATGGAATATCCACATTATTTTTCTTTTAATAAATGCATGAACTAAGTCTAATACACTATAGCCAATTCCAGTTCCTAAGTTATACACTTTTTGCTCCCTGGGTTTTCCGATATTATCTTTCACTGCAAGAACATGTCCTCTTGCTAAATCCACTACGTGAATATAGTCTCGAACCCCTGTTCCATCATGTGTATCATAGTCATCTCCAAACACGCTTAATTGTGGTAATTTACCAACTGCTACTTGTGTAATATATGGCATTAAGTTATTTGGGACTCCATTTGGATTTTTCCCCAATTAAGCCACTTTCATGAGCGCCAATTGGATTGAAATAACGTAAGTTTGTTACAGACCATTCTTTGTCAGAAAAAGCAACATCATTTAAAATTTGTTCTAACATCACTTTTTGTATATCCATAAGGATTTGTCGCACTTGTTGGCATTTCTTCTTTAAAAAGGTACTGTATTATTCATTCCATAAACAGTTGCGCTTGAACTGAAAACAATATTTTTCACTCCGAAGTTTCTCATTACATCTAATAACACTAATGTACCCGTAATATTATTATGATAATATTCTAACGGTTTTCACTACTGATTCTCCCACTGCTTTGAAACCTGCAAACTGAATCACGCAATCAATTTTTTTCTTTTGAGAATACTTCTGTTAAAAAGTCATGATCTAAAAATAGATCCTTCATAAAATGGAAATTCTTTTTCCTGTAATCGTTGTTAATCGTTTTCAACACTTCAGGTGAACTATTAGAAAAAAATCATCTAAAATAACAACTTCATACCCCGCTTTATCTAATTCTACTACTGTATGAGAACCGATATAACCTGCTCCCCCTGCAACTAAAAAATAGCCATTGCTATTCCTCCTTATACTTTTATAATACGTCTTTTTTATGATCTGGTTGTAATGTTAAAATACGTGGACCATCTTTTGTAATGGCTAATGTATGTTCAAATTGGCAACTAATCCACCATCTAATGTGTGCGCTGTCCAACCATTACTTTCCATTTCTGATTTCCAAGTTCCAGTATTCACCATTGGTTCGATTGTAATGACCATACCTTCTTTTCAAGCGAAGACCTTTTCCTGGTTCACCATAGTGAGGAACCGCTGGACTTTCATGAATCGTTGGTCCAATTCCGTGTCCAATAAATTCTCGAACAACTGAGAACCCTTCTTTTTCAACATAAGTTTGAATCGCATGACCAATATCTCCAATACGATTACCTACTTGTGCTTGTTGGATTCCTAAATAAAGTGCTTTTTTTCGTTACTTCATATAAACGATCTAATTCCGGAGTAGTTTCACCAACAATATAACTCCAACAAGAATCAGACAAAGCTCCTTTTAAGTCTACGCAGAAATCCACTTTTACTAGATCACCTGATTTCAATGCTTTACGACGAGGGAATCCATGACAAATTTCATCATTAATACTTGTACATGTGGCATATTTATATCCCTCATATCCAATTTGAGGAGCCGAACCACCAGCTTCTTCAATTTTCTTTTTGAACAAATTCATTAATTTCCCAAGTTGTTACTCCCGGTTTAATAAAGTCTCGCAATGCTACGTGGATAGAAGCTAATAAAAGCACCCGACTCATTCATCGCTTCAATTTCACGATTTGATTTTTAATGTAATCATACTTCAATTCCTTTCTTTTGTATTCTAGAACATTATAGCATAGCTTTTTTTAGAAAAATGTTTGAATTAAAATAAATTCCAACCATTTCTTTTCATTTTCTTAATCTTTTTTTAAAAAATGTTTATAAAGCAAAAACGAAGTTACAAAAATCGTAACTTCGTTTTACCTCTTTGGGAGAAAAGATATAAGGGAAAAAGCTAAATAATGGCTAAAAATAATGAAGTTCAAAATGAACAATCCTGTTGCTACCCATAAAATTGGGTGAATTTCTTTAGATTTTCCAGTTAATGTTTTTAATGAAGCAGTAGAAGATGAATCCCTGCTGCAATTCCGTATGAAATGCTGTAGCAAAGTGCCATAAAGATTCCTGCAAAGAATGCTGGAACTGCTTCGTCTAAATGATCCCATTGTACATCTGCAAAAGATGATAACATCATAACCCCTACAATAATTAACGCTGGTGCTGTTGCTGCTGCAGGAACGATTCCTACAAATGGTGCTAATAATGCTGAAGCGGCTAATAATGCTGCTGTTGTTACAGCTGTTAACCCAGTACGACCACCTGCTCCGATACCTGCTGCACTTTCTACATAAGTTGTTGTATTACTTGTTCCAAAGACTGCCCCAATTGAAGTTCCAATCGCATCTGCGAATAAAGCTTTATCCATTTTAGAAGAGAAGCCTGAACCTTCTTCTAACATTCTTTCGTCTTCTGCTGAGAAGATTCCTGTCTTACGACCTGTTCCAATAAATGTTCCTAATGTATCAAATGTATCTGATAAACTAAATGCGAAAAATTGTCATTAATACTAATGGTAATTTTGCAGGATTTGAGAATAATTTACCCATTCCATCAGAACCAAACGCTGCAAATAATGTCACTTGTAAATCTGAGAATGCTGCAGCTAATGAATTTTGAGACCAATTCACTGTTGATAAATCAACGACACCCATTGGAATTGCTAATAAAGTTGTAGCAATAATTCCAATTAAGATTGCACCTCGAACATTTTTTTAATCACTAAAAATTACTGTAATGAATAATCCAATTAATGCTAATAATGCATCACTTTGAGTAAAGTTCACTAATGAAGGAACTACACCACCGTTAGAGGTAACTGCAAAAATTCCACCTTTAAAAGCTTCTGTAGTTGCTTGAAACGGTTGATTATTAATAGTTGTAATTGTTTTAGCATCTGTTAAGAAACTTAATAAGTTTGCATTTTTCAATCCGATATATGCAACGAATACCCCAATTCCTCCACCAATTGCATGTTGCATACTAACTGGAATTGCTTGGATAATCATTTTACGAATTTTTTTGTTACTGTAATGAAAATATTTAATAATCCACAAATAAATACCATTGCTAATGCTTCTTGCCAAGAAAAACCTAAACCAAATACTACTGTAAATGTAAAGAATGCATTTAATCCCATCCCTGGTGCTAATGCATAAGGTACATTTGCAAATAGACCCATTACTAATGTACTTACAACTGAAGCAATAATAGTAGATAGGAATACTGCCTGGAATGGCATACCTGTTTGACTTAGAATACTAGGGTTTTACAAAGATGATATAAGACATTGCAAAAAAATGTCGTAAGCCCCGCTAAAAGTTCCGTCCCAAAAAGTTGTGTTATTTTCTTTTTAATTTAAAGAAATTTTTCCATAAAGTTTCTAGCTCCTTTACTATTTTTTTTAAAAGAATGAGGTAAGTATACATCATTATTTTCAGAAAATCAATAATAAATACGTATATTTTTAGTACTTTGTAAAAAAATAATGTACGTGTTTAACTGCAGTTCCTTTGTACAATTCTCAAATACATTCTTCAAAAGTAAAATAAAACGAACAACTGACACTTTTAAACGGTGAAAGTTGTTCGTTTGGAGAGAGATGAACTATTTTATATCAGGACTATTTTTCTGCGTTCCACACTGGGAAGTATTGTCCTGGTCCAATTTCATTCATTTTTTTCGCTACATCATCTGCTTGGAATAATGCAACAATTTTTGTATGTTGGATTATCAGCATCTTTTAGCATTTGCAGCAATGATATTGAAACGATCTTTTGGAATTGTATTTAAGTGATCAGCATCTGTGAAAGATATAATCTTCAACTTTTAATCCTGCATCTTTTGCCATTGAACCATTAATTGAAGCTGCATCTACATCTTGTAATAAACGAGGGTGCTTGTGCTGATTCTGCTTCAATAATTTCTAAGTTACGTGGATTGCTTGTAATATCAGCTAGAGAGCTTTTTGTTCCTACTCCATCTTTTTAATGTAATTAATCCTTCTGTTTCTAATGCTACTAAAAGCACGACCTTGGATCGCTACTTCTTTTTGGTACTAATACTTTTTGCATTTTCAGGTAAATCTTTTAATGATTTATATTTTTGTTGAGAAGTAATATAATGGCACGATAAATGTTGTTCCGATTTCTTTAATATCTGAACCTTTATCTTTGTTCCATTGTGCTAAATATGCACGGTGTTGGAAGGCATTTAATTGAACAGAGCCTTCTTCTAATGCTGTATTTCGGTAATACATAGTCGTTCATTTCTACAACTTCTAAGTCAATATTTTTCTTTTTCGCTTTTTTTCAGCAACGAAATCCCAAATTTCATGAGCAGCGCTACCTACAACCGCAACTTTTAACATGTTCTGCTGGTTTAGTTTCTTTTTGTTGTTTCTTGTTTACTTGTTTGATTTCCGCAAGATGCTAATGTCACTGCAGCAACTGCTGTTAAAAAATAAATTTCTTAATTTCATTTCATTTCCTCACTTTTTATATTTTCTAAATGTCACGTGATACAAAGTGGTACTATACCTAATTATCACAGTCGGGTCAACGAAATTTGACCGATTTCACCATTGTTTATTTTTACCAGTTGTTAAAGTTAAAAACTATATTTCTATCATATCAACATTTACAAAGCTATAAAAGTGAGAGATTTTTACAAAAAAATAGACTTTCCATAGTTGCAGTGAGACTCCTAGCAGGGCTTCTTGCATCCTAGCTACTTTTAGAAAATCTTATACTATCATCATCCTAAACGTAAAATCTCTCTCATGAGCACAAACAAAATAGACTTTCTCCATAGTTGCTAGTGATAGAACCGGCAAAAGCCGATTCTGTCACAGGAAATTTTGAGACCCAAGGCTCAAAAATTTAGCAATGAGACTCGCTCTCGCGAGGCTGCTTGCGTCCTAAGCAACTATAGATAAAGTCTATAAAAAATTTCTTTAATCTTTGATCCAAGCCCATTCCTCTCATAATTGCTTTTGCAATTTCAACGAACGGAACAATTGAGAATGCTGCTGCTAACACAATGAACCATTGTTCTAAAGTCAACACTGTTACACTAAACACAGTCGTTAAACCAGGAACAACTAGAACTGATAATAACATTAAAGCAGACACAACAATCGCAATATTGAACATTTTATTTTTAAATGCTCCAACAGTTACTAAAGATTTATAAACAGATTTTCACATTAAATGCATGGAATAACTGAATTAAACCAAGAGATGCAAATGCCATTGTTTCACCAGTTGGAACTCCCCAACCTGCTACATGAGTTGCATACCAATAGACAAATAAAGTAACTCCACCTTCAAAGAAACCTTGATAGTAAATACTTGGTAATACCCCATTTGATAAGAAGTTAGAACTCTTACCACGAGGTGGATGTTTCATAATATCTGCTTCTGCATCTTCCATTCCCAAAGTAATCGCTGGAAATACGTCTGTTACTAAGTTAATCCATAAAATATGAATTGGTTCAAGAATTGACCAACCAGCCATTGTAGCAATAAATAAAGTCATTACTTCCCCAAAGTTTGCAGATAATAAATATTGAACTGCTTTTTGAATATTCGAGAATACTTTACGTCCTTCTTCTATTGCAACAACGATTGTTTCAAAGTTATCGTCTGCAAGAACCATATCACTAGCACCTTTAGACACTTCAGTACCAGTAATCCCCATCCCTACACCGATATCTGCTTGTTTTAGAGATGGAGCATCATTGACACCATCACCTGTCATTGAAACAACTTTTCCATCTGCTTGCCATGCTTTTACAATACGAACTTTATGTTCTGGAGATACACGAGCGTAAACTGAGTAATCTTCAATCGTACGAGCTAATTCTTCATCAGAAATTTCATTTAATTCTGCACCTGTTAAGACACCATCTTCTTGATCAGGACGTAAAATTCCTAAACGTTTTGCAATCGCTTGAGCTGTATCACGATGGTCACCTGTAATCATCACTGTACGAATGCCTGCTTCTTTTGCAACTTGAATCGCTAAAAGCTGCTTCTTTTCTCTCAGGGTCAATCATTCCGACTAATCCTGCAAATACAAAGTCGAACTCAACAGATTCTGAATCCAATGTTTCTGGAACTTGGTCAATGTATTTATAAGCAATTGCTAATACACGTAAAGCTTGAGTCGCCATTTCTTTATTCAAACGAGCTAATGTATCACGGTCTTCTTGAGTAATTGGGCGAACTTGTCCGTGTTCTTCAATATGTGTTACTTTTTTTCAAGTAACATATCTGGAGCACCTTTTGTTGCTACTAAATAGTTTCCATCTTCTAATTGATGAATCGTTGACATTATTTTTACGAGTTGAATCAAATGGTACTTCTGCTACACGGGGATGTTTTTCTAAATCAATACGTACATCATACCCTTTATCTAATCCAAATTGAACCATTGCTGTTTCAGTTGGATCTCCGATTAATTTTTTTCTTCCAGTAATTTTTAGTATCATTAGCTAAATTCATCATACGAACTGCAGAAATTGATTCATTCATTTCTTCAGCTGCATCATGAATTTCATTATTAAACACCATTTTTCAACAGTCATTTGGTTTAATGTTAACGTACCTGTTTTTATCTGAACAGATAACTTCTACACCACCTAATGTTTCAACAGCTGGCAATTTACGAACTAATGCATGACGGCTTGCCATTTTTTTGAGTTCCTAATGCCAAAAATAATTGTTGAAATCGCTGGTAAACCTTCTGGAATCGCCGCAACTGCAATCGCAATGGCTGTTAATAACATATGAGTCCATTCGTATCCACGAATTAAACCAATTCGAAAATAATAACGGCAATGACTAAAAATCATAATTGTTAACCATTTACCTAGAGCATCTTGGTTTTTCTTGTAATGGAGTTTTTACTTTCTTCTGTGTTCGCTAACATATGGGCAATTTTACCAACTTCAGTATCCATACCTGTTGCAGTAACAACCCCTAATGCACGTCCATAAGTTACATTTGTACTCGCAAATGCCATATTTGAACGGTCACCAATACCAACATCTTCCCTTCAGGAATAACTAAATCTTTTCTACTGGAACTGATTCCCCTGTTAAGGCAGCTTCTTCGATTTTTAATCGTATTAACTTCTAATAATCGCATATCGGCAGGAACAACATCCCCTGCTTCTAAAAATCACGATATCTCCAACTACAATTTCTTCCCCTTTTTACATGAAGATGTTCACCATCACGTAAGACTGTCGCAACTGGAGAAGCCATTTTTTTGTAATGCTTCAATTGCTTCTTCTGCTTTTTGATTCTTGGATGACCCCTACAATTGCATTTAAGATAACAACGGCTAAAAATTACAATAGCATCCGTTGGATCTGGAGCTCCTTCATGGGCAAAAAAATGAGATAACTGCTGCTGCAAGTAAGACAATAATCATGAAGTCTTTAAACTGATTAATAAACTTTTTGTAGTACAGTTGTCTTTTTCTCCTGCTTGTAAAAGCATTTGGACCGTATTTTTTTCTAAACGTTCTTTTGCTTGAGCAGAAGTTAACCCTTCTTTAGTAGATTGTACACTTGAAAGAACTTGTTCTTCCGTTTGTGTGTATGCGGCTTGTTTTGTCAAAGTCGACACTCCTTTATATTTTTTTATCCCCATAAAAAGACTTATACTACTTCAAGGACTTGAAAATAGCATAAGTCTCACTAATTAAGATAATACCAGCGAAACAGGTTCACTTGTTGTTGATATTACCACAACTTTCGTTGCCAGTTACTCCCTTATGGAGATGTTGAATTTATAAAATACTATATCAGAGGGAGCTTAAAAAATCAAATAATTTAAGAAATTTTAGTAAGCAATCTTTACCCTTTATACTCACGAATGACCTTCATAAAGGCCTCTCCATAAGTCTCTAGTTTTTTCTCCCCAACTCCACTAATTTGTAAGAATTCTCTATCCGTTGTTGGTAAATGACGACAAAATTCTTTCAGAGTTTTATCTGAGAAAACTAAGAATGGCGGAACATGTTGAGCAACCGCTAAATCCATACGAATCGAACGTAATCGGTCATACAAGACTTCATCAAATGGCGCATTATCTTGTACTTTATGTTGTTGAATGGCATCTGGTTTTTGCAGTATTTGCGCTACAATTGGTTTCACTTCGATTTTCTCACGATTTTTCAATGCCTTTTTCCCTAAATCACTTACTTGTAAAATCGGGTATTGTAATCCTTCCGTTTCGATATAACGATCTGCAATTAGGGAAGAGATAAATTCTTTTTAAAGCTTTTATCCGAATAATCTTTCATGATGCCGTAAGTAGATAATTGGTCAAAGTGTAGAGCCTTCATTTCAGCTCGTTTACTTCCACGCAACACTTCGGATACTTTACTCATTCCATATCTTTCTTTCATACGAATAATACAGGACAAAATCATTTGCGCTTGTGGCGTTACGTCTGTTAACTCCACTTTATTTAAACAGTTCGTACAATGCCCACAATCTTCTGGAATATCTTTTTGTCCAAAATAATCTAGCATAAACCCTCTTAAACAACGTACCGTTCTACAATAATCAATCATATCATTGAGTTTTGCCATGCCGACTTTATCTTCGATTTTTGCTTTCACTAAAAATTTATTAATAATAATATCTTTTTGCCCCATATAATAAAATACATTCCGCAGGCTCCCCATCTCGTCCTGCGTCCTGCTTCTTGATAATAACTTTCGATATCTTTTTGGCATATTGTAATGAATGACTTTTTCTCACATTGGACTTATCAATCCCCATTCCAAATGCATTCGTTGCTACAATGACATCAATACGGTCAAATATAAAAATCTTCTTGTACTTTACTCCTAGCTTTCAGGGCTTAATCCTGCATGATACCAATCCGCAGCAATCCCCTTCTTTTGTAATTTCTCACAGACTTTTTCGACTTCTTTTCGAGTATTACAAAATACAATCGTCGATTCCTTTTCCTTGATTAACTCTAGTAGACGGTTCATTTTATCCCTTGGTTCTTCCATTCCAAAAATATAAATTTGCACGGTCAAAACTCGTTACAACTTCAAATGGATGTTGTAATTTTTAATTGTTGCTTAATATCCATTCGAACTCTTGGAGTAGCAGTTGCAGTAAAAGCTGCCACGATAGGGACGAGTAGGAAGTTGTGCAACAAATGTGTCGATATTTTTGATAACTCGGTCTAAAAATCTTGTCCCCACTGAGATATACAGTGCGCTTCATCCACTGCAACCATACTAATCTGAATTCCTTGCATCATCTCTAAAAATCCTTCTTGTTCAAAACGCTCTGGAGCAACATATAATAACTTCACTTCACCTCGTTGTAATTGCTCAATCGCTTGATAATACTCGAGTGAAGTCATAGCACTATTTAATAAAATTGCTTGAATTCCCATTTCTTTTAACGAAGTCACTTGATCATACATTAAGGAAATTAATGGCGACACCACAATTGTGATTCCCTCTAACATTAACGCTGGAACTTGAAAACAAATCGACTTTCCTGCAGAAGTTGGCATAATCGCTAGAACATCTCTTTTAGATAAAATCGTTTCAATAATTTCTGCTTGAGCAGGTCTGAAGCTATCGTATCCATAATAATGTTTTAATATCTCTTCCTTATTCATCTACTTCTCCCCTCTTTTCTAGTAAATGTATTAAATCTTGCATCTCTTCCATCGATAAAAGCATAGACATCTAATGAAAAATTTCTGGTATTATTTCTTCAATATAGGCATCTTCTAATGAGTCAATTGTTATTTCTGAATCTAGCTGTTCTTTTTAAAAGTGATAATTGACGATTTTCTAATAACAACTGTGTCCCATGTAAATGTGTTTTTTTCTACAGTTGATTGTTCTAATAACTTTCTAAATTGTTGGGACTTCTCATGATAGTGAGCCACCATTTTTGTCGATGCTTTTTCAGAATAAGCCATTTTTGAATAAATAGCGCTAATGTTTTTTTGCATGAGTAAATTGAGTCAAAAATCTAATAATTGCTTTCTCTTTCTCAAATTCCTTTATGAAGGCATTTGGTAGTACAACGATACCCATTTTAAAAGCAGAAAAATAAAATCGATGAAAAAGATTTTACATAGATGACTCTTTCATTTGTATCAAAAAATAATGCAAAGGCGTTGCGGTTCCCTCGTTCGTAATCCGCCATATAATCATCTTCAATAATATAAACTTGATATTTTTTTCTGCTAATTCCACAATTTTCTTTTTAACGCTATCCGGATAACTCATCCCAAGTGGATTATGAAATCTAGAAATCGTATAAAAAAATAACGAATAGTACCACTTTTGAAAAAATTTGTTCTAACTTTTCTAATGAAATCGTGTCTTGTGTTTGTTCTCGTTCAATGATTTGATACGGAATTCCTAATTCCTTCACTAATTGATTCATACGACTATACGTCGGTTGTTCTAACAATAGTCCACCTGTACCGATCAGTTGGAGTAAAATATATAAGGCTTGTTGTGTCCCAGTTGTAATCGATAATTGACCTTCCTTTGCATACACTCCATAACTTTCTAATAAAGGTACCATTGCTTCAATTAATTCACGGTCACCTCTGACGGATTCTCTCTGATTACTAACACCTTCATAACTTGCCATAACTCGATTCATTCAAACATTTTCTAAAAATCTTCAATCGAAATTGCATTGGATTTGGCAGCCCAATTTTTGTCTGTATTCCGAACGGGTACTCGATTTTTTTCAAAACATAATATCCACTCTTTTCAACTGGATAAATTAAACTTTCTTCCTTTAAGAGATGTAACGCTTTTTAAAATTGTATCTTTATTACACTCATACTGTTGAATCATTTCACGAATGGAAGGAAGTCGAGTCTCCTTTTTATAAATGCCTTCTTCGATTTGTTGACGAATTTGAAGACTTACTTCTTGATATTTAAACATGACACACCTCTCCATCTGTACCGGTACAATTTTTATTCAAAAAAATATTGTACCTTATCCCATCCTGAATTACAATAAGTTCAACTTCTAAAAATAGGAGGTGCTTTCGTGGTACAAAAAGGATAATATTGGCCAATGATTTATCCGGAATCGGAAAAAGTAGCGTTGACTCCAGCCATACCGATTATGGCTTGTTGCCAGATTGAGACGATACTTTTTACCAACCATTTTACTATCCTCTCATACAGGAGGATTTGGGCAAGTGCTATCCAAGAACTACTAGACTTTACAAAGCAAAGTTTAGAACAATGGAAAGCATTACAGTTAAAAAAACAGATGCACTATTTATTGGATATTGTAGACAAAGAGAACAATTGAAAGTCTTATTAGACTATCATACAACTCAAAATCCAGATGCTCTGCTGATTGTCGACCCCATTATGGGCGACCATGGGAAAGTTATATAGTGGCTTTACTGAGGAATATGTCCAACAAATGAGAAATGTTTGCTCTAAAGCGGATGTTATTCTTCCCTAATCTGACTGAAGCTGCGTTATTAACTCAAACAAGTATTTAGAAGGAATTCAACCAATAGAAGCTTATCAAAATCTTGCTAGGAAGTTAGCAAATTTAGGGAGCTAAAAAATCATCCTAACGGGTATTCAAACAGAAAGTTGGTTCCATTGGATTATTGAGCTATGATGCTGTAACAGAACAATTTTACGACAGCCTTTACTCCGCATTATCCGCATCATTTTTTTGGAACTGGAGATATTGTTTCAGCTATTCTAAGCGCTTGTATTTTACAAAGGATTTTTCTTTAGAAAAAGCTCTAACACTTGCTACAACTTTTCTTGATGCTACTCTACAAGAAACGATTGCTCAAGAAAAAAAGATTTACAATATGGAGTTGCTTTTTGAACCACAGTTGCATCTTCTTACACAATTATTTCATTCATAGAAAGTAGGAATTATACATGAAATATTATTCATTACGTGAAATGACACAAATCGCATTATTTGCCGCTTTAATTTTCTTAGGAGTTCAGTTATTTAGAATTCCATTAGGGACACCAATTCGTCCACTTTGGAAATGCCCTAGTCGTTGTTGGGTGTTTAGTATTCGGTAGTAAAAAGGAGCCATTGCTGCTACTTTAGGATTAGGAATTTTCGACATTTTTAAATGGATATGCCGCTGAAGTTTGGATTACGATTTTAGAATCTCTTATTGTTTGCTGAGGGAATTCACCTTGTTTATGAAAAAAACACTCCATCAAAACGATAAAAGCTGTAAACATTATCGGAATTGGTATTTTAGCTGCTGTTATTAAAAATCATTTTTAAACTTAATCAAATACACTTTCTTACGTGGAATGATTATTGGTGGACTAGCATTTACTCCTGCATTCGTTGCAGCCTTCACTAAAAATTTTAGGGACATTTGGTTCAGCTGCTTTTACAGTGATCACTGTTCCAATTTTATATCCAATTTTCAAAAAATTTTACCAACAATTTAAAGCCTAATTCCTACTAGCAAGAGATTTCTTCTTCTCTTGCTAGTTTTTTTATTTTTCTTCCACTTACCGTCTGGTAATAGCGTCAACCTCTTTGTTTCCTGCATGATTTTTCCTCAGAAAAACTTCTATCTCACATTTACAGACTTTTTTCTTGCTCATAACACGAAGAAAAACGTATTTTTCTTTTTGGATGGCTAATTCTTTTCAAATACGCATAACACTGTTCTATCGTAGAAAATCTGGTTTTATTTTTCAGTCTATCAATTCCCATCCATAAATATCCTTGCCAGATGAGGTTATAAGTTTTCATACTCCAAGAATATTTTTGGATAACAACGGCACATCTCTAGTTGATCAAACGTCCACCTATGATGATAGAGTGCTTCTAGAAATTGTCGATTTTCTTTTTGAGGACTTAAAAGCAAATACTTGCCACTCTTCTTTTTGCCCAAGAATACTCTGTACTAGGTAATTGTGAAATTTGTAAACACTGTGACTCTTCAAAAAAATCTGAAATATTTTCTTCCAATCAATCTTATCTAAGTCACATCGACTTTCCTGAAAAAGATACTTTCTTTTTTGAAGGTGTAATGTTAGATGATGATGAATGATCCATTGTTTTTCCATATAGAAGCACAAATAATTCCCTAATTGTGGATGATATCGAATACAATACAAACTCATCTCACATAAGTTTTTTTGTAAAAACTTCTTTCCAAGAATCCACGAGACACTTCTCCCCAAACTTTCTAATGCCTTCGTTCGAGAAGTCATTTCTTTTATCGGAATGACACTACACTGATATTCCAACACCCATTCTTTACCGCCTACTTCAATGGTAAGATCTGGAATTTGTCCAATTATTGCTTCATACCGTTCTAATTCTGCCCTATATCCTTGTTGCTCAAGTCTCTCTTGCAATTCCTCTTTTTCCTTTTTGATGAGCCTCAGTTTCTCCATCATGCCTCGCTTGTGTTACATGCCTAAAGAAATACTCCCCTTTTTTTCTTTTGACAAATTTGTACAGGTTCTCCACACGTCGGACAAGCATAATATTCTGACTTATCTAATTCAATTCCCTTTTATACGCATATACTAATTCTCCATTTTGAATCTCAGAGCAATCTTCATTCAAACCACCTCAACTATATATACGAAAAATCTCCAAAAATATTTTTTTATTTGAAAAATTTTTCAAATGAATACTAGTGTAAACAAAAAGATGAAAATAGAAATTTCTCATTCTATTTCCATCCTATAAGCATTTAAATCATGTTTCTAAATTTTTCTCTACTACAATATCCCATGAACATCCTAGAGCACCTTCTCCTAAATGAGTTCCGATAACTGGCCCAAAGTATGCTAGAGAAGTTCTCAATTTTGGATATTTCTCTTGGATTTGAGTACGCCACGCTTCTCCTGCCTCTGGAGCATTCGCATGAATAATGACTAATTCATATCCATCGCCATCTGTCGTTTGAGTATCTTCTTCAAAGATTTGCTCAATACGTTTCATCGCTTTTATGTTGTGTACGAATTTTTCCATTGCCACAATTTTTGTCTTCAAAAGTTAAAATCGGCTTAATTTTCAACATAGAACCAACTAAGGCAGCCCCAGCTGATAAACGTCCCCCTCTTTGAAGATTATTCAAATCATCTACAATGAAGTAAGCTGTTGTACGATCTACTAATTGCTGAACACAAGCTACAATCTCTTTAGCTGTATATGTGTTCATCTTTTGCCATCATTGCAGCAAGACGAACCGCACGAGCTTGAGGGTGCACAACTAATTCCTGAATCAATTGGATAAATCAATACTTCATCTTGTAACTCTTCAGCAACTGTCACAACTGTTTGATAAGTTCCGCTAATCCCACTGGATAAAAGAATTGGAATAATAGCATCATAATGATGGGATAATTCACGGAATAATTCAATTGTTTCACCAACTGCTGGTTGTGAACTCGTTGGAAATACCTCTGAGTTTTTTTACTTTTTCATAGAAATCGGCAGTTGTCAAATCTTGTTCTTCACGATAACTTTCTTGTCCAAAAATAACTGATAGTGGCAATACATGAATATTCCCACTCACGGCGTTCTTCTGGTGTCAAATACGCAGTACTATCCGTTACGATCGCAATTTTCATTTTACTCGACTCCTTTTCTTAAAAATTAGCAATCATGTTGCTTTCTGTAGTATACCAAAAAAATACATATTTGGGGCAAACGTTGGAAATCAGAAGAAAAAAAGAAAAAGACCCCGAAGGGTCTTTTTCATTGAGTTTAAGATTGAAATAATTGTCCTGAGAATCCGTCTGTATTCTTAAGAAGTGCTTTGAAAGATTTTTGATTTAAGCTCTACAGTTTTAGCTGTTCCTCCACCTGCAAGGTCAGCCTCAACCGCCTTATCAAATAAGACTTTTAGCTCAGCATAATTAGTAATTTGTTTACCATCAATTTCAATTGCAGTAAATCCTTTGTCAGCTTTTGCTTTCACTTCTTGATAATAAGCTTTCTTCCATTCTTCAAGAGTACTAAATCTGTTATTAGATACTTTCTTGATAATGAAGTCATCACCTAACATCTTATTATTTTCTTTATTAGCTGCATCTTGATACTTACTAGAAGCATATCCAACAAATCCATTCTCATATCCGAAGTAACCCCACATACGGAATGTGTTATGTTTAAATGATGCCGCACCAGGAGCACCTTGACTTGTATTACCGCCATAGATACCTGTCATCATATTCATATTGACATAAGCAGAGCTGAAAGTCCGTTGGGTTATAAGTACCATCACCAGGAGCTCCATGTTTCGTCATTAAGTTATTAGTAATTAAATCATCAATTGTATTAATTGCTAATTTTTCTCATCCTCTGTCAACTCACGAATTTTATCGAACTGATGACCTGAATTTCCACTACGGTATTGTCGATCCATTTTCTTGAACCAACGACTTGTATTTCCTTTTAACTGCGGTAATACAGCATCAGCTTCAAGATGGTCTAACATCATAAAGAGCATCATTATAGTTCTTCATGTAGTGATCAATCGCCTCACGTGAATTTTGTAACTTTATCAGGGATCTGGATTATACCATTGGTTTCCATCATTTTGGACGATGATAAGCCATATTGATACCAAAAGCTCCATACTCACCGTTAGATGTAGAGCTATCAGGTGTTTGTAACATACCTTGAGCATATGCTTCTAAGATCTGTACCTTGACGATGTCTATCGGTCCCTAAGTAACCCATTCTATCATTATATGTGAGTAGTCTCATGTGTGAAGGCAGAAATACCAAATGGTCTCAAACATATTTGTCACCATAAAGTAGACTTGATCATCTTTATATGGATTACCGTAAATTTTTAGCCATCGCTCCCATACGCCAGTCAATTTGATGCCATCGATCAGTTGGTCCAAATAATTCACGAATAGGCGTTGCTACTTTTCCACTATCACCATATCCATACGATTAGCTCCACTAATACCCAGCATAAAGCTTGGTTATCCCAAACAGGACTTGGAACCATGTTTTTGACTCTTAAGCATCTGATTACGAACATTAGGGAGCATCAATCTTGACCAAAAATCTAAATAGGTTTGTTGAGCTTTCGCAACTTCTTGAACACGTGGCTTAAATGCTTCTCGTTCAGCTTCAGTATTCTTTACCATATTTTCTCAAATGAACTGTATGCCATAGTATTATAAGTTGATATCAAGAAGATATGTGATTTTTCAAAGTTCAATAATGGTAGAAATCATACGAGCATGCACATCATTATCTAAACCATCAAACACACGGTGGCGTTTGTTTTTGAAATTCTGAGTCGTTGTTTCCGGTTCTACAATATACGCATTTTTAGCTGAGTGAATAAACCAATCATTAATATCCGTATCATTTGTAAATAAACGCATATTATATTCTAAGAAATCACGCAAGCTACCTTTACCTGTATCCTGCAATAATTTCACGATAAGCATCTTGAGTTCTATCACCCTTTTAAGTTCTTTTTCTTGCGATCCGATTCGAATCAATCTGTCAATAACACTTGGTGTCTTACCATAGAAATCTGGTTTAAACATCATCATATTCTTAATGTTTAAGTCACCATATTCAATACCATAATAACGATTGAGGTAAGTAAGTGACATCATGATTTTAGCTTTATTATCTTCTACTTTCTTAAGAAGTGCTTTGATTGCTGCCTCATCACCATTTAACTGATGATCTTCATTTTCAACAAGAGCTTTTTACTAATTTATCAAGATTCTCTTTTACTTCTGCAAAAGCTTTCTTCTAAGTATAATGCTCTAACATTACCTGTTATCGCACGAACTTCAGGAGATTCAAGAGTAATTGTATCTAATTTTGCTTTAACATCACTTAGTAATTGAGTACGATCTTTAACTACCATATTTGGTGTGTAAACTACATCTCCTAAATCTGCAATACCGTATTCTTTTTACTTGTTTTACGTTTGATGTAGCTTTAGGGTGATACAGATTTTTTCTTCTTTCGTGCCATCAGCATAGTGAATCATAATCTTATCAACATCTGATAAATCAGTTACAAATTGTCCATCTTTCATACCTGTAACTGATAATACTTCAGTCGTTAATAATTTAGATCCTTCAGGAATCTTGTTTCCTTGATTGATAATCCATTCTTTATTGTAGAATGGTTGAAGTTTTTCAATATTACGGTATGCAAGCTCACGATCTGCTTTATAATCTTGAATCTCTTTATACGTATCAGATTTGGTTTTTGTACTTGATTTAGTTTATCTTCTGTGAGTGGATCATTAATCACGAATTTATCAGCTGTGATTCCATTGCTTCGATTTTTCTTATTCTGCTTCTTCTAGACTCTGATTTCTCTAATTTTGTTAGAACGTTTGAGAATCTATGAACGATCACCTGTACTCATATCTGTTTACAACAAAGTTTCTATCAAGAGCATTCATTAGTACAAATAACCATCCTCGGCATCAATATCTCTTAGAACCATAGAATTTCTTCACCTTTATCAACTTTCATCATAGAAACATTATCTTCAAGCTTTACCCCTATGCCCAGTTTTTACTAATGAAAACCACCAACTTCAACAGGGTTCTTCACTATTGATAGTACCTTTTAGCAACTGAGTTTCGTACAGTACCATCTTGCCAATACCATATTGTCTCAGAACCATTTATCAGATCAGTCACTACAACACCTGCAACTCTAGCTTTATTAGCTGTTATATTAGCATCTACATAAGCTTTATTAACATGTCCTTTCCAGTACTTCTCCGACAATACCTAGCTAACATTCACCTGCTCTATCACCAACACCAGTCAATATTACCGATAAATGCAATATTTGTAGTTTAGCCCAGGACCATCAATTTTATCTATAAACTCCAGATATCAGTCTTTTACCAACAATATTACCTGTAACTTTAACATTCTCAACAGTAGTCATTTTTAGTGTTCTAGCTAGAGGTGCAATTTGTTTCGCCCACGGCATATTAATATTAACATTAGCTTAAATTAATATCCTTAACTGAACCACTTTTCAATACGATCAAATAAATGGACGAGCCATATTATGAATAGTGATAACGATTTCCATCTACACTAGTTAAATTGCCATTGAATACTCCTGTTACATATTGTTTATTCGGTGTTGGAACATTTGCAGCATTAAGATCTGTTCCTAGTTTAAATGTCACCCATTTTTGGGTTAGCTTGCATCGCTTTTACAAGGTCATTAAAATTATAATATACATTTACCTTCTGTTGCTTTTTGTTTTTTTCAAAATAATGAACATATTCTTCACTTAGTGTATCATCTGATCTACGTTGAACTAAGTCAGGAGCTTTTAGCTACTACTTTGTACAATGATTTTTCCATCTACAACAACTTCTTCAACAGAACTTACTGCAAGTCTTGTCACTTTGTTGTCGTGAGTAGTCACACGTAAATATAATGGAGCAACATCTGTTGGTTTTTCAGATAATAAACTCTTATCTGTTTCATTTCCTTCAGCATCTACACTCATTAAACTTGTTTCTTTAATGTTTTTGATTTCAACTTTTTTTAAGGTCTAACTGAATTTGTTTATCTTCTAATTTCTCAGTTTCTTCGCCTTCTCCACGATCATAAACCATTGTTGTGGATAGAGTGTAACCCTTGATAATATTTCAATTTGATCTAAAGTAGCGTTTAAATTTATTTTCTGCTACCGTTACTTCTTTAACAAGCTGTCCATCTTTATCTTTTTAATGCTAATTTGATGGATTTGATTTCTACTCCAGCTGGTTTATTCAATGTATAACTAGCTGTCGCACTCTTCTTCAAGACATCTTTTTCAGTATTAGCCCATTGTAAATGTTGGTTTTTCTAACCCTTTTTGTACCATTTTTAATAATTTTTATCTTGAGGTTGTTCGATAACTTTTTTTCTAGTAACTGTTTGGTGCGTTCAGTAGTTTTTTTCTCCACGAATCGTTTTATACGTCTTCAGTAATTTGTTTCTTGCCATTTTACACCTTCTTGAGCAACTTCTAGTTGTTCCCACGTTTTAAAGTGTCATCATCTTGCTGTTTTTTTGTATCAAAAAGGAATGACTTCTTCTCTAGTTTCATCTATTTGTTCCTTCAACTGGTTTTGTTCCTTTTTTTAACGACTTTTAGAAACAGCAGGAGTTTTTCACTTCTGTAGTTGTAGAAAGGACTTTATCTGTTTTCAACACCTTCTACTGTTTCGTAAGTTGTTTGTCGTACTTGAACTCCTTTAACACCTTCACGAGTTTTCAACTACTCATCATCAACATATTTTTGTATCATCTGAACTACTTCTTCTGTATGAAATCTAATTCACTTTCAGTCGATTTCTCAACTGTACCCAGTAATTTGTATTCTGGCATATGTGGTTGTACAGAGTTTTCACCTTTCTGTCTCAGCTTCTGTGTTCACTTTCGTTGAAACGCCTTTTGCTTTATGATACTCTGGAAGTTCCGTTTGTAGCTAAAGGCTTGACCCTTTGTTTCACCTTCCTTTTACTTTTTGAACCCCTTTTTGCCTCTTGGTATTCTGGAGAGTACTGGTTGTACTAATGCTTTCACCTTGCTTTTCACTGTTTCTCTGAGTACCTTTTACTTTTTGTTCAGTATGTTCTAGGTAAAATTTCGTTAAGGCTTTTGGCATTCTTTTACCTAGTTCTGTGCTTTTGTGTCACTTCTACTTTTGGTATTTCAGGTTTCACTTCTGGAGTTGATTTTGACGTTTCTTTTTCAACTACTGGAGTTGGTTTTCACTGGAGCTTTCTTCTTTTGCACCTACTCCAATAATTTGTGAAAATTGGTTGTTTTGTTACTTCAGAACTTAAAAACTTTTACGTGTTTCTACTCCATTCACAACTGTTACTTGAGTTTGAATTGTACGAACTCCTGGTTGTCCAGCGTAAAGAATACGACTCTTACCTTTTTTTCTAATGTTGTATCTGCCTGTGTCATTGTCTCAAACGGAATTTCTTCAGTTGTTGTTTCAATTCTTGTTTCTTCTTTTTTTCTCTACTACAGTTGCAGGAACTTCTTCAACTGAACTTGTGGTCTTCTACAGTAGTTTTCGCCTGTTCTGGATGAGAAATTTGTTTTAATTCTTTCTCACTTAAATATCCAACATAACGATAGCCATCAATTTGTACTACTCCTTCATTTGAAGTAGCACGAATCACTTGACTTAATTCCACTGCTACTGCTTGAGAAGGAATAAATGTTGCTGCTCCTGAAGCAGTGATTAATAATGCTCCTAAAATTTTATGACGTTTTTTTCTTAGAAACGACTAAAACAATACTACTTGCAGCTAATAATCCTGCAGCAGTAAATGCCATATTTTCTCTTACTCCCGTTTGTGGAAGTACTTGTTCAATTTTACGGTAAATTAAATAATACACTTCTTCATCCTGAGGTGGAACTTCCGTATGAAGAAGAGCTTTTCTTGTTCTGTTAAATTTGCTTCGTCAACATAATGATAAGTCGATGGACTTGCAGCACTTACTGGAGTACCCATTCCCAAATAATGCAGACCCAATCACGACTGATCCAGCAATTTTTTTAATTTTTTTCTTATAGAAAAAAATTTCTTTTCTCATATCTTTTCCTTTCTATTTATTTAAATTTGACGTGCAATATAGTATAACATATATGAAAAAAATTACTTCTATAGATAAATAAGCTAATCATCAATTTTCACAGATTTCCCTTAGTATTCGCATCAATCATTACTTCCATTGAATGTCCATTATGATGAAATTTCTACTTTCCAAATATAATTGTCCGTTATCTCGTTCTATTTGCCAATCTTTTAATTGACCTCCAGAAAATTGCCCTCATAGCAATCGAAATCATTTCATCTACATCAGATAATTTAGAAGCATCCACTTTTTCATATTCACGTTTATACGCAAATATTTCCTTTTTCGATCCATTTCAGTTTTGTACAAAAAGTTTGTGAATCTGCTTGATAAATATATTCATATTCTGTAGTATCATCCATTGCAGAAACTTTCATACACAGTTGGTTGTATGAGCTGACTTTTAATTGAACTTTAGTAATATCTAAAGAACCATACTGGCTAAAGAACACTTCTGATAATTTTTCCATCGCTTCTTTATAAGAAGATACTGGATTTTTGATGTAGATGTTTGCGATCCACTCGTTGCAGATTGTTTTGAGCTGTTACTTGTTGTTGTTTGATTACTTTGTAGTCGTTTGCGCTACTGAAGTAGTCGTTGTTGGTTGAGGTGCTGTATTAATTTGAACACAGGCACTTAATAAACTTGCTAACACAATTGATAAAATGAAATTTACTTTTTCATATTTTTCCTCTTTCTAAATTATTATTTTATAATAGCATATTAAATATATAAAGAAAACCTTGTCATGTTGCAAATAAAACAGTTTGTATTTCATATTATTTTTTTATCGCTCACGTTTTATGGTACAATATTAAAAAAACATTCTTGAAAAGGAGAGTCTATGTTAGAACAATATAAAAACCATTCATCAAGATGGGCAACACGAAATTGAAATTAAAGGTTCACGCTTTATAGCTCATTTCAAACGTACAGAAACAGAAGAAGAAGCTCTCGAATTTATCCAAGCTATTAAAAAGAACATTGGAAAGCTACACATAATTGTTCAGCTTACTTTAATCGGAGAAAGAGATGAATTCCAACGTGCAATGGACGATGGAGAACCGAGTGGAACAGCTGGTGTTCCAATGTTAGAAGTATTGAAAGAAACAAGCACTAAAAAAATACAACGGTTGTTGTCACACGATACTTTTGGTGGAACAAAACTAGGTGCAGGAGGACTTGTTCGTGCTTATACAGGTGCTGTTGCAGAAGGACTAAAAGCCATTGGAGTCGTTCAAGCTAGCTTTAGAAACGATTTTAAAAGTGACGATTGATTATTCAACTGTTGGGAAAACTAGAATACTATCTTGAAACAAATACTATTTCTGTAGTCGACAAAGAATTTACAGATGTAGTAGCGATTCATTGTAGCTTACCTGTTGAAGAAGTAGAATCTTTCCAAGAATCAGTAATTGAATTATTACAAAACAAAGTTCAATTCGAAGAATTAGGACAACAATATATCGAAAGACTTATTTCATCCGAAGAATAATAAAAAAATGTGGAGCAAACAGCTCCACATTTCTTTTATTATGTTTCTACAGTAGCTTTGGCATGAGATTCGCATAGCGAAGCTGCTGCCGTCCCCTCTGCTACCTCAGAGAAGTCTAGTTTTACTCACAGTGCCATTCTCATCCCTAAACGTAACTTTATATTGCGTTTTGAAGAAAAAGGACTTCGCTGTAGCATAGTAATATAAAGCCACCTTCGATGGATTATATTTACAGGAAAAATTCGAGACCCAGACTCGAATTTTAGGCATGAGACTTGCTTTAGCAAGGGCTGCTGCAGTCCTTTGCTACCTCAGAGAAGTCCAGTTTTATTCAAATTGCGCGCGATATAAACCAGCATAAAATCCTTGTTTTGCTAACAATTCTTCATGAGTTCCTTGCTCAATCACATTCCCTTTTTGCATCACTAAAAATCTTATCAGCATTACGAATCGTAGATAAACGGTGCGCAATCACAAACGAAGTCTTATGTTCCATAATATGATCCATCGCTTTTTGAATTTGCATTTCCGTTCTCGTATCTACATTCGAAGTTGCTTCATCTAAAATGAAAACAGATGGTGAAGCTAAAATCGCACGAGCAATCGTTAATAATTGTTTTTGCCCTCCAGAAATATTATCCGTTTCTTCCGTAATATACGTATCATATCCATCCGGTAATTTACGAATAAAATCATCCGCAAAAGCTTGTTTTCGCCGCCTGAACGACTTCTTCATCCGTTGCATCTGGACGACTATAACGAATATTTTTCTCGAATCGTCCCTTTAAATAACCAAGTATCTTGCAATACCATCCCAACTTTTGAACGAAGAGAATCTACTTTATAATCTTGAATATTATGCCCATCAATTTCAATCGCTCCACTTGTAATATCATAGAAGCGCATTAATAAATTAATCACAGTTGTTTTACCTGCACCTGTTGGCCCTACAATCGCTACAGTTTCCCCTGCTTTAACATCAATATTCAAATCTTCCATTAATGTTACTTCTGGAGTATAACCAAATGAAACATGCTTAAATTGAACATCTCCAACGATAGCTGGAAGTTCTTCTTTATCGCCTTCTTCTTCCATTTCCTCTGCATCTAATAATTCAAAAATTCGCTCAGCAGCTGCTAACATAGATTGAGTTAGTCCAATCATATTCGCTGCATCTCCCATTGGTTGGCTAATATTCGCATATATTGCAAAATCGCTTGAATACCACCAATAGTAATCATTCCACTAGCAGCAAACAATCCGCCGACAATCGCTACAAATACATAAATAATGTTATTAATTAAACGAGAAATCGGGAACATCAATCCTGCAAAAAAATTGTGCTTTCAAGCATGTTCATACAACTCATCATTTAACGCTTGAAATTCTGCTTGCGAACGTTCTTCGTAATTGAACGCTTTTACAATCTCATGTCCGCCATAATATTCTTCAATATAGCCATTTAAACGTCCTGTAGTTTCTTGACGATTCGCAAATGCTGTAGAAGACTTTCTTCCCAATTAAATCCAATAATAAATGAGAAAGAGGAATCCCTAAAAATCCAATAATCGCCAATGGAATATTGACCGTAAACATCATAATGATAATTCCAAAGAATGTCAGAACTGTTGTAAAAATTTGATTCGATACTTGTGAGAAAAGAATCATCAATTGTTTGAATATCATTTGTTGCACGACTTAATAAGTCCCCTCTTGATTGCTCATCAAAAATATCGAACTGGTAAACGTGTGAATTTTTTTCATCAATTTCTTTTTTTGTAATCGATAAATAATATCACTAGCAACACGAGACATAAAATATTTTCCTAAAAAGTTTAACCCTGCTGCTAAAAATGTATAAAACCGCTAAAGTCTTCGCAATCGCAAAAAAACTCCTGCTAAATCAACTGAAGTATAATTAGAGGCAATATAACTTTCACTAATTAACGTCGTTGCATCCCCTAAAATTTTAGGCAATTGTACATCTAAAATGACTGAAACAAGGGATACTACTAATACAAACGTAACAATCACACGATCAGGCTTTAAATAACTTAATAATCGTTTTAAGACAGTTTTATTCATGCGTATCCTCCATTTCTTCTAAAGCTTGATTGAGAATTCATAATTTCTTGATAAATTTGGTTACTTTCTTTCAATTCATCATGTGTTCCAATTCCAACAACATTTCCTTCATGTAATACAATAATTTTTAGTTGCATCTGTTACGGAAGAAATTCTTTGCGCGACGATAAAAACAATCGATTGTTGATTAATTTCTGCTAAATTTGCACGAAGTTTTGCTTCTGTTTTTCGCATCTAATGCTGAGAAGCTATCATCATATACATAAATCGAAGCTTGTTTTAATAATGCACGAGCAATCGATAATCTTTGTTTTTGACCTCCAGAGAAATTATCTCCTTTTTGCTCTACGTGAGCATCTAGTCCTTCTTCTAAACTAGAAACAAACTCCCACGCTTCCGCTTGTTTTAATGCTTGAATCATTTCTTCATCTGTTGCATGTTCATTTCCAAATCTTAAATTATCTCGAATACTCCCTTCAAATAACATACGATTTTGAGGGTACAAATGCGATTTGCTCGCGTAGTTCTTTTTCGGTAAATTCTTGAATATTTACACCATTTATTAACAACTCTCCAGAACTTGTATCTAAGAATCGCATTAATAAATTCACTAGTGTAGATTTTCCTGCTCCTGTTGAACCGATAATTGCAATTTTTCTCTCCAACTTTTTGCAGTGAAATCCACGTTATTTAGCATCGCTTTTTCTGCTCCTTCATATTTGAAAGAAACATCTTTAAATTCTACTGTATCAATTTTTATCTAATCCATAATCTTCAGCTCACAAATGTTTGAATATTTTCTTGCTCTAATACTTCATTGATCCTTTTTGCAGCTACAAGACCTTGAGGAATCATAATGAAAGATAATCGATAGTAATAATAACGCTATTAATACAAGAACAGAATATTGAATCACTGCCATTAAAAGCTCCCACTTCTAATTGAGATGCTTGAATTAAATGAGCTCCCACAAGAACAACTGCTAAATTCGCAAAAAATTAATCGTAATCATCATTAATGGCATAATCAAACTAAATTTAATATACATACCGAAGATTAATTTCACGATACTTTTCATTCACTTGATCAAAACGTTCTACTTCATACTCGCTCTTATTAAAGGCACGAATTACACGGATACCCGTTAATGAATCACGAATAATTTGTGTTAGTGTATCTGTCATTTGACGCATCATGCTAAAGTCTTTTGAGACTGTTTTTGACTAATAAATGCGACTGCAATTCCTAGAAAATGGAATGGATCCTAATAATACTAATGACAATGTAAAAGTTCATACGAACAGCAAGAATGATAGATCCCACTCAACATTAATGGAGCCATTAATACCATACTCATTGAGAAGCCTAATGTTTGCGCTAAGCTTTGAATATCTCTTGTTGTACGATTAATATAAGAAGATGTTCCAAATTTTTGGAAATCTTGTGTTGAGAAATGTTGAATTTTTTTGTAAACATACTCAAACGTAAATCTTTTGATAATCCCGCAGAGAATTTTTCCGATAAAATCGAACGACTAAAAATGGATAACACTAAATCTAAAGTCGAAGTCAGTAACATGAATCCCCCTGTTGTAAAATTACTGCTTGGTTTTGTTTTAAAATCCCATTACTGACTAATGTAGCTAGAATTGTTGGAGATAGTAAACTTGAACCCACTTGTAAAATCGTTAAAATCACAATTCCTGCTAATAATGCTCGGTATCTACGAACATGTTTCATGATTTGTTTCATTTAGTTTCTTCCTTTCTATATGAGAGTGTTTCGATTGGAATACTTTCAATCGTATTAATCATTTTGTGGATAACTTGAAAAGCTTGTTCCAATTCTTCTTTTTCTTGAGTTTTCTAATATTTTTTTGAACCATTTCATGAGTTCGTCCTGAAATAATTTTTCCAACTTCTTTTCCATATTCCGTCAACGTTACTAAAGTTACTCGTTTATCATTTGAATCATTCATACGAACGATATACCCATGTTTTTCTAATGAATTGACGAATTGGATGGCTGTTGAAGATTTTATTTCATAGAAACAGCTAATGTCTTTTTATGGTTAGAGTTTTTTTCCAAATTCTGATTCGTAATAATATAAGAGAATTAAGACATTGTTTTCTCGTATTGTAAGGTTAGGGGCAATACTTCTGAACACGTTCAAATGTTCAATTCTTAAAAATTAATTTGATAATGTCATCAAAAATTTGTTTGGGTTTGTCATGCATCTCTCCTTTTCGATTTTTGCTTTATTAAAGTGTAACAAAGAAAAGGTAGGTAGTCAACCTATGTATATCGTTCGGGAAATACTTTTCCTGAAGTAGCAAGGACGGCAGCAGCCCTTGCGGTCTCATTGCTAAGGTGAGCCCTAAGGTCTCAGATTTTTCCAGTAAAAACAATCCATTTTTCAAATGGATTGTTTTACCTTGCTACAGTGAAAAATTTCTTTCCTCATTCATATACAATTTTTACGTGTATTTAATAAAGAAATTATTATTAACGAAATAGCAAGGACGGCAGCAGCCCTGCAGTCTCATGTTTTTGCTACGTCGAATAGTATTTTCTCCTTTCTTTTTCCATACAAAAAAGGACAAGAATCGTTGTCCTTGTCCTTTTCTTCTTTATTTTCCTTTTTACGAGTTGCTATATGGACGGTTATAATCCCATAATATAGCTAACAAGCCTACTAGAGCTACTAACATTGTGGCAACTCCTGGTTTTTCCAACCATTTGATGACCTTTTACTAAGACAACTAAAAAGATCACCATTAAGACTACTCGTATCCATATTCTAACTTTTGGATTCATCACATATGCTCCCATCTAATTTCACTTGGATTCATGATGACTGTTTCATGATTTCCATCACCATCATAAACTTCAGTTTCTTGTGCTTCATTTGTATTATTTACAATTGCATATAAACCTTTTTCTGGATATGCATGTACTTCAACAGATAAGTTAGAAGAATACCATTTTTTGAATTCTTGTTCTTTAGCGGCTGCATAGTATAAAGTACGAAGTAATAATCTTGTATTTTCAGGGCTATAAGGTAATCCTGCAAGATAAACTCCACGACCTTTTTCCGTATGGATTTGCAGCTAAATGAATTTCACCGAATTCTTTTCCCTTCAGCATTAGCAGGCATTACAATACCTTCTACTTCTTGAGAAACTTTTGGATTACTAAATTCTAAAACTTCTGTATGTTCCGTTAATCCATAGACATTCTTCATTCCTTCTCCGAAATCGATTTTGCGCACATCTTTAATATCTTCTGTAATGAAGTGAGTGTCTAATTCTTTTGTAAAATATTTATCAGTAGATAAGCTATAGCCCATTTCACGTTCTACCCCTAGAACATCCGCTAATTGAAAATATCTACCTTGATGATGAACGGCTGTTGGTTCTCCTACTCCAACAAATCCTCCACCATTGTATACAAATTCACGAATTTTTAGTAAGTAATTCTGGATTTTTCCAAACATCCCCACCACTAAATGCAGTTCCTGCATCACCAGCATTAATAATTACATCCACGTCTTTTAAAATATCTGTCGTTAAAACATCTTCAAAGCTAATGAATTGGACATCAACACTGGCACCACTTAAGGCTTCCATAATTCCTAAGTATGAATAAATTTGTTTATAAGGTAACTCATGTGCCACCATATGAGATTGCCATGTACGTAATTTACCCCATGCATTTAGAATCGCTACTTTCAAACCTACATATGGTTTTGTATGTTTTACAACATCGTAAATCTCTCTAAATTCATCTGTTACTTGTTCGATGTAATCAACAAATTTAGGGAATTGATAAGCTAAACTTAAGTAACCACCATATCCAATTCTGTCGACTGGATTTCTCATAATCGCACGTCTTGCAGATAACCAATTTTTATTAGCTTCAATCGTTGGATCATTTCCTTCTCTAAATACATCTGGGAAGAAGTATGGTAAGAATCTTCCTTCTGTGTATTTAACATGAGGGATATCAGAAATCATACGTAAAGTTGCTCCGCCCCCTACAGAACCTACAACGGCATCTAAACCAATTTCTTTGAAATATTTTCCATATGGTTCTGTACCAATCCAGTTATCTCCCTAGGAACATCATTGCTTCTTTTCCTGCATCATGTGCAAGGTCTACTAATTTTTTTCGCTTCTGTTGCTACGAATTTTTGAATAAAAGTCGATATAGTCTAAATAAGCTTTACTTGGTGTTCTAAATGTTGAATTATAATATCCTTCATCTACAATATCTTCCGCTCTTAAGCGATAGCCTTTTTCTTTTGCAAAAGCTTCTAAAGCTGCTACAGAAACGCTAGCACCATATCCAAAACCAATCTACAAATTTTTTTCTTTTCCTAATTGATTAAAAATTAATGTGAAAATGATAGAAGAAAGTTGTAAAGCGGACAACATCTGTATCTGGGTTTTCTTTTAACCAATTTTTTTAAATATGTTTGCATATATTCATTAGACGCCGGCTGACGGACATCAAATGGAATATCATGAGGAACATTACCCCAGTTATTTGTAATATGATTATACATTTGAGTAGGATCCCCAAATGGCATATACTAAGAAGGACACCGTATATTCATGAAAAAGCTTCTGCTCCATGAACTGTAATAATATCTCTTTCTTTGTCTAATTCCCAATTGTCTACGCTAACCACTTTCCCAGTTGTACGGTCAATGACTTCCCAATAAAGTTTTTTTCATCATGAACATAATCTGGTTGAACTTGATCTGTAAAATATCCATCCATAAATGGAATTTCTAATTCATTTGAAGTTGCTAGATGAAATTTAGACATTACATAAATTTGTTGACATTCTTCCATATGTTTTTCAGCAAATTCATTATGATTTCTTGCAACAAAAGTATGTTGTATAAATTTTTGCATCTAATTGTTTTGTTGCTTCGTCTAATTTCGTTCCATCACTATCACGAATGGCATCTGCTCCCCAACGTTCAATTAATTCTTTTGTTTCTTTCAGGAAATTAGCTTGACTTGGTAATGTTAAACGTCCTTTCGTCTTACTCATGGTGTTTCTCCTCTCTACTCTTTAGAACCACCCTAAGGTCATTCCTTGTGTTAATTTATTTTGAACAAGAATATATAAAATTAATGTTGGTAACATTACTAATACCATCCCTGCATACATTTGACCATATTGTGCTGCTCCACGTTGAGCTTGTAACAAGTTTTTTTAACCCAACTGGCAACGTTTGGCTTTTACCCGGCATTAATGTTAATGCAATGATATATTCATTCCAGAATGATAAGAAGTTAAATAAAATTACCGTAATAATACTTGGTCGTGCCATTGGTGTCATTACTTTAAACATTGTAGTAAAATAACCAGCTCCATCAATAGATGCTGCTTCTTCAAATGTTGTTGGTAATGTTTTGAAGAAGTTAGATAATAAGTAAATCGTAAATGGTAATGATGTAGCAGCATATACAACAGCCAATACAAAAAAATATTATTTAAGAAAAAAATCCATTTGCGATACCAAATGTTTTTAATCCTTTATCCCAATCTAATAACATTAAGAAAAATTGGAACAACGATATAGTTTACGTTAATGAATAATCCACCTTTTAGTAAAGTATTAATTAATTTACTTCCAGGAATTTAAATCTTGCTAATACATAAGCAGCTGGAATAGCTACCCCTACTAAAATGATTAATGCTAATGCTGTTACGATAACAGAATTTAACATATAATCTCCCATTTTTGCGCTAGTCCATGCATCAATAAAGTTTTGGAAATAAAAATCCTTTTTGGTGCTGTCCATGGACTACCATAAAATTCACTATTTTTGCTTAATGGATGCGACAAATACCCAACCAACAGGCACAATAATGGAAATGGCTAATGTAATTAACGCTACATAAATAAATGCTTTATATAAACGTTCAAATGAATGAGTTTGCATTTTCATAATATGCCTCCTAATATTCTAAGATATCACGTTTTTGTAATGTGACTTACAATACCTGATAATCCAAATGAGAAGATAAATACTACTACCCCAATCGCCATACCATACCCATAAGATGAGTTAGTATACGCTTGGTTAAACATGTAGCTTAAGAATACTTCTGTAGAACCATCCGGACCACCGTTTGTTAAAAATTTGTACTAATAAGAAACTCAAGTTAATCGTACTAATAATAAAGAATGTTAAAGTTGTACGAATACTATTCCAAATTAAAGGTAATGTAACATTGAAAAAAATTTACCAATTTTTCCTGCACCGTCTAAATCAGCTGCTTCATATAAGCTAGCTGGAATATTTGCCATACCAGCCATGTACATAACCATATAATACCCAATCGCTTGCCAAATTAAGGCAAATGCTAAGGAATAAATAACAACCGATTGATCTCCCAACCACAAACGTTCTAATGCTTCTGGTAAAAATGGCATTTAATAAACCACCTTTTAGGATCATAAATAGCTGCAAATAAACCAGCGATAACTACGATTGATAAAATATTTGGGATATAGAAAATAATTCTAAATAAATTATTTCCACGAATCTTTTCAGTTGTTAAAATTGATGCAAATAAAACTGCTAAAACAACTGTTACAATTGTTACAACAACAATTAATAAAAATCGTATTTTTGAATTGTTCTTGAAAAATTCTCATCTTTCCATAAAGTTACAAAATTATCAAACCCAACAAATTGTTTTGTTCTTTAGAAAATCCACCCCAACGATACATAGACATTCTAAATACTTCAATCGTTGGATAAATTAAGAAAGTAAGAAATAATATAATGGCAGGTAATATACACGCTAGAATAAAAACCAGCACGTTCTTTTTTTCCGACGATTATTCATTTTCATGCTCCTATCTTTTCTTTAAGTATAAAAAATAAAGCTGGGAATGGCACCTCCTGAAAGAAAAACTCTTGGAACTTTGAAACTACTTAATACTGAGTTTATCTTCCCGAAAGAGCCTCTTTTCCCAGCTCCTTTTTCTATCCATTCATACTAGTTGAAGAATTATTTTTCTACAGCCGCACTTAATTTTTTTGGCTAACTTCTTCAACTGATTTTTTTGCCAATCAGCTACAGATTTTTGACCAGATGCTACAGAGTCGATTTGTCCATATAATGTTTCTTTCATATTTACGCCTTCAACTGGTTTTGTAGCGATAAAGTTACCATTGATAACTCCGTCAACTTCATCTACAACTTTGTATAAAGCTTTGTAATTCAGCAGGTAATTTGCTTGTTACACCTTGAATTGGTTGTGCAGCATTATGTTTTTGCAAAAGATTGCTGCTGCTTTATCAGAATATAAGAATGATAAGAATTCTTTAGCTTCTTTTTTTGTTAGTTGCTGCTTCTGGAACCCAGATGTGTTCGAAGAATGAGTAAACGAAACGTTTGCCGCCTTTTTTTCGATTGCTGGAGCAGCATTCATAGCCCATTTGAATCCATCAGCACGAGGAGCATCTTTCATTTCTCCAACTACCCATGTACCATTTGGCATGAATAAAGCTTTTATTGTCTAATAATAATTGTTGGTTCTTAGTAAAAGCTTTGTGGGTTAGCGTTTTGCTACTGTTGAAGGTTCAACATTTTTCACTAATTCGCCTAATGCATTGAAAGCCTTTAGTTGCGCCATCAGAAGTGAAGATTCCTTTTTCATAGCTCATTGCTTTGTTGAATAAATCAACTCCACCAGCATTTGCTAATAATGCAGGGAAGAAACTATCTAAGTATCCAGTTGTTGGATAAGTAAATAATGAAATTCCTTCTGCTTTTTGCTTTTTCAGCTAATTCTTTCATAGCAGGCATATCTTTTGGAACTTCCCAACCTTTTTTTGTTTGAATAATCCTTCGTTATAGAATAAACCTGTTGGAGCATAGAACATTGGTGCTAAGTAGTGTTTTACCATCACGATAAGGATCTGTAACTGTAGAACCTAATACTCCATTTAATAATTTTTTTCAGAAACTTTTTTTATCTTCTCCGTATACTTTCATATCGAATAAATCAGAGATATCTGCTAAAGCCTTTTTCTTTAATTAATGTTTCTGGTAAAAGCTTTTTTTACGTCCTAATGCAAGCATTACAACATCTGGGAAGTCTCCAGCTTTCATTTTTGGTGAAAGTTCGTCTTCTAGTTCTTTTACTAGATTGTAATTCAACTTTAACATTTGGATTTGCTTCTTCATAAGCTTTGATTAACTCAGGCCACATTTCTTTTACCATAACCTGATTCAAGAGCTGCTAATTTAAGAGTTTTTCTTTTCTCCTGATTTAGTTTCTGCAGGTTTTGTCAGTAGTTGTTTTTATTATTACAAGCTACTAATCCAACAGTTGCTAAAAGCGCTGCACTTGATAACATTAATTTCTTTTTTTCATAAATATTCCTCCTGTTTTCCCGAAAACTTATCGTTTTCGAAAGGTTATTCTTTTTTACCTCGACATCATAATACTACTAATAAAAACGTTTACACAATTATTATATTGCTATCTTTTTATAAAAATATTGCTTTTTTTAATTTCTTTTCAGGAAGAATTCTTATATTAAATATTCTAAATCGCTTTATATATTATTTTATCCATTTACTCCTACTAACATTTTTATGTATAAAAAGAGTCAAGTACATGACTTAACTCTTATCATTATTACAATATTCTTCTTCACCATTACTTTTACCACTCTTTTGGACTCCACAATTGTCCATCTAATTGTCCCTTATAATGGTCAATTCTCTGCTGTTGTTCCAAACATAACTGTTTACAAGCTTCTAAAAAGGCACGTTCTTTATAATCTTGACAGTCTTCTTGCCATGTAACAATTTGTTTTTCCATCCATTTTAGAATCCATCTGCTTCATTCCCCATTTCTGAAAGCATCATCACTAATTCTTCTCTTTCTTGTTTCAACTCCACAATCCACTCTCTCACTTGTTGCCTATGAGTATTCTCATAGTACTCCATTCTATCCAACATCCATTGTTCTTTTTCATTGAAATGATGAGATCCATTTTCTAAAGTAATATAAGTAGTCCACTAATAACTGTTGCTTTTTAGACTCCGATAAATATTGAAATTGATAAATGACAAAAGGCGTTTGATAGTTCCAGCCTAATTGATTAGCAAGTGCTTGATAAGGTCTTAATAATTCTTCGATTCCAAAACCTACTGACCCACCCGCTGTATATCGGTTTCTTTTAGCACCCACTGTAACAACAATTCCTAATTCTTTCTTCTTATCTTTTTTTGAGACAGATTCAACGTCAGTACTTTCATCCATCCATTGCTTCATCACACTAGGACATTGATACCAATAGAATGGAAATTGCAAAAATAATTCTGTCTGCTTCTTGAAGAAAATGCTCGTTCTAATGTTTTATCAAAATGATTGTCTTCTTGTTTTGCTAAAATCGATTCTAAATGACGAATTGAAACTTGTTCTTCCCCATTAATAGCCGCTAATAAAAATTGCTGAGAAGAGGATTGAGCTACATCAGGATGACTCATAATAATTAGAGTTTTTGTCATTGAATTTATCCTTTCTGATATTGATTTAATAAAAGCTTGACTATTTTCTACAAAAGTAAGAAATTGCATATTTTAACGCTGCATCATCCACTACAAAAGATGGATGATGCCATTCATAAGGAGCAACCTGTTCCAATAAAAGCAAAAACAACCCAGGAACATATTCCATATAATTAGCAAAATCTTCTGCACCTAATGTTAATTCAGGAGTCACCACTGTTGCAAAGTGTTCTGTTGTTTCTTTTACAATCTCAGTCACTTCTTCATCATTATCCACAACTGGAGGTGTCATAATCCAATGCACATGCGCTTCTTGTCCCATAAATCGCTGCCATTTGATGAATGGTACGATCCATTAAAGTTCGAATTTTTTTCCTGATCTTTTTTTATAAAAAAGTACGAATCGTTCCTTCAAAGAAAAACACGCTCTGGAATGACATTCCAAGTATTTCCCCCTTCAATATGAGAAATACTTAATACTGCAGGTGACAATGGTGAAACATGACGACTTACAATCGCTTGTAAATTCGTAATAATTTGACATGCATGTAACAATTGGATCATTTCCCATTATGTGGGAGCTGCTGCATGAGTTCCTACACCTTTTTAATTCTACAGAAAATTGTCCTACAGCTGCCATTAATGGTCCAGATTTAATACCAATTGTTCCAACAGGTAATTCTGGTTTATTATGGAAACCAATAATTGCATCGACTCCCTCTAATACACCTTCAGCAATTAAAGCACGAGCACCTCGATTCATTTCTTCTGCTGGTTGGAAAAATGAATCGAATTTTTGCCGTTTAAAGCTTTCTTCTTTTTCTTTTAAAATTTTCGCAGCCATTAATAAACTAGCTGTATGAAAAATCATGCCCACAAGCATGCATCACTCCATCATGCTCTGAACAATAGTCTAAATCCGTTTGTTCTTGAATCGGTAATGCATCCATATCTGCACGAAGCGCAATAACGGGACCTTCTTTTGTACCAATCTCCGCAACAACACCTGTTGGTGTTTTTAAAGGACGATAAAGAAATCCCCCATTCTGTTAATTTTTCTTGAATAAATGCAGTTGTTTTTAAATTCTTGTTCGGATAATTCAGGATAACGGTGTAATGTCCGTCTCATTTTTCACCGCTTCTTGAATCCATTCTTCTTTCATAACAATCACCTCTTGAAAATCACTTATTTTCATTTTTACTACAAATAAAGTAAAAAAACATGAGGAAACGCCTAAAGCTATCCCTCATGTTTACAATAAATACTACAGGGAATAGAAATAGATTTTGTCTGATGTAGCGGTGGACGCCAGTAGCCCCTACAGGGTCTCTTGGCTAAAAAATTGAGCCAAAGGTCTCAATTTTTCCCAGTACAAGCCATATTCTGGCTTCTTGTACGTTCCTACTTCAGACAAAAATCTATTTCTATTCCTTCGCGATATTCTAAACCACCCCAAATTAACAAATTCGAAATTGAATCTAAAAGAATAATTTAGAATTTTCTAATGGCTTAACAGATATAACTCTAATATTAATCTTATTATTCTCCGATATTTTTTTGAATTATAACAACGAGATATTCAACGTGTTTTTAACGTATCAGAACATTTCAATCTCAAACGTGCCCTTCTACCTCCGTCAGAAAAGAATAGACTTCTTACCGTAGCACGAGTATTAGGCATGAGATTCGCTTTAGCGAAGCTGCTGCCGTCCATTGCTACAGTATAAAAGTCTAATTTTAAACGCACTCTCATATTCTTCCGTCAGGAAAAGAATAGACTTCCACAGTAGCTCGAGTACTATCAGCCACACCGGCTGATAGTACTGGAAAAATTGAGACCAAGGCTCAATTTTTAGCCCTGAGACCGAGGCTCAGGGCGTCCATAGCTACTGTACAGGAAATCTAATTCTTTTCCACTTGCAGGCAGTACATCTGCGCGTACATTCCGTCTTGTTCGACTAATTCAGCATGATTCCCCTGTTCAATAATCTCACCCTTATCCAACACGAAAATCTTATCCGCATGAACAATCGTAGACAAACGATGAGCAATCATAACAGTCGTTCGATCCTTCGACAGAACTTCCATCGCCTGCTGAATCATCCCTTCCGTTTGCGTATCAACATGAGAAGTCGCTTCATCCAACACTAAAATCGTTGGATTAAACGCTAATGCTCGCGCAAAAGAAATCAACTGACGTTCCCCAGACGAATACTCCGACCCTTTATCTTGAATCAGTTTATCCAATCCCTTCTTCAGAACGCTCTAAAATATGCTGACCACCCACTTGAATCAACGCATTTTCCATCACTTCAGTGGTAATTGCTGGATTCTCCATCCCAATATTACTTCCTAAAGTTCCAGCAAATAAATACGGATCTTGTAGCACAATCCCCATCTTCTCACGCACTTTACGCTGATTCGATAAAGCAATATTTTGATGGTCAATCCAAATTTCTCCATCCGTTGGGATCATAAAAATCTAAATAACAAATTCATAATCGTCGATTTACCAGAGCCAGTATGCCCTACAAAAGCCACTGTTTCACCCGCTTCAATCGTAAAGAAATATTTTTCAACACAGGAGTTTTTTTCCATCATAAGAGAAAGATACATTTTTAAATTCAACTTTCCCATCTTCCATGACAAAATCAGCAGCTCCCGATTTTTCGATTGGTGTTTCCATTAATTCAATCACTCGACCACCTGCTGCAAAAAGCATGTTGCAATCCCGCAAAAAAATTTGTACTAAATTATCAATCGGATCATATAGACGATTAATATAGTCCACAATCGCATAAATAAAATCCAGCCGTTAATCCTAATGTTCCTCCTAAATATTTCACACTTAAATATAAAACGGCAAACATTAAAGTAACATTTCTTAGAAAATCCCACGACACTCCAAGCTAAGAAAGATTCTACCTTTAATTCTTCAAGACCCAATTCTTTTTCCAATCTTGAACAATCTCTTCATACTCTTTCATTCACTAGTTTTCTCTTGTTGAAACACTTGAATAATGGACATTCCTTGAATGATTTCATTTAATTTCCCATTCATATTACTAAAACTCTCACGAAGAGGTCCCTGTAAAAAGCTCCTGCCTTTTTACTAAATACCACTTGCCATAAAAGAATAGCTGGAATGACTAATAATAAAAGCAGCTCCTAATCGAATATTAAGAGAAAAAAATAACAACATAAATACCAACAATAATGATAATACTATTTAAAACATTGGCAGTTGCTGCAACAAAGAAATTTTTGACGAACAACTTCCGTATCATTCGTAACTTTTGATACAACTTTCCCTGCTGGTAAGGAATCAAAATAACGAATCGGTAAATGTTGAATTTTATCAAATAATTCATCTCTTAAACGTTTTTGTTAAACGATTCGACATTACACTTAAGATAAAGCGTCCAAAAATAAGCCGATAACGCTGAAATGAGTAATAAGCCAAAAATAGACTGCGGCAAATTGAGTAATCTGCCCCCAATTAATGACACCTGAATTTTTCTGATGGTGTAATCACCAAATCAATAAATTGTTTTTGCAACAATTGGAGCATAAACTCCTGAAGCTGAAGCGAGTAATAATAAAAATAAATCCAATGAAAAAAAGGAACGTTTTTCATAACGAATATAGCTTAATAACCAAAAAAATTGTTTTTAGCATTCTTCGCTCACCTCTCCTTCTTCTAATTCTTGTTTCAAGTATTGTTCATAATACCAGCCTTTTTTTGTTCGAGTAACTCTTCATGAGTTCCCTTGCCACAATCTGACCCTCTTCAAATACTAAAATACAGTCTGCATGTCGAATTGCCGATAATCGATGCGCTGTAATAATATTTGTTTGAGCATCTCTTTCTGATTTTAGATGATCCACAATTTTGATTTTCTGTTTTAGCATCAACAGCTGATAGGGCATCATCAAGTAATAAAAATTTCAGAATTTCTCAGTAAGGCACGGGCAATGGATAATCTTTGTTTTTTTGCCCACCACTTAAAGTAATTCCCTTTTTCGCCAATTATTGTTTCTAATTGTTCTGGCATTCGACGAATATCTTCTGCTATCGCAGCTTGTTCTAGTACATCCCATACAACTTGTTCTGTACTTTCCTTATTAGCAAGTTTTAAGTTTTCTAAAATGCTTTTTGAAAAATAACACATGTTCTTGTGGCACATACGCCATTAAATGCATCCACCGATTGACGTTTCCAATGAACCAATTCCTGCTGATTCAGTAAAACTGTTTCATGATGGTAAGGATATTGATGTAAGAACTGTTTTAGGAAGGTCGTTTTCCCTGAACCCGTTTTTTTCCAACAATCCCAATCGTTTGTCCTTTTTTTAATACTGACTGAAATATTTTTTTCAATGTTGGACTTTCTTCACCAGGATAAGTAAAGGAGAAATTTTCAAAAACGAATTTCTTCGAATTGCTCTAATTCTTCCTGTCCATCTTCTTCTAAATCATCACTGGTTTCAAATAATTCAAAAATTCTCTCAAACGAAACTTTTCCTTGTTGAACCATTACGACAATATCTCCAATTAAATACAATGGAAAGACTAATAAACCGATATAAATTGGAAACGAAACTAAACTTCCTAATAAAAATTTTTCCTTCTTGAACAAGTCCTCCACCATAAATCAACCCAATCAACATACAAATTCCTACAACTACTTGTGCTAATGGAATAAATAACATTCCCAAATTTAGCTACTGCAATATTTTTTTCTGCAAAAGAATCTTCTGTTTTCTGCTTGAAAATTTGACTCATCCTATCTTCTTGCCCATAAGCTCGAATGACATAAGTTCCATCAATCATTTCTAACACTTCCGCATTCATATCAGAAATAGCCTTTTGAGCATCCCCATACACTATTTCAATTTTATCCGTTAAACGATACAGTGCATAGGCTAATACCGGCATCGGTAAAACGGAAATAAGGGTCAACTCCCACCATACATTCATTACCATATTCGATAGAATGGATAAAGTAATAAATAGTGCATTTAGAAACGCATATACTCCAAACCCTACTAAACTCCCAATTGTTTCAAGGTCTTCACTTGAACGAGTTACAATATCTCCAACTCTAAACTTTGTATAAAAAGGTGCTTTTTTCCAAAGTAATTGCTTCATCGTTCTTAATCGTAAATTGGTAATATAGTCAAAACGAGCAAACCAAATCCAATACATTAATGCAGAATCTAATACGTAAACTCCTACTAATGATAGGAAAAAGAATCCCTATATATCCCCAAAAGTTGTTCTTGCGTCAACGATTGATCCACAATCGCATTGACAATTTGTCCTAATATTTTTTTGCAGGAACGACTAATAAATAACTATTTAAAAATCGCACTACATACAATAATGACATATCTCACCCAGTGCTTTTTAAAAATAAACTCCCAGGTGTTTTCATAATGACTTTCATATTTCCTCCTTACTCCCACAGAGATTTGACAAAAAAAGACTAGTTCCGTATACATATACACAACTAGTCCCTCCACTTTTTATCTATGAAAAAAAGCTAACCACCCTACCACAGCAGACAGTTAGCCTCATTTCGCAAAACCAAAAAAATAATTAAAGTGAGTATATTAATACATTGTCATATTCTGTAAGGAGATTTTAGTTGTTTTGTTCAATTGTTGATGTTTTTCCATTTAAGTTGTTCATTACAACTACCTCCTTCATATTATTTGTTAAACACTTTTTGCTTAACATACTCATCGTACACCTAAATGAGATTTTTTTGCAAGTGAATTTTTACACGGTTATCCCATATAAAGTTTAAAAATGATATAATTCTTTCTTCAGCTGTTAATCGATTAAATGTTGGTAAGTTATCTACATGTTTTAATTTTAATAGACATTCTTTTTTTGCTAATGGGCGATAAGATATTACTTAAATAAACTCCAAATAATCCCGAAACTAAAATTGTTGTTGGTTTAAATTGAAACTCTGCAAACATTTCTAAAAAAATTCTTCTTGAATTGTTTTTTTGGGTCAATCGTATGTATCAACTTTTGTATAAGCAAACGGCATCTTTATCCGCCATTTCAATCATAAATGGAATATTTTGTTTCGACAATTTCGAACTTACTAATTCTTGAACTCCAATTCTAACTTGCATTGAAACATTCACTGTAACTTTCAATTTCTCTCCATAAAATTTCAGCAAATTCAAACTCAGAAATTTGTAATTCAGCAGCTGTATTTGAAACATAATGATGATATTTTTGGGAATATCTTTTAATGCTAACATTTTTTTCTTGTTGAATATAATTTGATCTCTTTTGTTCGTTGATTAAACGTAAATACTGGATAAGTTTGATAATAATTTTTTTGTTGTTTATTCCAAACTAGACTCTAATTTTTCAAGATTTCCTTCTTGTAAAACTAAAGTGATAGTACTTGTTCTACAAACTTTTCTATTTTTGATTCGTTACAGCTGCACTTTTTCCAATATTTTCTTCTGTAAAATTTAAAAATATTCGGTAATACTTCAAATTTCTCAACTTCAATTCCTAATCTTTCCATTCTTTGAATCTCAGTATCATATATCATTGATTTGATATCAAAAACGAATTTGAATGCCTTTTTGATAACCATTGTAAATCTAATTCTGATTGACGAGTCGCTCTCTCTAATCGACATTTCTTTTCAACAGTTGTTACAAATGCTAATTCTTCTTCATTTTTTTAATAGTTGAATTACTAAACCTTTAGTATGATTCTTTTCAAATTGAAATACGAACTTTTGTTTCACCTTTTTAATGTTCTAAAAACAACATGCCCTTTTTTTGGATGAAATCTTATTTAATTCTTGCTCTAATTGCAAGGCCAATTCATACATTGATGAAGCCATCTAATCCTTCTCTCTTTAATAAATTTCCTACTCATATTACCATAATTCAACTAAAATATCATTGTATTTATGAAATTAATTGCATAAAAAAAGGATTAACAGATAATTCCGTCAATCCTTTTCATTCTAATTTCTAATATCATTAGCCAGCAACAACTTGTGTACCGCCATCACCTTTTTAATACTTCAGCGATATTTTTCTAATGAAGTAATGATAGCTTTACCTTGTGGATAGTTTTCAACGAATGCAATTGCTGCTTCAACTTTTTGGTAACATTGAACCAGGTGCAAATTGATTTTCTCCAATGTATTTTTTTCAATTCGCTTGTTGTTACAGTTTCTAATTTTTTTGTTGATCTGGTTTATTGAAGTTTACATATACATTATCAACACCTGTTAAAACGATGAATAAGTCTGCTCCAACTAATTCAGATAATGTTTGACTTGCAAAGTCTTTATCAATAACTGCTTCAACACCTGTTAAGAATTTAGTTTCTGGGTCTTCAACAACTGGGATACCTCCCCACCTGCTGTAATTACAACAGTACCAGTAGCAATTAAGTTTTTTTAACTGTATTTACTTCTTTAATGCCAACTGGTTTTGGTGAAGGAACTACTTTACGGTAACCACGGCCTGCATCTTCTTTAAATGTTGCACCAGTAGCTGCTGCTTGTTCTTTAGCTTCTTCTTCAGTTAAGAATGGTCCAATTGGTTTAGTTGGATTTGAGAATGCTGGGTCGTCTTTAGAAACGATTACTTGTGTTACTACTGCAGCTACATCTTTTTTTAATGCCACGTGCTTGTAATTCATTTACTAATGCATTTTTGTAACCAGAATCCAATTGATCCTTCAGTCATCGCAACACATGTATCTAATGGCATTGCTGGATTTTTTTCTGAGTCAGCTGCTGCTTGTTGTAGTAATAAGTTACCAACTTGTGGACCATTACCATGAGTAACAACTAATTCGTCGCCATTTTCGATGAATTGTACTAAAGTATTTTGCTGTTTGAATTAATGCTTCTTGTTGTGCTTTTTGCTGAAGCATCTGATGATAAAATTGCGTTACCGCCTAACGCTACTACGATTTTACGTGACATATTTATAAACTCCTTTATGATTAAAACTAAATCTTATACTATTTTTTACCTGCTAGTCGATATACTGCTTCGGCATAAATATCCATTGAATCAAATATATCTCTTAGCGACATTTTTTTCATTTTCCATATGGAATGTAATTGGTGAATCTGGGAATACTGCTCCATAAGCCACACAATTTTTTTCATCGTACGAGCAAATGTTGCTCCTCCTGAAGATTGTGGTAAATGTGTTGTATCACCAGTTTTTTTCTTGGTATACAGCCATTAGTGTATCTACTAGAACACTATCTAATGGAACATACAATGGTCCTAAATAATCATATTCTTCATACTCTAATCCAAATTCTTTTTGCTTTTTTTCAGATAGAGTTTTGACAATTGCATCTTTATCTGCTAATACTGGAATTCGGATATCAATACGAATTTCTGATTGTTCTGGTGTAATCGTAACACCAGCGATATTGAAAGTTAAACCACCCGATGGTTCATCTTCAATTTTTCCTAAAATACTGCTTCCTGTAGCATCTTCTCCAACCACTTCAGAGATAAATGCTAAAAGCTGAATGATCCACAACTGAATGAAGTCCTTTTACTAAGCGTACTAATGCATTCACTCCAAGAGGAGCATCCTTTTGCATGTTTTGAAACCCCTAGAACAGTTACTTCATTATCTTGCGTTTCATACTCAAATTTTAATGAAGATAATTTCTCAACTACTTTTTGAGAAATACTCTCCTTTATAAGATGCTTTCCCTGGAACTACATTGAAAGCATCTCCCGAATGGAATACTAGAGCGTCACTTCCTGGTCCATGCAATTTTCACTTGCAATAACCCTTTTTCAGCATACGTTAATGGAATTCTGCATCAGGAGCAAATCCCATTGTTGCCACTTCTTCTAACTCACCATAACGAGCCAAACAACGCCATAATGTTTCTTCGTCAGTCCCAAAAATGAATCGGATTCGTTTGTCAAATTCGACTCCTGCATCCATCAATGCTTTTACTGCATATAAAGCTGCCATAGAAGGTCCTTTATCATCTTGCGTGCCTCTTCCATATAAGAAACCATCTTTTAGAACAGCTTCAAATGGAGGAGTATCCCAATTATTCAAATCTCCTGCTGGAACAACATCTAAATGACATAGAATGGCTAATGACTCTTCACCACTTCCCACTTCTGCATATCCATAATATCCTTTCGGATCAATGTAAGTGCTAAAGCCTAATTCACGGCATAATGCCAACGCATCTTCTAATGCAAATTGAATATCTTTTCCAAAAAGGAGTGTCTCCTTCACCTTCATTTAGGACAGAAGGGATACGGACCAATCGCTTAATTGATTCAATACATTCTTTTTGATGTTTTTCTGTAATAAATGTGCTCATCGTATCCTCCTAGAAAAAAGAAATCCCCCCTTATTCAAGAGGGGGGTTCCCTATTTTAGATTGATTAAATATTAATGAATGTTCCTAAGATTAATAATAGGACTGAAACGCCCATTACAATACCTACTAACTTAGCAACAAACTTCCACCAAGTTGTTACTTCAATACGTCCTAATGCTAATGCACCCATTACGATACCTGAAGTTGGTGATAGTAAGTTTAGTACCCCGTTAGCTGATTGGAAGGCAGTAATTACTAATGATTGAGATACATTTACAAATTCTCCTAAAGGAGCTAAGATACCAATTGTAGCACCTGCTAAACCTGAAGAAGAAGGAATTAAGAATGATAATGGTAAGTAGAAGATGTATGTTAATACAATAAATACTTGAGCTGATAAACCTGATAATGTATTTTCACCGAAGTGCAAGATTGTAGCTGTAATCATACCATCGTTCATAATCACTTGAATACCACGAGCTAATGCAACAATTAGAGCAACTCCTAGTAAATCAGTAGCACCATTAATAAATACTTGAACGAATTTTTCTTCTTTCATTCTATAAGTAATACCAACTAATACACCCATCATTAAGAATAACATTGTAATTTCAGGGAAGTACCATTCACCTAAAGGTAATGATTGACCAAATACTTGACCCACTAATGGAAGACCAACAATAAATTTATTTAAATCTTCGAATACATGGATATTAAATTTAGCCCATGGGATTAAACTTAAAATCATCACAATAAATGTTGACACGAATACTACTAACACAGCCTTTTTGCTTACCACTTAATTCTGTTTCTGTTTGTTCAACATTGAAGTATGTTAAGTCAGCTTCACGTGTAGCAAATGTATATGATTTAGAAGCATCTTTTTCAACTTTACTTGCATAGTTATATACATAGAATGCAGAAATTGCCCACATTACTACGAAGAAAAATTAAACGTAATCCAATACCTTCAGCAACACTAATACCAGCTGCGTCTGATGCAACCCCTGTTGCGAATGGGTTAACAGTTGAAGCTAAACATCCGATTTGAGAACCAATTAATACAATGGCAACACCTGTAATTGTATCGAAACCTACTGCTAACATTACAGGAACGATTAGTGGGTAGAATGCCATTGTTTCTTCACCCATACCATAAGTTGTTCCACCTAATGCAAATAAGAACATTAATACAGGAATTAACGCTTTTTCACGACCTTTATATTTACGAACAATTGAAGCAATCCCTACGTCTAAAGCTCCAGTTTCGGTAACAACTCCTAAAAATCCACCAACCATTAAAATGAAGAATGAAACTTGAATTGCTCCTTCTGTTTTTAATGCCAATTTCATTTGGCTCACCTTCATTTTAGCTTATGTTCACGTCCTAGCATACCATAAACAGGAGCCATCACAACATCATAGAACCCTTGAGGGTTTGGATCAACTTGTTGGTAAGTACCAGCGATTAAGTTGCCATCTTCTGTTTTTATCGTATTGTCCAGCTGGAATAAACCAAGTAAATAAAGCCATAATTGCAATAATAATGAATAAAACAGCATATGAAGAAGGCATTTTAAAACCTTTTTTTCAGCTACTTGTTCTGACATAATAATATTCCTCCATCTATTTATAAAAGACCATTCCGATTCTGATTCAACATCAGAACCAGAATGGCTTTTTTTCAGTTACTTTTGTTATTAAACTTTGTTTACAAATAAGTTACCTGCAGTTAAAAGCCATAATTGCTTTAATTGAGTGCATACGGTTTTCAGCTTGGTCGAATTGACGAGCATATTTGCTACGGAATACTTCATCAGTTACTTCCATTTCTTTGATGCCGAATTCTTCAGCAATTTTCTTACCGTATTCTGTTTCTGTATCATGGAATGCTGGTAAGCAGTGTAATACGATTAAGTTTTTCGTTTTCAGCTTTTACGGACTAAATCCATATTGATTTGGTAAGGTTGTAATAAGTTTACACGTTCAGTGAATTTGTCTTCTTCACCCATTGATACCCATACATCAGTATATAATACATCTGCACCTTTTTACTGCTTTTTTTCAGCGTCATCAGTAATTAATACATGGGCACCACTTTCTTTAGCATATCCTTCTGCTAATGCAACTACTTCTTTTTCTGGGAATAATTCTTTTTGGTGAGAAGATATGAACGTTCACACCTAAGATTGCACCTGTTACTAATAAGCTGTTTTGCAACGTTGTTACGTCCGTCACCACAGTAAACTAATGTTAATCCTTCTAATTTACCGAAGTTTTTCTTTTAACAGTTAAGTAGTCAGCAATCATTTTGTGTTGGATGCCATGCATCTGTTAAACCGTTCCATACAGGAACACCAGCGTATTTCGCTAAGTCTTCACAGACTTGTTGGCTGAATCCACGGAATTCGATTCCATCAAACATACGGCCTAAAAACTTTTAGCAGTATCTTCCACTGATTCTTTTTACCTAATTGAATATCGTTTTTACCTAAATATTCTGGGTGAGCACCTAAGTCAATTGCTGCAGTTGTGAAAGCTGCACGAGTACGAGTAGATGTTTTTCGAATAATAAGGCAATGTTTTTTTACCTTCTAAGAATTTATGTGGAACACCACGTTTTTCAAATCTTTAACGTGTGCTGAGAAGTCGATTAAATATTCGATTTCTCCACGAGTGAAATCTTTTTCTTTTAAAAAGCTACGGCCTTGGAATACTTGTGTCATATGTGGAATGACTCCTTTCAAAATTGTAATTCTATTTTTTTCTGATTGAAGATTATAAATTTTTCACGTTCAAATGGCATTGACATACAACGTGGACCACCACGACCACGAACTAATTCACTTCCACGAATTTTTGTGTAATTTAATACCATATTGTTCAAGGATTGCATTTTGTTACAACGTTACGGTCGTATACAACTACTTCCCCTGGTGCAATTGTTAATGTATTAGAACCATCGTTCCATTGCTCACGAGCAGCTTCTACTGGGTCTCCGCCACCACATGGGATTAATGTTACAGAAGGTAATCCTAATGCTTTTCGCTAATACGTTTTCTAATTTATCTTCAGTTAATTCAATATTAAGCGCACCATTTTCTCCTTTTTGTAATAGAGAATACTTTTAATCCGCCTTGAATTTCTGGATGGATAGTAAATTTATCATAATCGATATGTGTAAATACAGTATCTAAATGCATGAATTTACGGTTTTCACCAATTACGAATGCTAATACTTGTTTTGAAATCAGTTTCAGCAAATAATTTTTTTGAGCAATTTTTTTCAATTGAACGAGCATCTGTACGTTGAGAAATACCTACAGCTAATACTTCTTTAGAAAGAACTAACTCATCTCCACCTTCGATACGAGTATCTTCAGTACGATCATAGAAGAATGGAACTTTTCCATTTCCGTATACTGGGTGATATGTGAAAAATATATTTACCATAAATTGTTTCACGGTTACGTGTATCTGCATACATGTGGTTTAATGAAACTCCGTTTGCCATTGTAGCGAATGGATCACGAGTGAAGTATAAGTTTGGCATTGGGTCTACTACAAATGGATAATCTGTTTCATACATACCTGCTAAAGTTGTAGCTTCTGCCTGAACTTCAGTTTTACGGAAACCTTCCATTGTTTTTAATACCAAGTCAAATGTTGGTAATGATAGTAAGTGATCTTTAATTGCTTTTTGAGAAGCAACACTTGCTACACCAGCTTCTGCTAACCATTCATCTACGAATTCTTCACGAACGCCTGCAGCATCAATTGCTTCAGCTGCTAATTGTTCTAAGTATAAAAACTTCTACTCCAGCGTTACGAAGAGTTTCTGCAAATGCATCATGTTCTTTTTGAGCATCTTCTAAATATGGAATATCATCGAATAATAAACGTTCTAGATAGTCTGGCATCAAATTTTCTAACTCTTTACCTGGGCGATGCAAACAAACTTTCTTTAAGCGTCCAATTTCAGAAAATACGTGAATTGGGTTTGACATAATAGCCACCATCCTAATTAAAAAAATTTGAACAGTTATGAATTCATAGCTTAGGAAACAACCAATAAGTTGATCAGACTTATTTTTGATGTAATTTCCTTACGCGACTATCTTACCTCTAAATGAATTCGTTTTCAAGTTAGTTTTTAGTTAAAAATCTCTGATTCTATTTTATTTTTTTCACTTTGTATTTTATATGAAATTTTTTTCACTTTCTTTTTCTTATTTTTTTCATTTTAGATTTCTCTAGCTCCTTATTATGAAGCTAACAATTCTTTTTAATCTATAAATTTTCAGGGATATAGTTTCACAAGAAAAATACTTTCATTTTGTGAATATTTCTTTCATTTTATTTTTTTCATCTTATTTATTTTTGAAAAATTCTTATTTTTATTTAATTCAATTCTAATCTTTTAATCAATTACTAATTTATAACTTCAACTATTTCTAACAATCTTCTTTTTCTTCCTTTTTCTAATTAAAAATAATGTTCATTATTCTATCGTTATTTTAAAAATATTTTTTTTAACAAAAACTTCCTAACAAATTACCAACAATTGAAATAACTCCATACATTCCTACATAAATACTAGCTATTTCATTGTAAAAAAATAAAAAAATTGTAGGAATAAAGAGTACCATTACTAGAATACAATACACTAAAGAAAATGAATGTTTTTACACCATATACAATAGCGCTCAAAAAACATACAAGAGGAAATAGTATTAATAATGTTAACATTCCACTTTCTCGATCAATAAAGGGGAATCCATAAAAACGCTAAAACCATAATAAATAAGTAAGGGGAAAAAATTTTGTTTTGTTTTTTTCATATACTTCACTCCTAGTTTATATTGTTCTCTTGTCGTTACGATATCTGTTTTTTTATAATCAAATGTAAATGAATTTTTCTAAATTCTTAAAATTTGTAGCATTTAATGTTTCAAGAGGTAACAACTGAGTGCTGGCAAAGGTTCTTAATTCGATTAATCTTTTTTTAATTCATCACTTATTCAATAAGGATTGGATAGTAAATTCTATTATTTTTTTGAATTTACATGAATTGCTACATTTCTCTTTATTTAAAGAATCGCATTCACCCCTCTTCGAATAGACATCTTCCCTTTCATCTTCACCAACCAAACCATTCTACACCTAAACTCATCACTAATAGTTGGGCTAACACAATAAACGGAATAAATGCAACTCTTTCTATTCGCTCTTTTTTTAATAATTAGCAGCAACCCTAATATTCCTCCACCAACGACAAATGATATTAAGCCAATGAGTATAATTTCTTTTTATCGGATACCACAATCCAACTGTCGCCAAATAATAACAATCTCCCATCCCAAATACTTCTTCCTTCCATAGTAAATAACCAACAGTATAAATCCCCCATAAAAATATACCTGCAACTAACACAGACTCTAAATAAATGTTACCCAGTAAACAACTAATTCCAATTGCAATATGTAACAATCCAATTATCACTAACCCTTTTCGGATAAATTACTTGCTCTTGCAAATCCGTTAAACTACAAAAAAATGGCTAAACTCACCATCAACCATAGATCTAGTAATCCCATCCATTCTCTTCCATTCCAGATTCCTGTCATGAGCATAAACATACAACCTGAGACAACTTCTACAACCCAATAACGAGATGAAATCTTTCTTCCACAATAACGACATTTTTCCTCTTAACCACATCCATGAAAGAACTGGTATCAAATCTTTCCAACTTAGTTCATGCAAGCACTCGACACAATGAGAATGTCCCCTTATAAAATCTTCTTCCTTTTCCAATCTTAAAAGCGACTACATTCAAAAAAACTTCCAATACAACACCCAACTACAAAACTCCATATCCACATAAAAAAAGCACTCCTTTCGATGTCAGCTTTCGTTATTTTTCCTTCTATCTATAACTATGCTTTTTTTCGAAAAAAATGCTTTTTTTATTTTTAATTTTCTATTTTAATTTCTTCTACAATGTCTTCTTTATATAAGCCTGAATATTCCTTATACCAATCAAATATATGAGTAATAATGACTTTCAAGACTGCATAACCAGGAACACCTAATAAAAGTCCCACTAATCCAAAAATTTTACCTGTTGATAGTAATACTACTAAAATGGTTACTGGATGAATTTGTAATGAATTTCCTAAAATTAATGGTGAAACGATTCTTCCTTCTAAGGTTTGTTCGATTACAAAAACAATAAATACTTGAACAAACATCCAAGGTGAGATAACAAAAACCAACGATTAGTGCGGGTAAAATTCCAAAGAATGAACCCACATATGGAATCACATTTAATGCACCTGCTAAAATCGCAATCGTTACCCCATACGGTAAACCGATAATCGCATATCCAATCGAGAACATAATCGCTACCGCAATCGCTACCGTTAATTGACCTCGAATATAAGAACTAATTTGTTGATTCATTTCAATTAACACGATACTCATACGTCTACGTGAACGCGTTGGAAAAAAACTTGTAGTACTGCAGGGTAAAATTTTTCTCCCCATCTTGTAATAAATAAAATAGAAGAATTGGCATTGTAATAATTCCAATCATAAATTCTCCCACTGCTCCAACGACATTTCCAATTCCGCTAACCGTTACATTCAACAGGCCATTCACTCTTGTTCCTAATGACTGTATAAAATCCATATTAATTCCATTCAACTGTTCTTGCACTGCTGAAAAATGTATTACTTTTGTACCACACGTTCCACTTGTTCGCTAATTATTCGGTAATAAGTTGGTAATTGCGTTACCAATTCTCTTAATTGTTTTTCTACAATCGGAATAAAACTAAAAAAATTGCTGCCAATAACAAGATAATCAGTAAAATAAAAGTTCAGTAAAATAGCAATCGATTTGTGAACTCCCTTTTTCACTAGAAAAATCTTGAATCGGTTTAACCATATAAAATAAAAATTCCGGCACCTACCATTGGAAATCCAATAATAGAGAAAAAAATCCTTTTAATGGAGAAAAAAATGTAAAGAGATTTTAGTAAAAAAACAAAAATATTAATTAAAAGAAGTAAAATAACCAACAATGTACTCACTAATTTATTATTTAAAAACCATTTCCAAAACCATGATTTCGTTGAAGTTGTTTTGTTCTGTTTCTTCCATTAAAAGGCACCTCGTTTTCTAAAAATTTAATTCTAGTGTATCATATTTTCCTCTAAATAAACATTTTTTTGAGAAGGAATTTTTTTATTTTTTTAAGAACCGTGCTACTATATTCTCAATGATACATTAAGGAGTTGATTGATATGACTGAAAAAGTTCTATTTAGGCACTTATACCAAACGTGTTAGTAAAGGAATTTATTCTGTTCAATTAGATACTGAGAAAAAAACAATTCTCAAATCTGACTTTAGAAGTAGAAATTGAAAACCCCACTTATCTAGCATTGAATACTGACCGTTCACTACTCGCAGCAGTTTCAAAAGAAGAAAGTGGTGGTATTACTGTATTTAATACTCAACAAGCAGAGACTTTAACAAAAGTTTCTCACTACCATGATACAACTGCCGTTCCTTGTTATATTGCCTTTAATAAAGAATCGAATCATTTGTTAGCCGCTAATTATCACGAAGGACATGTTTCTTCTTACCAATTTGATGCAGCAGTAACATTGGCAGACCGTGTTATTCATCCTTCTCTTGAAGATAAACAACCTCATGTTCATTATACCGACTATACACCTGATGAAAAATGCATTGTAGTCTGTGATTTAGGAAGTGACATTGTAGCTACTTATCAACAAGATGGTGAAAAACTTCAAAGAGTTTCTACCTATTACAGTAAAAAAGGAGCAGGTCCTCGTCATTTAGCATTCCATCCAACTCTTCCAATTGCGTATTTAATTTGCGAATTAAATGCTAGTATCGAAGTTTTAGCCTACGACATTGAAACAGGTAGTTTTACATTTATTGAACAGCACTTATTAACAACAAAAGAACAACAAGCATGGGGTGGTGCTATTCATCTAACAAAAAATGGGAAATTCCTATACGCTAGTAATCGTGGTTATGATCGTATTTATGTTTTCCAAGTGCACGAAGAAACAGGCTCACTAACTTTCGTAGCTGATTATGATACTTTTGGAAGTGTCCCACGTGATTTCCACTTAAGTAAGGATGAACGCTTTATCGTAATTGGGCATCAAGAATCCGACAATTTAACGCTTTATGAACGTAATATCGAAACAGGAACATTAACCCTTTGTCAAAAAGACTTCTTCGCCCCAGAAGTTGTTTGCGTCATTCCGTTTTAAATAACAAAACCACCCGTTAGACGGGTGGTTTTGTTATTTATTATAAGTTAACTGTTGCTTCACCAATTTTAGAAGATGCTGATGTATTTCCTGTTGTAATGGATAAGCTTGCAATTTTATCCATATTTGTTAAAAGCTACAATCATAGGGAGTATCTTTTACCAGCTGCTTTTACTGCTTCTAAATCTACAGTAGAAATCACTGTATTTTTGATCTACACGTTGTCCCACAGTTACAACTGTATCAAATGGAGCCCTTTGTAATTCAACCGTATCAATCCCCATATGTAATAAAAACTTCTACACCATTATCTGTTTTAATTCCTACAGCATGTTTTTGTTGGGAAAAACATTAATTACCTCCCCTGCTACTGGTGAAGTAATCACTCCAGAAGTTGGTAATACTGCATAACCATCTCCCATAAATTTTTGAGAAAAATACTGGGTCATTAATTTCTGTAATAGCCACTACTTCCCCTTCTGCTACTGCAAATAATTCTAATTCAGGAGTAACTTCTTTTGTTACTTTCTTTTTAAAAAATCCAAACATCTAATCATCCTTTCAATTCTTTACCGCTAGTATAGCATATTTCTCTATTTTTTTGAATAAAAATCTTATTCCTTTTATATTTTTTTAAGATTTTTATAGAAATTTTTACGTATAAAAGCTTTATACTTACATTCAGACATAATAAAGGAGTGATATTTTTGATTACAATGATTGAAATCATTAAAACAATAATTCTAGGAATTATTGAAGGGGTAACAGAATGGCTACCCATTAGTAGTACAGGACATTTAATTTTAGCGAATGAAATTTTTTACAATTAGACGTTAGTCCAAAGTTTCAAGATATGTTTAATGTAGTCATCCAACTTGGCGCCATTTTTGCAGTTGTAATTTTTATACTTTAACAAATTAAATCCCTTCGAAGGTAAAAAACTCGCAAAAGAATTTTTAGAGACCATTGAATTATGGAAAAAAGTTATTATTGGATGTGTTCCTGCCATCGTTGGGGGATTATTATTAAACGACTTTATGGATGAATACTTTAATAAAAGCAATTGTCATTGCAACAACTTTAATTATTTACGGGATTGCATTTATTGTGATTGAGCGTCGTCATAAAACAGTTGAACCTCGTATTCATTCATTTGAAGAATTGGATTATGTAACAGCCATTAAAATTGGTTTGTTCCAAACTCTAGCATTAATCCCAGGAACATCTCGCTCAGGTTCTACCATTTTAGGGGGACTATTAGTTGGAACGAATCGTTTTGTTGCAACTGAATTTTTCTTTCTTTATGAGTATTCCAATTATGTTTTGGAGCGAGTGGATTAAAAATTATTAAAATTTGGATTCCACTATACAAGTGCAGAATTAATGATTTTATTAGTAGGATCTGTAGTATCTTTCTTCGTTTCACTAATTGTTATCAAATTCTTATTGAGCTATTTAAAAAACGAAACGACTTCCAAGCATTTGGCTGGTATCGTATTGTATTAGGGATTATCGTATTAGCTAGTTCGTTTTTGAAATAATATTCATATAAAAAAACAGCAGAATTATCTGCTGTTTTTTTCCATTACTGACAAGCGACTGCTTGGATTTCTACTAGTGCATTTTTTTGGTAATGCTGCTACTTGGAAAGCTGCACGTGCTGGGCAGTTTTCTTTGAAATAAGTCGCATAAACTTCATTCATTTTGTTGGAAATGAGCAATATCACTTAAATAAATGGTTGTACTTACTACATTCTCTAACGTCATTCCAGTTTGATCTAAAAATCGCTTGAATATTTTTCAATGATTGATGTGTTTGGCTAACAATATCTTCCCTGCAAATTCTCCTGTTTCTGGTACGATTGGTAATTGTCCTGAAACGTACAAGAAATTTCCTGAACATAATACGCCTTGCGAATAAGGTCCAATTGCTGCTGGTGCTTTATCTGTATGAATAATTTTTTTCATATTTCTCTCCTTTAAATAAATACATATTTTTTTCATTCGATTACAAGCTTCTTGAATTCTTGTAAATGGTAGTGCTACATTTAATCGAATATGAGTTGGCCCATGAAATACTCTTCCATCTAGCCAAGCGATACCTACATCCGTTCCTCGTTTTTTTGTAATTCATCAATCGTAATACCATTTTTTTCTAGATATTCTTTACAATCGATAAAAATCACATAGGTACCTTCTGTATTTGTCACAGATACTCCTTCAAAATGATCACGAATATAGTCACAAACATACGTCATATTTTGATACAATACTTGTCTTAATTCTTCTAACCACTCATAACCTTCTGGTTGATAAGCGCCCATTAATGCATGCATCGATAGTACATTCATCACATTATAGTGAGATTTACTTCCTTTTGCATTCACTCTATCTCTTAATAAATCACTATAAATAATATGATAGGCAGCTACTAAACCAGCTAAATTAAATGTCTTACTTGGTGCATAAAATGCAATTGTACGATTCTTGGCATCTTCCGAGACACTTTGTGTTGGAATATGTTTCACTCCTGGCATCACTAAGTCTGACCAAATTTCATCAGAAATGACCGTAACATCATATTTTTTTGATAAATGGCCATTACTTTTTCTAATTCTTCACGATTCCAAACACGACCTGTTGGATTATGTGGCGAACAGAAAATGGATACATGGATATGATGTTTACGAATTTTTGCTTCCATATCTTTATAATCGATACGGTAAACACCTTTTTTTCATCTTTTTACTAACGGGCTTAATACAATATTAAACCCATTATTTTTTTAAAACTTCTGTAAATCCTCCATAAGTTGGACTATGAACTAAGATAGAGTCTCCTGGCGACGCAAAAAGAAGTTAATGCTGAAACTACTCCTCCTAATACACTATTATGATACCCAATATGTTTTGCAATTAATCCTTCGACTTGATGGTGAAATTGGTGCCAACGAATGATGGCATTATAATATTCTTTTGGTTGCATAAAATAACCAAAAACTGGATGTTCTAACCGTTCTTTCATCGCTTGAATCGCAGTTGGAACAGTTGCAAAAATTCATATCTGCTATCCACATCGGAATCACATCGAATCCTTCCTTAGGTCGGTTAGGGGCTTTCCCTGGAATTAAACCTAAGCCATCCACTGCCATCGCATCTTTTCCATGACGGTTTATTTCTGTTGTAAAATCATATTTCATCATATTTCTCCTTTCCCCTCTTGTGTAGTAGTACTAGTATAGCAGAAATCTTCCAACGAACAAAGAAAAGCTACCATCTTCTAATAAACAAAGAAAAAGACTTTTCCAGTAACAAAGCTATTTGTTGCTACTTTGAGAAAAAGTCTATCATTTATAATCTATTTTTTTCATTGACGAAATAATACGATATCCTCTTTGTGCGATAAAGTCTGCTACTTCATCTGGATTTTTCTGAATCCACGTGAAGAACAACTTGTACTTTTCCTTCACGGTGATATACAGAAATAGTATCTACATTGACATTATGATCACGTAAAACATTCGAGATATCTTCTAATGGTCCAGGTTTATCTTCATTAATTTCGATAAATAAACGTGAACCCGGAGTGTTATACCCTGAAATATCAATGAACGCATCCATAATATCTTTATCAGTAATAATTCCTACTAAGTTTCCTCTTGATTCAAGAACTGGTAAAACGCCAACTCCTTGTTGTCTCATAATTGAAGCAGCTTCTTCTAAGACAGCCGTTGGTTTTACAGTAATGACTTGTTTCAACATAATATCTTTAGCAGTCGTTTTATTTAATAGATAATTTAATTCATGCACACTTAAACTTGTTGCCATTGAAGGTGAATTTTGAGCGACTAATTCAGCTGTTAATAATCCTACTAATTTGTCTCCTTCAACGACTGGAAGACGATGCACATCATGTTCTTTCATTAAATCTAATGCTTTCATAACAGTTGTTGTTGGTTCAACCGTTATTAAGTTTGTTGACATATAATCTTTTACTTCCATGATTATCCCCCTAAATATGCTTTTTGAACATCTTCACTTTCAAGTAATTCCTTACCTGTACCTGATAATACCACAGATCCTGTTTCTAATACATACCCTCTTGATGCAATTGATAATGCCATTTTCGCATTTTGCTCAATTAGTAATACAGTAGTTCCTTGTTTTTGAATTTCTTGAATAATATTAAAAGATTTCTTTAATGAAAAATTGGTGCTAATCCCATTGATGGTTCATCTAATAACAATAGTTTTTGGACGAGTCATTAACGCACGTCCCATTGCTAACATTTGTTGTTCCCCACCTGATAATGTTGCAGCGTCTTGATTTTTACGTTCTTCTAAAATTGGGAATCTCTCAAAGATTGCTTTCATATCTTTTTGAATTTCCTCTTTATCATTTCTTAAAAATGCTCCTAAATCAAGGTTTTCTTTTTACAGAAAGTCCTCTAAATACGTGACGACCTTCTGGAACTTGTGCTAACCCTAATGAAACAATTTTTTTCTGCAGGTAATTTCGTAATATCTTGACCTAAATATTCAATTGTTCCAGCACTTGGACGTACCAAACCTGATAAAGTTTTTTTAAAATGGTTGATTTTTCCAGCACCATTAGCACCGATTAGAGAAACAATTTCTCCTTCGTTAACAGTAAAACTTACATCTTTAACGGCTTGAATCATGCCATAATGTACACTTAAATCTTTTTACTTCTAACATGATTACTCTCCTCCTAAGTAAGCACTGAATAACATCAGGATTTTTCTTAATTTCTTCTGGTGTTCCATGTGCTAATAATCTTCCATATTCTAATACATATAAACGTTGGCAAATTTCCATCACTAATGACATATCATGTTCAATTAATACAACTGTTAATCCGAATTGTTCTTGAATTTGTGCAATTAATTTTTGTTAGATTTGCTGTTTCTTGTGGGTTCATCCCTGCAGCAGGTTCATCTAAGAATAAAATTTTTGGTTTTGTTGCTAGGGCACGAACGATTTCTAATTCACGTTGTTGTCCATAAGCTAAGTTTTTCGCCTTATCTTGAGCAAATGATTCTAAGTTGAAGATTTTTTTAATAATTCTAAGGCTTCTTCTTTCATCATTTTTTTCTGTTTCATAATAAGCTTTTTGTTCTGAATAAACTTGAGAATAATGAATTTCCTTTATGCGCATGCATCGCTACCATTACATTTTCTAATACTGTTAAATCTTTTAAATAAACGAATATTTTGGAAGGTACGTGCTAATCCTAATTCTGTAATTTTATTAGGTGCAATTCCGTTTAATAATGTTTTACCATTTTCAGTTTCTAATTCAATAGTTCCTTCTGTTGGAACGTATACCCCTGTTAAAAAGGTTGAAGAATGTTGTTTTACCGGCACCATTTGGTCCAATTAATCCAATTAATTCTCCTTTTTCAGCTTTCAGAGAAACGTTTTGAAACAGCTGATAATCCACCGAAATTTTTTTGTTAAACCTTTTACTTCTAATAAACTCATTCTGTTTCTCCTTTCTCTTTTTTCTTCAATTTATTACTTAAGAATGTACCAAAACGGAATTCCCAAGTTCCTAATAATCCACCTGGACGAAAGATCATAATTAAGATTAACGCTACTGCATAAATAATCATACGTAATTGCCCAAATGGTTGTAAGAATGTATTAATAATTCCAAGTAAAATCGCTGCTACAAATGAGCCAGTAAAACTACCAATTCCTCCAAATACAACAATAATTAATACATCGATTGATTTCATAAATGTAAAGTCACTTGGCGTTACAGTTCCTAAATACGTTGCTGTTAATGTTCCACCAATACTTGCTGTAGCTGCTCCAATGATGAAAGCTAACATTTTATAGCGAGTAACATTTACCCCCATTGACTCTGCTGCAATTTCATCTTGTAATACAGCATAAGTCGCACGACCTGCACTACTATTAGCATAGTTTAATACTAAAAATAGTCGTTAAAACTAACGCAATATAAACAATTGTCCATGTTGTTGTTAATGGAACCCCACTAATCCCTGCAGCACCATTTGTAATTTTCATATTATTTAATGCTACACGAATAATTTCTGCAACTCCTAATGTTGCAATGGCTAAATAGTCCCCTTTTTAAACGAAGTGTTGGTAAACCAACTAAATAAGCAATCACGATTGAAATGACTACTCCAACTACCATACCAGCAAATAAACCAGCTAAACCACTAACCGCTTTACCGATAATAGCAGCACTATAAGCACCAATCGCAATAAATCCAGCATGCCCTAGTGAGAATTGACCTGCAACCCCCAAGATTAAATTTAATCCGACTGCGAAAAATAATATTAATCATGATGTTAATAAAAGTACTTTCATAATAGAAATTAATCACTCCTACTTGAACTAACACTTGAAGTAATAAATAAATGACTACTGCAGAAGCTAACCAAATAAGATTTTTTTCTGATGAAATCGTTGCATGTTTCTCACCTACACTTTCTCTTTAACATTTTTTTACCAAACAAGCCTGCTGGTAATACTAATAAAATAACAAATAATAGGAAGTAAACTACTCCATCTTTATATGGAGAAAATCCTAAATAGCTAACTAAAGTTTCTAATAAACCAATGACATAGCCACCAATCATAGCACCTGGAATACTACCAATTCCACCTAATACCGCAGCTACGAATGCTTTTCAAACCTGGTACAATCCCCATTGTTGCAGAGAATGTATTATAGTATAAAAGCCACTAATACCCCTGCAATCCCTGCAAGACTTGAACCTAATGCAAATGTAAATGAAATTACTTGATCCACATCAATCCCCATTAATTGAGCTGCATCTTCATCTACCGCAACCGCACGCATCGCTTTCCCCATTTTTGTATAATGAACGATGAATTGCAATAATGCCATTAAAATGACTGTTGTAGCAAAAATTAAGATTTGCTTTCCCATTAATCGTAATATTGCCAAATAAAGTGTAGTTTGTTGTTCCAAAATCAGATGGGAATGGACGAATTTCTGCTCCGAAAAAGATAACTCATCACATTCTCAAGTAAAAATGAAAACCCCAATCGCTGTAATCAAGGCAGCAACACGAGTTGAACGTCTTAAAGGTTTGTACGCTACTCTCTCAATCACTACTCCTAAAACCGCACAGCTAACCATTGCTAATAGAAGGGATAAGAAAAATATTTAACCCCAATCCATTCATTGCATAAAAACCAACAAACGCACCCATCATATAAACATCACCATGAGCGAAGTTGATTAATTTAATTGTTCCATAAACCATTGTATAGCCAAGTGCCACTAATGCATAAATACTTCCTAAGGCAATCCCATTGACTAATTGTTGTATCAATAGCTCCATTTTAAGCTCCTTTCTCTAACAAAACGATTTTCTTGTATGTGTCTATCATGTGAAAAAAGAGGCGGGTTTCCCCAACTGCCTCTCTTTCCTCAACATTTTATATATTATTGTGCTGCATATTCTTTAGCACTTACTTCTTCACCATTTTGGAATTCGATAACAACTGCTGATTTAACAGGAGTGTGATCTTTACCCATTGTAAATGTACCAGTTACACCATCAAAGTCTTTTGATTCTGCTAAAGCTTTTTTGATTGCTTGCGCATCAGTTGAACCTGCTGTTTCAATAGCTTTCATTAATAATTCAGCTGCATCATATGCTAAAGCTGCAAATGAATCTGGTGTTGTACCATATTTTTCTTTATATGCTTTGATAAATGCTTGAACATCTGCATCTGTACTTTTTAGCTGAGAAGTGAGCTGTATAGAAGACATTTGTTAAGTTTGCTTTATTACCAGCTAATTCTGCTAATTTTTCACTTGATAATCCGTCTCCACCAACGATTGGTTGAGTGATTCCTAATTCACGAGCTTGTTTTGATGATTAAACCAACTTCTTCGTAGTATCCAGGAATGTATAATACATCAAATGATTTTTGATTTTAATGAAGTTAATACTGCTTGGAAATCTGTATCTTTTGATTGATAAGTTTCTTTCGCAACAATTTGTCCACCAATTTTAGCATCTGTATAAGTTTTTTCAAATGCTTCAGCTAAACCTTTAGAATAGTCACTTGCTGAGTCTTGTAATACTGCAACTTTAGCATTCGGGGAATTTTTTTGGCTTACAAATCCAGCACCTACAACCCCTTGATAATTATCAGAGAAACATACACGGAAAAATGTAGTCATATACTGATTCTGGGTTTTTCGCATCTTTTAATGTAATTCCGTCCCCTGTTGTTGCTGAGAATACAGCAGGAATTTTTGCTTGTTCCATGATTGGAATTGAAACTTGAGCATCTCCTGTTGTAGCTGGTCCGACAACCCCAACAACTTTTTCAGAAGCTAATTTTTTAGCAACAGAAGCTACCTCTGTTTTTTCTGACTTGTTATCGTAAGATACATATTTTAATTCTTTATCTAATAATTTACCTTTTTTTGTTCAACGGCTAATTTAACAGCGTTATCCATAGCTGAACCATAAGCGGCAACATTACCTGTTAACTCAAAGTTACCCCCAAGTTTTACTGTGTTACCATTTGAAGCGCCACCTGCACTACATCCCGCTAAAATTGCTGCTGATACCAATCCTAATCCAAATTTTTTTAAATTCATCATAATCCCTCATTTCGTGTTCTTTTTTTAAGTGATGAGAAGATTATATAATATTCTGACAATTCATGCAATTGTTTTTTTTAAATTTTTTTGAAAAATTTTTTTAAAGTTTTTAATTGTTTTTTTAATCCATGACAACTTAGCGCTTACATTTTGTGAAATCCGTAATTTTGATGAAAGTAACAATAGAAACCGTGTTCCCGTAATCATAAAAAGTAATGTTCTTTTGCCCTTTCATTTTTGATATCGATTTTTTTCGACATCAACATTTCAAACTCTGATTTCATCAACTGAAACATAAAATCCACATCGAAGTTGTAGTATTTGTTACATGAGATTCGCACAAGCGAAGCTGCTGGCGTCCTTTTACTACTACTTTAGGAAATCCGTTCCCTTTACGTACTCCCTCATACAAAAAAAGTAGGAATAGACTTCACGTAGTAGTAAAAGGTATTAGTAGCCAAGTGTGGCTACTAATACTGGGGAAAATTTGAGACCTTAGGCTCAAATTTTTAGCTATGAGACCGCAGGTCTGCTAGCGTCCCTTACTACTACATCAGGAAGTCCATTCCTACGACTCCTCCTATGCCAAATCATAAACTCATATCATTTAAAAAGGACTTTTTCGCTGTAGTAAGAGTAATGGTAGCCACACTGGCTACCATTACTCGGTGAAATCGAGACCTAGGCTCAAATTTTTAGGGCATGAGACACCTTCGGTGGCTGCTGCCGACCCTTACTACTTAAGAAAAGTCCATTTCTATAAAAACAACCTTCAAATAATCACTCAATGGTGTATGTGGTGCCACTGGGAAATCCATCGGCAATTTCTTCTGGTGCGCTATACGATATCTTCTTCCAGAAGAACAAAGCCCCTTATGAATCATTTCTAAAAATTGCTTCTCTGAAACATTTGCCGCATTCGTCGACAAAAATTAAATTCCCATTTTTTTGCCGTTAATGGAACTAATTGCTCCACTAAACCAGCATAATCCTTTTGCAACCGAAAAAGTTCTCTTCTTCGTACGAGCAAAAACTAGGAGGATCTAACACAATCGTATCAAATGTTAAAAGCTTTCTTTTGCTGCATATTTAATATAATCAAATACATCCATTACATAAATCTTTTGTTCAGATGCATCAATTCCATTTACTTCGAATTGTTCCCGAGTCTTCTCTAAACTTCGATTGGCAACATCCACACTAGTTGTTTTGAACCGCACCACCCATTGCTGCAGCTACTGAAAAAGCTCCTGTATAACTAAATAAATTCAAAAATCGTTTTTCCCAGCACTATAGTCATCTCTTAACAACGTACGAACTTCACGTTGATCTAAAAAGATTCCTGTCATCAATCCTTCATCAAGATACGTTGCATAACGAACTCCTTCTTCTTGAACAATTAATGGTTCACTCGCCTTTACTCCTTTTACGAATTGACTTTCCGGTAATTTTTCTTTTGAAGAATAACGAATTTTTTTCATAAATACCTCGGATACTTGGAATTGCTTCTTGTAATTGTTCTATAATTAGCTCTTTCCATTGATAGATTCCTGCACTATACCATGAAACTACGACAAATCCATCGTACCAATCAATCGTAATTCCACCAAGTCCATCTCCTTCACCATTAAATAAACGAAAAGATGTTGTACTGTCATCCACCATTAAAGAAGAACGTTTTTTTGCAGCTTTTTGGAATAAGCCTTTTACAAATTGAGGAGTTAATTTCTCGCCATCTTTTTTTCGAATAGACCCAACCAATTCCTTTTATGTTGGAATCCTACATAAGCCATTGCTAAAAATTCTTTTTTTCTCATTACAAACACGAACACATTCCCCTTCTTCTGCATCAAGTGGTCGTGCTAAATCCTCTTGATTTAATAAAGGGGAGCCTTTTTGACTAATTGAGCTGCTTTTGTTTTTAAAAATAATTTCTTTCATCTATTGATCATCCTTTTTAATTTCATTCCTTTACTATCTTAAAACAGTTTTCACTAGATTACAAATTCATCAAAAAAAGATTTCTCCTGTGTAGCAAAAACCATCATTCATCTATTTAAGTGGTAATTCTTGCTATTAAGAGAAATCTTACTTGTTCTATTCTGTTTCTTCTTTTCCTGGGAATGTTAGTGTAAAGGTTGTCCCTTTTCCAACTTCACTTTCTGTTTGAATCGTACCATGATGACTCTTCATTAATGAATGAACAATGGCTAATCCAATGCCGGATTCTCCATATTTCGTACTCTTTCTAGAAACATCCGCCTTATAAAAATCTTTCCCAGATAGCTTCGACTTCTTTTTCATTAATTCCAATTCCATCATCGATAATTTGAACGATTGCATGATTATCTTCATTCCAACCTTTAATCAAAATATGACCCTTATCTGTAAATTGATTTGCATTCTTTGTCATATTTACTAAAATTTGAATAAAAACGATCATAATCTGCATACACTGTAAAGTTATCTGGACATTCATATTTTAATTCATTTTCTTTATTCGAAGCAAGCTCTTGAAGTTGATCTACAACATTTCTCAATGCTTCTGCTCCATTGAAATTTTGTTTCACTAATACAATTTGATCAGAACGAATTTTTTTCGTAGTCCAGATTTTCATTGACTAAGCGAATTAAGCGTTGCGTTTCATTCGTAATTAATTCCAAGCTTCTCTCACGACGAGTCTCTGGAATCATATGGTGAATTAAGCCTTCCAATAGTCCATTCATCGTTGTAAGTGGCGTTCTCATTTCATGGGCTACATCCATCATTAATTGTCGTCTTAAATTTTCTTGTCGTTCAATTTCTTGTTCAGATTTCTGTAATGACTCTGCCATCTTATTAAAGTCCATTACTAAATCATCAAATTCATCTCGTTTTTGAGTCGGTAGCGAAATATCATAATTTCCTTCAGCAATTTCGTGTGTCGCTTTTTCTTAAGCGATTAATTCTTCTTGTTTGATAATTAGCAAATAAGACACTCAGAATAACACCTGCCACTGCTGCCGAAGAGAATCCTACTAAAATCGAATTTCTTAACTCTGCCATTTCCGTTTCAATACGACTTAATGGACTAGAAATCGCTAGAAATCCATTATAAGTTTGATTTTTAAAAAAATTGGATAATAAATCGTCACTAAATCAGCCGCTTCGCCCACAAAGTTATGTTTTTGTTTGCTTTCATATTAATTGCAGATCCATCTTGTAAATGTTGTAATTCATCATCCGTTAATGAGCTTTTTACATTTAATACCGTTGCTGGATAAGTCATTTTATTATCTTTATCAAAAATCGCTACACCTAAATGTTCATCTTTCAACAAAGATAAACTACTGCTAATTTCATCTGCTGTTAAATCATGCACTAAAAATTGCTTTTTGCATATCCAAATAATTGTTGAGAACGTTGTAGGAAAAATTTTTATTTGTCATAACATTATAAAACAACAATCCACATACGATAACAGATACTAATACAACGGATAAAAAAACCTACTAATTGTTGGTAAAAAAATATTTCATCTTCTAAATCCCACTATCATCAAATTTATATCCAACACCCCATACAGTTTGGATGACATGAGGACCCACTGCTTCAATTTTTTTGACGTAATTTTTTTAATATGTGCATCAATCGTACGTTCATCTCCAAAAGAATGGATCTTCCCAAATCTTCGTTAATAAATGCTCTCTTGAGAAAAACTTGACGAGGATGTTGTGCCATTAATACTAATAAATCAAATTCTTTTTGGAGTTAATCCTTCAATTTCTACCCCATCAATAAAAAGCTTCATGAGTTTTTGTATTAATCGATACATGATTTGTTTCAATATCAAATTGACCTGAATTTGTTGGAGCTTCACTAGAAGTACTACGTCCAATACGACGATGTAATGCTTTAATACGAGCCATCATTGTTAATGGACTAAATGGTTTTTGCTACATAATCGTCGGCACCAATTTCTAAGCCAATAACTTGATCACTTTCTGAATCTCTTGCTGTTAACATCACAATAGGTACTTGCTCATTCACTTGTCGAATTTGGCGACAAATTTTGCATACCATCCATTGATGGTAAATTTAAATCTAAAAATCACTAAATTCCATTTTTTTCTTGCTGATTCATAAAAAGCATCATAGCCTTCTTTTTCCATCATGATAAAACTCTGCTGTCCAACCTTCTTTTTCAAAAAAACATTTCCATCATTTCACAAACTGCTTCTGTATCTTCAATCATTAAAAATATGCATCTTACTTCCTCCTTTGAGATGATTTCATTATTAGTATACCGTAAGTTTATGAATCCGTTAACTAAAAAAAGTATGAAGATTTTATGAAGATAGCAACACACATTAACTTGGAACGAAACTCTAATCCAGAAATGCATACATTTTTAACTTAAGTTTGACAAATTTTATAATTTTTGGATTACTTCTATTTTTAAACCAAAACTATTTTTTTGATATAATCTGCTTGATTTTAATCAGATTGGGAGAATCTATGATGAACAAATTTACAAAAACCTAAAAAAAGACCGTTTCTAAAAATAATTGAAGAAATGAAAGACAAAAAGAGGTATTACATTTAATTATATCAATATTTCAACAGCGGAAAGGTATTTATCTGAAATAAATAATTACTTACGTACTGCAGCTTATAGAAAGAATTATCCAAAATATCAAAGAGGATGTAATCAGGGAAAATATATTAATTTAGATTTTTCTTATTTAATTGAGTTAAGCGTTCTTGATATGCATTACAGGTTTTTAATTCAAAAAAATGTGTTCGGATATAGAGCATAGTATGTGTGTAAAATTAATAAACGATATTGAAAAATGATATCACAACAGATGGGTATGATATAGTAGAGAATTTTTTTCAAAAAGTATTCCCATGAAATTAAAAAAATAGAAAAATACTATTTTTATCTCCACATACAGGGATTTAATAAGAAAAATATTTTACTATTCAAACAAATAATAATCGACATAATATAGTTAATTTTAATAATTGTCCTGTTTGGGTTTTAATGGAATTATTAAGTTTTGGTTCAATTATTAATTTTTATTTGGATTATTATGATAGCCGTAATTTGAGTCATATATCGAAAGAGATTTTTAAATTTAGTCCGTAGTCTACGAAATGCAGTAGCTCATAATAATTGTATTTTCTATGATTTGAATCCTGGTACAACAGTACCTCCACAAGAGATTACAGAGTTTGTAAAACAAATTAATGGTATCACAAAAATCCCAAAGACAGAAAAGATTATCTTCACGTCCAGTATTAGAGTTTGTTACACTGATTTATGTTTATGATAAAATTGTAAATGGAAAAAGTTAAGAATTATCGTGTAAATGAGTTAAATATATTAATAAATACTAGAATGAGAAAAAAATCAGGTTTCTTTTATTCTAATACTTTAATTACTAACACATATAAATTTGTAAAACAAAGTTACCGATTATTTTACTACACTCGAATAACATTTGACATTATAGACTAATAATGCTAATGTATTCTTATCAAAGAAAAAAATTGGAAACGATTTTTTTGACGGGGCAACGTTACGACGGTGCCCTATTTTTTTTATGTTTGTTCGACAAATTCTGTTGTTTAATAAAATTTGTCTCCTCAGACTTCCCATCTTATGTCAGATTTAGTAGTAATTTAATGACGTTTTTGAAAAATTTCCCAACAAATGAGCCCAACAATCATAACGAACACGACTCCCACAATCATCATCGCTCTATAATGCTCGACAAAAATAACTCCACTAGGCTCTGGAGCTGAATTCCCACCTGTTCGTTCTATATTTTTTTCATTTAAGTAAGTAGCTAAAAACCTTTTTGAGCTGTTTCGTATGGATAAAGCGTATCAAATTTTTAATGTTCCTGCCTTACTCTTCATCTGAGTGTCTTCAAATGGTAGTGAGTGAATAAGCATGCGATACTCATTATCTGCTAACTTCACTAATGCAATTGGATCCATCATCACTTTTTGTTGGTTGGATATAGAAAATGGCTTGAGGAGTGATTGATTGCTCTTTTAACACCTTTTCTATTATTTGAGCAAATGGTTCAACTCCTTCTTCGTATTCCCCAACAGAAGTAATATCCCATTTTCCAATTTGTTTTTTTCTTGTTCTGCAACACTCTCTGCACTCATCAATCCATTTGCCACAGCTTTTTTTCGCTTCTTCTCTATCAAAAATCCTTTTACAATATCAAATCGAATTTCTACTTTGGGTTGACGATGAGAAGTTGGTACAACCCAATAATACTCTGTTTTTTTCAATTCTTCTTTTAAACTTGCATCATTAATCTTAGGCACAGTTTCCAAAAAAATGATGCTTCTTCATACACTTTCACTGCTTTATCCCATTGAATATCCGAAGATAGAAATAACTGATTCAACCTCTCCTCTGATTTAGTTGCTAAACTCTCAAATTCACTTTGACCGATATCAGAAGCCATATTCTCATTTTCCATTGCCAATACAGTCAAACTTCCTAAAGTAAATACCAACATTCCTAGTAATAAAGTAATTATCTTTTTTTCATGTTGTTCTCCCCAATCTTCATGTTCAATTATTGCATCCTATTTTACAAAAATCTGTATATCGTCAATCTTTAGCATTTAATATTTCGCATTACACCTAATAAGTCAGGCATTACAACTTAGATTCCCATAAACAAACCTTCTGTTATATAACTTCTATATTTTAATTTGATTGTACTGCAACAAATACATTTTGTAAACGGTTACTTTATTAAAAAAATAAAAAAAGAGCCAAGTTCACTCCCTTAGCTCTCTCTCATCTCAAATTATCCTCAATCTTTTTTTCTTGTAATTTGAATCGCAAAACATTCAATTGATCCATCTGCTCTTCACTCCACGGTGAACGTCGTCTAGAAATTTCTTGATATTGTCTAGATAATTGGTCCTGTTTCTTCTTACTTCTTTGAATTTCTTTAAAAAATTCTCTTGCAGATTTTCTTAAAAGCACCTTTTTGAAAAAAATGACCCATTGCTCTGCTAAATCACTCGTTGCTACAGACACTTGAATGACTTGCGTATTCATTTCGCTAACTGTTCTCTCAATATATTCATCTGCCGTTTCATCTTCTGCTGTAAAAATAACTTTCACTTGGGAAGATTCAAATGACTGAGTAATGCCGGGAACAAATTGTGCATCAAAAACAATCCACACTTCAACCTGTTCAAATTTTCTAAAAATTAGCGCAGTGATGGATGAGTAAATCACGAGCACTTTCTAAGTCCCCTTGTTTTTTTAAAAGCAACTAATTCAGGCCATGCACCAATCATATTATACCCATCAATGATATATAATTGTTTCTTCATAAATCACCTATTAATGACGAGAACGGAAAACTTCATACATCATTAAAGCACTTGCGACACTCGCATTTAAACTTTGAACATGTCCAGTCATTGGAATAGTAATCATTTCATCTACGGCATCTTTGACAATACGAGAGACACCTTTTTCCTTCATTCCCCATCACAATCGCAATTGGACCTTTTGTATTCCATTGACGATAATCCGTCCCTTTCATATCTGTTCCAAACACCCAAACGCCACGTTCTTTTAATTGTTCAATCGTTTGAGTTAAATTCGTCACACGAACAACGGGAACATGCTCGATAGCTCCAGTAGAAGCTTTCGCTACAGTAGATGTTAAAGAAACACTTCTTCTCTTTGGAATAATAATTCCGTGAACTCCTGTAGCATCTGCCGTACGTAAAATACTTCCTAAATTATACGGATCTTCAATTCCATCTAAAATTAAAATAAATGGATCTTCATTTTTTTCCTGAGCCTTTTCAAAGACATCTTCTAAAGTTACATATTCATAAGCTGCAATCGAAGCAACCACTCCTTGATGGACAACTTCCCCAACAAGATCTTGTAATTTAGCTTTCGGAACATTTTTGAATTTGAATACGATGTTCCTTTGCTAAATCAATAATCGGAGTAATTTCCTTTCCAGATAAAGCTTCTTGAACCCATAATTTATTCACACGTTCTGGTTGTTGTAACGCTTCTCTTACTGCGTGACGTCCATATACAAAAATCTGTGGACTCTTGCTCATTCGAAGAACTTTCCGGTGTATATTTTTGGACGAGGTGCTTTTAGCCTCTTTTTGAAGCCCTTTGGTTGACTTCCTTTTCTTCTATTCGAGTTTCTTTTCTTGTCTAGCCATGTTTTTTTCCTCCACTTGTTGAATACACCATGCGATGACTTCCTCTAATCGCTCTTTTTGTCCACTTAAATATAAATAGCCAATCATTGCTTCAAATCCTGTAGACATACGATACGTAATGACATCCGCATTTTTTTGCCTTAGTATGACTCTTAGCATTTCTTCCACGTTTGAAGTATTCTAATTCTTCTTCTGTTAAAAATGATTCGCTATCCAACATTTGTTGAATTAAATTTGCTTGAGCTTTTGGCAGAAACATAACGAGTAGCTTCACGATGTAAGATATTTGGTTTCGTCTTCCCTGTTCTTAACACATGTTGACGAATATATAATTCATAAATGCCATCACCCATATAAGCTAAGGTTAAGCCATTTAATAAATGCCAATCTTTAATGATTTCCATTATACTCTTCTCCATCTTGTTCCTTGAGCAGTATCTTCTAACACAATTCCTTGAGCTTTCAATAATTCTCTAATTTCATCGCTTCGAGCAAAATTTTTTTCGCTTTTCTTGCTTCTAAACGTTCGTCAATTAATGCTTGAATTTCATCATCTACTAACTCTTCTTGAACTTCTTTCATTCCAAAAAAATCGCAAATAATTGTTTAGCTTTTTCTAATAATTTTTCTAAAAATAACACGGGATACTACTTCACGTTCTAAATAAACATTCCATTCTTTTTACGAATTGATATAACACTGTCATCCCGTTAGCTGCATTAAAATCATCATCCATCTCTTCTTGGAATTTACCTTCTAATGCTTCAAAAACCAGCCCATACATCTTGATCATCTTCTAATGAGTCAACTGCCTGTTCTAAACGATAACGTGTATTACTAAAAAGTTGTTTGAATTTTTGACACATTGGCTGTTGCTTCTTGCAGTGAAGACTCACTGAATTTCAATGGTCTACGATAGTGAGCACTTGCTAGGAAGAATCGTAAAAATTTGCGGATCAATTTCTTTAATAATATCGTGAACTAATACGAAATTACCAAGAGATTTACTCATTTTTTCTCCATCTTCCCCCATTGTTACAAAGGCATTATGCATCCAATAACGAGCAAACGGATGACCTGTTTTTGATTCACTTTGCGCAATTTCATTTTCATGGTGTGGGAATGCTAAGTCTTGACCACCACCGTGAATATCAATGGTATCTCCTAAATGTTTTGTCGCCATTACAGAACATTCAATATGCCACCCTGGACGACCTTTGCCCCAAGGAGAATCCCAACTAATTTCCCCTGGTTTAGCACTTTTCCATAGTGCAAAATCTAATGGATTTCTCTTTTTAGCATCATCTGCACTTTCCGTTCTTTGGCTAGCTCCTACTTGTAAATCTTGAATACTTTGATCACTTAATTTTCCATAATCTTTGAATTTTTCAGTGATAAAATATACATCTCCACCAGATTCATACGCTGCTTCTTTTTCTACCAACTCTTTTACAAAGGCAATAATATCATCCATCGTATTCATAACGGTTGGATTTAAAGTTGCTTTTTTTACATTTAATGCAGCTGTATCTTCATAAAAAGCTTCAATATTTTTTTAGAAACTTCTTCAGGTGTCATTCCTGTTTCATTCGCTGCTTTAATAATTTTATCATCTACATCTGTAAAATTAGAAACATAGTTCACATCATACCCACGGTATTCAAAAATAACGACGGATAGTATCAAATGCAACCGTACTTCTTGCATTTCCAATATGAATATAATTGTAAACTGTTGGTCCGCAAACATACATTTTTTTACTTTCCCTGGTTCTAGTGGTTTAAATTCTTCTTTTTGACGTGTTAAAGTGTTATATACTTGAATCATAATTTCCTCCATATAATTCTGTAATTTCTCGTTCTTCTTTTTGAATGAATTCTAACAACTTTAGCAGGTAAGCCTACTGCTGTTGTATGAGCTGGAATATCCGTTAGCACTACTGCTGCTGCACCAATTTTGGCACCTTTTTCCAATCGTAACTGGTCCAATGACTTGAACATGAGCAGACAATAATACTCCATCTTCAATGGTTGGATGACGTTTTCCCGTTTGCTTTCCTGTTCCGCCTAATGTAACACCGTGGAACATTTTTACATCATCTCCGATAATCGCAGTTTCACCAATAACGATTCCCATTCCATGGTCAATAAAAAAATCGACGACCAATTTGCGCTGCCGGGTGAATTTCAATTCCAGTAAAAAAATCGACTAAATGTACTCAGCATACGAGCAAGAAGTCTACATCGGCAAGTAGTATGTAACCAATGTGCTAGTCGATGCAACACAGTCGCATGATAGCCTGGATACGTTAAAATAATTTCTAAACTACTTCGTGCAGCTGGATCGTTCTTTTTATAGGTTTCCATATCCTCTTGAAAACGTCCCATCTCCTCACTCTCCTTTACTTGTACTATTTTTTTATTATAGCATATTTTCTACCTTTTTTTCTCTTTCTCAAATTAATAAACTAAAAAGACTTTTCAATGAAGAAAAAGTCTTTTTACCTCTCATAGACTAACGGTTATATAAATAGACTGATTAAAATAAATTTTTTTAATGTAGCGTACATGAGATTCGCTTTTGCGAAGCTGCTGGCATCCTTCGCTATATTACGGAAATCATCCTTGTATACATCCCTCAAAAAGTAGAAAACAGAAAATGATTTTTTTGATGCTGCATTAGCAATATAAGCCACTCCATTTGTGGCTTATATTGCTGGGAAAAATCGAGACCTTAGGCTCGAATTTTTAGGAATGAGACTCGCTTTTTAGCGAGGCTGCTTCCGTCCCATGCCGCATCAAAGAAATCATTTTCTGTTTTCATACGACAAAACTAGGTTCAAAAATAACACCTGCTAATGCACATAATGCTGTACCTGATAATGTCACAGGTCCTAATTCTAAAATTGCTCCACCTAATCCTAAAACTAACATCGAACTCGCAATAATCAAATTACGCACTTCTCTAAAAATCTACTTGCTTTTCAATTAACACTTTCAAACCATTACTTGCAATAACTCCATATAGTAAGATAGCCATCCCACCAAGCACTGCATTTGGAATAGTTGAAATTAACGCTGTGAATTTCCCAAGGAAACTCAACCCAATCGCAAATAATGCTGCATTACGAATCACTGAAACACTTGCAATTCTTGTCATCCCTACAACCCCAGTATTTTCACCATAAGTTGTATTCGCAGGCCCACCCATAAATGCTGAAACTGCAGTCGCAACACCATCTCCAATTAATGTACGATGTAAGCCCGGTGTTTTCAAAAATTCTCTTCCACAAATTTGACTTAAAACTGTATGGTCACCAATATGTTCTGCAATTGTTACAACGGCTACTGGTAAAATTGCCCAAGTTTCAGGTCCAAAAATACCAATGATATTCTTTGAAAAAAATCCATTTGTTGAAAATGGTAAATATAATTGCGGAATCGCAATCCAATCTGCTTCTAATACTGGAGTGAAATCAACCAATCCAAACAGTACAGCTACAATATATCCTCCAATAATTCCGAATAAGAATGGAATAATTTTTAAAAATCCTTTAGCTTTTGTATTAATAAATGCTGTAATCAAGAACGTTACAATCGCTACTGTTATTTGTTGAACTGTACCATCTTTAATAAATCCTGCATTTGTCACGGCTGAATTTGCTAAGCCTAAACCAATTACCATAATCATCGGTCCAATGACAATCGGTGGCAATAAACGATCAATCCATTTTGTTCCAATTAATTTAACCGCTAATGCTACTACTACATAAACAAGACCTACAAGAACAACTCCCCGACTGTGCCGCTGAAACATCGCCATTCATTTGCTTCATCGCAAATGCCATTGCTGAAATAAATGCAAATGAAGAACCTAAGTACACGGGCACTTTAAATTGAGTTGCCACCATGTAAATCAGAGTTCCTAAACCTGATGCAAATAATGCTACAGAAACAGGCATCCCTAAAAATTAATGGCACTAAAATCGTTGCCCCAAACATTGCAAACACATGTTGCAAGCTTAGTAATAAGCCTTTGGCTAAAGGTGGATTTTGATCCACATCAAGTAATAAGTTGACTTTTGAAGTTTGTAACTCCATCATTCCCTCTTTTCCGGGCCTTTTTGTGCATACAAAAAAGCAACCCTATTTATTTTTGTTTGCAAAAGGGCTGCTTTCATATAGGAAAAATTTTTTTCTATGCATAAAAATTTCCCCAGAAATATAAACTTGAACTATGATCGCCTTTTTTTCACCTCACGGGATGAATTTAAAAAGCCCTCGCTATGCGAAAAGTATACTAGACTTTTCATAAAAATAACAAGTGGATTTTTTTCATTTATTTGAAAAATTTGTTAAATTTTACACCATGAGTATCTCTGTCTCTTAGGTTTAATATTCATTGTATTTTGCTTAAAAAATTAATTATAATACAAGTATAAAAAGAAAGCGATTTCTTGAAAAACTCTTTTATGTATAACTGTATAAGTTATATTCTGCAAACTTTTTCTAATCAAAGAAATATAATAGTAAGTGTTAAAGATAAAAAAATATTGAATTAGGGGATGAATATATGAAAAAGAGAATATTAACGAGCTTGATAACCGTTTTAGGAGTAGCCTTATTTTTCTTTTCTAAAAAAATTATATGAATGTATCACTAGTAATGAGCGCAGTAATTTCCTGTATTTTTTTATAGTTTTTAGGTGTATTTATGATAGAATTTCGATGTAATAAATAATTCTAAAAAAACGTGTATCTCATCCCAAAAATGAGAAAGTTATATAGTGAGCCTCTCTTGGCTCTTAAATTAAGAAAGTTATCAGTAATTTTTTTGCTACTTAAAGTGTTTTTTTATCTTTCTATACCTTCTAATTCAAAAACTTTCTGTTGTCCATAAATGCTATTATTTCCATTTACGACAAATGCGACAATACATACAATTGCTGCATATGGCATCATACTATATCCGAACACTTCACCGATAATAAAAAAATAGGGGCTAGCCAGTGTTTGTTGCACTTCCAAATACAGCTCCGTAACCTAATGCCGCTGCTACCATTGGAGAAATTCCTAACCACGAACTCATCACAATTCCTAAAGAAGACCCAATTGAAAAGAGAGGCGTTACTTCCCCGCCTAAAAAAATCCTGCACTAAGAGAAAAGACGGTTAATCCTAATTTCAAAATCCAATCTTGCACATAAATTATCTCATTAGAAAAAACTAGCATGAATTAAATTCGTCCCTAATCCTGCATAACGACCACTACCAAAAGCTGCGATTAAAATACTGACAACCATTCCTAATAAAAAATATTCTTAAAAGTTGGACTTGGAATTTTGGTACTCAAATATTTTTTTCAAATACGCCAAACTCACACTAAATAGTCTTCCTGTTAATCCAAAAAGCAATTCCTAAACCTACCATCTTAACTAAAGTCTCATCGAATTGAATTTCTACAGGAATGCCCACCATAAATTTCTCTAATCCTAAACTTTGAGCTACATTCATCGAAATAAAACTGGACAACAATGCATAAAAATAATGCATCAATTTGTAATTGACCTACAATCATCACTTCAATCGCAAAGAAAGTTGCTGCTAGAGGAGTGCCAAATAGTCCAGCAAAAGCCGCTCGCCATCCCAATCATTAATAAAATTTGACGATTTCTCTTAGAAGAAAACCATTCTTGAAACTGATTCGCAACCGTTGCACCTAATTGAACCGCAACTCCTTCTCGACCCACACTTGCTCCAAATAAATGCGCTAGCCATGTTCCAATCATCATAAAGGGAATTAACCATTTTGAAATGCGATTGTCCTCTCCTTGCCCAATTCGAAAGACAATATTCATTCCTTCAACCGCATTTTTTTCCCGTATTTTTAAATAAACTGTATGAAATAAAAAAATCCTACTACTGCTAAAAACGGAATCAAATACACAAAATATTCTACCCGTAATTCGGATACTTTTAATAATACTTGTCCAAAAAGATGTTAAAAACTCCAGTAATCACTCCGACGATAATACTAACTATTCCTAGTAAAACTTTTTCTTTGATTTTTACACGAATTCACCAAATAACCTCCTCGAATAAAAAAAGACTGGAGAAATTTCTCCAGCCTCCGATTTATGCTCAAATTTTTAATCTAAAATTGTGAACTTTTCAATAAATAATGGACTTACTGAACGGTTTTCATGAATACGTCTAATCGCTTCAGCCATTAATTGGTCCACACTAACTTGTACAATTTTTCCACCTGTTTTTTTCTTCAGGAACTTGAATTGAGTCAGTTACAACTACTTCTTTAATAACAGACGCATTTAAACGATCTAATGCTGGACCTGATAATACAGGGTGAGTACAACAAGCATAAACTTCTAATGCACCAGCATCCTTAATAGCTTGCGCCGCTAGTGTAATGGTTCCAGCTGTATCAATCATATCGTCGATTAATACGGCAACTTTTCCTTTGACATCACCGATAATATTCATTACTTCAGCTACATTTTGCTTTTGGACGACGTTTGTCAATAATCGCAATTGGAGCATGTAAAAAAATTCTGCTAATTTACGTGCACGAGTTACTCCACCATGGTCTGGTGATACAACGACGATATCTTTTATCTTTGAAATTATTTTCTAAGAAATAATTGGCTAATAATGGAGCTCCTAATAAGTGATCCACTGGAATATCAAAGAACCCTTGAATTTGAGCAGCATGTAAGTCTAATGTTAACACACGGTCAGCACCTGCTTGTGTAATCATATTTGCTACTAATTTTTGCTGTAATTGGTTCACGTGATTGAGCTTTACGATCTTGGCGTGCATATCCATAGTACGGTAATACAACGTTAATTGTTTTCGCACTTGCACGACGTAATGCATCGATCATAATTAATAACTCCATTAAGTTATCATTTACTGGATACGATGTTGATTGAACAATATAAACATGGTCTCCACGAATACTTTCATCAATGTTAATTTTAATCTCTCCATCACTAAAATGCGTAACGGATACTTTTTCCTAATTCTACCCCGACTTGATCTGCAATTTTTTTGAGCTAATGGACGATTTGAGCTTAGTGCAAAAATCTTTAAATTTGGATCGGAATAATGTTCCACAATGATAACCCCCGAAGAATTTTTATTTTTTTATTTTTTTCACTACTATAATAATAAACGTTTTTTTGATTCGTTTTTTTAAAAGAACTAAATGTATATTTCTATGATTTTTTTGAGCTGAAGGTAATTTTTCAGCATAGTTTTCTTTATTTTCTTGACGAGAACGAGCAATTGCTAATGCTCCATTTGGAACGTCTCTTGTAATGGTAGAACCCGCTGCAATAAAGACATCATCTCCAATTGTAACAGGTGCTACTAAATTCGCATTACAGCCGATAAACACACGGTCGCCTACAGTGGCTCTATGTTTATTTTTTTACCGTCATAGTTTACAAAAGATTGTTCCACAACCAACATTAATTTCTTTTTCCTAAATCAGCGTCTCCTACATACGTTAAGTGACCGACTTTTTGTTCCTGCTCCCAAAGTTGCATTTTTCACTTCTACGAAGTTTCCAATGTGAACAGAATTTCCTAGTACAGCTTTTTGGACGAAGATGTGCAAATGGGCCAGCATTACTATGAGATTTCATCAATGATTCTTCAATATTTGAACTTGTGACTGTTACATAATCTTCTAAAATAGAATCACGAATGACACTTCCTGAAGTAATATGACAATGTTGTCCAATGACTGTATTCCCTTTTAAATACACTCCTGGTTCAATAACTGTATCTGAACCAATCACTACTTCTGAGTCAATATACGTTTGTTCAGGGTCAATTAATGTTACACCCTGTCTCATATGTTGTTCATTAATACGTTGACGCATTGATTTTTTTCTGCTTTTGATAAAAGCAATTCGATCATTCACGCCCATTCCTTCATCAACATTTGGCATTTGATAAGCAGAAATAATTTCTCCACGATTTTTTTCAAAATTTCTAATACGTCCGGTAAGTAATATTCCCCTCGTGCATTATCATTTCCAACTTCGCTTAATGCGCTGAATAGAGATTGATTATCAAAGCAATAAGTTCCTGTATTAATTTCTTGAATCGCTGCTTCTTCAGGTGTAGCATCTTTATGTTCTACATTTTTTTAAAACTGTTCCATCTTCCTCACGAACTACATGTCCATATCCAGTCGGGTCATCTACCCAAGCTGTTAAAAATAGTCGCTTTTGCTTTTGTATCTTCATGAACTTTCATTAATTGTTCAAAAGTTTCAGCTGTTAATAGTGGTGTATCTCCACAAACAACTAAAGTTGTTCCTTCTTTGTCTTTCAACAATTCTTCTGCTTGTAAAACGGCATGACCTGTTCCTAATTGTTCTGCTTGCAATGCATAAGAAACACGTTCCCCTAATTGTTGTTGTACCATTTCTGCACCATGTCCAACAATAGCTACAATCGTTTCGGCTCCCCGCACGTTCTACTTGATCTACCACATGCTCTACCATTGGTTTTCCACAAACTGGATGCATCACTTTATAAAGTTCAGATTTCATTCGTGTGCCTTTTCCAGCTGCTAAAAATAATTCCGTATTTTTTTGATTCATATTATCCCTCGCAAGTTCTATTTTTACCTCTTTATAATAGTAAACTATGATGTTTTTTTGCAAGAAAGTGTCTTGAATATGGGGAAATTTATAAAAAGATTCGAATGACATATTTCTATCATTCGAACCTTTAATATTTTTAACGTTCTTTATACAACTGAATTAATTCTTTGGAAAAATAATTGAACCATTTCAGTCATTGCCATTTGATCTTCAGCATGAATAAAAAAGTAGAGATAGTTCAGTCTTTTTCTCCTGCAGCTTCTTTTTGAATTAAATCTGCATGAATTTTATGCGCTTGAACAAAAGCATTCTTCTGCTTCTGTTACTTTTTTTCATCAGCACCTTTAAAATCCCCTTTTTCGCTAATTCCACAGCTTCCATATAAGAAGATTTTGCTGCCCCACTATTCGCAATCAACTGAAAACATACTAATTCCATATCTTCAGACATATTATCCCTCCACTAATGCCAAAGCTTGATCTAAAAACTTTCGGTCCATTCATCATGCCATAATCTCTCATGTCAATTGCAGCAACTGGAACATCTCCTGCCAATGATTTTACATTTTCAAGTTCATATCGAATTTGAGGACCAATTAAAATAACATCCGCCTCTTGTAAATTTTTTTCTTAGCTTCTGTTAGTGACTTGGCTTCAATATGTGCTTCAATAGAACGTTCTTCGGCACTTGATTGCATCTTTTTACTAACATACTTGTAGACATTCCTGCATTACAAACTAATAATATATTTTTCATATTAATCACTAACCTTCGTATTGATTTTCCATGACACGATCATGAACTTTGATAAATGGAATATAAATTAGAACTCCTAAAAACTAGGATAATCGCTTGAACAACTACCGCTCTCCAGTCACCACCAGTTGATAAGAATGAGCTAGCAAAAATTGGTGTAGTCCATGGAACTTGTACCACACTAGGACTCATTAATCCAAGACTTGTAGCAACGTAACTAATTAAAAATACCTAAAAGCAGGAACTCCGATAAATGGAATTGCCATAGATACGTTATAAACAATTGGATAACCAAATAATACTGGTTCATTAATGTTAAATAATCCTGGAGCAAATGCTAATTTTGCAACATTTCTACTTGCAGCATTTTTACTTACTAAGAATGTAGCAATTAATAAACAGATTGTTGAACCACTACCACCCATTAATGCATATGTTTGTACTTGTGATACATTAATAATATGTGGAATTGCTTCGCCTGCATTATAAGCTGCTGTATTTTTCAAGAATGTTGATAATTAATAATGGTTCTAAAAATAGAACTATAAATAACGGCTTAGTGAACACCAAATAACCATAACATATTTCCTAATGAGTAAAGAATGATTGCTCCCCATAGACCAGTACTTACGTGACGTAATGGTTCTTGAATAAATGTAGTAATTAATGTAATTAAGTTAGTTCCCCAAATATTGAACAATAATGTTGAAACTAAACCAAATACTGAAACTACTAAAATAACTGGTACTAAAACATTAAAATGATTTTTCAACTGCAGGTGGAACATTATCCCCTAAATGAATTTTTCAGTGCTTTAACACGTGTAATTTTAATAAATAATTCTGAAGCTAATAAAGCAACAATAACTCCAGCGAACATTGCTCCTGTACCTAAGTTAGAGAATGTTAATACTCCAGACACTGAAACAGGATCTTTTTGCTCCATTTGCCACAACTTGAACGGCATTTGGCATCATCGCAATTAGTGAAACTGCTGAAATCATAGATGCTGCTAAAGGATTTTCATATTCACGGTTTTTGTGCTAAATAATAACCAACCATTACTGCAATTAAAAGACTTGAAATATTCAATGTTCCATTTGCTACAGTAATTCCCCAATATTGAACATTTGATAATGTAGTTGGATCTGAAATAATCCATTTAAATACAGTATTATTTAATAAAACAACCAACCCTGCAAGAATATAAAGTGGCATAACTGTTGCAAATGCATCTCTTAATGTTTTTTTAGATGAATTTGGTTTCCAAGTTTCCCAGCAAACACAACAAATTTATCTACAAATTTTGAATTTTCCATGTTTATTCCTCCATTATAAATATTTATCTACGTCAATCGTAAATCCATTTTTATTACTTACTTCTTTGTACCAATATCCCGATTTTTTTAATGGTTCTTTTTGTGTTACTAAATCTACCGAAATAAATCCATAACGATTTTTGTATGCATTATTCCAAGACCAACAATCAAAAAAGCTGTCCATGTATGATAACCGAAACAGTTACTTCCTTCTTCTATCGCTTTATGCAACCACAATAAATGCTCTTCATAGAACTCAATACGATAATCATCCTGAATCATTCCTTGACTATCCATAAAACGTTCTTCACCTTCAACACCCATTCCATTTTCACTAATAAACCATGGGATATTGTGGTAATTATTTTGAATATTTTTAGCAATATCATAGATGGCTTTAGGATAAATTTCCCATCCTCTATAAGGATTTATTCTACGTTCTTTTCCACTCATAGTCTGAGAAATATTTATCTGGCATCCATTTTTCCATTAAAGGCTTCAGAAGATTCAGGAGCTTGAACTCTTTTTGGATGATAGTAATTCACTCCTAGAAAATCTACCGTATTCTCTTTTTAAAAATATTGAGTTCATCTTCTGTATGTTCCCAAAGTACTCCATCCTGTTCTAATATTTCTACTAAACTTTCTGGAAATACTCCATTCACAGCTGGCTCTAAAAATGAACGGTTGAAAAAAATCATCAGCAAAATGACCTGCTTCAACATCCTCTTTTGATGAGCTTTTTGGATAAGCAGGCGTTAAATTTAAAATAATTCCAATTTTTCCATTTAAATTTAAGCTACGATATAATTGAATCACTTTCGCACTAGCTAAATTTAAATTATAAATAATTTTGCACTGCTTCTTTTCCATAATATTTTTATTTGGATAATGAAATGCATATAAATATCCTGCTTCTGGGATTACCATCGGTTCATTAAAAAGTAGTCCAATACTCTACTACATCTCCGAATTGTTCAAAAACAAGTTCGAGCAAATTTTTACAAACAAATTGACTACATGCTTACTTTCCCAACCGCCATATTTTTTTCAATAAATCAATTGGCATATCAAAATGATGTAAGTTTAGTACCAATGTAATTCCACGCTCCTTAGCTTCTTGAATCACATTACGATAAAAATTCTACTGCTCTTCCATCCGCTTCTCCCGTTTCGAAGTCTTTTAATCAATCGACTCCATTGAATTGAAGTTCTAAAAGAATTAAATCCTATTTGCGTCATTCGCTCAAAATCTTCTTGATAGTGATGATAAAAAGTCACTTGCTACTCCTGGACCAACTTGATTAAAAATACTTCTGGAGATTTTCTATACCAATAATCCATTACATTTTCATGAATTTTATCTGTACTACCTTCTGTTTGAGGTCCACTCGTAGCAGCTCCCCACCAAAAATTTTTCTGGAAATACAATATTTTTATTCATATTTATCCTCCTTCCTCAAATATTTACACCATTAGTATATCACTTTATTTTTCATTTGTCTAGACATATTTTATAAAAAGTTATAGTCAAATTCCTTTTTGTTTGTTGATTGTTGTGTATCTGTTTGTTATAATTTTTCTTATTAAGAATGAAGGAAAATGAACATGAGTACAAAATATTTAAAAATATATCAACAACTACGTGAAGAGATATTACATCAAGATACTCCTTCTAATACGCAATTGCCTGATGAAATTTCATTAACAAAAATTTCATTGTAGTCGTATGACCGTAAAAAAAGCTTTAGACATGTTAGTGGATGAAGGTTTAATTTATCGCAAACGTGGGCAGGGCACTTTTATCATGCCTCAAGTTGAACAAAAACATAAAAATTATTGTCCCTGAAAGAGATATTCAAGGTTTAACAAAAATTTCTAAACAATCGCATGCACAAGTGCATTCAGAAATTATTCATTTTAAATTAGAATTCGCTACAAAAAGCATCGCTGAAAAGTTACAGATTTCTGTATTTTCTCCTATATATAATATATTTCGATTAAAATTATTGATGATAAGCCATACGTTTTAGAACAAACTTATATGAGTACTGATTTGATAAGTGGTATTACTGGAAGAAATTCTTCACCATTCTATTTATTCTTATATCGAAGGCACTTTAAAGCTCCGTATCGCAAGTGCAATGAAAAATTTTACGAGCCTCCATTAGTACGGGAAACAGATCAAAAAATATTTACACTTATCCCCTACTGAACCTATTTTTGAAGTAGGAACAAATCGCCTATCTAGATAATGGAACACCATTTGAGTATTCTATCTCAAGACATAGATACGATTTATTTGAATTTAGTTCATACGGATTAAAAATCATAAAGGAGCCGACATCATGCAACCTATCTTTTTAAAACCAATCCTACAAGAAAAAAATTTGGGGTGGAAAATTACAAACAGAATTTAACTTAACCTTTGCCAAGTGATAAAGTTGGTGAATCTTGGTCAATTAGCGCTCATCCAAATGGACAATCAACTGTTCTTTTTCTCCTTCTGAATATCAAGGAATGACATTAGCAGAACTATATGCTGGCCATGCAGATTTATTTCATCAACAAACATTGCCAGCTTTTTTCCCTCTATTAATCAAAATTTTAGACGCAAGCGATGACTTATCTATTCAAGTTCACCCAGATGATGCTTATGGATTAGAACATGAACACGAATTAGGGAAAAAACGAATGTTGGTATGTTATTTCTGCTGAACCAGGTGCAAAAATTATTTACGGACATACCGCACAAACAAAAGCAGAATTTGTTCAATTAATCCAAGAAGAAAAATGGAACGAGTTATTTACAGAAGTTCCTGTTAAAGCAGGAGATTTCTTCAATGTTCCAAGCGGAACCATTCATGCTATCGGAAAAGGGATTGTCATTTTAGAAACACAACAAAACTCTGACACTACTTACCGTGTCTATGACTATGACCGAAAAAGATGATGCAGGAAATCCTCGTCCCTTACATATTCCACAAACGATTGATGTCACTACAATTCCGCATCAATTACCAAGTTTTGAACAAATAATTGAAAAACGGATAATGCAACGATTACTCATTTCATTACAAATCATTATTTCTCTGTTTGGAAATGGGAAATTAATGATACTTACGCTACTACACTAGATGACAATTACTACTTGGCAACTGTTATCGAAGGTGAAGGAACACTAGAAGTAAATGGCGAATCATTCGCACTTAAAAAAGCAGATTCCTTTATCTTACCAACACCGATTCATGATGTAACTGTAAAAGGAAATTTAACCCTAATCGTTTCTCGTTCAGAAGAATAAGATAAATAAAAGAGTGAAATCAACTTTCATCGATTTCACTCTTTTTTACTTTACCCTAATAAATACAAAATCACTGCGACAATAGTACTTGTCAAACCTACCAATGCTTCGTAAGGAATTAATTTCATACGATCTTCAATACTCATAAAGACTGAGCCTCCAGTAGCATGGAAGAATGATCCATGAGGAAGAGAATCTAACACTGTTGCACCAGCATGAATCATTGCCGCTGCTGCCACTGCAGGAACCCCAGAAGAAACTAAAGGAGCTGCAAACGTTTGAGAAGCAATCGTAGAACCAGCTGTTGTAGAAGCTGTAGCTGCTCCCATTAAAATACCTGATAACGGTGCTAAAACGAATGATGGCATATTCAAAGCTTCCAACACATGAATCATATCCACTTGTAGCGAAGAAGCTTTAATAATTCCTGCAATCGTTCCTGTTCCAATTAATAAAAATCGATACACCAATCACTTTACTCAATCCAAATTCTGTATATTCTACAGTATGTTTTGAATGTCCTGTTACTAAAATCGTTACTAACCCACCAATTGGTAATGCAATTAAAGGATCCACGCTTACTCCGACTAATGAACGTAAAAGCTAATAACGCAATGACCACAACTGGTCCAAGAATTGCTTGGAAAAAATGGTACAGAATTGTGATGTTCTGCTTCCTCTTCCATATCGTCAAAAGCATGATCGACTTTCTTTTGCTAGAAATCCTGCTAATACAATACTCACAACTAATGCCACTAATGCTGGAATAATATTTTTAGCCATTAATGCTGTTAAATCTAATTGAAATGCTTCTGAAGCAGCAATCGTATTTGGATTTGGAGAAATAATATTTCCTGCTTTTCCCCACCAATCATCGCTAATAAAATACCTGCTTTTTGATAAATTTGCTTTTTGCAATCGCAATAGCAATCGGTGCTACTGTAATAACAGCAATATCAATAAATACTCCCACTGCACAAATAATCATTGTTGCAATCGCAATCGCTGCAACAGCTCTTTTCTCCCCTAACTTCTTCACAATTGTTTTCAGCAATCGTTTCGGCAGAACCTGTTTTAATTAAAGCTCCTGCTAAAATACCTGAAGTCATAATTCTTAATACTGGAGACATCATTCCTTGTGCACCAGTTACCATCGCACTAACGGAACCTGCTAACCCTGCTCCGCCAATTACTCCACCTACTAAAGCTCCTAAAATTAAACTATAAGCTGGATGAACTTTTTAATAATCAGTATAATTGCGAGAATTAATCCAACTAAAGCTCCTAATGTACTAATTTGATCTAACCATTTTATTTTCCTTCTTTTCATCATTTTCTACTACTCTAAAAAAACTTGTTCTACTGTATCCACCATATTTTGATGAGCGACTTCTTTATTCATTGCTTCTTTGAGCATTACAACTCCTCTTAAAATTGGGAAAAATGCATCAATTCCATGTTGATTACATTCTTTTTGCATCTGGTGTAACAGCTCCTGCAAAAAGCTAACACTTTCTTTTGATGCTTTTTAGCTAAGGCTGCTACTCCTATTGGAGCTTTTCCTAATGCCGTTTGTCCATCAAGTCTTCCCTCACCTGTTACAACAAAATCAGCAGTTGTTATTAATTCTTCTAATTTTGTTTCTGTTAATACAATTTGAATACCTGATTCTAACGTTGCATTAGTGTAGGTTAAAAATGCAAATCCCATACCGCCTGCCGCCCCAGTTCCGGGATAAAAATCGATCCGAATGAGAATTAATGTTCTTAGACAATTCAGCATAGTGTAATAATAATTGATCCAATTCTTGAACCATTTCAGGAGTTGCCCCTTTTTGTGGACCAAAAATAGCACTGGACCCATTTTCACCACATAATGGATTCGTTACATCACAAGCTACTTTGAAAGTACATTCTTTTTAATGTTGGATTTACATTGCTCTCTTCAATATTCGATAATTCTCTGAGTCCATTTCCTCCATAAGAAATAGCTTTTCCTTCTTGTGTTGCGAAATCATATCCTAATGCTTGTAACATCCCAACTCCACCATCATTTGTCGCACTTCCACCAATTCCAACAATAAAATGTCGACAACCTCTTTCGATTGCATCTAGAATTAACTCACCAACTCCATAAGTAGTCGTATTCATTGGATTGCGGCTTTCTTCAGGAACTAATGTAATTCCTGCTGCAGCCGACATTTCAATAATGGCTGTTTTACTCAAATCATCCTTCGATTCAATAATTCCGTAGACTGCTTCTACTTTTTCTCCTAATGGTCCTGTTACTTCTTTAGTAACAAAGACTCCTCCCATTCCTTCAACTAACGCTTCAACAGTTCCTTCCCCACCATCTGCTAATGGACGAACCACTACCTTCGCATGTTGATAAACTCGTTTTTACTCCTTCTGCTATCGCTTGCCCAGCTTCCATAGACGATAAACTTCCTTTGAATGAGGTCAATGGCAACAACAACTTTTCATCTTTAAGCCTCCCTTTTCATAGATTAATACACCATTTTAGCAAACGTTTACAATTTTTCATAGTATTTTTAGAATATTTCTTAAAAACAAATAAAAAGGATGATGTTTCTCACCCTTTTTATTTGTTTGCTAATAAGTCACGGATTTCACGTAAGTAATCTTCAGCTTTTGGTTCTGGAGCTACTTCTTTAGCAGTTTCTTCTTGTCCACGTTTCGCCAAGTCTTGAACAGCGTTCATTCCTTTAACAACCATGAAAAAGAACAAAACCTACAATGACAAAGTTAATCACTGCTGCTGCAAAAGCACCTACACCAAGTGTAGCTGAACCGATTTGAACAGATACTCCTGCAATTGAGTCTGCTTTGAATACCATTGCAATAACTGGCTCGAAAAATGTCTTTTACTAATGAATCAACGATAGCTTTGAAAGCTGCCCCTGATGATGACCGCAACTGCTAAATCAACAACATTCCCACGCATTAAAAAAACTCTTTAAATTCTTTTAACATTATAAATCTCCCTTCTTTCGAAATAACTTTACAAAAATTCACACAAAATTACAACTATTTCGACTTTATTCATATTTCTTTTGGATATATTCGTTAGGACGATAAGAATCAACATCAAATGAAGGTGTATCACCAACAGATAACTGTGCTAATAATGCGCCAATCCACACTCCTGAAGTTAGACCTGAAGATCCTAAACCGCTAGCTACAAATACCGAGTTTTCTTCTGGGATACTCCCAAAAAAATAGTAAGAAATCGAAGTATACGCTCTTGTTCCAATTCGACTACCAAGCCATTTCGCTTCTTTTAACGGTGGGAATACTTCACACGCTTCTTCATACATTTTTTTGTTGTAATTCTTCATTATCTCTTAAGTCAAAGCCTTGGTCATTCTCATGGGTTGCACCTACAATAATTTTCCCATCTGCAAATGGTAAAATATCAATCTCCCCGTGTAACATACAAACAGGCCATTTCCCTGTTTCTCCAGTTGTCTCTAATTCTAATTCAATTAATTGTCCCTTTTGCGGGCGAACGTCTACATAATATCCTAGTGGTTCAATTAACTCTTTCACCCACGCTCCACTTGATACGATAATTTTTGTCGAACGGTTTCCAATCCGTTATTGGTCTTAATGACTACTTTTCCTTCTTCATCTCGTACTAAGCTTACTTTTTCTTGTTGAACATTAGCCCCATTTTTGTTGTGCTAAATACAATTGCTGTTCGACTAAAAGTTTCCCATCAACTCTTCCTCCACCTGAACAATGAATCGCTCCATGCGTTCCATTCCATCCCGGAACATAAGAGAAATATTTTCCGCTTCAATTTTTAGTTAAAAGCCCCAATTCTCTCTTCTTCTTTTTCTTCGTTCAGTAGCAATTTTTTTCTAACTTTTCTAATAATTCCGAAGTCTTTTTTTAAACACTAGCGCTCCAACTTGATCATACGGTAATCGATTCACACCATCTTCTTTTTAATTGTTCCATTAATTCTGGATAATAAGAAGCTCCTCTTGCGGTCAATCGATACCAATCTTTATTTCTTCTTTGAGATAACCATGGGCAAATAATTCCTGCAGCAGCTTTTGTAGCTTGCCCAACTCCATCATCATAGACGACTAATTCTACTTCTGGATTTTTCGATAATTGATAAGAAGCTGTTGCTCCCACAATTCCTGCTCCAATAATTGCAATTCTCATCCTACTTCCCCTTAATCTTTTCGATTCCATTGATGTTCTTGTTCAAAAAAATTTCTGCAATTTGTAATAATAAATCTTCTCTCCCTTTTTGCAGCCATCACTTGTACCCCAACTGGTAGTCCTTCTTGTGTACAATAAATTGGTAGACTAATCGCTGGTTGTCCTGTAATGTTGGCTAATTGAGTAAAAGGCGTTAACTCCAATGTTTTTCAAACATTTTCCAAATAATTTCTTGTTGTTCATTTACTGAAAAATTGTTCAATGGACTCTAGTGCTACTCGAACAGATTCTTTCATTGGATACTGATCATGTTTTTGGAGCGACATCATTCACACATGGAGTTAAAATCACATCATAGTCTTCATGACACTCTTGCATTTGTTTTGTCCAATAATCCCACTGGTTCAATGCTGCACTGTAATCTTTCGCTAAAATACGCTGCCCAGATTGGTAAATACCCCATGTCATTAATTCCATATCTTCTTTTGTAAGTGGACGTTGTAGCATTTTTTTCAATTCCATCCATCATCGTAGCAGTTTCTACACTATTCATGATATAGTAATTTTTTTCATCACTTCGATACCATCTACGGACCATTGAATTTTTTTCAATAGAATGTCCTTTTTCTTGTAAAAAGTTTTACTGCTCGATTCAAAGCATTTTTGCAGCATCTTCTACTTTATTACCAATCGGTGAATCTTCTATGACGGCAATTTTTTTAGTGGTCGATCAATGGAGGCATAAAGTTGCTGTTTCAATAATTTTGGTAGTATAAACGGACTTTCCATTTGTTCTACTTGCAGTACTTCTAATAATCTTCTTGTATCACGAACAGTTTTAGTTAAGGCAAAATTTACTGAAGCTCCTTGCCAGCCACGATAGCCATTTTGGACCAACAGGGATTCTACCACGACTTGGCTTTAATCCTATCAAACCAGTAAAAACTAGCCGGAATTCGAATCGATCCTCCACCATCACTTGCCATCGCAATTGGAACCATTCCACTCGCCACTGCACTTGCAGCACCACCACTTGATCCCCGGCATTACGACTAATATCATATGGATTTGAAGTGACACCCCATAAACTAGGTTCTGTCATATTTTTTTAAATCCAAATTCAGGTGTGTTTGTTCGTCCAATAATGACAAATCCTGCTTCTTCTAATTTGGTGACTAATATATCTTGATGTGTTTGAAGGATATTTTTGAATAAACGTGAACCTGCCGTAGAAGGTTCGCCCTTTTGACATTGACCTAAATCTTTTAACAATAAAGGAACACCTGCAAATGGCTTATCACTAAAAATTACGTGTTCGAGCTTCTTTTTAACGCTCTTTCTTCTTGCAAATGAACAACTGCATTTAAGGTAGGATTTAGCTGTTTCACTTTAGAAATTGTATCTTGAACTAATTCAACTGAAGAAACTTCTCCATTTCGAACTGCTTGTGCCATCGCTGTTGCATCTTTAAACTCTTGCATGTTTATTCCTCCCTCCATTTACTCTTCTTTATTGTACACGTCCGTTTTCTATTCGTAAACTATTTGTCAGACAAACACAAAAATAAGCTAGGCTTTCGCCTAGCTTATTACAAAAGAACTAACCCCAGAATTTAACTCCTAAAACATGTCCTACAAACGCTAATCCAATACCTAAAACTAATAATAGTCCGATACAGAATAATGGAGTACGTTTTTCTTAGCTAATAAATAGTATAAGAATAAAGTAATTGCTAATGGAATTAATTTTGGTAATACACCATCTAAAATTGTTTGAATTACAATTGGTTTTTCACCATTCGCAATTTCAATACCTAATTTAGTTCCACCGTATAAGCTTGTTAATGCCCCTACTACGAATACCCCTAAAATAGAAGCTGCACGTGTAAATTCTTTGGCATTTGCTGTAAAGATACCAATAGCATCAGTTCCTAAATCATAAGACCAGTGCATTAACCAATAACGAATCGCAAATTGAGCTGCATTAAATACTGCTAGGAATAATAATGGCCCTGCAATACTACCTTTTAATGCAAAGTCAGAAGAGATACCTGCAACGATTGGTACTAAAGTGAACCAGAACAATGCATCCCCGATACCACCTAAAGGTCCCATCGCAGCAACACGTACTGCACGAATAGTTTGAATATCAGCTTTATTTTGTTCTAGTGATAATACAATCCCCATAACAAATGTTACTAAGAATGGGTGAGTATTAAAGAATTCTAAGTTATGTGACATAGATGCTGCTAAATCATCTTTATCAGTATGGATTTTTTTCTAAACCTGGTAAAATACCATATAACCAACCCGCTGCTTGCATACGTTCATAGTTGAAAGAAGATTGTAAAAAGATTGAACGCCATGCCATTTTATTTAATGTTGCTTTATCTAATTTAGGAGCAGGTGTTTGAACTTTATAAGAATCTGGAATATTATATGCCATCTTCTTCACCTCCATCATAATTTACAACTGTTGCACCAGCAGATTTGAATTTTGTTTGGATTTGGAAATCCCAGTACGCAATTGCAAAAACCGATGAATGCTAATAATACTAATGCAGAACCTGCTAAGCTTGCACTTGCAGAAACAATGTTAGCTAATGCAAAACCTAAGAAATAGAATCCCCATAGTTCTTTAGAAACCATTACTTTAAGTAAAATTGCAAACCCTACAAAACGCATCATTCCACCAGCAGCACTTAAACCGCCCATGAACCATTCAGGAATTGATTTTGTAACAGCATCCCCGATACTTTGTCCACCGATAAAAAATAATACAACTACAAGACCAAATACAGCCCCTAAAGCAGCCATTGCTAAATAGTTTAATCTTTCAATACCTTTTGGATTTGCTTCGTGCGCATAACCATCAGCTACAGCCATCATAGGTGACATTAATGCAAAAATCAAAGTTACTCCATATTGACCTAATAAAGCGAATGGTACTGCTGCCGCTACAGCAGCTGTTGGTTCTAATTTCAAGCTAACTGCTAATACTGTAGCCATAATTCCACCGATAACAGCATTAGGTGGTTGTGCCCCACCAACTGGCATGTTACCGATTGTCATTAATTGATAAGTACCCCCAACGATCAAACCAGTTTGTAAATCACCTAAAATAGCTCCAATAACAGGTCCCATTACGATTGGTTGGTAAAGAGATTCTAAGAAGCTAAATTGGTCAATTGCAGATACAAACGTTACTAGGAATACTAATAAAATTTGAATAAAACTTGCTTGCATGTTCATTGACTCCTTTTTAATAAATTAATAAATTATTGGAATAATTTCGATACATCTTCTTTTCCTTCGGTTGGAACTTTTTGAATTTCAAGCTCAACTCCCAGTTCTTGCAATTTCTTAAATGCAGCTACATCTGCATCATCCACTGCAACTACACCAGCAACTTGACGTTTACCTTCCGCCATATGCATGTTACCGATGTTCACTTTCTTAATAGGTACTCCTCCTTCCACTAGTCTTAAAAACGTCTTGAGGATTTTTCACAAATAATGAAAATCAACTGACGATCAGCTGCTTTTTCCAATGATATTAATCGTTTTTTTCAATTGTGAAATAACGAGTTTGTGCACCAGATGGAGCAGCCATATCCATTAATCCTTGACGCATCGGATCTCCTGCAACTTTATCATTAGCCACTAATAATAAATTTGCACCAATAAAAGATGTCCATTGTGTTGCCACTTGACCATGAATCATCCGATTGTCAATTCTAGTTAATAAAAATATTTGGCATTCTTCTTTCTCCTTTCATTTTTATTACAGTGTCATTATAACCGATATCAGCATCTTTTGAAAGAGCTTTCTTTGTTGTTTTAAAAAGAATTTTGATGTTTTTGTGAAAAAAATATCTTATTTTCTATTATTCTTCTGTTTTTCCTCCGAAAATAATATATATTTTTATGTTATAATTTGCACCAAAATAAAAAAATCCAAGCAGAATTTTTTTCTGACTTGAATTTTTATTTTCATTTATGATTAAGATTTATTTCCGAACAAAGAATATGTTCCGCTAATAGTGACAACAATGCCAAATAAAATAACAATCATTCGATTCAAAAAAATCATTTCCAATGAAAAAAACTACAAATAATAATTCCAATGCCAATGGTACTAATTGATAAAAAAACTTTTCAATTGAAACCGTCTTTGACACAGAAACTTTCGCTTCAAACTCCTCCATCGAAACTTGTTTTTTTACAAGATATTTTTGGTAATACACTTTTTGAAATAGGCAATCGTAGATAACGCATAAAAATAAAAATTGCTGATAAACAACTTAACAAAAATATTTTTCTGGGAAAAAAAGCTATAAATCATAGCACCTATTGCTACAGCAATCACTAAGCGTTGTCTAAATGCATTGAAACGTGCTAAATCCTGCTTTGGAATATGATAAATAGATTTTAATATCGGAAGATAAAAAAATATTCTTTATCATCTAAACCCTTATAAAAATTCTCCTAAAAAAACTTTTTCATCTTCTCACCGCTTATAAAAATCTCAGAAATACTATATCGAGAAACCGTAATCACTAATCCTTTAGCAATTTCTAATTCGATTTGATCACTCTCAATTTTTTTCACTGTGCCATAAATTCCATTTGCTGCCAATACACGTTTTCCAACTTTTAATTCTGAATGTAGCTTTTTCAAAAATATTGTTGCTGATGTTTCATATTTTTTTCTCGAAAAAGAAATAATAAATACCTAAAAATAACCGCTATAAAAAAACTATAAATGTTATTGAACTTCCAAAAAAATAATTTGAACTGTTTGCATCCTTAAATCCCATCCTCATCTTCTTCAATTATTTGTTCTACTTTCGTTGGTAACACTACATATTGAATTCCTTCTTTACCCGCACCTAAGCTTTGTGTTACTACCGCTTTTTGCATCACTCGCAAATTCACGGAACATTGCAATTTCAATTAACATTGGTAAATTAGTCCCCACTACTACTTCAACATTTTTAAAAATCTACAGAAGCCATCATTGCAGATTTAAATGGACTACCACCTAATAAATCAGCAAATACTACAATTCCTTCTGTTGTTTCTTGTAATTCTTCCATTGCAGTTCGCATATTTTGTTCTAACGTTTCCATAGGTTCACTTTCACGAAATGGAACTACTTTAAATGCTTCTTGCTTCCCTGCAATCATTTCTAATGCATGAGCTACACCAACTGCATATTCTCCATGTCCTGTTAAAATTAATCCAATCATTGTATTACCTCCCTAATATATTATACTTATATACTAGTCCAGGTTTTAACAAAATACAAGAAGAAATTTAACCGTTTTTCAAAAATCGTTTCTAACTACCCTTTTGTTCCAGATTCTCCACAGTATCAAAAACTTTAAGGATCCTTCACAAATTGACCGTGATCCTTTATGGGGAGGACATCAATTTACTGAACTAGCTGAACCTTTCTATTACAAAATTGATGACTAACTAAAATTACATTATAAAATTGATAACTAACTAAAATTACATTATAAAAATTGATGACTAACTAAAATTACATTATAAAAATCCCGTCAGTTTTTAGTCTGACGGGATTTTTCTACTAAAAAAATGCCCTATAAAAAGGGACATTACAATTTAAAAACTTATTAATCATTAGAATAATTCTTTATAGAAAAGCAATTGTTTCTTCTAATGTTGGCATGAATGGGTTACCAGGTGCACAAGCATCGATTAACGCATTTTTAGATAGATATTCGAAATCAAAGTCTTTTTCTTCAATTCCTAGTTCTGTTAATTTCTTAGGAATACCTACAGTTTCAGATAGTGTTTCAATTTCTTTAATTGCATAAGCTGCACATTCTTCATCTGTTTTACCAGCTGGATCTAATCCTAAAGCTTTAGCTACATCACGGAATGCTGCAGGAACACGTTTTGCATTTTCACGTTCAATAACTGGTAATAACATTGCACAGCATACACCGTGTGGTAATTTATAAACAGCACCTAATTGGTGAGCCATTGAGTGAACATAACCTAAACCTGCGTTGTTGAATGACATACCACCTAAGAAGATAGCATTTACCATTCCTTCACGAGCTTCGATATCGTGACCATCTTTTTACAGCACGTGGTAAATATTCTTTAATTAATTCAATTGCACCAATTGATAATTTTTTTAGTTACTCCATAAGCACCTGGTGTTACTAATGCTTCAACAGCGTGAGTTAAAAGCATCCATACCTGTTGCCGCAGTTAATGGAGCTGGTTTAGAAACCATTAATTCTGGGTCATTAACTGAGATTAATGCTAAACTATTTTTATCAACCATTACCATTTTAACTTTACGTTCTTCGTCAGTAATAACGTAGTTAATTGTAATTTCTGCTGAAGTACCTGCTGTAGTGTTAATAGCTACTACTGGTAAACCTTTTTTTAGCTGATTTGTGTAATCCTTCATAGTCTTGAGGTTTTCCACCATTTGTTGCGATAACTGAAATACAGCTTGCAGCATCTTGTGGAGATCCACCACCTAAACTAATAATGAAGTCACAGTTGTTTTTCTTTTTAATGCGCTAACACCATCTGTTACGTTTTTACAAGTTGGGTTAGGTTCTACATCTGAGAATACAACATAATCAATTCCTGCTTCATCTAAAGGTTTTTGTAACTTTAGGAAGAATTTCACTTGATTGGATAAATTTATCCGTTACTAATAAAAGCTTTATTGTAACCTAAATCTTTTTACATAAGAACCAATTTCGTTTTACTACCCTCTTCCGATTAAGTTAATTGCTGGTACATAAAAATGTTGACATAATGTTTCTCCCCTTAAATTTGTTTCATGAATTTTTTTGTATTTTTTTAGTGTTTATAAAACACCTTTTTTTAAGAATGATATTGCCATACAAGGCACTTTCGCCCGTTTGAATGACTAGATAAGCTTTTTTTCAGCTTGATCATAAAAATTCAAAACGTTCAAATTCTTTAATTGCTGCACCTGGATGACTTTCTTCTAATAATTTTTTTATATTCGTCCCAAATAACTGGAACTGTTGTATCTCCGGTACTACTTGCATAAGTCCTGCTTGGTAAGAACTATATGTGTCTAATGGTAATAATTGTAGAATTGCTTCTAATGCTACTGGAACTCCATGTCCGTCCATACGAACAACACGTTGTCCAATGCGGTGAGCTGGAAAAATTCGCATCCGCGATTACCAGCTCATCACCATGACCCATTTCCATTAAATATGCCACTAAATCAGGACTCAAAATTTTAGGAATTTGTTTTAACATGATGAAATTCCTTTCTTAATTTGTTTTGAATTTTTTTGTTGAATATTAGTAAATCCTTCAACAGGTTGAGGCTCATAACGAGTCACAACTTCTGAAGCTTTTAATTAGATTTTTGTGCTTCTTGACGTGAATGAATCACTTCTAGTGTCAATAATTGAGAAAGGATATTTCCTAACGCACTTGCTTCCACTGGTCCTGTAATGACAAGACGATTTGTGAAGTTTGCAGTAATTTGACACAATAGTTTGTTTTTGGATTCCTCCACCTACCATTTGTACGGTTGTCATTTCTTGTTTTGTTAAGTCTTCTAATTGTTCAATTGTTTCTAAATAAGTTAATGCTAAACTTTTCAATTACAATTCGTACAATATGTCCTTTTTGTTTGAGGAACAGCTTGTCCTGTTACTTTACAAAACTCTTTAATTTTACTTTCCATATCTCCTGGTGAAGCAAATACTGGATCGTTTGGATAAATCCATGTTTGATTATCCGTTACTTTTTTTCAGCTAATTGTACCATTTCAGCAAAGCTTACTTCTTCACCTTGACTTCTCCAGTCACGTTGTAATTCTTGGATAATCCACATGCCAGTTGTATTTTGAAGTAATCTGTATTTACCATCGAAGCATCCTTCATTTGTTAATCCTGATTCAAATGCTTCATCAGTAATAATAGGCTTTATCTGATTCAATACCTACTAATGACCAAGTACCGCATGAAATAAATACAGTACCTTTTTTTCATTTTCATAAGGAATTGCTAATACAGCGGCTGCTGTATCATGTCCAGCGCCTGCAATCACTTTAAATGGTTCAACTTTTAATTCTTGAACAATTCTTGGTGATAAATCTCTTAATACAGATCCATTTTTAACTGGTTTTTGAGAACCATTTGGTTGGAATTTCTAGCTTTTTCAAAAAATTTCTTCTGAAAAATCTTGTGTAAATACATCTAACAAAACCACTCGTACTTGCGATTGTATATTCGTTTTGCAAGAATACCCGCTAATAAGTAATTAATTAAATCTGGGATAAACAAAACTCTTTGTACGACTTCTTTTTAGCTGTGGTTTTTTTCTTGTAAGTCTGAATAAATTTGTAAAAATTGTATTATACGTTGCAGGTTGAACCCCTGTTTTTCTTAAATAATTCATTTTTTAGAAATTAATTGATAGAACGATTCTTCATAGCGTCCCATTCGATTATCTCTGTAACAATGCGGTTGATAAAGTAAATCTCCATTGTGATCTAAGTATGCATAGTCCACTCCCCATGTATCAACAGAAATGGAACGAATCGGAATAGAATCATTTGAAGCTTTTTTTAATTCCTTGTTTGATTTCACCAAATAAGTGTAACAAATTCCAATACAATCCATCGTTAAGATTCACCGGCTCATTTTTGAACCGATGAACCTCTGATAACTGGAGGGAGCTGCCATTATAAATGGCTTGCATGACACGACCTGAACTTGCACCCTAAATCAATAGCTAACACTTTCATTGAGTCCATGCTAATTCCTCCATAGTTTTTAAATTTTTATTCATATAATAATGCTTTTAATTTCTTCTTTGTCGATGTTTGAAGCATCATACCATTTTAGAACCTGTATCTACGTCTTTAACTGTTTCACCTTTAGCTGAAGCAATTGCTAATTTAACAGCTTGGTAACCAATTTGAACTGGGTCTTGAGTAACAGAACCTACAAAGACACCTTTACGGATAGCATCTTGTTGTAATGCGCCTGAGTCAAAACCAACAGCTAAGATTTTATCTTTGCCTAATTTAGATTCTTTGAAACCACCGTTTGCGTTGATGATTGCTTTAGCAGCAAATTCATTTGAACCATAAACTGCGATAGTATCTTCTTTTTCTAATACTGTTGAAGCTTCTGTTTTACCAGCAGCATCGTCTACTTGTGCAGGAACACGAACTTCAATGACAACTTTAGCATCTGCTTCTGAAACATTATTTTTGAATTTGTCATGTCCAACTACAGCTGTTTTAATACCTTTTTTCTCTAATAATTCAACCATTTTATCAATGAAACCACTTGTTCTTTGAGTGATTGATAGAGAGTTAACTTCTTGAGAAACTACCCCAATACGAGCTTTTTTATCTCCAACTTTGCTTTCTAATAATTTGAATAAGTTTTCTGCAGCGTTTCCTCCGGCAGCGTGGTTGTCAGTTGAAGCTGTTGCTTTAATAGCTCCTTCTGGTGCACCTGGTACCCCTGAGTCAAACCCGATAATTGGAATATTTTTTTGCTTTGAGCTTGTTTAATTGCATCTAATTCTGCTTCTGTATCTAAAGCTGCTAATGCAATAGCTTTTGGATTTTTGTTGATTGCGTTATTTAATTGTTCTAATTGTTCAGCAATCGCTGTTTCATTTTGTGGTCCTACGAATGTAATTTTAGCACCTAATTCATCTGCTGCTTTTTGAAGCACCTTTATTAACTGCTTTCCAAAAGTCATGTTGGAAACCTTTCGCAATTACTTCAACTTTAAAAATCTCCACCTTTTTGATCCTGATGCTGATCCACCACCTGATTTAGATGAACAGCCTGCTAAAATTGCAGAAGCACAAGCAAAAGTGGCAATTGCAAAATTTCAATGATTTTTTTCATAAGATTTCTCTCCTTTTTATTTATCCTTTATAGGATTTATACTAAAATTTTGAAACACTCAATACTTTATAACGCTTATTTTTTTCTTGTTTTTGACGGATTAAGATATCAGAGTAAACCGCTACAATTACTACAAATCCTGTGATGAATAATTGATAGTGTGGTTGTAAGTCGATATATGGTAAACCAATTTTCAATACTGACATGATGAATACCCCAATAATTGTACCAATTACTGAACCAACACCACCGGCTAATGAAGTACCACCGACTACTACCCCTGCGATTGCATCAAGTTCCATACCGTTACCAGTACCAGGAAGAATTGTTGAATATGTTGCTGCATATGCGATACCAGCTAAACCTGCTAATAATCCACTAATAACATAAGCTGTACCTTCCCATTTGATAACATTTACCCCAGAAAGTCTTGTTGCTTCTTTTGTTAGAACCAATTGCGAAAATGTAACGACCAACTTTTGTTTTATTTAATACAACTGCTGCTAAAAGTGCTACCACAATCAATACAACTAAACCTGTTGGTAGATTATCTTGCGTTCTGAATAAATCTTTATACCAACCTTCACCAGTTCCACGTAATGGGAAAGTAATACTTTGTACATTAGATACGATTGAACTTAAACCACGTGAAATCATCATTGTACCAAGTGTTGCAATGAATGGTGGTAAACCAAATTTCGCAATTAATACTCCGTTGAATAATCCGAATACACCTCCAATCACTAAAATTGCTAAAAAGTGCTAACCATAATGGCCAACCCATTTTTGTATGGAGCACACCACCAGTAATAGCAGCACACATCATTACAGTACCAATAGATAAGTCAATCCCACCAGTAATAATAACGAATGTTACCCCAATAGCTAAGAACCCAATGTAATAAGATGCATCTAAGATGCTCACTGCTGTATCAAATGAACGGAATGATTCACTTGAGATTGCAAAAAATGCGAAAATTACAATCAATGCGATTATTGCGATTAATTTTTGTAGCCCAACTGTTTTTACTAGTTTAGTCCAGATGGAGTTTCTCTCTTCCATATTTATACCCCTCTTCAATTATCGATCTGTAGCTAATGCTAAGATACGTTCTTGTGTTGCTTGACTAATGTCAAGTTCTCCTGTTTTACGTCCTTCACACATAACAACAATACGGTCACTCATACGTAGTATTTCTGTTAATTCTGAAGAAATCATAATGATTGATTTTCCTTGAGCAACTAGCTCGTTCATCAATGTATAAATCTCACTTTTACGCACCAACGTCAATTCCTCGAGTTGGTTCATCAAAGATTAAGATATCACTGTCTTGTTCTAGCCATTTTGCAATAACAACTTTTTGTTGGTTACCACCTGACAAGTTTCGAACTAATTGTTTTGAGGATGGTGTTTTTGTTCTTAATGATTTAACAAATTTATCACTTGCTGTAACAATTTCTGCATCATTGATTAAACCACCATGTACATACTTATCTAAGTTTGTCATTACTGTATTGTTTGCAATTGTCATATCAACAACACATCCATAACGTTTACGGTCTTCTGATAAGTATCCAATACCTTCACGAATAGCATCTTGAGGATTTTTAATATCAACTTCTTTGCCATTAATTTTGATGGTACCGCTATCTTTTTTATCCGCACCGAATAATAAACGCGCTACTTCTGTACGACCTGCACCCATTAAACCAGAGAAGCCTAAGATTTCGCCTTTTTCTTAGTACAAAGCTTACATCTTTTTACAGAACTTCCTGCATTTAAATGTTCAACTTCTAAGACTACTGGTGCATCTTCTGGTACTGCTGATGCTGCTTTTGGATCTTCGTAAATTGTACGTCCAACCATCATAGCAATAATTTCGTCTTTAGTTGTATCTTTTGTATTTACCGTACCAACATATTCACCGTCACGCATAACCGTTACTCGGTCAGTGATACGAGCAATTTCGTCCATACGGTGAGAAATATAAGTAATTCCTACGCCTTTTTGACGTAAATCATCAATAATTACGAATAATTCATTGATTTCTGATTCAGTTAAAGCTGCAGTTGGTTCATCGAATACAATTACTTTTGCATCCATTGATAACGCTTTTTGCAATTTCAACCATTTGTTGTTTCCCAACTGTTAAATGACCCACTTTTTCTTGTGGATTAATATCCAGTTTTAACAAGTTAAATAATTCTTTTGCCTTTTTATTAGCTGCATTATCATCAATAAAGAACCCTTGACTAATTTCTTCACGACCAATGAAAAATATTTTGTGCTACTGTTAAATCATTCATCATATTTAATTCTTGGTGAACAATAACAATACCATCATCCATTGCTTCTTTTGGTTTTGAATATTCCACTTGTTTTCCATTATAGTGAATCGTACCTTCATTTGGTTTATGAATCCCTGTTAGTACTTTCATTAATGTGGATTTCCCTGCACCGTTTTCACCCATTAGGGCGTGTACTTCTCAGCTCTTAAGTCGAAATCTACACCTTTTTAAAGCTTTTAACGGGTCCAAAACTTTTAACGATTCCCTTCATTTCAAGAATAACTGGATTACTCATGCGTTTCACCTACCTGTTCCAGTTTTATAATACGCTCTTGGAGCGCTTTCATTTGTGTTTGTTGTTCAACGACGATGCCTACCATTTCTAAGAGTAAATGACTATTCATAAAATGATCCTGTGCATGTACAGCTAGTAATGTTGGAGTACTTGCTTCTCCTTTAATTTCTAGTTGAATCATTTCCGTTTGAATATTGTGAGCTTCTACCCTTTAGCCTTTTGCTTCATCGAGTAATTCTCTTGCAGATGATAAATCACCTGCAAGAGCACTCTTCATTGATTGCATCGCTAAAGATGTCACTTTACTACTTTTTACTATAAGTTGCATCAACCGTTGTGTATCTGCTTTTTTAGTATCACTCATAAGTTTATCCTAATAATTCAATACCTTGTTTAAGAACTTCTTCTCCGCGCATATTTTCAAAAATCTTCATCTGAAATTACTGCAACTGGAATATCAAGGTTTGCTTTTTGCTTTTTCTTCAAGATAAGCTAATTGAGGTGATAATAGTAAAACATCTACATTTTTTTAAAATTATCAACACCTGTAATCCCTACAGAGTAGAATGAATAATCTAATTTATCACGATAAATTACTTCATGAATTCTTTTCTACTAACATACTTGTTGTTAATCCGCCAACACAGGCTAAAAATAATTGTTTTTTTGTCATTCTAGTTACCTCTTTTATTTATGAATTGGACCTAATAATTGACAAGCACGGTAATCAGCTGATTCTAAATCTTCTGTTCCGAATAATGACCAATTTTTCGGTCTGAAAATATCTTCCTCATCCACATTGTGCATATTTACTGGAATACGTAGCATAGAAGCTAATGTAATTAAATCTGCTCCAATATGTCCATAAGAGATTGCACCGTGGTTAGCACCCCAGTTGTTCATTACATCGTATACTGATTTGAATGCGCCTTTTTCCTGTTAAGCGAGGAGCAAACCATGTTGTTGGCCAACCTGGATCTGTACGATTATCTAATGTATGGTGAACTTCTTCTGGTAATTCTAATGTGTAACCTTCAGCAATTTGTAATACTGGTCCTACACCTTTTAGTAAGTTTAAGCGAACCATTGTTACAGGCATATTTCCTTTTGTTAAGAAGCGAGTTGAATATCCGCCACCACGGAAGTATTCTCTGTTAGCTGCTGGGAAATCAGTATTTTCAAGCATTGCATTTACTTCATCTTGTGTTAATTCCCAGAATGGTTTCATAACAGCTTCTCCATCACGAGTTGCTTGTCCTGTTCCATCTAAAGTACAAGAACCTGAGTTAATTAAGTGTAAGAATCCATTTTCTGCATGACCTTCTAATTTATGTCCTGTTACACGTTCAACTGCTTCTGGACTCCAGTAAGTACGAACGTCTGCGAAAAATTTGAGGTGTATTTGTTAATAAGTAGTTGAATAACATTGATACACCATTTAAAGCATCATTTTCTGTAGCAAAAATGTAAGGACGACGGATACCATTCCAGTCAAATTGAGTATTTAAGAATGTTTCCATAAAGTCCCCATTAGGGAAGTGGTCTGTCCATTGACGTTGACCTTGGAATCCACCAACTAAAGCATAGTGACCAACAGCTTCTTCCTCGAAACCTAGTTCAGCTAAGCGAGGGTTACCAACCATTAAGTCACGTCCAATCATGAACATTTTGATAACAAATTCCCATTGTTTATCTTTTTCTTCACGACTTAATACTAAATCTTCACGGTTACGGTCAAATCCTTCTTTAACATTTTCTTTTACCCAAGCTAGAGCACGTTCAAATTCTTCATGGTCATAAATACCACGGTCGATACGACGAGTAAATTCTGTCATATCTACTGATTCATTACGCATTCCTAAATATTCTTGGAAGAAATCAGGATCTACGATTGAACCACCAATACCCATTGAAACACTACCCATTGATAAGTAAGCAGTGTCTCTCATTAATCCAGTTGCTAATGCTGCTCTTGCATAACGTAAAAAGTTTTTTTCTTTAACATCTTCTGGAATTTCTGTAGTTGATGCTTCTTGAACATCTTTACCATAAATACCAAATGCTGGAATTCCTTTTTGAGCATGAGAAGCAAGAACTGCTGCTAAATATACAGCTCCTGGTCTTTCTGTTCCGTTGAATCCCCAAATAGCATGTGGAATATCTGGTGACATATCCATTGTTTCACTACCATAACACCAACATGGAGTTACTGTAATAGTTGCACAAACATTTGATTTTTTTGAACAATTCATGTGATGCTGCTGCTTCTGGTACACGACCAATTGTTGATGGTGAAATTACACATTCAACTGGTTGTCCGTCAGGATATTTCAATGTTGACTCTAATAAAGCTGCTACACTTTTTAGCCATATTCATTGTTTGAACTTCTAAAGATTCGCGTACACCTTGACGACGGCCATCAATCGTTGGGCGAATCCCAATACGTGGATGTTGTATCATTTTTGCTTCCTCCTTGTTTTTACCTTTTTCTTAGTTGCTCCTTCTAAATAACTTTAGAACAAGTAACTAACTTTTAATAACTTCCTATCAATTAAAAACATTTGTTTCAAGTATTTCCCCTTCACATTTTTTTATTGATACCTGTTGGCGTTACGATCATGGTAATATCATCGATTTGAAAAATAATAAATCCAATTATATAACAACTATTATTAGTTATTTTTCTTACAGGAAAAATATCACAAATTCGATTTCAAACTACTTGGTCATCAAATGTCATAATAGTATCATTTATTTCTTGAGTTAATAATACCAACAATAGAAAGCGTATACAATATATGAAAGCGCTATTGATATTTCGCCAAAAATATATGCTATAATTTGTTCAAAAAGTGTTCAAAAATTATTCACAGTGTACTATATCAGGAGGGTTTATTATGGTTTCTTACGAACGAATGTCCAAAAATATTAGATATTTTATCGAAAAAGAAAAAATGATCTCTACAATACAGTTGAGTCGCTTATGTTCTGCTCTACTTCAACTTTAAGAAGAGACTTAATTCAATTAGAAAAAGATGGAAAAAAATTATTCGGACTCACGGAGAAGTAAGACTAGTGACGACAAACAATGTTGAATATACTTACGAGAGTCGTAAACAAGAAGAAACTTCAGGATATATGCTGAAACAGCTTCTACTTTTTTAACGGATAATCAGTCTATTTTTATTGATAGCTCATCAACAGCTGCCATGCTCGTTCCATATTTAGCGAATTTACAAAAATTTACGGGTAATTACTAATGGTTTAGAAATCGCTCGACAACTGAATAATTATGATAATATCACTTTGTTTTTTTCTGCGGCGGTCACATTGATTACGGTACAAATTCTGCATTGGGTGATTTCGCCAACCATTTTATCAATAATTTCCACGCTGATATTTGTTTCATTAGTTGCAGAGGACTCGATCGATTTGGTGTCTATGAGGGCAAACCATAATCAAGCATTACTAAAAACAACAAATGATAGCTAATTCAGATCTCACGGTATTATTAGCAGATTCGTCAAAAATTTAATACAAGTCACTATTTTAAATTAGCCAATTATAATGTGATTGATTATATTATTACAAACGAAGTCCCTGTCGATTCATTCCAAGATACAGTAAACAAACAATGCGAAATTCTTT